>Ga0268299_1000061_pt1 | contig 415324 bp, 342 predicted proteins | sample NOBtaG_FD_193484 | JGI IMG/M metagenome (GOLD analysis project Ga0268299, IMG submission 193484) | Activated sludge microbial communities from bioreactor in Nijmegen, Gelderland, Netherland - NOB reactor | ecosystem: Engineered > Bioreactor > Aerobic > Activated sludge | place: Netherlands...
GGCGGCCCGAGCTTTTTCTCAATCGCAAGTAGTGTCACGCTGGTGACTCTTCGAGTGAATAATTAGCACGGGGGTTTGCGGGGGCAAGGCGGGAAATGGGGGTTTTTATTGGGAAATGTGCCATGTCGTGTGGCGGGCGAGTGTTGGGGCGCGCGAAAAATCTTTTGGGTTGGATGGAAAAGCTATTTTCGCGCGAGGGGGGCGGTTTCGTTTGCGCCTTTTATGCGAGACGCACGGGCTGGAAGCCCATGCTACCCGGCGGTGTGCGCGGCGGGATCGATATGCACGGGCTGGAAGCTACCCGGCGGGGCGGCGGAAGAGGATGAGGCTGCTGGTGAAGCCGTGGATGAAGGTGCGATTGCCGACCGGGCCGATCTCACCGGCGGCGAAGAATCCGGCGACCTGGCAATCCGTGGCGATGCTGTTGACCACACCGATGTCGTGATCGGGCTTGCCGAACATGCGGGCTCCGCGGCCGTTGCAGGTGAAGAGGAGGCCGCCGGCGGGGGGTGAGGGCATGGCGGCGATCTCCTCGGTCAACAGGCCGCGCATTTCCTCGTCGGCGCTTTTGGAGTCGCGCACCTGAAACTGGATGGTCTGGCCGGGACGGATGAGGGCGTTGATGGCAATGGCACTCTGCTCGACGACGCCCATGAGATTGCGGATGAGAAAATCGCCCTGGCCGAACTTTTCGATGCGCTCGTCGACGACGCGGCCGACGTGCAGGCCGGTCTGCATCAGGGCCTGATCATCGGGGGAGGCGGAGGCGAAGACGGATCGGACGACTTCGAGGGCGGGCTTGCCGCGCAGTTCGTGGATGATGTTCTGCTCGGCCTTGGTGATGACGAACGGCTCGCCGATCGGGCGGCAACCCTGGGACACGACGGTGTCGATCTGAATCGGTCCGGAGAGCGAGACGCCGACCAGGCCCTGGCGCAGGACTTGATCATTCAAGAAGAGGCGATTCTCACCGGGGGCGCGGCCGGCGCTGGCAAGGCCACCGACGATCTTGCTCTCGGGATAGGCGTCGTCCATCTCGGAGAGGCAGTGCTCGACGTCGATGGAGAATGGATCGGGCAGGATGATGAAGCCGGGCTTGGAGTCGGCGTTGACGATGAGATGGTCGCGCCAGGCGTCGTTGCCTTCGAGGGTGGTGACATCCTGTTGATCGATGATGAACGGAAGGATGCGCACGCCGGGGAGTTTGGCGGCCCAGATGGAGATGGCGGGCGCGTCTTCGATTTCGCGATTGCCGCCGATGATTCCCGCGGCGGTGCAGCCGATGAGATTGCGTGTGTTGATCTTGTCGCGGACGTCTGCGAGGAGCGCGTCGGCGTTTTCGATGTGGTGCGGCGAGACGAAGAGGAGGACGAGGTCGGGCTCGAGATCGCCGAGGGCGGCTTTCAATTGGCTGATGGCGGCGCGGGTGTCTGTCAGGGTACTGAGTGCGGCCTTGAACTGCATGTCGTCGTCCTCCGCCAGCCATTATAGAGGTATTGCCGGGGATGATTGGGACGGGGGGATGGGCGGTACTGGTGAAGTCTGGATTGAAAAGACACGGGCGAGACGCCCGTACCACCCAAACATTACCGGTAGCGGATGGTCGCGGTCTGTGGGGAGCCGGGGGTGCCAGATTGACAGGCGCGGGGGCTTCGTCCGGGGGGCAATCTGCCATTTCGGGCCGTGAGGGGTAATCGGGGGTCTTGAGAAGCGTCCGGGAAGACCGTCATAACGTTTTATATAACAGGCTTTTAGATAGATTCGGAAGTCATCAGCCGATGAAGCTGTAAGTGGCATGGCGGTTGCTTTTGTATGGACTGACGCGCGCGGTGGATCAGCGCGCGGAACTGGCCGGCGGCAGCCGCGGTGGATGACATGACTCCTGCCCCCACAAAGTTGAGCATCCTGGTAGCCCACTCGGGCGGACAGCCGTGGGCCGATTCGCTGGCGGGCTCACTGGCGAGCTGGCCGGTGGAGCTGCATTGGTCGCAGTGCGTGGATGACGCGCTGGGCGTTGCGCAGCATCGGGCGCTTCACGTGGGGATCGTGGATGACGCGGTTCCGGCGGACGGCGGACTGGGGCTGGTTCGGCGGATGCGGCGGCAGGGGCATGTGGTGCCTTGCGTGCTTGTGGCGACGGCGCCGACGCAGCGGCTTTTACAGGATGCGTTGACGCTGAATGTATTCGCGGTCGTGCTGGCACAGGGATATGAGGAGACACTGATTCCCGCGATCACGAGGTTGATGCGGGATCGATATAATTTCACCGTGCCGGACGTCGGCGCGAATAACTAGGACGAGTCGGCATAGACGAATTTCAGTTTGAACCGGACGGCGAAAAGTCCGCAGGCTTACATCAAAGAAGGAGTTTTCAGACATGGCAGTGACGAAGATGAAGGTTCGCCCGCTCGGCGATAAGGTGCTGGTGAAGCGGATTGAGGCGGAGGCACGGACGGCGGGCGGCATCGTATTGCCGGATTCGGCGAAGGAGAAGCCGAAGCGCGGTCGTGTTGTGTCGGTCGGTGACGGCAAGCTGCTCGATACGGGGGAGCGGGTGGCGCTGAGCGTCAAGAAGAACGACGAGGTTCTCTTTACGAGCTATGCCGGGACGGAAGTGAAGATCGAGGGCGACGAGTTCTTGATCATGGATGAGAACGACATTCTCGCGATCATCGAGTAGGCACGGGCAACGGTGGGTCGGCAGGCCCTGCGAGCAACCATGAACCTGCGATTTTTCGTCGTCGTCTCGGCCGAATGGGATGCGGCGGATCGCTGAAAGCAGAGAGCAATTATCTTGCGACCCAAACTATTTGAAGCGGCGCTCGACGAAGCGATCAAGTTCGGCCCCTCGGCCCGGCTGGTATTGACCTTTCCGGGGAACGACGACGCGATGCACATGCACCCGCTGGCGTATAACAAGATCGAGGAGAGCGGATTTCGCATTGAGGTGCGGGTGTCGAAGTATGACGACGCGGAAGTGGTGGATGACGTAGTGTTCGTCGATGCCGCTTCGATTGAGACGGTGGAGCTTCAGGTGAAGCAGCAGGGAAGCGTTTGGCAGGACGAGCCGTTTCAGGGGATCGGCGATGAAGGAGACGATCAATGACGACGACCATCGACCCGGCGATCTCGGCGAAGCCAGCGGTCAAGACGGCGAGTGTTCAACCGTGCTGTCTGGCGATCAGCTCTGAGATGATTCTGGGAGTCGGGGCGGCGGCGGACATGTCGACGCGGCGGTGGCGGGCGCTTTCGATCGATGACCGCAAGGTTCTGACGAGCGGGGAATTGACGACGAACATGGACGACCCGCTGGCGGTCGTGCGGGACAAGGCGGTATCGGCGGCTCGCAGTCTCGGTTTTGAGCCGCAGCAATTCATCCTGGAAAAAACGAATTAACGCCGCCGAACGATCGGCCGGCATCAAGCAATAACAAGACAAGCATCTTAAGGATCGGAGAACTATCAATGGCAGCAAAAAAGATCGCATTTGACATGGAAGCCCGAGAGGCAATTCGCAGCGGCGTGGCGCAGCTTGCCCGGGCCGTGAAGGTCACGCTCGGCCCTTGCGGGCGGAACGTCGTTTTGGAGAAGTCGTTCGGCTCACCGACGGTGACGAAGGACGGCGTGACGGTGGCGAAGGAGATCGAGCTGGACGACCCGTATGAGAACATGGGCGCTCAGATGGTCAAGGAAGTCGCGAGCAAGACTTCGACCGACGCCGGTGACGGCACGACGACGGCGACGGTTTATGTCGAGTCGATCTTCAACGAGGGTCTGAAGAATATCGCCGCCGGGGCGAACCCGATGGAGCTGAAGCGCGGCATCGACCATGCGGTCGAGGCGATCGTGGAAGAATACAAGCGCATGAGCAAGCCGGTGAAGGAGAACAAGCAGATCGCCCAGGTCGGCACCTGCGCCGCGAATCACGACGGCGATATCGGCAAGAAGATCGCCGAGGCGATGGAGAAGGTCGGCAAGGACGGCGTCATCACGGTCGAGGAGAGCCAGACGCTGGAGACGTCGGTCGAGCTGGTCGAAGGCATGCAGTTCGACAAGGGATACCTGTCACCCCACTTCATCACGAACCCCGAGGCGATGGAAGTGCGGCTGGACAAGCCGTACATCCTGATCAACGAGAAGAAGGTCTCCTCGATCAAGGACCTCATTCCGACGCTGGAGCGCGTGGCCAAGGCCGGGCGACCGCTGCTCATCATCGCCGAGGACATCGAGGGCGAGGCCCTCGCGACGCTCGTCGTCAACAAGCTGCGCGGGACGCTTCAGTGCTGTGCGGTGAAGGCGCCGGGCTTCGGTGATCGCCGGAAGGCGATGCTCGAGGACATCGCGGTCATGGCGGGCGGCAAGGCCATCTTCGAGGACCTGGGCATCACGCTCGAGTCGCTCGATCTGAAGGACCTGGGCCAGGCGAAGCGGGTTGTCGTTGATAAGGACAACTGCACGATCATCGAAGGCGGCGGCAGCCCGAACGACGTCAAGGGCCGCATCGCCCAGATCAAGACGGAGATCGACAAGACGACCAGCGATTACGATCGCGAGAAGCTGGAAGAGCGCCTTGCGAAGCTCTCCGGCGGCGTGGCGCAGATTCGCGTCGGGGCGGCCACCGAGGTCGAGATGAAAGAGAAGAAGGCCCGAGTCGAGGATGCGCTGCATGCGTGCCGCGCGGCCGTCGAAGAGGGGATTCTGCCGGGCGGCGGCGTTGCTCCGCTTCGGGCGCTTGCACGAGTGCTGGACAAGGAAGAGTCGCGGCTCAAGGGCGACCAGAAGACCGGCGTGGATATCATCCGCCGGGCGCTTTGGGCGCCGATCAAGGCGATCGCCGAGAACGCGGGCGTCGATGGCAGCATCGTCGCGCAGAAGATCTTCGAGTCGAAGGACGTGAACTTCGGCTACAACGCATTGACCGACGAGTACGGCGACATGATCAGCATGGGCGTGCTTGTTCCGACGAAGGTGGAGCGCGTGGCGCTGCAGAATGCGGCGAGCGTGGCGACGCTGCTCTTGACGACCGATGCGGTTGTGAGCGAGATCAAGGAGAAGGATGCTAAGAAGCCGGGCGGCGGCGGGATGGGGATGTAGTTTCCCGGCGTTCGGTGGGTTTATTGGGGTAGTAACCGTTTAGCCCCCGGTCATTGACCGGGGGCTAAATATTTTGGGCGGGCGGAGATGTACGGGGATTGAGATCGCGCGGGCGTGGGATCGCGCGGGTTTGAGATCGCGCGGGCGATGAATCGCGCGGGGTTGGTATTGCGCGGGGATTGACGAGCAATCAGGGGTTTGCCGGGTCGACGATGAAGTTCCAGGGTTTGGCGGGGAGGCCGGATTCGAGGTTGTGGCGCTCGACGTATTCGATTCGCCCGCGGAGCGCCGGGGCGTCGAAGCAGAAACGCTTGTCGTAGCCGGCGGTCCAGATGGGGCGGCCGATTCTGAGGCCGTAGCGGACAGCGTCCTTTGCACACTTCACGGCGTCAGCGATCGGGTGGCGGGTCGGGCCGATGACCATGTGTATATGCCAGGATTGAATCGTCATCGCGAGAATCGCGGTGTCGATGCGATTGCGCAGTGATTCGCCGATCAATTCGCCAATCAATTCAAACTTGTCCGCCGGAAAGGTGTAGGGCGGGTGTTTCATGGTGCGCCGATCCGACCATTCCAGCGGCGGGCTTGGCGGCATGATCTTTCCGTCATCAACCCAGCCACGTTGATCACCACGCAGCCATGTGCCGTAGGTTGTGACGGTGATCAGCGTGGCGAGGGTTTGGGGCATTTGTTTTTTGGGTTCGGGGCGGTTTTTTGGGGTCGAGGCGTAAAGCCCCCGGTCATTGACCGGGGGCTAAATAGTTTGGAATCGGGAGATAAATTACGTTTCGGGCGTGGGGCGTCAAGGGATTCTTCGGGGGATGGCGTTTCGATTTCTTTTTTGGCGAATGGGTTGTTTGGGGTCGAGGCGATTTCTTGGGGTCGAGGCGTAGAGCCCCCGGTCATTGACCGGGGGCTAAATATTTTGGGTTCGGGGCTGAGATGGGGGTTCATTCTTTGCCGAGCAGTTTTTTCAAGCGCGCCTGGTAGCCGAGGGCCTTTTGGGTTTTTTCGTGGGTCTCGCCGAAGGCTTCGCGGAGGATGGGGATGGCGCGGGCGAGTTCTTTTTCCGCTTCTTCGAGGCGGCCGGTTTCGATGAGGACGTTGGCGAGGCCGGCGCGCATGTGGGCGGAGCGCCAGGACTCGGCTTCGCCGGGTTTTTGTTCGACGGCGAGGGCGGCGCGGAAGACTTCTTCGGCTTCGGGCCAGCGCTTCTGGTCGGCCATGAGGAAGGCGAGGTTGGCGCGGGCGGTGGCGACGGCGGATTCGCTGGCTTCGTTGTCGCAACTGGGGATGGCGCTTATTTGCGTCCAGATTTTTTCGGCTTCGGCAGTGCGGCCGATCTTGTTCAAGGCGAAGGCGAGATTGCCGGCGGCGGTGATGGTGCGCCAGTCGTTGGGGCCGAACATGCGCTGCAACTGATCGTGGAGCTCGGTGGTGAGGGGGATTCCTTCGTCCCAGCGCTCGAGTTGAATGAGCGAGGCCGCGAGGGCGTTTTTGCGGATCAGGGTGGTCGGATGATTGGGGCCGCTGAATGCCAATTGCGCCTCGTAGGCCTTGCGCGAGACGACGACGGCCTCGTCGTACTTGGACTGCTGGGAGAGGACGAGGGAGAGATGCTGGAGTGCGACGAGGGTCAGGGGGTGATGGGCGCCCAGTTTCTCTTCGCAGATGGCCAGGATTTCGCGGACCCGAGTCTCGGCTTCCGTGAGGCGACCGGAGTCGGCGAGGAGGTCGAGGACGTTCATTCTCGCGGTGAGGGTCTCGGGGTGATCGGGTCCGTACTTTTCGGATTTGATGTCGATGACCTCGTTAAAGAGGCGCTCGGCTTCCTCGACTTTTCCGACGGCGGTGATGCAGGAGGCGAGGTTGTTCAAGGTGCTGAGGCGGTCGACGTCGTCCTTGCCGAAGAGGCGCGTCTGGGCTTCGAGGGTTTTTCGGTACATGGCCTCGGCCTCGGTGGAACGGCCCTGCCAATCGAGATCGAGGGCGAGGTTGTTGGTGGTGACGAGGGTCGATTGATGCTCGGGGCCGAGGGTTTTTTCCTGGATTGATCTGAGTCGTTCAAACATGGCGGCGGCTTCGGCGTGGCGGCCGGAATCGGTCATGAAGATGGCGAGATCGTTGAGGGCATTCATGGCGTCGTAGTCTTCGTCGCCTTTTACCTGGCGAAGGAGTTCATAGGAGCGGCGCATCAATGTTTCGGCGGGGGCATTGAGGCCGAGCTGGCGGTAGTCCCATCCGAGGGTTCCGGCGATGGCGGCTTCGACTTCCGGTTGATCGGGGAAGGCGCCTTCGAGACGTTTGACGGCGCCGTCGAGCATTTCCTGAAGGGGGCCGAGGTCGCGGCCGGGGTGCTTCCAGGGGTCGACAGTGCGGAGAGTGGTATCGAGGAAGTTGCGGACGTGCTCGGTTTTTGTGACCTGACTTTGGAGGGCCTGGCGCACCTCGACCTCGGCGCGATGAGCGGCCTCGGCCTCGCTGAGTCGCTGGCCCGCGATGCGCTCGGCATCGACGGCGCGCGACCAGAACCAGACCATCGCGACGCTGAAGGTCAATGAGGCGACGAGCAGGATGCTGACGGCGCGGACGACGACTTTGTAGCGATCGAGCTTCTTGCGGACGGAGTACCAGGCGCTGTCGCGCTTGGCCTCGATGGGCTCGTCGGCGAGGTATCGTCGGATGTCGCGGGCCAATTCGCCGGCGCTTTGGTAGCGACGGTCGGGCTCCTTGGAGAGGCACTTGAGGACGATGGTGGAGAGTTCGTCGCTGATGTCTCGGTTTAGCTCGCGCGGGGGGCGCGCCGGGGCGGATCGGATGGACTCGAGAGCTTCACGCAGGGAGCCGTCGAGTCGATAGGGAAACTCGCCGGTCATCAGTTGATAGAAGACGACGCCAAGGGAATAGACGTCGCTGCGGACGTCGATGAGCTGGGTCGTGCCTTCGGCCTGTTCGGGGCTGGCCCAGGGGATCGAGCCCATGAAGCCGCCGGTGCGGCTCATCTTGGTTTCCTCGGGAGATGCGTCGGTGAGCTTGGCGAGGCCGAAGTCGAGAACGTGGGGCTCTCCGGCGCGGTCGATGCGAATGTTGCTGGGCTTGAGGTCTCGATGGATGACGCCCTGCTGGTGGGCGTGCTGGACGCCGTCGCAGATTTTTGCGAATAGGGTGAGGCGAGCGCGCTCGGATTGGAAGTCGGAGGAAGAGGCGTCAGGGGGGTGTTTAATGAGTCCGCGAGCGTCTTTGATCAGTTCATCGAGGGCGAATCCTTCGATGAACTCCATGATGTAGTACATTCGGCCGTCGGCGGTCGTTCCGCAGTCGTAGACGCTGACGATGTTGGGATGGCGGAGGGTGGTGACGAGTTCGATTTCGCGCTCGAAGCGGCGACGGGCTTCTCGGGAGGCGAGGGTGCCATCGAGGAGAATCTTGATGGCGACGCGCCTGTGGGTGGAGACCTGCGTGCCGACGAAGACAACGCCCTGTCCGCCGCGCTGGAGTTCGGAGAGGTTTTCATAACCGGGGATGGTGGGCAACGGGGCCGATGCGCGGTGGATGCGGCGCACGTCGCGCAGGAGCGCTTCGTCCTGTCCTGTCCAGTCGGAAGATGAGTCCATTTTGCGTGGGTCCCGAATTTCAGCATCTTCGCCGGCCTCCGGGAAGTTCGGCAAAGATCGCAGAGTGTAGTTTTACCACGCGGGCCGCTGCACTTAAAGCGAATGAGGTACCTATGAAGTTTGATTTGAAAAGACACGGGCGAGACGCCCGTACGCCCCAAACTTTACCAGTGCCGCGAATGAGGGAGGCCGTTTCGTTGAATGACTCCATGTGGGCGATTATCAGCCCCAGCGCGAACTGAGCGGAGCCCATAGGTCGGAGATTGACGACATGCGTGAGGGGCTTGTCATGGCTACACTGCCTCGATGAAAAGCGACGGTCGGGAGACTCGGGCATCGGGCATCACGTACATCGTGCTTACGCTTGTGGGGTGGTCGAGCGTTTTGCTGTTTCTCAAGCATCTGACGCCGTACATCGACGCTTGGACGGCGAATGGGTGGCGGTATGGAATGTCGGCGCTGTTGTGGCTGCCGGTGCTGTTGGTCGGGGCGCGGGGCGGGACGCTGCCGGAGGGGATCTGGCGGCGGGCGCTGGCGCCGGCGCTGTTTAATTGCACGGCGCAGGTGTGTTTTGCGCAGGCGCCTTACTATATCGGTCCGGGGCTGGCGGGGTTTTTGCTGCGCATCAATATCGTCTTCTCGACGGCGGGGGCGCTGATTTTGTTCGCGGATGAGCGGCCGCTGGCGCGGAGCCCGATGTTTTGGGGGGGACTGGTGCTGGTGGTGGCGGGGTCGATCGGGACGGTGCTGTTGGGATCAACTCCGCTGGTGGGTGGGACGGCGACGGGTGTGATGCTGGGGTTGGGGGCTGGGGCGTTTTACGGATTGTACGGGGTGTCGGTGCGCTACTGGATGCGCGGGATTCGACCGATGGTGTCGTTCGCGGCGATTTCGCTTTATACGGCGGTGGTGATGGTTTCGCTGATGATCGTGGTTTCGCCGGCGCGCGGGGCGGCGGTGTTCGGGATGTCGGCGTTTAACTGGATGATCCTGGTGCTGTCGGCGCTGATCGGGATCGCACTGGGGCACGTGTTTTATTATTCGGCGATCGCGCGGCTGGGGGTGGCGATCTCGGCAGCGGTGGTGCAGCTTGCGCCGTTTATCACGGGGGTGGCGTCGATATTGATCTTCGGGGAAGTGCTAACGCATTGGCAGTGGCTTTGCGGCGTGGTGATGGTGATGGGGGCGGGATCGCTGATTTACTCTGAGCGATCGAGACGCACGGCGACGGTAGCGACTGATGGGATCGCGGTTGAATGATCGGGGTGGCGGGATGAGCAGCGACACGGAAGCAATTGAGACTCTGGCGGGCTGGATTGGCGGGGCGCGCAGCGCGGTGGCGTTCACGGGGGCGGGGATCAGCACGGAGAGCGGGATTGAGGACTTTCGCAGTCCGGGGGGGTTCTGGACGCGGCATCAGCCGGTGTGGTTCGAGGATTTTGTGAATGATGTCGAGGCGCGGCGGCGGTTCTGGCGGCAGCGGCGGGAGATGATTCCGGGGATGCTGGCGGCGCGGCCGAATGCCGGACATGCGGCACTGGCGAGACTGGAGCAGGCGGGGCGGCTACGCGGGGTGATCACGCAGAACATCGACGAACTGCACCAGCGGGCGGGGAGCCGGAATGTGCTGGAGGTTCACGGGACGGCGATGAAGGTGCATTGCCTGTCGTGCGACAAGACGTGGCCGAGCGAGGAGATTCAGCGGCGACTGGAGGCGGGGGAGGAGGAGTTTACCTGCGACGAATGCGACGGGCTGCTCAAGTCGCGGACTGTGTCGTTCGGTCAGACGCTTCCCGCGGCGGTGATGATGGAGGCGATGCAGTGGGCGCGGCAGTGCGACCTGTTTATCGCGATGGGATCGAGCCTTGTGGTTTATCCGGCGGCGTCGATCCCGGAGACGGCGAAGCGGAACCGGTCGCGACTGGTCATCATCAATCGCGATCCGACGCCGATGGACGGGGTGGCCGATCTGGTGATTCATGAGCCGATCGGCGAGACGATGAGCGCGGTGATGCGAGTTATTGAAGGAACGAAGTTATAAGGCGGTGCTTGAGGAGGAGGGAGGGAAGTCAGTTCGAGGGGCGTCGGCGGCGAATGAGCAGGAGGGAGCCGGCGAGCAGGGCGAGAGTGGCGGGCTCGGGGACGGGGGTGTAGGAAAGAGTGTCGATGCCGATGTAGTTGCTGCGCAGGCCGTTCGGTCCGCCGTTTTCAACGAAGTAGCGGAATGCAAAGCGACCCATGGTGTTGGGGGCTGGAATGCCTGTCAGGGTCACATTGAACTGAATCCAAGTCGTGTCGAGGACATACTGCTCGGCGGCCTGGCCATAATTGCTGTTGATATCGCGGAGGAGCGAGGTGAAGTCTCCCACGCTGGTAGCGGTCGCGCCGACGTTGACGCTTGCCCCATTGGTGCTGAGTCGCAGTTGTAGGCGATCGGCGAACTGGGGAATGCCGGCTGCCGTGGCGGACTGTGCCCAAAAACTGATGGTGTCGCCGTTGTTGAAGGTGCGAACGGGGGACATCAGCCAGTTGCTGATTGTGTCCTGCACCCCGGGTAGGTCGCCGGCGTTTTCGAAGTTTGCAGAGATGTATGAGGTGGGCTGTGCGCCCATGTGAGCCGGAAAGACGTTGTTGTCGCCCTGAGACCAGCCCGAGGTGCCGAGCGCCTGACTGAGATTCTGCATGACCCAACCGGCGCCGGTGAGGGTGGTGATATCGTTGAAGCCTTCGTTAAGGGCCTGGGCGCGGGCCGGAGCAGCGACGGCGCAGAGCGCGAAGAGGGCGAGGCAGCCGGCCACAAAGTGCCGGAGCCTTGTCACTCCCGAGTATTCTCGCGTCCTACGAGAGATAATGGTGCGCAATCTCCCTTCCGAATGACAAACGAACGCAGTAAGACTGCATCGCTCCCACGCTTGGTGAGTGGCGGATACGTCTCGTCGCGCTGTTGTCCCCAAGGTCCGGGCACGGCCCGAACCACTTGTCTCTGCATATGTTACTGGCGGCAGGGGATCGAAGTCAAACCGAGTGGCCCAAATATCGAGGATTATCGGAATAGAGGAGCGGCCCGAATTGTGCGGAGTGACACATTTGACGGGCTGCGGGAGAGGTGGTGCGCCCGAGGCGATGAATTCACAGACGAGTTTTGGGACGGTCTTTTGCGGGGCTAAGTCAGGCAGGCGGGGAGGCCTGATCGACTTATCCGATTCCGGAGATTCCGGACCAGTTTGGAATGTACAAAAAAAGGGAAGGCCGCCCCCCGACCGAGAGCGGCCCTCCGCACATGAAGAAAGTCGTACGGCGCAGCGTTTACGCCGATTGCGAATCAGCGAACCGCGAGCAGACCGCGTTTGCGGCGAATGAGCGTCAGGGCGCCGATGGCGGCCATGACAGCCGTGGCGGGCTCCGGGACGCCGGTGGTGTAGAAGAGGAAGTCGCGGGTGTAGCCGTTGCCGCCGTCGGGGCCCATGAGCCAGCCGTTGCCGGTGACAACATCCCACTGAGCGCCGGCGAAGACGTTCGAGTCGAGTCGATGGCGGAACTGAAGGTTAAACGGATCGGCGCCGCCGCCGGGGCTCTTGCCGGTGAAGGATCGCGGTCCGTTGTAGATCGCGGCCTGCATGCCTTCGTTGAAGAGCGGCGTCAGCGTCAACTGCAATGCGCCAAAGGTGATGGCGTTATTGCTGATGCCGGCGTCGATGAGCTGTTGGAGCATGTCGGCGCTGGGAAGGGTGGCCGAGCCGAGGGCACTTCCCTGGCCGTCGATCTGCTTGAAGACCGCGGTGATGCTCCAGAGCTGATCGGTGGCGTCAAAGCCGGAACTGCCGCTATAGGCGGTGGCGCCGCCGTTGCTGCTTTGAAGGTGGGCGATGGTTCCGGTGATTTTGGCGAATTCGGTGTCCGGCGTGATGGGGCCGGCGGGATCGAAGAACTCCATCTGGACGTCCAGAAAGTGGAAGGTCTGAAGTTTGCCGTTGTCGAGGCGAAGGCCGTAGTCCTTCGAGTCGACGGAATTGGTGTCGGCGGATGCGTTGCCATTGGGGTGCGAGAAGAGCGGCACCGAGAAAAGGCTGTATGCCTCGGCGGATTTCGGCGTGCCGGCGAAAACGAGCGCGGCCGCCACAGACGCGTAGCAGATTCCATTGAACTTCATCAGCATGTCCCCCTGTCGCCTGGTTCGTGACTCAGCGGCTCGCTGCCTGCTGATCCCTCTATCCCCCTCGCGCCGCGTCAACGTCGCGGCGGGGGAATACATGACAGTTTGGGTACCCCGGGCGCCTGGTCCGTTTTGGAAGTTGGGATGGGGCGGCGCGGCTATGCGGACGATCGCGGGCTAATCTCTTTGCTGATGTGGAGATGACGGCGAGCGTGCGAGACGGGCAGTTCCGATATGCCACGGTAAGGCGATACCGTGGGATGAAGATGCAGCGGGGAGTGGTCAGGCGGGTTGTAGCGGCGCGCCGCATGCGAGCGGCGCAGAGGCCACTTGCGGCGACAAACGGCGCGGGCTCGATGGACTTATATTGGGACGAGCCTCACAAGAATGAGGCAATGACGGGATAAATGAGCGCGATTCGACGGGCGCGATCGGCTGCTTTATTCTAGCGAGGATGGATCGGCGGACCCGAAATCAACTGTGCACGTGGCTCATCGTCCTGGGCCTCGGCAATTTCATGGTCTATGCGGTCGGCTACGCGATTATCGGCGGGGATGCGCCGAACGGCTACGTGAAGCATATCGAGACGGGCCCGGTCTATTACGTTCGCGGACACTTCGTGCATCGGCAGATCGGGTACGAGCAGGACGTGCCGAAGTGGATATGGATTTACAGCTATGTCCACTCCATCAGTATCTGGCCTTCGATCGCGGCGGTGCTGCTGGCGATGCTGGTGCTGGCGCGGCCGCACATCATGGCGACTTATCAGCGGGGGATGGTGTCCGGGGTGGCGCTCATTACGATCATGGCGACGGTGATCGTACTGGTGACGACGACGGTCATGATTTTGTTCATCGTGGATTTCATCCGCAGGATTACCTGACATCGTGAAGGAAAGCGTGGCGAAAACGACCGCAGAACCGCTGGAAGCCGTCATCGGCCGGGCGATCCCGTCGTATGAGTCACGGCCGCAGCAGACGGCGATGGCGTCTGCGGTGGGTCGAGCGTTGGCGGAGCATCGGCATCTGCTGGTCGAGGCGGGGACGGGGGTGGGGAAGAGTTTTGCGTACCTGCTGCCGGTGATTGAGACGGTTCGTGAGCGGCGGTGCAAGGTCGTCATCTCTACTTATACGATTTCGCTGCAGGAACAGTTGATTGAGAAGGATATTCCGGCGCTGGTGAAGGCGGTGGGCATTCCGCTGAAGGCGGTGCTGGTGAAGGGGCGTCAGAATTACCTGGGGCTGCGGCGGCTGATGCAGACGAGCCGGCGGCAGAAGACGGTGTTCTCGAATCCGTCCGATCTCGATCAGTTGCACCAAATCGAAGACTGGGCCTATGAGACGAAGGACGGTTCGCTGTCCGATCTGGGTTTTCAGCCGCTGACGCAGCTCTGGCAGCGCGTGCGCAGCGAGAGCAACAACTGCATGGGCTCGAGCTGCGCGACCTTCAACACTTGTTTCTACCAGCGGGCGCGGCGGAAGGTGGAGGAGGCGGACATTCTGGTCGTGAATCATGCGCTGTTCTTCGCCGATCTCGCGCTTCGACGAGCGAATGTATCGATCCTGCCGGACTACGAGCATGTTGTGTTCGACGAGGCGCACAATATCGAGGCGGTGGCCAGCGACCATTTCGGGCAGACGATCTCTCCGACGCAGGTACACCATTTGCTGAGCGGCATCCACAACCCACAGACGGGGCGGGGGTTCATCGGCATGCTGGGCTGCGAGTCGGCGGTGAAGGCGTCGACGAAGGCGCATCGGGCGGCGGATGCCTTTTTCGACGAGCTTGGCTCGCTGGCATCGGGCGGGCGCGGGACGACGCGACTAAACGGACCGCCGAGGATCCACGATTCGCTGAGCCCTGCGCTGCGGGAGTTGGCGGGGGAGTTGAAGGCGCTGAAGGGGCGATTCGAGCGGGCTGACGATCAGTTTGAGTTGACGTCGTTTGTCGATCGGTGCGCGGAGACGGCTGGGGCATTGGAGACGATGCTGAAGCAGTCGAACGAGGGGCAGGTGTATTGGCTGGAGTCGGCGCGGGGCGGAGAGCCGGCGACGCGGCAGAGCCGGCGGCAGGCGACGCTTCGGGCGGCTCCGCTGAGTGTCGCGGAGGTCCTTCGTGAGGAGTTGTTTGAGAAGGTGAAGACGGTCGTGCTGACGAGCGCGACGCTTTCGACGGGGGGCGGGCAGGGGTTTACTTATTTGCGCAAGCGGCTGGGGATCGACAAGGCTGATGAGTTGCAGCTTGATTCGCCGTTCGACTATATGAACCAGGTGACGCTTCATGTTGAGGCGGCGCTGCCGGAGCCGAACGATCCGACTTTTGTCGGGGCCGCCATTGAGCGGGCGAAGGAGTATCTGCTGGCCACGCGGGGCCGGGCTTTTGTACTGTTTACCAGTTACGACGCGCTGAATCGGGCGGCGGCGCTGCTTGAGTCTTTTTGCGCGGAACACGATCTGACGCTGCTTGTGCAGGGGCAAGGGCTCCCGCGCGGGCAGATGATCGAGCAATTTCGCAGGATGGAGGGGGCGGTCATTCTGGGGACTGACTCGTTCTGGCAGGGAGTGGATGTGCCGGGCGATGCGCTTCAGACGGTGATCATTACCAAGCTGCCGTTTGCGGCGCCGGACCAGCCGCTCCTGGCTGCCAGAAGCGATGCGATCCGGGCGACGGGCGGCGAGCCGTTTAATGAGCTTCAGGTGCCGGAGGCGGTGCTGAAGCTGAAGCAGGGGTTTGGCCGGTTGATTCGGACGGGAACGGATCGCGGGGTGGTGGTGATCATGGACCGGCGGATCAAGACCAAGGCGTATGGGCGGCGGTTCCTTGAGGCGCTTCCGCGGTGCCGGGTGGAGTATCACTAAGGATGTGAGTTCCGCGAACCCGACGAGCGGGTGGGGGCGTTTGATTGCTTCGGGGGTTTTGGGACGCACACCAAGTGTCGAGGAATGAGGGCGCCGTTTGCCTGTCGGGCGAAGGGCCGAATCATTGGCAAATTGCTCCGACTTTCACGGATGGGCCGCCTGCGGGGTGGGCAATCTTGATTAGCCCCGAAAACGCCGTAAAATAGGAGCGACCCGGTTCTTGCGCCAGGCCCACGCCTCCGGAGGATCGCAAGTGCCCTCGAGCCCTGCCTGCCGAGGCTCCCGTACCGACCGGAAAACCGGCGGCACACTAATTAATCACTCCGCAAGGGATCGCCATGGATTCCAAAGCACACCACGAAGAGCTCAATCCGATTGACTGTCATAGCATCGGCCACGAAGAGAGCGAGGTCGATGAGGCAGAATTGATCGCTCCGGCCGCGGGGGAGGAATCGTCCTCTTCGCGGGACAAGTCCAAGGGCCCGGTGATCAATCGGCTCTGTCGGGCGTGCATCAAGGTGAATGCAAGCGACCTTCACCTGAAGGCAGGTTCTCCGCCGCGGTTTCGTGTTTCCGGGGATGTGCGCAAGGCCCAGGAACCGCCGCTGACGTCGAAGGAAATCGAGGACATGGTCTTCGAGGTGATTACCGAGAATCAGAAGAAATACTTTTACGAGAACGGGGCGCTGGACTTCGCCCATCAGATTCCCGGGTCGGATCGATTTCGCTTCAACGTCTTTCGACAGCGCGGGTCTACCTCGGTGGCGGCACGGCGGGTGACTTCCAAGATCGCGGACTTTGAGGAACTCCTGCTGCCGCCGGTACTGAAGGAAGTCTCCAAGCTGCAACAGGGACTGGTCCTGCTCGCGGGCATCACGGGGTCGGGCAAGTCGACGACGATCGCGGCGATGATCAATTACATCAACAAGACGCGGGCCTGCCATATCGTGACGCTGGAGGACCCGATTGAGTATGTTTTCACCGATGACAAGGCGTTCATCAACCAGCGCGAGATCGGGATCGACGTCAAGGATTTTCATCAGGCGCTGAAGTATCTGATGCGCGAGGACCCGGACGTGGTGCTGGTCGGCGAGATGCGCGATCGCGACACGTTTGAGGCGGCGATCCATGCGGCGGAGACGGGGCACCTTTGCTTCGGCACGATTCACGCATCGAGCACGTCGCAGACGATGACGCGCATTCTTGATCTGTTCCCCGAGGACGCGCGGGCCCAGGTGCGGCAGGCACTGATGTTCAACCTGAAGGCGGTCGTCGCTCAGAAGCTGCTGCCTTGCATCCACCCGTCACGGCCGCGCGTTCCTTGCTGCGAAATCATGATCGCGAATCCGTCGATTCGGAAGTTGATCGCCGAGGGTCGCGACTTTGAAATCACGACGGTGCTGAAGAACTCACTTGAAGAGGGGATGCAGGACTTCACCGAGGCGCTTTATAACCTGGTCCAGCAGGAATACCTGGACATTCGCGTGGCCCTTGAGGTGGCGCCGAACCCGGATGAACTGAAGATGCGTATGAAGGGCATCCGCTCCGGCGGGCGCGGAATGCTGGGATAAGGGGGCATGGTGCGAGCCAAGCCCATCTTGCGGCTGATGTGAAAGATTGGAGAGCGAGTCGTTTTCCATTCGGATTCCCGGGCGCGTTTCTCGAAACGCCGTCATTATGGGCTGCGCTCCGGGTCATTAGCTCGCATTGCGTAGGAGTCATTGACAGGCCGCCGTCCGCGACGGGGCGGCTTGATTTTGCGTATAATCGTATCCATTAAGGGCATAGGGCCAGGCGATGCCGAGACTCGAAATCAAATCCAAGGGTTCACCCGACCAGATCGTGGAATTCGCCAACGGGGCGGTCTCGATCGGCCGCCAGGAAGGCAACCAGATCGTCCTGAAGGATGCGTCTGCGTCGCGGAAGCACTGCGTCATCGAGCGGCGCAACGGTCAGATCACGATTCGCGACCTCAATACGCGTAACGGCACCTGGATGGGGGAGAACAAGATCATCGAGGCGATGCTCGAATTCGGTGATGAGATTCGCATCGGCGGGACGATCATTCGGCTGTTGCCGGATGTGCTGGACACGGCCGACGACGAGGGAGCCCCGGTCGCCAGCATTATTGAAGAAGACACGATCCCGGAGGAACTGCCGCAGACGTCGCTTGACCGGACGGTGGTATCGACGACGCTGGCGGTTCGGGCGATTGCGAGCGGCGCGCTGGCCAAGCAGCTCAATACGCTGATGCAGGCGTGTGTTCACGTGCCGGTTCCGGCGGGGGCCCCGCAGGCGAGCAAGGACGTCCGGCTGATGAATCGCAAGTCGGAGCCGGTGAAGCTGAGCGAGCACTCGAAGGCCAGCGAGGCGTTCGAGGCGCTTCAGCAGATGCTGTTCGCGGCCTTTCGGACGCGGGCGACGGATATTCACGTTGAGGCGAAGGCGGAGGTTTATGCCCTGCGGTTTCGCATCGACGGGATCATGCAGGCGGTCGGCGAGATCACGTCTAAGATGGCGCTGGCGATCCTGAACGTGATCAAGATCCTCTGCGAGATCGACATCGCCAAGCGCAACGTGGTTCAGGAAGGAAACTTCGCCGTTGAATTGCCGACGCGGCGGGTGGATTTCCGCGTGAACATGACGCCGACGGTCCACGGGCAAAAGCTGGCCCTGCGGTTTCTCGATGCCGGGGCGGTGCCGAAGCAGTTTGAAAACCTGGGGATGGAATATGACGCGGTGTCGGAGCTGAACCGCATCTGTGAGCAGGACGCGGGGATGATCATCCTTGCGGGGCCGACGGGCAGCGGCAAGACGACGACGATGTACACGGCGCTTCAGCAGATCAACGCGCTGACGCGGAACATCGTGACCATCGAGGACCCCGTCGAGTACGAGCTGGCCAATACCACGCAGATTTCGATCAACGCGAAGCAGGGCGTGACGTTTTCCTCGGTCCTTGCTTCGGTGCTCAGGCAGGACCCGGACGTGATTCTGGTTGGCGAGGTTCGCGATCAGGAGACGGCGAAGCTGGCGATGCAGGCGGCGACGACGGGTCACCTGGTGCTGACGACGCTGCATGCCCGGGACACGATCGGCACGGTGTTTCGTCTGATCGATCTGGGGATTGAGCCGTTTCTGGTGGCGAACGCGGTGACGTTGTGCATTTCGCAGCGTCTGGTTCGTGTGCTTTGTCCGCAGTGCAAGCGGCCTTACAAGCCGGACGCAAAGACGATCCGCCGGATGAACCTTGAAGGGCGGTCGTTCGGCGATTTTTACGAGGCGGTCGGCTGCAAGAAGTGCATGTCGACGGGCTTCCGAGGGCGCATCGCATTGTTTGAGATGTTGTTGTTTACGCCTGCCGTCCGCGACGTGGTGCTTTCCGGGCCCACCATCGGTGAGATCAGGAAGGCCGCCGGCGAATGGATGTTCAGCACGCTGCTCGACGCCGGCTACAAGAAAGTCATCGAGGGGCTCACGACGGCGCAGGAAGTCGAGCGCGTAGCCGCGACGCACTGATCGGGCGTTTTCGGCGGATAATCACTTTGGCGCGCGATTCCGACCCGCCGGCCCCAGCTACGCAGGCGAATTCATGCTGATCGAACTTCATTGCTCGTGCGGCCATCGGCAGGCCCTGTCGCCGGAAAAGCTGCCTCCGAAGGTTCGTTGCTCGGCGTGTAAGAATGCGTTGAGATTCTGCGGCTCCGTGAGGAATCTTACCGACGTGAAGTGGTTGACGGTCGGCGGGCAGACGGGTGCACCGCGACTGGCGGTTCCGATTCCTGTGGGCATCGGACTGACACTCGGCCGTTCGCCTTCGGGTTGGCTTTCGCTGCCGGGCGAGGACATCGAGGATTCCCAGACGGAGTTACAAATCGGCGAGGACGGGCGCGTGCTTGTGAAGCACATGGCCGGGGACGGCGGAACCTGGATCAATCGTGCGCGAATCGTCGAGGGTGTTCTGGGCGATAAGGACCGGCTTCGGATCGGCCCGTACGTGATGGGGCTGCTGACGCACGATGCGATCATTGCATCTGTTCAGGCGTCGATTGAGGAGGACGTCGAGGTCGAGGTCGAGATAGAGGAATCGGGGCCGAAGGCGGCGCGTGGAAAGGGTAAACGCTCTGAGCCGGAGGATGACGCCGACCTGGATCGGGAGGTGCGCCGGGCCTCGGCCGATGAGGGTGACGATGGCGGCCTGGTTGATTATCAGTCGGGTTGGTCGACGGGTCAGAAGATACGCATGGTTGTTTCGGTGGCGCTGATTCTCGGGGTCAGCGGTTATCTGGCGAAGGGTTATTTCTTCCCGCCGATATCCGAAGAGATGCCGAGCGAGACGGTTTTCTATTGCCCGGCCGACGGGACGCCTGTGAAAAGCGAATGGAGCGCGACGGCGGGAGCGCCGAAGTGTCCTGTCTGCGGCCAGCGGTGCGTGGGTGAGCTGAAGTACAAATCGCAGGTCACGCCGGCGGCGGCTCGCGCGGCTCAGGCGCCGACCACGCAGGCGGCGGTGAGCGAGAAATCGGCGGCGGAGGTTGCCGCGTCGCAGCCCACGACGAAGCCGGTCAAGAAAAAGAGCAGCAGCAAGAAGAGAAGCTCGAAGAAGAAGAAAAAGAAGCCTACGAAAAAGCCGGAGAGTGGAGGCTCAAGTTGACGACTTTCCAATTTAAGAATCGCGGCGAAGGCCCTTGGGGAGCGGGGCCGAATTGCGCACGAGTCGGACGGCGGCGGGCCGGGTTTACGCTGATCGAGCTGCTGACGGTGATGGCGATCATCTCGATTCTCATCGCCATTTTGCTTCCGTCACTGTCGGGCGCGAGGAATCAGGGACGCGTCACCAAGTGTCGCGCCAACGTGCGAGAGCTGGCGAGCGCCACGCTTCGCTATATCGGTCAGGAGAACGATCGATTCCCGGCGGTCGGCGATTGCACCGAGACCGAGTGCGTCTATTGGAACGGGCACCAATACTTCGGGTGGAACGGAAAGACCCTGAACCCGCACGGCAATGTCTGGGTGCGCAGCCTTAACAAGGAACTCGGCCTTGAATTGCAGGAGCCCGCGGCCGGAAACGCGGGGCTGGCGGAGTGCCCTTCGGATTCCGGAGCGCCGGGTCAGACGGGGACAACGGAAAAACTTTTCACGGTGCTCGGCACCAGCTATGCGATGAACCCGATTTTGTGCCAGGGGAATGTCTCCGATTGGAAGTATCGGGAGCAGGACATCTCGGTCAGCCAGATTATCCAGCCGTCGCTGAAAGTGCTGGTCGCGGACCATCTCGCATTCGGACTGACCTATAACGGGTACTGGACGGCGATTCGGCCGGGGTGGCACGATACGTTTCGCCCGGCGGCGGTGGTCGGGTTCATCGACGGTCACGCGGACTACGTGAAGGGCCGGGGCTCGCTGAAGGAGTGGCAGTGGTACGGCGAGGCGACCGGGGCGGGGTTTGTTCAGGAGCTGACGACGAAGGTCGACTGGAACGTTTATCAGGAGGCGCAATAGTTCGCGGAATTCGGCCGGACGTAAGCGATATGTTGGTCGAGTTCCGGGCCAACGGGTCCAGCACCACAGTATTCTGCCTCCACCTCTTAGTTATTTCAGGACATGACATCTGAGCCGAAATCCCCAATCCTCTTCGGGTAATCTTGTCATTTCCAGTACCAATTCGACTTGAAGAATCCTCAATGAAGTTCTGAACTCTGATCAGACGCAGTCTCAATTATTATTGAATTTGCTTCAGATTGTTCTTGCAAGAGCAAGTCACATCGAGTACCATCTTGGATAGATGGGTTTTCGTATTTTGTTCGATTTCCTGAGATTGATTGCATCAATCGGGGGGGAAGACGCATGGCCAAGGTAAGCAAAGCACCGACGACATTTTCGCTTTCCTGCGGACTGAACCGGTCCAAATCGGAGGTTCGCCAGATTTGCGAGTCCCTGAAAGAAGAGGGGGGCGAACTACTCGCCAATCGTCATGGCCAAGGCAGCAAGGCAAGTGAAAAGGAATATGCTGAGAAGCTCCAAGCCTATTGTCACTTGGTGGTATGCCATTCTGGCATCTGCATAGAAGATTGTCCGAGCAGGTTCGAGGCTGATTTGGACCTGCTGCGTGACCAACTCTATCAGTTATCACCGACGTCAGCATCAACTAGCCTGTTTATGAGTGAATTACTTCCCTCCTTTCGGGAATTCCAAAGCCGGCACAGTGTTGTTGAGAGCTCCTGGTGGTCTGAGTTGCGACGGCTCGTGCGGTATTGGATTGCCTTCACTCGGGCTGTTGGAGGTCCAAAGACGGACGCATGTGCGTGTGCCAGTGCCGAGCGCATTGCAAGAGCAATCACGGACATGAAGCGGTTCGCGAGGTCTATTCCGGAGCGCCAGGCGATAATGGAAGTCGCGAATTGGTGGCAGGTTGCCGCCGCGAAGGCAACTAAATGCAAGCTCGCAGGCTGCCGTTGGACCCGACGCCCCACGAAGAAGGTTTAGCATTCATGAGATTTCGCTTGAAAGCAATCTGGCTCCGAGGGTCGCAAGGCGCGGTCGATCCTCCTACGCCCGCGCGTAACGATCGGCTCTGGCTGTCTATGGCCAGCGTTCCGACAAGGCTGGACGCGTCCGCTAATCCAACCCGACGCCGGGATGTACTCATGGCGGTTTCTTTAACTACCTGCGCCTGTCGTTAGCTGCTCAGAGACTTGAACTGAGCAGCGTTTTTTTGCCCCCATATCTCGGTAACACACTCCTTCAGGCGTTGCTTCATCGCGCCGATGTGAGTGACACGTGGCACGGCGAATTGGAGTTTGCCTTATTTGGACTGTTCCTGTTCAACAGCTAGCGAGGAAGCCATGGATATTCCCTTTAACGAAACTGACTCAGAACAAGAGATTAGCGGTGCCGCAAAGCGGCCTGCCCTTCCTATAACCAAGTGGATCCTCGAATACATGATGCATCGCCTTCTGATTCCGCGGGCGGACATCGTAGAGAAGCTTGGATGTCACGACAGTTTGATTTCTCATGCTCTTGCTGGCAAGACGAGTTGGGGCACTGAAAGATTGTGGTTGCTGTCTGAATTGGCCAGAATTGATTTGCCCAATCTCATGGCGTATGCAATATCCAACGCGTCTCCCGACGTGTGGAGTGCCGTTCTCCAATCGAGTTCGGGGGCTGTCATCGCTGATGTACTTCAGCGACGAGCACAGATACATCGCGAGGAGCAGCACTACCAGTTGATTCTACAGCGAATCACAAGACAAATTGATAAACTCGTTGAAGGATCCTCCGGACGAGACCGCTCGCATTTCAAGAGGATGCTCATGGCTGCGGAAGAAGCACCGACCTCGCTCAGAAGTCTCGGAGAACTTTTGGACTCTCTCTTTTCGTTTGTCCAACCGTGGAAAGTAAGCACAGCGACGCATTCAAATCGAAATTCTTTGCAAAGGTGGCGTGATGCTTCACAAGACTCCACTACCGGTGGTCGTACTCGCAGGAAGTCAGCAAGGAGACTCGCCAAATCATCGATAGCCACTATTCCACGCGGATCAGACGAACAGTATTATCTGCGTGTGCTCACACGGTGGAGGAAAGTACTCGAGTCTGAGCAGAGCGCCGCCGAAGGGGATTCCGAATGGCTCAGGTTGAATATGGGAATTCGACACTGCCGGCTCGCAAAGAGTTCCTTGGGAGGCGCTGCAGGGCTGCTAGAGTGGCTACTTCCCGACGCAGCGCGAACCACTAAGCGTCGGCGTCCTGCGTAAGCCGAGACAAGGCAGGTGGTTTATTTTCTTCTGAATGGCCAATCGCTGGACCAAAGCACCGCCCGGTTCCTAGAATCACCGGGGAAAAACTGAGAAATCCGACGACAGATAGCAACATGCCAAGACTGGAAATCACCGCGAAAGGCCAAAAGCAACTCCTTACGGTTGAGCGTTCCAGTATTGCCGTAGGCCGCGACTCGACGAACGATGTCGTGCTGGCCGACACGAAGGCTTCGCGGCAACACTGCCGGATCGACTTCCACGAAGGTGAACTCCGCGTCACGGACTTGAACAGCCACAACGGCACCTGGGTTGGTCACGAGCGGATTCAAGAGCGACTGCTTCGGGCCGGCGAGTTGATTCGAATCGGCAAGACTTACATCAACGTCTTTCCAGATTTCCCCGTCACCGACCAGCCGGAGTTTCGACCGACGCCGCCGGCGGCAACACAAACCCCATCCAAGGAGAAAAAGGAATCCAAGGGCTCGGACCTCATGAGCTTCGACGAAGGCTCAGTGGCCGTGATGGACTCCGACGCGGGCCCGAGTCCGTTTCTTATCGACTTTGGAACGCGCCCCAAGCCGGGCTGGCTCGTGGAAAACCTGGACGAGCTGACTCTGCTCAACCCGAATGGCGAACCGGTCTTGCTGCCTGTGGAGATCGACCCTCAACTTGCGGTCGCCGTGGACGGGCTGCGAGAGTTGATCTGGTCCTCGCTGTGGGCCGATGCCTCCGCGATCCATATCGAGCCTCAACAGAAGGCCTATCAACTGCGGTTTCGTGTCGATGGCGTGCTGCACACCTTTGGAGAAGTTCCGATTCGAGACGCGCGCTGCGTCGTAGAGGCCCTGCGGCGGCTGTGCGAACTCGAACCGCGTCCCGAAAGGCTGGCCGAGTCGGGTCGATTTGTGGCCGAGACCTCGCCGGAGCATGTCTTCAGCTACCGGGCTCACTTCGTGTCTACGGGGCTTGGGCAGCGTGCCGTGCTCAGGCGCATCGAACGCTCACTGGTTACGCGGCAGCTTGAAACGCTCGGTCTTGACCTGGGCTCTGTTGCCCTACTCTCCAAGGCCATTGAGCAAGAGAGAGGCGTTGTCCTGTTTTGCGGCCCGTCGGGCAGCGGCAAGTCGACGTCCGTTTTCTGCGCCGCGGGAACGATTGACCCCGAGGGGCGCACCATCGGCGTCGTCGAGGCGACGCGGGAGTATCCCATCGCATCGGCCGTTTACCTTTCGACCGAGCTATTCGCCAGCAAGGGCCTTGCGGAGCTTCTTGGCGATGCGATCCAACAGGATTCAGACGTCGTGGTCGTCGATAGCATCGCGGATCATCAGACGGCAACCGTGGCGCTGGAGGCCGCCGTCAATGGGCAGCTCATTCTCGCGACGATGGATGCGCCCGATGTGTATTCCGCCATCACGCGCCTGATCGGCTGGGGCGTGGAGCCGTACCTGGTTGCCACGGGCTTGTCGATCGTAACTTCGCAGCGGCTGATTCGGACGTTGTGTCCGGCGTGTCGCAGGCAGTATGAGCCGGACCCCGCGGTTCTGGAAAAGCGAGGGCTTGCGAGTCTTCCTCACGGCGTGTTTTACGATGCGGTGGGATGTCCGAAGTGCCTGAGGACGGGCTTTCAGGGACAGACGGGCATCTTTGAAGTGGTTCAGATCAACCAGGCGCTTCGCGACGTGATCATTGGTCGCCCGGGGCCGGTAGAGCTTCGGCGCGCGGTGACGGCCCAGACGAATCAGACGCTGCACGAATCGGCCCACAAAAAGGTGATCGACGGGACGACGACGCTTCCGGAAGCGGACCGAGTGCTGCCGACGGATTGACGAATTCGGCCAAGGGACGCGTTGTGAATCCCATGTGCGGGCAGTCCGGACGCCGATAACCGGCGGACCGCCTCTGCGATTGATCACAGGGTGGATCGGGCGTAAAATGCATGCTCGTCGCCGGTGACTCCGTGGGGGTTGATCGGGGACCGAACTTTCGGGTCAACGACCTGAAGCAGCGGCGAGTACACTCCCCCAGACAGGGTGGAAACACAAACGGCGGTGGAACCGCGTGACTCACCTACCCGGCAGCTAGACCAGCCCCAGGGCTCGATCCAACACTGACGAGCGAAGCACATGGCGCGAATCAGAAAGAAGCTCGGCGAGATTCTTCAGGAGCAGCAGCTCGTCTCGAAGGAGAACGCCGATAAGGCCGCGGAGTACGGCCTGAATAATCGAAAGCGCATCGGCGAGGCGCTGATCGAGCTGGAACTTGTCTCGGAAGAGGACGTCACGAAGGCGCTGGCCAAGCAGTTCGGCATGGAATATGTCGAGGTCTCGCGCCAGACGGTGAGTCCGGACGCGCTTCAACTCATTCCCGAAAAGATCATCAAGAGCAGCCAGATTCTCCCGATGAGCAGCGACAACGGGAAGATGAAGGTCATCATCCCGGACCCGCTCGATCTGGACACCATCGACATGCTTCGGTTTCGCACGGGGGTGAGCGATGTCATCCCGGTGCTGGCTCCGCGCGGGCGCATCCGGGCATACATCGACAAGTATCTCTCCGGGGCGGAGCGCTCGCTCGACGAACTATCGCGCAGTCTTGACGCGTCGGTGGACGCCTCGCTCGACCAGGAGGCGCGGGACGCCAAGAAGGCAGATTCAGACGACCCGGACGCGCCGATCATCAAGCTGATCAACATGATGATCGGCGAGGCGGTGCGGACGCGATCCAGCGATATTCACGTCGAGCCGATGGCGGACCGGGTGCGTGTGCGTTATCGCGTGGACGGCGTTTGCGTGGAGCGGGAAAACGTGCCCAAGCGGCTTCAGAACGCCGTCACGACTCGTATGAAAATCATGGCGGGCGTCGACATCGCGGAACGGCGCGTGCCGCAGGACGGCCGCATCAAGATGCGCATTGGCGGCAAGGACATCGACTTTCGCGTGAGCTGCTGTCCGGCGGTTCACGGTGAGTCGATCGTGCTTCGTATTCTGCGACCGGACTCGGCGGCGGTGGGCGTGCAGCAACTGGGTCTCGAGCCGGATGACTATGAGAAGTTTCAAAAGGTCATTGCCCGACCGAACGGCATTTTTCTCGTCACGGGGCCGACCGGATCAGGAAAGACGACGACGCTGTACGCGGCGCTGCAGGACCTGAATCGGCCTGATAAGAAGATCATCACGGCCGAGGATCCCGTCGAATACGTCTTCCCGGGAATGAATCAGTGTCAGGTGCGCGAAGACATCGGCCTGGGATTCGACAAGATTCTGCGATCGATGCTCCGCCAGGCGCCCAACATCATCCTCGTCGGTGAAATTCGCGACCTGGTGGTCGGTGAAATCGCGATTCAGGCGGCGCTGACGGGGCACCTTGTGTTCAGCACGCTGCACACGAACGACGCGCCGAGCGCGATTACGCGCCTCACGGACATGGGAATCAAGCCGTTTCTTATTGCGTCGTCGATCCAGGCAATCATGGCCCAGCGCCTCGTGCGAACACTCTGCAAGGAGTGCAAGCAGGTCGATACGAAGCCTGATCCGTCGCTGGTCCGGCTTTGCGGATTCACCATGGAACAGCTCGCGGGACAGACGATCTACAAGCCGGCCGGCTGTTCTCACTGCAATAATTCGGGCTATCGCGGGCGACAGGGCATCTTTGAGATGCTGATCATGAATCAGGAGCTTCGCGAACTGGCCTTCAACCGGGCCAGCGTGACGCAGGTGCGGAAGGCGGCGCGGGCGACGGGCATGAATACGCTGCTTCACGACGGACAGCGGAAGATTCTGCGCGGCGTGACTTCGATCGAGGAAGTGACTCGAATCACCCAGGCCGAGGTGGAGGTCTGACGCGCCGGCGAACGACTTTGCCAGGGCACGGCGCAGTGCGTCGCGATCAAGACGATTGAGGGATTATGGCAACCATTCATATTGATCGAATCCTTGATACCTGCATCAAGAAGGGCGCATCGGACATTCACCTTTCGGTGGGGCGTCCGCCGGTGCTGCGACTTCATGGTCGGCTGCGACAGCTTGAGACCAAATCGCTGGACCCTGAGGACACCGTCGCCCTCATGAAGTCGATCACACCAGACCGCAACCAGCAGGAGCTTCAGGAGGAGGGGGGAACAGACTTCGGTTTCGCCTTCGGCGACGCGGCGCGTTTCCGCGTGTCGATTTTCCGCCAGAAGGGCAACGTCTCGATCGTCCTTCGGCAGATTCCGAGCAAGTTTCTGTCGTTCGATGAGATCGGTCTTCCGCCGATCATCCGATCGCTCTGCCGGCGACCGCGCGGCCTGTTCCTGGTGACGGGGCCGACCGGCTCGGGCAAGACGACGACGCTGGCGTCGATGCTCAACTACATCAACAACGAGATGGACCGTCATATCGTGACGGTCGAGGACCCGATCGAGTATTACCACTCTCACAAAAAGAGCCTGATCAATCAGCGCGAGGTGGGCAACGACGTGCCGAGCTTTGCCGAGGCCCTGCGTCGCGTGCTTCGATCGGACCCGGACGTGATTCTGGTCGGTGAAATGCGCGACCTTGAAACGATCTCCAACGCGATCCTCGCGGCGGAGACGGGCCACCTGGTGTTCAGCACGCTGCACACGACCGGCTGCCAGGGAACGGTCAACCGAATCATCGACGCCTTCCCGCACGAGCAGCAGGATCAAATCCGCGTTCAGCTTTCGACGTCGCTGATCGCGATCCTGTCGCAGGCGCTGATGCCGCGGAAGCCCTCGGGCATGGTGGCGGCGTATGAGTTTCTGGTGGTGACGGCGGCGATTTCCAACCTGATCCGCGAGAACAAGACTTTCCGTATCGACTCCGCCATTCAGACCGGAAAGAAGTACGGCATGCAGCTTCTGGACGATCACCTTTGGTCGCTGTTCGAGCGCGGTCAGATCGACGCTGATGAGATGCTCGACAAGGCCCGAAACGCGAGCGATCTGCAGGAGAAGCTCGACAAGGCCGGCAAGCTGCACGAGGCCGGGGAAGCGATGATTCAGATTCGCGGGGACAAGGGCGAAGAGGGCGCCGAGGGCAAGGAAAAGAAGTAACCGTGTTCGCATCGGCGGGCCGCGGTCGGTTGGATACAGAGGGAGAGATTGAAAATGGCCGGAAGCTCCAGCGGCAGCTCAAGCACGAAACCCTATAAGGGTCGTCCGCTCGGCCGTATACTCATCAAGATGGGGAAGGTGAACCGCGAGAAGGTTCACGAGGCGCTGGCGATTCAGAAGAGCAATCGCGGCCCGATCGGCCGCATTCTGATCGACCTGGGTTACATCAAAGAGGCCGATCTCCATTTCGCGCTGGCCGCGCAGATCGGCATGGAGCCGGTCAATCTTGACACCATCGACGTCAATACGGAAACGGTGAAGCTGGTTCCGAACCAGATGGCCAACACCTACCGGATTATTCCGATCGACTTTAACGCCGAAACGAAAACGCTCAGCATCGCCATTGCCTCGCCGGATAATTTTCAGGCGACGGACGATCTGCAGAAGCTGCTGGGGTACCGGATCAAGGCGATGATCGCCACGGACGATCAGATCACTGCCTCCCTCGCCCGGTACTACCCGGAAGGAAATGCCGAGTCGCTGAACGATCTGATCGGCCAGGTGCAGAAGGACGGCGATCTGGCGAAGTTTGAAGGCCGCGGCGAGTCGATCGACCTTGAAGACTTGAAGGAACTGGTCGATTCGAACCCGGTGAAGCAACTGCTGAATCTGGTGCTGCTCACGGCGATTCGCGATCATGCGAGCGACGTTCACTTTGAGCCGTTTGAAAACGAGTACAAGCTGCGCTACCGCATTGACGGCGTGCTTTACGAAATGGTGCCGCCGCCTCGATTTCTGTCGATGGCGATCGCCAGCCGCATCAAGGTCATGGCGAATCTGGACATCGCCGAGCGCCGGCTCCCGCAGGACGGGCGCATCACCCTGAACGTCGCGGGCAACACGGTGGACCTCCGTGTCGCGGTCTTGCCGACGTTGTTCGGCGAGTCGGTCGTGCTTCGTATTCTTGACCGGGCGAGCGTCAGCCTCGACGTCGATAAGATCGGCCTGCGCGAGGACGACCTCGACGTGGTCAAGCAACTGATCGATCGGCCCCACGGCATTGTGGTCGTCACCGGCCCGACCGGCTCGGGTAAGACGACCACGCTGTATGCCTGTCTGAGCGCGCTGAACGATCCGGGGGTGAAGATTCTCACGGCGGAGGACCCGGTCGAATACGACATCGACGGTCTTTGCCAGGTGCAGGTGAACGTCGAAGCGGGATTGACGTTTGCACGGGCGCTGCGAAGCTTCCTTCGCCAGGACCCGGACGTGATTCTGGTCGGTGAAATTCGCGACCTTGAGACGGCGCAGATCGCCATTCAGGCATCACTGACGGGACACCTTGTATTCAGTACGCTGCACACGAACGACGCACCGTCGTCGGTCGCGCGACTTCTGGACCTTGGGGTGGAGCCGTTTTTGATCACGGCGACGTTTGAAGGCGTCATCGCCCAGCGCTTGTGCCGGCGCGTGTGCAAGAATTGTCGGACCGAATACCGACCGAGCGAAGAACAGCTCATGGAGCTTCAGCTCCGGGCCGAGGACGTGAAGGACAAGACCTTCTACCACGGAAAGGGCTGCGACTATTGCAACGGGACGGGTTATCGCGGCCGAGTCGGCATCTTTGAGATCATGGTCTTCACCGATGAGATCCGCGAACTGGTCATGAACGGGGCCAGCACGGGCCTGATCCATGAGGCAGCGGTTCGCGGCGGCATGCGGACGCTGCGCGAGTGCGGACTCATGGCCATCTACGACGGCATCACCACCATCGATGAGGTCGCCAAGGAAACGGTCGTCTTCACCTAGTGGTCTGTCACAGATGATTTTTCGGGTTGGTGGTACGGGCGTCCCGCCCGTCTGTACGGCCGAGACGGCCGTACCACCCGAAGATTCAATTGTGACGAAGCACTCGTCCGGTGGACCGGCGGCCACGGCTTCATCCATTCACTTCACAAAATAGCGTGTCGCTTTTCGATGCGATGGTCAGAGCCAGTGGTGCAGGAAGCCCTTGGCCGACTTCTCGCCGAGGTGTCCCTGGCCCACGAGCTGTTGCAGCAGCGGGGCGGGCTTGTACCACTCGGCCTTGCCGGACTGGGCGTGAAACTCGTTCATCAGGTCGAGCACGACATCGAGGCCGACCTGGTCGGCAATGCTGAGCGGCCCGAGGGGATAGTTGAAACCCAGTTCCATGGCGATGTTCACGTCGCGCGGCAGGGCGATGGTCTCGGCGGCGAGGGCGCCTTCGTTCATCACGGCCAGGAGGATGCGACTGTAGAGCCACATGGCACGATCTGCGGGTTTCTCCATGGCGCCGGCAAAGACTTCCAAGGCGCGGCTGGGCCGCCAGTTGGAAATGTTTGACGGCTTGGTCTCGTAGGCGGGAACAGCTTCTCCGGTTGAGTAGTCGTAGAAGCCGCGGGTCGTCTTTCGACCGAGATGGCCCGCCTCGACGAGCTTCTGCTGAATGGCGCTGGGGGTGAAGCGCGAGGGCTTGCCGAAATCTTCCCAGACGGTCTGCGAGACCTTGAGGTTCACATCGATGCCGATGAGGTCCATCAGCTCGAAGGGGCCGAGCTTGAAACCGCCGACCGACCGCAGGGCTTGATCGATGGTCCCGATGTCCGCCTCGCCGGCCTCCAGGAGCCGAAGCGATTCCAGATAGAAGGGGCGATTGACGCGATTGCCGATGAAGCCGGGCGAGTCCTTTACGCGGACGGGCGTCTTGTCGAGCTTGGCGCAGACGGCGCGGGCGTCGACCATGGCCTGGTCGCCGGTCTGCGGGCCCTGAACGAGCTCGACGAGCTTCATTACGGGAGCGGGATTAAAAAAGTGCATTCCGAGGAAGCGGTCGGTGTGCTTGAGGCCTTCGCCGATCCTGGCGATGGAGAGGCTGGACGTGTTCGACGCAAGCAGCGTCCGTCCGGAGACGACCTTGTCCAGTTCGCCGAAGATGGACCGCTTGAGGGCGAGGTCTTCGGTGACGGCCTCAATGACGCACTCGGCGTCGGCAAAGTCGGCATAGGAAGACGCCACGCCGAGGCGAGCCATCGTGTCGTCACGATCGTGACGGGGTATCTTGCCCTTGGCCACGCGCTCATCGAGCCGGTTGGCGATGTCCGCGTAGGCCTTTTCGACGAGGTCGGACTTTGTGTCCATCGTCTTTACCACAAAGCCCGATGCGGCCGCTGCCTGAGCGATGCCTGCTCCCATCGTGCCTGAACCAATGACGCCAATAAGTCGTTCGCTACTCACCTGTAAACTCCGCGGGGCGCTTCTCGATGAAGGCCTTGACGCCTTCGCCGTAGTCCTTCGTCCTGCCTGCAATTCCCTGAACCAGCGCCTCGTATTCCAATTGACCGTCTAAATCTCTATTCAGGCCAGTGTACATGGCCCGCTTGATCAGCCCCAGTCCCTTCGTCGGACCCTTGGCAAGCTGCACGGCCCACTGCCGGGTGACTTCCTCCAACTGCTCCGGCGGGACGACCTTATTCACCAGCCCCAGTTGCAGGGCCGCCTCGACCGTGAGCGGCTCCCCGAACCAAGCGATCTCAAGGGCCTTGGCCGTCCCGACCATGCGGGGCAGCGACCATGTCATGCCGCTGTCAGGCACGAGGCCGATCTTGCTGAATGCTCCGACGAACTTGGCCTGGCTTGAGGCGATCCGCAGATCGCAGGCCAGCGCCAGGCTCCAGCCGGCGCCGGCGGCCACTCCATTGATGGCTGCAATGACGGGAATCTCCAGCGATCGCAAGCCCGAAACGATGGGGTTATAACGGCGACGCAGGGCCTCCGTAAAGTCGAACTCTCCCCCGCGCGAGGCGGCGGACTTGAGGTCCTGCCCGGCGCAAAAGGCCCGTCCCTGACCGGTCAGGACGAGGCAGCGCGTGGCCTTGTCCCTGGCGATGGCCCGCAGCTCGGCCTGGAGCTCGCTGGTGACGCGATCGTCGACGGAGTTGAGCTCGTCGGGGCGATTGAGGCGGATGGTGCGGACGTTTTCTTTGACGTCTACGAGCAAAGTTTCGTATGCCATGATTCTGTCCTTGCGATACCGGGTAATGAAGAGTGTATCCGAAAGCTTGGCCATTCGCCCGCGGGAAGTCCGCGGCGCCGGGGCCTCTGGGACCGCCATCCGCCGGGCGATCGGTCAGGCCCGGCGAGAGTGCCGAGACCGTGTCACTTGCCCGTGTACTGGGCCTTTCGCTTCTCCATGAAGGCCTTCATGCCTTCTTTCTGGTCTTCGGTGGCGAAGAGCATGTAGAACATCTTTCGCTCGTAGTCGAGCCCGTCGGTCAGGCCGGTCTCGAAGGCGCGAAGGACGGCCTCCTTGGCGACGCGGACGGCGACGGGGGAGCGGTCGGCGATTTCCTTCGCCATAGCCATCGCCTCGTCGAGGCACTTTTCGGCGGGGACGACACGGTTGACCAGACCCATCTGGAAGGCTTCCTGTGCGTTGAAGAAACGGCCGGTGAGGATGAGCTCCATCGCGCGATACTTGCCGACGGTCTTGGAGAGGCGCTGCGTTCCGCCGGCGCCGGGCATGACGCCGATGTTGATCTCCGGCTGGCCGAATTTGGCGTTCTCGCCGGCGAGGATGATGTCGCAGTGCATGGCCAGTTCGCATCCGCCGCCGAGACAAAAGCCGCTGACCGCGGCGATGATCGGCTTGCGGCAGCGCTTGATGCGCTCCCAGCGGGCGAGGTTGTTACGCTCGTACATGTCTACGACGCTGGCGCCGGCCATCTCCTTGATGTCCGCTCCCGCAGCGAAGGCTTTTTCATTGCCGGTCAGGACGATGCAGCGCACGGCGGGATCGGCGTCCCAGGCCTCGATCTGGGTGATGAGCTGATCCATCAGGGGGATGTTGAGGGCGTTGAGAACTTCGGGGCGGTTCAACTGGGCGACGGCGACGAAGCCGTCGAGTTTGGTGAGCAGAATCTTTTCGGACATTACGTGCTCCATGACTTTTCGGTTTCAACGCCTCATGGCTCGCTCAATTTTCCAGGGCTTCCTTGAGCTGCCCTTTCAGCACGGGCAGATCGGCCTCCACGGCGGTCCAGACCTGGTCAAGATCGACACCGAAGTAGTCGTGAACCAGAATATGACGCATCGCCACGATCTGCTTCCACGGAATACCTGGAAACCTCGAGCGAAACTCCGATGACAGTTTTCGGGCACCTTCCCCCACGATCTGCAAGTGGTGCACGATCCAGGTCTGGATGAGTTCGTTTTCGGTAAATTCGTTGCGGCCGCGCGCCGCGTATTTTTCAATTCGCTCGATCGCATCGAGCATGTCTTCCACGATCAGCCGGTCATCCCTCATAGGGCGACAGCCTCGCCAAGAACGCGAGTACGGATTCTCCCACGCAGCCCTTGAGACGATGCGATCTCCACGCGGCGGCCCAAGAGCAGCTCCAATTGAACCATCAGGCCGGCGTGATCCATCAGCGATCGGCCCGGTCGAAAATCAACAAGCAGGTCGATATCGCTGGCGCGATCGGCCTCTCCACGTGCTACCGAGCCGAATACGCGCACGTTTGTCGCACCGAATTGCTCGGCAATCTGGAGTATCTGTTCGCGATGTCGTCCGAGGACTTCCTGAATACCCATTGGCCGTCTGACTCCGCAAAACACGCAAGACCACAGCATCGTTGCGCAATGGCTTGCCTATTCATATCATAACGGTGGAATCTCCCCGGGGCCAATTCGGTCAACCTGCCGCCGCACGGCGTCGTAGTCCACCGGGCGCTTTTCGACGAAGGCCTTCATGCCTTCGGCCACTTCGGGCGAGAGGTTGTTGAGCGCCAGGAATTCCTTGGCGTGGCCGATGGTCTGGTGCCAGGACATGTTCCGCCAGAAGTTGATCTGCTCCTTGGCGTAGCGGAGGCACATCGGCAGCTTGTTGATGAGCTTGGTCGCCATGGCGTCGACGGCCTTGTCGAGCTGGCTGCGCGGGACGACCTCATTCACGAGGCCCCACTCCAGGGCCTTTTTCGCGGGGATGTCTTCGCAGAGGAAGAGAATCTCGCGTGCCCGGCGATCGCCGACGATAAGCGGGAGAAACTGCGTCGCGCCGGCCGCGGCCACGCTGCCACGCGCGGCGCCGACCTGCTTGATGATGATGTCGTCGGCAGCGATGGCCAGGTCGCAGGACATGTTGAACTCGTTGCCCCCGCCGACGACCATGCCGTTGAGGCGGGCGATGGTCGGCTTGCCGATGTTGCGCAGGCGCTCGTGGGCCTCGCAGAAGGTGCCCATCCATTTCCAGTACTTGTTGGGCTTGCCGACGAAATCCTCGGCCTGCTCCTTCACGTCGGCCCCGGTGCAGAAGGCTCGATCACCGGCGCCGGTGAGAATGAGGACGCGGACATCGTCATCCCAGGATGCGTCCTGAAAGGCCGTGTTGAGTTCGGCGAGCATGTCGCCGTTAACGGCGTTAAGTACGTCGGGGCGATTGAAGGTCACCGTGGCCTTCAGATTAGCCTTTGTGTACTTGATGAACTTGAAGCCGAACGAGTCGGCGGGTCTGCCTTTGTATTCCATAGCGAGTGACTCCCGGAGTAAGTTTCCGGCGGAAAGTTTAATCGGATGAGACGGACGCTGCACGAGGGGCGTCTGTGGCAAACGTGGTGTGTCGTCGCGGCCGCTAGTTGTGATCGGTTGGCGGGTTGGTCGCGTCCTTGGCGGTCTTGAAGCAGGCGACGACCTTGCGATAGGCCGCCTCGTTGCGCGGGTCCGCGGCGATCAGGGCCTCGTGGGCTTCGATGATCAGGTCGGCGAGCTCGTCGGGATTGACATCGTCCACGGGCAGGGCCTTCCAGTGCTCGGCCGCGACCGGCAGGGCCTGCCGCACATCGAGCATCCTAGCGAGCCCCATCTGCCGCAGGCTTGTCATGATGGGCTCGGAAGGCGACAAGAGGTGAATCGACGGACCGACGTGACTATTGGCGCGCTTGACCAGGTTGACCAGGAGCCCGGCAAAGGTGCTTTCGAGGGCGTCGCACTGGGCGAGATCGAAGTATAAGTCATCGTCGGCGCCGGTCGGCACCAGTTGGATGAAATGGGAGATGGCCTCGGCGAGCTTGGCCGAGCAGCGGCCTTCCGCGCGAAACACAATCTGGTGGCCGATGCGGGAAAGCTGGAGCTGCTGACTCGTGCCCATCAGTTAACACCTCCGGCGGCTGTCACAAGGGGCAACCCAAGCTTACCCGGCTCCGACACCCCGCTTTGTCTTGCCGAGATTACGGCTCAGCGCGGCTCGTGTTCGATTGAGCGCCAGACTGATCGACGTCTTAAAGTCGGTGCTGATCTCTTTGACGCGAATGTTCTCGGTGCGCAGCTTCAGGTCGATCGCGCAGATCTTGTCGTCCTTTTCCTTACGCGGACCTGTATCGTCGGTCAGGCGAACCGTGGCAGTGAGTATCTTGGCCGCGTACCGCCGGAGGGCGGTCTCAACGCGACGCTGGGCATGTGAACGCACAGAGGACGGGTCCTCGACACCGCGAACGATCACCTTGAGTTCCATAGGTTCCCTCGCTTTCACACCTGACTGAGCACTACCGCAAATTCGTACGTCACGAGATGGTAGCGCTTCGCGGCGCCGGCGGCCATCAAGGTCCGCGGGAAAGGAACAGGCTCAGGCCTCGACGACTTCGGTGAAGAACATGCGGACGTACTTGCCCGCGAAGCCCGCGAGGTCCTTGGCTGCGGCCTTGCCCTCTTCGGACATCATCGCCGAGTGCAGCGCGGCCTTGTTGTCGAAATACATGTGTGCTGCGAGATAGGGCGTCTCGGTACCGGGGACGGGCGAGCCGGTCCCTTTCTCGATCTCGCACTTGAGAAGGCCGGGCATTTTCCTGGCGAGCGGCACGTGGGTTTCGAAGTAGTGCTTATCAAATGCCGCCGGATCCTCGGGCTTCTTGTAAACTGCCACCAGCTTCACCATTCTGCGACTCCTGGAGATTGTGATTAGTTACGAACCCATGGTCCTAATGCCCAGACGAAAGGATACGCCTTAAGACGGCCTTGGGAAAGACCCGCTGAGCCGTTTTGCCGACTGCGACCAGCTTTTCGCCGCATGTGGCGAGGGTTTCGCAGATCAATTCTCTATTCGTGAGGCCGACGGCGGTGGCAACGACGCGGACGACGGTCCCGACCGGGGCCGGTCCCTTGTGGTCGCAGGAGACGTGGCTGCCGACGCCTTCCTCCTGGGCTTCCAGATGGGGCGCGAGGACCTTGCGGCCGGCGACTTCCATGAACTGAACGATGGTCCATGTCGAACAGACATGGTGAACCACGACGCCGTCGAAGGCGGGGCACATTTCTTCGGTCACGCGGAAAGTCACTTCCGCCTGATTTCCCAATTGCAGGGACGGCTTCACTGCGGAGCGGTTCTCCCTGGGCGATTCTCCTCGCCCAGCAATCGATGTAACCGCTGCGCCGGGTTGGTCAAGGGGCGGCCGCGGAAGACTCGGCAAAAAAAGTCTACGGGAAACGCCGGCGTCGCACGACCCGCTTCAGGCAGCAGCAGCCAACGAACAAGCCGAGCAAAGATGCGCCGCTCGATGCCGCGCACATGGCCTGCCCACATTGCTGGCCACCGATGACCTGCGGCGATCCGTCGGGATTACCGTCGCCGACTTGAATCGTCAGGAAGGCCATGGCGGAGCAGCCGAGGGCATCGGTCGCGACCACGCGGGCGACGTAGGTGCCTTCGGGGACGGGGCCAAAGCTGGGGTTGGCGGACAGTGAGCGTTCGCCGCCGGGCTGGCCGCGGAGGGTCCAGTCGTAGGTGAACGGGGGCACGCCGCCGTGGAAGACATCGAGGCCGCTGAGCGGAGCAATTTCGCCGGGGGCGATTTGAATGATGGGCAGCGCATTGGCGCCGAGGACATCCGCCTCGCACTCGTCGTTCACACCATTGGCGTTGCAGTCCTTGCTGAAGCCGGACAGGAGATCGTCGGTGTCGAGGATGTTGTTTTTGTTGCAATCGAGTTCGTCATCGCAGGCGGCGCCGACGCCTGGAAGGAGGCCTGGGGCCTGATCGGGATTCGGCACGCCGGGGCAGTTGTCGATGCAGTCGGCGACGCCGTCGACGTCGAGATCGGTCGGATCATCGGCGAGGTTACAGCCGCAAAGGCCCGGCACGGTGCGTGTCGGATCGGTGGGGCAGCCGTCGCAGGCGTCGCCGAGGCCGTCGCCATCGGAATCGAGCTGATTCGCATTGGCCACGTTCGGGCAGTTGTCGATACAGACGGCGACAAGATCGTTATCGGGATCGGCATCAGGGAAGCCGCAGCCGCAGACGCCGGGATCGGTCTTGTTGGGGTCGAACTCGCAACCGTCGCACGCGTCGCCCGCGCCGTCGCCGTCCATGTCGATCTGGTCGAAGTTGGTGATGCCAAGGCAATTGTCGCAGTCGTCGGGGACGTTGTCGGCGTCGGCGTCGACGCCGAGGAAGTCGCCTTGCAACTCCAACGCCAAGTTCCAGAAAGCCACGCTCCAGATCGCACCGGGCGCCGTGCCGGAAAGCGCCGCGTAGTCGGCACCGAAGGCGATGCCGCTGACCATCCAGGAAAAAGTCGCCGGACTGCCGGAGGTATTGTTGAATATTTCGACCCAATAGGCGCCGGCGGCGAGATCGACGGGCGTCGCGAGAGTCAGCGTGAATTCATACTCCGGCCCGCCGAATCCGGATTGGAACCCGGTCGTTGTCCGGGTTGAAGGCACATTGGTCTGCGAGTTGATCGTGGATCCGACAGAGACGGTAGTGGAGTCATTGTGGAAGATGACTCTGAAATTGTCCGTCGCAGGAGGCGTGGCATCATAGAACCCCCAAATCTTGATCACCTTGATCGACTTGGCGAACTGGAGCGTGAAACGTTGAGCATTGATGAGAATACCGCCGCCCTGATTGTGAGCGTCGCTTGGGGGACCGTCATAGTGTGAAGTCGGCAAGTTCACAAACGTATCGCGGAATCCGCCGGTCTCGGTTTCGAACTCATCAGGCAGCGCGTTGTTGTTGCAGTCTCGGGCGCTGATGCAGTCGAACAGCCGGACATCATCGACATACCAGCCATCGATGCCGACGCACAGATCCTTGCCGAAATCAAACCGGATTTGCAGAGTCGTGGCGTTTTGGAGAATGCCGTTAAGCGCCACGAGCGTCGTGCCCCAGCCGCCGCCCGATCCGCTGAAGGCCGACCTGCCGGCCAGGGGGTTGTTGTTATCCTGAGACGATGCGAAGAGGCGATTGTTGTATCCGTTGTAAAAGAAGGCAGACGCGCTAATGGGCAGCCAGGTTCCGCCATTCACGCGGGCCTGGACGATTCCGCCGTCAAAATCCGGCTCGCAGGACACATAGTGCGAGAACGCGAGGACCGGATAGGTCATCCCGGCCGGGATGTTGATAACGGGACTAATGAGCGAGTGAATCGCCGCATTGTTCACCTGGCAACTCGAGTTGATGTTCGCACAAAAGGCCGCCTTGCCGGGCCGTGCGAACGGCAACTGCTGGGTCGTGGCAACCCAGTTGTAAGGTGTGCCCGGACTACCTGTCAGCGCCACGGTCCAAGCTCCCAGTCCGGCCTCAAAGCTCTCTGTGAAGATATCCGCGGACGACTGTGAACAGGTCGGCGGCGGCGTGGAGGTGAGTACGTTACGCGACTGGCCGCATCTGCCGGGCGTGTTCATTTCCACCGCCAGGAGGGCCTTATTCACCTCAGCGGCATCTCCGGCCGTGAACATGGACCCGGCTGATCCGGTGCGAGGATCGTTGGGGCTTGTGCCGATTAAGTCGGTGGCAGCCTGATTGGCGGCCCAGTAGAGGTCCTCGAAATCCGATGCTACGGTGAGATATTTGGTGAGGGCGCGGTACATCACGGCGCCGGACTTGATCGGGCCGATGCCGGTGACGGTTTGACCGTTGAAAGTTTTTCCGTCGGTCATGATGGCGAAGGCATGGTTGACCACACCGCTTCCGAAGTGCACGCCGCCGTTGTCGAATACCTCGCAGTGCTGAAGCGAACTGTTGGCGCGGTCAGGATCGCCGCGGCATGTCGGATTCCACATGTCGCGGATCGAGCCGTTGAACGCGATGGCGTCTTCTCCGAGGAGCCAGCGAACGCCATTTGAGTTGGATGGATTATTGCTGCACGCGGTACGCAGGTCATTCGGTGTATCGACGCCGGAGCCGGTCGGGTGTGTCGGCCAGGGGGTGCCGCCGGGGGCGCCGGCAAACGCGGCATTGCCGTTAAACAAGTCAATCAGTTCGCCGAAGATGTCGGACATCGCTTCGTTGATCTGGCCGGACTGGTTTTGATAGATTAGATTGGCCGTGAACTCGGTTACGCCATGCGTCAGCTCGTGACCGACAATGTCGTCGGTCACGGTGCCGGGACAGAAGACCATCTGCAAGAGGCTCCCATCCCAAAATGCGTTCGGGCAGATGTTCGAAGAGAGGAATTGCACCGTGGCAACCATGGGCAAACCGAGCCCGTCAATGCTGTCCCGGCCGAAAGCGCGGAAGAAGTAGTCGTAGGTATCTCCGTAATAGTCGTAGGCCCTGTTGACGTCGGTCTGTGCCACCGGCCCCTGACCTTCGCTGCGCGACAGCGTGCCCGGAATTGAAGGAGTCTGATTGCCATCGTAAATCTGCCGATTCTTGGCCGATTCCACGAGCGTCCATTTGTCGAGAAGTTCACCGGTGTGAGCGTCGACAAAGAAGGCGTCGCGAATCGGTTCGACGGGGTCTGACAGAATTAAATGGTAGGCAAGCCGGACGCCGCGGCGCGGGTCGCCGTACCACGCTGGATCGACAATGACCAACTCCGAGTGGGTAAGAATCGGCGCTTTGCTGCGTGACAGTGCGGCGCACAAGGCGGTCGCCTGATCGAGCAGGACGGCGGGGGTCGTATTCAACTTGGGAGAGATTTCGTAGAAGTCGCCGTTGGCGGCCAGCACGTTGCCGGCGTTGTCCTGGTGAAGCTTGAAGACGCCGGAGAAGACCGGGAGCCCCTCGTGAATCTGCTGGTAGGTCCGGTGTGTCTGGCCGAGCGAGTCGATTTCCGTTTTCTGAATCATCAACTGGTTGTCTGGGTCGACGATACCGAAGAGGCCGCCTCGCTCAGATAGAAACTGCTCGGCTCCGGAACCGACGATCGCCGGCGCCGTGATAAAGGGGATCGGTCCGCCGCCCGCTGCCGTCACGGCGGTGATGCGGCCGCTGGCCGAGTCCCGGACGATCGCCAGGTCGTCCTGGGCCTGTGCGGCCGTTGAAATCCCGGTAAGCACCAGGCAAGTGACAAGGCCGATGCACCGAGGGCGGAATCGGATGCAACTGTCAGGCTCGCGCGGTTCAAAAAACATCTCTATCTCCCACTCATCGGAGGCGCTGCGATTGCGTGCGCCTCCGTCTCTCCGGCCTATCATCACAAGCAACAGTGAATCTCCCTATGCACTGCGACCGGAAGCGATCCTATCAGCCCGAACAATCCGGCGGATAGAGTTTCCCATCCGTTGAGTTAGTGATGAGGATTTCGGTAACCCCGCCCGACGGCAGCGTGACGCCGTCGTGACGATAAATGATGAAACACTCTCTGCCGCTTGGCGAAATGATATTGAAATTGCGCTGCCCGTTGGGCACGGAGAATTCGCGCTGGGCGCCGGCGGGGATGCCTTCCTCACCCAGCAGGTTGCCACCGGGGGCGCCGGTCTCAAAGTCCTGCTCGAGCACCACGAACCAGATGGGAACGTCGCCGGGCAATTGATTGATCACGCGGAGGGTGCTGCCGCCGGCGATCGGGCCCGTGTTCGGCCCGGGCGTCGCGGGTGAGCCGCCGAGAAAGCCCATGGTCAGATTCACGGCGACGACAATCTGGAACATGAAATAAAGCACCGGCCATGCGCCGACCGCGCCCTGCAATCCGAGGATCAGCCCCAGAGAGCCGAGAAGGCCGGAGACGTCTCCGCCTTGCGCCTGGGCGATGTTGATGTACTTGGCCGACGGGACCGGCCCCGGCAGTCCGCCGCCGCCCGATCCGCCGCCGGGTGAACCACCGGAGTCTGAACCAGTGCCGGTGGGTGGGCGAACGAGTTGAATCAGTTCGGGGTTCGCAGCGAGATAGGCATCGACTCCGGTGAGATTCGCGCCCAGGGGAACGACGTTCGGCGCGTCAGTCGGCCCCCACTTCTGGCCGAGCGAGTTTTCAATCGAGGCGACTCGCTTTTGCCCGTCGAATTGGATGCTGACTTCGAGGCCCTGATAGGCGAAGGTGATGGTGGAAACCTCGACGGCGCCGTTGTTGAGGGTGAAAGTGCCGAAGGCCGATCGGCCGCCGGCCGGCATGACGAATCGAAACTCGCCGGTTCCCGGATCGACATCGAGAGCGGAGACTTCGGAAAAGCCTCCCGACTTAAGGGTGGACTTGAGCGGTTGTTCGGGACTCAGGCTGACTCGCTGCCAGCCACCGGGCGGCAGCAGGCCGAAGCCTCCGCAGCCGCCGGAGAAAACGTGGAGATTCACGATCGCCAGCAGGCAAACCGCGGTCTTGATTAACGGCCTCGACTGTCTGTGCACCGTAGGCACGGCGAGCCCTCCCCACGTCACCCGAAAGTATGTCTTGCGAAATCCCCGGACCGAGCGGGTTCCCCGGCCCTTCTCCTATTGGTCACAATCCATGGTAAACAAAGCCGCCCGCAGGATCAATAACGATGTTTGAGTACGAGTGCTTTGTCACCATTGAATCTTCGGGTGGTACGGCCGTCTCGGCCGTACAGACGGGCGGGGCGCCCGTACCACCAACCCGAAAAATCAACCGAGACGGACCACGAGCCTGCACCGGCATCGTCGGGCCACTGGAATCCCGTATCGAAGCCCCCGTTCGGCGTTTTCAGTGGTCGAAATGGGCCAGTCGCCCCATCGGCCGAAACGGGCGTGGCGACAAGGTCTAACCCCGGCCAATAATCGTGAATTGCAGCCACCCACCCCGGACCATCAATCGTGCCGCAACCATCATTCGCAGGTGATGCCGCCCAGACTATGGCGCGCCCTGGGAAGGCGGTTTCGCGGTCGCCGCGGCCTTCCGCGCCCCGGCGGCGATCTTCTCCTGCCATTCGCGCTCGGCGGCCTGTCTTCGCTCGTCTACCTCCGTTGCCAGATCGCGGTCGGCCTGGGTCACGGTCAACTTGAGAAAATCGGGTGACGAATCACCGACCGTCAGCGACCTGCGCATGAAGAACTCGGTCATTGGAATCTCGCAGGCGACGCCCATTTTGGCTGCCTGCGACTTCTCGTACATGCGATCGACGAAGAGCGTGTACCTGCCCGGCGGAACGCCACGGACTTCAAAGAGGCCCTTGTCATCGGCCTCCATGCCGTAGAGGTATGTTCCTTCCTCGCTCTTGCAGACCACTTCGGCCAGTTCCAGCCCGCTCAGGTTCGCGTCCGCCTTAAGCGCCGATGTCTCACGGACAAGCTGGACTCGTGCATGGGCCAGGGCCTGGCCTGTTTCATCCACTACTTGCCCTTTTACCTGGACACCCTCATCCAGGTGAATGTCAACTTGCGTCGTTTTTCCTGGGGCCACGTCCACGACGCGGATCATCAGATAGGTATCCTGCATATGAGCAGTATTCCACCGCATGAGTTGCGCCGCATATTTGCCCGCAACCAGCAGCGGTCCGAGTCGAAATCGGCCGTCGGTCTCGACGTGAACGTATTCGCTATGCATCACAATTGGGCCGCCGTACAGGCTCCTTGGAGACCTGCCGTATAATCCGGGATCATCTACATACACCAACCGGAACTCATCTCCTTTTGCGCGCGCAAGCCAAGAAGCGGGTTTCCTTGGAACATACCCGTGGACGCGGCCTTCGATGAAGGTAGGCGGCTCAAAGCGGACTTTTATGGATTCCGGAGATTCAACGGCTTCGGCCTTTGCGATTTGAGCAATGCCTTTTTCTGCATGGAAGGCGAGAAGTGAGTAACCCCCTTGCCGAAGTTGCCTGAAGGAGAATCGCCCCTTGCTATCGGTGGTGGTTTCCGCTGCGCCCTTCTCACCTGAGCCGATCTTGAAGAAAGACGCATCATCCTGCGGATTTTCACTATAGTAATAGGATGTGGGGGAAATGTATCTCATCGCCGCCCTGACAGTATGCGCGACAAGAACAGTCGCGCCACGGACGGGATCGCCGTTCGAATCGAGGACGACGCCCTCAATCGCATAATTTACTCCCAAGCCGGAGGCGGAGAGGATCAATTGAAGTAGAATGAGATTCGATGACATTTATACACTCCGAACAAACAGAAACCATCGCGATGCCTGACAACTGTAAAGAGGAGCCGCCGCAAGGCCAATGACGTCGAGTCGTGCCGCGGCGGAACCTGGTGTCAACGTGTTTTCGTGTTGCATTCTTCCGGTCTTAGCGACACTCCGCGTTTGTAATCGGAAGTTTGAGCGCACGTTTTCGCTCAGGGGCGAGGAACCGCCGACCTGCGAATGTCACTACCAAGGTAAACAACGTAAAGCCGAGCGACATGGGGCAGAATGCCATGTTTGAGGGGTCTCCGATTGTTGCGTCGGTATCGGGCTGGAAGCCCTCAGCGCCTACTTCGATGGTCATGAAACCGATGGCCCGGCAGTTCATCGCGTCGGTCACCACGAGGCGCGCGACATAGGTGCCCGGCCGGCCGGGGCGAAACCTTGGGTTTTCATCGAAGGATCGCTGCTCATCAGCGCTGCCGCGCAGCGTCCATTCATAGGCGAGGGGCAAGATGCCGCCGGAGATCATTTCGCCGGCGTGCAGGGGGACGACGTCGCCGAAGTTGATAGTCCGCGTTACATACTCGCCCATCTTGAGCGCGGCCGGGTCGCACTCGTCGGGAATGAGATTCAGATTGCAGTCTTCGCTGGTATGGGCGGCGATGTCGGTGTCATCGAGGATGCGATTGCCATTGCAATCTCGTTTGAGATAAGACCATGACGAGGCGAGGAGCTCGTTTTCAAAGATGTCCTTGATGTTACCGGGGACCAGTTCGACCTGAAGGATGCCATCGGGAGGAGACCAGTCGCCGGTAAAGGTATATGGGCCGCTTCCGATCCCGCTTACGGACACGGCGGGAGCGCCGTTGATCGTGAAGTCGGCCGCGGCGACGCCGGAGACAGGCTCGGTGAATGTGACCTTCACTTCAGCAAGGCCGCCGACCGCTTCGCCGTCGGCCGGAATCGCCTCGGCGATCATCGGTCGTTCGCTCTCCGGCTCGCCGCCGACGCTCGTTGCGCCGGAGATGATGAGCGAAAAAGCCTGCGAGCCACCGGTCAGTTCGCCCTTGTGGGAGACCCTGAGGCGATAGGCCAGCGAGGCGTGATTGTCGATTGCAATCTGTTCGACGTTGTCGGTGTTGTTGTCGCCCGTTGTTGCGGCGCGGGTGGGGTTGAAGACGTCCAGCACCCAGGGCATGTGGACGGCGTCGCCTTCGACGAGGCGGAGATCGAGATCGTTGACCAGAATCTTGTCGCGAGGGTCCAGCGCGAAGGGCGTGTCGAAGACAGGCACCGGATCGGTCCAGCAGATCGTCGCGCGGAGGAATGGCTGGGCCGCGTCGCTGATGACGAACCATTCCAGTTCCTCACCCTGGTGCAAAGTATGCTCCGAAATAGCGAGCGGGATGGACTGATCGGTTGTGATCAAGTTCGCGGCTTTGAGTGTATTCACGATGCCCCAGCCGAATTGGTAGTCCGGGCCCGGGGCGCCGCCGCACTCATCGGCCGTACCGATGAGAAGTCCCTTCATCGTGGACGAGAGCATGTCGGGTTCGCCGGGATGGGTGTCGCGGAAGTGCTGAATGAGCAGGCCGATCGAGCCGCTGACATTCGGCGAGGACATCGAGGTGCCGCTGAAGGTCGCGTAGGACGAGTTCCCGAGGTTGGTGCTGGAGTAGAGCTGGACGCCGTTGCCGACGACGTCGGGCTTGATGCGTCCGTCGTCGGCCGGACCCCAGCAGGAGAAGCTGCTCATGGTGACGAGCTGCGGCCGCTGGTAGCCGCCGGCAACATCGTTGACTGCGCCGACGGTCAGGCCGTTCTTGGCGGTGCCTGCATGGCTGATGCAGTCGTAGCCTCCGTTGCCGTCGAGGCTGCGCGTGTCGGTGCTGAGTACGTATCGACCCTCAGCGTAGTCATAGACGGAGTGGGCGGTTCCGGCGGCGGGGCCCTGGTTGCGATCGTTTCCCGCCGACTTGACGAATAGATAACGCGGATTGTTGATCGCGATCTGATCCCACTCCCTCGCCTCAAAACTGTAGTAACCGAAGTTGTAGTCTTCGACGGCGCTGATTCGTGTGTCGCCGAACCAGGTCCAGTTGACGATGGGGATCGGGTCGATGTCGCCGTCGCCGCCGGTCGGGACGAACGAGAGCATCTGCCAGCCTGTGATCAATCCATAGGAGTGATTCGAGACGCGCAGACCGAGCTGCGCGGCGGTGTTCATTTCCGTCGTGTCGCTGTTCCAGTCGTAGCAATCGAGGCTCGCCTCGGGCGACATGCCTCGCGCCGCGGCTGAAGTGCCCGCGGCGATCATGGTTCCGGCGACGTGCGTTGCGTGGGCGTGCGTCTGACTGGCCGAGTCGCGCTGCGTCGCTCTTCCGCCAAACTCGACGTGCGTTCGCAGCACCGCGCCGGCGTCCCAGATGCCGAGCGTGACGCCGCTGCCGGTGAGCAAGAGGCCGCCGATCGCTCCGGGGCGACACTTGTCGGTCGAAAGGCTGATCGCCGCGTTGGCATTCGTTGTCTGGTAGTAGAGCGGTATGCCGTTCACGATGTGCTGGAGCGAATAGGTCGTCTGCCCTTGCGGTGTGGCGACGGTCCCTTCGATAGGCAGGCCCATCGTCTGTGCCTGGCGAACGGCCTCGGCCCGGCCGACGATGACCTGTTGTGCCCGGGCAGGCGGGACGACGGCCAGCGCGATGAAGACGACGATCGCGCGTGTTGCGGCGAGCCGGATCGTTGTGCCGGGGGCGGATGTTGCGGGCGAGCGTTTAAGGCTGTCCATGGTCGATTGATTCCCACGGCTCGGTAAGCGGTTGATGGGCGGGCGAGGCTACCGGTGGCTCGACTCAGGGTGCGCGATCGGTGCGGAGCGCGCGAAGGGGCGGCCGTTGTCGGAGGGGGCCGGCGGTGAGTTGAGTCGACGGTCAGACAAGGTAGGCGCCTGTCCCATTTGCATCCATTCTGACTCGCACCGTCATTGTAAGCAGCGGCCGGCGGTCAGACAAGCGGAAAGTCCTCTATGGGGGCAGACTTGCGACCGCTAGAATCCGTCAGTGCCATGAAAGTCGGACTGGCCCAGATAAATCCGATCGTCGGCGACGTTGCAGGCAATTGTCGGCGCGTGGTGGAAGTGGTGCGCCGGGCCGGCGCAGACGGGGCCGATCTTGTCCTGCTGCCGGAATTGACCATCTGCGGCTATCCGCCGAAGGATCTGCTGCTGAAGCCAAGATTCATTGAGGCGAACGTTCAGGCGCTTGGACAGTTGGCGACTGAACTGCGCGAGGGCCCGGCGGTGCTGGTCGGGTTCGTGCGGCCGAGCGAGAAGGCGGTGGGGCGGCGGGTTCGTAATTGTCTGGCGCTGCTTCGCGGGGGCGAGATCGCCGCCGAGTCGTGCAAGTCGCTGCTGCCGACCTATGACGTTTTCGACGAGCATCGATATTTCGAGCCGGCCGACGGTGCGAGCGTGGTGGAGATGACGTCCGGCGGCCGCACCTGGCGCATCGGCGTCACGATCTGCGAAGACCTCTGGAACGACAAACAGACGCTCGGCCACCAACTTTACGAAAAGTCGCCGATTAACGAGTTGCAAAAGGCGAATGTCGATTTCGTCGTGAATGCATCGGCCTCGCCGTTTACGGTCGGCAAGCAGGCCCTGCGCGAGCGGCTGATGGGCGGTCAGGCCAAACTGCTCGGCAGGCCGATCGTCTATGTGAACCAGGTCGGGGGGAATGATGAACTGGTGTTTGACGGGGCCAGTTGTGTCTTCGACGGGGACGGGGCCGTGGCGGCGCGAGCGGCGGCGTTTGAAGAGGCCCTGATGGTCGTCGATCTTGCCAGGCTCCCGGGCGCCGTTCGAACCGACTACCCCTCGGACAATGACTCGGTCTTTGAGGCCCTGGTGCTGGGCACGCGCGATTACGTGCGTAAGTGCGGGTTCACGGATGTGGTGATCGGCCTATCGGGCGGCATCGATTCGGCGCTGACGGCCTGCGTGGCGGTCGAGGCGCTGGGGGCCGGCCGCGTCCACGGGGTGGCGATGCCGTCGCGCTTCAGCAGCGACCACAGCCTCGCCGATGCCGAGGCGCTGGCCCGCAATCTGGCCATCGACTTTCAGACCATCGCGATTGAGCCGATGCACGCGGCCATGGAAGTGGCGCTGGAGGGGCCGTTTCGCGGGCGGTCCGCCGACATCACGGAAGAGAATGTTCAGGCGCGGATTCGCGGCAATATTCTCATGAGCCTGTCCAACAAGTTCGAGTGGCTCCTGCTCACCACCGGCAACAAAAGCGAATTGGCCGTCGGCTACTGCACCCTCTACGGCGACATGTGCGGCGGGCTGGCGGTCATCAGCGATGTGCCCAAGACGATGGTGTATGAACTTTCGCAGCGGTACAACCGGCTCAAGGGGCGCGAGGTGATTCCAGCCTCCAGCCTGACAAAGCTGCCGTCGGCCGAGCTTCGCCCGGACCAGCACGACCAGCAATCGCTTCCGCCGTATGACACGCTCGACGCGATCCTGCAGCGATACGTTGAGAAGGAGGAGTCGGCGGGGGACATCATCGGGCAGGGCTTTGACGAGTCGGTGGTGCGCGACGTGGTCCGCAAGGTCGATCTGAACGAGTACAAGCGCAAGCAGGCGGCGACGGGCTTGAAGGTGACGAGCCGGGCATTCGGCGTCGGACGAAGGATGCCGATCGCGGCGAAGTTTCCGACGTGAAGTGGTTCGGTCTTCTAAACCGACTCGAAGGGCGCAGGCAAACCAGCCTGAAGCGCCAGCGAGGGTGTGCTGGTATGCGTCTGTTATCCCAATATCCTTGAAATCAGCCTCCTCGGCGCGGACATGAAGCAGATTTAGATGTATGGAGGGCAGTCCAACCATGTTCGGTGAGGAAGCGCGCGATGGTAGCCGGTGATTTCAATCACTGGACCGCGACGCTCCCAAATCTTTCCCGTCCGGAGGACGGACGAACTCGGATCACCAGCGCGCGTCCGCCCCCTGGGCGGCGAAAAAACAGAGGAAGATGTCCGCTATCCGGTGGTTGAAATCACCGACTACCATCGTTGGCCCTCCGGGCCGTAGTCGTGCTTGGTGCAACGCTCCAGAACAACGTGCTCGGTGCAGACGCTCTTGAACAACGTGCCCGACGTAATCGCCCCTGAACCACGTGCCCGGTCCAATCGCCCCTGAACCACGCGCTTGGTACGGACGCTCCTGAAAAAGATGAAAAGGCGCGAACAGCGAGCAAGTGTAGATATGCGGGAGGCGATCCTGTCATGTTTCGCACGGACTCGTCAGGCCTGCTCACTTCGGAATCCGAAATCCACGTGCATTTCGCCAAGAACCACCAAGAAAGCGAAGCGCCCCAACGCACGACTGCCACAGCGCTTGCAAGCGTCCGAAGCGACGTGACTCACCTTATGTCACCTTCGGTAATCACCCTTATGGCGGCTCGGGAGGCCGGCTCGGCGCGGATTCCTGCCGTCGGGGGCTGGAACTCATCGATGCGGTTCAAGTCGTTTCAAGTGGGGCGCGTTTTTTTCCGGAATTCGGGCTTTCGGGGTCGATGTATTGGGTGGACCGGGATGCGGCTGGAGCTTCCCAGAATTAGACGTCGGGTGATCCGGAGGCGTTGGTACATCTTCCGCCTTTGAGAGTTTGGATCAACTGCGCGCAAACAGGAAGCGGCCGCGCAGTAAGGAGAGGTTTAGATCATGCAATCGAATACACTGATCGCCGGACAACCGCGTCAAGTCGATGGCACCGGGAAGTACGGGCATCGCATTGCGTCCGACGACGGCCATCGCCGGATCGTCCGAGAGCAGTTCGTGCGCCTGCATGATATCTTCGATCAGTGCCGACCATCCGAGGCTTTGCGTACGATCTTCGATCAGACCGTCGGTTCGCAGATTCGCGGGCGCATCGAAGGCCGAAAGGCCGACGTCCGGATTCTTGAAGTCGGTTGCGGCGTCGGGAACTGGGCGGAGCATATCTACGCGACATTTGGCGAATCGGCTTCGCGGATTCACTATCGCGGGATCGACGTCGCGGAGCCCTGCGCGTCCTCGTGCAATCGCAGGCTGGCGGGCCACCCTACCGGGCGCGCCGAAGTCGCCGATTATGAATCGCTGCCGACAGACTCTCCGTACGACATACTTCTTTTCGTCGAGGTCTTCTGCCACCTTCGCCGCGGGCAGGATGTGGCGTGGCTGCGCAAGGCGCGAGACCTCCTTGCACCCGGCGGGTGCATCGTCATCATCGACAAGGAGCGATCTTCCCGGCACGGGCGGAAGGTGAAATGGGACCTCTTCAAGCGTCGCTGGCTGCCGGCGGCGCTGCGCGGCCGGCCCTACTACTTCCCGGATACCTATAACGAACTGCTGACGACGCTTCGGTATCCGAGCTTCCCATTCCTGTCGCGAGAACTGAATCGCCTGTCGATTCCCGCCCAGCCCATTGTCGAGCACGGCCTTTTTTCCGCCGTCGTCGGCTGTCGACCGGGCGCCGCGCAAGAGTAGAGCGGGCCGCCCACTCGACATTGAATCGATGTTTGAAGGCGTCGCGCTTGCGTTAGAACGTGAAGATCAGATTCGTCGTGACGCGGTGCTCGAAGATGTCGTTGTTCGACGTGGACTGCATGGGGAACTCCCAGACGGCGCCCCAGGAGACGTGCTCGACGATGTGCCAGCGCGCGCCGACGCCGCCCCAGAATGCGGCGTGGCCGGCGACGTCGCTCGAGCCGATGTTGGCGTAGTCCAGGCCGCCGATGTCGAACGGCAGGCGATCGCCGTTGCTCAGGTAGTGGACCCCGTGAAACTCAAGCAGCGGGAAGAAGAAATTCTCCAGGAGTTCGTAGCTCGTGCTCAGGTTGTAACTGAGGAGATGATTGCCCTGGTGCTCGTCCATGGCGATGCGGCCGGCCACGTCGGCGATGAAGTGCCACTTGCCCCAGCCTTTGTAGGCGGTGATGAAGGGCGTTAATTCGTCGACGTTGCCATTGAGCGTTCCGGCGTGGCCGTTCGACAGCCGCCACTTGAGCCCGGTGGAAAGGAGAAAGTCGTTCTCGGGATCGGCGTAAAGGGCGTACTTGAGTCCGAGGGCGAGGTCGTTCCAACCGCTGTCGTCTTCGAGGACGGGGCTCTCCAGGTGCGAGTAGCCATCGCAGGTGGCCATGAATTGCAAGCGGTCCGTCAGGGCGAGTCGAAGCTGGAGGGCGTAGACATTCAGATCACCACCTTTGAGCGACGAGTCTTCCGGGAACTTGTGATAGAGATAGACAAGGCGCATATCGGTGTTGATGAACGGGTCTTCAAAGTAAAACGGCGAGCCGACGGGTCGCGGCTTGTCTCGAAAGTTCGGGTCGCCCTGGAGGAAGCCCTTCCAGAGCAAGGGTTCCGGCTCGGCGGTGGAGTTGGAGGAGGTCGATTCGTCGATGAAAACCTTGGGGCCCGTCGGCTGTTCGTCGTCGGGCGATTCATGTAACGCCAATGGCTCGGAAGTTACGCGGCGCGACGGATCGGGGGCGGAAGTTCGCCAGGGGTCGTTCTGGGGATGCGAAGAATATTGCTGAGCCTGCGTCGATTGTGCGAAGAGACCGATCGCGACGACCGCCCGAATTGGGAGCTGTCGAGGGCTAAGTGACATGTCGATCCTGAGCATGGGATTAACTCCAAACAGCCTGAAGCGGGCTTGCACGGTACGGATAATATCGGACTGTCAGGCGGGAATTTGGAGGGAATCTGAGCGTTTGGCGGTATGAAGTGTTCGGCCTGGTTTCGATAGAGCCGGGTCAGGATGCCTGGAAGACGGGAAGGGCCAGGGAGCCTCGTTCGGCGAGGCTCTTTTCCGCGGGGACGTCATTCGCTTCGGGGAGGTGCGCTCCGCCGTCCAGATACCAGACCATGAGCTTGCCGTCGGTGCGGCATTCGGCGGTGTCAGGCAGGTGCCAGTTCGGATTCCAGTGTCTTCGCTGGGCCAGGGTGCACTCGCTGCCAAGGAGAATTCGACCGGCGCGACGATCGACGATGACGCCGTCGTAGAGGACGATCTTCCCGATGTCGGTCATCGCCGCGACCATGGGTTTTGCGCGACCGGAAATCCTTCCACTACTGCCGAGGCCGCGTGCGAGGGCGAGGGCCTCGTCGAGACTGGTTCGCAGATGCGCCATTCCCTGCAACGGGACGCAGTGGAAGAGATAGTGGGACTCGATGCCCTCAGTTCGCAACACGTCGTAGAGGTCGATCAGACTTTCCAGATTGTCATTGACGCCACGAAGCAGGACGTTCTGCGCGTAGACGCGCACGCCCTCGGCCATGATTCTCCGGAAGGCGTCGGCGACCTCCGGGCAATACTCCACCGCGTGATTGATTTGTGTCGCGAGTTCCAGGCGGAGCGAGGGCTTGTTCCGGAAGATGTTCAGGACGCGATCGTCGATGCGGCGCGGGTCCTGAGTCGGAATCCGGGTGGCGACGCGGGCGATCCTGATGTTCGGCGCGTGCTCGACGATCGCTCGAAGGAGGTAGTCCACGCGATCCGGGACGAGCAGGACGTCGCCGCCGGTGATGAGGACTTCGCGAAGGTCATCGCGCTGGGACGGGCTGCCACAGTAGCGGGCGATTTCGGTCAGATCGACTTCGGAGAGATTGTGCCGGGGGTAATTGGCGCGGATGCAGTACCGACAGTGGGCCGCGCAGGCCAGGGTGGGCTCGATGACGAGCGTTCGGCGATAGAGTCGCTCGATGCCGGGAATGGGGTGCGTCTGCGAGCCGATGTCGACATCTGCTTCGTAGTGGCGGAGGTTGGCTTCGGAGGTGCCGACGTCTTCCTGGGCCGTGCGCGCGTACTGGCGAGAGAGGGCCTGGAACTGGCCGGACTCTTCCCCGAAGCGCAGCTTGAGATCGAGAAGCTTGTCGCGCAGGAAGGGCGTCGTTAACTCACGAAAAACGCGTTTGGACATCGGCAGTTGCAACAGCCTCCGGCAGCGCTACGCCGTCACCGCGACTCGCGCCGCGTGACGACGAAAACGACGGCGGTTATCAGGAATATCGGTGGACGGCTCGGTACGGGCTGATCTAATCAATCGCTAGAGTCGCTTTCGGGGTTCGCGTGCCGGAAGTTGGCGTATTTGTCGGGAGATGCGCAGGTTTTGCCGAATCGCGACGGAGCCCGTCGCCGGCGGCCGGTTGACTCGTTGGAGAACCTGCCGATAGTCCCAGCGTAGACTCCATGAAGGTCGGCTTGCGGTGTCATCCATGCCATTTCCGAGTATTCAATTGGGCTCGTTGTTGATCGACGTTGCGATCGTCTGCGCGTTGCTCGGCGCTGTGCTGTGGCGCGATGAACGAGCCGGACGTGCGCCGTTTGGCATGCGACACGCAACGGCGATGACCCTGATTATGGGGATCGTATTCGCCATCAAGATTCCGTGTTGTCGCTTGCTCGGCGTGGACGCATTCGGGATGCTGAATCTGCTGTACCTGGACCTGGCCATTGTTGTTCCGGGTACGGCGGCGGCGATATTGATTCTCGCCTCGGTCAGGGGCACGAAGGGATTCAGGATATCGCGGACGCTTCGGATTGTTTGCGTGTGTGCAATGTCGGCCGTGCCGATCGCGGTGTTTTCCAGTCTTGTCGAGCCGTATCGGCTGGAGGAGCTGCAGCGGGACATCATTGTGTCGGATGAGCGCGGCGGAGATATGCCGATCCGGCTTGGCGTGCTTGCAGACATTCAGACGGATCGTGTCAGTGACCACGAGCGGGCGGCTGTTTCCCGACTGATGTTTCATCGCCCAGACCTCATCCTAATTGCCGGGGATTTATTTCAAGGGTCTCGGGATGAGTTTGAAGAGCATATGTCGGCGATCAGGGAGCTGCTCACGCCGCTTGATGCGCCGGGGGGCGTTTTCTTTGTGATGGGCGACGTGGACTGGTGGCGGGAGGATCAGGTTCGGCGGGCGCTGAACGGGACGCGCGTGCGGCCGTTGACGGACCAGATTGTGCGACTTCGGGTGGGCGATCGGAAAGTCACGCTCGGCGGTCTTCGACTCAATTATTCCAACGAAGGATCGAAACGAGTCATTTCGGAGTTGGAGACCGCGCCGGGCTCGGACGATCTGCGAATCCTCCTGGCTCATCGCCCGGATGTTGCATTTGAACTTGGCCGCGATTCGCGGATCGACTTGATTGTCGCGGGACATACGCACGGTGGTCAGGTTTGTTTCCCGTTTGTGGGGCCTTTGATCACGCTGAGCGATGTTCCGCGGGATGTCGCGGCGGGAGGGCTGCATGAGATGTCGGGCAACCAGATCTATGTCAGCCGGGGTGTCGGGCACGAGCGCGGCCAGGCCCCGCGCATCCGTTTTCTGTGTCCGCCGGAGTTCTCAATTCTGACGGTTTTGAATCGGCCCGCCGCAGTGGCGCACGCGGATCGTTAGGGGCGGCGCCGGAGGGTGCCTGCCGACGATGTCGGCCTCATGCATCCGAGATGGGTCCCCGCTATACTGCTCGAATTGGAATGTTTGAAAGTCGGGGGAATCCCCGGGCACGACACAATCACGAGGCAATGGAATGAAGACGAATACACTGATTGCGGTGGGAGGAATAGTCTTGTCACTGACGATGGCGAGCCTCGCTGACGAGGGGATGTGGCCGCTGAATCACCTGCCGCGCGAGCAGTTGAAGGAGACATACTCCTTCGAGCCGAGCGAGGCTTGGGTGGATCACGTGCGGCGATCGTGCGTACGGGTCGGCGCCGGCGGATCGGCATCGTTTGTCTCGCGCGACGGGCTGCTGATGACGAATCATCACGTCGCGTCGGATTACATCTCCGACCTGAGCGACGAGTCTCATGACTACATCAAGAACGGCTTCTACGCCGCGACGCGCGAGGCGGAATTGAAGATTCCGCATGCTGAGCTGGACGTGCTGATGTCGATCGAGCCGGTGACGGACAAGGTTAATGCGGCCGTCACACCGACGACGTCGGCGACGGAAGCCCAGGCGCTGCGCAAGAAGGCGAAGGCGGAGATTGAGAAGGAGGCGAAGGAGCGCACGGGGCTGACACCGGAGGTGGTTGAGCTTTATCACGGCGCTCGGTTTGATCTGTACCTCTACAAGCGCTACACCGACGTGCGGCTGGTTTTTGCGCCCGAATCGGGAATCGCCTTTTTCGGAGGCGATCTCGAGAACTTTGAATACCCCCGATACAACCTCGATGTCAGTTTTCTTCGCGCCTACGAAGATGGTAAGCCGGCAGTGACGCCGGATTATCTGAAATGGAGCGCCGCGGGTCCCAAGGAAGGGGAGCTGACATTCATCGCCGGTCATCCGGGGCGGACGCAGCGACTCTACACGGTCGAGCATCTGAGGTTTCTGCGCGACGTTCATGTTCCGCTTGTCCTGAACGCTTATAACGAACGGGAAGTCGCGCTGAATCAGTTTTGTGGACGGAGCCCGGAGAACAATCGCATCGGCCGGGACGATCTCTTCGGCATTCAAAACGGGCGCAAGGCGTACAACGGCATTCTGGAGGGGCTGATCGACCGACAGCTCATGAGCGTCAAGGAAGCTTCTCAGGCCGCGTTGAGCAAGTTCATCCATGAGAGTCCGGCACGCCAGAAGAGTTACGGCAGCGCACACACCGAACTGTCAAAGGCGCTCGACGAACTTCGCACTTATTACCCGGAATATTTTCTGCTCGCCAACCGCCGGGCTTCGTTGTGCCGACATTTTTCGATCGCCTTGAAACTGGTGCAGGGGGCCGAAGAGCGCGGCAAGCCGGACGGCGAACGACTGGAGGAATTCCGCGATGCGAATCTCCCTTCGCTGGAGTCGGACTTGTTCTCCGAGGCGCCGATTTACGCGGCCCTTGAGCAGTTTCGGCTTTCAGACGGGATGATCCGGCTTGCCCGGGTCCTCGGTGGTGATCATCCTGCCGTCAAAGTGGCACTGGGCGGCATCGATGCCCCTGGGCGCGCGGCGGCACTGCTTGCGGGCAGCAAGTTGAAGGACGTGACGTATCGCAAGCGGCTCTACGAGGGCAGCGCGAAGGCGATTGCCGAAAGCGACGACACGATGATCAAGCTGGCCCGCGAGATGGACCCGATCATTCGAAAGACGCGCAAGCGATACGAGGACGGCTACGAGAGCACGGAGACCGGGGCCTATGCCAAGATCGCCCAGGCGCTCTTCGATATGCACGGCGACAAGGTCTATCCGGACGCCACGTTCACGCTTCGCCTGGCGATGGGTACCGTGGTGGGCTACGAGGAGCCGGGCCGGAAGGTGCCGGCGATGACCACATTGCGCGGACTTTACAAGCTGGCGGGCCAAAAGGAGAACCAGGCTCCGTACGATCTTCCGCCCCGGTGGGTGGAGAAGAAGGATGCGCTCGACCTGTCCGTGCCTTTTAACTTCGTGTGCACGAACGACATCATCGGGGGCAACAGCGGCAGCCCGATCTTCAACAAGAGCGCGGAGATCGTCGGAATCGTGTTTGACGGAAACATCTACGGACTCGTGTGGGATTTCCAGTTCGATCAGAAGCGTGCCCGGGCGGTCGGCGTTCATAGCCGGGCCATCATTGAATCCCTCCAAAAGGTGTACGAGGCGGATTCGCTGGTGAGCGAGATTCTCGGGAAGTAAACCACGAAACTGCCGACGCCGAGACGGACTTAGATGTGGTCTAGCGCTTCGGATAGCTCGGACATCAGATCGTGCCAATCCTCCAGGCCGACACTCAGGCGCACGCCTCCGGGAACGAGGCCGTCGTCCGCCTTGCGCTCCGGCGGCAGGGCGGCGTGGGTCATGCTGTATGGACACTCGATGAGCGTTTTGATTTGACCGAGTGAAACGGCCAGGGTGATGCAGTAGGAATTGGCGGCGATCCAGTCGATGAGTCGCTCGCCGGGATTGTCGGTGGCCGATTTCTGGCGCAGGACGAAGTAGATCATCGAGCCGGGGGCGAAGTGGCCACCCTCGTCGACCATCTGTTTCTTGGCGAGCTCGAATTGCGGAAAGTTCGCCAATCCCGGGTATCTGACGTATTCGACTTTTGGATGGTTCTCCAGGAAGCGGGCGATGTGGTGCGCCGTCTTCTGGTAATTCGCCATGCGCGCTCCCAGGGAGGGCAGGCCGTAGACGAGGGGAGGCCAGGCGCTCTTGGGCGACAGCGAGGCGCCGAAGTCCTTGCGGTACATGACCAGCGAGTCGTGCAGGGACTTGGGACCGGCGACGACGCCGCCTAAGTCGGTGCCGAAACCACCAATGGCCTTGGTGAGCGACTCGACGACGACGTCGGCTCCGAGGGTCAAAGGCCGCTGGCAGAACGGGCTGGCGAAGGTGTTGTCGACCACCATCCACACGCGATGTTCGGCGGGGCGATGTCGATTGATTTCATTGAGGGTCCGCCGCGCCGCGCCGATGTCGATGATCTGCATGTCGGGGTTGACGGGGGTTTCAAAGTAGAGGACGCGGGTGTTCTCGCGAATGTTATTCGCGAGGGCGTTGGGATCGACGAGGTCGGTGAAGGTCGTCTCGACGTTGATCCGCGGGAGCCAGTTGGTCATCAATGAGTATGTGCATCCGTAGATCGTGCGATGGCTGAGGATGTGGGAGCCGGACGGAACGAGGATGCCAACAGCGGCGCTGATGGCGGCCATTCCTGAGGCGAAACAGACGGCGCACTCGGCACGCTCGGCGACGGCGAGGTTTTCCTCCAGCATGCCGCGCGTGGGCTCATCGAGGCGGTCGTAAATGTAAATGGGGCCGCGCTCTTTGCTGTCGGGCGAGAGGTGGCCGAACTCGACGAAGCCCTGTGCGCCGCGGCTTACCGAGTCGAGGCGGAAGGTGGCGCTGGAGGTCATCGGGGGAACGACGTGGTGGTCGTAGTCCCATTTTCGCGAGCGGCCGATACCGTGAATCAGTCGCGTGCGGACGGCGCGATCGGATTCGAGCGGATAGGACTCGGCGTCGGGCTCATTCATATGTCCGAAATCTTCCTTCATCATGGGGTCCGCTCCTTTTCAACATTTGCATTTGCCAATGGGGCATAGGCAGCCTGGCGAACGTCCGACATTCGGAACCCGTACTCGCGGCGCAGATGTCCCAGACGGGCATCGGCCGCGACCGACGGCGGAAGTCCCAGCCGATCACGCAGCAAATCAATCGGGATGTTCGCGGATTCCGCGACTTGTCCAAGCGTCATGGAACCCTGTATCTGCAAATCAGAGGCGCGCTGTCCGGACGCCGGTTCATGATTTTCGAGGGCGCGGGCGACGGGGCCCCGGTTTTCATTTTGTCCTCTGTGCGTCAAAGGGCGATCGCTCACTAACTGTGATGTCCACCATGTAAATCCGGCGAGAACAACGGCGATGGCGCCGAGAAAGGCGAGGCCCGCCAAGTTCCGTTTGACGGCGGAGGTGGGATGACGTGACGGATTGGAACTGAACAGTCTATGGGTGAGGCCGCAGACCCAAGCCCAGTGTAGTGCAACGTGAAGGACGATGATGGCGCCGAGCCCGGCGGCGAGCCAGAAGTGCAGGTCTCCCCAGTCATGACGCGTCCACTGTCCCAATACGCGACCACCGCTGCCCGGCGGCAGGGCAAAGCGCAGGACGAGGCCTGTGGCTGTCATCGCGAGGATGACGCCGAGTGTCAGAACATCGACGAGGTAGTTGACTTTGCCGCGATGCATGAGAAACCTCCACGGCCGCGCCCCAGGTTGGGCACCATAGGAAGTCGCTTCAGGGTACGCGTCTCAACTGATAGTCCCTTTGGCGCGCAGGGCGGACAGAATCACGTCGGCTGCCTGCTGAACGGTGAAGCGCTCCATGTTCAGGAAGATGTCGCAGCGCCCCGGATCGTTGACCTCCATGCCGAAGTGATGCCGAATGAACCGGGCTCTTTCATGCTCGACTTCCTCGATTTCACGGGCCGCGCGATCCGGTGTTACATTCTTTGATCGCGCATAGGAGGCGATGCAGAAATCTCTTCGGGCATGAATCCTGATTCGAAGGCCGACATCCCGTGGGAGTATCAGATCCGCCGCGCGCCCCAGGAAGATTGCGTGTCCCTTGCGGGCGAGCGAGAGGATCGTCTCTGAGAGCCTGCTGAAATAGTCGTCTCGAAGGCCGCGACTTCCGCTCATGCCTTCAACCAAGTTTTCGAGCCAGTTGAGGTCGCGTTCGTCCATGGATTCGTAGAGCTGACGACGGCACTCGTCGTCGCCGGCCATGGCCTTGAGGATTTCCCGGTCGAACATGGGCCAACCGAGTTTCAAATTCAGGAGAGTCGCCACTTCGCGCCCGGGCAGGCCGACGGCGCGCGAGATCGCGATGAAGTCGGCAACCTGACGGCCGCCCGACAACGGAACGGCTCCTCGCTGCGCCTGGGCAAGCTCCCAATTTCGCATCTGACGCTCGACAATCCGGTCGAGACCGGGAGACTCATGATGTATTGAACTGGCCATGATGCACCTCCGCAGGATCAGGGCGGCAAATCTCGTGCCTGACGCGAGAAGGTGTTTGCCGAGGTGCTTGATCCTCAATGGATCATATGCAACCGGGGAACATCTGACCGCCGGCTACGCATTACCATCGGTGACAGTGGGCGAATAATTCCCGGTTCACGGCTGCCAAGTCTGGAGCATGTGGATGTAATTTCCACGTAACAAGGAGGCCGGGTCGGGGCAACGAAGCAGATTCATGCTTCCGCACATCTGCTGGATCGACTCGTACTCATGCTCATCCATCCACGCCTTGATCTCCTGGAGCATGTGCCCGATGTGGCCGGTGCCGTGCTTCAGGACAACCGAGACGACCTGCACGGCGTTTGCGCCACTCATAATGGCCTTGACCGCGTCGATACCGGAATGGACGCCACCGGTCACCGCGAGAGAGCCTTCCACATGGCCGGAAAGGATGGCGAGCCATCGCAGGCGCAGCAGTAACTCGGAAGGGTGGGAAAGGTGCAGATGAGACGTGTATTCCAGATCTTCGAGTGAGATGTCGGGCTCAAAGAATCGGTTGAAGAGGACAAACCCGCTGGCCCCGGCCTCTTCGAGCCGGGCCGCAAGATGAGCCGGCGCTGTATAGAAGGGTGATAGTTTGATCGCCAGTGGGATTCTCGTCTTGCGTCGGACTTCGAGGACCAATTGCGCCGTTCGTTCTTCGATGGCGACGGCGGACTCGTCCGGGGACGTTGGGATCTGAAACACATTCAGTTCGAGGGCACTGGCGCCGGCCTGCTCGATTAACTGGGCGTACTCGAGCCATCGGCCGAGCGTGCTGCCATTGAGCGACGCGATGACGGGAATCTTCACGGCATGGCGGGCGCGCTGAACGTGCTCGATGTATTCTTCCGGACCGAGCATGTATTCATCGGGCGAGGGCAGGAATGACATCGCTTCGCCGAACGAGTTGGCGTGGTAGTCGACGGAGCGATGGGTGGCCATGGACTCGGCCGTGATCTGCTCTTCGAAGAGAGATCGCAGGACGACGGCGGCCGCGCCCGCATCTTCCGCCTGTCGAATCCCGTCCAGGGAATCTGACAGGGGTCCTGCGCCGAGTATCAGCGGGTGAGGCAGGGTGAATCCGAGGTATTGGGTTTCGAGGTTCATATTCTACACTCCTCGCGGAAGCGGGGTTTGCCTCAAACTTCCGACTCCCTACGGTTATATTCTCACACCTTCGCAGCGGCCTTTTCAGTTGCGGCCGGGGTGGGCTGCGATTGTCCGTTGCCGTTGCTTGAACTGGGAACGCGCAAGCCGGCCATGTGCTGATAGACGGCGATTCGTCGCTGGGCGGCCTTCTGGGCTTCGGCGGCTAGCCACTTGAAACGAATCGGGTCGATTTTCTCGACCATGCGGAATCGGGTTTCGTTTCTCATGTATTCGTTGACCGGGATCTTGCCGGCGGGGGCATCGACGATGAGCGGCGCTTCGCCGGCGGCGGCACGTCGCGGATCGTATCGATAGAGCGGCCAGATGCCGGAGTCGACGGCGCGTTTCTGCTGATCGACGCCGTATTGCAGGTCGTAACCATGCGCAATGCAGTGGCTGTAGGCGATGATGAGCGAGGGACCGTGGTAGTCTTCGGCCTCGCGAAAAGCCTGAACGGTGTGATTGTCCTTGGCGCCAAAGGCGATGCTGGCGACGTAGACGTGACCGTAGGCCATGGCCATGAGGCCCAGGTCCTTCTTGTTGATGCACTTGCCGGCTGACGCGAACTTGGCCGCGGCGCCGATCGGAGTTGCCTTGGACTGCTGGCCGCCGGTGTTGGAATAGACCTCGGTGTCCATCACGAGGACGTTGATGTCCTTGTCGGTGGAGAGAACGTGATCGAGGCCGCCGTATCCTATGTCGTATGCCCAGCCGTCGCCGCCCAGGCACCAGACGCTCTTTCTGACGAGATAGTCGGCAAGGGACTGTAGGAGACTGGCCTCCTGCCGATCGATCGCTGTGAGCTTCTTTTGAAGCAGGGCCACGCGCTGTCGCTGGGCGAGAATGGATGGGTCGTCGTCCTGTTCGGCGTTGAGGATTGCGTTGACCAGTTCATCTCCCAACGAGCCTGCGAGGGATGACAACAGATGTCGGGCGAAGCCGCGATGGGCATCCACGGCGAGGCGGAAGCCGAGGCCGAATTCGGCGTTGTCCTCGAAGAGTGAATTCGACCACGCCGGGCCGCGGCCGTCGCAATTGACTGTGTAGGGCGTCGAGGGCAGGTTTCCGCCGTAGATAGAGGAGCAGCCGGTGGCATTGGCGATGAGCAGGCGATCGCCGAAGAGCTGGGTGAGAAGCTTCACGTAGGGCGTTTCGCCGCAGCCGGCGCAGGCCCCGGAGTATTCAAAGAGCGGGAGGAGCAATTGAGAGCCTTTGACGTCGAGGCGCTCGATTCGTGTGCGATCGGGATTGGGGAGTTTCAGGAAGAAGTCGTAGTTGTCGCGCTCGGGCTCTCGCAGCGGGGCCTGCGGGTGCATGTCAATTGCCTTATGGCGCGGATTCGATTTGTCCTTGGCCGGGCAGACTGAGACGCAGACCTTGCAGCCGGTGCAGTCTTCGGGGGCGACCTGAATGGTGAACTTGGCGCCGGCGAAGTCCTTTGTCTTCCAATCGGTGCTCTTAAACGTTTCGGGGGCGTTTGCGAGGTGCTCGGGTTCGTAGACTTTGGCTCGGATGGCCGCGTGGGGGCAGACCATGGCGCATTTGTTGCATTGAATGCAGAGCTTCTCGTCCCAGACGGGAATCTCGAGGGCGATGTTTCGCTTTTCCCATTGGCAGGTCGCGGTCGGCCAGGTTCCGTCGATGGGGAAGGCACTGACGGGGAGGAGATCGCCCTTGCCCTTCAACATCATCGCAGTGACGCGCTTCACGAAGTCAGGGGCCTGCGCCGCCACGGTGGCGGGCATGCTTCGGGATGCCGTGACGGAGCCTGGAATGGCGACTTCGTGGAGGTGCTTGAGGGTTTCGTCGACGGCCTCGCAGTTTCTGCGGACGACTTCGTCGCCCTTTTTGCCGTAGGTTTTCTTTATGGACGTCTTGATGTGAGTGATGGCCTCGTCGGGCGGCAACACGCCGGAAATGCCGAAGAAGCAGACCTGCATGATGGTATTGATTCGCGTGCCCATTCCGGTGGCCTGAGCGACGCTGTTCGCATCAATGACGAACATTTTGAGCTTCTTTTCGAGGACGGTCTGTTGCACTTCGACCGGGAGGCGCGACCAGACCTCGTTCTTATCAAACGGCGCATTGAGCAGGAAGACGGCGCCGGGACGGGCGTAATCCAGAACGTCGTACTGATCGAGGAAGTTGAACTGATGGCAGCCGACGAACTGGGCGCGCTTGATGAGGTATGTCGAGCGGATCGGCCGCGGTCCGAAGCGCAGGTGGGAGATGGTGATGGCCCCGGATTTCTTGGAGTCGTAGACAAAGTAGCCCTGGGCATAGTTCGGGGTCTCTTCGCCGATGATCTTGATGGAGTTCTTGTTGGCGCCGACCGTACCGTCCGCGCCCAGCCCGAAGAAGACGGCGCGGAAAACGTCGTCCGGCTCGATGTCCATTTCGGGATCGACATCGAGCGACAAATGCGTCACGTCGTCGACGATACCGACGGTGAAACGCCGTTTGGGGTTTGAACCGGCCAACTCGTCGTAAACGGCCTGGACGCATGCCGGGGTGAATTCCTTGCTCGACAGGCCATATCGCCCGCCGATGATCCGCGGCATGGCGGGCATCGGTAGCTGGTTCTGCGCTTGCGCCTCGTGAAATGCCGCAATCGCGTCCAAGAGCAGCGGCTCGCCCAATGCGCCGGGTTCCTTGGTGCGGTCGAGGACGGCGATGGACTGAGTGGTCTTCGGCAGGCAACCGAGGAATGCCGCGAGCGGGAAGGGACGATAGAGTCGGACGACGACGAGGCCGATCTTTTCACCAGTCTTGACTCGCTCTTCGACCAGTTCTCGGCAGGCCTCCGCGCCGCTGCCCATCATGACGATGATGCGCTCGGCCTGGGGATGGCCGAAGTAGTCGAACAACCGGTAGGCCCGGCCGGTGAGCTGCGCGAATCGATCCATGGTTGCCTGCACGATTGCCGGGCAGGCGTCGTAAAATGAGTTGCACGCCTCGCGGGCCTGGAAGAAAGAGTCGGGATTCTGGGCGGTGCCTCGAATGACCGGCCGATCGGGCGTGAGCGCTCGGACTCGATGGGCCTTGACGAACTCGTCGCGGATCATGGCTCGCAGGTCTTCATCGCTGAGCAGGTCGATCTTCGCGACTTCGTGGGAGGTGCGGAAGCCGTCGAAGAAATGGAGGAAAGGAATGCGGCTTTCCAGCGAAGCGGCGGTGGCAATGCACGCCATGTCGTGCGCTTCCTGAACCGAGGCCGCGCCCAACATGGCGAAGCCGGTCTGGCGACAGGCCATGATGTCTGAGTGGTCGCCGAAGATGGACAAGGCGTGGGTGGCGAGTGTCCGGGCAGCGACGTGCATGCAGAAGCCGGTCAATTCGCCGGCGATCTTGTACATGTTGGGGATCATCAGGAGGAGGCCTTGCGACGCGGTGAACGTCGTCGCCAGCGCGCCGGCCTGTAACGCGCCGTGGATCGCTCCCGCAGCGCCGCCCTCAGATTGCATTTCGGTGATCGATGGAATGACGCCCCAGATGTTCTTGACACCCTTGGTTGCCCATTCGTCGGCGAACTCGCCCATGGGGGAGGATGGGGTGATGGGGTAGATGGCGATGACTTCGTTGATGCGATGCGCGACCGAGGCGACTGCTTCGTTTCCGTCCAGGGTCACTGTCTGTTTTGTTGCCATCGCGAATCGTCCTCCGAAGTCTGGGCCAGGCCGCGCCTGCCGAAAGGCTGCAAATCCCTATGCAGGCCGAAACTCAGGCCGGCCCGGCGACACGGAGACTCCGATGGCTGGACCTGAATGACAAAATCCGAATACCGGCACGACTGCCGCGAAGACATGTAGCAACGAGCGTTCCAGAGGCGGGTGGTCGACTTTGCGAGGAATTCACGGTGACGGGGTCGCGTTTTAGGGCATTTTTCCGCATGTGCCCCGTACTTTTCGGATTCGGATACGCGAGGACCTGGAGCCGATTGACAGAGTCCCAGGGGTTAACTAAACCTCTGCATGCCGATGCCTCCTGGTCTGGCCTCGGAGATAAATCGGGCGGCGACTGACTGACGTCCAATGGCTTCCTGGGTCTCAATTCGTGCCGGTCGCTGACATCGATCCCAATTCATCACTCTCGGGGGGTCAGCCGCTCAATTCGGCGGATCGGCTCATGCTGATTGCCCACCGGGCCATGCGCGGCGTCGGGCATGCCGGGTTTCAATGTCAGAGCCATGTCTGGCTGGCCGGCCGGATTGATGCCGAGCGATTGGGCGAGGCTATCGGGCGATTGGCGAGGGCCTATCCTGTTATCACCGGGCGCCTCGAAGAGGGCTCGAAGCACAAGATTCCCCGTTGGCACTTCGATCCTCAACGCGTGCCTCAGCTGCACCGGGCCGAACTCCCCACCGATGATCCCGCCGACGCCCGCGCATATGGGGAAGAGCTGTTCGTGACTGCGATGGAGCTGGATCGCGATGCGCCGATCTCCTTTCACCTGCTGCATCAGCCGGGGGGTCGCGACGTCTTCATCCTGCACTTCAGCCACGTCCTAATGGACGGCAAGGCGCCGGAGTTCGTCCTTCGAGAATTGAGCCGCTGCCATGAGGCGGTCGGATCGGCAGTCGCGAGCGACGGGAATTCTGCTGGGCCCGGCCTGATGGATGAGATGTCCGAGCACCTTTCGCGATACCCTCGAAAAAAGCGAATGAAGGCGGCGCTGTCCGTTATCCGGCAGAATATTCGACTGCCCGGCAAGCCGATCATTATGACGCCGCCGGATCAGATGACGTGGAGATGCGAACCGTATGGTATTGAGGTGCTTCCGCTGTCAGTGGAGCAGTCTCGGGAAGTTGAGCGCCGGGCCCGAGCGATCTGCGGCTTCGTTAATCTCACACCGCTCATTCTCGCCAGCGCGTTTCGGGTTGTCTCCCGATTTTCCCAGCACCCGCAGAAGCCGAGTTCGATATTCAGAACGGACGTGCCATTGAACCTTCGGCCTCCGGGCCGGGGCGAGCCGGTTTTTCGAAACTTCATGTCATTCATTCAGTTGGAGATTCGGCGGGAGGCGCTCGAAGACCGCGACCGGGCTTCGAAGCTGCTTCATGATTCGATGCGGGAGCAGGTTCGGCGCTCCATCGAACTCGGCAATCTGCAGATGATGTCGTGGCTCGCGCCGCGAGAAAAATTGCTGGAGCGCTTCATTCGCGATCAGTCAGAAAAGCAGCCGGCCACTTTTGGATTTGGGTTTCTCGGTCCGGTCATCGCAGATTTGGAATCCTTTTGCGGTCAGCCGACCAGCCTGGTTTATACGCTCAACTCGGCGCTTTCTCCGCCCGGCGTGACCCTGCAGGTGAACCAGTATCGCGGTAGCCTTCACCTGATGGCCACGTACATTGTCGGACCGGTGACCCGCGCGGGGGCAGGAGAGTTTCTCAGTGCAATTGCCGAGGATCTGTGTGGTGAATGATCCGTCCCGGGGGCATTGATCGGCCTCACGGTTGCCGGATGTCGGAATGGTTGGGGAGTGAGCGGTCGGGCTGAATCCCGTTTTGAATGATGCCAGGGAGGTCGCGGGCGAGGCGTGGGGGTCCGCGCACTTGTGCCGCGAGCTATTTAATAGAACAATAGGCACAAAATCACGGCAGGGCGGCTCGTTTTGCCGCGTGATCATCAGCAACGTCAGTCAATGGAGAATTCTCATGCTTCGTGTCAGAGATTTCGGTTTTCGTCCAGTCTGCTTCATCGGACTACTGTCGGCCTTGACCGTCAATACCGCGATGGCGGAGTCGGTTCTCATCAAGCGCAAGTTTGAGGCCGGGTCGTCTCATCTGTTTGAATCGAAGACTCAAGCTACGCAAGAGATGAGCGGCATGCCCAACGTTCCGAAGGGCGAGTCTATGACGATGAAATTCGACACCGTGCTTTGCCGTCGCGAGCAGGTGAAGGACAGGGCGATGGGCAAGAAGGAGATTACGGCCACCTTCGACCGCGCGGTGCAGATCTTCGACATGCCCATGATGGGCGGCACTCTCGAATTCGATTCGGATGATGCAGAGAACGAGGAGGCGGCGCCGCAACTGGCGACGATCTTCGGGCCGATGGTGGGGGAGTCCATCAAGTATGAAGTGGGGCGCGATGGAAAGGTGCTCAACTTTTCCGGCATGGTCGAGATCGCCAAGAAGATCGAGGCCAAGGCGACCATGAATATGTTCTGGGGGCAGATGAAGGATCAGTTCACGGACAAGTCCGGACGCCGCCAGTATGCCGAGGATCCGCTGTTGATTTATCCCGGCAAGGAAGTTGCCGTGGGTGACACCTGGTCGGCCACTTCCAAACAGGAACGCCCCCGGATGGGCACGATCGTCGAGGAATTCAACTATAAGCTGGATCGGATCGGCACGGAGAACGGGCGTAAGGTGGCCTTCATCAGCTACACGACCAATGTCTCAAGCGAGGGCGGCAAGGTAGAAAAGAAGGCCGACGACGCAAAGGGCGAAGAGAAGGAAAGCGGCGGCAGCAGGGTCAAGGGATCGGGCAAGGGGAAGGCGGTCTATGACATCGAGCTGGGCATGATCGTCAGCAATGAGAGCGAAAGCAAGTCGGACATCAGGATGTCTCTATCGGAGATGGGCGGTGGTGAAGGCACGATGAAGATTCGCAGCACCGTGACGACCAACACGCGGTTGATTTCGGAGGCAGACCGAAACAAGCAGAAGGAAGAGGCGGCTCAGAAGATCGCCGCTCGCAAGAAGGCCCAGGAGGAGGAAGAGGCCGACGACGATGAGGATGACGACGATGAGGATGACGACGATGAGGATGACGACAGCGATGACGATGATGATGATGACGACGAGTAATTAGAATCGCGCAGATGGTTGAACGAGTGAGTGGGGGGCGTCGGCCCGCGTACTTCGCGATTGTTTTTTCTTACAGGCGACGAAGCCTGTTGGTCGGTTGGTGAGCCTGGAATCGGAGTGATTGACATGTTTAAGATGGCCCATCGTGGATTTGTTTGCGTCTCGCGGCTCACCTTGTTTGTGGCCGGTGCTGCATTGCTGGGAACCGGCGGTGCGGCTCGCGGTGAGGGGAATTGGCTGCAATGGGGCGGCCCCAGCCGCGACTTCAAGGTTGACTGCGACAATCTGGCCAAGAAATGGCCCAAGGACGGTCCCCGGAAGATCTGGGAGATCGAACTCGGGGATGGATATTCCGCCGTATCGTCTGATGGCAAGATGCTTTTCGCCATGACGACGAAGCGAAAGCAGCTTGAAGAGAAGAAGTGGGACCTGGAAGGCCAGGAGGCGATCATCGCTCTCGATGCCGCGACCGGCAAGAAGCGCTGGGAGCACACCTACGACGCCAACTGGGAAAAGGATATGCAGATGGACTTCGGCCTCGGGCCGCACTCCACGCCGCTGATCGTCGGCGATCGGCTGTTCGTCGTCGGTTGCATGTGCATGCTCAACTGTCTCGACAAGAACACCGGCGAGGTGATCTGGACCAAGGACCTGCGCAAGGAGTACGAGGCCGGTACGTTGGCCTTTGGCTATAGTGCCAGCCCGCTTGCATACAAGGATACGATCATTCTGCCGATCGGCGGCGAGGGTAAGGGCGTCATCGCGCTGAAGCAGTCCGACGGAACCCTTGTCTGGAAGAATCAGGACTCCAGCGGCACGCATGCGTCACCGCTCCTCATCGACATCGACGGCGAGCAGCACGTCGTGATTTTCGCGGACAGCGGCGCCAGCGGGCTTAATCCCGACGACGGATCGCTCATTTGGAACGCCCCGCACAAGACGCAATGGGACGCCAACATCTGCACGCCGGTCTGGTGCAAGGATAACATCCTCTTTGTCTCGTCGGCCTATGGAAACGGGGCCCGGGGCATGAAGATCAGCAAGGAAGAGGGCAAGTGGACCGCGAAGGAGCTGTGGTACAACGCGAAGATGAAGATTCACCACGGCAACGCGGTGGTGATCGACGACTACGTTTACGGCTCCAGCGGCGATTTCGGCCCGGCCTTCTTCGCGTCCGTGAATATTCATACGGGCGAGTTCGGCTTCAAGAAGCGCGGCATCACCAAGGCCACGTGTGTCTATGGCGACAAGAAGTTGATCGTCCTCGATGAGGACGGGCGACTGAACCTGGCGAAGGTGAGCCCGAAGAAGATGAAGATTCTCTCGAAGTGCGAGGCCTGCACCAAGATTGCCTGGACCGTGCCGACGCTGGTGGACGGCACCCTTTATGTGCGGGATCGCAAGGTCCTCAAGGCCTTCGACGTCAGCGACGGCAAGAAGACGGCCGTATCGGTGCGGTGAGAGTCGCCGACGGCGGAGTCGATTCGCGCACAGGGTCGGCGCTGCCTATTCAGGCAGTTCCATCGCCAGGATGGACTTGTCGACATCCTTGCTGAAATCCTCCTTGCAGTGGGCTGAGCACAGGTGCAGGGTGTAGCCGTGCGCCGCGAGTGAGTGTTCGGCCTTGCCGTCCATGCCAAGCGCGCAGCCCGCGCATTTGGTTACGACCTTGTCGGACTTTCCATCGACCGCGTCGGCCTTCGCCAGTCTGGCCTCAACGGTCGACGCGTCTGCATTGGCGGGGGCGGACTTTTCGCAGCCATAAACGAACAGGCCGAGGCTGGCGGTCGTCAGGACCAGGGCGGAATTCTTAATGATTTGAGCGATCATGTATCTTCTCCCGTGCAAAGGCCTTCAATCCGTTGGCGGGGGACGATTCGGTTCACGATCCCGCCGAAATATTCAAACCTCGTCGATTCTCAAGAAATCCAGTTTGCCGGTGGTCAGGTCCAACAGTGCGCATGTTCTCGGGTTTGCCCGATAGAGCGCGCCAGGGTTGATGATTCGACATTCTCCGACCCGGCGATCGGCGCGTTTGTGCGTGTGACCATGGAAAAGATAGTCAAAGTCGTGGTCTATTTCCGTGGCGGCGGGGAAACCTCTTTCGTGGCCGTGAAAGACGGCGATGGTCTTGCCCGCCAGCTCGATGCGCACCGGCTGTTTGGGCCAGGGCAGGCCCAGCGAATCGACGTATTTTTTAACCAGCGGCGTGGGGTCGTCGCAGTTACCCCAGACGAAGGTACAGGGATGACCGGCCAGTTCGGCGAGGACGTTGTCACCGCAGATATCGCCGCAGTGGATAAAATGCTCGGCACCGCGATCTGCCAGGATTTTGATGGCCCGGCCGGTGGCGGCGGCGTCGCCGTGGCTGTCCGACATGATTCCGATGAGCATGCTGTTCTGTACACTCCCGTTTCCGAGAAGACGAGCTCATTCAGTGATCGCAGGCATGGTACCAGAATTTTTTCAATGTGTGGGCGGGGGAGATGGCGAGCGGCCGAACGGGGGAATGTGAGGAGAATCAGTAGGCCTTGCGCTCGCGCTGCGACGGAATGCCGAGCTGTGAGCGGTATTTGGCGACGGTTCGGCGGGCGATCGGTACGGTGGTCTGTGCGTTGACGAGTTTCATGATCTCGTCGTCGGTGAGCGGGCTGGACTTGTCCTCGCCGTCGATGATTTCTTTCACCTTGGCCTTGATGCTGTTCCAACTGACGGCCTCGCCGGTGGAGTCGGTGGTGCCGCCGGAGAAGAACTGTCGGACTGGATAAAGGCCGCGCGGGGTCTGGACGTACTTGCCGTCAACGGTGCGGCTGATGGTGGAAGGGTCGCAGCCGAACTCCTCGGCGAGGTCGCGCATGCGCAGGACCTTCATGAACTGCGGCCCGAAGTCGAAGAACTCGCGCTGTCGATCGACGAGGACCTTGGCGATTTCCAGCAGGCGGTCGCGGCGATACTGAATGGCGTCGATCAGGACGCCGGCCGACTCGACGCGCTGCTTGATAAAGGCGCGGGTTTCCTTGTCGAGCATCTTGTCCTGGAGCATTTCTCGATACTGGGCGGAAATGCGGAGCCGCTGGGTGTTGCCGCGCGCCAGGCGAACCGTGTAGCCGTCCCCATCGTCGGAGTAATCGATGAGAATGTCCGGCGAGATTCGCGGCACGTCGTTCGGCTGAATGAGAAGGCCGGGGTGATGATTCAGCTTGCCGATGACCAGCAGGGCAGCCTTGATGTCGTCAATGGAGCGGCCGGTGGCCTTGGCGACCTGCGGGTATTGATTTTTTCCAAGATCGCTAAGGTGATTGCTGACCAGTTCGGTGTAGAAGGGATCAGTCTCATTCTTGGCGGCGAGCTGGATCAGCAGGCACTCGGTCAGATCGCGCGAGGCCACGCCGATCGGCTCCAGGGTCTGAACGACGCAGAGCGCCGACTCCATGGCGCCGATTTCCAGGGGCGGCGTCCGCGACAGGGCGATCTCCTCCAGTAAGCGTCGCCGCTCCTCGTCGGTGCGACGAATGATGAGGGGAGTAATTTCGACGCCGTCGCCGTTGTCGCCGGGGGCGTGGTGCTCGACCTCTCGTCGGAGGTAGCCGTCTTCGTCCATCCAGTCGATGATGGCCTCGCCTGCCGCACGGATGGTCGGATCGCAATCGATCAGGGCCCATTGGCGGATCATCAGTTCACGCAGGCCTTCGCCGCGCGAAGCGGTGTTGGCCATGGCGTCCATCTTCGCGTTTCGTTCGCCATCGGCGCTACCGGCGCCTCGGCTGTAGGGCAGATCGCCGGGGTCGAATTCGTATTCTCTGCCGAGCCGATCGAGTCGCTCGAAACTCTCGGCCTCTGCCTGGCTTTTCTCGGACGTGGGGGGCTCCTCGCGGGCGTCATCCTGTCGAACGATGGGTTCCGTTTCCGGTTCCTCCAGAACGGGATTCATCTCCAGCTCCTCACGGACGCGGGCCTCCAGGGCGAGGAGCGGAAGCTGCAAAATCTCCATGGATTGAACAAGTTGCGGGCTTAACCGCTGTTCAAGTCGCATCTGCTGCGAGGGAATCATGGAGAGATATTGAGACATTACGAAGAACTCTCTAAGCGCCTTTCCGGTAGCGGTTTAGACGCAGGTCCGGATGTTGGAATCTTCGGCCGAAGTGCCAGGCCGCTCAACAAGATTATACATGAATATCGAATCTCCTGCCGGGAGAATCAAGGCTGCGGCACGGAATTTGCCCGCCGCGACCCCGGCCAACGGCTCGTTTCCCTGCTCCGAACCGCCTTCCTCGAATATATGTTGCATATGTGTGCATAGTATGCTATGATGAATCCTGATGGACGCGAAGCACGAACGCTGGAACGCGATTCGCATGATCGTTCAGCAATCGGGAGTCGGCACACAGGCAGACTTGCGGAAGGCTCTGCGAGGACGCGGCATCGCTGTGAACCAGTCGACGCTGAGTCGCGACCTGCTGGAGATGGGCATTCGCAAGTCCGGCGGAAGTTACGTCTTCCTGCAAGCTGAGGCGGAACCGGGGCCTGATGTTGTTGATCTGTCCGGTGTGGTTCTGAGTTTCACGATTTGCGGTTCGAATCTTATCGTGATCAGAACGGCGACGGGTCAGGCCCAGGGCGTGGCGTCGCTGATCGATCAGCACGCGGAGCCCGCCATCCTGGCGACGATTGCCGGTGACGATGCGATTTTTGTGGCCACCAAGACGCGGCGAACTCAGGTCGTCGCGCTGCGGCGACTGGAACAATGGTTTGGAGATAAGCATGAGCGATAGCAAGAAGTGCGTCCTGGCCTACTCAGGCGGTTTGGATACGACCACGATCGTCATATGGCTTCGCGAGCGCGGCTACGACGTTCACGCCGTCCTCGTCGACGTGGGTCAACAGGAGGACATGGAAGCGCTTTGCGAAAAGGCTCTTCGTCACGGCGCGAAGTCGGCGATCATTCGCGATGCGAAGCCGGCCATGTTCGAGTCGGTCATTCCGCTTTCGATTGGTCTTAGCGCCACTTACGAGGGCAACTATCGCCTGGGGACGGCGCTGGCCCGTCCGTTCATCGCTCTTGAGCAAGTGCGCCTGGCCAAGGCCCTCGGCGGGGCGACGCTGGTTCACGGTGCCACCGGCAAGGGCAACGATCAGATCCGTTTTGAGTATGCCTATCACTCCCTTGCGCCGGAGTGTCCGATACTGGCGCCGTGGAAGTGCTGGGAGCTATCCGGGCGCGCGGACATGATTGCCTACCTCCACGCGCACGGCGTGAAGGACGACTTCTCGCTGACGAAGGATTACAGCCTCGACGAAAACCTCTGGCACCTGAGCGTCGAGGGAAGCGAACTCGAGGATCCGGCCGCACTGGTTGACGTGAACAAAGTGCTTCGCGCTGTGAGCGGGAGGTTTGCCGGCGGTCCCCCAGCCGAGACCGCTCCGCAGCAGGTTCGCGTCGGTTTCGATCGCGGCATTCCCATCAGCATCGACGGTTTGCCGGTCAGCCTGCCGCAGATTGTCGGCCGCATGAACCGCACCTACCGCGGCGCTGCCTGGGCGTGGGACATGGTGATTGAGAATCGCTTCACGGGCATCAAATCGCGGGGGCTGTACATCAACCCCGCGGCGAAGCTGCTGCACGTTGCCGTCGATGCATTGGCCCGATGCTCGCTGAACAAGCCGACCTACGACGTCTACTGCGAACTGGGCCGCCAGTTTGGTACCATGATGTATCGTGGAGAATTCTTCTCGGATCAGCGCGTGCTGCTTCAGGCTTCGGCCGGGGCCGTGATGGCCCATCTGACGGGCGAGGTGACGGTTCAGCTCACGCCGACGCCCCATGCTTCAAAGATCGACGCCCCCGCAGCGATCTTTCGCAAGGACCTGGCGACGTTCGAGCAAAGCGACTTTTCCCATCAGGATGCGGCGGGCTTTATCAAGCTGAGCTGGCTGTCGCAGGTGGGCCCGCGATGCGTGGAGGATGCCGATGGCGGCGCTTTGGAAACAGGAGCAGACTCTTCATCCTACCTTTGCATCGATCAACCGCTGTCTCGAAGCGGACTGGTTCCTGCTACCGTATGAGTTGAAATTGCAGCGTGCCCACGGGGCTGCGCTGACCTCCGCCGGAATCCTGACGCAGCGCGAGCAAGCGGCCATCGACTCGGCCCTTACGGACATCGAGCGAAGGTTCGGCCATGCTTCGTGTCCCGAGTCTGATGCGGAGGACCTGCACACCTGGGTTGAGCAGCAGCTCACCGTGCAGGCAGGGGACGCCGGGCGGAAGATTCACACGGCGCGTTCGCGCAACGATCAGGTAGCGACTCTTCTGAAGATGTACGTCATCGACGCAGGCAAGCGGCTGGTGTCCGATTCGGGTTTGCTTGTTGCGGCGCTGTGTGAGCGAGCCGGCGAATGGAGCGAGTTGGTGTTTCCATTGCAGACCCACGCGCAATTCGCCGCGCCCGGCAACGTCGGCTTCTGGGCACTGCGGTACGCGGTTTCCGTGGACCGCATCCGGCGACACGTGGGCTTTCTGGTCGGCGAGTGGCGGGAATTCTGTCCGCTGGGGAGCGGGGCAGTGTCAGGTTCGTCGATCCCCATCGATCGCGACATCCAGGCGAAGGAGCTTGGGTTCACCCGACCCTCCCGTAATGCGCTGGAATCGACGTCGTGCCGCGATGAGATGGTCGAGTGGCTGGCCGTCGCCACACAGACGGCCCTGCATCTTCAGGCCCTGGCGACGGACGTCATCATGTTTTCTCAGACGCCGCTGGCCTGGACGGTGTATCCGAGAGAATTCGCCACGGGCTCGTCGATGATGCCAAACAAGTCGAATCCCGACGCGATGGAGCTCTTGCGCGGAGAAGCCTGCACGATAGAGGCCGCTCATTCCCAGGCCATTTTGACGCTGAAAGGCCTGCCCAGTGGTTATAATAGAGACCTGCAATGTCTCAAGCCGATCGTGCATCAGGCAGCAACGAAGCTGGCGATGCTGATGGAGATGACGATCGCCTTCTGCCGGGGAATGCAATTTGATGCCGGCCGCCTGGCAGCATCCTGCAAACAGGGCGGGATTGGGGCGACCCTGCGCATGGAAGCAAAGGTCGCACAGGGGATGCCGCTTCGAGAAGCCCATCACGGCGTTGCGGACGAGTTGAAGTCCGCAGGGGGCAACGCCGACGCGTGGGCGGATCGGGCTGATTTGTACCAGACGATCGGCGGCGCATCGCCGGCCGAGACGCGAAGGATGGCCAAGGAAATACTGGGGGAAGTCAGAGGGCTCGAGAGTTGATCATCATGGAAGCGCCCGTAAGTGGGAGACGTCAGCTTGGAAAAATTCGACGCGTCGTCGTCAAGGTCGGCAGCGCCGTCATCGCCGGCAAAGGGCGACTGCGCCCGAAGGCGATTGCCGACATCGCCAATGACGTGATGGGCCTGCGCCACCAGGGCTACGAAGTGATCATGGTCGTATCCGGGGCCGTCGCCGCGGGTTTCGCGCCGATGGGCATGGCCGAGCCGCCGGAAGACGTCGTGGAGCGACAGGCCGCTGCGTCGGTCGGACAGCACCGCCTGATGGGAGTGATGGCCAAGGCGTTCAAGCGCCATCGCATTCACGTGGCGCAGCTGCTGATGACCGCCGAAGACATCGAGAATCGGCGCCGCTTTCTGTCGGCGCGGCATACGATTCAGAAGCTCGTGGAAGGCGGGATCGTCCCGATCATCAACGAGAACGACGCCCTTTCAGACGACGAGAACAAAGTCGGCGACAACGACCACCTGTCCGCGCTCGTGACCGGCTTGGTGTCGGCGGATCTGCTGGTGATCCTGAGTATCGTCAAGGGCCTTCACGCGAACGGCGGCAACGGCGAAGTGATTCCGCAGGTGGACGTCGGCTCGGCGATTGACGAGCACATCGGCCATGAGACGAGCACCACCGGTGTCGGGGGAATGCTCGCGAAGGTGTCCGCGGCGCATCTCGCCAGCCATTGGGGCGTGCCGACGATTGTTGCTCACGGTCTAGAGCCCGGCATTTTGCCGCGGCTCCTGCAGGGCGAGCCGCTGGGAACCGTGTTTGTCCCGCGCGAGCGAAAGCTGAACGCGCGCAAGCAGTGGATCGCCATGCGTTCTCGCTCTTTAGGAGCGCTGACGCTTGACGCCGGGGCCAAGGCGGCTGTGATCGAACGCGGCGCGAGTTTGCTGCCTTCGGGTGTGCGGCATGTCGAGGGCGATTTCTCCATGGGGGCGCGCGTCGATCTTCGCGACGAGGACGGGCACGTCTTCGCCGTCGGCCTGGTGTCGTATTCGTCACACGAAGTACGCCGCATTCAGGGGCGCAAGCACGCGGAGGTCAAGGACATCCTGGGTTATGAGTACATCAAAGAGATCATCAATCGCGACGACATGGTGATCTTCAGGGAATAGGGACTGCTCATGGAGAGAGACATCGAAAAGCTCGCCCAGCGCGCCCGGTCGGCGGCCGCGGCTCTTGCCGGTCTATCCACGGCCACGAAGAATGCGTGCCTCACGACGATGGCGGGTCTCATCGAGACGAATGCGGCTGCGATCAAGGATGCCAACGCAGTCGACCTGGAAGCAGCGCGGGAGGCGGGTCTGGGCGACGCCAAAGTTCGCCGACTCACGTTGACGGACGCGGGCATCAAGCAGATGGCCGAAGGGCTCACTCAGGTGGCGGCGCTGCCGGACCCGGTCGGCCAGGTGACGCGCGACGCCGCCGTGCCCAGCGGACTTCGCGTGCGCAAGGTTCGATGCCCGATCGGCGTGATCATGATGATTTATGAGGCTCGGCCGAACGTGACGATCGACGCGTTTGCCCTGTGCTTCAAGAGCGGCAACGCCTGCATTCTCAAGGGCGGCCGCGAGGCGGCGCACTCGAATCGGATATTGGCGAATCTGGCGACGCAGGCCCTCGCCAGGCATGGCGTAAGTGCTGACTCGGTGACACTCCTGACGACCTCGGACCGGGAGGAGATCAAGGCCCTGCTTCGGCTCGATCAATACATCGACCTGGTGATTCCGCGCGGCGGGACGGAGTTGATTCGGTTCGTGCACGAGCACTCGCGCATCCCGATGGTGCAGCACTTCCACGGGGTTTGTCACATCTTCGTCGATGAGTCGGCGGATCTGGAAAAGGCCGTGAACATCTGTGCGACGGCCAAGACCAGCGGTCCGGCGACCTGCAATGCGGTGGAGGCCCTGCTGGTTCACGAGAAGATCGCCGCCGATTTCGTTCCGAAGCTTGCCCGGCGGCTCGCCGCTGACGGCGTCGAGCTGCGCGGCGATGAGACGGTGCAGAAGTTTGCGCCGACGGCCGTGGCGGCGACTGACGCGGACTGGGGACATGAGTATCTCGATCTGATCGTCGCGTGCCGCGTCGTGCCGGACATCGCCGCGGCCATCGAGCACATCCGTCGATACGGCTCGAATCACACCGAGGCGATACTTTCGACCAACGAAGCCCATCAGAAGCGGTTCGTCGACGAGGTGCATTCTTCGTGCGTGCTGGTGAACGCGTCAACCCGGTTCAACGACGGCTTCCAACTGGGGTTGGGCGCGGAGATCGGCATCAGCACGAGCAAGATCCACGCCTACGGCCCGATGGGCCTGGAAGAACTGACCACGCAGCGCTACGTGGTGCACGGCGAATGGCACAGCCGGTGAGGCCGTAGCGGATTACGCCGAACCCCCCGCGTGTTTGTCCGGGTCGTATTCCAGACCGAAGTGCTTCATCTTTTTGTAAAGCGTCGTGCGGTTGATCTGCAGGACTTCGGCCGTTTCCTGGCGGTTCCAGTTGTTCGCTTTCAGGGCCGCCTCGATGATTCGCCGCTCGGGCTCTTCGAGGGCGTCCTTGAGGGAGACGGCCTTGTACGGGATTTCGCCAGTCGAGGTGCTGGTGCCGGAAGTCTGGCCCTCCATGACCGACGCGGGCAAATCCTCCGGCGCGATGTGCCGATTCTTGCAGAGCACGACGGCCCGCTCAATTGCATTTTCCAGTTCGCGCACGTTGCCCGGCCAGTGGTATCGCTGAAGCAGATTGACTGCCTCCGGCGTCAGTCCGACGATCTGCTTCTTGTTTTCGTCGCAATACTTCTTGAGGAAAGTCTCCGCCAAGAGCGGAATATCGCCGAGTCGCTCTACGAGCGGCGGCATGGCGAGGGTCACGACGTTAACGCGATAGTACAGGTCCTGCCGGAATCTCCCGGCCTCGACCTCGCGCTTGAGATCGACGTTGGACGCGAGGATCACGCGCACGTCCGCATTGACGGTGGCGTTCGAACCGACGGGCTCGTAGCGCCGCTCCTGCAAGACGCGCAGCAGCTTCACCTGAAACGCGGGAGACGCCGAGTTGATCTCGTCGAGGAAGATGGTCCCGCCTTCGGCCGCCTTGAACTTGCCTTCCTTGTTCGCAACGGCCCCGGTGAAGCTGCCTTTGACGTGGCCGAACAGCTCCGACTCGAGCAATCCCTCGGGGATGGCGCCGCACGACACCTCGATGAACGGTTTATTGCGCCGATCCGATCGCTGGTGAATCGCCCGGGCGACGAGGCTCTTACCGGTTCCCGACTCACCGGAGATCAGCACCGTGGACTTGCTGTCGGCGACCGTCTGGACGAGGTCGAAGAGCTTGAGCATCTTGTAGTCGTGGCCGACGACGCTATCAAGCGAGTAGCGCAGATCGAGTTGCTGCCGGAGTGAGCGGTTTTCCTTGAGCAATGACTGCTGCGCGACGGCGCGCTGAACGACGAGTCGAATCTCATCATCCGACAGGGGCTTGGTGAGATAGTCGTAGGCCCCCATCTTGATCGCCTCGACGGCGGACTCGATGGTGCCGTAGCCGGTGACGACAATGGTGACAATGTCGGGCCACCGGTCGTGAAGCGTGCGAAGCAGCTCAAATCCGTCGGACTGCGGCATGTTCACGTCGGTGATGACGAGATTGAACGGTTCCAGCTCGATAGCCTCGATCGCCTGCGCGACGCCGGGAGCGCCCGTTACGTCGTAGCCCTCAAGGCGCAGAAACTCGCTCAGTGAATCGACGACGATGCGGTCGTCGTCCACGATGAGTATGCGGCCCTTCTCGACACTCGGTAAGCCGCGGCGCGATGCGGCGTCGGTGGGCTGATGGGCGGTTTGTTTTACCGACATTACATGCACCTCCCCATTAACGGGAATTGTCACCCGGCTTCGTCGAATCCGTTATTTGAGAATCCCTTTGATGGCCCGCCTGTTTGTGAAGCGGCGTGGCTTCGCAGTTGCGAATTGGGATTCGAACGGTCATCACAGTGCCCTTTGGTTCGTTGCGCGACGCGGAGATGGAGCCTGAATACTTCTCGATCAATTCCTTCGACACCGCCAAGCCCAGCCCGGTTCCGCTGCCGACGGGCTTCGTGGTGAAGAAGGGCTCGAAGATGCGATCAGCATCCGCGGGAAGCCCGACGCCCGTGTCGGTGACAGTCACGATGACATCCGGTTCGGCGATTCGGGTTGTGACGGTCAAAGTTCCGCCGTCCGGCATGGCGTCGATCGAATTCTTGATGAGGTTGCAGAATATCTGAAAGAGATTGCTTCCACGCACGACGGGCATGTCCGATTCGTGGAAGTTGCACACCACGGTGATCCTGGCTTCCTGGGCCCGTCCCTCCATGGCCGAGAGGGCGTCCTCAACGAGCTTATTGATCGTCGCCTGCTCGAAGGTGCTTGGCGTGGCGCGCGAGAACTCCAGCAGGTCGCCGCCGATCTCGGCGAGTCGATGAACCGCGCTTCGCGCCGACTCAAGGTATTCGACAATCTTCGGATCGCCCAGTTCTGAGGCTCGACGCAGCGCGAGATTGGTAAAGCGAAGGATGCCATCGAGCGGGTTGTTCAGTTCGTGCGCCACGCGCGCCGCCAGTTTGCCCACGGCAGCGAGCCGCTCCGAGACGGCGAGGCGCCGCTCCATGCTGATATGAGAGGATACATCTTCGGCGAGCAAAAGTCCGCCGGATGCGGATGCCTCCCCGTTTATGCGCAGCGGGCTGACCATGACATTTAGATAAGTCTCGCCGGCGCGGTCCGAATTCTTGATGGAGACATCCAGCCGCCGCGGCAACTGCGTCGTCATGACCTGCCGCAATTCCGTGGCCCAGTCCTCGAAGCGTCCCTCGACGCCCAGACGCGACAGCGCGACGCCCAGGTCTTGCTCACCCCGGAGGAGGTCCTGGGCGGACCGGTTTGAAAGGGTGACCTGTAAGCGCTTGTCGAAGAGGACCATGGCCATCGGCAGCGATTCGATGACCGAACCGAGCAGGTCGCTGAGCGAGCCGGCCGCAGGCGGTGCTTGTTCAACGGACTTCGTCGACGTCGTCGTCATTTCGCCGATGGACCCCTGCCTATTCCAAGAAGTCGTGATCAGGCCGCCCGGCCCCTGTGAAATTACTCGTTCACGGTGCCGCCGCGGGCCTTAACAGTATCGGTAGGCCGGAACTTCGATCAAGCCAAATGTTGCATTTTTGCATCATTTGGGACCGATGGCGGAGTTGGACCTTCTCATTGATAAGCAGCCGGGTCATTGTCGGACGTGTGCCGCGAATCGTCGCCAAGTCTCGTTCGCGAACAGAATTAGGATTCGGCGGGGCAACCGGTCCCGGACATCTCAAGTGACCTGAAATCGCGGCAGCGGTCGATCGCGTTGCCGAGACAGGGCCCTTTGAATAGCATGACCGCGATTCTCAGAGGCGTTGCCGCTTGGAACGGGCGGATTTCACACGCCGGCTGGAAGTGTGTCCGCCTCGTTTCGTGTCTTCCCAGGAGCCTCCAGGATGATCGTCGGCTGTGTCAAAGAGATCAAATCGGATGAGTATCGTGTGGGCATTATTCCCGGCGGGGCGGCGGACCTGGTTCGCGCCGGCCACAAGGTCCTCATTGAGAAGGACGCCGGTCACGGATCGGGTTTCACCGACTCAGAGTATCAGGCGGTCGGCGCGACCGTCGTTGATACGGCTCAGGAGGTCTTCGCCAAGTCTGAGATGATCGTCAAGGTCAAGGAGCCGCAGCCTTCAGAGTGCGCGATGCTCCGCGAAGAGCAGGTCTGCTTCACGTATTTCCACTTTGCCGCCGACCGCAAATTGACCGAGGGCATCGTCAAGAGCGGGTGCGTGGCCATCGCCTATGAGACCGTGCGCGATCGTGAGCGACGCCTGCCGCTCTTGACCCCGATGAGTGAGGTCGCCGGCAAGATGAGCGTGCAGGAAGGCGCGAAGTATCTTGAGCGCCCGATGATGGGTCGCGGTATTCTGCTGGGAGGCATCCCCGGTGTGCAGCCGGCGACGGTGCTGATCCTCGGCGCGGGGATTGTCGGCACGAACGCGGCAAAGGTTGCCGCGGGACTGGGAGCCCACGTCATCCTCATGGATGTGAATCTTGAGCGGTTGCGATATCTCTCCGATGTCATGCCCGCGAACGTGCAGCTTGTCTTCAGCAGCGACGCGATGATCCGCGAGCACCTGATCCTTGCCGATCTTGTCATCGGCGCTGTGCTGATTCCCGGGGCGCTTTGTCCGACGCTGATTACCCGGTCTTACCTAACATCAATGAAGCAGGGCGCGGTCATTGTCGACGTCGGCGTCGATCAGGGCGGCTGCTGTGAGACGATTCGCCCGACCACGCACGCCGATCCGACGTATATTGTTGATGGAGTCGTGCATTATGGCGTCGCCAACATGCCGGGCGCGGTGGGGCGCACCAGCACGTTTGGCCTGACCAATGCGACGATGCCCTACGTCCTGCGGCTGGCGAACATGGGTTATAAGAAGGCGACGGCCGCCGATGCGGGGTTAGCGGAGGGCGTGGACGTCTTTCGCGGTCAGGTGACGAATGAAGCCGTGGCGCGCGTGTTTAACATGGAATTCCGCCCCTTTAGGCCCTAGGATTTGATTGCGATTTGCCCGCCTCGTAGCCTGCCGCGGTGTAATCCACTGACGCGGGCGATCCATCGCGAAGATATTCACTGAAAGCCGCGTTTGCCAGATAAGGGGAATCGGCGGCGATGCGATACTCCGCATGAAGCGTGATCGCCGAAATAGCATTAGGATCGCCGCCGGCTTTCGCACCACGACCGGCGCTTTGTCGGGCTCGATAGCTCAGGAGACACCCAAATGAATCGAAAACTGATCATCGGCGGCGGAGTCGTCGTACTCGTTTTCCTGGGGTTTTACGCCCTGTCACGGGCGAGCATCAGCAACGCATGGCTGGATGGCGAGAAGGACCAGGCCAAGCTCGGCAATCTCATCATTCCCGTGACCGCGACCGGCACGGTTCAGGCGAACCGCTTCGTCACCATCAAGAGCAAGGCCAGCGGCCAGGTCTCCAAGATTCACGTCGTGGAAGGTCAGAAGGTCGAGGCCGGCCAAGTCCTCGTCGAGCTGGATCCAGTCGATGAAAAGCGCAGGCTGGAGTCCAGTCAGGCGGATTTGGACCGGGCTAAGTCGGTTTATGAGAAGACGAAGATCGCGCTGGAGAACCAGCAGCTCGATCTTCCACTTCAGACCGCCCAGGCTGAGTCACGTCTTCTGGATGCCAGTGCCCGACTTGAGGATGCTGAGTTTAAGTGGAACAAGATGCGGCAGTACCTGGAGTCCGATGTCGCCGGAGATGTCGAGGGCGTCTCGACCAAGGCGACCTATCTTGCCGCGAAGGCCGCAAAGCAGCTTGCCGAGGCGGATCTGGAGCGGGCCAAGAATAACGAGCGGATCGTCCTGCACAGCGCCGAGCAGGATGTGATTCAGGCTGAGGCTTCGGCCACGAGCGCGCAGAAGCTTGTCGATGAGGCCAAGCTGCGCCTCGATGAGACGACGGTTCGCGCCCGTGACGACGGCATGGTTTACAACATTGTGGTTCAGCAGGGCGAGATGATTCAGAGCGGTACATCCGGCTTTACCGGCGGGACGCCGATCATGACCCTTGCGGACGTTAGTTCAGTCTATGTCATGGCGCAGGTTGATGAGGCCGACATCGGCGCGATTCGCAAGATCGCCCCGGATTATGCCCGGCCCGGTACTTCGACCATGCTCAGCGACGAAGAGTACGCCCGGCGTGCCGAAGAACGGCTCAAGGAGTTGGAGGGCAAGGGCGTCGAGGTGACGGTCGAGGCGTATCGGGCCGAGACGTTTCAGGGTGTGATTGAACGAATCCTCCCCGAACCGCAGCGCGTGAACAATGCGCTGGCGTTCAATGTCCGAGTTCGCCTTGTCGGCGATGACCTCAAGAAACTCATCGGGCTTCAGGCTGACTTGTCCTTCACAACCGAGAAGCTGGAGGATGTCGTCCTGGTGAAGAACGATGCCCTGTTCAGTGAGGGGCGCGACTGCTTCGTCTATATTCCGATCAAGAAGAGCAGTGGTCGCTGGGGTGAAGAGAAGCGACCGGTCAAGATCGGCGTCACCGACGGCACTTACACCGAGATCGTCTCCGGTCTGAAGCCGGACGATGAGATCTGGGTGAAGCGGCCGAAGGAGACGGATCGCGAGAAGCGCGAGAGTTCGACATAGCGATTGCAACGGCGAATTCGTGCGATTCGACCGGCACACTGGTCGCTACCTTTCAATCAGGATGAGAGCCCACCACGCCATCGACTGGGCCGCTTTGGCGAATCATTGTAACTCTGCCTGTCAGGCGGCGACATGTGTTCGTGCGAATTTCCATATATCCGATTAACATGCCTTTCGATGATGAGCGCTGCGAACAAGTCCCAATTGTCTGACGACGACTCGCGCGAGGAGGGTGATCTGGCCGAGGTCTTCGGTCTGGAGGATGCCGGCGAGGCTGCGCCTGCCGGCCGCGCGCCGGTTGCCGTCGATGATGCCGAGGAACCGCTCGTTGCGTTGGAGTGCTCCGACGCGGACGAAGCGGCGCGCCGCGCCGTCATTCATATTCGCCGGAAGCTGCCCGGCCGGCGGCTCGACAAATATCTCATGGCCCGGTTTCCCCGGGTCTCGCGCACGACGCTCCAAAAGCTCATCAAGCAGGGCGACATCACGCTCAACGGCAAGCCGACCAAGAAAAGCTACGAGGTCGAAGACGGCGACGTGATTGAGATCGCCTTTCCGCCGCCGCCGGTCTATGACGTGGTTCCGGAGGAGGTTCCGCTCGACATCGTCTTTGAAGACGACTATCTGCTGGCGATCAACAAGCAGGCGGGGATCATCGTGCATCCGGCCACGCGCACCCAGAGCGGGACCATCGCCAACGGACTCGCCTTTTATTGCCAGGCGCTGGCCAAGACGGATGACCCGTTTCGGCCCGGCATCGTTCACCGCCTCGACAAGAACACCACGGGCATCATGGTCGTCGCCAAGACCGACGAGGCCCATTGGCGGCTTTCGCTGCAATTCGAGGAACGGAAGACGGAGAAGGTTTACCTCGCATTCGTCCACGGCGCGCCGGAGTTCGACGAAGACATCATCGACGTGCCGATCGGGCAGCATCCGACGGTGCACGATCGCTACGTCGCGACCGGGTTTGCCGAGCGGCTCGGGGCAAAGTTCGCGAAGAAGCTGGCCAAGAATGCGGTCACGCGGTACCGCGTCCTGAATCGCATTCGCGGCTACAGCGTTGTCGAGCTTTACCCCAAGACCGGCCGGACGCACCAGCTTCGCATTCACATGTCGCATATCGGGCACCCGATCGTCGGCGATCCTTTTTACGGCGGGCGGCACGTTTCGCGGCACCAGGTCAGCGGCAGGCCGGAGGACGGCGCCGAGCCTTATTTTCGCAGGCAGCTTCTGCACGCGTCTCGGCTGACGGTGACTCATCCAATTCATCAGACCCCGCTCACGCTTCGCGCGCCGCTCGCTCCTGATATGCAGGAATTCCTCCGGTTGCTGGGGCTGCCTGATGAGGAAGTCGCCGCCTTTTGAGCCCGGCGGGGCGGGCGGAAACGTCAAAACGCCGAAAAGTCAGAACGTCAGAATCCGTACAAATTGCGGCCATCAATCACTCCTCCGATCTGAGGTTTCGCGCGATTCGCGGCAACGAAACCAAGGTGACATATGGTGAATCAAGGCTGTAGGGTGCAGGCTGTAGGCTGTAGGATTGGGGCTGAGGGGTCCAGGGTGAATGCAAATACGGCGGCACTGATTGCGTCGGCGCTTGGCGTTGAATGCGATTGGGTATCCGGCATCTCTGGTACCGCTTGCTGACCCTTGACAACGCTTCGCGTCGTAAAGGGCAGGCGCGCGCGGCTCGGATCGGGGGGCCGGCGAGCGAGGAAATCGAAAGTGACATAAGGTGAGTCACTTCGTTTCGGACGCTTGCAAGCGCTGTGGCGGTCATGTGTTGGGGCGGTTCGCGTTTTGGGTGGTTTTTTACGAAGTGGGCGTGAATCTCGGATTCCGAGTCGCGCGAGTTTGATGAGACCGTGCTGAACATGACAGGATCGCCTCCCGCATGACTACACTTGCTCACCGTTCGCGCCGTTTGAGTTGGGTTGCGGCGATCTGGGAGGATTTCGGATCGAACCGGCGGGTGCGGATTGAGCCCCGTTCACGGGGCTTGCCCGAAGGGTTGTTAGACCGGTCCTTGAGGGCCGGGATCGGTTGCGAAGAAAACGCTCTCCCACCCCCCGTCGATGCCGCGTTCGTGATGAATTGAGGATTGACGAAGTGCGGCACCGACGGGGCGTGGGAGAGCGGGGCATGTCAGAAGCGTCGGGCTCGGTCGACCGGGGCTCAAGCCCCGGCCTAATTGCCCTTCGGGAAAGACCGTTGAAACGGCCTGATGAAATAGGTGTCTTAGAGGATTGAATGCTTTCCCCGAAGATCGATTCGGTGCCTGAAAAACGGGACGAGTCAAGAAAGTAGAATGTCCCCTGCGCTCATGTCCCCTGCGCTCAATTTGCAGCGCGTGTCGCCCAGCGATCGCGCGCTGCCCCTCGGCCGTGGTACGATCGTGTGGATGCAGCCGAAAAGTGCCAGCCGATTCACCAAAGAAATCATCCTGACACCTTTTCTTGCTCCCTTTTCTTGCTCCGAGGGGATGAGGGGATGAAACGAATCGCACAAACAAACCAGGCCCCTTGCGGGGCCTGGAGTGGCGAGCCCATGCTCGCCGTGGTCTTACGGTTGGATCGTATGGAGAACATGAGATTTGGACAAGGGGTCTAGAAGAAAATGCTTAGTCCCCTCTATAGATTTGCATATAGAGGGGACTATAAGTAATCTGGTAGTCGGTGTGTAAGAAATCCGGACGTTGAAGTATATGCATGTAATTCAGATGCAATATCGGAAAGATAAATGCTATAAGAGAGAAGCAGCCCCCAAAAGAGGGGAATGTGGCAAGCGGCCTTAAGCTACTGGCGTAACGTGCGACGGAGGTCGTCGCCGAGCCGGTGCTCGCCGTGGTCTTACACACTCTCGACGCGGTGTTCCGCGTGGGGTTCGACTCCCCCGACCTCCGATTTGATTGAGGAGACTTTTGATGATTGAAAAGCCCCCGTTGTCAACGAAACCAGTGTCGCCCAAAGCTTCACCTCCACCCGCAAGACCCGCGGTGCTGAAACGACCCTCGCCTCCAGCAGTGAGGCCAGTCATGGTCAAAACGCCTCCACCAAAGCTCAAGCTTGCGAAAGCACCTGATGCGACAAGTCGAAAGGTGGCGGAGCGATGGACGAAAGACTTGGTAGTGGAAGGGTGGACGCCAGTTTCGGATTTTTTCCTTAAGAATTACCATCGACTATTGCCACAAATCACCACTTCGGAAGCTATGCTGATAATTCATCTGATGTTGCACAAGTGGACGAACGAGCCACCATATCCCGCATTCAAAACGCTGGCAAAACGAATGGGCATAAGCGACACCGCTGTGCGTGGACATGCTCGAAGCCTCGAATTCAAGAAGTATCTCAAGCGGCAAAAACGTGTAAACGACACGAATTTGTTTTATTTGGAGCCACTGTTTGATGCACTTGAAAAAATGAGAGCCGCTGACCTCAAGACGAAGGAAGAACACGAAAAGAAAAAGACCCGTGCCGCCGGTTGATTTGGGGCCGAAAAAGGCGTCGGACCCTCCCCACGTTTCGTGGACAAGCGATCAGTAAGGTTTGCGCCGAGACGGTACATCTAACTGTTGAGGACTCGCAGATGTCAATTAAGCTTCCGAGCGCCATTAAAATGGGCCTGAATAAATTCCAAGCCAAGTACTCGGGACAAAATAGGGCCACAGCGTTCCTAATGATGTCATTTGGACACACTTCCCAACACAAAAAGATAACGGACGCTGTGAAGGCCGCCTTGCAAAAGAATGGCGTTGTAGTTTTAAGAGCCGATGACGAACAGTTCTGTGACGAGCTACTTTCAAATGTCTTGACCTGTATCCATGGGTGTAAATTTGGCATTGCTGTATTCGAGAGAATTGAATCGGATGGATTCAACCCCAACGTTTCACTGGAGGTCGGCTATATGAAGGCGTTGGGTAAGCCGATTTGCTTCCTCAAGGAACGAACACTCAAGGCGTTACCTACTGATCTCATGAGTGCCATTTACATGGAGTTCGATGTCCAGTCCATTCAGAAAACAATACCATCACAAATAAGCAAATGGATGACAGATACGGGGCTTGGCGTAGGCGGCGGTCTCACAGGCGGGCGTAGGCGCCCGACTCAAATCTCGAGAATGAATGAGACGGAACTCCGAGAGGAAGTTGACCGACTGAGATCAAAGCTGAGAGTTCAAAGTCAAAGGGCATATGAGAATAGTCCCACAAGCAACCTGAACGAGAGGGTCGCCGAATATTATCGGGAGAGACTCAAAGAAGAGTGCATTAAGAGGGGTATCCTAGACCGAGCGACCCAACTCAATCTGACTGATCTGGTGGAACTAATCAATGGGCTGAAATCCATTGTATGACCGGGCGAGGAAAAGGTGTCAGTATGGGGGGCGGACGAGGAAAAGGTGTCAGGATGATTGTTCCGTTCTTTCCGGGGCCGTCCACTTGGGCGCGGGGCCATAACGGGCCATTTTGACTTCTCCACAAGCCGTCTTCCGCGCCAGGCATAGATCAGCCGCAATCCCTCGGAAGCTTCGTGCCCATTAATGTCTCACGGAGCCTTCAGGGACATTCTACTTTTCAGAGGGGAGAGCCTTCGGGGACATTCTACTTTTCAGAGGGAATCGGGGACGGGCTACTTGTTGAAGGCGTCTTCCATGCCCGGCACAAGGCTTAGATCTTTCTCCTCCAATTCTTCACGCCGTTCGTGACTCACGTCGGATCATACGATCCAGCCACCCCGCCCAAGGCGCGGACAGTGAGCAAGCATCCACGAATGGAGATTGATTCACCAACGCCCCGCGAGGTAGCGCGCGATGTGCCCGGTCCCGCCAATCCCAAGCTCAAGCCCCAGGCTGCAAGTCTGTAACCGGCAAGTCTCAGGTCCTTTTCTGCAAAAACCACCAAAATCTCGAAGCGCCCCAACACGTGCCCGCCACAGCGCTTGCAAGCGTCCGAAGCGAAGTGACTCACCTTATGTCATCTTTGGTTTTGCAGTCCGACGGCGGCCAAATGGGCTTGCGGAAGCACGCCGAATCGATCAGACAGCGAACAGGAGGTCGTCCTCCTTCGTCGCATTTTTTCGCTTGGGGGCGCTGCGCGGCGTGCCGGTTTTGGGGGCGCTGGTGAGCGGGTCTTCGACGCCGTCGAGCGCCGTCCCGGCCTTGGCGGACTTCAATCGGGCGGCGGCCTGGTCGAAGTATTGCTTGGAAAGCTCAAAGCCGACCGGCTCGCGCGAGAGCTTTTTCGCGACGGCCAGCGTCGTGCCGCTGCCGGCGAAGGGGTCGAGCACGACGTCGCCCTCGTTGGAGCAGGCCCGGATGATGCGGCCCAAAAGCTGCTCAGGCATCTGGCAGCCGTGCCAGCCCTCGCGCTCCTTGAAGGTGCCTGCCACGCGGGAGAAATACCAAGTGTCGCTTTCCGGTGTGAAGCCCGTGGGGATGTCCTGCGGCCGAAGGACGAAGCCGCCCGCGGTCGGCGTGCCGATCGGCATCATCCAGGTGTCGTCGGGCATGCGGCCGGTGGGGTTGGCCCGTTTGTCGGCATAGACAAGCTGCCGCGCCGATGGCACTCGAATGGCGTCGACGTTGAAAGTGAAGTCGGCGGGGTCCTTGACGAAGTGAAACAAGTGAGCGTGGCTGCGGGTGAACTTGCGCGTGCAATGGACGCCGAAGGTGTAATACCAGATGACCCAGCTTCGACAGGTGAAGCCCGACGGCGCAGCATTCGCGGCCACCTTCGCGGGTCGGCCCTTCTTCTTGGAAGTCCTGGAGGCCTTGGATGTCTTCGAGGAAGCGGGGGGGGCCGGCTTCGCGGATTCGACGAGCGGCAGGGTCGGGTAATCTCCCTGGGCGATGAGCTTGAGCTCCGCCGCGTACTCATCGCCGATGGCCAGCCAGAACGATCCGCTGGGCTTCAGGGCGCGCCAGGCGGCGGCCATCCAGTCGCGCGACCATTCGAGGTAGGCGGCGTGTTCCTGTCGGTCGTCGTATTCGTCGTAGTCGTAGCCGATGTTGAACGGCGGATCGGCGAAGACGAGATCGACGCTCCCGCGCGGCAGGGCATCCATGCCGGCGATGCAGTCACCATGATTGACCTTGCCGATCTTCGGCTTCATGAGCGGCCTCCTGCCGGTTGCCATGGAGTCGGTCCTGCGACGACTCCGGCGAAGTCCTTTGCAAAGAGGGCATCGTATTCTGAATGGCCGTTGATCTCCACCGGTTGTGAGTTGTTAGCGAACGGCTCAGTTCGCCTCGGCCGACTTGGCGTATCGCGGGGAGACCGCGACGTAGGGCTTGCCCAGCATTTTCTTGACGAGAATGATCTCGCCCATGTCGTTGCCCTCGATGAGGTGGCCGACCCACTGGAGCAGATAGCCCGCCACGAAGAGCAGGGCGGGCCGCCACCAGAGGTCCCATCGCGATTCGGCAAGCTGCACCCCGGCGAGCACCAGCGCGGCGATGGTCAGCGGGATGCCGACCATGTGCAGCATGAAGGAGGTGCGGTTCTGGTGCCGCTGGAGCCAGTTCTGTAGCCAGGAGGGTTGCATGGGTCGCCAGTGTAGAGAAATCATCCGCCGGGAAAAGGGCCGATTCGCGTTGAAGTTCCTGGACAGGGCGTAACAATGTATTCGTGGACCAGCCGGCCGAACTTCCCATTGCCCGACCGATCGCTTTTCCCTACTTCGGGCCTTTGGTCCCGGTGCGGCGCGGAACGCGCGGCATCGCGGCTCTCGTGGCGCTGGGCTGCCTCGCGATCCTGACGATCGCCGTCCTGCTGAAGCCCGACCCGCGCGGCTTCGGTACGCACGAGGCGCTTTTCGGGGCGTGGCCCTGCGGGTTCATTTTGACCACCGGCCTGCCGTGTCCGACCTGCGGGATGACGACGTCGTTCGCCGAATTGATGCACGGTCACCCGATCAGGTCGTTTATCACGCAGCCGGCAGGCGCGGTGCTGTGCCTGGCGACGATCGGCGGATTGACTCTGTCGCTCTACATCCTTCTGATCGGCCGTGCGCCCGTGGTGAACTGGGAGCGGCTGGGGCCGGTTCGGCTGACGCTGGGCTTCGGGCTGATGCTGTTTGCTGGATGGGGATTCAAGATGGCCCACGGACTGCTGGCGGGAACGCTCCCGGCAAGATAGGCTCGGACCTCATGATGACTCAGGAATTTCAGAATTCAGACGGCCCGCCCCGCGGTACACGGTGCGCGGTACAACTGCGCAGGCTGTCGCTCTGTTCGCTGCTCGCGGTTCTTCATTTTTCCATCGGCTGTCAGGCGTTGTATTTTCTCACGCCTGAGGAGACGAAGGACGTCAAGGCGGAATACGGGAAGATCGGCACGGCCAAGGTGGCGGTCATCGTCTGGGCCGATCATTCCACGCTGGACGTCGACCCCAAGGCGCGGCGGCAGGTCTGCGGGGCGATCATCGACGCCATGAAGCGCAACTTGCCCGACGCGAAGTTCGTCTCGGAGCGGAAGATCAGGGACTTCCAGGAGAACTCGGGTTTGGATTGGCAGGGGATGTCGCATCATGACGTGGCCCAGGAACTGAAATGCGACCTCGTGCTGCGCGTCGACCTGCTGGAGTACACGACGCGGGCTGCCGATACGCGGGAGCTGCGCAAGGGTCGTGTCGAAGGCTCGGTGAGCTTGTACGACGGATCGGACGCGGCGCGACCGGATGCGCTGTACACCACGGAGATTACCGCGACCTATCCGCCGAAAGGCGAGGCCAGCATTACGGACAAGGACGACTACGATCTCCTGCGGACGGCCATCGTGGAGTTCGGACATGCCGTGGCGCAGAAGTTTTACGATCATAAGGAATCGCTACGGGGCCGAGATGCAAAATAGCTTTCATCATGACCGAGGCATGCAACGGGTCGGCCGGCTGCGCTTCGTTTTCGGAGTGATCGGCGGTGCGTGGATGCTGACGGCGTGCGCCTCCTGCGCGAACATGGCCGCAGCGTGGGCGAACATCACCGGCGGCGACTGGATCGAGGCGGAGTACAAGCTGAGCACGGCGCCGCTGCTCATTCTGGTCGATGACCGGAGCAGCCTGGTCTCCGAGCCGAAGGCGATCCGCGAGGTTCATCAGACGATCTCGGAAATATTTCTGAAGTTCGACGTGAACAAGAATGTCATCCCGTTCCAGGATTGGCAGCGGTTGCAGTCGGACCCGAAGTACAACGGCATGTCGGTCCGGCAGATCGGCGAGCGGCTGGGGGCGGAGCAGGTTCTGGCCATCAACGTCGAGAAATTCACGCTGCAGGGCGAAGGCGGGGCGCCGATCTTCAAGGGCATTTTCGTCTGCCGGGTCAGGGTGCTCTCTACTGAGCGCAAGTCGGACGTTCGGCTGTGGCCCGAGGGCGACGCCGGGCGGCGCGTGGAAGTGATGACCGATCCCAAGCCGATGGACAGCGATTCCTCCGCCGCCGATGTGGCCAAGGAATTGGGAATCAAGATGGGCCAGAAGGTGGCGGAGTTCTTCTACGGCCGCAGAGAGTTCGCCACCTGATGTCGGTACTTCACGTCATTGACGGCTCCACCGACGAGACGCAGTGCCAGATCATCGGCACCCTGGTTGATCGGCTTCGGCGAGATCAGGCTCGGCACGTGGTCTGCGCCATTGACCCGGCTGTTTGCGAAAGGGCGGTCGGGTTCATCGGCCCACCGGTCAAGCTGGCGCGACAGCGTTTCTTTCCGTTTATGAGCTATGCCCCGCGGCTGGGGGAGGTCGCCCAATCGGCTGCGGCGGGGATTGTTCACGCTTGGGGGTTTCGGGCGGCTTCGATGTGCGCGGCTCGGCTGCCGGGTAAGCCGCTGCTGCTCACGCTTCTGAATCCCGAGGCCACCACGCGGACGGCGCGGCTGGTATCGGCGCTGCCATCTGAGGCGACGGTGGCTGTCGGGAGCCAGGTCATTCGCAGTCGCCTTTTGACAGCCGGCGTTGCGTCCGCGCGTGTCGTCGTGATTCGCGGGCCGGCGGATTTCGCGGCGATCAATGCTGCGCGGCGGCAGGAACTCCGGCAGCGGGTTGTCGGTGACGGCGGGCCGGTGGTGTTGATGAATGGTCCTGCGACGCGTGGCGGGGGGCAGTTTTACGGCATCTGGGCGTGTGCCGTCGTCAGCAAGGTGCTGGCCGGGCTGCGCGTGATACTCCCATACGATTCGACGGAGGCGCGGCGACTGAAGCGCTTCGTGACGCAGATTCAAATACCGGAGATGCTCATCGTTCCCTCATCTGCGCTGACGTGGTCGCAGCTTGTGGCATGTGCAGACGTTTTTCTGTGTCCGGCCGTTGAGGAGACCTGCACCGAGCCGCTGGCGACGGCGATGGCGGCGGGGATTCCCATAGTGGGCACGGCGGTGCGCAGCGTGGCGGAAGTCATCGCGGACAAGCACAACGGCCTGCTGTGCAAGCCGAAGGACCCGCGCGGGCTCGCGGCGAGGCTGCTGACGGCGATCGAAGACACGGACCTGGTGCGGAAGGTGACGGAAGTGGCACGCGGGCAGGCGTACGAAGTCTTCGGCATCCGGGATTTCGCGGACAACTATGCCCGGCTGTACGAGAATCTACTTGCCGGCCGACCTGCTTCCGATGGGATTGCCGATACGGCGATGGTGGCCTGAGCCGCGGCTGTGAGCCTTTTGCGGCACGGATCGAGCCAACCTTTACAGAGCATTTCAACATGATTCGCCTTTGCTCGCCGATATTTAGTTCATGGAGAGGCTGCGCCATTTCTATTTGAGGCGGGTCGTTGCACCGGTGCTTCGCGCGCTGGGCCCAGGAGTGAGTGGGCGGATCGCGCGGCGGGTGGCGGCGGGCGTGGCTGAGTTGCAGACACCGGGGCGGGCGTCCGCGGAAGCGCGAATTCGGGCGGCACTGGGGCGCGCGGCCGGCGATGCCGAGATTCGGCGGATCAGCGCGGCGATGTATGACAACATCGCGCGGTTCTGGAGCGAGGCGCTATTTGTTCAGCGGCGCATCGGCGGGGCCGGATGGCGGCAGTACGTTGCGGTTGAAGGCGAGGCGGAACTGGAATCCATCGCACGATCCGGGCAAGGTTGCCTGCTGGCGACGGCGTACTTTGGGAACCCGGCGGTCGCCGCGGTGGCGCTGGGGCACGTCTTTCGACCTATCCACGTTGTCGCGGATTATCTCGCCCAACCACAGCTTCGCGCTTGGCAGCGCGAGCTCTTTGGATTGCCTCATGTTCGCATCATCGAGCGCCAGCGTGCGGGGGCTATGATTCCGAAGGTTCTCGAGTCGGGCGGCGCCGTGTTTCTCATCTGCGAGCAGCAACGCGCGCGCGGACCGGCCGTCGAGGCTTCATTTCTTGGGCGGCCGTTGCGATGCTATCCTACGCTCGACCGGCTGAGCCGATGGTTCGATGTGCCGACGGCGGCGGTGACCTGTCACCGAAGCGCCGTGCCGCTTTCATTCACACTTGAAGTCGCGGGAATTGTTGAAGGTGAGCGCGAGGACGGCGCGGTGACGCGACGGACGCTGGCGGCACTTGAGGCCGCGATTGTGCGCAGGCCGGAGCAGTATCTGTGGTCCGTGCCGTTGGTGAATCAAAGTGCGGAGTCGGTCACTCGTAGGGGAAGCGAATCGGCGTCGTGCCCCAGAAGAAATCGAATAGAGACGGACTGGCAAAGGCCGTCAGCGGCGGACACACGGCTGGGAGATTCGGCTGCGGTAACTGAGCCTGCGCCCACGGCGTGATGCCGAGAATGATGAGCCCGGCGAAGGTGACGATCCGCGACCAGGACCATTTGGGACTTGAGCCCTGATCCTGTGTGGCGGGTTGGCTTGAGGGCGGCTCCTGGGTTGATTGATTAGGGGGTTGCTCCATGCATCCTATAACGGACAAGCGCGGCCCCGGACTCGACTAACGATTTTGCAGCGGCCGCGCAGTTATGGGGCGTTAACGAGTGACCGCCCGATGTGCGTCCGTTAAGATAGGGCTTTGCCGGTGAGCCGCATGGGGCTATCCTGCCACGAAAGCCGCGGAGGAAACGAATTTCCCTTCCGACGCTAGCTCCGATCACGAATCACGCTTACATCATCCGAGGTCTCAATGAGCACGCTTAACTACGCGCCTCTCCCGCCTGAATCCGAACGAACCATCCTGGGGCATCCACGCGGGCTATTCGTCCTGTTCTTCACGGAGTTGTGGGAGCGGTTCAATTTCTACGGGATGCGCGCCCTGCTGATCTTCTATTTCATCGATACTTTTTCGATGGATCAGACCGGTGCGGCGGAGTCCTACGGCGCATACAACGGACTGGTCTATGCCACGCCGCTCCTGGGTGGGCTGCTTGCGGATCGGGTCATCGGCTATCGGCGTTCGATCGTACTTGGCGCGATACTGATGGCGGCCGGCGAGTTCGGGCTCTGCTTCGCCGGATTTGGTTTGATCCCCAAGAATCAGTATACGATTTTTGCATCGCTCGCGCTGATCATCGTGGGCAACGGATTCTTCAAGCCGAACATCTCCACGATGGTCGGAAAGCTCTACCCCCAGGGCGACAAGCGACGCGACAGCGCGTTTACGATCTTCTACATGGGCATCAACATCGGCGCGTTTCTGGCCCCGATCTTCTGCGGCCAGATCGGGCAGAAGTACGGCTTTCATTATGGTTTCGGACTGGCGGGAATCGGGATGGTGCTGGGACTCATCATTTTCCTCAAAGGCAAACATCTTCTGGGGATTCACGGCATTCCACCGACTCCGGAAGCCCTGAACGCTCCAACCCCGATTGGGATTCCCAGTGGAATGGCGGTTTACATCGGCGCACTGCTACTTGTTCCGATCGCGGCGTTCTTCGTTTCCCAGCCGGACATCGTCATTCATTATGCGGCGCCGCTGGTGGGAGGCGGTTTCCTGATTTATCTGCTCTGGGAAGCAATCCGCAGCACGGCGGCGGAGCGCGTGGGAATCTTCGCGGCGCTAATCCTTTCGTTTTTCTCGATCGTCTTCTGGGCGTGTTTCGAGCAGGCTGGCAGCTCCATGAGCCTGTTTACGGAAAGCCATGTCGATCGGAACGTATTTGGTTATGAGATCGAGGCGTCCGTTTTTCAATTCGTGAATGCGCTCTTCATCATCCTGCTTGCGTCGCCGTTCGCGTGGCTTTGGATCAAACTGGGTCGGTCCGGATTGGAGCCATCATCTCCGATGAAGTTCGGCCTGGCTCTGATTCAGGTCGGCCTCGGTTTCGTTGCGCTGGTGATTGCCGCACGGCAGACCGCGGACGGCGGCAAGGCGAGCCTTTTCTGGCTGTTTACGGCGTATTTCTTCCACACAACGGGAGAGCTTTGCCTGTCGCCGGTGGGGCTTTCGATGATCACGAAGCTGGCTCCGGCACGGCTCGGCGGCGTGATGATGGGATTCTGGTTCCTGTGCACGGCCTTCGCGCATCTGATCGGCGGCGTCATTGCGGGCATGACCGGCTCGGATGCGGGCTTCGAAAAGGTGTTTACGATGATTATTTACTTTGCGTGCGGCTCGGGTGTTGTGCTGTTCATTCTTACGCCGGTCATTAAGAAGTGGGAGAACATCCGGCTGGCCAGCCACGCAGAGGAGGCTGCCGGGTGATAATCGTGACGTGAAGGCGGCGAGCACGTCGCTGAACTGCCGCGGAACGCCGGTTCATCGGGACGACTCAATCCGGCGCTGCGGCTCCCGTCAACTCGCACTTCGAGTGGCGACAGGCATCAATGATGCCCCGCCGGCGGGGTGGGCCTGTCGGGGTCGAGCGGCAGGGCCTTTGCCCGGCAGGAGTCGAAGTAGGCGAAGACGCAAAGCCCAAGGAAGGCAATCAGGCCGAGCCAATTGGAGATCGTGCCATAAGCCGCTGGATCGCTCATATGGCTGGGCATTTCCAACCATTTCATCAAATCAAAACTCTTTAGATACTCATCGTCGATTGCCGTCAGGATGCTGATCACGACGCCGATGATTGCGCCACCGGCAATCAGGCCGGAAGCAATCAAGATGCCCTTATCACTGCGGGCCTTGCTGAGTCCGGCGTCTTTTGAACTCTTGGCCACCATCGCGGCGATGATCGCGCCGACGAGGATCGGCGTGTTCAACTCCATCGGCAAATACATTCCTAACGAGAAGGCGAGGCCCGACACGCCGAGCATGGTGACCAGAATCGCAATCATGACTCCGACGCCGTACATCACCCACGGAACGGACCCACCGCCGACAAAGCTCTGAAGGGCGCTGGCCATGACATTGGCCTGCGGGGCCGCGAGCGCCTCCGGGTTGGCAACGGGGTCATAGCCCTTTGTGCCGGCGAGAAACATGATCGTTCCCGTGACCAGAACTGACGCCAGCAGCGAGGCGATGATGGCGCTGTATTGGATCTTGCGCGGACTCGCCCCGATCCAGAAGCCCAGTTTGAACTCCGTTACCAACGTGCCCGCCATCGAAAGGGCGGAAGCGACGACGCCGCCGACGAGCAAGGTGGCGAGCATGCCCGCCTCATTTTTGGGCAGGCCCGCGGCCAGGAGGACGACTGCGGTGATGATGATGGTCGTGACCGTCATGCCGGAAATCGGGGTGACGGAAATCATGGCGATGGCCCATGCGGAGACCGTTGTAAAGAGGAAAGCCACACCGAGTGCCAGGACAACGGAGATCACCGTGAGTCGCCAGGGACTTTCCATGTCCGCCATCACCACGTATCGGAAGAAAACGAACATGATGACGGTGATGGCAATGCTGATCGCGAGCAGGCCGGGATAGCTAATGTCCTGATCGGTGCGGTCTTCCACCGTGACCGTGCCTTTCGAGGCGATCAAACCGCCGAGGGCTTGTCGCAATGCGGTGACGATCACCTTGCCCATCTTGAAGATGGAAATCAGGCCGGCAGCGAAGATGCCGCCGATGCCGATGTTTCGGGGGATCGCGCGAAAGATGTCCTCTGCCTCAGCAGAAGCTATCGCCGGATTTAGCAGTTGGAGGTGCGTCAGGTCGAGCGGCGCCAGCATGGGAATGATGACAAACCATGAGAGAAATGAGCCGGCGCAGATGATCGAGGCGTACTTGATGCCGATGATGAAACCGAGGCCGAGCAGCTCCGCACCGGTCCCGAGGAAGAAGATGGCCTTAACCTCATGGGTCAGCTTGTGGAGCTTGGGGATCGCCGCCGTGGTGAAGTTCTCGGTGAAGAGCTTCATTGCGCTCGACATCCAGTTGTATGCCGCACCGAGGATAAAGGAGTAAACCAGGACCATCGCCTGCCCACCGGTCTGCGAGGCGCCGGTGACAAGAATCTCATTCGTCGCCGTGCCTTCCGGGAAGGGGAGCTTGCCGTGCATCTCCTTGACGAAGTACCGTCGAAACGGCACCAGGAACGTGGCGCCCAAAACGGCGCCCAGAAAAGGAACGAGGAATATCAGGAAGAACAGCGGGAGGCCGGACAGATTCAGCTTCTCATGCAGCTTGAGCACGTATATCGCCGGCATGGTGAAGACTGTCCCGCCGGCAACGATTCCGCTTGTGGTGCTGATGGCGAGGATGTTGACGTGTTCCAGGAGCGTGGTCGCACGACGGCCGGTCTTGAGCAACAGGCCGGAGAGGCCCACCGAGAGGATCGAAATCGGGATCGCCGTCTCGATGCCCTGGCCGACCTTGAGCGCGAGGTAGGTCGCAGCCATCGAGAAGATGATGTTCATCAGGATGCCGAAGGCGATGGAGCGGCCTGTGACCTCCGGGACTGTCAACTGGGCGGGCACCATCGGCGTGTAGGTCTCGCCGGGCTTCAGTTCGCGGTAGGCGTTTTCGGGCAGGCGCGTGGCAACCTTTGGCTCTGACATGGCGGTCTCCGGGGGTCGTTCGGCGAAACTGTCAGGACCGGGGGAATGTAACGCACGTGGCAGGCGAGGCAAAGGGTGAGCCTCGCGGCGGATCGCGGTGCGGCGAGCCACGCATGGCTGCCCGTATGCGGAGCACCGGAGATCACTTCTTGTCGGCACCGGCCGCTACGCGGGTGCACGGGAACGGCTAGGTCTTCTCTTTGCCCCAGAGCTGTGCCAGTTCGATCAGCACTTTGACGGCGCTTTCCATCTGCTCCAGACAGGCGAACTCCAGCGGCGAGTGGAAGTTGTACATGCCCACGGAGAGATTCGGCGTGGGCAGGCCCTTCTCGCTGAGGCGGGAGCCGTCGGTGCCGCCGCGGATGCTCTTGAAATGCGTGGTGAGGCCGGCGTTCTTGATGGCCTGATCGGCCAGCTTCACGGCGCGAGGGTCCTTGGTGAGGTATTCGATCATGTTGCGGTACTGCTCTTTGACCTCGATGTTGATCCGCGCGCCGGGGTGCTCGGCCATGATGGTGTCGGCGACGGCATGCAGGATCTTCGCCTGCTCGGCGAGTTCGGCGGTAACGAAGCTTCGCAGGAGCACGCGGACCTTCGTCTCCGGGACGCCGCCCTCGATGACGTAGGGATGCATGAATCCGTCGCGGTTCTCGGTTGTCTCCGGCGCGAGGCGGTGCCAGGGCAGGCGCTCGACAAACTGCGCCGCGAGTCGAATCGCGTTGATCATCCGACCCTTGGCGTAGCCGGGGTGGATGTTCTTGCCGGTGATGGTGACGACGGCCACGTCGGCGGACCAGGTCTCATTCTCCAACCCGGCCTCGCCGTCGCCGTCGAGGGTGTAGGCCACGGTCGCGCCGATCTTGGCGAGGTCGAGCTTGTCGGTGCCGCGACCGACTTCTTCGTCGCAGGTGAAAACGATGCGGATCGGGCCCCGCTTGATCTCCGGGTGAGCCATCAGATGGGCCGAGGCGGTCATGATGGCCGCGAGGCCGGCCTTGTCGTCGGCGCCGAGCAGGGTGGTGCCGTCTGTCGTGATGAGAGTCTTGCCCTTGAGGGCGGCCATGCCTTCGGTTTCGTCAACACGAATGACGCGCGTGGGGTCGCCGGGCAGTTGGATGTCCTTGCCGTCGTAGTTCTTATGGATGATCGGCTTGACGTTCTTGGCGGTGAACTCCGGCGAGGTGTCCATGTGGGAGAGCCAGGAAATCGTCGGTGCGCCGGGAACGTTGCCGGGAATGGTGCCCATGACGATGCCGTGCTCGTCCATGGAGACGTTTTCAAGCTTCAGGGCCTTGAGCTCGTCGGCGAGGATGCGGCCGAGATCGAGCTGGCCGGGACTGCTGGGGTAGTCCTTTGTCTCTTCGACGGCGGTGGTTTCGACTATGACGTAGCGAATGAATCGATCGAGCAGGGTATCCACGAGTCACCTCCGGGAAATGATCATCTGCCCTGTTTTACGCTGTTGGAATTGAAATCGCAAACATCTGTGCGCAAGAGAGCAGATACAGAGAATTGAACGCGGTGGAAGGACGCGGCGAAGTAATATCGAAGATGGCTAGGCGCGGGGACTACAGCCGGAAGACGTTCTGAACGATGGTGTTCACCCAGTCGATGAAGGTGAAGTTGACGAGATTCTGAAGCTCGAAGTTCAGGGCCCCGATGGGGTCGGGGAAGCAGCCGGTTGCCTGGAACATGGGCAGGGCGGCGATGGCGATCATCGCGAGTTTGGCGCGCCGAAGGAGCCTCACGCGACGCAGGCCGGCCCGATAGTCTTTGGCTTGTCGCTTCATGTCATACCAACCCAAATATCGTATTGAAGATGATCGATGTGATCGACTGGATCGTCACGGCCGCCGTCAGAACGATGTTCTCGGCGAAGACCTGTTGAATCGCCTGATCCGGCAGGCAGCCGATCTGCTGGAATAAGAAGGCGGCGGGCAGCCAGCGTCCCCATCGCACGCATCCATGCACGAATCTGCGGTTCATCCTCGGTCGATCTCCCTGAACATGGCCCCTGCCCTATATATCGGCCGACCGGCGGAATCGCAACTGTGCAAACGCATTGCCGCCGGTGGGGGGGGGTGTTTGCCCCCGCCGGCGGGTTGCCGGGCCCGGCTGCTCATTGCAGCGACACGGGATCGACATCGACGGTCAGCGTCTTCACGCTCGATTTCAGCGTTCCTTCGGACTTGAACAAGTCGATCGCCGAGAGCATGGCGCCGGCGGTCTCGAACGTCAGTTGGATGTCCATCCGATAGCTGTCGCGGAGCCGCTTAATCGGGCACGGCGAGGGGCCAAAGACCGATGCGGCGATGCCGCGCCGCGCGAGCGCGGCCTCCATCTCCTGCTTCAACGCATCCCCGGCCTTTTGCAGCTTGGTGTAGAGCGGGTCGGCGATGATGACGCGCATCATGCGCGTCCACGGCGGAAGCTTGGCGCGGCGGCGTTTTTGCAATTCGCCATCCGCGAAGGCCTCGTAATTGCCCGCGACGGCGTGGCGGATCGGGTCGGCATCGGCGGCGAAGGTCTGTACGACGACATGGCCCGGCGCATCGCCGCGACCGCTTCTGCCCGCCACCTGGAGGACCAATTGAAAGGTTCGCTCCTCGCTGCGGAAGTCGTTGAGGCCGAGGGCGGTATCGGCGCTGACGATGCCGACGAACGAGACGAACGGGAAGTCCAGCCCCTTGGCGATCATCTGCGTGCCGACGAGAAAATCGAACTCACGACGTTCGAAGGCTGCGAGGATGTCGGCGTAGTCCTCGTTCTTCTGCATGGCGTCGCTGTCCATGCGCCGCACGCGTGCCTTCGGGAACTTGAAACCCAACTCCTCCTCGACACGCTGGGTGCCGATGCCGAATCGGGCAAGCCGGCCGTCGCAATTCGACATGGGGCAGAACTTCGGCATCTCGACGCGCTGATGGCAATAGTGGCAATGAGCCAGGCCGGTCGAAGCATGGAAGACCATGTGCACGTCGCAATGGGGGCAGGAATAGACGTACTTGCACTTGGGGCAATGCAGATATCCCGCGTATCCACGGCGGTTGAGCAGCAGAACGGCCTGCTCCTTGCGATCGAGCGTCGCATTCAAGTGATCTTCCATGGCGCGGGAGAGCATATGTACGCCGGGTCGCTCGTGGTGTTCCTGACGCATGTCAACCAGGTACACCTGCGGCATCGCCAGTCCCCGGACGCGCGTGGGCATCCGCAGGAGTTGGTAGTGCTTGCGCTGGTGGGCGTTCTTCCAGGTTTCCAGTGACGGTGTTGCCGAACCGAGGACGACGGGGATGCCTTCGAGATTTGCCCGTTGAATGGCGACGTCGCGGGTGTGGTAGCGCGGGGATGCGAGGTTTTTGTAACTCGGCTCCGCTTCTTCATCGACGATGATGACGCCGAGCGAAGGGCAGGGGGCGAAGACGGCGCTGCGTGTGCCGATCACGACGGGAATGTCGCCCCGCGCGATGGCCGACCAGGCACGGGATCGCTGTACGCCGGAGAGGCCGCTGTGCAGGACGGCCACGCGTTCGAATCGGGTTTGCAATCGACGGACGGTTTGCGTGGTCAGGGCGATCTCAGGCACGAGCATGATCGCCTGCCGACCTGCCGCGAGGACCTGCCGAATGGCGCTGACATAGACCTCAGTCTTGCCGCTGCCGGTGACGCCAAAGAGCACCTGGACGGAAAATGTGCCGCTTTTGATTGACTCGCCGATACTCGCGATCGCCGCCTGCTGATCGTCTGACAGCTCGAAATCGGGATGGTGGGGCGAGGGATTCGCCTCAACCGGGGAAACTTCCTCCATGACGACCTCGACGATGACGAGTCCCTTCTTCTCCAGTCCGGACACGACGGCAGGCGTACATCCGGCCAGTGCACAGAGCCGCCCAATCTCGACTCGCCCCTCGCGGCGCAGGTGATCGGCTACGGCCTGCTGCTTGGCCGACGCGCGTTTGCCTTCTCCCGGCGTCCTGGCGGTCTCTTCGGCAAGTCGGACGTATTTGACGCGCCGGCGTCCGGCCTGAGCCTTGGCCGCTGCGGGGATCATCATGTCGAGGGTGTGGCCGAGGAAGGAGCAGTAGTAGCGCGACAGCCATCTGCCCAGTTCGAGCAGCTTCGGGCCGATCATGGGCGTCTCGTCCACGACGCTGATGATCGTCTTTAGCGAAGAGGCCCACTCCTGTTGGCTTAGGTCGACGCAGAAGGCAACCTGCGGCCTGCCCGAGCGACCGAATGGGACCTCCACGCGCATGCCGGGCTGTAAGCGAGCCGCCAATTCGTCCGGCACGAGGAAGCTATAGGTCTTGTCAATGGGGGCCAAAGGCGCGAAGGTGGCGACGAGGGCGTGGCGCAGGACCGGCGGCTCGATCAACGAAGGCGTGGCGCGATCAATGCGGCTGCGCGACATGATGAATTGTAAACGCCCTTTCCATGAGCAACGTACGGCAAGAAAACAGAGCAAATTCGGCGGATTCGATGCCGCGTGCGTCGCCCGCTATTATACGCCGACGCGCCGACCGTACGGACGCACCCCAAAGAGGCACTGTGAATTGATGTCGCGCCCGATGGTCGAAGTCAATCAACTCGTCAAAGTATTTCCCACGACCGAGGGCGGAGAGAAGCGTGCCGTGGACGGCCTCTCCTTCACCGTCGCGGCGGGAGAGATTTACGGGCTGCTCGGTCCCAACGGCGCGGGTAAGACCACCAGCCTCCGCATCATCAGCGGCCTGCTCACGCCGACTTCGGGAACGGTGCATCTGTCGGGATTCGATGTCACCCATCAGCGCGAGGAAGCCAAGCGCTGCCTGGGCTATCTCACCGCCAGCACCGGGCTTTATCAGCGACTCTCTCCGCGAGAGCTGCTGAAGTATTTCGGCCAGTTGCTCGGCATGGAAGCCGAAGACGTAAAACGGCGAATTGAGACGCTCATCGACTGGCTGGACATGGGCGACTTCGCGAACCTCCGCTGCGGCGGACTATCCACCGGGCAAAAGCAGCGAACCAACATCGCCCGGGCGCTCATGGGCAACCCCCCGATCCTCATTATGGATGAGCCGACCCTCGGGCTGGATGTCCTGACAAATCGCATCGTTCTGGAATTCATTCGCGCCGAGGCCGCCACCGGCAAGGCGGTCATCCTGTCGACTCACTATCTTGATGATGCCGAATCGCTGTGCAACCGCTTCGGCCTGATTCACGAGGGGCGACTCGTAGGTGAGGGGGACCTGGCGAGCTTGCAGGCCAAGTCGAGCAGAAAGCGATTGAGCGAGATCTTCCTCAACCTTTGCGGCCAGGAGGCGCATGTCCTCAAGCAGCGTCCGGACCTTCCGCCATCCGACAATCAGCATTCTCGGGAGATGACATGAAGCGATACTCCCGGGTCGGAGTCGTATTCCGCAAGGAGCTGGTCGAGACGCTGCGCGACCGGCGCACGCTCGCGGCGATGGTCCTCGTACCCATCGTTCTATATCCCGTGCTGATGGTCATCATCGTCGAGGCCCTTCGCGTCGAGACCAGCCGTCGGCGGGCCGAGCGGTACAGCGTCTGCGTGCCCGACGAACTGCACGAGAAATGGCTTCGCGGCGTGCTGGAGCGCGAAGACGCGAGTTATGCGGCGCAGCCCGCCGCATCGCAGCCGGCCATCAACGTTCAGGCCGCCAATCCGGCCGATGCCATCGTCGCCCGATTGCGATCCGATCAGGTGGACATCACCGTTCTTCCGGCCGGCCAGTCGTTGTGGGATGCGGTGGCCGATCATCGCTGTCATGCCGGACTCATCATCGAGCCGCCGCCCAACCCGGATGATCCCGCCGATCGAACGAACCGGGTTGTCCAGATTCTGCGATCCGATACCAATCCGCGCTCCGAATTCGTCTATCACCAGCTGAACGGCATTCTCGCCGATGAGGCCGAACGAATCGTGCGGTCCCGTGTCGCCGATTCGCCCGAAGGCGTCGCCACGCTCACGCCGATCATCACCAGCAACCTCTCCACGTCGAGTCCTCAGCAGCAGTTCGCGCGCATCCTGGCGATGGTGGTGCCGTTTCTCCTGGTCATCATGACCGTGACCGGGGCACTGTATCCCTCGATCGACCTAACCGCGGGCGAACGAGAACGCGGCACATTGGAGACGCTCGCCGTATCGCCGGTGCCCGTGGGGCAGATCGTCGCCGGAAAATTCGGCGTCATCGTGACCATTGCCATGTTCAGCACCGCCCTGAACCTCGGCTCCATGACCGCCATGTTTCACTTCAGCAAGCTCGGCGAACTGGCGACCGAATTGCAGCCCCAGACGGGGCTCGAAGAGGTCGCAGTTGATCGAATGATTGAGACGGCCTCTTCGCAGGCGGGCAGCGGCGTCCTCACCCAGAAGGACTATCTGGATCGCCGACGCACGCTTGAGTCAGAGGCCGCCACCCAGCGCGGCTTTATCACCACCGCCGCGCCGATCGTGTTGTTGGCCATGCTGCCTTTCGCGGTCCTTGCCGGCGGTGTCATGCTGGCGACGTGCAGCTTCGCCCGGACATTCAAGGAAGCTCAGAACTACATGATGCCGGTGATGATGGCATTCATGATTCCTGCCATGATCGTGTCTTACATGCCGACGACGCGGCTTGAGGGCGTGCTGCTTGTCATTCCCGTAGCCAATATCGTCGTGCTGATCCGTGAACTCTTTCTCGGCAATTATGACGTTCCCGCGATGAGCATATGCCTTCTGTCGACGACCTTCTACGCCGCGGTTGCCATCACCGTTGCCGCGCGGCTGTACGGCAATGAGGCGGTGCTCTTTTCAGACGTCGGTAGCTATAAGACCATGTTCAAGCGTCGCTTCTTCAGGCCGCAGGCCGCGCCGTCACCGGCGGCAGCACTTTTGACGGTGGCGATCCTGTTCCCGCTCTACTTCTACTGGCAGTCGTATCTGCTGGACCTATCGCAAGAGCCGGGACGGATTCGGATGGTGATTGCCCTCGGGCAGTTGCTGCTGATCGCTTTGCCGCCGCTGCTGCTCGCCTGGTATCTGAAGCTGGACCTGCCGAACACATTTTCGCTTCGCCTGCCGCGGGTCCTGCCAGCGATCGGGGCGCTGCTCATAGCCGCGGCCGTTGTGCCGGTAGCGAGCCTCCTGCGGTCGGTGCAGTTTCACTGGTTTCCCCCCGGCGAAGACATGCTCGGCAGCCAGGCGGAGGCGATACTCGAGGGCCCGCTTGGGGCCGTCCTGATGGTCCTCGCACTGACGCCCGCAGTCTGCGAGGAAGTGCTGTTTCGCGGCTATCTGCTGGCCGGCCTGCGACAGAAGCTCAGCACGCCGATCCTGGCCATCATCGTTGGATTGATCTTCGGGCTCTTTCACATGCGCATCGAGCAGATACCGGTGCACAGCCTGATCGGAGCGCTGCTTGCGATTGTCTGCATTCGTACCGGATCAATACTTCCGGGCATGATTGTTCACTTTGCCAACAACGCCATCGCCGTCGCTGCCGGGACGCATAATTGGTTGGCGAAGTTTTTCGGTGTGCCGACTACCGTTGATGAACTGACCCGACTTCACTTTGACATGCGCGACGCTGCATTCGCGGCGGTCTTCGTGCTGGGATTCATACTGCTGTTTGTCGGGCGTGCCCCCGGGCGGCGGGCTTCCTAATCGATAAAAAAAAGCCCCGGAAAGACTTCCGGGGCTCATCGTGTTAATCAATTGAAAACGAAGGAGAGACTTTGTCAGGAAATCGGCGTCGTCGTTCCGCCGCCGGTTGTGGCCGCGCCGGTGAAGCCGCCGCTTCCGCCCGGGGAACCGCCGGGATTGAAGATGTCTCCCGCCGAACCAAGCAGATTAAGAGACTGAATCAAGCTGCTGATGGTGTCGAGGAAATTCAGCGCGATCTCGTCGACTGTCGCGCGGGCGAAGCTCGGCGTATCGACGAAGTCGCCGGGGATCATCTCGGTGCCGTTCTGAACGGCAAATGAATGCTGAATCATGAGGCCCGGTCGTCGCAGACCAAGCGCGCCGCCGGTCGTCGTCGTGAACTGATTGCCGATGATGGTCGGCTGGGGCCCGGTTCCGGTTTCGGTACCGGTCGTTGTGCCCGTGGTGGTGTCGGTTGTGGTTCCGGTGGTCGTGCTTGGCGTCGTGGTGATGCCCGTCGTTCCACCAAGACCGAAGAGACCTCCGAACTGCTGGAGGAGTTGATTCAGGTCCGGGGTCGTGGTCGAGGTCGTGTCCGTCGTTTGAGCCGATACGCTGCCGCACAAGAGCGCGATGGCAGCCGCTGAAATCGTCATTCGAAGTTGCAAACTCATTCCGTTTTGCTTGATCACTACACGACTCCTGATTGCCTTGTCTAACCGTTGCCGGCGCTACCGACACAACCCATTATAAGTATTGTCGGTCCGCATGTGGCACCGCGTTTGCCGATTTCCTCAGCCGTTATCAAGCACCGTTTCGTCCGTCATGATGCTAACCCCTTACATAGCCTTATGATGCGACTGATTCTAGTTGGTCGTGCCGCGCCATCTTTCGGCCGGTCCGGCGACCGAGTACAAGATCGTCAGAGTCGGCTGCCGACGCCGCGGAGGCCCGGCGGACTGTTGGACCCAGCGCATGGAGGGCTGCCTTTTGAACGCCACCCTGATCATCAAGGGCGGAAGGGTCATCGATCCCGCTCAGAATCTTGACGCCATTGCAGATGTCGTCGTCACCGACGGAAAGATTTCCGCCGTCACAGCGCGCGCAGGCAGTTCCGCTCAGCCGCATCCCACGGCGGACACGATCATCGACGCGTCCGGGAAGATCGTCGCGCCGGGTCTCATCGACATGCACGTTCACCTGCGCGAACCCGGCAATGAGGACGAGGAGACCATCGCCTCCGGCAGCGCCGCGGCAGTGGCGGGGGGGTTCACATCGATTGCATGCATGCCCAACACTCAACCGGCGATCGACACCGAGGCGATGATCGAATTCGTCTATCGCCAGTCGGCGCGCGCGGGGCTGTGCAATGTTTATCCCATCGGCGCGATCACCAAGGCGCGAGCCGGCAAGGAGCTTGCCGAGATGGGGCAGATGGTGCGTGCCGGCGCCGTGGCGTTCTCCGACGACGGGTGCGGCGTGGCGCAGGCCTCGGTGATGTTTCAGGCACTTCAATACGCGAAGATGTTCGACAAGCCGCTGATTCAGCACTGCGAGAACGCCGAACTGGCGGGCGGGGGCGTGATGAATTCGGGCTACACCGCGACGCGCATCGGGCTGCCGGGAATTCCGGCCCTGGCCGAGGAACTGATGATCCAACGGGACATCGCCCTGGCCGCCGAGACGAATGCCCGCTACCACGTGGCGCACATCTCCACGGCGGGGGCCGTGAATCTTGTCCGAGAGGCGAAGAAGCGCGGGGTCCGCATCACAAGCGAAGTCTGTCCGCACCACCTGATGCTCACCGAGGAGGCCGTCGCTGAATACGACACCAATTACAAGATGAACCCGCCGCTGCGCACGCAGAGGGATGTCGATGCCTGCATTCAAGGAGTCATGGACGGCACGATTGATTGTCTCATCACCGACCACGCCCCACACGGCGTCGAGGAGAAGGAACTCGACTTCGTTGCGGCGCCATTTGGCATCGTCGGACTGGATGCGGCGCTGGCTCTTTTTGAAAAGGCGCTGATCGCGCCGGGGCACCTCGACTGGCCGAAGTTGATTGCCATGCTGACGATCAATCCCGCCCGAATCCTCGGCATCGCGAAGGGTACGCTGGCCGTCGGTGCCGACGCGGACATCACGATCATCGACCCCGCTCAGCCGTGGCAGGTGGACGTTTCGGCGTTTCGATCCAAGAGCCGCAACTGCCCTTACGATGGGTGGGAACTCGGTGCGCGCCCGGTCATGACCATCGTTGCCGGCCGGGTCAGGTTCGATATCACTACTGAAAACGCGGTTGCATGCTGATCGGGCCGCCCCCTTCCGCGGGTTGAAAATCACCCGTGCGAAACCCCGGATTTCATTGACGCAAACGTGGCGCGCGGTATAATTTCCTCGGTAAATGCAGGATCGTGTCGAGACGGATCCGGCGGTCCTGTCGGCAGCTACAACCATCAAAATCGCCGGATTCCGGACATGAGGGGAACGGGCTTCGTAAGCCGTGGGCGTCTGGTTACTGGCCAGGATTCGCCGCCTTGGATCGAGAACACGGATTGCGGAAGAACGTGGCATAGTCCTACAAGGCTTGGACGCCCTCCGCTTGTCGTGCCCTGAAAGGCACTGATTCTTCGGCGGGCCCAACTGGAAGGAGACCCACATGTCCACTCATTTGCCGACCCCCATCCCTCTTGGCGGTACGCATATCGCCAGCCCACCCGCCTTTGAAACCTGGACCGCGACCGGATCGCCCCGCTCGAATCGCCTCGACCAACGGGACTACACGCGCAGAGAAATTGCCTGCGACCTGTGGCTCATCGAGGTGGATTCGGAATCGACGATGCGGTGCAAGATCAACAACGTCTCCGACGCGGGGATTCACGCCAGCGCGCCGATCGGCTTCGGCCTTGCCGTCGGGCAGCGCTTTGAGGCTCGCCTGGCGAATACGTCGGCGGGGGCTCTGCTCCGGTCGCAGCAGATTTCCAAGAGCCTCGGCTATGGCACCGTGGTTCGCACGGAGATGCACGTCCACGGCGAGGATGACGACCGCGTGAACTTCGCCCTCCGATTTGACGTGCCGCAGCTCCTTCCAGTCTAAATCAATTCCTGGGCTTCCATCGGGCCATGGCCTATTGGGTGCGTCTGCGCTTCGGTTCCAGCCACGTATGTAGATGAACGATCCCGATGAGTTGGATTGTTCGCGCAGGCATCGCGCAACGAAGGTGACATAAGGTGAGTCAGTGGGATTCGGGCGATTGCAACTCGCGCGGCGGGCGTGTGTTGCGGTGGTTCGAGGATCGGGTGGTTTTGCGCGAAATGGCGGCGGGGTTGGTGGCGAATTGTCTGACCGGGTGATACGGGGTCGAAGCCGGTGGTTGGGATTGGTTGCGGGCATTTCATAGGGAATCTTTGCTCCCTGTGCGCGCCTCGTAGGGGCGTCATGGCCTACCGCTGCCGTTTTCGGGGCTCGATCGTTGAGTTTGGTCGAGGCGGGCAGAGTCCACGCTATGCGGTGCCCACGCTATGAAAGCGAGGTGGTCAGGCGATGGCGACGAATTTGCGGAGGTTGCTAACGAGGTCTTCGACGGTGAGTTCCTTGGATAGATCGAAGGGGAGAAAAACGCCGTGGTTGTGGTCGCTGGCGAGGATGATGAGGCGGTCGAACTCGATGGCGAAGCCCATCTCCTGCGGCTGGTGACCGGTGATGAAGATCTTCACGCCGAGCGTCTCGGCGAGCTGGGTGAGTTGCTCGGCGGTGTGTCGGCGGCCCCAGACGAGGTTGAAGATGGTCTTGTTGTCCCGAAGGTCGTCGAGCGTCACGACCCGGCCGAAGATTTCCGGATCGAAGGTCGGCATGTCGTGAATGCTGGGCAGGGAGTGGGACATCCAGACGCCGTTTTCGGTGACGGCGGCCAGGGCGAACGATGCGATGAACTCGTTCATGGCGTCAAGGACTTCGGCGGCGCGATCACCGCCGTAGGCCATGGCCACTGAGTCGTTGAAGTCGTTGAGGACCAGCCGGCCGTTCTTGGCGATGGGGTAGCCGGTGAGTTGGGCCAGCTCATGATTCGACTGAAGGAAATGAACCTGTTCGGGGAACTCGCACTTGTATTGCGCGGCGAGGTAGATCAGTTCGTGTGAGGGATCGATGGCGTCGCCCTGCTTTTCGGCGTGGACCATCTCGTGGAGGATGACGTGCCTTGCAGGCGTCCGCTCCAGCATGGCGTACTTGGTGAGCTTGGCGAAGTTCTTTTTGTTGCCGTGGAGGTCGCCGGTCATGACGACCTGGCCGTAGCCGGGAAGCCTGACGACCGATCCCTTGCGCGTCGGCTCGTTGAGGTTGAGCTTGGCGGCCTCGCGAAAAGTGGAGACAGCGCGACCGGCGTCGAAATGGGTGGTCGTTGACATGAATCCTAGCATCGACATTTTCGTCACTGTCCTCGAAGGACAGCCGGAGCAGGGCGGCAGGGGACCCCCTATGCCGCATCCGGGCATTTTGTTCGCGCAGACATCCGCGGACTGCGCCAGCCGCCGGCTCCGCGATCAAGCTCGTTCGGGAGATGGCAGGACTACATAGTAAGTTTTGAGTGTGCAGGAGGTCAAGGCGCGGCCGGGATCGGAGCCTGGAGGGGATCAGTCTTTGCACAAGGCACGCTCGGCGGCGCATAGCGCGGTATGAAACTCGCGAGGCGACTGTGCGTCACGGAGGGCGGTTTGAAGCGCTGGATCGATCAGCAGGCGACACAATCGGCCGAGGACCAGCAGGTGTTCGGCGTGCGAGGGGCAGCAGACCAGAAAGAAGAGGTCGCTGGCGCCTCCGTCCCGCTGGCCGAAAAAGACCCCTTGTGAGGTTCGCAGGGCGACGATGAGCGAGCCATTCGTGTAAATGGGCCGGGCCGGGTGGGGTACGGCGATGCCATCCTGGAGAGCGGTGGAGCCGGTTGCCTCGCGATCCTGGAGCGTTTCGACGAGCGCGTGCATTTCCACGAATTCGTCGGCCTCCGCGGCCCGGACGGCCAGCTCTCGGAGGACCGAAGATTTTGTTTTTGCCAGGACATCCACGGAAACAGAGCGCTCGGCGAGAATGTTGGTGATGAGCAGGTCGCTGCGTTCGACCGGGTGTCGATCGCGACGGCGGCGATCGGGCAGGGTCTGGAGATTCGCTTCGATCCAGTTGCTGATTTCTCCGGCGCGGAATTGCCAATTACCGCGAACGAACGCCCCGGGGAGGATCTTCGCTTCGGCCATTCTAATGACCTCGCGAATCGACAGGTGAAGACCCGCGGCGACCTGCCTGACTGTGAGAATGGTTTGCGGCATGACTCGCCCTCGGCGGGAAAATCAGTTGCCCGGCTCAACGACCAATCTGCGGGCGCCGCCCTTGGCGGTGACGCGAACCGAGGCATCGCCTGACAGGACGCGGGTGAGCAGATCGCCGACGGCCACGGCCCGCCATCCGCGCCGGAGGTTTGACCCGTCGGCCGAGGCGTCGGTCATATCGGTCGCGCGGATGAGTTTCTTGATGTCCGCCCGGGTGGAGAGGAGGGAATAGGCCAGGTCGATCTGATCGCAATGGGCCCGCAGGACGGCGGTGATGAAGGCGAGGAGGACGTCTTCCTCGGGAGGGGTGTCGTCGACCTTCATTTCGGGCCAGGCCTCGGGAGGGAGCTTCTTGGCGGCCTCGATGGCCTGCCCGATGCTGCGGAGGTCGGTATTGGAAATGGTGAGGCCGCGGAGGCTGCGCATCTTTTCGATGTCCGACCAGCCGCGGCGGGCCAGCTCGATGGCGAGATGATCCTTCATCATGGCGCGTGCCGGGCGATTGTTCTTGATGGCCAACTCTTCGCGCTGCTTCAGGATGGCGGCGAGCAGGGCGAGCTGACGACCGGACATGGAGGCGGTGCCGCGCATCCGGCGCATCGGCTTTTCGGAATCGGTGGGCGACGAGGCGACGGAGGCGCAAAGGGCTTCGCACTCCTCCATGACCCAATCCCAGCGGCCGAGCTTCTCGACCTTCTGTCGAATCACTCTGTAGGAATCGGGGAGGTAAATCACGTCTTCGATGGCGTAGGTAAGCTGCTCGTCGGTAAACGGACGGCGCCGCCAGTCGGTGAGGGTCTGCGACTTGTGGACCTTCTGATGGAGCGTCTGCGAGACGAGGCGGCCGAGGCTGATCGGATGGCCCATGCCGCAGAAACCGGCGGCGATCTGAAGATCGACCAGGTTGGTGGGGCACTTGCCGGTTTGCTTGTAGCAGATGGACAGGTCTTCCGAGCCGGCATGAACGAGGATTTCAATCTTCGGGTCAATCAGCATATCCCAGAAGCAGCCGAGGTCCAACTGCCCGACAATGGGGTCGATCAGGGCGTGGAATTCGTGGGTGGCGACCTGGATCAGGCAGACTTCGGGGTGGTAACTGTCTTCGCCGACGAACTCGGTGTCGAAGGCAAAGGAACCGGCCTCGGCGAGGCGGCCGCAAAGTCGGACCAGCGACTCCTTCTCGGTAATGATCAGCGGTTCAAAGGGTGAGGACATCCCGATCACGTGTTTCCGTGGCTGATGAAGCGCGTGCCGATCGGCAACGAGCGGCAAACTGACCCAACGATAGCGCAGTTTAAGCGGAGAGGCCTTGATTGGCTAATGAAGATCGAGTCGATAAGGGCGGGTTAATGAGCTCGGCGGCGACGGACCAGGAGGAGGCCCGGCAGGAGCAGGGCGAGGGTGGCGGGCTCGGGAACGTAGTGGTACTCAACCTCGACCTTGGCGCCGATGAGCAGGTCTGTCGTGGAATCAGCGCCACCGGTGTTGAATTGAACGAAGGCACTGCCCGATCCGTCAAAGCTGAAATCGTACGACCCGTTGCCCGTGAAACTGGCGAACCCGAAGTCGGACGGCTCGCGAATGAGACCGTTGATGAGAAACTCTTCTCGGGGGTTCGACGGCGAGTAGGTGAAGATGGCACTGCTGGGGCCCATGTAGTCGACGGTGCCGTCGAAAGCGGAGACCGGCTTGGACCCAAAGGGAATCAATTCAGAATTTGAAATCGGAAGCGGAGCAACGAAGACGGGCGAGGTCACCTGAAGCGTCTGGGTCGCCATGACGGAGATGTGACCACTCGACCCGGCGGTGTTTTCGGTTCGGACGGTGGCGTCGTAGCTTGCGGTGATACGCACGACGACAAAGCAAAGAGTTCCCTTGCTCGGATCGAACTGCGGAATCGTCACCAGCTGGGAATTAAAGTTTCCTTCGATTGGATTGAGCATGCCGGTCTCGGTGAGCGTGAGGGTTCCGTCGGCGCGGACGCTGGTCGTCGTCATGCAGACGCATGCCGCGAGCAGGATCGCCAGACTCAGAACCTTCGCGTTGCCTCTCACCAGATTCCCTCTCAGTGCGCAAAGTGTGTAGATGGACCCTGCGCGAAGAGCGCGGGCTCATCCCCCTATGCGTACATCCATATTAGGGTAAATAACTGTGCAGGGTCAAGCGTTTAGACCCTCATTTGAACTGGCAATTGGCGAGCGGAAATGGTGTATGTCCATACACAGTCTTAATTTGTGCGCCGCCCCGAATAATACGAAGCAACAGCGGCAGAACCGAAAACTCACGAATTGGGTCAAAATGCCCGGTTTACCCACCCATGAATGAGGGGATCGCTTCCCACATCGGGTCCCGATTTGCGAGAGGCCGCGCCATGGACGTGCGTTCTTTTGTGCGAATGGCGGGTTGCCCCGGATATCGGGTATCTGAATGGAGCGATGGCACCGAAGTTGCTTCACCTACTTTTGTTCGCGACGCTTAGGTTTGGCGGCGAGCCGGGCTGAAGCGACGCGGACACGCCCTGTTCTTCCATACCTCTCTTTCCCCAATCCCACGCTGGAAGGCGGCCGCCCTTAGTGGCGGCCGCTTTCGTTTGGTGAGAATGCCGCCTAGCATGGCTCGTCGTTTGTTGGTGGAATCTTTCTGGATAACAAGCTGATCGGAGTGCGCATCGATGTCCGGAGATACCTATCCCTGTGGGACGCCGAAGAAGGGTTCGAAGGGCGCGCAGCGCGCCGGCGGCGAAGGCAATGGCGATGTGCAGAAGCAACTGCTTTCGGGCCGACAGGTGGAACCGATTCGTCTCAAGGGCAACGAGAACCTCGCGGACATGATCGACAACTGTTTCGCGGGGAGCGGTTTTAATGCCCGGCGACTTGCGGAGGCATGCGAGCTTTATTCGCACATGCTGACCAAGGGAGCGACGGTCGGGCTTACGCTGAGCGGTGCGATGACGCCGATCGGCATGCAGGGTGTTCTCATCTCGCTGATGGAAGCGGGCTTCATCGACTGGATCATCTCGACCGGGGCGAATCTCTATCACGATCTGCATCGGGCGTTTGATTGCCCGGTGGCGCAGGGACACTGGGCGACCGATGACAATGAACTCGCGGACGTGGGTGTGGCGCGGATTTACGACACCTACATCGGCGAAGACAGCACGCTGATGGCCACGGACAAGGTGATTCTCGATGCTGCGCAGGCCATCGCGCCGGGCGAGCCGATTTCCACGGCGAGGTTTCACAAGGAGCTGGCGAAGGAGCTTGCCAAGCATGCCCCGCATCCTGAGAAGTCCATGCTGATCGCGGCCGAGAAGCTGGGCGTGCCGATTTACACGTCGAGCCCTGGTGATAGCTCGATTGGGATGAACCTGGTTGTGCCGCAACTAATGGGCAAGCCGATCCTGCTGGACCCTGTGCGCGATGTGATTGAGACGGCGGCGCTGGTGCGGGCGGCGGAGGAGAACGGCGTGATTCACGTCGGCGGGGGGAGCCCGAAGAACTTTTATCTGCAAACGCAGCCGACTTTGCACCAGATACTGTTTGATGATGAAGGAGGGGGACATGACTACTTCATCCAGCTCACGACTGATGCCCCGCACTGGGGCGGGCTGTCCGGGGCGACGCCGAGCGAGGCGCGAAGCTGGGGCAAGATCGCCGACGCAAACCTCAACAACGTGGTGGTCTATAGCTGCGCGAGCATGACGCTGCCGATCCTGGCTCAGTATGTGCTGATTCGCAACAAGCCGCGAGCGATTAAGAAGCTGCTGGGGACCGTGGACGCCGCAGTGGAGGAACTTCGCAAGCACGCGATGAAGAATCCGGAACTCAAAACAAATCTATCATAGCCACACGGCACTGCATCCGCTCGGAGTAGAATGGTCCGAACATGGCCGAGCTTGTACCTGCACCCTTTGCCGATCTTGTGAACCGCGTGCGGCTGGAGTACGCGCGGGAGCGGTCGATCTTTCATTTGCCGGAGCGGAAGTGGTGGATGCCTGATCCGGCGGGGCCGGATTTGTCGGTGTCATTTCACGGGCAGCGGGCGGGGACGCCGGTTGGGCCGGCGGCGGGGCCGCATACGCAGATGGCGCAGAACCTGGTGCTGTCGTGGCTGGCCGGCTCGCGGATCATGGAACTCAAGACGGTGCAGATCAATGACCGGCTGAAGATCGGACGACCGTGCATCGACGCGACGACGATCGGCTACAACATCGAATGGTCGCAGGAACTGCGGATCAATGAGGCGCTGCGCGAATACGTCGCCGGGGCGATGCTGATTCACATGCTGATCGAGGGCGGCATCCTTCCCGACTCGCCGATGAAGACGCACGCGACCAACACCATCTACGACATGAGCGTCGGCTACGACCTGGCGGGCATTTCCTCCGCGCCGATTCGTGCGTTCATCGAACGGATGAAGGATGCGACCGAGGAAGTGGAGCGGCTGCGAGCGGAGATTCCGCGGGAACTCGGGAGGCTTCGCGAACTGGACTTTCCGACGAAGCTGTCCAACACGATCACGCTATCCACCTTTCACGGGTGCCCGGCGGACGAGATCGAGAAGATCTGCACGTTTCTGCTCTCCGAGATGGACTGCGACGTCGTGGTGAAGATGAACCCGCCGATGCTGGGAAAGGCGCGGCTGGAGCACCTACTGCACGACGTGATGGGCTACACCGAGCTTCGCGTGAACCAGGCCGCCTATACCAGCGGGCTGCAATTCGACGAGGGGGTGCAGCTTTGCGGGCGGATGGCGACTCTGGCGAAGTCGCGGGGCCGGGGGTTCGGGGCGAAGTTTTCCAATACGCTGGAGGTGGAGAATCACCGCTCGTTCTTCTCCGCGGACAACAGAATTCAATACTTGTCGGGTCAGCCGCTGCATGTCATCACGCTGACACTGGCTGACGAGTTTCGCAAGGCTGTGGGGCCGGACCTGCCGTTTACGTTCAGCGCGGGAGTCGATCGGCAGAACTTCGCGAACATGGTGGCCTGCGGGTTTCGGCCGATTTCGGTGTGTACGGATCTGCTGCGGCCCGGGGGCTACGGCAGGTTGCCGGGATACCTGACCGACCTTTCATCGCAAATGAAGAAGGCGGGGGCGAAGCGCATCGACGAATACATCGCCGCTGCCCGGGGGAAAGCCGGCGCGGCGGAGAATCTTTCGGTGATTGCAGATGAGACGCGCCAAGACGCTCGCTATTACGCCGACGCGAATCGGAAAGAGCCGAAGCGGATCGACTCCCACCTGGTCACGTTCGACTGCATCACCTGCGACAAGTGCCTGCCGGTGTGCCCCAACGCGGCGAATTTTACGTATCCGACGGAGGCGCAGCGGATTGCCTTCACCGATTTCGTGGTCGCGGGCGCGGAGCTGAAGCCGGGTGCGGCGCGGGAGATCGTCGTCGAGAAGGCGGCACAGATCGCGAACTTCGCCGACTTCTGCAACGACTGCGGGAACTGTGATACGTTTTGCCCGGAGTATGACGGGCCGTTCATCAAGAAGCCGAATTTCTTCGGGAGCCATGCCTCGTGGTCGGCGTTTCCGACTCGGGATGGGTTCTTCATCGACCTGCGCGAGACGCCGCCGGTGATGCACGGGCGGATCAAGGGGCGGACTTTTATCCTTCAGCACGAAGTGGGCTGGGACGGCTGGCGGTTTGAGGATGGGGAGGTTTGTCTTTTCGTTCGCGCGTCGAATGGCGGCGTGGAACGGTGGTTTGCCTTTGGGCCGCAGGACGCGACGGGCCACGTGGTGGATATGCACGCGTTTCACACGATGCGGATACTGCTGGAGTCGGTACTCCGGCCGGAGCGCGTGCATCAGGTGAACGTGGGCCTCATTCACAGCCGTCGTGATATGGCTGTTGATTCGTGATTGACTCATCGCATCCTTTCAGTCCTTTACGCTTAATTGGGTCCGCTTGATCACCGATATGATGCCTGCTATCATAATGCTAGCGTCGTACGCGCGGTAAATGGGTGCTCTCATGGCAGATATTCTTGTTCGTGATGTCGATTCGAAGACCCTGTCGCGGCTCAAGGCGCGAGCGAAGCGGAACAAGCGATCGCTCCAAAGTGAGGCCAAGTCAATCCTCGAAGCGGCCTCGGGGTACAGCGAGGCTGAAGCCCGGCGGGTTTTGCGGCACTGGCAGGCGAAGCTCAAGGGCCGTCGCATCTCCGACAGTACTCGGCTACTTGCCGAGGATCGGCGACGATGAAGGAAATCGTCGTCGACGCCAGTGTCGCCGCGAAGTGGTTTCTTCCCGAGTTGCACGCGGACCGGGCGCTGAGGCTGTTCTCAGGCCGGCAGGCCTTAATCGCGCCCGACCTTCTCATCGCCGAATTCGGCAACATTGTGTGGAAGCAGGTGCGCCGACGGACGATTTCGGCGGAAGAAGCATCACAGATGATCGAGGATATGCGACAACTTCCTGTTCAGATTGTTTCGTCCGGACCGCTGATCGGCGCGGCGCTGCAATTGGCGATCGCGACGGATCGAACCGTGTACGATTGTCTCTATCTGGCGCTGGCGGTCGATCGTGAATGTCTGCTCGTAACGGCGGACGAGCGGTTTGCGAACTCCCTTAAGGCGACGCCGTACGCATCCCATATCCGATGGATCGGTGAGCGGCAGAGGATGCATCGATAGCCCGGGACATCCAAGGTAATCAATCACCATTTCAGGGTCATATTCCCTTCCCCTGCGATGCCTTTCCCGGCACTAAGGGCGTCCGCCACCTCATTCGGTCAGCGATTTGAGTGTTATTCGATCATTGGTTAACGACTCAGCAAAAACCGATATAATCCCCGGGTCGGTCCGGCGAACGGATGAACCGGGGCCGGCATACACCTACCTCTCGAGACTGCAACATGAGCAACAATCCCTTCGGCACCAAGTCAACGATTCAAACGAAGAGCGGCAATCTGACGTACTTCAGCCTGCCGAAGCTGGCGGCGGGGGGGGCGGGGCCGGTCGATCGGCTGCCGGTATCCATCCGCATACTTCTTGAGAACATGCTTCGGCACGTCGGCAACGGCATCACGACCGAGGACCATGCGACGGCTCTGGCCAAATACGACGCGAAGAAACCGGTCGATGCGGAATTGCCGTTCATGCCGGCGCGCGTGGTGCTTCAGGACTTTACCGGCGTTCCCTGCGTCGTCGATCTCGCCGCCATGCGATCGGCCGTGGTGAAGCTGGGCGGTGATCCGAAGAAGATCAACCCGCTGGTGCCGGTCGATCTGGTCATTGACCACTCGGTGCAGGTGGACAAGTTCGGTACCGCCGACGCGCTGGCGATCAACGAGGACATCGAGTTCTCGCGCAACCGCGAGCGGTACGAATTCCTGCGATGGGGGCAGAAGGCTTTCGCAAACTTCCGCGTGGTGCCCCCGGCGACGGGCATCGTACATCAGGTGAACCTGGAATATCTCGCCAAGGTGGTCATGCCGCGGAAGGTGGGCGGCGAGGTGTTTGCCATTCCGGACACGCTGGTGGGCACCGACAGTCACACGACGATGATCAACGGACTGGGCGTGCTGGGCTGGGGCGTCGGCGGCATTGAGGCCGAGGCAGTCATGCTGGGCCAGCCGATTTACATGCTCGCGCCGGAAGTGATCGGGTTCAAGTTGTCGGGGCAACTGCCCGAGGGCGCGACGGCGACCGACCTGGTGCTGACGGTCACGCAGATGCTTCGCAAGCGGGGCGTGGTCGAGAAGTTTGTCGAGTTCTTCGGCGACGGGCTGGCGGAACTGGGCCTCGCCGATCGCGCGACGATCGCCAACATGGCGCCAGAGTATGGGGCGACGATGGGATTCTTCCCGGTGGACGATGAGACGCTGCGCTATCTGCGGCGAACCGGGCGAACCGAGGATGAGGTGGACCTCGTCGAGCGATATTGCAAGGAGCAGGGCATGTTCCGGACGGCACAGACGCCTGATCCGGTGTACGCGGACGTGCTGCACCTGGAGCTTTCGACGGTGGAGCCGAGCCTGGCCGGTCCGAAGCGGCCGCAGGATCGGGTTCGGCTTTCCGATATGAAGTCCTCATTCCGATCCTCGTTGACGGCATCCGTCAAGGATCGGGGCTTCGGGCTTCAGGAGGCGGAGCTTGGTCAGAAGGCCACGGTGAAAGACAACGGCCACAGCAGCGAAATCGGCCACGGGTCAGTGGTCATCGCGGCGATCACGAGCTGCACGAACACGAGCAACCCGTCGGTGATGATCGGCGCAGGGTTGGTGGCCAAGAAGGCGGCCGAGCGCGGGCTGAAAGTCCAGCCGCACGTCAAGACCAGCCTGGCGCCGGGATCGCGCGTGGTGACGGAATATCTGAATGCCGCCGGGTTGACACCGCACCTGGACAAGCTGGGATTCCAGACCGTTGGTTACGGCTGCACGACCTGCATCGGCAACAGCGGCCCGCTTCCGGAGCCGGTGGCGAAGGCGGTGACCGATGGCAACATCGTCGCGGCGGCCGTGCTGTCTGGTAATCGCAATTTTGAAGGGCGCGTCAACGCGCTGGTGAAGGCGAACTACCTCGCGTCGCCGCTGCTGGTGGTGGCCTATGCCATTGCGGGGCGAACGGATATCGACTTCGAAACGGAGCCTCTGGGTACGGACCCGAAGGGGCAGAAGGTCTATTTGCGAGATATCTGGCCGTCGCAGAAGGAAATCCGCGAGATGATGGCGCGGTGCGTGACGCCGGAGATGTTCAAGCAGCAATACGCCAACGTCTTCGAGGGCAACGAAAAGTGGAACCACATAAAGGTCAGCGGCGCAGAGGTCTATCAGTGGGACGCCAATAGCACCTACATTCAGGACCCGCCGTTCTTCGATGGCCTGAAGCTGCAGCCCGACCCCATTAAGCCGATTCGCGATGCGCGGGTGCTGGTGATTGTCGGCGACTCGGTGACGACGGATCATATTTCGCCGGCGGGATCGATCTCGGTGAAGGGTCCGGCGGGTAAGTTCCTGATGGATGCCGGCGTGAAGCCGGAAGACTTCAACAGCTACGGTTCGCGCCGCGGCAACGACCGGGTGATGACGCGCGGGACGTTTGCCAACATCCGACTGCGGAATCTTCTGGCGCCGGGGACTGAGGGCGGGGTGACGCGCTATCTGCCCTCCGGCGAGCAGATGAGCATTTTCGACGCGGCGATGAAATACAAGACGGACGGCGTGCCCCTGATCGCACTTGCAGGCGCGGAGTATGGAACCGGCTCGTCGCGCGACTGGGCCGCCAAGGGAACGCTGCTCTTGGGGATTCGCGCGGTCATCGCAGTCAGCTTCGAGCGCATTCACCGGAGCAACCTTGTGGGCATGGGCGTGTTACCGCTGCAATTCGCGCCGGGCGAGAGCCGAGAATCGCTGGGCCTAACCGGCGAAGAAATCTTCACCATTGAAGGGCTCGACGACAGCCTGAAGCCGAAGAGTCGCGTCACGGTGTCGGCGAAGCCGGCAAGCGGCGGCGCGGCGAAGACCTTTACGGCCGTTGTGCGGATCGATACACCAGTTGAGATCGACTACTACCGCAACGGCGGAATCCTGCAGACCGTTTTGCGAAATCTGGTGAAGAGTTGACCTTCGAGTCGGAGTTGGCTCTTGCGACGGTGAATTCTACCGACAGTCCCGTGGAGGTAGGCCGTCATTTGCCGTCCGCCTCGGACCAGGCATCAGAGATTGCAGCCCAGGACCGAGCCGATGTTCAGCGGTTCAATCGTCCCGAGGCCGAAAAGGTTGTAGAAAGAGGCGATGAGGTCCTGCACCATTGTGAACAGGAAGACCATCAGATCACAAAGCAGACTGCCGCTCATTCGTCGAACTCCGTAGGGGGGCCAGTACCGCGCGGACCGAGCCTCGTGAGGCACGATCCCTGCCGTTTTCATCGGCGAAAACGGACCGAATCCTGATGAACATGCCTTTGCGACCGCAAAACAGCCGATTGGTATAAGGAGCAAACAGGCCGACCGGTGGGCGGTGCGCCTGAAGGTTATAATATTTCGTCGCGGTGGTTCGCGGCTACCACTGGCATCAACAGAAGCGGTAGACGGCGGACCGGACGTCAACGGGCTGTGCAATGGAAGGGTTTGTCATGTTCAGAAAGATCTTCATTCATGCCGTCATCGGGCTCTCTCTTGGGTTGCTGCAATCAACCCCCGGCGCGGCGCAAGAAGCGCAGTATTTCCATTCGCAGATCGAAAACGAGATGAGTGGGGTCGATCGCTCCGCCGGCGAGTTGCTCGATGCTCTGGTCTCCAGGCCGAAGGACGTGCGCGACGCGGCGCTAGCTGCCGCCGAGCACCCTGACATGATCATTCGCCTGAAGTACGTCGATCGCAGTTCGCCCGATGCGCTGGGTGTCGTGCTGAAGGACTATCCCGCATCGGTAGCCGAGGCCGGACGGACGCTTGCAAGTCATGGCGATGTCATCGAAATGATGGCGAAGAATGTAGCCGGCACCGCGGTATTAGGGCGCGTGCATGCCCGACAGCGTGAGGTCGTTGTCCAGTTGGCCGATCGACTTGGGCAGAAACGAACAGAGCAGCGTCAGGAAACTTCCGAGGCATGGGGTAAAAGGCTCAGTGCCAGTGCAGAAGCAATGACGCAGGCGGCGAGTGCCCCGGGTTTGGCCGAAACAGGTCAATCGAGCCTTCCTACCGGCGATGCCGCGCTGCGCATCCTTGAGCAGGCCGACGTCCATGCCGAGTTGGCCGCGGCCATCGTCGATCAATGGGAACACGAGCGCAATCCGGAAGAGTTTCGGCGAGCCGTGGATACCTGGTACGCAAAGGGTCGTGACGTGCTGCCGTGGGATTTTGGCGGTGATGCGGCCTGGCGGGCACAGATGCTGGCCGAGTATGCGCGGTTCGATCGGCAATATCGAGAAGTCCTCGCGACCGGCGAAAAGGGCATCGACCGGCTGACGCTCTTGTCGCAGCACGCCGAGGCGTTTCCGAAGCTGATCGACGTTTACTATAAGAAGCAGGCCGCGATCGCGGAGGCGTCTCGCCCCAAGATTGCCGGCGGACCGTTTACATCCGGCGGCGGTGGGGGTTCGGCGCGGTCGAGTTCACGATCTTCGACGCGTTCGAGCCGTACGAGCAGCCGATCGAACAGCAGTCGGACCTCGTCCCGACAGAACCGCAACAGTGACGGCCAGGGCGATTCCAACCAGGGCGGCTTCGGTGGGCAAGGCGGCTCTGGCGGACAGGGCGGGTTTGGCAACTCCGGCGGCGGCTTCGGGAATTCGGGCGGCTTCGGAAGTTCGGGTGGTGGATTTGGAAACTCGAGTGGTGGATTTGGTAGCAGCGGCGGGGGATTCGGCTCGTCAGGGAGTGGATTCGGCTCCTCGTCGGGAAGCGGCTTCGGCAGCAGCTCCAGGAGCAATCGCAACAACTCCAGTCGATGATCGCAGCCTTCGATTGAAGCCAGGCGGTCATCGCGGGTGAAGCGACTGCGCGGGGCAGTTTAGACGCGGCTCGAAGGGTTGGGATTCGGAGCCATTGCGACGAGCACGACCGTCCGCTGCGAAGACCTGTTCTCAACGCCATGCATTTCGTCGGCCAGGGCGTAGGCGAGGTTTCCCGGGGACAATTCACGAACTTCGTCACCGACCGTGACGGTCGCCGAACCCTCAATCACATAGTAGAACTTTGCAGCTCCGCTGTGAGCGTGGACCTTTTGTGCCTGGCCCGGCTCGAGGCAGTAGATGTCGCAGAACATCTGGGGCGACTCGAACAGGTTGACCTTCTGCATCTTCTCGGGGCTGAAACGGCGGCAGGATTTCGTGTCGATGAAGCTCATGGCGGTATTATATCCGGCGATGGCTTTTTGAGAGGGTTGCCTCATGCGCGACGAAGCCGGATACATCTGCGGGGCGTGCGGAGAAGAGATCGTCGTACCCATCGACGTCTCGGCGGGGGCTTCGCAGCAATACACCGAGGATTGCCCGGTCTGTTGTCGGGCGAACGTGATTCACGTCGAACTGGATGACGACGGCGAAGCGCGTGTGTGGGCCAGCCTGGAATACGAAGCGTGATCTTGACTGGCGCGCGAACCTACTCCTTCGCCGGAGTCGGATAGGCGACCACGCTTCGGTGCCCCTGCTCGTCGAAGCTGCGGACGCCGAAGATGTAATTGTCCTTCGAAAGCGGGTGGACGCATTCGGTCTGAATTCCGACATAGGTGCTCTCCTCCCATTGCGGAGAGGTGGTCTGCCGCCAGACGATCTCATAGCCCGCGAGATCTTTCTCAGTGCCAGCGACCCATTTCAATGTGGTGGTGGGATCGAGCTTCGTGGTCATGACCTTCAAGTCGGCCGGTGGAGCGGGCGCGAGGGCCATTTCAGCGAGGGCGGCAAGATTGGCCTTTGTGACCTGGGCCACATAGCCGAAGTCCACGAAGCGGACGAGATCGCCATACTGCTTACCATTCTCCTCGCGGACATTCTGGTGCTGATGTGTGTAGTCCTCGTTCATCTCGGTGAATCGGACGGCGGGAAAGCCCTGCTCGCTGAAGGCGGTGTGATCGCCTCCGCGAAGAAACCGGTCGCGCCGCCAGATCAGGACCACATCGAAGCCCGGCACATACCGCTCGCATGCCGAGTCAATGTATCGGGCAAGCTGGCGGGCGGGAGAGTCGTTTTCGTTTCCGGTTGAAAGGCGAAGCTGACGATCGGCCTCGCTCGTTGCCGTGACCGGAACGCCCTCGGAGAAGACCCGGACATGCTTGCGGTCGGGCACGCCGTTTTGGCCCAGTGTGTTACCGACGATGTCGTTGGTAAACATGGCGGCGACGTTCGTATTGGATTCCTTATACATTCGCGCCATGTGCCGCGAGCCGAAGAGTCCCTGCTCCTCGCCGGCGACGGCGGCGAAGACGATGGTGGCCTCAAACTTCCTCTTGGACATGATCCGGGCCAGTTCGAGAACGGCGGCGACCCCGCTTGCGTCGTCATTGGCGCCCGGTGCGTCGCACTCGGCATCGGTCGGGTCCGAGCAGATCGAATCGTAGTGCCCGCTGACGACGAGCACACGTTGGGCGCTGAGCGGATCGTCGCCGGGCAGGGTGGCGATGACGTTGACGATTTCTACGTCGCGCGTGATGCGCCGATTGTCCGGCGGCTGCATGTAGGATTGAAGCTCAACCTGAAGTCGACCGTCGCACTGGCTGCTGATGTCATCGAACTGTGCCTCAATCCACCGACGGGCCGCGCCGATGCCGCGCGTTTCGCTTTCGGTATCACTCAGGGTGTGGCGCGTGCCGAAGGAAACGAGCTTCTCCACGGTGGTGCGAATATTCGCCTCCGAGACTTCGGCCACCATTTCGTGGATCAGCGGGTCGCCGGGCGCGGCGCAGCCGGAGGCGATGCAGGTAGCCATTATTAACGCGAGCGAGGCGCTGCGCGAGAATCCGGGGAGTGAAATTCGGAATGTCACTTGCGAGTCTCCTGCAGAATGGTGCGGGCGTAGGCAATCGCCGCCGGTTGGTCAGCGATTTCGCCGTTGAGCTGGGCGTAGTACACGCGGTCGAGGATTTTCTTATATGCCGGACCTCTTGTCACCTTGAGACCGGCCAGATCGTGTCCGGTAAGCAGCGGTGGGGGGGCCACTTCGGCGGGCGGTATTGCCTTTGCACGGGCGCTGATTTGACGATGGACGGTGGGGGGGAGGCCGCGCGTCTTGAGCCTGGCCGCCAGCATCTGCAGCAGTTCCGGAAAGGCGGAGTGAGCCATCAGGAGTTTCAGATCGGCCAAACTGAGTTTCGCCGGGTCGTCCAGCGCTTCGGCATGGGAAACGAGCCACGCGATCCTTCGAGTGGATTGATTGCTGCATCGAAGCGCGGTGCAGACGTCTTCGACATCGTAAGGAGCGTGGTTGGTAAGGATGGCAGCCATGCACATCTCGAAGCCGGCGCCTTTGGGAAGCGCTTCGAGCACCGCCTGAATCTGCTTCGCGTGGGGAATGACCAGCGCCGCCGACGGCCACAGGTGAGGCAGCATCCCCGACGCGAGCAGACGGTCGAAGGCCCAGGCGCGATTGCTATCCGAGAGGATCAAGTCAAGTTCCTCGCGAATCCGCTCCGGGGCGATGCCGGCGATCTGCGACGCGTGAGCTTTCATCGCGGTCCACGTGGCCGCTTCAATCTTGAAGCCGAGTCGGGCGGCAAAACGAATCGCTCGCAGCAAACGCAAGTGGTCCTCGCGAAAACGCCGATCGGGATCGCCGATGGCGCGGATGAGCTTCGCCTGGATGTCCGCACGCCCATCGACGTAGTCCACGACCTCGCGCGTCTTCGGGTTGTAGAACATCCCATTAAGCGTGAAGTCACGGCGCATGGCGTCTTCGCGGGCATCGGTGAATTCGACGCCTGACGGATGACGGCCGTCGGCGTATTCGAGATCGCGGCGGAAGGTCGCGACTTCGATCGCGTGGCCGCCGAGATGAACGAGAATGACGCCGAATTTCGCGCCGACTTTCTGCGTCTTGCGAAAAACGGAGATCACCTTTGGCGGCTCGGCCGATGTGGCTACGTCGTAATCGGTGGGCCGGCGGCCCATGACCATGTCCCGAACGCAGCCGCCGGCGAACATGGCCTCGTGGCCCGCATCCTGAAGACAACGGACGACGGTCCTCGCGGCCGCGTGCATGGTCATGCGAACTCGGGGCGGTGAGGCGCGATTCTTCATCCGGAGGACACCTGAGACGATTGTGTCAGAAGCGTGACGGCCATGTTACCCCAGACCCTCCGCTCGGACGAGTGCCAGCCTTGCGGCAGTGTTTCGGGCAATTGCACGTGAGCCTCGGTGCGCCAGAGGGCGATCGCGGTCGGCGCGACGGCGATTTCGGTTCCCAATCGGGCAAGCAGCCGCCACATCGGCGAATCGGCGCCGACATCTTCGCTGAGGACATAGGGCGGATCGAGAAAGATCAGTTCGAAGCCGTCCGAATGGCGGGGGGGTCGGCAGCGGAGTCGCTCGGCGGACTCAGTGCGCACCTCGACACTGTTGGAGGGTATTCCGAACGCCTCAAGGTTCGCCTGAAGGCACTTGACGGTCGGGCGATCCTTTTCGACGAAAACGCAGTAGGACGCGCCGCGCGACAAGGCTTCGATGCCCAGGCTCCCCGTCCCGCAGAAAATATCCAGCACGGCAATCGGCGGAATTTCCCCCGGCCGGGCCAATCGCGAACCGAGCCAATCGAAAAGCGAAACCTTGACGCGGTCGAGAATGGGGCGCGTCTGGTCGGTGGGAGGCGGAACGAGCGGACGACCACGATACTTCCCGGCGATGACGCGCATGGGGCGTAATATAACGTGGGATCGGCCGCTTTGACGGCTGGAACCGGCAGGCCTAATATCCCCGCCGTCAAATGCCGAGGGCCAGCGATGGGCACGCGCCGGAGCCACTACGAGATTGCGTTTGAACGATTCCTGGACCTGCGCGGGACGCCGTACGTCTCGGTTGAGGATGTGCGCCACCACGCAAAGGGGCGACTGGGGTCCAAGGCCTTCGACTATATCGTCTATCCCCCGGGAGGCCGCGCCTGCCTCGTCGATGTGAAGGGCCGCAAGACGGTCATGGCGGACGATGCGCGGGACTGCCGTAAGAAAAACTGGGTGACGCGCGCGGACGTCACCGACCTGCAGCGCTGGCAGGAAATATTCGGGCCGGAGTTTGTCGGCATGTTCGCCTTCGGTTACTGGCTCGCCGATGCGCCGGGAAAGGAACGACTGCCGTTTGAGGATGAACAGACGTTCATGCTGGCGGGGCGGCGATACAGCTTCTGGCTGGTGGAAGTCGAGGCCTACGCGAAGCATCACAAACAGTTGTCCAAGAGCTGGGACACGGTGTCCATTCCCCGGGGGGAGTTCACAAAGATCAGCCGCCGACTTGAAACGTGCTGGCCGTCAGCGCCGTGTCGCTAGGCGCCTCATCGAGGCTGCCGGCAAGCACGGTTTGGTACTGGTCGCGTTTGTTTTTTGCAGAGAATCGAGGCGATCAAGCACAACTGGCCCGCTCCCTTACGGTCGCGGCTCGGATTGAGGCAAACGATCCCTGTACCCACGATTTGCGAGCCTCCGGCCCAGGCCGTAGAATCTTCCTGATGAGCAAGCTGAAGAATACCCTTGGGGGACTCACCAGGGTGATTGCCCGTGTGGCGGCGTTCGTCTTGGCCGTGATCGCGGCGATTCCCACCATCGCAATCGCACAGATCAACGACCCATCCGTAAAGCCGGAGAATATTGAGCTGCTCAAGACAGGGCAGCCCGTGCTCGAATACGCCCTGGCGGGGGGGTTCCTCCTCGCAGCCCTGGCCGTCGCATTCAAGCCCAGTAAGCGCGGGATGGAGAAGACCAAATGACCAAGAAATCACTGATTGTGCTTCTCGTGGGGCTGAATCTGCTGCTGTTGGCCACGCTCATTCTGACGAGTTGGCAGCTACCGGCGGCCTACGCCCAGGCGGCTCCGCTCGGCCAGAACTATGTCATGGTGGCCGGGGAGATTCGAGACGGCGTCGATGCACTCTACGTGATCGATCTTTCCAATCGGCGCATGCACGTTTTTATCCCGAACCGTAACCAGGCCGATCGAAAGCTCATTTATTCGGGCTACCGCGATCTGGACAAGGAATTTCGAGGAGGTCGCCGTTAATCCGGCGGGTGACGACCATGAACGACTCGAAGAATCTGACGATCGGCGTACTCACCATCACCGCCACGATACTGCTCGCGGCCGTATTTCTCAGCACGCTCATCACCGGCAATGAGGCGAAGGCCATCGGCCAGACCGATCGCGGCGGCGACTACATTGTCGTCACCGGACAGTACACCGAAAACACGGAACTCGTGTACGTGACCGACGCGGCCGCCCAGCGGTTGAACATCTACAACTACGAGACCACGACGCGGCAATTCGTCATTTGGGACAGCATCGACCTTCGAAGCGTGTTCGGCGGAAAGTAGCCCGAGCGGCCGTTCTTGCGCAATCACAGGCAGTTAGTGCGCCGGCAAAATCCGCCGAGATTCGCGCAGAATCTGCCTATCCAAACCCCCTCCGTAAGGTCTCATAATGAATGTTATGTTGCATTCAGTAGCGCCGAACCCAATAGGGCCCATCTGACATCGTTCGTCATGCTGTCATCTACTTTGACTTTTGACACGCTTCCCGTTTCCCTACCCGCATGCTCGCAGTCGTCATAGAGAACAAGAAAGTCGTTTCCCAGGAGATGCCCCAGCCGACGCCGGGGCCGGGCGAAGTGTTGATCGGCGTCAAATTGGCCGGGATCTGCGGTACTGACCTGGAGATCGCATCCGGCTACGCTGGTTTTTCCGGCGTAATTGGGCACGAATTCGTCGGCGTCGTTGCCGGGGGCCCGAAGCATCTCGCGGGAAAGCGCGTCGTCGGCGACATCAACTGCGTTTGCGGCAAGTGCGACATGTGCATGGGCGGTCTTTCCAGCCATTGCCGGCGGCGAACGGTCGTAGGCATCGTTGGGCGATCGGGCGCATTTGCGGAATTCCTGACCCTTCCGGAACGAAACTGCGTTGAAGTACCCAATAGCGTCAGCGACGAGGAAGCCGTCTTCGCTGAACCTCTGGCAGCGGCGATTCAGATCACGCGCCAGGTCAAGCTGGAAAGTCGGACGAATGTGGCGGTCCTCGGCACCGGCCGACTGGGTTTGCTGGTTGCACAGGTGCTGGCGACGACCGGCTGCAAACTCACCGCGATCGGCCGGAATCAGTCGACGCTCGCCCTGCTGGATCGGAAGCGAATTCGAAACCTGAATGTCGCCGAGATCACGAATTGGGCTGAGTTCGACGTTGTGGTCGAATGCACGGGCTCCGTGGAGGGTTTGCCGCTGGCCCTTCGGCTGGTTCGGCCGCGCGGGACCGTCGTGATGAAGTCGACCTGCGCGGAGAAGGCTCCGGTGGACCTGACCGATCTCGTCGTCAACGAGGTCACCCTCCTGGGGAGTCGATGCGGCAACATGCAGGATGCGGTCTCGCTGCTGGCCCAGAAGCGAATCGACGTCACCAGTCTTGTTTCGCGTACGATGCCGCTTTCGGAGGCCCCCAAGGCAATGGCCCTGGCGGCGGAGAAGAACACGATCAAGGTGCTGCTCAAGGTCGGTTGATGTACGCCCCACTTGTTGCCCGCGGCGCTCTCCCATGAATCTCACGACGGTCCACCTGAAGGCCACGCCGATTGAGGATTCAGCAATCCTCCAGTTTCCGGCGCTACTTGACATTGCGGGGTTTCGTCATGGCGTGACGACGCGGCCGTGGAACATGGCGCCACATCGTGGGCCGAATGCCCATGAGGCGGTGTCGCGCCGACGCAAAGTCTGCGACTATCTTGGATTGCCCTTCGAGCATCTCACCGCGCCGGATCAAGTTCATAGTCCGCATGTGATTCGCATCCTTCCCGCCGACGTCGGCTCGGGCCGCGACGGCCGACAGACGGCGATCAAGTTTGTCGACGGACTGGTGTGCGATCTGCCCGATGTGCCTGTCATGCAATTTTCGGCCGACTGCCCCGTCGTTCTGGTCGTCGAGCCGTCCCGGCGCGTCTTCGGCACCGCTCATGCAAGCTGGCGAGGCACGGTCACACACATCGTCATTGAACTGATTGATCTTCTCCGCACCGAGTTCGACATTGATCCGGCTAAATTGATCGCCGCCATCTGCCCCTGCGCCGGACCGGATGAATACGAAGTCGGGCACGATGTCCGCCGCATCGCCCTTTCGCGGGTCAAGGATGCCGGCCGGTTCTTTCGTCCACATGGTGAAAAGTGGCTTTTCGACATGCGGTCCGCCAACGCGGCACAGCTTATGGGTTGCGGCGTTCCCGCGAATCAGATTCACATCGCCGCCCATAGCACGATGAGTGACGATCGCTTCTATTCGCACCGACGGGATGGCAACGAGACGGGCAGATTCGCCTTGTTCGCGGGGTTTTGCAGCGATTAACCCCCCTTCAACGTCTCATAATCAAACAACTCCAATCTCAAACGACCGGCCTATTGCGCCGATATTCCGATGACCAGAATAATTTCATCGGGAGCCTTTCATGGCCAAAGAACGCGTCATTGTTCTCGCATCCGGCGGACTCAACAGCGCCGTCACGACTTCGCTCGCCGCCTGCGATGCCGAGCTTGCCATGTTGCACGTTCGCTGGGGACACCGGGCCGACGATCGCGAGTTCGAATACTTCGGGCAGGTCGCGGATAAGTACGAGGCCAAGCACCGGCTGGTCGTCGAACTCCCCCACTTCACAACCATCGGCGGAAACGCGCGCATCAGTCGCAAACGACAGATCGAAGACGTGCTGGCACTGACCGACGGTGAATCGAACTGCTACGCCCCCGGCCTGATCGGAACCCTGGTCAACACCGCGGTCACCTGGGCGGTCACAATTCAGGCCCAGCGGATATACTTGGGCGTCAGCGAGAACCTCGGCCCCCCCGGACCCCGCACGGCCGGCGTCTTTCCGGACTACTCGCGCCAGTATATTCAGCTCCTGCAGCACATGTTGCTGACAAGCCTGCCCAATCGAAAAATCTCCCTGGAGACGCCGCTTCTAGAGCTCAAGCGCAGCGACATCGTGCGGCTGGGCAATCGGCTCAAGGCGCCGTTTGAATTCTCGTGGTCCTGCTTGTCGTCCGGCGTCAAGCCCTGCGGAGGATGCCTGGGCTGCGCGACGAGAAATCGCGGCTTTCTGGATGCCGGCGTGCCCGATCCGTTGCTGCTTGCCCTCCCGCCGAATCCGGGCAAGCCCAGGGTCGAGCCGGTCCAGGCCTGATCACATTCTGTCTACCGTGGTAATCCCAAGAAGTCGAAGCCCGATGCGCAGGGCCCTTGCGGTCAGATCGCAGAGTCGCAGACGAGATGCCATGCTTGAGGCACTCTCCGCCTTCAGCACGGGGCATGATTCGTAAAAGCTCATGAACCGGCCGGCGAGGTCGTAGAGATAGTCGCACAGCATGCTGGGCAGAAGGTTCTCCCCCACCGCGGCAATGGTCTCGGGCAATTGCAGGATGCGCAGCGCCAAGGCCCTTTCCGCGGGATGATCGAGCTCGATCTTCGCGGTCGAGACATCCTTCGAGACGCTCCCGGCCTCCAGGCCCTTGCGATAGATCGAGCGAATCCGCGCATAAGCATAAAGCATGTACGGCGCGGTATTGCCCGCCAGAGCGAGCATTTTGTCCCAGGAGAAGATGTAGTCGGTGTTACGATTCTGGCACAAGTCGGCGTACTTGACCGCGCCGATGCCAACCTTTTCGGCGATGTCCCTGATCTCGCTCTCAGGAAAATCTCGCCGCTTCTCCGCGTCAGCCTCGGACGCTCGGACCATCGCCTCGGCACGCTGCACCGCCTCGTCGAGCAAATCCTTCAGCTTCACGTTTTCGCCGCTGCGCGTCCGGAGCATCTTGCGATCTTCACCCAGGACGGAGCCGAAAGAGACATGCTCAAGACGAACGTCGCGGACACGGTCCATCCGCGTCCAGCCCAGTGCCCGTAGGACGGCAAAGAGCATCTCGAAATGGAGTTTCTGCGGCGAGCCGACGAAATAGAGAATCCGCGTCGCCCCGAGCCCGCCGCCCAGGTCGCGCAGCGCGGCGATGAGCTTCTCGGAGTGGAGCTTGATGGGATGACGCGTCGGATGCGCCGCCCGAAAAAGGAATCCCGCCACGTCTGTCGTGGCGTACAGCGACGCGCCGTCCGACTTCTGAATCAGCATGGGCAATGCGTCGCCCTGCGGTCCCTTGAATGCCGGCGACCCGTCGTGCTTCTCCAGAAAGACGCAGATCGCGCCCTGATCGACGCGGCAAACAGCACGCGTGCCGTCCGGCGCGGACTTGGGGGCCTTCAGCTCCCGTTGCAGCTCTTCGACGGTGCCGCCAAGCAGTTTTTCGTAGAAACTCTCTCCGCGTACGTCGTCGTCGTTCAGAAGAACGCCGAGGCGCTGATAGACACGGTTACATTCGCGAAGCGTGATCTCGATGGCAATCTGCCGCGCGAGCCGCTCCTGTGCATCTCCCGCACCGCCGCGCTGCATCATCTGGGCGACGTCTTTGGGGTCTTTCAAAATGGCAGCAAACTCGGTGCCCGCGGCTTCCTTCATCAGCGTATTGATGTAAAGGTAGCCCGACTCGATTTCTTCGAGGTCCAAGAGAGACTTTGACCGGCACTCATTCAGAAACGGCTCGAATACCTTCGTGCCCGACGCGTCGGCGTCATACTCAGCCTTGGAGCGTTCCGCTACTTCCTTCAGGTGGGCCAGCCTGGCCTCGGGACCGGCGGCCACCGCGGCACGCAACTCCGCCAATGCGCGCTGAAGATAATTCGGTGCTTCGCCGCGATGCCGAGCCATGGCCGCGTGCCACATGCCGAGAATCACCATCCCGAACTGCGTGCCCCAATCGCCGAGGTGGTTCTGGCGGACGACTTCGTGTCCCTGAAACTCGAGCACCCGGGCGATACAGTCACCAATGATCGTGCTGCGGAGGTGGCCGACGTGCATCTGCTTGGCCACGTTCGGTGACGAATAATCAACGACGACCGTTTCGCGCTGCGCCGCATCCACTTCATCGATGCCGAGGCGATCCTCGTCAAGGTCGTCGGGCGTCAAAGGCGCGGACTCCAACAGCGACGAAAGCACTTCAGTCCGCAGCCGGAGATTGATAAACCCCGGCCCGGCGATGTCGGGCTTCTCGATGATCGTCTGCGCCGCCTCGCCGAGGGCATCGACAATCTGCCGGGCGACGTCGCGCGGCTTGGCCCCGAGCTTCTTGGCCAGGCCCATGGCGGCGTTGCACTGGTAGTCGCCGAATTTCGGGTCCTTCGAGGGGGCCACGAGCGGATCGGCCCCTTCCGCCCCCCCACCCAGTGCGCGCTTCATCGCTTCGGAGACCAGCGTACTGAGTTGAGCGTGAATTGAATTCATCGTTGACGGACGATCACTTCTTCATCCACTCGACGCGTGAGCCGTCGCCCCAAAGCGATTCAAGATCGTAGTATCGCCGGCGATCCTCGTCGAAGATATGGATGATGACGTCCACGAAGTCAACGACGATCCAGATACCCTCTTCGTGGCCGCCGACGCCGTAGGGCTTGTCGTTGTTCTCCCTGCCGAGCATTTCGACGTGATCCGCCACGGCGCGCATCTGACGATCAGACGTGCCGGTGCCGATGACGAAGTAATCGCAAAGCGGACTGATGCCGCGCAGATCGAGCACGACGATATCCTCGCACTTGTCGTCCTGCATCATTCGGGCGACGTCAATGGCGAACTTGCGCGCCGCGTCGGTCGGCCGCGTCGGCTTGGGACGGGCAGCGGGCTCAGTCGCCTTGCGCCGGGCGAGGTTCTTAACTGCTTTGGCTCTTGCGGCCTTTTCGGGCATTGTCTGCTACTTCCTATCTAAAACATAGACCCGCGCGGTGTCTGTATCCCGCGCGGGTCGATTGCGTAGTTTAACCGAACATCGAGTTCGCGGCCACTTCCGCGAACGCCGTTCCTTAGCCGCCGAGGCCGAGGAGCGCTCCAATCTTCGGACCGTAGGCAACGACCAAGCCGGCGAACACGACGCTGACCATGCTCATCAGCTTGATGAGAATGTTGAGCGAAGGTCCCGACGTATCCTTGAAGGGATCGCCGACCGTGTCTCCGACGACGGTGGCCTTGTGATCTTGCGAGCCCTTGCCGTAAATGATCTCGTCGTCAGACTCGGCCAGTTCAGCGCGGGCGGCAATCGCGTCGCGAATACGGGCCGGAACGGAACTGCGAACCTCGGCGCTGGCCTTGAAGTCCTTCGCAGTGATCTTGCCGAAGGTCTCGATGTACTTCTTGGCGTTGTCCCACGCGCCGCCCGCATTGGCCATGAAGACGGCCACGGCAAAGCCGGACACAAGGCCGCCGGCGAGCAGGCCCATGACGCCCGCAACGCCGAAGACGAGGCCGACGAGGACCGGGGCGATGATCGCGAGGAGCGACGGGAAGACCATTTCCCGCTGAGCGCCCGCCGTCGAAATGGCCACGCAGTTTGCGTAGTCAGGAATCTGTCCGCCCTCGAATGCAACGGGCGTTCGCGGCCAATTGTCAGGGTTGCGAATGTAGGCGTCGTCATGCCCCTGAGCCTTGAGATACAACCGCATCTTGGCGAACTGGCGGCGGCACTCAAGCATCATCTGATTGGCCGCGCGGCCGACGGCCTTCATCGTCAACGCACAGAAAAGGAAAGTCAGCAGGACGCCCGCGAACAAACCGCAAAGGACGCGAGGGTTCATCAGCGTCACATCGTAGAACGCCATGAACTGGTTCATCGATGCCCGGCGAACCGGAACAACCGCAATGGACTCATTCGCGACCTTGAGTGTTCCAACGTAGTCTTCGTCTCGCGGGCCTTCGACATAGTCAGAGGCGGCGAACCGTTGGCCGGGCTTGATTTCTCCCGCGTTCTCCAGTGCCTTGAGCTCACGCGAGGACATGCAGATGAGGCCCTTGTAAGCGCTGAGACTACTCACCTTGCCGGCCTCCTTGAACGCGAACTTGCCGTATCCGATATAGATCGGCGCAACGGCCGCCGCGCCGTCCAGCTTCTCATCCGTGATAACCTGTCGAACGACGGTCTCGCACTGGTGAAGCATGCCCATACGCACCTCGTCGATATAGGCCGCCAGGAGGGCCAGGGCCGTGAGTGCGGCAGAGCCGATGGCAAAGCCCTTGCCGGTTGCGGCAGTGGTGTTGCCGAGAGAATCGAGGGCATCGGTCCGTTGGCGGACCTCGGGCTTTTGGTGGGTCATCTCCGCGTTGCCGCCGGCGTTGTCGGCGATGGGGCCGTAGGCGTCGGTGGCGAGGGTAATGCCGAGCGTGGCCAACATACCGACTGCGGCGATGCCGACACCGTAGAGGCCGAGCATGTAGTCATTCGCACCGCCGGCAAAAATGAACGAGCAAAGAATCGCAACGATGACGGTGAGGAGACTGGCCCAGGTGCTCTTCATTCCCTCGGCCACACCGCCAATGATGACCGTCGCCGGGCCTGTGATGGCTTGCTCGGAGAGCTCTCGCGTCGGGCGGAAGTCGTAGCTGGTATAGACCTCAGTAGCCTTGCCGATGATGACGCCGCCGAGAAGGCCCGCACAGATGCTGCCCCAGATGCCAAACCAGCTTGGCTGGAAAGCCCCTTCGGGGACAGTCGGGAAACCCGATGCGGGGGCAAGCAGCATGTAGCAGATACCTGCGGAAGCTCCGACGATGAACAAGCTGCTTCCCCAGATGCCTCGGTTGAGGGCGGCCATGAGCTGGCCCAGGTTGGCGCCTTCCTCGGTTCTGACGAGGTAAATGCCCACGATGGAGAGGATGATGCCGATGCCGGCGATGACCATCGGCGTCGCCAGGAGTCGCATGCCTGCGTCGAATCCGGATTGTGAACTGTCACTACCGAAAAGCGATGTCGCAGCGGCGACACCCAGCGCGGCGGTGGCGAGGATGGAGCCCGCGTAGGACTCATAAAGGTCGGCGCCCATGCCGGCGACGTCGCCGACGTTGTCACCGACGTTGTCGGCGATGGTGGCGGGGTTTCGGCTGTCGTCCTCAGGGATGCCGGCCTCGACTTTTCCGACGAGGTCAGCGCCGACGTCCGCGGCCTTGGTGTAGATACCGCCGCCGACGCGTGCGAACAGGGCCTGGGTCGAAGCGCCCATTCCGAAGGTGAGCATGACGACCGTGATCGTCGTCAGGGTCATGTCATCGCCGCCGTACAATCGCAGAGCGACGAACCATCCGGTGATGTCAAGCAGGGCAAAGCCGACCACGACGAGTCCCATGACCGAGCCGGCTCGAAACGCGACAACGAGGCCCTGATTGAGACTCTCACGGGCCCCCGCCGTCGTTCGATGGGCGGCGTTGGTCGCGGTCTTCATACCGATGAAGCCGCAGAGGCCGGAGAAGAAACCGCCGGTCAGGAAGGCGAAAGGCACGATCTTGTGCTGCACGCCAAGGCCGTAGGCGAGATAGGCAAGCACCGCCGAAAGGCCGATGAAAACGAGGAAAACGATCTTGTATTGACGCCAAAGATAGGCGTAGGCGCCGTCGCGAACGAACCCGGCGATGAGCTTCATGTTCTCATCGCCTTCGTTTTTGCTCATGATCTCGTTGTAGAACTTGTAAGCGAAGAAAAGCCCGATGAACGCGCTGACCACGGCGCTCCACCAGATCCACGGAATGCCGCTTAGGCCAAGCGGCGCGCCGGCAGCGTCCTGGGCCGAGGCAATGGCCGGGAATCCGGCGAGTAGTAACACCGCCGCTATCGGCGCCCATCTTGCGATTGTCTGTCGTTGCTGTCGGTCAGTTGCAGTCACCATCTCAACTCCTGCTTTTCTGCGTTTCATGTCCCACTGTCATTCAAACATATCAAGCCGCCCCCTTGACTGGGGAAAGTCGGCCTTGAATTCAAGTTTCCGTGTCCGTTGTGATCGGACTCGGCAGGTTCCAATTCTGCCTGACGCCGCGCCATCTCGTGAGATATTTCACGATCGACGCCCAAGGGCTTCGAGCCGCGGCAACGCACGTTGCGATGCCGTCGTCGATCGTCGTGTTATTTGCCGGGAAGTTCGAACAGAGTCTGATCCCGTGCTACCTTCGATCGCCGGGTGACCGCGCTAGCCACGCACCAGCAACCACCCCGCCCTCGCGGCGCGTGACGACGCACCGACAAGACAGAGTCTCCCGCAAGGTCGGACCCCGCGAGGAGTTACAGACTATATCGGAGAATTGTGGAGAAATACAACTCACCCGACATTCTGAATCAACCGGCATCGGGCGCGAATCACCGCATCCGGCCGGCGAACACCTGCGGCCTTCTAAATGCCTTGCCCACAGTATGTTACACCTCAGCGGACGATCGCCAGGCTCGGTTCACGGATTGGCCGTCGTCGAACAATCTCGCATCGCGGTGTATGCTCCGGCGAATGAGTCGATACCTCGCAAAAAGGAGCAGCCATATGCGTGTGCAAACCCGGAGATTGGTGCAGTTCGGGCTCGCGGCGATTGCGATGATGAGCTTTTACTCGGCAAGTGACGTCGTCGCGGCTCCTAAGACACGCGAAATAACCATCGAGGGAAAGGCCGCCGGCGAGAACTTCAACGCCATGGAGCAGGCGAAGCAGGACGCCCTGCGACGCGCCGTGGAGCAGGCCTGCGGCACTTTCATCAATACCCAGACCAAGACAAAAAACTACGCAGCGGTCTATGACAAGGTGATGGCATCCGCGGCCGGCTACGTGGAGGAATTCGAGGTCGTCGCTCAGCGGGTCGAAGGCGGAGTCAGCTACTGCACCGTTCGGGCCGTCGTCTCAACTGTGAGCTTCGAGTCGGAATGGACCCGGCTGGCCCACACCCTCGCGGCAGAAGGCAATCCCCGCTGCATGATCGTCGTGCTGGAAGACAACGACGCTGAAGACGAGAACCCGGCGAAGACCAACGGCGTGGTCCAGGGCGTGCTGGAGAATTTCTTCCTGAAGAACGGCGTCCGACTCGGTGACAAGAGCGCCGCGGATGCAACGCGAGATCGGGATGCAGAGGCGGCGGCCCTCAAGGACGACGTGCGAAAGCTCGCATCGCTGGCACTGTCCGCAGGCGCCGATGTCGTCATCAAGGGAAACGCGGAGGCGCGCCACGCAGGCAGAACCGAACTCGCGGGAAAGACCCTGGCCCGCTGGACCGCGACCATCAACATTCGTGCGTATCACACCGACAGCGCCCAGATGCTCATGTCCAACAGCTACTCACTGCCGCATAACACGACGAACTACAACGCCGGCGGAGACGACGCCCTGCGAAGATGTGCCGAACAGCACTCCGCCGACATCCTCCGGGACATCGGCGAGGCATGGCGAAAGAGGCAGAATGTCCACCGGACCATTCAGCTTGTCCTCGAGGATTGCAGTCGCGCTGACTTCAAGGCCCTTGAGGCCGCTCTGCGCGAGGTGGACGGCGTGCAGGATGTCCAGTTGCGGCAGCTCGCCAGCAACGTCTGCAACATCGAAGTGGACTGGTCCTACGACACGGAGCGACTGGTCAGTCGGGTAGAAGAGTTGAAGGTCGACGGCGTGACCTACGCCGTCACCGAGCAAACGCACGACCGAGTCACGTTAAAGATCGTCAAGTGACCCGGCCGCGCACATGAGATCGGTAATGAAATTCCCCACCGCTGCCCGGTCACGCCGTTCCTCTCGCCCTCGTGAGCCTTACCGAGACGATCCGATAGGCCACCAGGCAGGCAAGAAAGAGCAGAATAAGCTGGGCCCCTCGCCACGCGGCGTGGTCGGTCACGCGATCGGCCACCGACTCACTCTCCAGGAGAACCTGCTTCACCTCGCTGGACACTTCCGCCAGCCGTCGCGTCACCGGCCCGTCATCCAAGAGACTCCGCAGATCGGTGACAAGCGCGTGCAGCCGGTCAGCCGTCTCGGTGAGCGCTTCGGCCGTACGTCGATAGTCGTTGATATCGTAAGGGGCGGGTTGGGTTGTCGGCGCCATCGAACCAGACCCTTGATTGGTTGCCGCTCCAGCTTGAATCGTGGCATCCAATATAGCACCCCGATCTTTACCGGGAGCCGATGGGCTTGATCGGAAACTGGCTACCATTTCCTCGATTGATTTTGCGGTGCCTGTCCACGCCTCCCCCGCCGCCGCGACACTTCGACCGGCGAGTTCAATTCGCTCGCTCAGTTCCCGCGCCTCTTTGAGCGACTTCTGAATTTCCCCCTGCCGCGCATCGATATCCTCCACCACCGAATTAAGCTCGCGTCGCAAATCCTCTGGAAGCTTCTCCCCCACCGCAGCCAGCCGCTCGGAGCTTTCCGAAATCTTCGCCATGCTGGTCAACGTGCTTTTCACGCTGTCCATGTCCTCGGCCTCCAGCATCAGCAACTGCGTCTGGAGTCGGGCGTCGGCGGCCAGCCCCTGAATCACGTCAGTCAGGTGGGCCGATACAACCGTGAATCCTTTGATGGCCTGCGCCGTCTCATCCACGCCGCCGAGCCAGCGAAATGGAACGAGCGGAATCGCGAGCACACTCTGAAGCACGTCGTCCTTCTGTGACTCCAGCGTCGTCTGAACCTGCGACCCGCTGAACTCGCCGCGTAGCGGGTGCTCTCGCGCGACCGCATCAATCCGTTCGCGCGTCGCCGCGAGACGATCCGGCGATAGAATCAGCGGGGCAAGGCGGCTGATCTCCGCTTCGCAGGCGCCTGCGGCGTCGATGGCAAGATTCTGATGCGGGCCGAACAATTCCTTCCCATCGCCCTCGGAGAGGAACAGCCGCATTCGCACGGCCAGCACCCAGATGTCCACCAGCCCGGCGATCGGGTTCTCCTGATTGATGGCATCGCGCGACATCGGCAGGATTCTCATTTGCCAGATGAGCGTCAGTCGCTTGATTCTGCGGCCCCCCCCCGCATCGACCAGTTGGTCGCAGGCCCGTCGAACCGTCGCTTCAAAATTATCCTGGCAGGCCTCGAGCTTGTCGCGCAGCTCTTCCTTCGTCACGCTCTCTGTCGCGACAGCGCCAAGCCGATACTCCGAGCAACCGCCCGCGATCGCCGAAATCGCAACCAAACATGCCCCCAGGATTGCGCGCGCGATGGAAGTTGACTTCATGGTCCGCACCTCGTGGCGCGGATCATATCAGGAACCCGATGGAAGCGCGAGGTCGCGCTCGGGATTGGCATAGAGCGTCGGGCGTTCGCCGAGATTCTCAGAGCGCACCACGTCGAGCGGAATGCCGCCCTCCCCCGCCTTGCGCGGAAAGCGATCCCCTTCCAGTTCGGCAACATGACCGTCAGCGAAACCGATATTGGCGACGCCCACGCGACCGGGGTGGCGATAACCGATACGCAGATTCTGATCTCCGAGTCGCGTCCGTTCCTGATTGCCCGAATAGAGTCCGTCCGCCAGGGCGATCAGACGCGACGGCCATTTGATCCTGCTGAAAAAGCCCGGACCCATGATCTTGCCGTCAGGGTCCGGCCCATAGCCTACCGAGCCCGTGAAATGCACGTTGGGGATGAAGCCGGCCGGGCGGCCGATCGGGTTATCACCGTTGATCCAGTAACCGACGCGGACGATCTTCCCGAAGCCCTGATCGGGAATCGTCGAGGCATACACCTGTGACAGGGTCATGACAGCGGGCCAGTCCATATAGCCCTTGGGGTTTTCAGGATTCGTACCGGTCTGGGTTCCGGCCATACCGGCGACGTTGGCCGTGCTGGGGCAGCAGAATGGATTGCCGGCGATCTCCCGCGAGCCCACCACGAAATTCCCCTTGTCGAGAATGGGACCCCAGCCGTCGAGCGGGCTTCGCGCCGAAAAACTGACACCCTTGATGTTGTAAGACGGAATGATCGTGTCGTCGGCGCCCGCGCCATAGGTGAGGATGCCCGACATCACCGTGCGAATGTTCGACTTGCAGGCCAGGCTGCGTGCGTCGCGCCGCGCCCCGGAGAGAGACGGCAGGAGAATCGCAAGCAGCAAGGCGATCACGCCGATGGCGACGAGCAGTTCGATGAGTGTCAGCCCGCGTTTTATCAACGATCATCCATTGGTCAGGAGTAAGATGAACTGCTGCACATCCGCCGCATCGATGCGCCCGTTCTGATTCATGTCGGCCAACGACGGCGAACAACCCGGGAAAGCCAATTCGTAGGCGTCCTGATCTACTATCGCGAGGACGAACGGCTGAATATCCATGAAGTCGACCACTTCGTTGCAATTGAGGTCGCCCAGTCTATGGACCGGCACGTCAAAACGCAGCACGCGACTGTTGTTTGTGTCGGCGATATAGACGTTGCCCGCGAAATCGAGGGCGACGCCCGTCGGACCGAAGAGGCCGTCGGCATCGGTGGCGAAGAATCCAAGCCCGTGATTGACGTCTGAAGTGGACAGGCTGTCGAGTTGTCCGAAGACCGCGTCCGGCGAGGCATCCGCCTCTGCATCGAGATAGGCCAGTACTCGGTTGTTCCCCGAATCGGCGACATAGAGATCGCCCGCTCCATCCGCGATCACGTCGATGGGCAACTCTAGACCGGCGAGCGTGCCGCCATTGTCCGGCGTGTTGCTGTCGAGGTCCGGCTGCCCGTACACCGCGTCGGCCGTCGTATCGGTTGTCAATACATCGTCGAAACGCAGCACACGATGATTGTTCCAATCGGCGACATAGAGCGAGCCGGACGGGGCAAGCGAAAGACCGATCGGGTTGAAGAGATTATCAGCGGATGCGAGGTCGCCGAATTTCTCGGTGCAGGTGCCGTCGTTGTTCTTGACGCGACAGGTGAAATCATCGAATTGACCGAGCACGAGGTCGGCGGCCGGCAGGTTCGTCGTCGGATTTGTATAGTGAAGGACACGGCTGTTGCCGGCGTCAGCGACCCAGACATCGTCTCCGCCGGCGATGACGCGGCCGGGGAAGAGGATCGACTGCGCCGTGGCCACATCGACGCCGGTGAACCCTCCCCCAAGATTCGCATCCGCGTGCACAAAGTCGGGCTGGCCGATGACCAGGTCCGCCGCGCCGGGTGTGGTGTCAATCAGCGGGTCGTTGAATTTCAGCACGCGATTATTGAAGGCGTCGGCGACCCAGAGATTGCGGTCGCCATCCACCCAGATTCCCTGCGGAAGGAAGAGACTCGATGCAGTGAGCCCACCGTTGTTCGGGACGGCGCTCATAAGATCCGGCTGGCCGATAACCAAGTCAGCCGCTGCACCGTCGGCAAGGAGCCTCGCCGTGGGCCAGCTCAGCACGCGATGATTGTCGGGGTCGGACACGTAAATCCGTCCGTCAGGTGACATGGCCAAATGCGCAGCGTTCGAGAGCGCCAGATTCGCCGCCGTCGGAGTGCCGGCCGGCTGATTGGGCGCATTGTCGACGAGATTGGTCTGCCCCAGTACGCCGTCCGCGGTGGTATCGGCGCCGCCGGCAGACGTAATCGCGCCCACAGCCGCAATGAACGTTACGAAAACTCCCCCGAATCGGCTTCCCCGCATGACTGGGCCCTCGATGGCCAAGGCTCGCCTGCCCCTCTCTGACTGGCGAACCGGCGTGGCTGGGTCTTCATTCAATCGTGCCCGCGATGCTATGTCGACGGCGATTGCCGGTCAAACGGGCGGTTGACCGCTGCGAAAGATTCGCCGTACTTTTTGAATGATGCTGTGCGAGTCGATATCATGAGTAGAATTGTCAATTCGACTCAAGAGGATCCTGCGTCATGGCAGTCGCCCCCAAATCCGACACGATGAGTTTTGAATTAAACGGGCGAGCTGTCACCGTCAAGGATGTGTCCGACCTGTCGCTGTTGGACTTGCTGCGCGATCGACTGGGGATCACTTCGCCGAAGGACGGCTGCCAGCCGCTGGGCCAGTGCGGCTGCTGCACGATCTTGATCGATGGCAAGCCTCGCCTATCCTGCACAATGAAGGCCTCGATGGCCTCGGGAAAGTCGGTGACCACGCTTGAGGGGCTGCCCGCCGAGACACGCGCGCAGATCGCCGACTGTTTCGTTCACGCGGGCGGCGTGCAGTGCGGATTCTGCATTCCCGGTTTCGCCATGCGGGGACACGCCCTGCTCGAAAAGACGCCCTGCCCCTCGCGCGAAGAGATCGCCGGCGATTTCCGGGCCCATCTCTGTCGCTGCACCGGATACACCAAGATCATCGATGCCGTTGAGCTGCTCGGAAGAGTCCGGCGCGGCGAGTCGATGCCCCGTGAGCGCGCCGAGCCAAACAACGGTCACCCGGCAGCGGCCTACGGCGGCGTAGGATCGCGGCTCTCTCGATACAACGGAACCGACTGCGTTCTCGGAGAACATCACTACATCGACGACATCGCCGTTCCGGGGATGGCGTTTGGTGCGATGCGATTCAGCGACCATCCACGGGCCCTCGTCAAGCGCATTGACACTTCGGCGGCCCTCGCGCTTGAGGGCGTTCTATCCATCGCCACGGCCAAGGACGTGCCCGGCGATCGCTTCGTCGGCCTGATCGTCTCCGACTGGCCGGTCTTCATCGCAGAGAGCGAAGAGACCCGCTGCGTGGGAGATGTCATCGCCGCCGTCGCCGCGGTAGACGAAAAGACAGCCCGACGCGCCGCCGAATTAATTGAAGTGGAGTACGAGGTGCGCACGCCGGTCTCCACTCCCGAGGATGGCCTCAGGCCCGATGCCCCCAAGATTCATCCCGCCGGAAACCTCCTCTCGAAGTCCTCATTGATACGCGGCGACATTGACGCTGCCTTCGCCGCCAGTGCCCACATTGCCGAGGGCACATGGGAGACCCAGCGTATCGAGCATATGTACCTCGAGCCCGAGGCCTGTATCGCGATGCCCGTCGACCTCGACGCCGACGGCAAAGCACCGGCCCGCCCGTGGTCTGAGACGATGAAGCTGTCGCCCCGCGGATTGCGCGAAAAGCTGGGATTGCACTTCCTCTCGCAGGGACAGGGAATTTTTGATGATCGGCGACAGGTGGCCAAGGTTCTCGGCTGGCCGATTGAGCGGCTGCACGTCGAGCTCGTCTCCAACGGCGGCGCATTCGGCGGCAAAGAGGACATGTCCATCCAGGCCCAGACCGCCCTGCTCGCCCACCTCACAGGCCGACCAATCAAGACGACCCTCACCCGCCCCGAGAGCCTGCGCCTCCATCCCAAGCGCCACCCGGTCAAATCGCAACTCAAAGTCGGTTGCGATTCTGAAGGACGCATCACGGCATTGCGAGCCCGGATCATCGGCGACAAGGGCGCCTACGCATCCGTTGGCGCGAAGGTCCTTGAGCGTGCCGCCGGGCACGCAGCCGGTCCTTATCGCATCCCCAATATCGATATCGAAGCCCTCGCGGTCTACACGAACAATCCGCCCTGCGGCGCGATGCGCGGATTCGGTGCCAATCAGTCGGCATTCGCCGTGGAGGGGTGCCTGGACATTCTCGCGGAAAAGGTCGGCATCGACGGATGGGAAATCCGAAGCCGAAACATCCTCGAGGTCGGCGAGCAGTTCTGCACGGGTCAGCGACTCACCAAGCCCTTCGGCCTGCGAAAGACCCTGGAGGCGGTACGAGACGTCTATCGCGGCGCCAAGTTCGCGGGCATCGCATGCGGCATCAAAAACGTCGGCATCGGCAACGGTCTCCCCGAGCACGGCCGCGCCACCCTCACCGTCGAAAAGACCGGGCGAATCACCATTCGCACCGGCTTCACCGAAATGGGCCAGGGCCTCTTCACCGTGCTGATTCAAACCGCCGTCACCGAGACGGGCCTGCCCGCCGAGTTCTTCGATGCCCAGGCCGATACGACCCACGCCATCGACTGCGGCCAGACGACCGGCAGCAGAGGCACCGTCCTCGGTTGCTACGGCGTTCAGATCGCCGCGAAAAAGCTCAAAGCCGACCTCGACGCCGGCGGTCAGTTCTCCGATCTCGTCGGCAAGGTCTACGAAGGCGAATGGACTTGCTACAAAACGGACAAATTCGGCGCCAACGTACCCGATCCCAAGACGCATTTGACCTATGGTTTCGCCACCCAGGTCGTCATCCTCGACGACGAGGGACGTCTTAAGAAAGTAATCGCGGCGCACGACGTCGGTCGTGCCATGAACCCGACACTGCTCGAAGGTCAGATCGAAGGCAGCCTGCACATGGGGCTGGGATACGCCCTCACCGAAGAGTTCCCCTGCGAAAACGGACGCCCGGCTTACGAGGACGTCAAGAGCTGCGGCGTCCTTCGCGCGCACCACATGCCGGAACTGGAAATCATCCTCGTCGAAGAGCCCGACCCGGAGACGCCGTTTGGCGCCCGCGGCGTCGGCGAGATCGGCCTGGTACCGACGGCTCCTGCGGTCGCCGGCGCGCTTCACGCATTCGACAAGATTCGCCGCACCAGACTCCCGATGAAGGACAGCCCCGCCGCCCGGGCGATCATGTCTCCAAAGCCTCGAACGGCTTAACCTCTGTCAGATCAAAGTTTAGAGTTCGAGTTCAGTTTCTAGTAAATAATATTATTAGCCATTTACTTTACTAGAGTAATATTATATTATTAACAGCCGGAACATCAGAAGGAGCATTCCCATGTTGATCTGGAACGACAAGAGGTCGGGCAAACTGGGATGTGAAGTCGGTAATCAGGTCCTTGAAGCACTGTCTGAAGTGCACGGTCGCATTCGACGGTCGAAAGGAACAGTTTTCGCGTCCGACAGCCGACAATGGATCGCTCGATTCTCGCAGGAAGTCTATCTGACGCCGCCCATTTGCCATTGGGCCAACCTCTCGTGGGACCAGCACATTCAATTCGAGGGGCTGGCCCGCGAACGAGAACGCGATCTCTTCTACCTGTTTATTACGCTTGCGGCGTCATCCGACGTGATTGACTACTGGGAAGTTCCGGCTGATTTGGTGGAGGAATTCATCCGCGATCGCTTCGGAGATCAGAGCGATCGATCCATCACCATTCACATCAAGAACATTGCCGAGCGGTATCTCATCGATTCCCTGGACGTAACTTCGTTTCATCGGACGCTTGAAAAAAGAAAGTCGTCGGACATTGTCGGGGGTGACGCCCTATCGACCGAGAACAAGACAATTCGACGTCGCAAATCTCGGCGCAGAAATTCGGCGCTTCGGGAAGCGGATGGCAACTACCAGGAGTATCTCGTACCCTTGTCCTGCGGGCGAACGGCATTGCTGAATGTACCGCCAAATCTAGACCCGGCCGACGTCACAAGAATAAAGGGATGGGTTGATCTTATGTCTGATGTACTCACAGCGGTTCCGGGAAATGAGGAAAGAAAGCCGAGTAATCCGCAAGGGGTGATTCAAGCGTGGATCGACAACGAGGTCGTAGGTACCTGGAAGAATCGCAGAGACATAAGCGATTCGTCGGAATTCGCAAGGAAACTGCGCAAGAAGGCTCAGCGAAGGAGTCGATCCTAGCAAATGCTCGTTGTCGATACCGATATTCTTGTCGATATCTTGCGGGCAGTTCCCCCTGCGGTCGAGTGGTTTCGCGGAATCAGTGAAGTACCTTGCGTGCCCGGATTTGTCGCACTTGAGCTATACGAGGGATGCCGAAACGAGCGCGATGTTCGCGATGTTGATGCACTTCTAAGCCCCCTCCCGATTCTGTGGCCTTCAAGTGAACAATGCGAACGAATTCGGCTGGGCTTTTCCCAGTGGAAGCTGCGAGACGGATGCAGTGCGTTTGACGCGTTGATTGCGGGGTGTGCATTGGAGATTAACGCCACCCTGCTTACGTTCAACAGAAAGCACTATCGGGCGATTGAAGGATTACTAATGGAATCACCATACCGTCGTTCCAAGCCCGTATAATCCCGTATAATGGGGGAAGGACTGGATTCGTTGTGAACCCATTCGTAAGCCTCTTCCGCTCACTTACCCGCCAAGTCGAGCAGCGCCGGCGCGTGGCGCTTTGCACGGTCGTCGGTTCCTACGGATCCACGCCGCAGGCCGCCGGCGCGGCGATGCTCCTGCACGAAAACATGACCACCGAGGGCACGCTCGGCGGCGGCTGCGTCGAGGCCGAAGTCCGAAAGCGGGCCTTCGAACTGCTCCAGCGTGATGAGTCCTCCCTGCTTACCTTCAAGCTCGACCACGACTACGGATGGGATGATGGTCTCATCTGCGGCGGCACCATGCGCGTTGCCGTGACGCCGATTCGCAACGAGGAACAGGCCGCTCCCTTCGCCGAGGCCGTCCACCTGCTCGAAAAAGGACTGAGCGTTGATGTCCCCCTGCGCGTAGGTGAGGCGGACAAGCTCGAAGAGTATCGCCTCCACATCGAGGCCCCGGCCAGGTTGCTCATCGCCGGCGCGGGGCATGTCGGCTGTGAAGTCGCTCGGCTGGCGGTCGCCCTGGACTTCGACGTCACCGTCATCGACGACCGCGCCGACCTGTGCGGTCCTTCGCGCCTGCCCCCGCCGATCAGCGCCGTCGTCGGAGATATCGCTCAGACCCTCGGCGCGCAGCCCATCAACGAAAACAGCTACGTCATCGTCGTGACGCGCGGCCACAATCACGACGAGCAGGCCCTGCAAGCCGTCATTGACAGCCCGGCTCGCTACATCGGGATGATCGGCAGCAAGCGAAAGGTAAAGCTCATCTTCGACGATCTCGTCGCCCTCGGCGTCGATCGAGGCAGGCTTGATCGCGTCCATGCCCCCATCGGCCTGTCCATCGGCGCCGTCACCGTCCCGGAGATCGCCGTGAGCATCATCGCCCAGTTGGTCGAGGTGCGGCGCAAAGAAAAACCGACCCGCGTCGAAGGGCCCTTTTCGGTCGATGGCCCCCCCGCTGCGCGTTCTTCGCCGACACCGGTACAATAGCCTGCATGTCGCGCCGCGTTTTTGCACTCGTTCTCGCCGCCGGACAATCGCGCCGCATGGGCCGCCCGAAGCAGCTCCTTCCCTATCGCGACGGAACCATCATCGAAGCCGTCCTGGATGCCGTCCTCGAATCCAGCGTCGACGGTCTCTGCGTCGTGGCCAATCATGACGTCAACGAGTTCCTCGGCGACGATCTGCCCGAGCGATGCGTCATCGCAAGAAACAATAATCCGCAAAGCGAGATGGTCGAGTCGGTCCGAATCGGGATGCAGACCATCTACCAGGAATTCGAAGCCGCCGATGATGACGGCGTCATGGTGCTTCTCGCCGATCAGCCGCAGGTCTCCGGCGGCCTCATCACCACCTGCGCCGAGGCCTGGCGGCTGCCCCGAAAAAGCCCGCCCGGCATCCTGATCGCCACCTATCGCGGGCGTCGAGGGCATCCAACCGTCTTTACGCTGGGCCTGCTGAAAGAAATCGACGACTGGCCCGCGTCGCGCAAGTTGAACGAACTTGCCAGACAGCACGCCGATGCCGTGCGCGAACTGCCCATCACCACGGCCCCGATGCCGCTCGATATCAACACCCCCGAAGACTACGACCGGCTGCAAGAATCGTGATCGTTCGGCGACACGCTGCGGCCCAAACGCAACCCGGCTATCATGACGCTCATGTCGGAGAGCTATGACATCATCGTGATCGGCGGTGGACACGCCGGCGCCGAGGCTGCCTGGGCTGCCTCGCGCATGGGCGCTGCCACCCTCATGCTCACGATGGATCGCCGCGCCATCGGCCGCATGAGCTGCAATCCCGCTATCGGCGGCATCGGCAAGGGTCAGATGGTCCGCGAAATCGACGCGCTCGGCGGCCTGATGGGCCTCGCCACCGATCGCGCAGGCATCCAGTTTCGCATGCTCAATCGACGCAAAGGTCCCGCCGTCTGGGCGCCGCGCGCCCAATGCGATCGGCACCTCTATGAGACCGCGGTGCAGGACCTGCTCGCCGGATGTCCCAACCTCACCATCGCCGACGGTCTGGTCGAGTCGATTGAAGTGGATTCGAATATCGCACCACCGTCGCAGGACCAGTTCGCCAACGGAGTGCGCACAGCGCAGCGCATCAGCGGCATTCGCCTCGCCGACGGTCGCCGTTTTGCCTGTCGACGGGTCATCGTGACGACCGGCACCTTCCTCCGGGCCCTCATGCACTGCGGCGAAAAAAAGTCGGACGGCGGCCGAATCGGTGAGGGCGCCGCCACGGGCCTTAGCGGCGTCCTGACGTCCCTGGGTTTCGAGCTCGGCCGGCTCAAGACCGGCACGCCGCCCCGTCTCCACAAGGACACCATCAACTACGATCGGCTTGAGGTGCAGCCCGGCGACACCGCGCCAACGCCGTTCTCCTACATGAACGACCGCGTCGACACGCGCCAGGTCAACTGCTGGATCACCTGGACCGGCCCCACCGCCCACGACCTGATCAAAGCAAACCTCGATCGCGCCCCTATTTACAGCGGGCAGATCACCTCCACCGGGCCGCGCTATTGCCCCAGCATCGAAGACAAGGTCGTCCGCTTCGCCGACAAGAGTGAACATCAGATCTTTCTGGAGCCCGAGGGCTACGACAGCGAGCGCATCTACTGCAACGGCATCAGCACCAGCCTGCCGCCCGACGTACAGGAGCCGATGGTTCACAGCATCCCCGGGCTCGAGCACGCCAAGATTCTGCAATGGGGCTACGCGGTAGAGTACGACTACGTCCCCCCCCACCAGATCAAGCCGAGCCTGGAGACCAAGCCCGTTGCCGGACTCTATCTCGCGGGGCAGATCAACGGCACCAGCGGATACGAAGAGGCCGCAGGTCAGGGGCTGATGGCCGGGATCAACGCCGCCCTCTCCCTTCAGCAGCGCGAACCCATCGTGCTCGGCCGAGACCAGGCTTACATCGCGGTCATGATCGACGACCTCGTCACCAAGGGGACGATCGAGCCCTATCGCATGTTCACCAGCCGCGCCGAGTACCGCCTGCTCCTGCGAAGCGACAACGCCGACGCCCGATTGACCCGGCTCGGTCGCGAGATCGGCCTGGTCGATGATGCGCGCTGGAACCGATTCGAGACTAAGCAAGCCACCATCGCGGCGATGAACCATTGGTGTCGCACGCACCGCATCGACGGCAAGAGCATGGCGGAATGGTTCGGGCGGACCGATCTCGACTGGGGCGGAAATGAAAGTGACACGATGGCCCTGCTCGTCGCCCGCAGCAAAGCGGCCATGTCCGACGACCTCCGCGCCGCCGGAGAATCGCTCGTCGATCAGGCCATCGAAGCCGTCAAAATAGAGACGAAGTACGACGGCTATGTCCGGCGACAACTCAGAGAGGTGGAGAAGCACCGCAAGGCCGAAGCCTTCCGCATCCCCGAGGGCTTCGACTTCTCCAGCCTGCGCGAGCTGCGCTTCGAGGCACGGGAGCGGTTGACGACGATCAACCCTCGCTCCATCGGCCAGGCCCAGCGCATCAGCGGCATCACCCCGGCCGACATCGCCGTGGTCATGCTTTACCTGGAGCGACAGCGGCGATCGCGGGCTCAGAACTGATCGGTAATCGGTTTCGTCGGACTGACTCCCCCAAAGAGCGTTTTCGCCCCTTTGGGAAAGAGCTGCCGATACTCTTCCACATCCTGAATATCGAACAGATTGAGCAGGCCCGACATCTCCAGCAAGTGGGTAATGTTCTCGGGAACGAGCCGCAGGAATAGTGCGCATTCCCGGCCGCGAAGCGTCTGCTGTGCCGCGACCATCGCACCAAGCCCCGCCGACCCCATGTGCTCGACACCCGACATATCGAGATCGACGTCAAAGAACGCGTTCTCAAGCTCTCGCCGAAACGCCGGCGACGTGGCCGAATTTATCTGCCCGCGAACCACCAGTGTCCGCCGCGGAAGATTGAGCGTCTCGCGCCATTCCATCGAAATGCCCGCAGGCACGTTCGACACCGGGCCTACCGGAAGCTTGGCCCGCGTCTCGCCCAGCGTGGATTCTCCGGCCGTCGGAAGCACAATGAACATCCGCTCTTCGCTGTTTTCGTGGACGCGGATTTCGACATCCGGCGGAACTTCGATGCCCGCTTCGACGAGCGTCTCGCGCGGTTGGGCAATCAGCACCGCTCGGAAAGCGGCGTCGGTGCAGGATCGCTCGATCACGCGCTGCAGCGGATTAGCTTTCATACATGACCTCCGCTCGCGGAATGAGGCGAAACCAGCGGGGGCAGCACGAGATGAATGACCCGATCGCTGTTTTCAACGATTCGCACATCAAGGCCGTCAGGAAGGATCACACCGGCCTCGGCAAGCGTCGTTTGCGGTGAATCGACCAGTCTTCGACGGACCGATGCGTCGGCCACCGCGTTCTGTATCAGCCGGGCAAACGGCGTCTTGGCCCCCAGCGCGCTCAGATACCCGTCAAAAAACCGTCGGACGCTTCGCCGCAATGAAACCTTTTCCGCCATCGATCACGCTCCGTTCCCGTGAGAATAACCCAATTGCCACATGAATCACAAGGAAAGAGTTCGGCGGGTCATGACGAGTGGGTCGTGAATCGGCCATCTTTGATGGCGGAGCGACGCCAATAGCTCAAGAGAATCTGCCGTGGCTCCGAATCGCTGACTCGAGCGCCGTGCCCGCCTCGCCGGCGAGTTCGTATCCGATCCGTAGCGACGGCTTGTTGATTTTGATGATCCGCGTGAGATCAATCGGAGTCCCCACGAGGACCAAATCGCATGGCGTCGCGTTGACCGTCGCCTCGAGGTCTGAAATTTGCGACGAACCGTAGCCCATGGCAGGCAGTACGTCGGTCAGGTGGGTAAACTTCCTGAATACCTGCTTGATCGAGCCTGCGGCGTACGGGCGGGGATCGACGATCTCCGCCGCGCCGAATTGCCGCGCCGCAACGTGGCCTGCCCCGAATCGCATTTCACCGTGCGTGAGCGTCGGGCCATCCTCAATCACGAGGACGCGCTTCCCACGAATACGACCTGAGTCCTTGCAGATGATGGTCGAGTCGCCGTACAGGATTCGGGCCTTGGAGTTAACCAGCCCCGCGTTCGTCTCGATCGTTGCGATGCCATCCTGCGACGCCGTGTTCACCTTGTTGATCAGAATCACATCCGCCATTCGGAAGTTCGTCTCGCCCGGGTAGTACGCCGTCTCGTGGCCCGGTCGGTGCGGGTCTGCAACGGTCACAAGCAAGTCCGGCTTGAAGAACGGCGTGTCATTGTTGCCGCCGTCCCAGAGGATGACGTCCGCCTCCGATTCCGCCGCGGCGAGAATCTTGTGATAGTCAACGCCCGCGAAGAGCAGATTGCCTGCGCCGATGTGCAGTTCGTACTCCTCGCGTTCCTCAATCGTGCATTCATAACGATCCATGTCGGCCAGTTCGCCGAAGCGCTGGCAAATCTGCTTTCTCAAATCCCCGTACGGCATCGGATGCCGCACGACTGCAATTCGCTTGCCCATCGACCGAAGAACCTGAGCGACGAACCGCGTGGTCTGGCTCTTGCCGCAGCCCGTACGGACGGCGCACACCGCGACGACCGGTTTCTTCGACGGCAGCATCGTTTGCTTCGTGCCGATCAGCCCGAAGCTCGCGCCCGCCGCGTTGACCCGCGATGCCATGTGCATGACATAGGCGTGCGGCACGTCGGAATAAGAAAACACGGCCAGATCGATATTGTGAGTGCGGATCAGGGAATCCAACTCATCTTCCGGGAAGATCGGAATCCCCTTCGGATACAACTCGCCCGCCAATTCGCTCGGATAGCTGCGGCCCTCGATATTGGGAATTTGCGTCGCCGTGAAGGCGGCCACCTCATACTGCGGATTATTCCGATAACAGCAATTAAAATTGTGGAAATCGCGGCCTGCCGCACCGAGGATCAGTACCTTCATGGCGTCACCTCTCTTGGACAATTCCAGTCTGAGGGGATGACCCGCAATTCGCGTGCCCGAGCGCGGTTTCGCCCGGTCACTCGATCAATCGCCCGATCTGATTCACCGCCAGCGATCCCGCGTATGCCAGCACGGACATATACGCGAACATCAGCAGCGGCCATTTCCACGAGCCCGTCTCTTTTTTCACCACCGCCAGGGTGCTCACGCACTGACAGGCCAGCACATAGAAGACCATGAGGCTGATCCCCGTCACCGGTGTGAGGACCAGCGTCCCGTCCGGCCACGTCGCCGCGGCGAGCTGATCGCGCAGGGCCACCGAGCTTTCATCGGCCTCGCCCACCGCGAAAGTGATCCCCATCGTTCCAACGAACACCTCGCGCGCAAGAAACGACGTCATGATCCCGATGCCGATGCGCCAGTCGAAGCCCAGTGGCTTTAGGGCGGGCTCGACGAACCTTCCCACCCGGCCGATGTAGCTGTGCCGAAGTCGCTCGGAAGCGATGAGTTGATCGCGCTCCCCCGCGCGCGCTTCGACATCCCCCCCGGCGGAATCAGAAGCCAGCGCCGCAAGCTTCGCCTGAGCCTCCGCGGAAAACTCTTCAGGATCGGTTCGCGGAAAGTAGGAGAGCGCCCACACCACAACGCACACAGCCACGATGACCGTCCCCGCGTTCGTCAGAAACAGCTTGCTGCGATCCCACGTGCTGCGCAATAGCGCCGAAAGCCTCGGCAGCCGATACGGCGGCATCTCCATGATGAACGGCGGCCGGGGGCCCGCAAAAAGCGTGCGCTTAAAAACCATCGCCAGCACAAGCGCCGTGATCGTCCCGAGGGCGTACATCGAAAACATGACGCCCGCCTTGAGCATCGTGCGATCCGCGAAGACGGCCGCGACGACGATGAGATAAACAGGCAACCGGGCCGAGCAGCTCATGAACGGGGCGACCATGATCGTCGTGAAGCGATCGCGCCGATCTTCGATCGTCCGCGTCGCCAGAATCCCCGGAATCGCACACGCATAGCTTGAGAGCAGCGGAATAAAGCTCTTCCCGTGAAGGCCCACCTTCGCCATGACCCGGTCCATAATGAATGCCGCCCGCGCCATGTACCCGCTGTCCTCCAGCGCCCCGAGGAACAGGAACAGAATGCAAATCTGCGGGAAGAAACTGAGCACCGCCCCCACCCCCGCAAGCACCCCGTCCACAATCAGCGATCGAAATACGCCCTCAGGCAGACGAGCGGCAATCGCCTGGCCAAGTGCCAATTGCCCCGACTCAATAAGACCCATCAACGGGTCCGCCCCGGAAAAGATCCCCAGAAAAAGCAGCAACATCACCGCCGCAAAGATCGCCGGCCCAAACACGCGGTGCGTCACAATGCGATCGATTCGATCGCTCGGTCCGTCTTGCCGCGCCCTCGGCGCCCCGCCCGTCCTGTTGGATTGGATTCTCTTAAGATTCTCCGAGATCCATTCATAGCGCGCCTCAATGGCCACGCTCGCCGCCTCGGGCAGGGCCTTTGTCAGTTCGTTCCCCTCACGCCGCAGCAATTCGCGGTGCGCCGGCGTCAGCCGCGCGAGAAATCGCTCCGCCGAACCGCGACTCGGCAAGTCCCCGGAGAGATAATCCATCAACCACAACAGCGCCCCCGCACGAACAGTTCCCTCCGGAATGACCCCGCTCTCCCGAAGCCCTGCCGCAATTCGACTGACCGCCTCCTCAAAACCCGCCGGAAGCGTAAACCGCCTTTCCGCGTGCACGGCCGTAGATGGCAGCGCAACGAGAGCACGCTGCAGCACGTCGATTCCCCGTCGCGTCGTCGCAACCGTGGGGACAACCGGAACACCGAGCAGCTTCGAGATCTCGCCGGCATCAACCTGAATCGCGCGCTTCTCAGCCTCGTCGATCATGTTGAGCGCAATCACCACCGGCCTGCCGAATTCGATGATTTGCGTGGCCAGGTAAAGCTGCCGTTCAAGATTGCTCGCATCGACGACAATCAGAACGGCGTCCGGCGCGGGAATGCCACTAATACGGCCCTGGAGCACATCGCGCGCAATCTCTTCATCCGGTGATCTCGCCGAAAGACTGTAAACGCCGGGAAGATCGATGAGTGTCAAGCTCGTCCCAACGAGCTTTCCCTCGCGCCGCTCCACGGTGACGCCGGGATAGTTCGCGACCTTCATGCGCAAACCGGTCAGGACATTGAATAGAGTGGTCTTGCCGGAGTTGGGATTACCGACGACGGCGATGCGACGTGACGTGTGGGCGGCGTCTTTCACGCGGGCATCAGGCTGATTCGAGCAGGACGACCCCCGCCTCGGCCTTACGGACGCTCAAGCGATAACCTCGTAGCTCGAGCTCGACAGGGTCCCCCAGCGGCGCCACGCGGATCATCTCGACAAGTGTTCCCCGCGTAAGGCCGAGTTCAAGAAGTCGATGCCGAACGGATGGCTCACCCAACAGCGCGGTGATCCGTCCCCGGTCACCCGGTTTCAAGCTCGCCAGCGAACGACAAGTTCGATCTGCCTCGACATGTGCGACCACGGAGCAAACCCTTCCCATGTGGAGCCTGACCCAGCCAGACTGGGCCACGTAACTGAGACTCAATCTCAATTAAGGGTACATCAGGTTCGGAGGCCCGTCAATTGAATTCTGGGTGTTCAGATTTGAAGGGGGCTCGAAGGGTGAAAACCGGCCGGTCCTGCCCCACTTGCCGGGACGGTCAACCGAGCTTGGACTGCGGACCGACGGAACGACCGGTGCCTCGGGGAGAATCGGAATCCAGCCCGAGTTTCATCTTCATGATCCGGCCGACTTTGAACTTCACCGTGCGCTTTTCCGGCACTTCAACGCGCTCCAGAGTCTTGGGATTCTGCGCGACGCGCGCGGCACGGACCCGGCTCTCAAAAACGCCGAAGTCTCGGAATTCCAGTCGGTTGCCTTTGCCCAGCTCCTCGACGATATCGTCGAGGAAGCTCTGTATGATCCGTTTGACCACGACACGTTTGTTGCCTGTGCGATCGGCGATCCGGTCGATCAAGTCCTTCTTGGTGACGGTGGTCATTTTCTATCCCTACTTCAACGAGGCCAATGCTTTGCGAAAACTAAAAGAGCCCAGGGGGCGGGCATTCTTGGCAAAACTCAAAAGCCCGTCAGACCGGCCCGAAGGCGAATCGAAGCTCCCGACCGAGACGGCCGAAAACACCATAACTTATACTACAGCAACTAGTTCCCGCTCCGCAAGGGTTTTGTGAATACTCCGCTAGCGCCATTCCCTCAAGCGGGACCAATCCATGCTTGGACCGCCCAAAAGTGTCAAATTGGCAGGCTATTAAGCCCTAACCACTGCATAAACCATAACTTATGTCGCCGAAAAGCCTCGATCTGCCAAGTCTACGCTCACTGACCCCGCATGGGGCATTCCCGCCCTTCATCCATCATTGCCCTGTTCTCCACGCCAGGCTGATTCGCCGCAGAATGGTCAAATCGAATCGACAAGCTCTGCAGCCCACTCCGTCGCGGAACCGCCACGCCCCGGTCGAGTGCCATGTTCGTGGCAGCGATTCTCCACCGGCGCGCCGGGACTCTCGAGTGCATCCTCATCGCGTTGTAAAGTTACGCCGGAACGGCAAGTCCATACGGCCCTGAGCACCCGATTCGAGCTGACTATTTGCCTCCGCCGCCTCCCGTCGACTATCCTCCACCCGCCCATGAACAGCCCAGATAGTTGGAACGCTTCCGGAGAAACTGATGCAAGTTCGATTCGACTGCCCCGCTTGTAAAAAATCTCACGTGCTCGACATGCCCGAGACCACCATCCACATGACCTGCTCTGCCACGGGCAAGCATCTTGAATTGCGCCTCGGGCTCGGCGGCGAGGTCAAGAGCAAGATCGTCGGCGCCGAGGAAGAGATAACGGTCGACGCGGCGGAAGAAAAATAGCGAACGAGGGGTGAGTTACGCCGTCCGGCGAGGTGATCGCTCATGTCCGAACTTGTCTGCAACATTCTCCAAAAAAGCGGCGCGACCGTCGTCACTCTTTCCGGTCAGATCACCTTTGCCGAGGCGACGGACCTCAGCAGCCACCTCGCCCGTGCCACCGTCGACAAGCCACGGCGGCTCGTGCTGGATTTCTCCGGCGTGACCGTCATCACCAGCGCCGGGATCGGCGCCCTGCTGAAACTCCATCAGGATGTGTCAAAGTGGGATTGCCAACTCTGGCTCGTCGGCCTCCGCCCCGGCGTGGCGGAGATCATCACCGGCAGTCGGCTGGATCAGGTCCTCGACATCGCCGCATCGCTTGACGACGCCCTCAGCGACTGACAAGCGACCTTCCGCGCAATCTCAATTCCCCAGCAGCAAACTGATGAAACCGTCAATGTCTCGGGCATCAACATACCCGTCCGCGTTGACGTCCGCGCTGGTCGCCGGACACCCCGGGTACTGCAATCCATACTCCCCAAGGTCCAACAGCGCGAGCGAAAAAGCGGCCACATCGTCAACGCCGATCCCGCTGCTGCAATTCGCATCCCCGCGCAGTGGAATAATCACCTCAACATACTGGTCGCCCGCCTGCGCGGTCATTTTCGGTGCGATGCCAAGATCAGATGGCCACGTCGGAACAGACGGCAGCCACTGATTGCTCACATACCCCCCGCCCTCAACTACAAACGCCGCCAGTCGCAGCGTCGTCCCCGCCGTTCCCGCGATGCCGAGATCCGCATAGGGAATCAGCATGTCAAAGCCGCTCGTCGCTGTTTCAGCCCCGGCCGCGTCGAGTTCCGTGACTCCCCCGGCGTTACCGTTGTGCATGCCGACCTGCAGACCGTTGGGATTCACTCCGCCGGTAAGCAGCGCCGAACCGTTCGCCACGCCTCCCTGCCCACGATACGTCTTCACCCCCGGCGCTCCCGTCGGAAGCGCCACCTGATCGACATACATCGTGCCCGACGGCGTGTTGATGAAATAGAGATGATCCGGCGCAAACCCCGGATCGAGCTGCAAGCCCGTGAGCAATTGCAGCCCCGCCGGCGGCGGCGAAAGGGTGCTGGTGTTAAGCACATTCTGTCCGCCCGGGATGCTGTCGATCAGCAGGGCCATCGCCGTCCCGTTTGCCGACAGATTGCCTGTCAGGCTCACGCGAAGGCCGTTTGCCTGCGGGCGCACAAACATCTGATTCAGCTCGCAGGCATTATCCCCAAGTCCCGTCGGCGTCGCCTGCGTCGCAGCGACGCTCACAGGCCCGAGCTTCTGCGGAATGAACAGGCCGTCGAGTTCGGCCGGCGCAGGCCCGATCGGTGTCGCGTTGATTGCCAGAATCTTGTAGCTATACGCCGGCATGTTGATCGTGTAAGCCGCTTTGTTCGCATCCGTCAGATTCGTGAACACGTCGCCCGTCACAATGTCCTGTACCGTCGTGCTCCCCCCGGGAATCTGCAGATTGGATAGATTAAGCGTCGTGTTGAATGCGCTGTTCCGAATCCGCGTCACAACCAGGAGCGTCTGCTCTCCGACCGCATGCCGCAGAAACACCCACGATCGCGTGGTATTCGACGTCACAGGAATGTACGTTCCATACTTGAGCGCCGCACTCGCCTTCCGCGTCGCAATCAGCGTGCGATAAGTCTCCAGGACCGATCCCGGAACCCCCTCCTGCTCCTCGACGCTGCGGCCGTCATTGTTCTGCGAGTACCGGGCGTTATATGCCCCGGCATTGAGAATCCAGTAGTTCGACATTGGCGGGCCTGCGACCGCGTTCCACTTGAACGGCTCGCGCATGGGGATGTCGTTGGCGTCGCTCCCGAAGTTGCCCTTCACGCCCAGCATCGCCAGCTCGTCGCCGTAATAAATCATCGGCGTGTACGGCTGTGTCATCAGGATGGCAGCCGCCAGCTTCGCTTTGGCCAGGCTCCCGCCGAACGTCGAAGCCAGTCGGTCCACGTCGTGATCGCCGATGATCGCCATCGCGGCCCGGCCCGGCGGCACGTTCGTCGTCGTCAGCGTCATCCGGTCGTAAAGCGGCGTGCCCGACTCGTTCGCAAGGGCATCGCGCGCCGCGAATTCAAACGGCTTCGTCATGCCCGCATCGAAGCCCAGCAGCATCTCAACCCCCGTGATGCCCCAGTCCGCCTGCTCGGCAAACGTGAACACGTGCGGATTCACCGCGCGAAGCGCCTGCTTCCACGGGAACCAGAAGTCATCCATGTTGTAGCCCCACCCGTTAGGGCCGCTGCCGTATCGCTGCCAGACATGGTCCAGCCGGTAGCCGTCAATCCCGTCCGACGGGTCGCCGTCATTGTTGGGGTCCAACCAGTGCTTCGCCCAGTCGGTGACCATGTCAAACGGATTCGTGTCGTTCAGGTTCCAGTGGATGAAGCCGACGTTGCTGCCGTTCCACGTGTTGTAGGTTGAGCCGAGGTAACTGGTGTTCGACCCATTGGTGAACGCCAGCCAGTTGTCATAAGGGCTTGCCGGGTTCCCCGATGCGTTTTGATACCAGATCGACTGATGGCTGATACCGTAAACCACGAAGTCGAGGAAGACCTTGATCCCCCGCGCATGCGCTGCATCCACAAACGCCAGAAAACCCGCCTCATTCCCGAACCACGGATTGATCTGATCCGCGGGGCCATGCTGATAGCCGTGATAGGCGGGCGACGGGAAGATCGGATTGAGCCACACGGCGGTGATCCCCAGTCCTTCGAGGTAGTCCAGCGAGGCGGTCAATCCCCCAAAGTCGCCGAACCGCTGGGCATCATTGTTGGAATCGCGATATGCGATCGGCATGATGTGATAAAAGACCTCTTCGCGAATGTCCCGCACGATCGGCGTACCAGCCTTCGCCGGCGCACAATTCATCGAAAAGGCCGCAAGTGCAGTCAGGATGATGATCAGTTTCTTCAAACGGCACCAAAGGGTTGAGTTCAGGAGTGGTCGGCTTGCCTTGTGTCAGGCATCTTCAGTTCGCGTCACTTCAGCTATCGACCATCTTAGCCGTCAGAACCCCCGTATTCAAACGTTTTACCTGGCCTTTGCCGCCTAACACGCAGTAATCCGCCGCCTGAAGGCACTTGTTGGGTACGAGAATGCGGCCCTGCGTTCCTTCCGCAGCATCGCCCTCGCGACTTCCGCGGCGTCGCCCTCATGTCTTCCGTAGCATCGCCCTCAAGTCTCCCGTGCTGCCGCACTCATGTCTTCCGTGGCATCGCCTTCGCGTCGTCCGTGGCGCCGCACTCAAGTCTTGCGCCGTACTCAAGACTTCCGTAGCGTCACCCCTTGTGGGTGACGTCGTGGTCTTATCAATGTAGTCGGTGTTGTGTCTCGCGCAATCGCATCCCCCCTCACATTTAACTCCGGTCAAGGACCGGGGGGAGTTCTCCGCCCACTCGCACAAGAAAATTCCGCGCGAGCGCTGAGCAAATATGTATGATGCAATGCGCACACGCCCATCCATTCCGTGCCATCGCCAAGCGCATCTCCGCGCCCTGTCTCAAATCTCAAATTTCAAATCTGAAATTCTCTACCCCGCCCCCCACGTTGCCCCCATCCAGCGCCGCGCGCACCTCGCGTTTCACGTGTGTCACCTCCCCGACTCGTTTTTCAAGGACTTACAAACGAACTTCCCCGAAACTTTCCGTGCGTATTCGGCCATACACCAGTCGTGTTTCACCTTGCCCGATTTCACCAAAAACCACCCAATTCGCGAAGCGCCCCAACATACGCCCGCCACAACACTTGCCCACGCCTCCAGGAACTTTTTTCGCCTATTGTCACCTTCGATTCTGCGAGACTTACGCGCGTCCCAGGCCCCCGCCGGACGCATTCCACAGGAGCACTCTCGAATGCCCCCGCGCAACCCCGCCGCCCAAGGTTTTGACTTTTTGGTGTTTTGGCGTTTTGACTTTTCTCAGCGCCGCCCCAACACAAGCCCGCTCCAGGCGTTGGCACAATTCCGCAGCGCCTTGTGTCACCTTATGTCACCCTGCAAATCCCCCGCCTCTACCGCTCCCGTCGCCCCGGGGTATGCTTACCTCCTGCGAATCCGCTCACGGAGGCCGGTTGAAAATGCTCACGCTCGCCATCGCCGTCGGCAGTTTCCTCCTCTACCTCCTCGCCTATCACACCTACGGCCGCTGGCTCGCCAAGAAATTCTTCAAGCTCGACCCCAGCGCCCCGGTCCCCAGCCGCGAGCTCTGCGACGGCCACGACTTCGTCCCGACGCGCAAGCAGATCCTCTTCGGCCACCACTTCACCAGCATCGCCGGCACCGGCCCCATCGTCGGCCCGGCCCTCGCCGTCATCTGGGGATGGGTCCCGGCGCTCCTCTGGGTCCTCTTCGGCAGCATCTTCCTCGGGGCGGTTCACGACCTCTCGGCGCTGGTCGTATCCATGCGCAACCGCGGCCAGACCATCGGCGAGATTGCCGGCCGTCTCATCAACCCGCGCGTGAAGCTGCTCTTTCTATTGATCCTCTTCCTCGCCCTGATGATCGTCCTCGCCATCTTCGGTCTCGTCATCGCCAACATCTTCGACATGTACCCGTCGAGCGTCTTGGCGGTGTGGATCGCCATGCCTATCGCCATGGTCATCGGTTACCTGGTTTACAAGAAGGGCTACTCCCCCACCGTCCCGGCGCTTATTTCTCTCGCCATCATGCTCGGCTGCGTGATTCTCTCCGGCGAGGTGGAGGCCATCGACTTCCGCATCCCAACCATGACGCTCGCGGGCTACAGCGTCGGCCCGGTCGTAACCTGGACGCTGATCCTGCTCGTCTATTGTTACTTCGCCAGTGTCCTGCCGGTCTGGCTCCTCCTGCAACCGCGCGACTACGTGAACAGCTACCTGCTGGTCTTCGGCTTGGTGCTGCTCATGCTTGGCATCGGCGTGGCGACGTTCACGATCGACGGCGGCGTCCCCATCGTCGCCCCGGCCCTGCGCACCGACGTGGCCGGAGCGCCGCCGATCATGCCCTTCCTCTTCATCACCATCGCCTGCGGCGCCATCAGCGGCTTCCACTGTCTCGTCTCCAGCGGCACCAGCAGCAAACAAATCGCCTGCGAGACGGACGCCCAATTCGTAGGGTATGGATCAATGCTGACTGAAGGTTTCCTGGCCATCCTCGTCATCCTCGCCTGCTGCGCGGGATTGGGACTTGGCGTGAGAGGGGTGGACGCAGGGCCAAAAATCCTCGGTTCAAGTTCGTATTTGCCTTCGGGAGGCCCTGCCATGTTCAGCTGCTTCGTACTTGAAGATGGAGCTGCGGTAACCGGCCAGGAATCCGGACGCGACCTACTCTTTGTCTGGGCGCGGAACGGCTACCCGTCTTGGAACTATCTCGACACATTCCGTTTCAAACGCGACGATTTGCCAGCCATATCACAGAGAAGCTCGGACTTGATACGCGAGCGCTCCATAACGCCCGGACCTGATAACGTACCTACTGCCGAGAGAATCGCGCCAGATGGAACCCTGATCACCAGAATCGCTCGGGGGCAGTCAATCCCTATTTACGATGGTTATTTGCGTCTCGAGGAGCAAGGAGAAATAGTTTTTAGTGGAAGATGTGTTTGGTCAACCCGTTACGACTCCTGGACCGCCGCCGGCGGTCTGGCACGCACGATCAGCGCGTTCGTCGACGGCTCCGGCAATTTCATTACGGCGCTCGGCATTCCCAAGCCCGTTGCGGTCGCATTAATGGCCGTGCTGGTCGCCTCGTTCGCCGCCACCACGCTCGACACCGCCACGCGCCTGCAGCGCTACGTCATTCAGGAACTCGCACAGACCTTTCACATCAAACCACTCATCGGTGCGCAGGGTGCAACGATCTTTGCCGTCCTCACCGCGGCGGCCGTCGCTGCCATCCCCCCGCCGGGACAAACCTGGGCCACCGGTATGGGAAAGGGCGGCCTCACCCTCTGGCCCGTTTTCGGCGCCGTCAACCAGCTCCTCGCCGGCCTCTCCTTCATGGTCGTCGCGTTCTACCTTGCCCGCCGCAAGATGCCGACCTGGTTCATCGCCGGCGCGGCGGTGGTGATGCTCGTCCTCCCCGCCGGCGCGATGCTCTATCAACTGCTCAACACAACCGACGGATTCTGGCCGAGGGGACAATACCATCTCGTCGTCGCCGCCATCATCATCCTGCTGCTGGAGTTCTGGATGGTGGCCGAAGCGCTCAAGCTATGGCCCCGTGTCCAAGGGGTCCTGGAAGCTGAACTTCCCCCGATCCGCCGCGGCTTCCCAGTCATCGTCGAGGGCGGGGGTTCAAACGCATGACCCCGAGACGGCATGGGCGTACCGTGACAGACGTTATTTCACTCGTGCCTGTCGAGGTGTTCACCGAGCATCGACCGCGCGGCGTGCCGAACGTGGAGCACGTGAACGACGCTCTTGTCGATGGTGAAGAGGATTCGATGGTTGCCGCAGATCAGTTGCCGGATAGGAACATCAAAGAAGTCGGATTCTGGCGCAAGTGGGCATCGCTCAGGCAGTTCCGAAAGAGAAACGCACGCGCTCTCAATTCGGCTCAGCCACTCGTCCGCCGCAGTTGGAGATTGCTCGGTAAGCCAGTCAAAGGACTGAGTAATTCCCGACTCAGCCTCAGGCTGAAGCACGACGCGGTATTTCATGTATGCGTCTCGCCGCGTCTTCGCTTTCGTATGTCTGCGAATGCATCGGCCGCGGTGCGGCCCTTACCCTGGCGCACCGACTCAAGCCCACGGCGAACGCCCTCGATGGCTTCCGCGCGATCAAGCGCATCGAGGAGTGCCTGATAAGCGGCAGCGTCCTGAACGACGACTTCCGCCGCGCCATTGACGGTAAGCACCTGAGGAAGGCCAGACTCCTTCAGGCGCTCGATGTGTTCGCGAGCGTTTCGCTGGAAATCGGTAAAGGAGCAGATATTGTCCAAACGAACCATGAGACAAGTCCTCGGAATCCCTGATCGACATCTATATAGATGTTAATTAGCTGCGATTAGCATGTCAAGCAGCTTGGGAAAATAGTCCCAGAACGGGGAATCAAGCGTCCAATCCTGTATTGGCAATCACCTGTTCTGATGCTATATTTCTTTCAGAGGATATTGAAACTTCCGGCGCCGCCGGTCATTTCAGGAGCTTCAACATGGCCGCCCTTCCCCAGACTGACCCTCCCCCCGCAGCCGCCAACCCCGCACTCGACGCGTCCAAGGCCCTCTTCATCCGCCGCTGGGGCGAAATGGCCAATTACTGGGGCATCAACCGCACCATGGCCGAGATTCACGCCCTATGCTTCGTCTCCACCGAGCCGATCTGCACCGACGACGTCATGGAGCGCCTCCAGGTCTCGCGCGGCAACGCCTCCATGAATCTCCGCTCCCTCGTCGACTGGGGCCTCATCCACCGCGTTCACATCCGCGGCGACCGCAAGGAATACTTCACCGCCCTGACCGACGTCTGGCAGCTCTTCGAGACCATCGTCCGCCAGCGTCGCCGCCGCGAAGTCGAGCCGATTCTCGAAACCCTGCAAAGGTGCCGCGAAATGGTCATTAACGACGCCGGCGGCAAGAAGCCGAAGAGCGACGAATCCAAGGCCTACCTCAAGCGGCTTGACGACATGGATAAGTTCCTCGAAGCCGTCGGCGCCATGGTCGATCTGCTCATGAAGGTCGGCCCCAAGGGAATCGGCCGCGTCAGCGGGATGATCATGAAAATCGCGGGCTGAGCGCGGGATATCAGCGGAGATGCGCCGGCGGAATTGCCAATTGGTGGACTGGATTACTGAAAGAACCCGACGCATTGTCCGTTGTGCTATGGACGAACATTGCTCAGTCGCTGATGGCGATCATCCATTCAACATATGAATCGGGCTGACCACATGAATAACAAATTGACAAACAGCCTTATCCGCTCGGCTGCACTCGTACTGTTCCTGCCATTTCACGCAAGCGCTTCAGCAGGTGAATCCAAGACCGTGAATTGGCCCTCGTTCCGTGGTCCGGCTGCCTCGGGCGTCGCCGAAGGATTCAGGACCGCCCTGAAGTGGGATGCCCAGTCCGGCGAAGGCATCAAGTGGAAGGCGGAGATTCCCGGCCTCGGCCTGTCGAGCCCGATCATCTGGGAGGATCAGGTCTTTCTGACAACGGCGGTCCGCAAGGAAGGCGATCAACCGCTCAAGGTCGGGCTCTACGGCGACATCAAACCGGTCGAGGACGACTCGCAATACAGTTGGCATGTCATTTGCCTGAACAAGAAAACCGGCAAGATCGAATGGGACGAAGTCGCCTGCGAGGGCGTCCCGAAGATCAAGCGGCACACCAAGGCCAGCCACGCCAACAGCACCCCCGCGACCGACGGGAAACACGTCGTCGCCATGTTCGGCAGCGAGGGCCTGTACTGCTACGACATGCAGGGCAAGCTGCTCTGGAAGAAGGACTTCGGCATTCTTGATTCCGGCTATTACGTGGTGAAGGACGCACAATGGGGATTCGGCAGCTCGCCGATCATTCACGACGGCTACGTCATTATCCAGTGTGACGTGCAGGAGGGCTCGTTCGTCACAGCGCTGAACGTGAAGACCGGCGAAGAGGTATGGAAGACGCCACGGGACGAAGTGCCGACCTGGAGCTCACCCGCGATATTTCAGACCACCGGCGGCCTGCAAATCGTCTGCAACGGCTACAAGCACATCGGCGGCTACGAGTTTTCCACGGGCAAGGAAATCTGGAAGCTGGTGGGCGGCGGTGACATCCCCGTTCCCACGCCGGTGGTCGGCCACGATCTTGTCTATATCACCAACGCGCACGGGATGATGGCGCCGATCTACGCGATGAAGCCGTCCGCGCAGGGTGAGATCACGCTGAAGAGCAGCGAGGACACTCACGAGGCTGTTGCCTGGTGGGGACCGCGAATGGGCAATTACATGCAGACGCCGCTGATCTACGGCGAATATCTTTATAGCTGTCTCGATAATGGCGTGCTGACCTGCTACAACGCAAAGACCGGCGAAAAAGTGTATCGCAAGCGCGTCGGCAAAGGGCTCGCCGGCTTCACCGCCTCGGCCGTCGCCGCTGACAAAAAAATCTACTACACCTGCGAAGACGGCGACATCTACGTCGTCCGAGCGGGGAAGAACTTCAAGCTCTATCGCAAGTGCTCGCTCGGCGAACCGTGCATGGCGACGCCCGCCATCTCCGACGGCGTCCTGTTTGTCCGCGGGGAGAAGCACCTGTTTGCCATCGAGCGTATGCCGAAGAAGTCGGGCAAGACCCCGAAAGTGCAAGTTAAATAGTCGCTTGCCTGAATCGGAGCGTGATTCTCCGCGCCACCGAACCATTTGATCTCCACCCAATGCAAGGCACCCTCACACCTTGTACGCCGGTGAAATCGGCGGGGCACTCCGCTTTGGCATTCACCGACACACTCCTTTGTCATGCGTCGGTGCCCGGTTTAATCTTTTACTGCGATTGAATCGGGCAGCCGCCGAATCGGATAGCACGTTGCTAATGCGTTCGTCGCAGGGATAAGTGGATCGCCACGCTGATCGTGGCGTTGCAAGCTCCTGCGAATCTCAGGTCGTTCTGGCATTCGCTGATGATTGCGGTAATCGGAGTCGTAATGTGAAAACGAAACATGGCATTTCGCTGATCGTGGCCGCGCTTCTCGTGATTGGCGTATCCGGCTGTTTTCTCCTCCCGATTCTGGACCTTTTCGTCACCGATGACGGACCGATCGCCCCCGGCATCACCGGCAACCTCGGCGACCCGATGCCGTCGCTCACGGCTGATCAACTGGTGACCTTCAACCGCGGCAAACTCGTGATCAACCAGCGATTCGGTATCGTCGACGGCCTGGGACCGGCTTTCAACGTGACCTTTTGCGGCGCCTGTCACGAGCGACCGACGCCCGGGGGCAGCGCGGGACTCTATCGCAACTTTTTCCTGGCCGGTCGGGTTACCGGCGCCGGGACGTTTGAGTTTTCCGAGTCGCAGGGTGCTGCCGGCGGCGTGATTCGAATGTTCAATCACGATCCGACGCTTCCGGCTCGCCCTGTCGTGCCGGCAACTGCAACCGTTTTCGCGCAGCGCAACCCGATTCCCATGTTCGGCATGGGGCTGCTTGCCGAATTAAGTGACGAGGAACTCCTGTCGCGCGCCGACCCCGACGATGCCAACGGCGACGGCATCAGCGGCCGGGCCAATTTCGACCGCGGATTCGTCGGCCGCTTTGGGCGCAAGTCGCAGACCGTTTCCATCGAAGGCTTCATCCGCGGACCCCTGTTCAACCACCTTGGCATCACCACGAACCCGCTGACCAACGAACAACGGGCGATGCTGCCCGTGGATAGTTCGGCACGGAAGAAGCTGATCGACGTCAGTCGAGTCATTCTGCCGGCTGGCGTGAAAAACGGACCGCACGAGCAGGCCGCGGCGGCCGACGGTCCCAATTTCGATAACGATGGCGTGCCGGACCCGGAGATGTCGGGGCAGGACCTCTTCGACCTTATCAGCTTTTCGATGATGCTCGCAGCGCCGGCTTTCGACCCCCCTACCCCGCAAACCAATCATGGGCGGCAGCTCTTTCATAGCGCTCGCTGCTCGGATTGTCACGTTCCTCGGCTCAACGGTCCTCGCGGCCCGGTGCCGTGCTACTCTGATCTGCTCCTGCACGACATGGGGGCCGAACTCGCCGACGGCATCATCATGAAGGACGCTTCAGGCTCGGAGTTTCGCACGCAGCCGCTGTGGGGACTCGCGGCAACCGGTCCATATCTGCATGACGGCCGCGTCGACACCATTGAGGCCGCCATCCTCGCGCACGGTGGAGAGGCGCAGGCTGCTCGCGACGCATTCGCGGCATTTTCGACGCAAGACATGGCAGATCTGATAGAGTTCCTGTTTTCACTCGGAGGCCGGAGCCAGACAAGCCCCGGACTTGTCCCACCGAACACGGAGATCCCGGCCATCGGCAGTTACGGCGGACCTTTTCGCGCGCTCACGATTGACGAGGGACAACAGTTCATTCGGGGTCGTGGCGTCTTCGATCGGGACTTCGGATTTGCACAGGGCGCGGGCGGCTTAACCGGTCCCGATGCCGTTGGGCGTTTCAATGGCGATAGTTGCCGGGCGTGCCACTTTGATCCCGTCATCGGCGGCGCTGGCCCGCGCGGCGTGAACGTGATGCGACATGGTCACATTGACGGCGGCGGAAATTTCACCGCACCGGCAACAACGCCGAACACGATTCTGCACAAGGAGATCCGAATCGGGCACCCGGTGATCTCGGCAGGGGCGGATGCCAATTTCTTCGAGATGCGACAGACGCCTCATCTCTTTGGAGCCGGTCTGATCGACGCCATTTCCGAGGCGACCATCATGGCCAATGCGGACCCGGCCGATGGCGACGTCGACGGCATCAGTGGTCGCGCACACACATTGACCGACGGCCGCATTGGTCGATTCGGCTGGAAAGCGGACGTCCCGAGCGTTGCCGAATTCGTGCGCGACGCGATGGCCGCGGAAATCGGCCTCACGCTACCGGCTCAGGCGGGACTTACATTCGGATTGACGACCGATCTGGACGGCGTGGCGGACCCGGAGCTATCGCTGACGGACGCCGAGGATATTGCATTCTTCCTCAGTACACTCGCCGGACCGCCGCGACAACCCGCGGCCAATGCCGCCCAAGTGGCGCAGGGCGAGGCCGTGTTCTCGTCGGTGGGGTGCACGAAGTGTCACATTTCATCGCTGGCCAGTTCGCTTGGCGATGTCCCGCTTTTCTCTGACCTGCTGCTGCATGACATCCTCGCGACAGGGTCCAAGGGCATCGTCAGCGGCAGCGCGACACAGACGGAGTTTCGCACGGCGCCGTTATGGGGCCTGAGTCGAACACCGCCCTACTTCCACGACGGCTCGGCGGACTCGATTGATCTGGCGATTCGCAAGCATGATGGAGAAGCTTTGACCATTCGCCAGGCGTATGAGGTGCTTTCTGAATCAGACCGAGCGGCCCTCCTGGCCTTTTTGGATACGCTTTAGGATCGCAGGAGTCGAAGTGTGGATCGTAATGATCCGCGGTACTGGTAGCGTTTGTTTTTTGCAGAGAATCGAGGCGATCCAGCACAACTGGCCCGCTCCCTTACCCTTGACATCGCCCTGCGACGTAAAGGGCAGGCGGTCGCGGCTCGGATTGAGGCAGACGATACCCGTACCTGATCCGCTGCTGTCTCGCATCTGGTGAATCAATCGTGATATCATAAAGGCGTCGCCTCGCACGCGGAAGGATATTACGTGCCATGACGTATAAATCGATCCTCAGAAACCAGATCGTTGTGAATATCACGGCCGCTCTTGTCGCGATCCCGCTCTTTCTGCTGTTGGTGTCACAAGGCTGTCAGTCGGCGGTGACCGCGATCTTTGCGCGAACTTTCGCCGGCCCTAAAGCCTTTTTCGATGCGACCGATCGTCTCGGGTCGGCTGCCACCTCTCGCGGTTGGGGCGGACTTGCCGCCTTCGATTACGACAACGACGGCGACATCGATCTGCTGTTGCCCGGCGGCGCCGGCGCAGCCAATTCTCTGCTTCGTAACGACGGACAGGCGGGTTTTGTCGACGCGGCCGCGGAGGCCGGAGTCGCGTTCGTCGCCGACAACTGCGCGGCCTGCGCCGTCGGCGACTTCAACAGCGACGGATGGCTCGACCTGCTCCTTGGCAGACAGAAACTTGACCTTCCGCCGAGCACAATTGCCGGGCCCATCATGATGCTCAACAACGGGGCCAACGGCGCAGGCGTGGTAACATTTCGGCTGGTGACTTCGCAGGAATCCGGGCTGACCAGCGACGCACCGGCAATGGGATTCGGCATCGGCGATCTGGATAACGACGGCCTTCTGGATATCGTCATCGGCCGCTACGACATAACGGTCGTGGGGCTGTTTCTGGTGCCGATCTATGAAACTCAGCCGAACGAGATCTGGCGATGCACGGGCATCGTCAACGGCACTGCACAATACCAGCGCGTGACCGGCACCGACATCGAAGGCGGGATGCAGAACGGCTTTTCCCCCGATACCGCGAGTCAGACGTTTATTCCCGGGACATTCGTCGTCCATTTGTCCGACGTGGACGGGGACGGCCGGCTCGACATGTTTTACCTGCACGATATCCCCGGTGGCATCGACTATCTTCACAACGACGGCAACATGGCGTTCTCTGCCCGACAGGTGGACCTCCTCAACAAACACGGCGGCTGGATGGGCATGGCCAGCGGCGACTACGACGGCGACGGCGACATCGACTACTTCGTGACCAATGTCGGCTGCGATTTCACGCAGGCGTTCGCCCCAAATTCGATTGCCAGCGCGCACGCGCTTCCCAACGGGGCCTTCTTTCATCGGCTCCTTCGCAACGACGGCGGCGTGCTGGTGGATGTCACCACGACCACCGGCGTCACGGCTTCCGGGCCGCTGCCGCCCTCCAACTCGATCGGAGGCGGCGGGCTTTCGGGGACCGAGTTCGGTTTCGGCGCGACATGGATCGATGCGGATAACCGCGGATTGCTCGATCTCTACTGGGCCGGCGATTTGATTTCGTATATTCAGCGAGGGATCGTACTGAGCAGTCATGGCGTCGGCCGATTTCTGGAGAGCAACGGTAACGGCTCATTCGCCGATCAGACGGCCGAACGCGGACTCTTCAACATTCAGGCTGACCGCTCTTTGGCATTCGGCGAACAGGACGCCGCCCGAGCCGTCGTTACAGAGGATCTGAACGGTGACGGATTTCAGGACCTCATGGTTGCGAATTCGTCCGTCTTCGGAACTCCGAATCCGAAACATCGCCTCTTCCTGAATGCCGGGGTCGCAGGCAATCACGGCATTACCGTGAAGCTGCAAGGCGGCACCAGTAATCGCTTTGGTATCGGCGCTCGCGTCACGATTGTTGCGGGTGGGCGCACTCTGATTCGCGAGGTGCTCACAAGCGTTAGCGCTTTTGCAGGCGTTCAGCCTCAGGCGCACTTCGGCATTGGCGCCGCAACCGTCGTCGACGAGTTACAGGTGAAATGGCCCTCGGGGAAAGTCACCATGCTGAGCAACGTCGCCGCGGATCAAGTCCTCTCCGTCGTCGAGCCCTGACGAATCCGCTGCCTTGCCGCCCTCAATGAACGTGTAACTGACAGACCCACGGGCACAAGAGAGCAGGGTATCACACCGTAGAGCATGATTGCCTTGTAAGCGTCGATGGATCGACTGTGCGTTGCGTCCAGCACAAGACAGGCCGTATACGCGGCATAGTAAAAAAGAAACAAAAGACCCTCGGGCCGGGCGATGCGAAGGCCCGTGAAAAAAACGGGGATACAAAGAAACGCGGACGCCATCATCACCGGAATATCAAGCGTCAGAGCGGCATGTGAAACGGGCAAGCCGCCGGGCGTTGCAACCGCGCCGAGGCCGAGGATGGCGAGGAGATTAAAGACGCAGCTCCCGATCACATTGCCGACCGCGATATCGCGCTGACCCTTCAACCCCGCCATTACTGATGTGGCGATCTCCGGCGCGCTGGTGCCTATCGCTACAACGGTCAGCCCGATGACAAGCTCACTCATGCCGACGGATCGAGCGAGGGTGACAGACGCTTCGACCAGCCAGTCAGCGCCGAGTACCAGCAGTCCGAGCCCTCCCGCCACCAGCACGCCATTCCATAACCACGAAGTCGGCCTGGGCGAATCCGGCCCGCCGAATTCCTTTGCATACTCCGCTTTGATCCGCGCGCTTTCTCGTCGGCTCAGGTAGACACAAAACATCGTGTAGGCAACCGCGCCGGTCGCAAGCACGACGCCGTCAAGTCGATCGACGACACCATCGACACTCATTGAGGCCACCGCAATGCCGGCAAGAATCATGACCCAGATATCGATGCGCACGATCTGCATGGCCACGCCCAGCGGACCGATGACGGCTGAGATGCCCAGCACAAGCAGAACGTTGCAGATGTTGCTTCCTATCAGGTTGCCCAGGCCGATGTCGCTCTTGCCGGACAGGCCGGACTTGATCGTCACCGCCAGTTCGGGGGCGCTGGTCCCCATGGCAACCACCGTCAGCCCCACCACCAATGGAGAAATCCCCACGGCCGCGGCAAGTCGGGCCGCCCCGCGAACGAGTGCTTCGGCCCCGACGAGCAAAAGGCCGAGGCCGCCAAGGAACTCTGCAATGGACAGGATGTTCAAGTTCTCGAATTCTCCCAAATTGACCCGGGAATCTCACGAAACTCGCACCGCGAGAATATGGGCCTAGGCGGTTGCGGACAAGGCGTCCATGCCCGCTTACACGAAGTGATCTATGTCACCGTGGAGCGGCCTGATGCATCCAATGCGGGATGACACGTGGTATTGCTGGTTCGGATGACATGGCACGTGCCATTCGTCCGGGACTACAATTCCCGGTTAGTCCAATGCCGGAGGAAACAGATCGTGCGATTTCACATTTGGTTAGTGGCGGCGATGGCGGTTCTTCCTTTTTTGGCATGCAACGAGAAAGCCGACAAGGCTCCCGCGGCGCAAGAGCCCCGAGCATCCACCTCGGCGGACGCGGCATCCAAGGTTTCTGAGTCGTCGGGCGCACAACAGGAGAAAACAGCGATGGCCGACATGATTTCCAAGAGTGAGGCGGAGTGGAAGAAAGAGTTGACGCCGGAGCAGTATCAGGTGGCGCGGTGCAGCGCGACGGAGGCACCGTTCACAGGAAAATACTGGGATCATCATGGCGACGGCGTGTACCGCTGCGTCTGCTGCGGCGAGCCGCTGTTTGACTCGACAACAAAGTTCAACTCTGGCACCGGCTGGCCCAGCTTTTTCGCCCCGAAGGAGGAAGGCAAGATTGCCGAAAAGGAAGACCGGGCATACGGAATGGTCCGGACCGAAGTGCAATGCAAAAAGTGCGGGGCGCATCTGGGCCACTTGTTCGACGATGGCCCTGCCCCGACGCGCATGCGCTACTGCATCAACTCGGCCTCGCTGAAGTTCGAAGATCGCAAGAAATAGACGGCGACAGGGAGACGCTTCAGGGTCCGCCGAACACCAGCCAGGTCAGATCAAGGTCTGTTCCATCGCGGCCGGGACGACGATTTCTTGGCTCTGTACTAGAATCTCCGCAGCGGTAACTCGACGCGGATTTTCGCCCGCTTGACAGCCATCGCAGGGCCACCTAGAGTCCTGCTTCGAATATGGATGCGGGGTAGAGCAGTTGGTAGCTCGTCGGGCTCATAACCCGGAGGTCGCTGGTTCGAGTCCAGCCCCCGCTATGCCGGCCGTCCTCATAGCTTCGGCTGTCAGGACGGTCTCTTTTTGCGCTATGCGACCATCCGGCAGGACGGCCATCGGCCCAATCACGTCCGCCACGAACCGATTGAACTGAGAGGGCGACATCAGCCCAGCGAAATTTGTCTTGGCTTCCAAGAACGCTTGCCGGCAATCGGCCATCAGATCGTCCATGTCGGCTACGGCTTGAACCGCCACGGCATCCAACGCCTGCCGAAGCCCATCACGCTTCGCTTCATGCTCTGAAAGCTGCCGGGCAATGGCCTTTTTGGCCCCGGCTTCAATCTCCGGGTCCACCAAGAGCCGGGAGAGGCCGACAAGCATTTTGTCCGTTTCGGCAATCTCGCCTTTAAGCCGTGCCGATTCGTTCCGGTTCTGTTCCAAGGCTTCCCGCGTCATCGCCATGACTTCGTCCAGCACGCCGTCCATGTCGTCGAAGACAGCGGTCATTGCGGCCTGGATTCGAGCCAGCAGTCGATCCTCGCGGACCGTCGCGGTGTTCCTACATTCTCCCGCCCTTTTAGCCATACGACGGCCGCAACTGTAGTAGCGGTACTCGCCCTTGGCGTTCTTGCTCTTGCGGCAGTAGTAAACGCAGCCGCACTCCGCACAAAACAGGTGTCTAGTGAATGGCCGGAGTTCACTTACATCGCGTGGATGATCTTTCGAATTTTCGGCAAGTCTCGCGTGGACCCGCTCGAACATCGCATCGTCGATGATCCGCAGCGATTCGTCCCGAGTCACCAAGTGCCGGCTTTCGTCGCTCCAACGCGGAACGCGCTTGCCGGTCGCACGATTCAGCTTGTAGCAGCGCCGAAGGAATCGCACTTCGCCCAGGAGCATCCGATTCGTCAGGATGCTGCGAACCGTCGTGAAACCCCACGGCCCGCCGAGCCGAGTCGGCACTCCCCGGTCCCTGACCCGATTAGCGACTTCCTTGAGGCTGATCGTTTCCGAATCGTACGATTCAAAAACATATCTGACCGTCGCCGCCTCTTCGGGATGAATCGCCAGTCTCTTCTTGCCGTCGCCGGCTTCGACAACGCGAAAACCGTAGGGCGGAGGACCGCCAGTCCAGTAGCCTTGTTTGTGTCGCTGCACAAGGCCGTCGCGAGTCCGCTCCGCCAGCACGCGGCTGTAATCCGCCGCGACGACCAGTTGCACGCCGCGGGCCAGCGCGTTCGTGCCTTCGGTGACACTTATTACCTCGACACCGTGCTGTTCCAGATCTTCGACCAGAACGTGCGTTTCGGCGGCGCGGCCGAGGCGATCAAACTTGTAGACGTAGAGCCGGGCGATGCGTCCGGCTTCCGCTTCTTGCATCAGCCGGAGCAATTCCGTCCGGCCGCCCGTCGTCCGGCCCGTCTTGGCTTCGTCGATGAAATGCTTGAGCGGCTTACCCGCTGCCCGCTCGCAGGATTCGATTTGCACGGCGATGCTTGTACCGTCGTCCTGCGCGTGGCTCGAATAGCGAGCGTACATCGCGTCGTACTTGCGGCTCCCGCCGCTATCCTCGCCCTTCCTCTCGCTGCCATTCCGCTGTGCCGTCAGCATGACCATGATCGTTCCCGTCCGGCTCCGTCGCCTGCTGTCCTGACCGTTTTCGACGTTCGCGGTGAAGCTCCACGGCCCGCGCCGCGATGATACTCACCAGCCACCGCCTTGCGGCGGCACCGTCGCGAATTCGTATACCGTCCGCTTCCATTGTAGACAGGCGCTCTGGCGGATTCTCGTCATTATCGACGGCAAAAGGGGAAGCGAATGGACGGACCAGGCGCACGAGCAGACCCCCCAGGCAATGCTGCCTAATCCCTTTCCCGTTCGGGCGGCTCAGGCTCGCGCCCGACGCGCTCGTTTTCGATCTGCTTGAGCCGTTCATCCAGGATGGACGGCCGTTCGTCAGGATCGCCTAACTCGCCTTGCTTTTCCTGCATGACCTCGCCGGGCGTTCTGGTTCCCGCCATTCCGTATACGGTGGGCTGCGCCACGTTCGATTCCGGGTACATCGCAGCGCGAAGTTCCGCGACGCCCTGTCGCAACATCGCCGAAGCGTGCCCGGCTCCAATCTTCGGAATAGGTTTGTCTTTTGCCATCGCAATTCCTCCGTTTCAATAACACGCTCAATCGCCGCGCGGGTCGCGGCACCGATCCACGAACCTGCGCTGATCCAGGTATGCGTCCTGCATGTCGCGAGCGCGGCGGCGCTCGTAACTTTCCGCCAGTCCGTTGGATAGGAGCAGCCCTCCAGCGGCCACCATCAGGTATCCGCCAAGCGGTGGACTCAGTTCTCCGAAAAGCCCGCCAACCAGAAAGGTAAAGGCCGGTTCGACCATGCACTTGACCTTGATTTCGTCCATGCGTCCGGTGAAACGCATGAGCCGGGGCGTGCCGTTGTAACGTGAGTGCGGCTCAGGTTCGCCGGACCGGGCACGGCCGTGGATGCGCGCCCGCACGACCAAGCACATGCCTACATACACCAGGAGGAAAATAAACATCGGCTCGAGATCGTAAATTGGTTCGCAGAAGGCTGGCCAGAAGAAGATGAGCAGCAGCGCGGCTCCTCCCTGGAGTCCGACGTATCGCTCACCGAACGAAGCGGGCCTGTGCAGGAAGACTTCCACCGAAACCGCCAATGCCCGTGCCAAGAAGACGACGATGCTGACGAAATTGCGGAATCCGTTGCGATGGTCTTGCGGCGGTTCCTGATACACGACAATACTCCGGTTGGTACGCTGCCCTACACCGCGGACATCACGATTTCTGGCCAAAGCTCGCTTGCAGCCACGTTCGTTCGCTCGCCTTGAATACTCTGCCGTTCTGGAACACGATTCCGTCCACCATCCAGCCGTTGGCCGGACCGCCGGTCCGCAGCCGCGTGAACTCCCGTGGCTGGATTTCCAGCTCGAAAATCTCTGAAAAACCCGCCGTCGAGTGTCCGGCGTGTCCAAGCCAATCTAGCCCGAGCGCGGCCGACCACTGCTCGTCCGCGTCGTACGAATTATTCCCGCTGATCATGAACTGACGCGAGCGCCCGATGAGGCGCGACGCCCACTCGTTGGTTACTGCATCGCCGTTGGCGTGCAGTATCTTTGTATTGAGATTGGCGAGCAGGGAGTCCGTCTCCGCCCGCGCCTTCTCATTGCCGCCCAGCGCGGCGATGAAATTGCTGTAATTCTGCGACAGCAGCACGGTCGCCACACGAGCGGCGCGGCATGTCGTCTGGAACTGCATGTCGTACGATGTAACGAACGCCTGCGCTTCGTCTGCCCACAAGAATACAGGCCGCGGACTCACGGCGACATTCCGACGTTCGATGCTTCGCTGAAAGACATATTTCCAAAGTACCTGCGCGAATTGGCCAATTTCGCCGAATTCCTTCACCGGAAGGTCAATCACGATGATCATGCCGCGTTCGACCGCCTCCGGCGTCACGGTCGTATCGGTGCAGAACAACTCGCGGAGCAGACCGCGATTGAGCATGTCGGCCCAGCCCATGAACGTCGCTTGAATGACGCTGCGTGTCCGGTCAGCCAGGTTCGGCCATTCGAGCATGTAGTAGTCGCAGACCACGCCAAAATCGTGTCCCTGTCGCGCGGTTTTCTCCCGCTTGTCGGCCTCTTTGAGGCATCTGAAACAAAACGACTTCGACTGCCAGTCCGCATCCCGGATTTGCGCCCGCGACAGCGGTGCGGAGAGAATCACCCCTACCAGGTCCGGCACCGAAATCGTTCCGGTCGCGAGCCCCACAAGATCGACCGCATTCCGCACGCACTTCAAGGCCCCTTGCTTCCAGAACGTGCCGTCTTCCCGCCCGCCGCCGGAAGCGGTATTGCGCTCCCGGATTTCCATGACGTTAGAAAACAGATTGACGATGTTCTCCGTCAACCCGCCGCCTTCGCCGCTGCGATTCAATTCGTGATCGAGAAAGTTCAGCCTCCGCTTGGCGTCCGGCCCCACGATGATGAGATCGCCGAATCGTCCCGCAACGCGAGCATAGGACTCCCACAGCGCCCGTTCGTCCGCCTTCGCGGTCAGCACCAGCCCTCCGAATCCGGCATTGAGCATCGACAACGCAATCGTGCGCCCGCTCCCGCTCGACTTGCCGGAACCGGTCGCGCCCAGGACCAGCGTGCCTTCCACCGCATCGCGGAGGGTCCACGCATCATCTCGCGACCACCGCAGCAATTCATCGGACAGATCCCACCGCAGGGGACGGGCACGCGGATACGACTTGCGTCGGAACAATCGGCCGAGCATCACGCCGCCTCCCTCTTGTCTTCTGAATCGGACGACGGAACTTGGCCGCGCTTTTCCGCCACCATTTGCTCGAACTCCAAGTCCTCCAGCAAGGATCGCCTACTATGCTCAGCAAGCGCCGACTTCGCTGCAAAACCGGCGGCGATGAGGTACGCCACATCGTCTCCCCATCCAATGACAGGGGCGACATCAGGTATGACATCAAGCGGGCTCGGAACCAGGAGCAGCAGACCACAGGCCAGCGCCCACTTGGACATTTCCAGGCCCACCGACCGCAGCTTCGACTGCGGCATCGCCAGCAGCACCGTCGTCGTGATGAAGAAGATGGTTCCGCATACGACAATCATTTTCAGAAAACTGAAGAACTCGGCCATGACTGTTGCTCCTTTGAATAGCGCTTTCCTGAGAGACTTGGACTCGACAGCTGTCACGACTTCCTTTCGGAGTCGTCCAGAAGCAATCCACTGATCCACATTGCGACAATGACAATGATCTGCACTGGGTCCATGATTCTTTTTCTTTCTCCATTCACACCGGGAAGACGGAAGTCTCTTCTGGTTCCGCGTGCGTCAGCACATACGCCAGTACCAACAACCACAGCATCTCCATGTTTCACCGCCCTTCATGCCTGGGAAACTGCGAGCGCTTTGAGGGCGTCCGCTAGCTCCATGTTTTGCGGCTCCAACGCCCTGATCCGATTCAGGGTCGCTTCGAGCCACTCGATTAGCGTTTGCAAGGTGAGATTCGGTCCCGTGACCGTGATCCACCGTCCCTCGCCGAGGGGCACTCTGACTTGCGGGCGAGCGTCATGATTCCGCCGCAGCTTTCGCCGCGCTCGGCTCGGCCGTCGGCGATCTACCAGTGCTTCGCGCGTCAGTCCGCCCGATGCCACATCGTTCGCCAGGCGGGTTTGCGTCTCGCCGTCGCCAGCGATGGCAATCTGGTAGGCGGTGCTTGCCGGAATCTCGCCGGCATCGACACGTTTCACTACGTCGTCTGGCAGAGTGAGCAAGGCGGTAAGGCGAGAGACCGTCGCTTCCGAGAAGCCGATACGCCGGGCGACTTCTGCGGCAGTCCACCCCGACTCCTGAATCAGGCGATCGAAGGCCCTTGCACGCTCGATAGGGGTCAGGTCTTCGCGTTGCGAGTTGACGACGAGCTGCCGCAGCGTCACATCGACGGCGCTTAGTTCGCGGTCGTCAATGATGACGGGGACCGTGGTCAGGCCGGCACGCTTAGCGGCCCGGAGCCGGCGTTCACCATCGAGACACACAAACGCGTTTCCGTCCCGACGCACCAGGACCGGTTGCAGTACCCCGCACTCAGCGATGCTCTGCGCCAGCCCGACAAGCGGCTCTTCCTCGAAGCGTTTCCGCTGTTGAGGCGGGCATTGCACCAGGTCAATTTGCATCGTTTGGACAGCTTTGGGTTCCATGGCAGACTCCCTTACTTTCGCGCCCCCTACGGAGCGAAGCCCCGCGGGGCAGCCACTAAATACTTAGCACGGAGTCTGACGACTGGAGGTGTGCGGGAAGTTCGGGGATGCTCAGCTTGAGAAAAAACCTTCGCTCGACCTGCCGTCTCCGCAAGAACGCGGTGCATACAATTGTGAAACGACCGTCTAGTTCCGACCGGCCAATGCTTCCGATGGCGCTTCGATGACCTCTCAATTCCGAGTATTGCGACCCGATTTCCGTCAGCACATGTCGCTTGCCGACGCTTGGCCGAAGCCGGAAGCATTGCGCGCTTGGTTGCTAGCCCGCGGCGTCCGCGGCATTCGAAACGGAAAATGCCGGGCCATGCAATCTGGAGGGCCGCAGCCGGAGCGAGACATTGCCAAGCTCGTCGAATACCTACGCCAGACCCGTGATCCGCGGCGCGATCCTGACAAACTTCAGGAGACCCTCTACGCCTTCCTAAAGAAGCACAAAGCCGCCGATCCTGCCACGCTCGACCTCACCGAGATCGTGGAGTTGGTCAGCCAGCCGGCTGCCCCGTCGTTGCTCGACGCCCTGATGGAGGGAACCGGATTGGTACTGTCCGTTTTTGAACGCGTCCGCAATCCCGCCCGTTGCGTTGAACTCTGCCAAAGCCCCGAGGAGGTTCACGAAGCTGTTCGATGGATGTTCATAGAACTCGGCCGCTTGATGACCCGTAAGCAACTCACCGCGGGCGAGTCCATTTATCGCGGTGAAGACAGGATCGGTACATCCTTGGCCGACTACCAGCGCCGAGCCGTCGAATGGTGGCGCGCCGAACCCTGGACCGTGATCCGGGTGCGAGGACATCGAAGGTCTGCTGGCATGAGTATTGTTCTGCCGTTGAAGGCCGATATCTACGAATCCGTGTTTCGAGGCGAGCGAAAGACTTACTGGTGCACCCCGGCCGATCTATGTCGTCCGAGTCCAAACCTTTTGGTTGAAGGCTTGACGATGCGTCCGGCCGAAGAGGGACTGGAAGGTGACGCGCCGAGTCTCAATCTGATTGTTGCCGTGCTTTGCCAGGAAGCGCACCTGTCTGACGTACCAGGCGTCGGAATCGAATTCCCGCTGCGGCTCCTGACCTTTGCCGCGGCGCCCAAGCAGCGCCAACGAGCCTTGAAGTTCGAATACAAGCCGACGGGCACCTACATGCACGGAACCGACGTGGAATTCCTAGAACGCCAATTGATCATGAAGAATCGCGGCATCCGGCAATGGGGCCTGTGGGGAATCTGGCGAGGTCTTCAGAAATCTACAGCCGACGCGGCAGGACGTTGTGGCGAGCCGGCGTTTCAGCCGCGATCCTGATCGCGCCCCGGGGGTCCCTCCGGCATGATCCGGCGCACCCATTCAAGACTGCGCCCATCGCAGGTGCCGCCAGCCTTGAGCAACGCCTGGGCAGTCGCGGAGATCCCCATCGCCGACGCGCAGTCCAACGGCGTCATGCCATTTCGATCCCGTACATTGATATCAGCGCCGGCTGCCAGTAGCCGGTCGATGAGCTTCGGATCATCATTAGCGAACCCGGCAAAATGCAGCGGCGTCCAACCCCGGCCGTCGCGCGCATTCAGCCGCGCGCCGGAGTTAATCAGCTGCTCTACAGTCTCCAGACACCCGGCGATGACGGCGAGATGCAACAACGTTCCATCGCCGGCGATCTGAGCATTGGGATCGGCCCCGCGAGCAAGCGCGACGACTACGGCGTTCGCGTCGCCGTGAATTACCGCACTTGTTAAGTCCCTGTCCGCCTGCCTCCCCACTTCCTCCCCACGACTCCGGCCGCGATTGGCGACCCCATGATCCCGTCTACCATGTTTCCTCCCTTGTGTCACCGGTTTCGTAGGTCCAATTTCCTTCGGCCCTTTCCAGGCAGCAGTTGGACTGCCTAATATCAAATGGCGACCCGAATATCAGAGGTACGGTGATGGCCCAGCATCGTCAACGAAAGCCCGGTGTGACACTGATAGAATTGCTGGTTGCCATCAGCACGATCACCGCACTACTGGGCATCTTGCTTCCCAGCCTTTCCGCGGCACGCAACCAAGCCCAGTCCACAAAGTGCGCCAGCAATCTCCGGCAGATTGCGGCTATCGCCATAAGCGTAGGCGTGGACGACCCGCGTGGGATCATCCACCGCCAATCCACGAATGGGGCCTTTGACCACGTCGGGCTAGGCAAGTTCGACTTCGGCGGAGCGGACGGCTATGACCCCGACGATCCGCAAAACATCTACAACGAACAAGCTCCAGGGTTTCATCTTGGCGCGGTAACGCGACCGAACAACATCGCCGAGTTCGGCTCCGCCCTTTCGACCAGGTCCGACTTTTCCCACTACCGCTGCCCCGGAAACGAAGGAGCCTTCAAAAGCGCTAATCAAAATGAGACTACATGGGGCGCGGAAACCCCAACGCGAATCGAATCCATGTTCAAGGCAGTCGGCACCAGCTACGTCGGCGATGCCCTTCCGATTGCACCAGATGGGCCGAATACCGAGCCAGCCTATCGCATCGGCGCATTCATGCGGCCGTCAAGCCGCATTCCGGACACATCTATCCTGGTCCTCTTTGCCGAATTTCGTCTCGCCCAAGCTGGAGCGCACTCCCAGGAGTTCATCAAGAGCAGCGGATTCACGTTCACCGTGCAAACCGTCTCCGGCTCGCACGGACGGCGCAGCGTGTTTTACACGAGCTTCACCGACGGCCACGTTGCCCCGGTTCGCATTCTCTCGGCGGGAACCGTGTTTGCTCCCTATGCTGGCGATCCTGACATTCCGAGGCGGTTTGCGGTCGGCGGGAACGGATGGCGCAACAACGCCTTTCCTAATTCCGATCCATATGTCATAGAACACATTATCGGCGACCCCTAGTCATCGCGTGACCTCGTTTGCGAACCGGACACGTCGCCTACGCCCGATCGGAGTCAGTTCCCAGCCTGCATAGACAGCCGCTATCGCTGTCGGCGACTCCAGCCGCGTGCCTATGCGGGCCTGGACATGGACGAACTGCGACCACCTGACCCAGCCGAGTCGAATCCGATCAAACCAACTGCGATTGATTCTCGCTTGCGCCTGCCAAGCGTTTATGGTAGACAAAGGATGTTATATACCCTTAGTTAACCTGGCGGAACGCACTTAACGCTTCGTCAACTTTCCGTGGCTCGGAGGGCACTTGAGTGAAACTTCCATCATTCTTCAACCACCACGCGAGTTGACTCTGCTCGACGCTGCCGAGGTGCCGATCGTCGTCGTCGAGGCAGGGGTAAACGCAAGATTCGCCTATGCCGAGTTCTTCGGCGATCAGATCGCCAGCGATTATACCCGCAGGGCTTACCGTTATGCGGTTCACCGCTTCCTGCTTTGGTGCGCGGCGGAAGGGCTTGAGCTTGCGCGCATCCCGCCGGGCGGCGTGGGCCACTACATCCGAACGCTCATGACTTCTGATGGAAAGCCGGCATCGAAGCCGACGCGGAAGCTCCACCTTGCAGCGATCCGCAAGTTTTTCGACGCGCTCGTGCAGCGCCACGCCGTCGCCCTGAATCCGGCATCATCCGTCCGCGGCCCGGTCGTGCGAAACGTCACCGGAAAAACGCCCGCGACTGATCCCGCCCAAGCCCGCCTCTTGCTCCATTCAATCGACACTTCCAACGTGATTGGTCTGCGCGATCGCGCGATTCTCGCCACCTTGATGTACACTGCCTGCCGGGCAGGCGCGGTCTCGAAGCTGAGGCTTCGCGATTTCTACACCGACGGCCGTCAATACTATCTGCGATTCGACGAGAAAGGCGGCGCGGATCGGCAGATACCGTGCCGGCACGACTTGCAAGGTTACATCGAGGAGTACAACGCACTCGCTGACCCGAGCAACCCCGATGCGCCGCTCTTCCGCGCCGCACGCGGCCGGACAAACCAGCTATCGGAGGGTCCGCTCCAGGCCAAGGACATCCACCGCATGGTGAAGCGACGTCTCGCCGCCGCGGGCCTGCCGTCAATCCTGACGTGCCATTCCTTTCGAGCCACTACGGCGACCGATCTCTTGGAACAGGGGGTACCACTTGAAGACGTGCAGGAACTACTCGGCCATGCCGACCCTCGCACGACGCGGCTCTACGACCGCCGCGATCGCGAGGTAACTAGGAACGTGGTGGAACGGATTTCGATCTAACCCCGTTGCCATATTTGGCACCGTGCCTTATCGTAATCCCGCCTTAAGCGGTGGACGTCACTAGCGGACAATAGGCCAAGCACCCTTGGCATGAGGATGAAGAGTATCGTTTTGCCGGTTCATTGAACGGCTAACGCGACAACATCAGGCTTGTGTAGTGCTTCACACCAAATGAGACTTTCGGCCGGTCTGGTATAAGGACGGTTTCTCCGGTATCCCTGAGGAGGAACCAGCTCCGCAGGTTCCTCCTCAGACTCCACCTCCTTGGGCTTCTTTCCCCTCCTGTGGAAGAGGTTCGAGGCGTGGCTCCGTCGGGCGGCGGGGTTGGCGGCACGGAGGACCGACCATGTCGAATCGCAAGGAACGTCGTCACTGGAAGCCGGCGGACAAGCTCCGCATCGTGCTGGAGTCGATGAACTCGGACGCCAAGCTCGCCGAGATCTGTCGACGCGAAGGGCTGTCGCCCAACCTCGTGTATCAGTGGCGCAAGGCGCTGATGAAGTCGGCCGAGGACATCTTCGCCCGTAAGACGAAGGAGCGGGGGCCGGACCCCAAGGTCCAGAAGCTGGAGACCGAGAACGCCCGGATGAAAAGCGTGATCGCCGAAGTGATCACGGAGAACCTGGAACTAAAAAAAACGCTCTCGGACTGACCGACCATGCCCAGCTTCCCACCGAACTCCAGTGCGAGGTGCAGACCGTGGTGACGCAGACGAAGGCGCGTATCCGATGGCCGATCCGGCGGATTCTCCAGCACCTGGAGATCGCTCCGGGCACGTACCATCGCTGGCGGAAGCGAGCGACGGCGCGGGCCCCGGTGGCTCGGTCATCGGGTTCGCTGTACGAAGTGCGGCCCGCCGAGCGGCAGGCGATCGTTGACTACGCCCGGGCGCACCCCGAGGAGCGGCATCGCGAATTGGCCTGGAAAATGCTGGATGAAAACGTCGTCGCGGTCAGTCCCTCCACCGTCTATCGCGTCCTGGGTGAAGCGAATCTGGTATGTCGCTGGACGCCCCGTGGCCGGCGAAAAGGCGCGGGCCGCTCCGCGCCGCCGACGAAGCCCGATCAGCGCTGGCAGACCGACCTCCGTTACGTGAAGGTGCGGGAACGCAACTACTACCTGCTGGCCTTCCTCGATGTGTACGCGCGGTACATCGTGCATCATGAACTCTTGCGCTTCATGGATGGCCGCAGCGTCGCCCTCGCCGCGGCGACGGCCATCGGCAAACTGCCTGCCGGTATTCGCCCGACGATTCAGAGCGACCACGGATCGTGCTTTATCGCCCGGGAATTCGCCCAGACCCTGGAGGCGATGGCCGTCGGCCATCATCTCATCCGGCCGCACACGCCGACCGACAACGCCGAGATTGAGCGCTGCAACCGGACCATCGGCGAGCGGATCGACGACCAGTTGGCGGCCCTGGACGACGCCGACAGCGCCGCCGCCGAGACGGTCATCGACGGCGTGATCGATCACTACAACCACGTCCGGCTGCACTCGTCGCTGAACTTTCTGCGGCCGGTGGACTATTATCGAGGTGACCCGGAGCCGCTCCTGGCCGAGCGACGCCGGAAACTAAAAACGGCCAGGGAACTGAGAAAACAGGAGAACCTGAAACTGCGCCAACGCCTGCTGCCCTACCGGGCAGCCGAAACCCTCCTTAATTCCGCACGGCATTTAGTCTCACTTTGAGTGAAACATTTCACTTGCAACACCCATGACCGGGATTGACTCACTCCCGGCCCGAACAACTGACAGAGGTTTCGTGGGAGACGTTAGAGTGCCATCGCGACGAAAAGACAAACGCGACGATGAAAGCGAATTCGTGCCGAAGGCCGTCGAAGTCGGCCTTGGTATTATCGCGACAGTCATATCCTGGAAGGCTTCCAAGCCTAACGACCCAGTAGAAATGATGTGCGCGATCATGATGGGAATGCTTACAACAATATTTGCTTCGGTCATTTGGGAAAGGCAATCGAGGCGCGTCAAAAGAGTACATCAACGATTCGGCGACGTGCTTGGAAGCATCAAGAACTGTGACTTTGATCAGCTACTATTGGTCCTGAGCCACATCCGAGAGGTAGTCGCAAGCGACGAAATGAACCAGGTTTGGATTGACCTTGTGTGGCGCGCGCGCAAGCGCTTCCGAGCGACGAGCTATGTCCATCCCAGGTACTTTGAAAATGCATACCGGGGGATCTTGCTGCAAGACCTGAAGGCAGACTTCCAGCACGTTCAAATCGAGAGGGTGTTTGTTCTCGACAGTATTGACGAACTCAAACACATTGTCGAGCTTAACAAGAATCTTCGCAAAATACAAAACCGATATATTCTCAAGGAGGACTTCTCCAAACACGCTGCTCTGAGGGGTCCACCACCTGAAACGATCGATTTTGGGATATTCGATGATAAATGCACTTTTCTCTGGTCGCTTGATGCTGAATCCCGAGAGCCGACAGGAGGCCGGGTTGAATTCTCGCGCAGCACAGCTGAAGAATATGGAAAGTACTTCAACAACCTCTGGAATAACTCCTACGATCTTCCCAAAGATATCAAAGCTTTGAATGACGCTGTGCGAGCGGTGGGAGGAGCCAAAGATGAAAGTATTCGATCTAATACGAAAACTAAGTCCCCTCGCCGCTGAGATGCTGAGCCGTCTCGCAGCACGGCTACATACCGCATGCGATGCCAATCGCGGCACGGTGTGGTCGGCTAAAGCCGTCGTCTTTTGGGGAGGAGGTAAAGATTCAACACTAGCACTTGCCTTTACGAAGGCGCTCGCTGAATACACTGGGCTCACCGTGCGAGCCGTCACCATGGACAATCCTGGCATCACGCCGGGAACGCGAAGGAACATAGAACAGATTGCTTCAACACTTGCAGTTGAACATGAATACTGGCATTTTCGCAAGCCCGTCCCAGCACTAGGTCAGGAAATCCAGAGTTGGCAACGGCTCTATCGAGCACTTGCGTTGGCGCTCGGTGGACAACCTCGATTCATGTGCGTCGCGTGCAATTTTAGTTCTATTGTTACCGAATACTCAGCATTAGCGCTTCATCAGGCAGATTTCTGTGTCACCGGTAATCCTGCATGGGAACTCGCAACTTTTGAGAAATGGATAGAATCGCTTCGTGCAGAGTATGCGGGGGTCATCGCGTTTCCTGATCGCACTGGCAAACAGATGCTTGATTATTTTCGCTTCTGGCACGCCATATATGAACGCCTTCTGGAAGAACTATTTTCAGAATCGGGGTCAGAAAACTGCGCGGCCGACGACGCAATAGCGGAGTACCTTTATCCAATGCCGGAATCGGGTGACATCGTTGAGCGTGCGTCCCACTTAAACGTTATGGGCGATGGGATGATAGACTGCATCGCTGCCGACCATCAGGAATTACTAGCAGCCCTTGGATGGCGTTTGCCCGATGACATGCAGGGAGGTACCGAAAGTGATTGTGCTTTTACGGCGTCAATCGCCTATCTGAACATCGAACGCAATGGTCTCAACAGGCACCTAGAGCACCTAGACGAGGCGGACCACTATTTTCGGCCACCCGTCGAGATGACCGCGCGTGCGAGGGAATGGGCAGTTAGCGGAAAATCAAACGTCGAAGGGAGGAAGTTACTCTCGCTCCTTGGGCTAAGCGAGTCATATAAACCAAGCTCGCCAACGGGGAGTGCGATAGCACAATCACTGATCGATAAGCTATTTAAGATTCGATAGAACCCTTAAGGACCATCGTGCAAGCCGATATCATGGTCATCGGTAATGATTAGCGGGACTTGCTTTGTGTGCTGCTTTCCTGGTCCCGAGATAATTTTCTGATATCATCGGCTAGGGCGTACATCATCGCTTTTCTTGCAACTTCCTCAGCGGTGAGTCCTTTCTCGTCTCTTGCGTTAACATCAATACCAGCGCTAATCAGCTCTTCGACTGCTCGGGAATCTAGCCCGAAAATCGCCGAATATAATGCTGTGCGACCCTTCGCATTCCGCAGGTGTATATCTGCACCTGCGGTAATTAGCGCTCTTATCGATTCGGGCCTTCCCTTCTCGGCCGCCAAATGTAAAGCCGTTCGTCCGCTGCGATCGCGAAAGTCAACATTAGCTCCTTTCTCAATCAAACGGGCAATAGTCTCAGGCTCGTCGGCGCCAATTGCGCCGAGCAGCGCGTAGTTGATGACCTCCGGTTCTTCCATGTTATGGACAGTTTTGTTCAATGAATAGCTCTCATACACAGTACCATGTAATCATTAATAAGAGGTTAATCCTGTCCATATTTGTGAACATTGTGTGACGAGTAGCGTCTTGGACGCAGCTGGCCGCGCGGTAGCAACACCTGTGGCGCAGAGCTGTGAATGAATGCGAACATTGTCACAAAAGTATCACACACGAGAATGCGAATCTCTGCTATCATGACCCAAGAATTGAATAGGACGACACATGACGACGCCGAACCCGCTACACCTTGCCAACACGGCGCAGATGATGGCCAAGCACGCGCCGAAAGACGACGCCGTTGTCTTCAACAAAGTGGCCATGATTTGCATGGGGGTCATGGCGGCGGCTTCCGTCGTGCAGATGCTCCAGCCGCTCCTGCGTGAGATCAACCACAAGGAACGCAAAAACCATCGCAGTCACGGCCGAGACCGCTGATCCGCTGCCGTAATCGCTCACCAGACGATAGCATCGATCGCGGTCGCTCCGTCGCCCACGGACACGCTTTCGCGGGAGTTGGTTTCCCGCAGCCACGAGACACGGTGCCGCGTCAGACCCTGGAATAAGCGAATCGTAGGACGAATCTCGCTATTCAGATGCCGACCTTTGATGCAGATTTCTCGCCCGCACACGATCAGCTTGATACCTTCTGACGGGTCGAACTCGAAACGGTCGATTGCGTGATACGGGATCGCAACAATGTTTCCGTTCGCCTTGCGAAGTTCCAGGGAGAGCGACCGGTCTCGGATTCCCCGCAGCCACCCGAAGCAGCCCAGGTCGTCGATTTCACCCTGATCGCCGATCGGCGCATCGGTTACGCCGTTGCCTGCCCCGTTGCGGCCGGCATACTTCTCCAGAATCCTACCAGTCATGGTCCATTCTCCGTTGCTCCAGTTGAGCATCCCGATGCGCGTCGGACACCGCCGGCAGCAATTGTTCCAGCCGCTCGAAGGCGAGCGCCCGCTCGCGATGATTGCGGCCGTTCAGGAACTCCGTCGCCGAAAGCCGGTCGTCGGAGCGGCTGACGGCTTCCAGCAGCGCTTGCTTGTCGTCGGTGTAGATCGTCGCCCGCTGCCGACCGCGCGAGACGGAAACGTAAAATTGCTCGCGCGACGCCGCCGGAAAACTCTGCGCTGACTCGCCTATCAGGACTCTGTCAACGGTGCGCCCCTGGCTCGCATGGCTTGTTACGACGTAGCCATAGGCAATGTGCCCGAAGTCGCGGGCAATCTTCCAGCCGTTCGTCAGAACAATATTGCCTTTTGCGTCGAAAGCTTTCACGGCGAAAGTCGCGCCGTTGTTGAGCCGGTGCCCGCCGTCGGCCGTAGTCCCATTTCGCGTGATTCGCAGAACGTCCCCCGGCGCGACCGGCAGGAGGTCGGGTCGGTAAACGGTGAACTTAGCGGCTTCGACGAGCGGTAGCTGATCGCTCCCCACGACCACGCGTTCGCCCTTCCGGTAGCCCTTGGCGTTTTGGTGCATCACCAGCACGTCACCCGGCGAATAGTTCAACGAGTCGCTCCGCTCGGCTTCGGTGAGATTGGCGTTATGGAGCGTCAGAACGTGATGCTCGCCGCCGGAGAGCCGGCCGGCGCGCTTGAGTTGGGAGCGGATTTCATCGGTAATCCACTCGCCCTCCCGGTGCGTCGGACTCACAACCATGGCCGTCTTCCCTTCGGCGACCGTGGCGACATAGTCCTCCGCCAACGCCTTGTAGCGATCCGTTTCCGTGACTTCGCGCACCCAGCCCAGCCTGTCGAGTTGCCGGAACCCCTCTTCCGTCCGGCCTTCGCTTAACGCTTGAACCGCCTGCTTGTACGCGCCCTTCTGTCGCTGTATCTCGCGGACTTCGGCCGGGACCAGCCCCGCCTCTTCCTCCAAGAGACGCAGCGCCGCCCCGCGTTCGACCGACCCGTGCTGCCTTCGGTCCCCGGAGAGAATCACGCGGGCATCCAGGCGCTCCGCCAGGTCGAAGACCTGCGCCATCGTCTTCGTGCCGAGCAGGCCGGCTTCGTCAATCCACAGCACCTGTCCGCGCGCCCGCGACTGTAGCTCCTGATCCACGAGCAGCCGGGCGACGGTTTCGGCGTCGGCGAATCCTTCCCGCCGCAGCACGCCGCGCGAGGCGTCGGCCGATGGCGCGAAGGTGAAGACGTGCTTGCCGTGCGCCTCAATCGCTTCGACGGCCTCCGTCATCATCGTCGTCTTGCCCGTACCGGCCCCGCCGCGAATGAGCATGACACGGTCCGGCGAGTTGAGGACGTGCAGCACGGCGCTTCGCTGATCGGAATTTAGCCAGTCACGTTTGAAGACATGCGAACCGTCGCCCAGGCGACGACAGGTGCCCCTGCCCCGCCGCGCGAAATCAATCATTCGCGTTTCTTCCTTTAGTACGTCGGTGGTCGTCACCAGCCGCCTTCCATCTCGTTCCGCTCCGACGAGGTTTTGCCGGCCCACTTCCCTGAGCACGGTCTCAGGCGAGGCCGCGCCGTAGGATCGTTTGAGCGCCGCAGCCAGCAGCCTACGCTCGGGCACCACCGAGCTTCGCTCGAACGAATGCTCGACCGCCCGCGCGACCGCTTCCCCGGCGAGACGATCATCCTCCGCGATGCTTGCACGTCCGAGCCGACCCTTGACGGATTCCAGCGCCGCCAGTTCCTCCGAAGACAGCCGCCCATTCCACTCCCGGCGCAATTCATCGAAGGTCAGGTCCTTCCGCTTACGCTCCCGCGTCGTCGCGCCGAGCTCGCCCTTCTCTTCGGCGCTCGTAATTCCCTTCTCCCGCGCCTTGCCTTCGATGAGCGCCGTGCGGCGCGAGAACTTTTCCATCGCCGGCTTCGGCACACCGGCAAGCTCCCATCCCTTTTTTGTGCGTTCCACCGGCAGCCCGAGTTCTTCCAGCTTCCGCGCCAGCCGCGAATGGAACACCGCCTCGAAGTACGGCGCGTCGCGTTTGAGGCCCACGAACTGCGCGGCCTTCCAGCGGCCTTCCTTTTCGTCCCAGGTCGTGTTGAAAACGAACGCGTGAGCATGAAGATGCGGGTCTGGCACGCCATCCACCGGACGCGCCGTAGTATGGATGAACTCGCCCCACACCATGTTGCCTGTCAAGCGGTCGTCGTTCTGTCCCTTCGCACGGACACGGGTCTGCATTTCCGCTTCCATGTCCCGCATTGTGGCATCGACCGACTCGCGGAATGCCTCCAGGATGCGATCATCCTTCGAGACGCCGTAAAGCACCGATACGCTCTTCGGCACGTGGAAGTTGAAGTCATAGCCGACGCGACGGCCCTGATTCTGCCTCGCAGTCAGCACTTTCCCCGTGTTGGGATCGCGGTTGTCGCAGAGCGCGTCCCAGTCTTTCTGCTGCACGGTTCCTTCAAGACCGAGGCGCTTGGCCCCCTCGCCGCGCCAATGGCCGGTAAACTCCTGACCTTCCGAGTAATAGTCACCGGTCGAGTAGTAACTCTTCGCGCCCTGCGGCGCGGTGTTCTGGATAATGCGAAGCATACCCCGATTTTACGTCGTGATTACTGCGAATCAGTTAACAATCTCCTGCATTTGATGTTTCTTTCACGAATCCCGCCGGTTGAACTTCCGGTTCCGTTTCAAAGTGATACACCGGAGCGCGCGTCCGTATCGCTCTGGTGCACGGCCCGCGTCGGTTGCAACCCTTGCGTGCGCGATTCGCATCGCTTTTGGCACGAGTCCAGTTGCCGCGCTTCGCTGCGCACCGTTCGCGCCGGCGTTTCGTGGGTCTTTGAACTGCCGGTCTTGCCTTGTCGCCAGAGATTCGTCTTTTCCTTTTCCTTACCTGCCACGCCCGCGGCCTTCCTTATGGCACTTAAAGCCGCCGCCGGGCCGGTCAAGCAGAAAATCGCTTCCCCTGAAGGGACCCACCATTTTCCGCTGTGACCGGTGCGCTCTCGCTTGGCTCACGCCCCCGGACTGAGGCGGCTTATTTCGCAGTGCCATCAGGCCGCGATGGTCGCGGCCGGACACTTACAAAGGAGACGAATCATGACTGACGCCAAGAACAACCCCGGACAAACGTCCAAGACCCCGACGCACGTCGCCTACCAGGTGCGCGACCGCGAAGGCGGAAAGGCCATTTGGACCCGCATCGGCGCCGCCTGGGCGCACGCCGACGGCAAGGGCTTCAACCTCCAGATCGAGGCCGTGCCACTCGACGGACGCATCACACTCCGCGTCGTATCGGAACCGAAAGAGTAATCGTTCAACCGGGGCGGGCTTCGGCCCGCCCCTACTCATGCAAGGAGAATTGCTATGACACAGACTATCGACAAGCCGAGCCGTCGCGCGACGCAATTGCTCGACGTACTGCTTCGCCGCATCGAGCGCGGCGAATCGCCTGCCTTCAACCCCAAGCAGCGGCGATTCCTCGCCCGCCGCCTCGCGGACCTTCGCTCCGCGATGGACGATTTCGGAGACGTCCGCCAGACGCTTCAGAACCGGCGCGAAGTCGGCATTATCTGGTGTATCGAGGACGTTCAGTGCGTCCGTCCGAAGCTGACGGACGACCAGGCGTGGGAAGTCCTCCAGGAATGCGAACGTCACCACGACTGCGAATTCGGCTTCACATGGACCTTCATTGAGTGCTTCGCCGACAAGTTGTACCCCACGCTTACCAAGGGCAAAGCGCGTGACAACGGAGGTCGGTCATGACCTGCGAACCCACCAACGCCGACCGCGCCGAATGGGCCAGGCAGGCACTCGCGGTACTCACCGCAACCACATACGGCGGCGACCATCCCGACACGATGGACCACGGTGACTTGGAAACCGCCGTCTATGACTTGATCGCTGACTTGCTCCATTACGCCGAGCGGCAGGGATTCGACACCGACGAAATCATCCGCAGCGCCTTGTTTCATTTCGAGGCCGAACGGATGGAGGAGGCTCAGCCATGACCGCGACGCTTGTCAATCCGTTCTATATGCGCCGGCGCTTACGCCCGGCGCAGCCTACCGTTGAAACCGTCGTCATCGGCAACGCCACACTTTACCGAACCGATTGCTTCGAGGTGCTGCCGGCGCTATCCGGCATCGGCGCGGTCGTCACCGATCCGCCTTACGGCATCGGCTTCGAGTATCGCAGCTACGATGACGCGCCGGAAAAGTACGACGCAATGATGCGCCGCTTGGTACCGGAGCTTGTCCGCGTCACTGGCGGCGGTCCGTGCTTCGTCTGGCAAAGCCCGCTTAAGGCCGATCGCTGGCACGAGTACTTCCCGAAAGGCTATCGCATCATCGCCGCCTGCAAGATGTATCCCGCTCGTCGTGGCAAGAGTCCTTGCCTGAGCTGGGACCCGGTCATATTTTGGAGCGGTAATTCGCTATTGCGCGACCACCTGCCGCGCGATTGGCACGTGGACGACCTACGGCCGTGGGATGGCTATCGCGGCGAAAACCCGGTCCCCTGCCCTCGTCCGTTAGCCCTGGTGCGCTACTTCTGCGACTCCATCCGTGCCGAAACCATCCTCGACCCGTTCATGGGCAGCGGCACCACCGGCGTCGCGGCGATACTCGCTGGCAAGCGCTTCATCGGCATCGAGCGCGACCCGGTGTATTTCCGGTACGCCTGCGAGCGTATCGCTCAAGCCGTCACACGTCGCCCTAGTCCGCCATTGCTTTGACACGCATTGCTCGCCGTGCCTTGGACCAATTTCGCTAGGCAGTTCTTGTATAATCCCCGGTTCAGCCCATGCCGCCGTGGCTGAACTGCGCGTTATGACGTTGTAGCGCAATCTCTTATCTAGGGATAGACCCTGAGGACATGCCTATGCCAGTCACAATCACTTATGACTTGGAGACTACCGACACCAATCATCGTACCTACATCAGAAGTATGCTTGAGCGATTCCATTGGCGGCGCCTCGGCGGGAGCGTCTTTCGATACGAAGGAGTTCAACAGGGAGGGGGAGCTGCTGCCGAAGACTGGCTCAATCATGTCGTCCCCGCGCTTATGTTTATGCGATCTTACGCCCTTCACCATCATGTGACTTTTCGCTTCTTCACAATTGATGCACAGAGCATTGCGCACCTCGATCATAGTGATTCTAATCTGCTACTCGGCAATCAGCCGCAGGACGGAAATCAGATTCAGCTTGCAACGCCAACGAATCAACAATCTGCCGTAGCCACAATTCAGGGGTTCATCGATGCCGCCACAAACGCGACTTGAGACACAATCTCCCTCTTCGAAAGTATGAGCCAAAACAGTCTCTGGAGTCCCTTGCGCAATGCTTGCCAGCCTTTGCAACGGTCACGCCAGGCGGACATGCCTGTCACGACCCTTGCCTTTGTAATACAAGGAGGATCCCCCGGCTCGGAGCCTTGCCGGCAAATGGGGAGCGGCGAAGGCGTGGCCAACGCCTCGCCGCCGGCCGGTCGCATCGGGTCCCAGCCGCCGGTGAGAACCCGACGGCGACGGCCTTATACGGCAGGCAATCGACCTTGAATCATGTTCCGAACTGGAACATCAGCCCGGCAATCCTTGCCTACCAACCTCCTGAAAACACGCTGCAATCAAGGCCGTTTCCAGAATCGAAAGAACGTGTTACACCGAATACCACCGAACGAAAAAATGTTGTCAGACGTCTCCCCTTAGCACTGCTAAGGATGTCTTTCACCGTGAAAGCCAGCATGAAAGCATGACGGCATGTCGTCCGGCTGGCATGACAGATTGCAGGACGGCAGGATAGCAAGACGGATGGAAAGCAATCAGTCTTGCTTGCGAGTTAGCAAGCATGAAAGATTGCTTGCAAGACGGCGAGCTTACATGCCGGCTGCAAATACTGCTTGCCAGCCTGCATGAAATCATGCTATCCACCAGGCATGATTATCGTCGTTGCGAATTCCAAAGGGGGTGTCGGCAAATCAACGCTTGCCGTCCACCTGGCCGCGTGGCTGCACGAGCAGGGCCACAAGGTGACGCTCGCCGACTGTGACACGCAGCAGTCATCGTCGGAATGGATACGCGAAGCGATTCCGGAGATTAAGGCGGTCCGACTCGACAACCCCGACATCATATTGAACGAGCTACCGATTCTGGCTCAGGACGCCGACTATGTTGTCGCGGACGGACCGGGAAGCCAGACCGAAACCAGCCGGGCGCTCTTGCTTCGCGGCGACTTGGCGATTGTTCCCTGCAAAGCCAGCATGTTAGAGGTCCGGGCGCTCGCCAAGGCGACGGAGGTACTGCGCCAGGCCCAGGACATCCGCGGCGGAATCCCCAAGGCCATCATCGTCTTGAGCATGGTCGGAAAGAACTACCGGCTGACGCAGGACATGAAGGACGCCGCGGCGGCGCTCGCGTTGCCAATGGCATCAACGGCAATGACCCTGCGCCAGATTTACGCCGATGCGCCGGGACAGGGGTCCGTCGTCTGGGATTTGGGCGCTCGCGCCCGCGAAGCCGCCCACGAGGCCGAAGCGCTTTTCCGAGAGATATTGCCGGAAGCCGCACCGCCGGCCGCGAAACGCCAGGCAGTGAAGGGGTAGGGGGTGCAAGCGATGGCCGAAAGACGTTCATTGACCGAGGGATTGAAAGCCGCTCCGCCGCCGATCGACGTTAGCAAGGAAAAAACATTCGTATTCGGAGACAAAGAGCCTGCCAAGCCAAGCGTCGCGGCCCCCACCTTGAGCCGCGTGCCGATAAGCACGCGCATCCGCGACGACTTCGCGCGGGCGCTCAAGCGCGCGTCGCTTGAGCGGCAGCTGGAGGGTAGGGAACCGAACACGCTCCAGGACATCCTCGAAGAAGCCATCGAGCCGTGGCTCAAAATAAACGGCTACCTTGTCTGACAGCGAGAAGTCTTGTCGCCGCTAAATTACATCGAGACAAACCAACACGGAAAGCGATTGCTGTCAAAGACCTGGTTGCGCTCCTAAGCCGAATGCTGTCAAATACTTAGGATACTCTCAAAGATCGACTCGTTCCCATAATTCTGCACGACGTGTGGAAAAAGATTCCATCAAGAAAATGGTCTGAATTTCAGTGAAGGGACCGGTGACGTACAATTGCTCTTCGGCGGTGTAACCGGCCTTGGTTGATCGGTCTTTGGAGTGATGAACATGAATTGTAAGGCAGTTGTTCATTTCTTGGTCGCGATCATGTGCTTGTCGTACATCACTCACCACGTGTCAGCTGATGAACCGGCCCTTCATGAAGCTGCGGTGAAAGGCGACTTGCAGCTTGTGAAACGGCTCCTTGCTTCGGGTGCCGATCCAAGCTCGAAGATGGACCGTGACTACACGCCACTTCACTTCGCGGCCGCGGGTAACCATTACGAAGTTATCGACTTGCTAATATCAAAGAAGGCCAAGGTCAATGCTACCACTAGTGACCTGAGAAATACTCCATTGCACGCGGCTGCCCAGCAAGGCAATTATTGTGCGGCACGCGCTCTGCTTAGGGGTGGTGCCGATCTGAAGAAAACAAACAAGCTTGGAAATACGCCATTCTTAGATGCGGCGATGAGCAAGAGCCCTGATACGATCGACTTACTGCTCGAATACGGGGCGGACATTGATCAACGAGGTTACAAGAATTTTACCGCAGTTCACATGGCAGCGTACGCTGGCAACCGCGATGTGGTCAGGTATTTGATGACGTTGGGAGCCGACGTAACGTTGCAGAGCGAGAATGGCCATACTCCGCGTGACTTAGCATCAGCCCAAGGAAGCCGTGTGATCGCCGAGGAGCTCAAATATCCAGAAATCTGGAGAGGGAATCCCCCCCCTCGCAAAGATATTACTCTTACAGAAGCTGTTACGCGTAAAAACCTTTCCAACGTGGTGTCCGCTGTGCATTGGGGCGCGGAGATTAACAAGGCAGACGTCACGGGCATGACTGCTCTGGGGTGGGCCGCTCAAGTTGGCGACACGCCGATCGTTCGATTTCTGCTGGATAAAGGGGCCGATGTAAATCAGAAGTCGTCGAGTGCGCTTGGGATGCGTCCATTGCATTGGGCCGCGAAGGAAGGCCACTTGAACATTGTTTATCTATTGCTTGAGAAGAAAGCTAAAGTAAATGCCAAAGATACTCTTGGTATGACGCCATTGGCCTATGCTAAGAAGGGAGAACATGAGGCTGTAATCAAGTTGCTTGAGGCTCATGGCGGTACCGACTAAGAGCCTATCCCATTAGGGAGTTCGCACCGGCTAAGAGCCGGTGCCGCAAAGGCCTACCGGGATAGGCTCTAAGCGATAATCCCCAATACCAACCGTCACCAAACGCGCGGGGATCGCCGGCGTTTTGGAAGCAACCACAAAGGCTATACGAATGGGTGAGGGACGCATCACCTGCACGCAAATCGGTCAAACACAAAACGTCAACGAACTATTCTAGTGTGAGCTGAATCGGAAGCGGGTGAACGGAAAGGGGTTAGGCTTGGCGATCCCCGAGTTGAAGTTCCTGTTGCCGGCCCGACCCCTTGAGATGGTACGTTCGCACGAAAGCAAGGCGGTCCCCGTTGAACATGAAGCGGATGTTGACGAAGAACACGCCATCGCTGGGACTGCGGTACAGGAATTCCTTTTCCAGCAGTTCCCGCACCCCCCGCTGGTAGGTGCGGTCGCTGATCCCGTGATCCTTGGCAACGTATTGATTGAGCTTGATTTCGTCGGAACCGGGATTCGCCCGCATTTCATGGTAGACGAGCTCGAACACCTGCAAGCCGGTCTTGGAGAGATCCGCCGCTTGCTTGATGCCGTCGAGAAACATCTTCACGAACCGGCTGCTGTCCACTTCCTCTTCCCACCAGAAGCCCATCCCGCCGATACCTTTGATTTCGCCGCTGCTGTTGTCCACGATGACCGAGCCTTTGCCGCCCGGCACATGAAACCTCTTGGTTCGCGTCGTGATCCCGTGCGACGACGGTACGCTCGGATTCGTCCGGTACACGGGGAATCCGCGCTTCGTGCTGACCTGATTATCCGCGAACACGGCGTTCTGTCGTCCTTCCGTCATTTTCCACCTCCAAATTTGTCACTAAACAGACAGCACACTGGCACACTACCGACAAAGGCGCAAGTCCTTTTTGTCGGTCGCCCGACCAATCCTGACGGTTGCCCGTCAAATCGTGACGTTTCGGTTCGAGGAAAATCAACGGCTTGCGCCCTCGCTCTTTCTTATCACTAAAAAGCTTCAATCACGGCCGACGCCGGAGCGCGCCTCCGGATCGCTGGCGACGGCGGCGGCCACCACAACCATTGAAAGAACCGATCCACTACGGGACAGACCTGTGGATAACTTTCGGAGTATCGGGCCAACCGTGGTGAGAAGGCGACAACGAGCTACCCGAGTGTTGCGCGAATTACACAAGAAGCCGTGACTTCGAGCTTGCGGTGAGGCCCTATGGGCATTCAGGAAGGGGATCGAGCCCGAGGAACTGCCCCGGCTTCGCAATAGGAAGCCCGTACAAGCGTGGAAGGACATCGGACGACACCTCTCTTTCCCATGAGGCGAAACTGCGCTCATTGCACTTCTCTCACGAATTCACCAGTAGCGCAAGTCAAGTGGATTGACGATGGTTTAAAGCGAACCAGTGGGAAGCAGCGATCCCGGTCGTGAGCGATGTCCTTATGCAAACGTGTACGTCGCCGCCACACAACCCCGTAATGAACAGTAACGGCGGCAAGGCCGGTCGGAGTCCCACGACCCGCACCATGTAAAGCAGTACAAGTTCACGGAATTAGAATCGCTTCGATAAAGCCTCCCAAATCGGCTCCGTTGGCGTAACCATCGAGGTTTACGTCGGCACAGAGAAGATGCCACGGATTGATGTCCACGCCTAGCAAGACATCGACCATCGTCGGAATGTCGAGCGCGTCAACCTGCCCGCTTTGGTCGAAGTCCGCCGCAGGCAAGCATGGACGGCAATCGAGAAAGACCACGTTATCGAGCGAACCTTCATCGACCCCGCTGTAGAACTCGCCCCGGATGCTCAATTCGGAAAGCGCCCCGAACACATCGGCGAAATCCTGCATCGTCGGCACCTGCCCGTCGCTGGTCCGCGACCACTGCGGAGAGGGTTGCAACGGCACCGCAAAGTGCGTCCATCCGTTGTCCGCCGGATTGGATTCTGCCGCGAATTGTAGCGTCAGTTCCGAGCCGGTGACGTTGACCATGCGCAGGCCCTCCGCCGGGTCCGGCTCGGCGACCGGCGTCGCCCGCAAATCGAACTCAAAGATGGTTCCGACGAACGCGGAGCGGTCCCCCAGGAACTTGGCAGGTGCGAGGTATCGCCATTCGACGCCGTCCGCAAGGTCGGACACCGTGAAACAGCCGTCAGGGTTTCCGGTCAATTTTGCCCAGGCTGGAAGGTTGGTGTCCCGCAGCGTCCACCACCCTTCGTCGTCGGCGTCGAAGGTGCTGGCCGGGCAATTCGGGGATGGGCCGGTGAGGACGACGTTGTCCAGGCCGTCGGTATCGTTGCCGCTTCGGTACTCGGCTCGAATGTAGAGCGCCGTCAGCGCCGCCAGAGCCTGTTGCACTTCCGCCGGAGTCGCTGCCGGGCCGCTTAACGTATCGACGTGCCAACCGCCCCCGGCGGCCAGCAGGACATGATAGCGCGTCCACGAGACGCGCGGGTTGTACGACGTGTTCGCGGCGAGCGTCATGCCCGCTCCCTGGATGACGACATCGGCGATGTCGTACTGGCTGCCGGTCGATGACTGCTTCAGGTCGAAACTGAGCACGCCGCCATACGCCGCCGACCGATCGCCCAAGAACCCCGACGGAGCCTGCCAATAGGACGTTCTGCCGTCGTTGGGATCGACGTGCTGGAAGTATCCGCCGAGATTGCCCCCGGTTTCCACCCAGGCGAGGTTGCCGCTGGGAACCGGCGTCGGATCGAGCGGGCTGAGGTTCACCGTCCGCATCGCCGTCCAGCCCTCCGCGTCGGCATCAAAGTGGCTTTCAGCAATAATTGGTTGCGCTAGACCACGATCGGCGAAGCAAACCAAAGCGAACGCGGCCAGGAACACGAATCGTCCGGCTCGCATCGTGAAGCGGTTTTCAATCCCAGCCAGAATTGTCATGCCAAATCCCCTTCCAACGGCATGTCGAAGCGCGGCTCCACACCGCAAACGGGCGCACGGCCGATATCGACGAGGCGTGGTTGAGATGAGTCTACGACGAAGCCAGGTAGGCATGAAAGTCGTCGGTTCCAACGACATCGAGAATCATGTCATCAGCGTTGATGACACTTTTCGTCGCGCGTGTGGTCTTCGGCAAAGACGCGAAGGATGAGCTGCACGCGGTCGTCCACGCCGAGGCGCTGAAAGACGCGGGTCAGGTACGTCCGCACCGTCGGCACGCCGATCTTGAGGTCGAGCGCAATCTGTTTGTCGCACATGCCGCGAAGGATGCGTTCGACGACCCTCGCTTCCTGCGGCGCGAGGCCGAGCGCGGTTACGACTTGCGCCCAGGCGGCAGCATCGAATGGGAAGGGCAGGAGTGTTCGAGTTTGTTGGCTTGCGACCGGTTTTTTCCTTCTGCGAGCCATTGCCGGCTGCCCCCACAGAGAGGAATCACGTCGCCGTCTGGAAGGCGACCGAACGACGCATCCGCCCACCCTGTTACTGCTGCTAAACTAGCAGCAAACCTGCCGGAGTTTAGCTTGCTGCTGCAATGGCAGCAAGGCCCCAACACAAGCCGGCTTACAAGAAAATGTGCGGGATGCTCCGGACCATGCGGGCCAGGGCCGGCCTGACGCAGCGGGACCTCGCCCGTAAACTCAGGATGCACAACACGATGGTGCACCGGTCCGAGATCGGCGACCGCCGCATTGACCCGGTGGAATTCGTGGCGTGGTGCCGGGCCTGCGACGCCGACCCCGGCGAGGTGATTCGAGAGATCGGGTGACATCTGACCTGAGGGCAAGAGGCAGCCTTGAAACCGTGCTTGGCGGTGCGATACGCACGGGAAAGGCCGACGGCGAAATCGACGCGGGAGCCGCTAGCGGCCAGTGCAGGGGTGTCTCGCAACTCCCGGAGCCTACCGCATTGAACGAGCCGTCGCCGCCGGTCAAAATGCTCTTCCGGCTGTGGCGCGTCCTGAGCGTTCGCCCCGAAACCCTGATCGCCAGGATCGAGCCAGGTGAGCGGTTATAAGTTCACGGATCGAACAACATGAAGAAGCCATTTAGCCCCCAATCCCCGCTTCTCTATCAGCTCGAAGAAAGGGGGCTCGAATTCGATCAGAAGCTCCGGTGCGCCCTTGAAATCTCTGCCAGCAACCCCGAATTGGATTTTGAGGGGAAGGGGTTTCCGGATTCGTACCTGTTGCTCGCATTATACCGAATGAATACCGCGCTGACCCGGCACGTGAGGCTCGATGAAAGTCGCTACACAAACATTTTTCATGAGTATCGACGAGCGCCTCGATGCGCACCCGCCGACGTGATACCGAGTCGTCGCTGTTGTAATCTGCTGGACGCCATGGCTAAGTACCCTGCCGAGGACAACACGCTCGGAGTTGGTCACTTCTTGCGTGCGCTGGCCGATGTCTCACTTCACGAGAGCGCTCTTGATGTTGGATTCTACCCCGCAACCGGAAGGAATGTGCTTCATCCGACTTTTGCAATCGAAACCCTCCTGTGGGGCATGGGGCATCATGCATGGAAGCCCCTTGAAGAGGCGACCGAAGTTTGTGATTTGCTTCGGAGTTTCGAGAAGCTAGAACCGGTCGAGGACATACAGTATGTGCTAGACCTCCGCGAAGATCGCATCGTCTTTCGCCCAACAAGTTGCCTCGGTGACTTCTCGTTCAGTACGGAAGCGGGTTTAGTCGTACAGACGCGTGCCATCCTTACGCACTTTAGAGACCAGTACGGCGGATTCACTGAGGATGAGATTCAAGAACTCGAAGACCTGATCAACAACCCGCGAGCACGAGAATCTGAATTGCAGCAATTTTTCGAGCGATATCCTCACTTCTTCCGGAGGTGGGATTGTCGTGACGTGTTCCCGCAGGTCTATCTCGACAGAAGTGACTCGGGACCCCTCGTACCCGACTTCATTCTGACGAATCCCGAATTACAGAAGTCCGTAATCTTGGACCTGAAGAAGCCATTCGCACGAATCGTGCGACGGCAGAAGAACCGCGAGCGGTTTTCTGCCGCAGTGTTGGAGGCAAAGGCACAACTGCTCGAGTACCGAGAATGGTTTGCCGATCCGGGAAACCGGAAACGGTTGACAAAGAGCATCGGAATGGAAATCTATCAGCCGCACCTGGCCGTCGTCATCGGTAGGTCGTCAGAGTTCAGGCCGGGAATCGAGCGCCAGAAGCTCGCTGCATCCGAACCACAACTTGAAGTCGCGACGTTCGACGATATTGCGGCGTATGCAGGTCAACGTCGTCTAATAATCAAGCGGTAGGTCCAAAGACAATCCTTACGGCTTGTTAGGCGATCATCGCGCCAAGCTGGTGCGTCATAATCGCGTCGTCGAATCCGCTCGACCTTCCTGGCTTTCTGCCGCGGCTCCCAGCTATCGCCGCTTCGCTTCCCCCTTCGAGTCGTGCACGCCTCACGCCGGACCCGCTACCCGCCCTTCGGGTCCGGTCCGTCATTCGTCCTGCTCCGCTTCGCGGGCTTCGCCGGCAGTCTGCCGGCCGTGGCGCCGCTCGCCCCCTTGTCACCCCCGCCGGCAAGTACTGTCCCGCCTTTACGGTTGAACGATCCATTGGAACGTGCTATGCGAACTGCGAAGCATCACATCGCGGGAACATGGCCGACGGAACGTCACAGACCGACAACGAACCTATCGCAAAGTCCGGCACGGGCACGGTCGATCTGTCGCCCCTGAATGCTGGATCGGGGCAGGTCACGATCCGACCAGGCTCCCAGGAACACAACCGTCCTGATTGTTCCTGAGCATGGGCCGCAGGTCACGTCCCCCGCAGCATCCCATTCTGCCGTTCCCCTCCGATGCGAACGATCCGCCGGTCGCGCTCGAAGAACCCCCCGAAACACAAGCAGGAGGCCACCATGCCGTACAAGACGATCATCATCGAGCTGCTTCGACAGCAGCCCTGGCTTCACGGCAGGCTTCGCCGGAAACGGAAAGTCCTCGCCGTCGTGAATCACTACGCCGGCGAACTGAAGACGCGCCACGAACACTGGAAAGCGGCCCTGCCCATGAGACGGCCGGACTTGGATCCGGTCCAGCTCGCCAGCGCGGCGATGGAGATCTCCCTCGCCGAGGTGAGGCATCGTTTGCGGAACGCATCGCTGCCGGACGAAAAGAACCCCTCGTCGTCGGGCACCGCAAGGGCGCGGTCCCGCAATCGCACGTCGCGCGGCTGACATGGGCCGGCCAGCCGACGCTGTTCGACCTGCTGTCCCCTCCGGCACCGTCTGAACCCCGTCGGTCTTCTGATCGAACCACGTCGGCCCCCGACAAATCCGAGGCGACGACACCTGTCCAGATCGCCAGCGGCGAGAAGGAAAAAGCCCGCGACATCATTGCCGCCATCCGCACGCTTCAGAAAGTCGAAAGCGAACAGCGAGCGGCGACGACAGAGGAGCGGCAGGCGCTCGCCCGCTTCGCCGGCTTCGGCCCGGTCGCCCTGTCGATTTTTCCCGACCCGGTGACGCAGCGCTACAAGGGCGCTGGCTGGGAGAAGCTCGGCAGGGAACTGAAATCCCTGCTCACTCCCGCCGAGTACGACAGCGCCAAGCGCACGACGTTCAACGCCTTCTACACGTCGCCCACCGTCATCGCCGCCATTCACGAGGCTATCGCGCGGCTGGGCGTTCCCGACGATGCCACCATCCTGGAACCGGGATGCGGCGTCGGCAATTTCATGAGCCACGGCACTGGCCGGCACCGCTTCATAGGCGTCGAACTCGATTCAATCTCCGGTCGCATCGCGCGAGCGCTGCATCCCGATCAAGACATCCGCATTGAGAGCTTCCGCGACACAAAGCTGCCCGAGGATCGCATCGACGCCGTTATCGGCAACGTACCGTTCGCCGACATCAAACTCGATTATCACGGGCAGAAGCTGGCGCTGCATGACTACTTCCTCGCCAAGTCGGTCGATGCGCTGAAGCCCGGCGGCGTGCTGGTCGTGGTCACGTCGCATTTCACGTTGGACAAGCAGAACGCCGCCATCCGGGAGTATCTCGGCGATAAGGCCGACTTCGTCGGCGCGATCCGTTTGCCGTCCGATGCGTTCAAGCGCGAGGGGACGGCCGTCGTCACCGACATCGTGTTCCTGCGCAAGCGAGCACCGGGCGAGCCTGCCCATCACGCCGATCCGCAATGGCTGGGCATCGCCCCGCTGGCCATCGACGAAGTCGAGGTCCCGGTCAATCGCTATTTCCTCAACCACCCGGAGATGGTGCTCGGCGCGTGGACAAGGCAGGACACGCTCTACGGCGGAGAAGGCTACAGCGTCCGCGGAAACGGCGACCTCGCCGCAAGGCTCATGGATGCAGTCCAGAAACTGCCGGAGTTCCAACCGGCGTCAGCGTCCCGTGAATCCGAGCAACCCGCCGCGACGTTCACGCCGCCGCCGCCCGAGAAGCACATCAACGAGGGCAGTTTCTTCGTCCGGGACGACAACGCCATTTGCCAATTGGTGAACGGCCAGGGCGTCGCCGTCGAATACGGCGGCAAGGCGCTGAAAGCCAACGGGACGTTCACCGGCCGAAGGCTCGCGGCGCTGATCGGACTGCGCGACCGCGCCCGCCGCGTGCTGCAATCACAGAACGAAGGCTGGCCGACCGAGCATCGAGACGAAGCGCGGCGCGAACTCAATCACGCCTATGACCGATTTAATCGCACCTACGGTCCCATCAACAAGACCAGCTTCAGCGAAAGCCGCGACGGCAGCGTCATCCGCCGCCGTCCCAACCTGGTCAAGTTCATCGAAGATCCCGACGCCATGCTGGTGATGTCGCTCGAAGACTACGACGAAGTCACGGAAAAGGCCCGGACAGCCGCCATCATGAGCAAGGACGTGGTGGGCAGGACACCGCCCGTCACACAGGTCAGGAGCGCCGAGGAAGGCTTGCTGGTGTCGCTCAACCAGCGGGGCAGGGTGGACCTGCCATTCATCGCCGAATTGTACGGCAAGCCGGAGGAGCGGGTCGTCACCGAACTGGGCGACCTGATCTATCACGATCCGGAGTCGAAAACGTGGAAGACCGCCGACGATTACCTGTCGGGCAACGTCCGCGCCAGGCTGGCCGCAGCCGAAAAGGCCGGACGGGCCTACGCGCAGAACGCCGAGGCGCTGCGGTGCGTGCAGCCCGAGGACGTGCTGCCCGGCGATATCGACGCCAATCTCGGCGCGCCGTGGATACCGGCGAGTGACATTCAGGCGTTTGCTGCCGACTTGTTCCATGTTCCGCCAGAGGCCGTGCCCGTCGCGCATCTTGAAAAAGACGCGGTATGGAGCCTCGATGCCGGTCACGCCGCGCGTGCGTCCGTCGCCGCGACGTCCGATTACGGCACGGCCCGAGCCAACGGCGCGTGGCTTCTGGAACTGGCGCTCAATATGAAATCGCCGGTCATCTACGACATCATCGACCATGGCGACAAGGAGGAGCGCGTCGTCAATCAGAACGAGACGCTTGCCGCCCGCGAGAAGCAGAAACTCATCAAGGAACGCTTCCGCGCCTGGGTATTCGCCGATCCGGAGCGCACGGAACGCCTCGTGCGAGTCTACAACGACAATTACAACAATCTCCGGCCGCGCCTGTTCGACGGCTCGCACCTCGACTTCCCCGGCATGAACCAGACGATCCACCTGCGGCCGCACCAGGCCGACGCGATATGGCGCGGGATGAGTTCCGGCAACACGCTGCTGGCTCACGCCGTCGGCGCGGGCAAGACGTTCACGATGGCCGCGACCGGCATGAAGTTGAAGCAGGCCGGCCTCGTCAAGAAGCCGATGTACGTCGTGCCGAACCACCTGCTGGAGCAGTTCGCCCGCGAGTTCATGCAGCTCTACCCCAACGCCAGGCTGCTGGTCGCCGGCAAGGAGGACCTGCGCCGCGACCGCCGCAAGCTGCTGATCGCAAAGATCGCCAGCGGCGACTGGGACGGCATCCTCGTCACCCATTCCTCGTTCGAGCGGATCGGCATGTCGCGGGAATATCAGGAGAAGTTCCTCACGCAGCAGATCGCCGAGTATGACGAATTGCTCCTTGAGCATGCCGGCGCCAAGGGATCGAACCGAAACATCATCAAGCAGATCGAGAAGCAGAAGGCAGCCCGCGTCGAGCGCTTGAAGGACCTGCTGGCCGAGAAGAAGAAGGACGACGGCCTCGTCTTCGACGAGCTGGGCGTCGATCACGTCTTCATCGACGAAGCGCATTTCTTCAAGAACCTGGAGACTCCGACCAAGATGGAGCGCGTCGCCGGCATCCAGACCGGCGGCAGCGAACGGGCCTTCGACGTGTACATGAAGGCCAGCTACCTGGGCGAGCAGCATCCCGGCCACGGCGTCACCTTCGCCACAGGGACTCCGGTATCGAACACGATGGTCGAGATGTACACCATGCAGCGATTCCTTGACCCGGCCGGGCTGAAGAGCAGGGGCTTGGAGCATTTCGATGCATGGGCGGCCACCTTCGGCGAGGTCATCGACACGATGGAAATCTCACCGGATGGTGCATCGCTGCGGCCGCGCAGCCGCTTCGCCAAGTTCACCAATCTCCCGGAATTGCAGCAGATGTTCCGGGCATTCTCCGACGTGCAGACGGCCGAGATGCTCAACCTGCCGCGGCCGCGGCTGGAAAGCGGCAAGCCGATCGTCGTCGCCTGTCCCATGTCCGCGGAGCAGCACGCTCTTCAGGACGGACTCGTGGCGCGATACGAGCGGCTGCGGACGGAGAAGGTGGACCCACGCGAGGACAACGCACTCAACATCACGACCGACGGCCGCAAGCTGGCGCTCGACGGACGGATGCTCTCCGCCTCCGCTCCCGACGATCCCGGCTCAAAGATCAACCGCCTGGTAGAGAACGTCGCCGCCACATGGGAGAAGTCCGCCGCGACGCGCGGCGCGCAGATGATCTTCTGCGACATGGGCGTTCATGCGACACCTTGGGGCTACTCGGCCTATGGCGCCGTGATCGAGAAGCTGGTTGCACGCGGTATCCCGCGCGCGCAGATCGCCGCCATCGGCGACGCCGACTCCGATGCCAAGAAGCAGGCCCTCTTCGAGAAAGTCCGCAACGGTTCGGTGCGTGTGCTGATCGGCAGCACGCAGAAGATGGGCACCGGCACCAACGTCCAGCAGCGGCTGGTCGCCCTGCATCATCTCGATGCCCCGTGGAAGCCGGCCGAGGTCGAACAGCGAGAAGGCCGCATTCTGCGGCAGGGCAACACCAACGAGGAAGTGGCCGTTTATCGCTACGTCACCGAGGGTTCATTTGACGCCTACATGTGGCAGGCCCTCGAAACCAAGGCCCGCTTCATTGGCCAGGTCATCACCGGCCACAACGCCGCCCGCCGCGCTGAAGTCGTGGGCGGACAGGAATTGTCCTACGCCGAGGTGAAGGCCATTGCCTCCGGCAACCCGGCCGTGCTGACGCTCGCTGAGGCCGACGCAGAATTGCAACGGCTGGCATTGCTCAAGAAGAACCACGTCGATGAGCAGTACGTCGCTCGCCGCAACGTGCGGGACCTGCCCGAGAAAATCGCGCGGCTCAACGAGCGCCTATCCAACCTGACGGCCGACCAATCGACCGCCACCGCGCACGCCCGCGACCCGGTCACGATCAACGGCCGCGAGTATGCGAAAGATGAGGCGATTGCCGTCTTGGGCTCGCAATTAGACAAGCTACCGCGCGACGTGCGGCAGGAGCAACGAAGCCCGCTCGGCGTCTATCGCGGCCTGCGATTCGGCCTCGTGCTGCATCGGGACTTCCCGCCCGACGTGTACATCGAAGGAACGACCACGCGCTACGACCGCCTGATCCGCGGCAGCCACGGCCCCCGCGCCGTGCTCAACGCTCTGGAGCGGTTGTGCAACGCTTTCGGCAACGAGATTGCCGGTGTGAAGCAGGACTTTTCCATCGCCGAATCGCAACTCCGCGACTACCAGGCCCGCATCGGCAAGCCGTTCACGCACGAAGCCTATCAGGCCGAACTGACGCACATGCGCGACCGGCTCAAGTCGAGCCTCGCCGGCATCCCGTCGAACTCAAGCGGAGAAGAACCGCCCGATCCAGCCACCGAACCGCCGCTCTCGACTGCCGAACAGGCCGACCGGATCAAGGCCCTCAAGGCCGCGCACACCATCGACGCCGCCCCCGAGCGCACAGCCACCCGCCGTCTGGACGCCGAGGAACCCGTCACGGCCCGCATCCGCCGCCGTTCGGAGGAATATGCTGCGGGTCCGGCATCACGTGCCGAGGACGCAGCCGATTCCCCTTCTGGCGACACCGACGAGCGCATCCATCCCGGTCTCGCCACCCATGCTCATCCAGGTAAGACTACGCATCACTTGCCGAATCGGCACTCGGATCACCACGCCGACGACCGTCGGTGGTCCCGGCACCTTCCCGCCGAGCCGTCGCTGAAACGTTGACAGTTGCCTGCGTAAATGCCCACATCGCGCGGCGCGACCGTCCACGGAACTTCACTTTGGCCCAGGCCCGGCAGAGATCGGGGCATTCAATCATGAATCACTTTGGCGCGGCGCTGTCCTGTCTGCCTGTTCTCAGCAAGAACAGAACATCGGCCGGAGTCAGCGCGCTCAGCAACGCTTCGCGCGCAGCCGATTCTCGGCAGGCTGTGGCGATTTGAGATAACAGCGCCAATTGCGCTTCAGGCTGCTCGGAGGGCGTGACAAGCAGGAACACCAGGCGCACGAGCTCCCGCGAGGCGGGCGAGAACACGACACCATCGGCCGAGCGGCCAAGCACGACAATGGGCGCGTTTAGCCCTGGAACTCGGGCATGAGGCACCGCCACTCCGTTGCCGAGGTCCGTGGAGATTTCCTTTTCTCGCTCCAGGGCCTGACGAATGATGTCGCCCTTCTCAAGGCCTGACGGCAACAAATCCTGTGGGATTGCTTCGGCAAGCTCCGCAATAACTGCGTCATGGGCAACCGCGGCAAGATGAAGCGTGATTCCGCCGCGCGACATGGCATCCGCGACCGAGATCGGCGCCTCGTGTGGATACTCGTCCTCTATCCGGCCGACCACCTGTTCGAGGATGTCCTCCTGTGTGATGAGTCCGAGTGGCCGCCCCTCGTCTTCGACCAAGTACACCGAGTCGCCCTCGCTCTGCATGCGAGCCAGGACGGATTCGACGCTTTCGTCAGGATGGATCGCCTTCAGGGGACGCACCAACGGCGACCAGGCCGCGTCCGCCGCGTGTGCGACCAAGTCCTTCGTCAGCAGATAACCGAGGACTCGCCCCGTTCGTGGTTCAACAACCGGCCATCGGGAGAATCGTTCCTGTGATACCTGCGTCATCACGGTGTTGCGATCCGCGGACGCGGGAAGCCAACGAACGCGCGCCCACGGAACCATGACGCTCCTCACCCGCTGGGAGCGGATGTTGGAAATGTTCTCCATGATGAGTTGGAGCCGCAAATCCTTGATCTTTCTATCCGCCGCCTCGCGATGCATGCCGGTGTCGGCGAGAACCAGGCGTGCCAGGGCAACTGCGGCTTCGGCCTCTTCGAAGACGGCCGCGTTCGCTCCCGCCTGTACCAAATCCTCTCGTTCACTGAGGTATCTGGCCCGGACCAAGATTCGCATATTTGGATTGAGACTTCTGGCCGCGGCGACGACGGCCGCGCGTTCGGATGAATGCGGAAGCGTCAGAATTACGTAAGAGGCACGTCTGGCTCCGGCTTGTTCAAGGATGCTGTCGTGCGAGGCGTCACCGTAGATCGCCGCCTGTCCCTCCGCATTCAGCGACGAGACCGTGTCCATATTCAGGTCGATGACGACCGTGGATAAGTTGGCCTCTCGCAGGAGCCGATGAACGGAGCGGCCGACCGGTCCGTAGCCGATCACGATGGCTAACCGGGTTTCCGCTTGAGCCGGCTGCGCCACGAATTCGGCCGCAGCCAGGTTCATTGCGGCCACTCGACTCTCGGCCCGGCTGTTCAGGAGTCGCCAGAGCCGCGGCCGGGTCTTTAGCCATGATTCCATCTTCGGGAGCAACCGAAACAGCAAGGGATTCAGGGTGATCGAGATGATCGCCGAGGCGACCAGCACGTTGTGGCCCGCAGGCGGCATGATTCCATAGTGCCGCGCGAGGTCGGAGAGAATGAATGAGAATTCTCCGATCTGCGCCAAGCCGATGGCGACGGTGAGCGCCGTCCGGGCCGAGTGCCCGAGCACCGCCACGATCACGAGCGCCGCAAGCGGCTTGGCCAGCAGGATGATGCCCAGCGCCGCCGCAACCATGAGCGGCTGTTGCACCAGAAATGCCGGGTCGAACAGCATTCCCACCGACACGAAAAACAAGACGGCGAAAGCGTCCCGCATGGGAAGCGCATCGGCCGCCGCCTGGTGACTGACCGGCGACTGCGCGACGACCATCCCGGCCAGGAACGCGCCCAGCGCCATTGAGGCTCCGAAAAAGAAATACGAGCCGGCGGCAATCGCGATCGAGAAAACCAGCACGGTAAGCGTGAACAGCTCTCGCGAGCGGAGCCGCGCCACGCGTACCAGAACCCACGGTACAATCCGGGAACCAGCCAACAAAACGATTCCGACAAGGGCCGCGAGCTTTAGAAGAGCCAAACCGAGCGTTTGCCAAAGCGGCGCGGCGACCGTCGCGTGATTGGTTGCCGAGGCATCGCCCGCTCCGCCAAGCACCGGAATCAACACCAGCAGGACAACCGTGAAAATGTCCTCCACGATCAGCCAGCCCACGGCAACGTGTCCCTGCGGCGAGTTGAGCGCGTCAGAGTCCATCAGCACGCGCATGAGCACGACGGTGCTGGCCACCGCCATTGCCATTCCGATGACGGCGCCGGTCTTGAGTGGCAGCCCGAATGCCGAAAAGACTGCCATCGCTAGCAACGTCGCGATCAGGCTCTGCCCGACGGCGCCGGGAATCGCGACGCCTTTGACCGCCAGAAGATCTTTGAGATGAAAATGCAGCCCTACGCCGAACATCAGCAGGATGACGCCGACTTCGGCGAGTTGCTGGGCAACGTGAACATCGCCGACGAAGCCGGGCGTGTGCGGGCCGATGAGAACGCCGGCCAGCAGGTAGCCCACAATCGGCGAAAGACGCAGCCATTGCGTCACCAAACCCAGGAGCCATGCCCCCGTGAACGCGGCGGCAATCGTGGCGATGAGCGTGAGGTCGTGCATGCGGGGCACCGTAACACATGCTGGCGTCAGGTTCGAGGTCTAATCGAACTACGCCAGCACTCCGGGTGGATCGTCCAATTGAATCGCCGCGCCAGGTTCGACTCCGCAGAGCCATCCCAGTCTCTGCCAGAGATTCAGTGACTTGCGCCATCGATCGACTGCCGATCGCAGCCGCATCGCCCCAGGGTGATCCAACGCCGGGACCTGCCGGAGAATGTCCATGCATCCCGAAATGTTGTGCAACAGCAGCAGGGCAGTTGCGTAATTGACCAGGTGTACAACCGGGGCATCGGGCTTCAGGCAGACGCCCTGGCTGATGCACAAGCCGCGGTAAACCTCAAGCGCCTTGTCGTGCTCGCCAATCCGCATGAGGCACACGCCGTAGGCATTTCGTATTTGCTCGTTCTTTGCTCCAAACTGCGTGATCAACGCGATCGCTTCGCGTGGCTTGTTCTGTTCAAGCAGGTCACGGACTTGCGCCAGCGCCCGCTCCAATGTCGGAGGGTTGGATTTGCTCATTGCTCTGTGATTCCTGGAAGTCTGCGCGCCGCCGATGCGCGAACCGGGCGCGCAGGGCCGGGTCCGCATTCACGAGATTTCGTTAAGAACTGGGAAACGAGAAACTGGCGGCGGGAATCAGATCAACCAGCGGCAGAGCGTGGTGCATCGGTCGAAAGGGCGCGTGCCCTCCGAATGCAGTTCGCAGCATACGGAGTCGCGGCGTGTTGCAAGCACAGCATCGGCCGAAGTCGCGAAAGGAACAACAGGTTGATGGCAGTGCCGATCACGACACTCGCCGGCCGCCCCTGTCTTGGACGGTGCAACCGCAAGCAGATCGACATGCCCGGCGCGCGTGACGCTGACTTGGCCATCCGGCCGAGGCCCGCCGGCGTCCGAGGACAGAATCTGGGGTCTCGCCAGCAGCGCCAATGCCGCGCCCACGGCGACGAGACGCAGGCCGTTGCCCTGCCAAAATGCCCGATTGATGGTCATCGTGCACTGATTCTAGTCGGAGCCTGAACCGCTGCAACCGCTCTTTGCCCAATCGCTGTCATCATTTCCTACGGACAAATGCCCGACGCGTACCAAGTAATGTTGCCGCCGCTTGCCGCGCGAGGCTTCGGACAACTTCTCATCTGCCGCCGATTTCGCTTGTCCGGCTTTCAACCGCGGCGTCCGGCCGGCACCGCTTCGCTTCCCGCCTGCGAGTCTTGCACGCCTCACGCCGGACCCGCTGCGCGCACTTCGGGTCCGGTCCGTCATTCGTCCTGCTCCGCTAGCACGGGACTCTCCGGTGGTCTGCCGGCCTTGCCGCCGCTCGCTCCCTTATCACCCCCGCCGGGGTCCCTCTGGCTTTGCGAAGGGACCGCACGTCGCGGGTCCCGACAAGGAGCAAAATCATGAAAGCCGAACAAGCAAAGAAAGTCGCCGACCAAGCCCTCGAACAACTCGCCGAAGCGCTCGCCAAAGGCAAGAGCGAAGAACTCACCCGCTACCTGTCGATGCTGGCGAAGTTCCACAAGTACAGCTTCGGGAACGTCATGCTGATCCTGTCGCAGAATCCCGACGCGACGCACGTCGCCGGCTTCAACACCTGGAAGCAGATGAACCGCTACGTCCGCCAAGGCGAGAAAGGCATCGTCATCATCGCGCCGATGGCCTTCCGCAAGCAGGACGAGCAGCCGAAAGACTCCGAGCAGCCGGAGACGGTGCTTCGCTTCCGCGGCGTCTACGTCTTCGACGTGTCGCAGACTGACGGACAGCCGCTGCCAGAGCCGGCCGGCATCAACGGCGATCCCGGCCAGCACATCGACCGCATCAAAGCGGTCGTCGCATCGCGCGGAATCGCGCTCGACTACGAGATCGGACTTGGCAGCGCCCTCGGCCTGTCGCGCGGCGGTCGCATCAGCATCCGGCCGGGCCTGCCCGCCGCCGAGGAATTCGCGGTGATCGTGCACGAACTCGCGCACGAGCTTCTGCATCGCGGCGAGGACCGCCCGGCCAGCAAGACCGTCCGCGAGACGGAGGCCGAGGCCGTCGCGTTCGTCGTCAGCCAGGCCGTGGGCCTGGACGCCGGCGCCGCCGCCCGCGACTACATCCAGCTCTACGACGGCAAGACCGACACGCTGGCCGCGTCGCTTGACTGCATCCAGCGCGTTGCCGCCGACATCATCGCGGCGCTCCACGCGCCCGAGGAGCAGGCGCACGCCGCCTGACATTCCACAGCCCACTACCGGTGAGAAATCGAGGTTTTCGTCTGCTAGTTGGATCGCATTTTGGTAACACAAGACAGCGCCACTGTTATCTGCCATAATCCAAACCCGCGGCTGCCATTAGGTTTTACTTATATCTTGACGCCACGGGCATAATTGCGATTAAGTGATGCTGAGGAGAAATCGATCCCGTGGAAAAAAACACACATCCCGACGCAGCCGTCCATCCCGCCCTTCTCCGGCGGGAGGCGCTAAGGGAAGGCGCAGTCGAGCAAAGGGGAGGCTCATGACGGCCGCTACCGTATTTGCGCACTGTGTAGAGGCCATTCAAAGAGGCGTCCTGATTGCCCGCGTCAGTTCCACCGATAAGGAATACCACTTTCAGAACTGGTTTAAGGCGCGGCTAGAAGAGATCGGCGAGAACTTCGAGATCGGGGGCCGAAACAGCTACCCTGACTTTCGGATGGTCGCTACGACCGATGGTTTTGAACTCAAAGGCCTGGCCTACCCGGGCCGTGACGCAAGCTTCGATAGCAACAGCCAGGTTCCAACCGGAATGCACAACGGCCGCACTATTTACTACGTGTTCGGTCGCTACCCGAAGGCACCGGATGGGAACACGTATCCGGTGCTCGACTTGGTTGTTTGCCACGGCGATTTCCTAAACGCCGACCACGATTACGTCCACAAAAACAAGAGCGTCAAGGGCTTCGGGAGCTACGGCGACATTCTTATCCGAGACCGTAAGATGTACGTCGTCCCAACGCCGTACCGTCTGGTTGATGGCGTTGCTCATAAGCAAACACTGATTCTGCCGGCCGAAGTCAATCTCGTCAGCCCTTTCGTGCGCGTGGGCAATCTGTCGCGTCGCGAAGCGGCAGAGCTTATCATCGGCTATTCCTTCGACCTTCAAACGAATGCGCTTGTTCCGAAGAAGGTTCCCAACCCCGGTGCCGGCACGGAACACCGTTTCATCGCGTGGAGGGTTCGTGGATCGCTGACCGACCCCGTGTCGATGCGACCACCACAACAGCAACAAATTGACCCGGTCGAAACCGAAGATGATGATACCGACGCCTAAACCACGCCTGATCGAAACGGACGAGTTTCCGTTCGAGTTCCTATCCCAGCTTGCCGAGCGCGAAAGCTGGCGGAAGGAAATTCATCGCCCGGTCTACCACATCCACAAGTGGTGGGCCAAACGGCTCGGCTCAGTGTTTCGCGGAATTCTCCTGGGAAGCACGCTGCCGGCGAAGAGCGACTTACAACAGGCATTCTACGATTGTCATTCGGTGCCCCTTGCAATCTTTGATCCGTTTATGGGGTCTGGAACGACCATTGGGGAGGCACACAAACTTGGAATGACAGCGCTCGGTCGCGACATCAATCCTGTCGCCGTCGAAGCAGTTCGCACTGCTCTCGGCCCCCTTGATCGCCGCAAGATCACCGCCGCATTCACGGAGTTGTCCGAGACGGTCGGCGAACGGCTGCTAGGTCTCTATCTCGCCAAAGATTCCAGAGGCCGAGCATGCGACGTGCTCTACCACTTCTGGGTGATGCAGGCCGACTGCCCCGATTGCCACCGTCAAATGGACCTCTTTTCATCGCGCATCATCGCCCGTAACGCCTATCCGGACCGCAAGCCGGAGGTTCAGTTATGCTGCTCCGCCTGTGGCAACATCTTTCAGGGCATGAACTGCAATGACAGCGTTGAGTGTGCAAAGTGCCGGCATCGCTTTGATCCGACCATCGGGACGGCCAATGGTGCAAAAGCCACATGCCCGCACTGTACATGCCGATTTACCATCCTTAATGCCCTCGGGGAGAAGCGACCGTCGTTTCGGCTCTACGCGAAGCTCGTGCTAACAGTTGATGGTCGCAAGGAGTATCTCGCCACGACCGCTTACGACTTAGATGCCTACGCGGAGTGTTCGCGCGTACTTCGTACAGAGGTGCAAGAGGGGCGAATTGGGTTACCCGACCTTCGGCTCACGCATGGCTTCAACACACGGCAGGCGATGAGCTACAACTTCAGGTCGTGGGTTGACTTCTTCAACGACCGCCAATTGCTTGCGCTCGGCTGGCTCCGCGCCGCGATAGAAAGTATCGCCGATGCCTCTGTTCGCAGCGCGCTGAGAACGCTTTTTTCTGGAGCGTTGGAGTTCAACAATTTATTCGCATCCTACAAAGGTGAGGGCACCGGCGCCGTCCGGCACATGTTCTCGCACCACATTCTGAAACCCGAGAGAACGCCCATTGAGGCGAATCTGTGGGGCACGCCGAAGAGTTCGGGTGCGTTCTCCAATCTATTCCGCAGCCGGCTTCTCCGGGCCATTGACTACCGCGAGGCGCCGACGGAAGTGAATGGGCGCTCTTCGCCGGGTCGCGTATGCGCCACGCCTTTTTCTGGAAAGGTCGAAGGCGATTGGCCTGTAACTGGACACTTTCGCGAACGGGCGATCTATCTCTCCCAGGGCGATTCATCGCGAACGAACCTCCCGGATAAGTCAATCGACGTTGTAGCCACCGATCCGCCGTTCTTCGACAACGTGCACTACTCCGAACTGGCAGATTTCTTTTTCGCATGGCAACAGATCGGAACCATACAGTCCGGAGCGGCCACCGGCTCGACTCGGCATGGCAGTGAAGTTCAGGATGCAGACCCGGAACTCTTCGCGGCGAAGCTCCGTTCAGTGTTTGCCGAGTGCCATCGCGTACTAAAAGACGACGGCATCTTCGTATTCACTTACCACCACTCCCGCAACGAAGGATGGAATTCCCTAGCCGAAGCAATTTTCGGAGCGGGATTTGTGGCGGTGAACTCCCAACCTGTAAAGGCCGAAATGTCCGTCGCAACACCGAAGTCCCAGGCGAAAGAGCCGATCCAACTGGACATCATTGTCGTCTGCCGGAAGGCGTACCAATACTCTCCGCGAGAATTGACCCTGCCGGCCGACGCGCTTGACGCCGGACGCGCCAAGCTCCAACGACTGGAACAAGCAGGCTTTGCACTATCGCGCAACGACCGAAAGGTCGTATTGTTAGGGCAGGTGTTGACGGCGATCGCAGGGCCGTCTGACTTGCCCGCGCTCACCATGCTTATCGAGGAAGAGCTTGAGACTCACCAGGGGGCAATGCCAATCCTGCGAGCGCCTTTTCAGCCTGTACTATTCGGTGAGGCTTAACACGCCTAACAAAGCTCAAGGCACGATTCTGGTGCCCCTTGACGAAGGGTGAGTGTCCATAACATGCTCACAAACATCCTCGACGAACTCGCAGTGGCACCGGCCTCCGCGTTCAATGGAACGCTTCGAGACCTTGGGCGCCTATTCGCGGATCGCGTCGGACCAATCGTCGAGTACGAGTTTTTTCGCCGTTACAATCGCCCCGACCTTCCGCCACTGGCAGAGCATTCCGATTCGTTCATCGCGAGCCACGTCAAGAAGCTTATGGACGGCCAGACGCCCGAACACGCCAACATTAGCTTGCAGCCAGTCAGCGCCGATGCGATCGCGATTCCACCCGCGCTTGGCGCCGTCCCGGCGTGGACCGCATTTGTGAAGCGGGCCGAGGTTTCAGCGCGTGCCCTTGGATTTGCGGATTCAGTTGCCGCCGGCCTTGCGGGCGCGATTCGAGAACTAGCCGACAATGTCATCCAGCACAGTGAGGCTGCCGTTTCCGGAATCGCAGCCTTTTCGCAAACTACCGGGACCTTTGAGTACATTGTCGCAGACTCCGGCATCGGGATGCTCGCCAGCCTTCGCCGAGCATCGGAATTCCGATCCCTTCGCGACGACTTGGAGGCTCTTCCGCTTGCCGTCACGCCAGGTGTTTCTCGACATGGGCGCGGCATCGGCTATGGTTACGGGTTTAGGGCAGTATTCCTACCTCTTCGGGCGGCGAACGGCTCGGTTCGCCTGAGGTCAGGTGGAGCGGTGCTCCAAATGGCCGGCATCGGTCCTCGCCCTGACCAAGGAACTTGCTCGCAACGGCCGTACCACCAAGGGGTTGCGGTATCGGTTGAAATCTCCCCAACGACCGGTGGTGGGGGTTGACTACAGCTTGCAGCGCGATATACTTCAGACGTACATATGAACGTCTGTTCAATAATCCCGGTAGCTGAATTAGCACGCTCGACCGAATTGGCCGGCGCGGCGGATGGAATCGCTTGGTTCCAATGCGCTCGCGCGCGGCTCGACGCGGCAGAATCCGGCTTGCATGCCATCGACTTTGCGACGGTTCGATTGGCAACCGTAAGTTGGGTTCGAGAAGCTGTGCTCGCGCTTCAGAAATACGCTGCCGCCATGCGACCAGACATCCTCTTCATTGTGACAAACTTGTCGGACCTCGTCCGCGAGGAACTAGCGGTTGCGGTTGAGGCCACCGGCAGCATCATCATCGCCGCCGACCTCACGTTCGAACTTCGGGTCCGCAACCCTGTCTTGATGGGACTCCTCGACCCAGCACTGGGTGAGACGCTTCGCATTGTTTCGGGGCTGCAAGAATTTGATGCTTCACTCGTGTCACGAGCGCTTCCACGCGTCGGCCTATCGGCTGCCAACAACCGACTCGCCGCGCTCGAAACCAAAGGAATCCTAAAGTCAGAACGCCGCGGCCGCACCCGGGTTTACCGCCCGGTGCTGGAGGACATGCACTATGGGTACCGAGATGATTGCGAAGGCGACGGACAGTTTCGAGCGAAAGCAGCGGAGGTGCCTTGACCTGCTTGAAGAACCGAACTTGTTCACTGGCGCACCACAGCTTTCCGTGGCAGTAGTGGCCACGCCGGATAACGGTCACGCTTTTACCTTAAACGAGGAGTGCCGCCTCACACTCTATGGTGGTCGCTTGGCTCTCGTTCGCGGCGTCGCTGTCGTGGGCGAGGTCGAGAACCCGCCGTCAAGCGTCCTCGACATGATGCGCGGACCGTGCCCGAGCGCGTTTGGCCGCGTCATCAAGCTGTTCTCACTGACGAAGAAAGCCGAAGTTCTGCTGGAGTAGCGATGACCCAACAAGCCAAAATCACGCCTCTCTCCGTTCGCGGAAAGCTTGCCGACCCGACGCTTTGGCATCAGTCGAGCCAGGAAGTCAAGCTTGGTTGTACATCTTGTCCCGAACTGCGATGGTGCGGCGGGTTGACCATTCAGGCGCCCGTCTTCAATTGTCTTGACCTTTGCTGCGGCAATCCAAAGACGTGCAGGAAATTCGTCTGCCCAAATCAGCGGCGCTATAGCACGTTGGTGAATGAGGTGAGTGGATTCGCATTGCCGCCGTATCGACAACGTGTTGCCCCTATGCTCGCCCTTCCCGACTACATACCTTGCATTCTGGATACGGGCGACCTTTCCGGCCCTCTTTCGATACCGGCCGTGGCAATCTCCCTTTATTCAATCATTGACCACCGGACAGGCCTCGCCCGGTTCGCGTCCCGCCAAGAGTTGCTTCAGCGGTTCAAGATTGATCCTGGCGCCCGCGTGATCCTGACCGCAACCGACAAGGATCGGCGCGTTGAGAACTTCTGGCATGTTCTACGCGCCAAGAAGACGGCGGAATCACTCCGGCGGCTTCGTCCCGCACTCGTCGCCACTCCAAACTTCTCGATGCACGCCGACACTGTGCGCCACGACAATCTGTTGAGCATGGCTCGCATCGTCGCTTGCTTAGAAGAGTTCGCGGCCGCGCGACTTCCAGTTGCCGTTCACGTCAATGGTCGCACGCCGCATGACTTTCTTCGCTGGATCGAGTACTTGAACGCCTCACCAGGGATTTACGCGGTGTCCTACGAGATGGGCACAATGGGCAGGTCTGCGCCGCGCCGAGCATGGCACGCCGAGCAACTCATCGCCTTGGCAAGGGGTGTGAATCGCCCCCTGACACTTCTCATCCGCGCCGGATCATCGCATCTATCAGAACTCTCTACCGCCTTCGACCAGGTAATTGCGCTCGACACGTCAGCCCACATGAAGGCGAAGAAACGTCAGAGCGCAACCAGCGCCGGAGGCCGACTCACATGGGAACCCTCACCCACCGCGCGAGGCGCTGCGATTGACACCTTGTTGCTGCACAACATTCGCGTTTGTCGCCGTGCGACTCGGGAGGCACTCTTGCACCCCATCTCACACATCGCCCCATCCGAGTTGCATGAGGCGACAATAGCAGCTACACCAGCTTGACGACTACGATACCAATGGCAAATGACTATGCAATCAACCCGAAGCTGACCCCGACACTCATCGCGTGTCTGGAAGAGTGGAAGATTGAGTCACTCACCGAAATCCAGAAGCTAGCAATAGCGGCGGAAGTTCCACTGGGTTCTAGTGCGATCGTCTGCGCGCCCACCTCTTCCGGCAAGACACTTATAGGAGAACTCGCTCTGGCTAACGCGCTAGACAATGGGCTCGACGCCCTGTATCTCGTTTCTCACAAAGCGCTTGCCGAGCAGAAATTCTCCGACTTCGGTGCTCGTTTCTCTACGCCAAGATGGGCATCGACCGTGACCGTGGGCATCAGCACCGGAGATCATGAAGAGGGTGATGTCAACTGCCGACTCCTTGTCTCAACATACGAAAAGGCGCTGGGCCTAATTCTCGCAGGGCGACTAAAGGTGACCAAGACAGTCATAATCGCAGACGAGCTTCAGATACTCGGTGAACCGGGGAGGGGCGCGTCGGTCGAGACACTGTGCGCCCTTCTTCGGAAACGTCAACCACATCAGTTCGTGGGTTTGACGGCAACGGTCGAGAATCCGGAGGACCTTGCTGCATGGATGATTTGTAAGACGGTGCGAAGCGCCACGCGTGACGTCGATCTTATCCAAACGATTCGCTACGAGGGGCAGCTATACACGGTTCGCTTCGGACAGGAGCACGGCGAAACTACCGCGGACACATTCGAACAAGTTGATCTCTTCGGTGTTATTCGAAAAACTCTCCAAGATGGATTGGGGCCGGTTCTTGTATTTACGGAAACGCGTCGGGAAGCGTCGGACTTTGCAAATGAATATAGCTCACAATGTCAGCGGGCGGCCGATGGCCTTGCGATCTCGAAGCAGCTTGAATTGTTCTCAGAGCCGACAGAATCATCACAGCAACTCATGTCTCATGCAGAACGCCGTGTTACCTTTCACACGGCGGACCTCACACCTGACGAAAGAACCGTCATCGAATCAGGCTTCGTCGCAGCGAGTTTTGACGTTTGCTTCGCAACATCGACGCTCGCCGCCGGCGTGAACTTCCCATTTCGAACGGTCATCATTCCGAAGCTGACCTACGAATTCGGAAATCGCCAAGGCACACCGTTTGCCAGGTCCGATTTCCGGAATATGTCGGGCCGTGCCGGGCGACTCGGCCATCACAAGGACGGTCGCGTAATTCTATTGCCGACGAACAGAGCAGAGCTAAAACACGCCAATCAACTCGTTTCTCCCGAGAATGACCGCGTGGCTTCGCAGCTCGTAACGCTCAGCATGCGTCGGACAGTTCTCTCTCTCGTTGCGTCGCGCGCTGTCACTTCGAAAGTCGAGGTTACTACATTCTTCGAGAACACGTTTTACTGGCATCAGATCCTTGAAAATAATCCCAAGCTTCTTGACGAAATAGTCGCAAAGGCGATCAAAGCTGTTGATTGGCTCCTCGAGAATCGATTCGTTGAAGAGAGCCACTCGACCATTCAGGCAACCCCACTAGGCAAGTCCACGTCCATGTCGGGTTTGCTGCCCGAAACAGCGAAGCGCTTCGCCGATCTTCTCGCGAAATACTCTGAGAAAATGCAGAAAGATTTCGCAAGCTGCGCGCTCGCGTTGATCCATTGGGCTGCGACATGTCCCGAGTTCAAGGATGAATTCCCTTCGCGTTTCTTGCCGTACGCGACGGGACCGATGAAACCCGAGTCTTCCGTGTTCATGCAGAAAATTGCCCACCTTACAGCGTGGGATAGGACTGATGATCAGGTGACGCGGTGCGTCCATGCAATGGGTTTGTTCATCCAAGGCGAGGCTGAACGGAAGATACGCTTCTCTACGGGAATATCAGCTGGCTACCTACATCGATTCTCCATCGATATGGGCTGGCTTCTCGATGGCCTATGTAGCGTATCAGGTGCTTCCGATCTAGGCTGCCCGCAAACGCTGACAAACCAGATCGGAATGCTTGCTCGGCGGGTTCGTTGGGGTACTCCAGTTGAGGCGCTCGACGTGCTTCGGATTGCGAGCCGGAAGAGCGTCCCCGGATTCGGACGGCAGCGCGTCATGGCCTTGATTGCAAACGGGCTGGCAACGGTCATGGACGTGATAAGCGCAAAGAAAGACCAACTGGTTAAGTTGCTGGGCGGCGCACAACGGGCTGATGCCCTCGTAGCTGCCTTGTCGGACAGCTTCGATAGTTCGTCCGCCAATTTCGAGCGCATGCACCTTCAACTTGGACGAGAAATCGGTATCGAAGAAAAGGTCGCTAAGTGCAACCAAGCCTTAGGAACAGATTACGACAGCGCGATCTTTGATCTTCTGAAGGAAGAGTTGAACTGGTCTGTCGACAAATTGGACGATGGAAAACGACAGAACGTGCCTGACATCCAGCTTGTACTGGGGAATGCGGCTCTCCTGATCGAGTGCAAGACGGTGACAAAGAAGCCGCCACTAATTGCAAAAGAGGAAGCATTTGCTGTGCTACAGAAGGCATCTGACTTTGACCAAAGGATGAAACGAGTAACACTGGGAAAACCAGATTTCGATGAACACTCGAAAAAGAAGGCGACTGCATCGCCATCGGTCACTCTCGTTCGACACGGAGTGTTCATGGAAGGATTGATGCGCGTGCTGACTGGGCGACTTGCAGCAAATGACTTCGTCGAGTGGCTCTCGGAACCGGGTGTTACCGACCTCAATCGATTGCCCGGCACGCCAACCTATGCGGAACCAGCGGCGGCGCCTACACTGTCAAGCTAGGGCGTTAAGCGACGAAGGAACGACAAATCATGGAATCCCACGTTGATGCAGGGTTAACCGCCGATCGTCCCGCGACTCTCGCGCATATCGGGACAGCCGTCAAGCCGAGCCGGAATGACGACGAATGGCACTTGGGTCACATGTGGCTGTTCTGGAACGAGTCCCAACAGGGTTCCTTGGATTCGCGGGGCTATTACCCCGATGTGTCCGTCGTTCCGGACGCCTATCTTACGAATAATGGGCTTCGGCGTTACCTTATTACCAATCGCGTTCCCGGTTGCTACATGCGGGACAGTGTCGAAATGAACAACTTGGATCAGAGATGCCTGTCAGGCGAAGTTCGGCAAAAGGTGTGGGCACAGACAGGGACAGCCATAGATAGACTGGAAGCCAAATGTCCGATCCCCTTGGGTGAGAAAATCGTTCAGCAGGGAGATTACTCCTGCAATGAAGATTTCTCAGACACGGAGAATTGCTGCTCGTGGGCGATCAGCGTTATCAACTACGCCACCCAACAGGTGCTTATTCGCTGCGACCGACCGAAGAGACTTGGGCGTGTCGAAGAGGCAATATGGGGCGCGAAGAACCTAGCGTAAGAACGGCAACGCCTCTTCAGGTGCAAGACCGATGAAGACCATCGCAGCTTTTCATTTCGATCCGGATAATGGCTTCTCCCTCGACTTGAGTGATGCGGCCTGCGCAGTTGAAGTGCTGGGTGGTTCTGGCGACGTTGTTCTCCGTGAAGGCCCCCAACCTGAACGACTCCATCGCGTCGTATTCCCCGGAGACAAAGTAGTTCGATTCGACGTAGATCGCTATCAGGCGCAAGCACTGGTTCGTTTCTGGTCCATTGGCCCAGAAGGAGAGCGAGTGTACGAGCTCGGGACAACGTCTGACGCCAAGTCCGCCGAAAATTGGGTCGCCCGCGTCAACCAACTCTATGTCGATCGCAGTCAGCTGCTCAGCGCCAGGACCGAGGGATTTCGCACCGGCAACTTCAAGCACCAGCCTGCCGTTCATGACGTTCTTGAGACGAGGCAAACGCGCGTTTTGCCCGGAGCCTATACATATTGCGCCGAGGACGGCGCGGCGATTCCAAGCCGGTTGGAAGCGTGGGAGACCTTTTTCTGTGAACGTCAGCTATCGCATCTTCGCGAGCACACAGGGTTCAATGAATCCATCGAGATTGTTCCCCTCACGCGGGTCCCCCACAACTACCGTTGGATGGAACGCAGTGTCAGGTACGGACATGCCGATTTCAGCGATCGTGTCACACAGTCTCTTGAGCTAATCTTTGATAGACAGGAGCGTCATGATAAGCTTGGAGTGATTCCATTTGGTGCTGTTGATAACTTCGCCGTAGTGTACGTAGAGGGATCGAGCGCGCACAAACAACTTGCGCTTGCACCGCACGAGACTGTGGCGTCGTCTTTTTCTGAATGGTTGGAACGAGTTAGCTCTACTAATGGAAAGAATAATCGTGTGCTTGTGTGCACGCCTGCGTCTCACTCCATCGACTACTCTGTCTACAACGCAACCGTGCGCGGTCAACTCTCTCCCGAACAGTACGAGAGCGAGATCAGGCCGGGGAGTCTTGCCAACTGGCTCTACGACAACGATCAGCGAGGCGTCGTCGTATGCGATGTTGGATGGGCTTACGAAGTAGCAAGAATATTCGCCGCCCATCATAGTAACATCAGCGTTCGTCATTCACTCGTCCCGTATGAGGCTCCTGTGCGCGTCGGCTTTTGCTATAGGTCTGATGATCCCGCTTGGGGCAAACTCGTTAGTGAGGCACTTGTGGACTGCCTGACCACAGACGTGCAAGAGGTCAAAGAATCTTTCCAACAGTTTCGTCTACGTGCGCTAAAGGTTGGTATCCGGCTAGCCGCGTAGTGGAAAATGGAGTTACGGCAATGCCCGAAGCGAGACGAACCAATCTATCGCTGGCCGCCCTTGTGATCGCCATACTGTCCACCGGCCTGTCGATTTTTTCCTTTTCACGCATATCCAAGGTTCAACAACTACCGTCTCCCTCTCCATCCGGCATCTTGGAAAGAATCGAGCGAGAAAATGTAATCCACGCTGGATATGGAGTATATCCGCCTTATACGATGGAGAATCCAAATACAAAGGAAGTGTCCGGTTTTAGCGTGGAGATCGTCGAACAGATCGCAAAGGAACTGAAGTGCAAGATTGTCTGGCATCGGCTCAATTGGAACACGATGAGCGCCGACCTGAAACGTGGTGAATATGACCTGATTGCCGATCCGATCTTCGAGACAATTCCTCGCGCGAGGGAGTTTGCTTTCACTGAACCGTACGCTTACTTTGCCGATGGCATTGCAGTCGTTCGCAAGGACGAGAACCGGTTCTCTGATTTTGCAAGTCTTGACCGAGAGGACATCACGATCGTTGTCGGTCAAGGATGGGCGAGCGAAACGCTTGTGCGGAGTCGCTTTTCCAAACCAAAGATCGTTGCTGTCCAGACGACAACAGACCTCCTGCAACTCTTCAATGACGTTGCCGCTGGGCGAGCAGATGTAGCGATTGCGGACGCAGCAGATGCCAAGCGTTATGTGGCTGAGCATCCTGATTTAGTGAAGGCACTCTGGCTTGACAACCCACCGGCGGGAATGCCTGCTGGATTTGCTCTTCGGCCACAGGACACGTCGGGCGCAGAGTTTCTGACTGTCTGTCTCCGTAATCTACGTACTACCGGATTCCTCGCCTCATTGGCGCGTCGATACGAAGTGACACTTGTACCGCCGGATGCGGGGGGCAAAAACTAGTGTCGTTGTTTCCTGAAACCGCAGCTTCAGATCGAGGCCAAAGCTTGATCCATGCTGGAACGCGACTTCCGCGAATGCCGAACCCCTCTGTGTATGAGCAGGAGTACAGTTTCTGGCCATGGGGCAAATTGCTCGATCGAGCGACCGCCTGGGTCTGCGACAACGCTCCGCCCGACAGCCATATACTCGACTATATGTGTGGTACTGGCTACCTACTAAATGCCATCTCTATGGCACGTACAGACATAACTGCATCCGGCTGTGATATCGATCCCCGTTATATAGAGTATGGAAGTCATTGCTATGCCCGCGTGTCGCTGCATTGCCAGGATGCGCTCGAATTTGAACCGCCGGCTACGCCGACAGTCATCCTTTGCACTGCCGGACTTCATCACCTCCCGCGTAACCAACAGATTCATTTTGTCGCCAAAATGGCAAGTGAACTGCAAAAGGGTCAGTTCTTCTTGATTGGGGAGGAAGTTATCCGCGAGTTCCGATCGGAACAAGAGCGCCGGGCGGCTTGCCTTGAGATGGCAAGCTCCCTCATCGCCTTTGCTATTGCTCAGGATGCACCGAGTGAAGTGCTTGGCGCCGCAGTAGACATGCTAAGCAACGACCTCTTTGAGAACGGAGAATACAAGATGTCCGAGGCAACGCTGCTGCGCCTCCTAGAGCCCCAGTTCGATGTGCTCTCCGTCCATCGTACATGGCCGGCAAATCAGCAGGCGTTTGGCGATGTGCTTTATTGCTGCCGACGGCGATGATACTAAGTGAAGCTGCGCCAACACGCGCTGGACGCAGCCTAAGAAGGATGTACTAACCTGAACTACGATTGGAATTTTTCTCGGCTTATTCCGTACGCTGAAGCATTTTTCTGGGGCAGCATGACCACCGTCGTTCTGACGGCCCTCGTCATGGTGACCGGAACAGTCTTCGGCATCGGTCTCGCGCTTCTGACCCGTGACCGAGCGGTCAGAGCTATCTTGCACCCGATTATCGACGCTCTCCGTGCGTTACCCCCTCTTGTCCTGATTCTGTTTCTGTACTTTTTGCTCACTCGGCAAGTGATTGGAGTCGCAGTTCCGGCGTTTTGGGTATGCGTTGTTGCCATGTCCCTCAATCTCGCCGCTTTTACTGCCGATCTTGTTCGATCTGCTCTCGAACGTGTGCCGAAAGAGGTAACTGACGCCGGGCTTGCACTGGGCATGTCGCGGCACCAAGTTTCCAGACACCTTGTACTTCCGTTCGTGATACGACAAATCATCCCGGGAATGACTATTCTTTACATCGGAATCCTGAAGATGAGTTCGTTAGCATCGGTTATTAGTGTGCGCGAAGTAGTATACACGGCCCAAACTGTCATTTCCGACATATCACGATCGCTCGAAGCGTGGACGGTCGTAGCACTGATTTACCTGGCCCTCGTAATGCCTGCGACCTATTTCTCGCGACGCATTGAGCGATGGGCCGGACGTGGGCTCCGCCGGGAGACCACCGCGTGATGATGCAATCGACGGACTCAAAGAAGGAACGAGGCCCTCGAATTCAGGTGCGTGGGCTGCATAAATCCTTTGGTACGCTAGAGGTGTTGCATGATGTTAATTTCGATGTCACTGATGGCGAGATCCTCGGAATCATCGGCCCTAGCGGTAGCGGTAAGACGACTCTTCTGCGCTGTCTAAACGCCTTGGACACATTTGAGCGAGGGGAAGTGCTGCACAGCGGGATCGAACCAATTAGGATCGGACCAGGCGGCGTTGCAACCTCCTTGATCCCGACAATAGAGAATTCGGCGGACGAGGATGTATTACTCAACTCCCTTCGGCGCCAAGTGGGGATCGTTTTTCAGGGGTTCAATCTCTGGAATGAGCGAACGCTTCTGGAAAACATCGTACTGGCACCGATCGTCGTTCGGAACGAGGCTAAGACTTCGGCGAATGAGCGTGCAACCGTCCTTTGCAAACAATTCGGGATTGAAGACAAGATACAGGTTCGGGCGGAAGAGCTATCCGGAGGTCAGCGGCAGAGAGCAGCGATCGTACGGGCACTGATGATGCAGCCCAGTACACTCCTGTTGGATGAGATAACGTCAGCATTGGACCCCGTACTGACTGTGGAAGTAATGCAGACTATTCGACAGCTTCGAGATCGAGGTCTTACGATGTTGATCGTTACGCATCATATAGAGTTCGCATCATCTCTGTGTGATCGCATTCTGTTTCTGTCCAACGGACGCGTAGTTCAATTGGACGCTCCTGAGGAGCTTCGCAAGAGGCCGACGAACGACGAAGTGTCTCGGTTTCTGGAAGTACTTCGGACCGCTCGATAAGGCGAGTACGTCTGTCCCTGGCAGAGCGGGAGACGAAATCCCTTTTCCGCTCCGAGCCAGTTTTTCAGGCAACGCCGATAGACGGCCAGCCGTGACGCGGATCAGCGGCAGTAACCTGTCGGTTTTGCAACTTTCACGGTTTCACGCCCAACACGCTACGCTGCTTCCTCAAAGCGAATCCAGAAAACAGCTCTGATCGACCGCAGAATCAGCGTTCTTTCGCTGTCCGGGGCACCGCGATGGCGGGCATAGCGAGCCCCCGCTATAAGGACTAAGAGAAGACGCCCCTAAGGTCTGAAGCGACGTCCGCGACGGCAGGCGAGCTGACCTATCGCGTAACAGTGACGGCGAATTTTAGTATCCAACAAAGCAAGGGAGATTAACTCGATTGTACAGGCCTCGCAACCGAATGTGGGCGCATGCGCCGATTCTAACTTCTCGTCCCCGCGAGCCAAAGAGGTTCAACGGATTACGATTCGCAGCCGACGTCGATTTATTTGAACGGATCATGTGTTCTTTTCTCCTGGTTTCATCCGGCCGCATGGCCGTCGTTATTTTTCACGATACTCCCCGGAATCCTTCGCCTCACGGACACATCTCCCCGGCCAACAGAGCGTTGACAATTTCCTGAACGTCCGCGCCGTTGAACGCGCCGTCGAGGTTGAAGTCGCCCTTGCAGAGGCCGACCGTGAGCACTGCGATCTTGCTCGTCGCCACGGCCGACGGATTGCAACCGCCGCGAATCTGCACGCCGTAGGCGTCGGCGTCGGCCGCGGTCACGTTGTTGATCGTCAATGTGCCGGTCGTCGCGCCGATGATCGGCAGGCCGTTCTTCCGCCATTGGTAGGTGAACGGCCCGGTGCCTGTGGCCGTCGCGGTGAAGACGACATTCGCGCCGGAGGCGACCGACTGGCTCACCGGCTGCGGGCTGATGCCGATGGACGGCCCGTTGTTCAGCAGCACCGAGACGTTGTTGTCGCCACTGTTCGCCACCGCGAGGTCGTCACGGCCGTCGGTGTCGAGGTCGCCGATGGCCACGGAGCCGGGACCGGTACCCGCCCCGAAGTTGACCGCCGCGGCGAAGGTGCCGTCGCCGTTGCCCAGCAGCACCGAGACGTTGTTGCTGTCGTAGTTCGCCGCCACCAGGTCGGGTCGGCCGTCGCCATTGTGGTCGCCGATGGCCACGGACAAGGAACTGGTTCCCGCGGTGTAGTTGACCGCCGCAAGGAACGTGCCGTCGCCGCTATTCAGCAGCACAGAGACGTTGCTGCTGCCGTAGTTCGCAACGGCCAGGTCGGGCTTGCCGTCGCCGTTGACGTCGCCGATGGCCACGGAACTGGGAAAAGTGCCCGCGCCGTAGTTGACCGCCGCGGCGAAGGTGCCATCGCCGTTGCCCAGCAGCACTGAAACGTTGTTGCTGTCGTAGTTCGCCACCGCCAGGTCGGGCTTGCCGTCGGCGTTGAGGTCGCCGATGGCCACGGAGGTGGAAAAAGTGCCCGCGCCGTAGTTGACCGCCGCGGCGAAGGTGCCGTCGCCGTTGCCCAGCAGCACCGAGACGTTGTTGCTGCTAATGTTCGCCACCGCCAGGTCGGGCCGGCCGTCGCTGTTCAGGTCGCCAACGGCGACGGATTGGGGATTGCTGCCAGCGCCGTAGTTGGCCGCCGCGGCGAAGGTGCCGTCACCGTTGCCCAGCAGCACTGAAACGTTATTGCTATTGAAATTGGCCACCGCCAGGTCGAGTTTTCCGTCGACGTTGAGGTCGCCGATGGCCACGGAGTAGGGCTGGGTGCCCGCGGGGTAGTTGACCGGCGCGGCGAAGGTGCCGTCGCCGTCGCCCAGCAGCACTGAGACGTTGTTGCCGTCGTAGTTCGCCACCGCCAGGTCGGGACGGCCGTCGGCATTCAGGTCGCCGATGGCCACGGGGACGGGCGTGGTGCCCGCGGGGGAATTGACCGCCGCGGCGAAGGAGGATGCACAACTGGGCGGGAGGGCCGTCACACACAGCATCGCCGACTGGCTGACGACTCCAGCGTTGCAGGCCGTACCTATCTGGACGTCATATACGCCCGCGTCGGCGGGCAGCGCGCCTGTGATCGTCAGCGTGCTGGTGGTGACGCCGCTGAAGCGCCCGCCGTTTACCAGTGCAACTCCGTTCCGCCGCCACCGGTAGGACTGGGCGCCGGTGGCCGTGACGCTGAAGGCGGCGTTCTGACTTTCCGTGAGCGTTTGGCCGGCGGGCTGCTGCGTGATTCCAATCGACAGACTGTTGTTCAGCAGCACCGAAGCGTTATTGCTATTGGAGTTCGCCATCGCCAGGTCGGGCTTGGCGTCGCCATTGAGGTCGCCGATGGCCACGGAAAAGGGACCGCTGCCCGCGCCGTAGTTGACCGCCGCGGCGAAGGTGCCGTTGCCATTGCCCAGCAGCACCGAGACGTTGTTGCTGGTATGGTTTGCCACCGCCAGGTCGAGTTTCCCGTCGGCGTTGATGTCGCCGATGGCCACGGAGCGGGGAAAGCTGCCCGCAGCGTAGTTGACCGCCGCGGCGAAGGTGCCGTTGCCATTGCCCAGCAGCAAGGAGACGTTGGCGCTGCCGTAGTTCGCAACGGCCAGGTCGGGCTTGCCGTCGTCGTTGACGTCGCCGATGGCCACGGAGACGGGACCGCTGCCCGCGCCGTAGTTGACCGCCGCGGCGAAGGTGCCGTTGCCATTGCCCAGCAGCAAGGAGACGTTGGCGCTGCCGTAGTTCGCAACGGCCAGGTCGGGCTTGCCGTCGCCGTTGAGGTCGCCGATGGCCACGGAGATGGGAAAAGTGCCCGCGCCGTAGTTGACCGCCGCGGCGAAGGTGCCGTTGCCGTTGCCCAGCAGCACCGAGATGTTGTTGCTGTCGTAGTTCGCCACCGCCAGGTCGGGCTTGCCGTCGCCGTTGACGTCGCCGATGGCCACGGAGACGGTACTGGTGCCCGCGCCGTAGTTGACCGCCGCGGCGAAGGTGCCGTCGCCGTTGCCCAGCAGCACCGAGACGTTATTGCTGCTGGAGTTCGCCACCGCCAGGTCGGGCTTGCCGTCGCCGTTGACGTCGCCAATGGCCACGGACCAGGGATTGGTGTCCGCGCCGTAATTTACCGCCGCGGCGAAGGTGCCGTTGCCATTGCCCAGCAGCACCGAGGCGTTAGCGCTGTTGTAGTTTGCCACCGCCAGGTCGGGCTTGCCGTCGCCGTTGACGTCGCCGATGGCCACGGAGACGGGATAGGTGCCCGCGGCGCAGGTGACCGGCGCGGCGAAGGACGACGGGCACTGTCCACGCGCCGCCGGCGCAGCCGCCAGCCAGGCCGCGGCCATCACCAGCATGATCGTGCCGCGAAGCGGAAACACTAGGCGGCCGGTGGTCTTCACGTCCTGAAATTGCACCGAAACGAATGGATTCGAATGGCTCATGATTCCCTTTTCCTTTCATTCTGGTCTCCGGCGAGGCACCGCAGAACACGCCCATACCGGACAACCGTCCGAGGCTACCCACGAGCCCCGGTTCGCCCGGGCACTCACGACACTGCACCCAACGCAAACCGCCGGGCCGAGGCGCAAAGGAATGAGTGAATCGGGTCAGCAATCGCCAATTCCGATATACTGAGACCGGATCGGGGGTCACGTTCAGGGGTGGCGAATGTCTGATGTGCCCGAAACGGCTGTTTCGCAAATTTTGGCTGCCTGGAATGACGGCGACGGATCCGCCGCGGACCGGCTGATGCCGCTGGTCTATGAAGAACTTCGTGCCCTGGCGGGGGAGATGTTCCGCGACCAGCCGCGTGCCCAGACGCTCCAGCCCACCGCGCTGGTGCACGAGGCCTACCTGCGGCTGGCGGGGCAAACGTCGCCGTCGTGGAACGATCGACAGCATTTTTTCCGCGTGGCGGCCAAGGCCATGCGACAATTATTGGCGGACGCGGCGCGACGTCGCCGGGCACAGAAGCGCGGCGGCGAGCACGTCAAGCTGACGCTCGGCTCCGATCCGCTGGCCGCCGGCGAAGATCCGTTTGACGTGATGGCGCTGGACGAGGCGATCTCCCGGCTAACCGCCCTTGATGAGCGGCAGGGGCAGATCGTCGAGTTGCGGTTTCTCGGCGGTCTTTCCGTCGAAGAAACGGCGGCGGCGCTGGGCGTCTCACCCAGAACCGTAGAATTGGACAGCCGGTTGGCGAAGGCGTGGCTCCAGCGCGCGCTGCGCGGAGGCGAAACACAAAACCAATGACGACCTCGGAGTTTCATCGTGTGCGCGACGTGTTCCATCAAGTCTGCGCCCTCGCGCCTGCCGAGCGGGCGAGCGCGCTTGCCGAACTATGTGACGGCGACGCGAAACTCAGGGCCGAGGTCGAATCGCTCCTCGACGAGGACAGCCGCAGCAGCTTGGATGCGCCCTTTTCCCGGTCGCAGCTTGCGCGGAATCTCATAACCAACGCGCCGCCCGATGTCGGCCCCGTGCCGAACCGGATCGGGCGATACGACATCCTTCGCACCATCGGCGCCGGAGGGATGGGCGTCGTCTATGAGGCGCGGCAGGACCGGCCCAGCCGAACCGTCGCCCTGAAAGTGATGAGGCCGGGCGCAGTCTCACCCAGCCTGCTTCGTCGATTCGAAAAAGAGTCAGAGCTTCTCGGGCGGCTTCAGCATCCCGGCATCGCCCAGATATTCGACGCCGGCGCCGTCCCCATGGAAGGTGGAACCCGGCCCTTCTTTGCGATGGAACTCATCAACGGCGTGCCGCTCAATGAGTTCGCCAAGTCCCGTGGCCTCGGCACGCGCGAGCGCATGGAACTGTTCGCCAGCGTGTGCGATGCGGTGGAACACGCGCATCAGCGGGGCGTCATTCATCGCGACCTGAAGCCGGGCAACATTCTCGTTGACACCGCCGGCCAGCCAAAGGTCCTCGATTTCGGCATTGCCCGCGCGACGGACAGCGACGTGCGGGTGACCACACTCCAGACCGACGTCGGCCAGTTGATCGGCACGCTGCCGTACATGAGCCCCGAACAGGTAACCGGCCAAACGGACCGCATCGACGTTCGATCGGATGTCTATTCGCTGGGCGTCGTTCTGTACGAGCTGATGGCCGCACGACTTCCGCACGATGTGAGCCACCGGTCGCTGCCAGACGCGGCGTCGATCATCCGCGACGCCGAACCGACCCACCTGAGTTCGTTCGACTCGCGCTTTCGCGGTGACATCGAGACCATCGTGGCCAAGGCGCTGGAGAAGGATCCGTCGAGGCGATATCAATCGGTCGGTGCATTTGCGGCCGACCTCCGCCGGCATCTTGCCGATCAGCCGATCGTCGCCCGACCGGCGAGCGCGATCTATCAGCTTCGGAAATTCGCCCGGCGCCACAAAGCCACGACGGCCGCGACCATCGGCATTGCCCTGGCGATGGCGGGGGCGACGATCTTCTCCTCAGTCTACGCCGTCCGCACCGAGCGCGCCCGCGAAGAGGCCCAGCGACAGGCGGACATCGCCGCGGCGATCAACCAGTTTCTCAACGAAGACCTGCTGGCCTCTGTCGCTCCCGGCGCCTCGCGCGACGCCGGCCGCGGCCGCGACGTTCGCATGTCCGACGTGCTGGCCGAGGCAGCGCGACGCATCGAGAGCGCGTGTGCGCCGGGCGGCGCATTTGAGAACAAGCCGGAGGTCGAGGCCGCCATTCGGGCGACCCTTGCCCGGACACAGATCAGGCTGGGCGATGTCGAAGCGGCTTACCCGCACTCCGTGAAGGCATTCGAGCTGCGGAAGTCGTGTCTCGGGGAAGACCATGTCGACACGCTCAAAGCGGCCATCGGCCTCGGGGGCAATCTGTACCTGCGAAATCGACTCGATGAGGCCGCCGCCGTTTATCGGAGGACACTGGAAGTCGGCGGGAAGGCGCTGGGGCCCGATGATCTCCTTATGCTCACCTGCGAATTCAACTACGCCAACGTCTTCTGGAAGGAGCGCCGTTTTGACGAAGCGCTCAAGCTCATGAATCATGTCTATGATTCGCGCCGCGCGGCATTGGGACCCGACCACAATGAAACAATAACCGCTCGACAGAAAATCGCGATGATCTACAAGGAAACGAAACGGTACGACGATGCGGAGTCGATCGAGCGGGAGTGCTGGGCCCATAACAAGGTCGCGTTGGGGGACGACCACCCGGCAACGCTGCAGGTGGCGCACAACCTAGGAACGACACTCTACTATGGCGATAAGCTCGCCGAGGCAGAGAAAGTATGGCGCGACGTCTTGGAGAAGCGCCGGCTCGTGCTGGGCCCGGACCACTATGAGACGCTCACCACCTGCCTGAATCTCGGATCGGCGCTGATCGAGCAGGGTCGCCCCGCCGATGCGGAACCGATCTATCGGCGGGGCTACGACGCCGCGGTCGCGCGTTACGGCGAAAAACACGAAAAGTCACGGTCCTTCGCCTTCGGATTGGCAAACGCGCTGCGGGACCTGCATCGCTTCGAAGATGCCGAGTCGCTGTACCAGAATGCCATACGAGCATTAGAAGCGTCGAATGGGCTTACGCATCCTGACACGATGCAGGTGCTGGCCGGGCTATGCGACATGCGAATGATGCAGGGGCGCAAGGCGGAGGCAGAGGCGATTCTTGTTCGGCCAGTCGCCGCTTTGCAGAACGCGGGCAAACTTGCCGAGGGCGCCCGATGCGTGAAGCGGCTGATTGACTGCCGGATCAAGCTGGAGATGCACGCCGAGGCGCTGGAACTGGCCCGTGCATACGTGGCGGCGATCGAGTCCTCGAGCGGCCCGGAGTCGGACGAAGCGCTGAACACGCGCGGACTCCTCGCCGAACTCGAGCAGAAAGCCGCCGGCAGATCTTCGACGAACCCGGCGTCACATTAGATGGGCCCGCGCGGCCGCCGCGAACCGACATCATACTCGATTCGCGTTCGAGCAAGGTGAGCTGACGATTTCGATCAACGGAATCTTCAGGCGGCCCGGCAATAATGTCGTAGCAGCCCGCACAGAAATCGATGGCAGCGAATTGATCCAAGGTCAGGAATCGCAGTAGCCACGTCGTCGTCGGGCGGTCCGGTCGAGCGCTCTCAACATACTGAACCCACGCTGGTGGAAGAACAACTCTTGATGATGATCGAATCGGTGACTACCTGCCGCTTGTGGGCACTGGTGTGATTTTGGGGCTGTAATCGCTTGCCTGCCGGCCAGGAGCCGAGCGCTGTCGTCCGGGCTGGGAATGACCCGATTGCCGCAGAGCTTGCGGCGGAGTATTTCAACCTCGGCTTTGAGGAATCGGATGCGGGCGTCGCGACGAGCCGCATTCGCTTCGGTCAGGAAATGCGGAAGAAAATAGAGCCAACGAAACATGGCAAGTAATCCTCGATTGAAAATAAGCAAGAACGCAACAATGAAGGGCCCTCGACATTTTGGACCCGCACTCAAAACAGTACCCCTTGACCCGAAGAGCTAGGGGTGACCAAAATGAGGCCCAAATCGACGTGAAACATGTGCTGCATGTGACACATGCGTCGATTTGATTAGTCGAAGCAACACCTTGATTTTGCTATAGGTTACGACGAAATCATGAGTTATCAATTTCGTCGCATATCTCTCTCATAACCCGGAGGTCGCTGGTTCGAGTCCAGCCCCCGCTAGTAGAAAGTCCGGTTGCGAAATCAGCCGACCTGTAAGCTGAGTCCATCGTCGTGATCGACGGATGCGACGTTGAGCTCAACACAGGTACGGCCATTCGCTCCACGGAGACGTGAATTGTGGCGGAGACCTCGACGGCGCCGACGTTCAGACTTTCGTACTTGCCGTCATTGACATTACGCAGTACGCGGTCGGGCACACGAACTGCAACATATTGAACGGCGACTTTACGAGAGACGATGCGACGACAACAGCCGACACCGCCGATTTCGTATCCTGCCTGCTGACCGGCCCATGCCCGTAAGTTTCGCACGAACTGGGATGAATGCGCCGAACCGCCCTTTTTTCTAAGTCGCGGGTCCGCTGTTAGAGTCCCGGCGCTCCCTGGTTTCCTACTTCGCCGTCCCCGGCGCTGGTCTGAATTTGATCCATCGCCTGCTCGCAGACTCGTAGCTCTGCCGCCAAGTCGTCGGGAACCGCCTGATCGCCAGAGGTAAGTCGCCCTTCAGTGCGAAGTTTGACGAATTCATCGTGACATTCCGCCAGTGCCGCTTTCGCCCGTCTCCAGTGGGACAATTGGACTTGAGGAGAAGCGCCCGGTTGCTCCGTCAGGCGTTTTTCGAATTCATAGCGCTTGTACCTGGAAACGGCCCAGTCGCGGCGAATCGACGAATCCTTACTTAAGCGATCGAGCGCAGCCTGGCACAAAGACTCGTACGCATCGAAATACTCCGCCGCCCTGTCCATTTGTCCCAGGGCCATTGCCTGTTCGCCGAGTCGGCAGTGCGCCGCACGAAGATTGGCATTCACCCGCAGGTTGCTGGGCTCGATGTCGGCAAGTCTTCGCGTGACTTCCAATGAGCGCTGGCTTTCGCGCATGGCCTCCTCGTTTCGCCCCAGAAGTTGAAATACGGCGGCTATGTGGTCCAGTCCGGTCGCATAGTCATTCTGGAATCGGCCGCTATTAGGGTTCTCAACCGCCAACTGCTCCAGGATTTCCAGAGAATCACGGCGAAATTGCAGGGCGCGATCCAGTTCACCCTGAGTTTCAAAGACGCCCGACTGAAAAGCAATGATGGAAGCCAAGTCATGGCGCAATACCGAATCTAGGGGCTGCTCCGAGATCAACTCTCCGATCAGTGCGCGCGACTCGTCAAAAAGCTCCAGCGCTTGCGCTGTCTGCCCCGTGCCAATGAGTCCTTCCGCCGACGCCCGAAGGTCGAAGACGTGTTCCCGCTTCAGGCCGGAATGCTCAGGATGGGTGACCCGCAGTGACTCATTGAGCGCCCGAGCCCGCCCGCAGAAGTCACGATATTCGTCGCGATTTCCCAGCAGGCCATGGACTTCCGCCAACTTGTGATAACACTTCCAGAGTTCGCGGCATGGTTTTAGTTCTTGCGGCCGATCTTGACAGAGTCGCTCAATGAAGGGCAGCCCGTGACGATAATGCTGCAGAGCCGCCTCAGGGTCGTGGAGATTTTCCTGTTGAGGATCGCTGAGGACGTCGCCTAACCGGAAGTAGGCGACGCCGAGTTCACTCTGCATCTCAACATCGTCAAGCGAAACATCCTGGGCCAGGCTGTCGAGGTACTCCAATCCTTTCCTTACGATCAATTCGCGCGCCGGCAGGCTTCCGGCCAGGTCGGAGATCATCGAGTCGAATTCGAAAATAAACGTGCCCGCCAGCTTGCGAACTTCGTTGAAACGGTGCGTGGCACGTGCCTCCGCCGACTCGGCCGCGCCCTTTTGCCGCTGCACTTCGACAAGGAGGACACCTTGTCGCTGATACATCACCGCCAGCGCGACTGCGGCAACGATTACAACAACTACGATGAGTGCCGCAGCCGTGGTCGCAGCTTGATGACGCTGAATCGTCTTCTTGACGATGTACCAGTGGCTGTCGCGTTTTGCCTCGATCACCTCGCCCGCCAGCCAGCGCCGAATGTCACGCGCCAGTTCCCCGGCCGTCTGATATCGGCGATCTCGCTCCTTGGCCAGTGCTTTGAGAATGATAGTCTCGACTTCGTCACCGATGACTCGAAACTCTCGGCCCGCGGCAGTCGCATTCGCGGGCAATGACTCAAGGGCCCGACTGGGTCGCGTTGGCGGCGTCTCCATCACGTGCCGCAGCACCGTCGTCACATCGCCATCAATTGGATAGGGGTAGCGCCCGGTTAGGAGTTCAAAGAGCACAATCCCAAGCGAATAGACATCGCTGCGGATGTCGATCTCGTCGGCCTTTCCCCCCGCCTGCTCGGGAGAAATGTATGGCAAGGTGCCTGCCACCATGGCCGTTGTCGTCATGACGGTTGCCTCGACGGAATCAGGGGTATGCTTGGCCAGTCCGAAGTCGAGAATTCGCGGTTCTCCCTGTTCATCCACCAGGATGTTCGACGGTTTCAGATCGCGGTGAATGACCCCGCGCTGGTGAGCATGGTTCACGGCATCGCAGACCCGGGCGAAGAGTTCCAGCCGGCTTCGCAGGTCCAGCCGTCGCTCCGCGGCGTTGCGATCCAGCCGCTGCCCGCGAACAAGGTCCATCGCGCAGAACTGTCGACCGTCCGCGGTCACGCCGGAGTCAAGGACTCCGATGATGTTGGGATGGCGCAGAGATGCAGCGAGTTCGACTTCGCGTTCGAACCGTCTCCGCGTATCTCGAGATGCCCAGGGCCCCTCCCGCAGGACTTTGACCGCCACCTCGCGCTTGGTGGATTTTTGGATCGCACGATAGACGATGCCCTGACCGCCGCGGCTCAACTCGTCGATCAATTCGTATCCGGAGATAACCCCTGCGGAAATTCGGTCGGCATCCGGGGCCCCGCGATTTTCACGGCCAGGCGACGGCTTGCCCGCTTCCCGAAGGCGCACGACCCAGCTCTCATGCTCCCTCTGAAGCTGAGCATCGTGCTGGGCACACTGCGCACACTCGGCCAGATGCGCGCGAATCCGCTCTGCCTCCAACTCGTCCAGTTCGCGCGCATGGTAGCTGCGAAACTCAGACTCAGTCAGGCAGTCGATGATTCGATTACGCGATTGGGTCGTCACCGAGTAGCTCCCGCATCTTGTCGGCGATACGTTCCGTCATTCGCCACTTGATCGTGTAGAGGAGGTTTGGCTTGATGTTCAGTTCCGCGCATATTTCATCCACGGGACGCTCTTCGATGACATATGCCTCGAATGCGCGATACGTTGTCTCCTCGACCTCACCGCTCAGGTGTCGCAGGCAGTGCCACAGGTGCTCCTGCCGCCACAACCGATCGAATTCCTCGTCAGGCGGTTGTTCCTTCGATTCCAGATCGTCCAATCCGTCACTTTGAGCGCCGCGAGTTCGGCGGTCGCGGTGCAGGTTGCGGACCTTGTTGTTGACGATTGTCCGCAGCCAGCCCTTGAAGCGCCCCCTGCCGGGGTCATACTCAAACTCGCTGATGTGCGAGCTGATGGCGGACATGCATTGCTGGACAATGTCTTCGGCGTCGTTGTTCGTTGCCCCGCATGTCTTGGCATACCTCAGCAGAAGCGGCCGGTATATCTGATCGAACACCTCCCATGCCGCCGCGTCGCGGGGGTCCTTGAGGCGCAGGAGCAGGCTCGGCCGAGTGGTGTCCACAGAGAATTGTCTCCCTTAGGCACCATCTTACCGCCGCACGCGGGTAATTCCGCTCTCGATGCTCCTATTTCTGGATACCCGCCGGACCCAGCCATCTCACAGCAGTTTTCCGGCCCCTCGAAGAATGGTCACCCGCCCCAGCAAATCCAGCCTGCATGTGAGAAGCCGCCAGCGAATTAGCCGGCCTTTGTTGGATCGCAAATAAATACGCTCTTCGACGACGAAAGCGGCGGCGTTACACCCCAGGCACCTGACTTACCAGTCTAATCCAGCCACTTGCTCCGCTGCTTCAGCTTCTCCGGCACGTAGGTCTCCGTCACGAAGCTGATGCTCTTCGTCAGCAATGATTCGACTTCCATCTTGAAGCCGTGCTTGAGCATCGCGTCCACTTCCTTGGCCCAGTCCTTCTTTCCCTTGAACCACGGGTACTCCATGATCTGCCTGGCGCGCTTGATGTCCTTGTCGTCGACGGCGATCTTCACGTCGTCGGACAGGTCGTAGTCCTCGTAGTCGCGGCTGCGCACGCCGATCAGCTTCGCGTCCGGCACCGCCATCCGTTCGCTCTCAAACGCCAGATTGATCGACCCCTGCTTGATGACGCTGTAGATGTAATACCCCCACGGATCGTTATCGAGCAGGCAGTAAACCGGCAGCTTGAGCTCGGTGTGCATCCGCTTAAGCAGCCGCCGCACGCCGCGTGGGGGCTGCCCGCCGCCGTGGGTCAGGATGCAATTGTGCTTCTGCCAGAACTTGTCCTCGTTGAAGCGGTTCCAGACGGTGCCTTTTTCGACGTGCAGGATGAACTTCGCCTCGCACTTCCTGAATTGCATCACATCGGGCTCGACGATGCTCGGGATGCTAAAGCCCCCCGCCCCCATCCGCCGCAGGTCGATCTCGTCGCCGCGGCTGACGATCGTAAGATTGCCCGCGATGCTGCCGCGATTGTCGGCGAAGACGTGCAGCTCCTCGCGCAGCGACGCCATCGCGACTTCAAGGTCCTCAATGATCGGGTCGCTCTCACCCTGATCGTTAAACGTCTTTTCGCTCGTGCCGGGAATCGTGTGCTTGGTCAGGTAATAAAGACCTCGGATGCTCACCGTCTTGTCTTCGTCGATCAGCTTCTTGCAGCCGCTGGCGATCAGCACCGTCTGCATGAAATTCTTGGCCTGCCCCATATTGAAGAAGGTGCGCGTCTGCCGCTTGTCGCCCATTTCGATGATGCGTTTGTTCTTGTTGTACTTGGCGTTGGAAAGCGAGCGGATGGGAATATCCACCGCCGGGTCGCGCTTCTTAGAGGCCGCCGCAACAACCGACTCCGCCAACGCGACGATTTTCCCCGCCGTAGCGTTATTGCGCGCCTTGGTGCTGCCTGATGTGCTCTTCTTCGATTTAGTCTTGGCCATCCGTGGTCCCTCTGTTCCTTGCAGAAACTGTCCTCGTCCGGATTATTGATGATTGTCGGCCCGTTGTCACGGACCCGCGCCCCGCGAGTCGATGTCCGGTCGTATCGGCGTCCCGCACTCCGGGCAGATTCCACTGACGTTGCCGGTCAGGTTGTAGCGACAATCGACACACAGCCGATGGCGGCGTCGAAATGCCTCCTTGTGGCGATCCCAGTCTTTCAAGAACCACACGGGGATCGGGATAGTCGAAGCCGCGAAAAGCAACGAAACTAGAAACTCACATTCGTCGGGGAGGTACATTCGATGTCCCCGGATGTACCCGGGGCTTTGGGAATATACGATATCAATAGCTACGAATCCAAAGAACTCGAGCAGAAGCCAGATCAGAACAGCAATTACGATTCGCGGCTCAGGCAGGTCCCAGAGGCGGCCTCGCCTACGAAGCACGTAGGTGGCCCCGATGGAGATCACTGCGCAGAACCAAACCGGCACTTGAATGCTTGGCGGTATATCTACTGGAATCGTACCCTTTAGCGCCGGGAGCGTTCGTTTCAGATTCCACCCGTTTTGCACCCGGCCATCGTGGAACATCCGCCGCCGAATCCACCCCCACCCGTATCCATACTCGACATACCCCTTGCCGACGTACAGCGAGTACCCGTTCGGCGCGACATGGCAGACGTTCCAGACGTGCCCGACGACGGTGAACACGAACAGGAACGCGGACATCGCCACGCCGACGGCTACAAAAACACGACAGGCCCGAGTGCGCTCCTTCATTGCCATATTCTACGCTGCGCACCTTGCATCGGGTGCTGGGCTCCTGCCCCCAAATTGAGCCCCTCCGCCCCGCGCGATATACTCCCGCATGCGCCCGCTGGCACGCCGTTTGCCGCGTGTCCCGGCGTCCATTCAACACCTGGAGGCACCTGCCATGATGAAGCTCCGACTCTTCACCCCCGGCCCGACGATGGTCAGCCCGGAAGCCCTGCTGGAGATGGCCTACCCCCTCGACCACCACCGCACCAGCGGCTTCAAGGAGATGTTCAAGGAGTGCACCGAGCTGCTCTCCTACGTCTATCAAACGAAATGCCAGCCGCTCGTCCTCACCGGCAGCGGGTCCGCCGCGATGGAAGGCGCCATCCTCGGCTGCTGTAAGAAGGACGCCAAGACGCTCGTTTGCCACTCCGGCAAATTCGGCGAGCGCTGGGTAAAGATCCTCAAGCGCTTCGCCCTGCCCCATGTCGAGTACAAGCTCGAATACGGCCACGGCTTCAAGGCCGAGGGCGTCATGGACATGCTCAAGAAGAACGCCGACGTGAAGGCCGTCATCTTCGTCCACAGCGAGACCAGCACCTGCGCCCTCAGCGAGGCACAGGGCATCGCCAAGGCCTGCCGAGATCACGGTGCCCTGTGCATCGTCGACGGCATCACATCGATTGGCACCATGCCCTTCAAGATGGACGAATGGGGCATCGACGTCGCCGTCACCGGCTCTCAGAAAGCCCTGATGCTCCCCCCAGGCCTGGCCTTCGCCGCCGTCAGCGATCGGGCCTGGGAAGTTATCGAGTCGCACGACGCCCCCGCCTTCTACAACTGCTTCAAGGCCTATCGCAAGAGCCAGAAGGACAGCGACGTCCCGTGGACGCCGAACAATCAACTGGTCAAGGGTTTGCGCTACACACTGCGTCAGATCAAGGCCGAAGGCATTGAAAATGTCTGGGCCCGCTCGGCGCGGCTGGCCAAGGCCACGCGTGCCGCCGCCAAGGCACTGGGCATGACCATCTTCGCCGCCGACCCCGCCGACAGCGTGACCGGCATCAACATCCCCGCCGGCGTCGAGGACGATAAGTGGCGCAAGACCATGCGCGCCAAGTACGGCATCCACGTCGCCGCCGGCCAGGGCGAGCTCAAGGGCAAGATGATCCGCCTGAACCACATGGGCTACGTCGACGAGGTCGACACCGTCGGCGCCATCGCCGCCATGGAATGGACCCTCGCCGAGCAGGGCTACAAGTTCGACCTCGGCGCCGGTGTAACGGCGTTTATGAATGCACTGCGTGGCTGATTCGAAAGGTCAAAATGCCGGAAATTTCCCGCTTTTTCGGTATAATCATTACGATGTACTTTCGCGATCACCCTCCGCCTCATTTTCATGCGCGGTATGGCTCGCAAAGGGGACGGTTTGCCATTGAGGACCCGCGGATGCTCGATGGAAACATCTCGTCGCGAGCCCAAAACCTCATATTGGAATGGACGCGGCAGCATCAAAGTGAATTAATGCGAGAGTGGGAGCTGGCAAGTACGCAGCAGCCGTTGTTCAAGATTGCTCCATTGGAGTAACGCCATGACCCAAGATGTGACAGAGGTAACGCCGCTCGACGGCTACCGACTTCTCTTGACCTTTGAGGGTGGCCACCGCCGCGAAGTAGATGTCAGTTCGCTCGTTACGTTTGACGGAGTCTTTGCACCCCTGCGCGACAAAGCCTACTTCCGCCAGGTACGTGTCGAACCGGAAATCGGTACGATCGTCTGGCCCAACGGTGCTGACCTCTGCCCCGATGTCTTGTTCGAGTCTGGCACAGCGACTTCGAACAAGGTGGCCTGACTGCCGCCTACAGTATTTCCAATGACGAGCCACACCATCACACCACAAATGATGAATTGGATCCCTGCCAGACTAAGACCTCTGTATTATCGCCTTGTTCCCGGACGAATGGATATCCTTCGATTCTCCGTGCTCACCGGAAATGCCCGACTCATCGATCAATTCGACTTGAGACAGGCGATCGTCAAAGTTTCTTTCGCGAAGCAAAGAGCAGAATTGCAAATACGGAATGGACAATCCGAGGACATTCGCCTTTGCGGTCTTGCGGAGCCTTACCGCTTCGCAAGAGGCATTCTTCAAGCCGCAATCTGCACTCATCCTGCCCCGCCGCTGCCCGACAACCAGCTCCTCGGCTGACCACAGCAATACAGCAACCGCTAGCAAAGCCGATGAAGTAGCCCCCAATGTGCCTGTTACTCCCCCGAACTTTCCGTTTCCCCCTGAATGTAAGTCGCCTTAATCGCGTCCCACGCATCCCGCGGGTAGTACTTCTTCACCGCCATCCAGACTCCTGCCCCGATGGCCAGGATGATCAGGTAATACCAGAACGTGAAATTAAACTGAAAGTCCCCGCGCCGGCGCTTGAACAAAAAGCGAAGCATCCGCGTATCTTAACTCGCCGGGCAACCAGTGCGAATTCGCAAGGCACTTTCGCCGCCGTCAAAACCGCCCGTACAATGGGCACCGGCCCCCACGAGAACTCATGAGACTGCCATGATCACAGACAAACGCCCCTTCGATCCCCAGCCCACCGTCCTTACCGGCCGCCACACGCGGCTCGAACCGCTCACGCACACACACGCGGAGGATCTTCTCGCCATCGGCGGTGAGCCTTCCATCTGGCAATACATGCCCAGCGCCCCATTTGCCGATGTCGAAGCCGTCAAGACATGGATCAACGCCGCCCTCGCCGAACACCGCGCCGGCAGTCAGATTCCCTTCGCCATTATCCGCCTTTCCGACGACCGCGCCGTCGGCTCGACGCGCTACCTGAGCATCCGCCGAGAGCATCGCGGCCTCGAGATCGGCTGGACCTGGCTCGCCACGGAGGCCCAGCGCACCCCGGTCAACACCGAGTGCAAGCTCCTGCTGCTCACCCACGCCTTCGAGAGGCTCGGTGCGATGCGCGTCGAATTCAAGACAGACGCCCGCAACGAAAAATCTCAGCGGGCCCTGGAAAGGATCGGGGCCACGCGCGAAGGTGTCTTCCGCCGTCACATGATTCTCTGGGACGGCCACATCCGCGACTCCGTTTATTACAGCATCACGGACACCGACTGGCCCGAAATCAAGACCCAACTCACGCGCAAGATCCCGCACTGATCACGGCCCTCCTTGCCACGACAGCGCCCACACGGGAAAATGGATGCGGAGTCAATGGCACAGAAAGAATCATGATCGGATATTTCGATTGCTTCAGCGGCGCCGCAGGTGACATGATCCTCAGCGCCATGCTATCTGCCGGCCTACCCGAGGCCGACCTCCGATCCCAGCTCGACAAATTAAACGTCACCGGCTACGAGCTCCAGGTCAATCACATCAAAAAGCAGGGCTTCGCCGCCGTCAAAGTCGACGTGCATATCAAAGACAAGCCCGCCCACCGGCACCTGCACCACATCACCAAGATCATCGATGACTCGTCGCTCGCCGACTCGATCAAATCGCGCAGCAAACAGATCTTCACGCGCCTCGCCGAGGCCGAGGCCAAGGTCCACGGCACAACCATTGAGAAAGTTCACTTCCACGAAGTCGGCGCGATCGATGCGATCGTCGATGTCGTCGGCGCGTGCATCGGCGTCGAAGCCCTGGGGCTCACGAAGATCCTCTGCTCCCCCATCCCGACCGGCAGCGGCACCGTCAAATGCGAGCACGGCCTCATGCCGGTCCCGGCCCCCGCCACTGCCGAACTTCTTCGCGGCATCCCCATCGCCGAGTGCGCAGAGCAGGGCGAACTCCTGACGCCGACCGGCGCCGCCATCCTCGGAACCCTGGCGGAAAGCTTCGGCCCCCTGCCGCCCATGAAGATCGATCGCATCGGCTACGGCGCAGGCACCCGCGACGGAAAGTCCCGCCCCAACATCCTCCGCCTGCTCATCGGATCACCGACAAATTCCGCCGCGTTGCTCGAGGACGAGATCATCGTTCTGGAGACCAACATCGACGATGCAACCGGCCAGCAGATCGGCCGCGCCGTCGATGCGCTCTTCGCCGCCGGCGCGCTCGATGTGTTCACCCTGCCCATTCAAATGAAGAAGAATCGCCCCGGCGTTCTGCTCAGTGTCATCGCCGAACCAGCCACGGCCGACGCGTGCGAGGCCGCCATGTTCGCCCACACTCCGACATTCGGCGTTCGCCGGCAATACTGGTCCCGTCGAAAGCGCGACCGGCGCATCGAAAAAGTCTCGACGCCCTTCGGCGATATCCGCGTTAAGTTGGGGCTTCGCGGCGCGGTCGCGTGCATCATCGCCCCCGAGTACGACGACTGTGCAGCCGCCGCCGAAAAGCACGGTGCTTCACTCCACGATGTGGCATTCGCTGCTGAATCTGCTTGGCGCGCCGCCAATCAGACTTAAGATGCTCGGCATGGCTCTACCCGACGGATTGTTCGCCGAAGCATATCCTGTGAGTACGCCGCAGTTGCTCTTGCTGGCGGCGGTCGTTCTCGTCGGGTTCCTCTTCATGCGCATGCTCCGCCGCGCCACGCCGTCCGAAGGCACGGCCCGGCAATACCGTCGCGAAATCGACACCGCGACATCTCACGGCGCCAACATCAAGGGAGACATGGAGCACCTGCTCATCGAGCTGGACAAGCTCTCCCGCGAAATCAGCGCTCAGGTCGATACCAAGTTCGCCCGACTCGAAGGCGTCATCACCGAGGCGGACCGGCGGATTGCCGCGCTGCGCATCCTTCTCGATGCCGCGAAGGCCGCCGGCGCCTCCCTCGGAATAGAAGAGACAACCGGACAGGATGCGTCGGCATCTGGCGCCGAAACGGCATCTGTCGATTCAAACGCGACGACTGACGCCAAAACCACCGATGCCACCACGGCGCAGCACGAGCAGATCTTTGCCCTCGCCGATCAGGGTTTGTTACCCCTTGAGATCGCCCGAAAACTCGAGCGCCGAGTCGGCGAAATCGAATTGATCCTGAATCTTCGACAGGCAACCGGCGGCCAGGGATGGCCGCGTGGGCTGGACATGCCGGGCCACATCAAGACCGGTTAGGCGCGAAGGTCTGAAGTCACACGCCGCCCCCCGTCCTTTGTCCGACGCCCTACTGAAACAGCATCGACTCGGCGCTCTCCCGGGGAATCGACTTCTGATACTTCGCGTACGCACTCGCCGCTGAATCGAGAAAGCCCTTGTCAAGCTCGCCCTGCAGGAGCGCTTGCATCATCCCGTCAAACAAATACGCCTCAGGCACGATCGGCAGCCGTGCGAAAAGCACGGGATAAAACCCACGCCGCACTGCGGAATCGTAGAGATACACCGCGCTCATCGACGAAAGATAAAACAAGCCGATCCGCGAATGCCCACCCGACTTGCATGCCTCGAACGGGTCCCAATACGAGTCAGCCATCGCGTTCGGGCCCAGGTATCCAACCATGCAGCTCGCGGAACCGAAGGCCAGACTTATTCCGTCGTGCGTGATCACCACCGGCCCGTTCGCACAGGCATCGCGGATCGGCTGGCTCATCGCATCCCGGAGCCTCGACGAAGGCCATGCGTTGGCCAGGACGTAGACATCAAATGCCTGATCCACGCCCGCCGCGACCCATTCCGCCGAAGCGGTCACTCGCCGGGCAAAAACCGAACGCCGGATGATTCGTGCCCCATCCCCGCGATCGCCATAAATGCGCCGCCATCCCGCGGCATTAGCCAGGTGCGTATCAACCCCGTAGAGCGCCCCCCAGCAAAGATTGGTGCGAGGATCGTTCCCGTTGGTGAATTTAGACGGCTTGCCCTCGCCGTCCGTGAGGCCCACGTGAAGGGTAACGGTCAGATGACCCTGCTCCAAAATGGAGCGAACGAGATTCGATTGGAAAGTGGCCGCCGAAACGCTCGACGCCGCGAGCAGCTCGGCAGACGGCGCCGCGCGAAGACTGCTAGGGGCTCCGGTCGATGTCGCATGGCGAGAGCGCATCCCAATTGCGACGAGAAACCCAATAGCGCAGAGCATTGACGCCAGGATGTAGATTCGACGGGCAGGCCATCCGCGCCGCCTTCCCCGCCCTGACCATCCCGATCGATCGAGTCTCATGACTGCGCGGCATCCTTGCTCCGACGGGCAACTGCGACTAGCGATACGTCAATTCGCCGACTCTGCATCGCCGACAGCGACCTTGCCCCCACGAGACAACACAACATCAAAATATGTCGCGCGGGCAAGCTCGTCTTCCAGGAAATAGACCTGCAACTTGTGCGGCCCCGGACTCACCTTCCGAACCTGAAGCGCCAGCGGCAGATCGAGCGACTTGCCCGGCTCAAGCGTGATCGGAAGCCGCGGGCACGCCTTCGCGTCAGGGTGAATGTGCTGGCCGTTGATGCGAATCACGGGCCAAAGCGTCAACTTGATGTCCGACCGATTCGTCAGCTTCAGCACCGGACTGGCTGAACTCTTGAAGTAGCTGAGGCCGAAGTCGGTAGATACCAATTCAAACGGCCAATCGCTCGGGCCCTCCAGCGCCACGTCCACAGGCAGCGCCGGCGGCAACCGGAGGTCATCGCTGGCCGCGGCAACGCGTACGGCGCCCTTGTCCGGCAGGTCGACGGCCACGTCACAAGCCCAGTACTCGCCGGCATCCAGCGCTCGAACAAGCCGGCCGCCCGCCACGCTCGGCTCCGCCTTGCCGCGCTTCGCCACGCGCAGCCAGACTCGCGCGTCGTTAAACGACTGATTAAGCGCATTCTGTATCGTCACAACCGACTCTTCCGTGGACCCGTCGTTCTTTCCCCTGTAGAAGGCCCGCAAGCGCCCCGCCGCGATGGAATGCTGGAGCTTCTCAACCGCGCCGTCATCCGGGTAGGTATATGCCAACCGGTCGCCGTCCACTTCGATCACCCGATAGTGACTGATCCCCGTGGCTCGATCGCGCAGGCAGGTACTGGCCACATGCGTGCGGACGTAATCCAGTCCCTCAATCCCCGCGAGCTTCGAGGCAAACTCCTTGAAGTCCCAATCCGTCGCTCCCCCGGCGACAATCAGCCTCACCTTGTAGTCCTTGACGAACTTCGCAAGGTCCCCGGTCTCGCGCCAGACATCGAGAAGCCCCAGTTCATCGCTGTTCGTGCAGATGAAATTGAAGGTCTTGGTGCGGTTCCGCTTCAAATCCGTCTCGACCCATTGAATCTGGTTGTAGTCCTGCTCGATCGGATTGCCGGGATGATCCAACAGCAAGAGACCGTGGTAACTTCCGTAGTCGATCACCCCGATAGGCTTGTTCGCCACCATTCGCGGAAAGCTCGCCTCATGGTCGTGCGCGCCGCAGAGCATATAGACCGGGGCGTCGAACTTCTCCAGATAGCTGAGCACGCGATTCCAGCTCGAAGCATCGTCCTTGACCCGGGCCCACTCGGTGTAGTCGCCGGTCGCGACGATGAACTCCGGCGCAAGCAGGTTGACTTCCGAGGGCAGCGCGTCGTCGAATTCCGGAGCCGTGAGATCACCAATGTTCATGCTGGAAAGGTGAACGAAGCGGAATTTCTTCTTGAATTTGTCCACGACACGGACACTGTGCCGCGAATAAAACGTGCCGCCTTGCGCCCGGACTTCGATGTTGTACAAACCCGGCTCGGTACCCTGGGGCACAAGGAGAACGAGCGTGCAATAATCATCGGAATAGGACGGCGGAGTCGTCGGCTTCAGCGGTGCGCGGACCTCCGGCTCCTTGGCGTGGCTCAGAAAAAACGTCACGTCCCCGGTCACGCTGGCGTTAAGCCGCATCACGAAAATAAACGTCTCGCCCGGCGTAATGAAGATAGGCCGGCCCTGAGATGGCTCACAGACAATCGACTCGGACACATCGTCCGACGCAGGCGCCGCTGACCGCCGGGCGTCACCGCTGCTGGCGGCCGCCGCATCCTCGCGCGGCGGCGCCGTCGGCTCGGCCGCCTCTTGTTGCGCAATCACGGGCGAAATCAGGAGCGACAATAGCAAGCAGCCAAACAATCCCAACGCAGATCGAAACAGCCTTGCCTCCATGAGCGCAATCCTTTCAAACCTCGGTTTTTCTCGTCGAATCTTCAGAATTCCTTTGCCTTCACAAGGTGCTCCGATATCATAACGTTGCGGTTGATGAAGTACCACATCTGAGCTTACCCCGCGGGCACGCCGCCGGCCCGCATGTCGATTAGGAGGAATGACATGAGGGGAAGAGTGCCGTTTCGCATCGTAATTGCGGAGCCTTACGCTCCGCAGGCCGTCGATCGGCTTCGACAAATCGGCGACGTGGTCGTTCTTGAGGACTCTTCACCTCAGAGCCTCCTGTCAGTGATTCAGGATGCCGACGCCCTGCTCGTTCGGTCGAAGGCCCACGTCACCGCGCGCATCATCGAGGCCGCCCCCAAGCTCAAGGTCATCGCCCGCGCCAGCACAAACACCGACCACATCGACCTCCGCGCTGCCCGACGAAAGAGCATTGCCGTCGTTTACGCGCCGCACATTGCCGTCACCTCCACCGCCCAGTTCGCCCTCGCGATGATCTTGTCCCTGCGCCGCAGACTGCCGCAGCTCGATCGATTCATCCGCGAAGGCAGCTTCGAATCCCTCCGCGCTCCCGCCGGCCGCGAGATGGGCCACGAAATGCTCGGCTTCCTCGGCATGGACCCCGTCGCCGAACATCTCGCACGAATGTGTCAGGCTGCCTTTGGTACACGCGCCATTTATTTTGACCCTCAGGGACGCACGCCCACGCTTCCATCGGTCGACGCAGTTAGCCTCGACGAGCTCCTCGCCGAGTCGGACATCTTGTCGGTCCACCTTCCCCCCCACGCCGATTCCAGGCACTTTCTCGACGCCCGGAAAATCGCACAGCTAAAGCCCTCCGCTATTCTTATTAACACGACCCGCGGAAACGCCGTCGATACGATTGAGCTGGCGAAGGCACTGAAGCACGGCCGCCTCGCCGGCGCCGGGCTCGACGTCTTCGAAATCGAACCGCTCGCCGCAAACCACCCCTTGCGACGTGCACCCAACTGCCTTCTCACTCCGCATGTGGCCGGGGCCACACTCGACGCGGCCGATGACCGCTACAGCGTGACCGATGACGTGGCCAGGATTCTCCTGGGCGAAACGCCTCACCACGCCGTCAGCATCGCCGACCCCGACCCTGTCCCTTCTTGACGACTATCATCCAGCCGTCTAACTTGAATCGCGTGTTTCACCACGCTTCCTTCACCGTGGAACGAGGAGTTTCTGAACAATGGCGGCAGTAAAAATCGGCATCAACGGTTTCGGGCGGATTGGACGAATGGTCGCAAGGGCAATGGCCCTGCGCAAGGGCGAGTTTGACATCGTCGGAATCAACGATGTCGGTTCCACGCCCCGAACCCACGCCCACCTTTTCAAATATGACACCGTCCATGGAAAGTGGAACGGCGAAGTCGGCCACGACGAAACCGGCCTCATCGTTAACGGCGATCGAATCCGCGTTACCACCGAAAAAGACCCGTCCAAGCTCCCATGGAGGGAACTCGGCGCAGTCGTCGTAATTGAGTCCACCGGCGTTTTCACCGGTCGACGCGACGCAGCCAAGGGCAAACCCGGATACGACGATCACATCACCGCCGGTGCCCGCAAGGTCATCCTCTCGGCCCCCGCCAAGGACGCCATCGATGCAACCGTCGTCCTCGGCGTCAACGATGATTGCCTCAAGCCGGAGCACACCTTTGTCAGCAATGGTAGCTGCACGACCAACTGCCTCGCCCCGCTGGTCAAGGTCCTCTCAGACAATCCGCAGATGTTCGGCGACAACATCACCGGCATGATGACCACGGTTCATGCCTACACCAACGACCAGCGCATTCTTGATCAGGTCCACGGCGACGACCTCCTCCGCGCCCGCGCCGCCGCGATGAACATCATTCCCAGCACCACCGGCGCCGCCAAGGCCATCGGCCTCGTCGTCCCGAAGAAGACCATTCAGCTCGACGGGTTTGCCCTTCGCGTACCGGTCATGGACGGCAGTTGCGTCGATCTCACCGTCGCTCTGGAAAAGGAAGTCGAGGTCGACGCGGTCAACAGCCTCTTCAAGAAGGCCGCGGCCGATCCCAAGTTCAAGGGCATCCTCCAGTATTCCGACGAGCCCCTGGTCAGCAGCGACATTATCAACAACCCCTACAGCTCGATCTTCGACAGCACGCGCACCATGACCACGCCAAAGGGTAAGGGAAAACTGCTCAAGCTGATGAGTTGGTACGACAACGAGTGGGGCTTTTCGAACCGGGTCTGCGACCTGGCGATCCGGCTGGCAGCGATGTAACGGGGGGTAGCCCGGCTCAGGCGACCCAATAAAGCACGAGTACCAGCAGGCCGGTGTTGGCCGCCAAGAGCATCGGCACCGCCGCCGCGGCGAGCGCCTTGGCGCTCGTCGTCGCATGCAGGTGTTCGAGCCCGCTGCGGACGACCAGTAGATACCAGATCAGGCCCACCGGCGGAAACAGCAGCACCGCCGGCAGCACAGCGCTGCCCAGTGCCACCGCGCGCAGCGACGCGTCAAACTCGCACTTGGGCAGGCCCAGCCCCCATAGCACCGTCTGAATCAGCAGTCCATAAAGATATGTCCATGCCAGGTGCAGAAACGGCACGGCGCAGATGAAATAAATGATCCCCGGAAACGTAACCCACCTCGCCGGATTAGGCAGCCACGTCGCGAGTCCGGAGTTCCGAAATAGATACAGCGCCGCGACGAAAAGCGCCGCCGAAACATAGGCGCTCAGGACGCTGAACATCATCGCCCCGTCCTCGCGCGCACCCGAGGCCAGTCGAAAATATTCATCCGGCGAGAGCGCCAGTCGGGCAATCCCATCCACATAGCCCCTGAAAAAGCCCTGACGATGTCGGAACTGCCACGGCGTTCCCGCGTGTCTCGGCTCGCCGATGGCGTCTTCGGCGATGGGACGCACGATCATTTGCGCTGCATCCAGCGGCTGATGACAGCAGACGCACTCAAACTTCCTCGGCTGCGGGAGCCCCTGTTTGTCCGTACCCAGATACGACTGCCCGCAGTAGTTGCATACAAAATGCACCGCGTCAGGCGCAAACGAATAATCCGTGACCTCGTAGCCGAGTCCGCATTCCGGACATCGGGATTGCGGCAGGTCCCACAAAAGATAATCACATTGCACGCAGTTCATTGTTCCGGAATTCGCTTGATATTGGCGCCAACCTCATTGAGTCGCTGTTCGATCCGCTCGTATCCCCGGTCAATGTGATAGACACGCGAGACTCGCGTCTTACCCTTCGCAACCAGCCCCGCCAGCACAAGCGCCGCCGAGGCCCGCAAATCGCTCGCCATCACCGGCGCGCCAACCAGGCTCTTTACCCCCTCGATGATGACTGTCGGGCCTTCCTTGCGCAGCCGCGCCCCCATACGGCCCAGCTCCGCCACATGGACGAATCGATCGGGAAAGATCTTCTCGGTAATGATGCTGTTTCCATCCGCAAGGCAGAGAAGCGTCATGATCTGAGCCTGTAAGTCGGTGGGGAAGCCCGGATATGGCTGCGTCGTCACGCTCACCGGCTCCAGTCGCCGCGCGGAGGATATCTGAACGACGTCTCCATTACGCTCGACGATCACACCGATCGCCTTGAGCCTGTCCACCAGCGCGAGCAGATGATCGAGCCGGCAATTTGTCAGCTTGAGATCGCCGTTGGTGATGGCCGCAGCCATCATGAACGTCCCCGCCTCGATCCGATCAGGTATGACCGTATGCGTGCAGCCCCGAAGCTCCTTCACTCCTTCGATCGTGATTCGCGGCGTCCCGTGTCCACTGATGTGAGCGCCGCAGGCATTCAAGTAAGTCGCGAGATCGACGATTTCCGGTTCGCAGGCGGCACACTCAATGACCGTCGTGCCCTCCGCCAGCGCCGATGCCATCAGTACGTTCGCTGTCCCGAGCACCGTCGAACCGAAGGGGCCGCCGAGAAACACCACCCCCCCTTTCAGTCGCTTCGCCCGCAGGTGAACGTCGCCGCTGATCAATTCACTCTCGGCCCCCAATAGTTCCAACCCCTGGATGTGCATGTCGATCGGCCGGTCGCCGATGTTGCACCCTCCGGGCAGACTCACCTGGCAATGCCGTCGTTTTGCAAGAAGCGGTCCCATCACGCAGACGCTCGCCCGCATCTTCCGGACGAACTCGTATTCGGCGTGGCAGTTCATCTCGTCTTCGACTTTGAGGTGAATGTCGCCGTTCTCATCTCGCGAGACATTCACGCCAAGCTTCTCGAGAATGACCGACAGATGCTTCACGTCCTCCAATCGGGGTACGCCCTTGAGGATCGTCTCCCCCTCGGTCAGGATCGAAGCCGCCATGATCGGCAACGCGGCATTCTTCGAGCCGTTGATCTGGACGGTCCCTCGAAGACGATTGCCGCCCGTTATCTCAAAGTAGTCCACTGGTTCTCCCCGAGCGGGTAAGCAGGCGAACGATCGCAATCGCACCGTTCCCTTTGCACCTGCGAAGCCATTATAATATCGGACTGCGGCCTGCCAACGCTCGATTCTTGATCCGTAGGCGGTCCGCCCAGCGAGTTGCGAGGCGCGGCCCATTCGCTAGGCTACCCGGTCTGCGCGGGGTCCAGGGATCGACCCCGTACCCGATAGGTTCGACCTCATTTAGGATTTCGACGGAGGGAATCGCAATGGCATTTCGGGACTTCGCACACGCCAAAGCCATCAGCCTGGCAAAGGAAATCGTCAAGATGACGACCCATGCAGGCTCCGGACATCCCTCCAGTGCGATGTCATTGCTCCACATCGTCGTCACGCTGATGTACGACGTTATGCGCTGGGACCCCGCCGACCCCTGGAACCTGGCGGCCGATCGACTGGTCCTCTCCGAAGGACACGCTGTCCCGGTCGTTTACGCCGCCTACGCCGATCTTGGCGGAGTCGTCGGAAGAGACAAGGCCTCGACCCGCCCCCTGACGGTGGCCGATCTGGCCGGCCTTCGCGAGGCAGACAGCCCTCTCGATGGCCACCCCAATCCGGCCGAAGGTTTCCCATTCTTCGACGCCGCCACCGGCTCCCTCGGCCAGGGCCTCAGCGTCGCCGCGGGTCTCGTGGCTGCCTCCCGGCTGCGAAAGTTCGACCGGCGAGTCTATGTGCTCGTTGGCGACGGTGAATCGCGTGAGGGACAGATTTGGGAGGCCATGGATCTCATCGCCGACCGCGATCAACGCGAAGTCACGGTCATCTTCAACTGCAACGGGCAGGGTCAGGCGGATTACGTCTCCAGGCAGCAATCTCCCGAGGCGCTCGCCGCCAAAGCCGCCGCCTTCGGTTGGCAAGCCGTGATCATTGACGGACACGACCCCGACGCGGTGAGAAACGCGCTCACCCTGAACCGCCAAAAGCCCCTAGCGATCATCGCCAAAACTCAAAAAGGCTGGGGATGCGAGGCCCTCAAGGACAAATCCAATCACGGCAAGCCCGTCCCCGCGAAGGAACTGGATGCCGCAATGGCCTTAATCGACGGCATGACCGGCAAGTTGGAGATTAAGGTCGCCGACGCCCAATCACCGAAAATCAGCAAGCCCGTGGCCGGCAAACCGCTTCCTGAAGTCACCCTGAATCCAACCGACTTCAACGCCGCCATGAAAGCCGCTGGTATGGATGGCGCCGTCGCCAAAAACAGCATCGCCACCCGTCGCGCTTACGGTGCGGCGCTCTTGGCCGTGGCCCAGGCCGATCCGAGAATCGTCGCCCTCGACGGCGACGTTCGCAATTCCACTTTCTCGGAGATTTTCTTCGAGAAGCATCCCGAACGCTTCATCGAGTGCAAGATCGCCGAGCAGAATATGATCTCCACGGCCGTCGGCATGGCCGCCGGGGGTTTCATCCCATTCGTGAGCACCTTCGCCAAATTCGTGTCGAGAGCCTACGACCAGATCGAACTCGCCCAGATCACGCGTGCCAACATCAAGATCACCGGCTCGCATGCCGGCATATCGCTTGGCGCTGACGGCCCCAGCCAGATGAGCCTGCACGACGTTGCCTATTTCAGATCAGCAAGCCAGACCGACGATGGTCGCGGCAATCCCGTCTGCGTTTCGCTCCACCCTTCCGACGCCGTCGCGGCGTACTACTGTACCTGGCTGATGGCATCCCAGCCCGGGATGTGCTACATGCGAACGCACCGGCCCGACGTCCCCCTGCTCTACGCCCCCGATACACGATTCAAGATCGGCGGTTCTCATCAGCTCATCGAAGGCGACGCCATCACCATCGTCTCCGCCGGCTACATGGTTCACGAATGCAAAAAAGCCGTCGAGCTTCTCGCTTCCGCCGGCATCAAGTGTTCGCTCGTCGACGCCTATTGTCTGCCGCTCAACGTCGAACCCGTCTTCGCCGCGGCCGCTAAGACAAAGAACCGCATCCTGTGCGTCGAAGACAACTACATCGGCGGCCTTGCCGGCGCATTGGCCGAGGCGGCCGCTCGTCAGGGCGACATCCGTGTCGAGGCAATGACCTGCCGCCGATTGCCCAAGAGCACCAAAACGACCGACGCCATCATGGCATACGCCGGCCTCTCCGCGAAGGACATCGCCGACACCGCGCGAAAACTGATCGCCTAATCATCTCGCGTCAGATGAGACCGCGCAAGCTCCGCATTGCGCTTCCACATCTTTAGCGAAACGCGGGAAAGCGCCCGGCCCGCCGTCGCTTTCTGATGCTGCCCCATATCCCATGCCACGACCTCGTCCAATCTCGGCGACGCAGCGTCAACCGACTTCGCCAAGAGCCGCTCTTCCTTTGGCGGGGCAACATCGCGGTTAAACGGGCAAACCTCCTGACAAATATCGCATCCAAAAACCCAGTCGCCCATCTTCCCGGCAAGTTCCGGGGCGATCTCAACACGATGCTCGATCGTCAGATACGAAATGCACCGCCGCGCATCCATCTCGTACGCACGCGGAAACGCACCCGTCGGGCAAACATCGAGACACCGCGTGCACGATCCGCAGTGATCCACAACCGGCGAATCCGCCGCCAGCGGCAGGCTCGTGACCACGACACCCAGCACAAAGCACGACCCAAGACGTTGATTGAGGACCAGCGTATTCTTTCCGATCCAGCCGATCCCCGCCATCGCGGCAAGCTCGCGCTCCGTGATCGCCGACGTATCAACGCAGACCTTCGATTCGAAAGGCGTCGGAATCTCAATGCTCATCTGATCGACCAGACGCGCCAGCTTCTGCTTCAGAATCGCGTGATAATCCTCCCCCCACGCATACATCGCCACCCGGCCCCGAGCGGCGTCATCCGCCACAGCCGGCGGAGCCTGGCGATAGCTCTGTGCCACAACAATGACACTCCGCGCCCACGGCAGCCACGTCGTCAGATCCACCCGCGAATTCAGGTGACGATGCAGATACCCCATTCGACCGGCGCGCCCCTCCGCCAGCCACTGAGTCAGGTACGCGCCGCGAGCAATGGCTCCGGCGGGGGCGATGCCGCATTGCTCGAAGCCCAACTCGGCCGCGAGCCGCTTCACCGCCTCCGTCATTTTCCCATTTGCCATGTCTTTGCCGCCGGTCACCATGATGAAGTCTACCAAACTCCGCGCATCAAGGGAGATTCCGCTTTTTTCCCCACACACTTTGACAGCTCGCCCCGCTATCCTCTACATTGATCCGTTTGACCGATTGCTACCCAAACACGGACAGGCCAGATGATCTTCAACTTCGAATGGTGGTTTGACGCCTCCTATCGTGACCGTGTGGACGAGGCCAAAAGGCGCTGCGCCCTTCTCAACAATCCCTCCGTGGACCCTGAGAAGGCCGAGGAAAACAAGACCTACCGCAAGTTCTACGAAGAGCTTGAGCACCGTACGATCATCTACCTCCGCGATGGTTTTTCCTACGAGCTCAAGGACCTGATCCCCTCTCGCAGCACCGTCGCCCTAACCTTTGAGTGTGCCCCGGTGGACGACCTTTATCGTGTCGGAGCCTTCGTCGTGACGATTCCCTTTGAGGAAATCGTCCGCGTCGAGGTCTTCGCATGCCACCCGAAGGAAAAACCGGAAGACATGCCCTCCATCAAGGGCTTCGGCGGAGCCCAGAGTCCCCATGCTCCGCCCGGCCCCCCCGGTCCGCCTAAGCGCACCGAGGACCGCCCGCCCCGGCGCGAAGGGCTGGACTAGACCTTCCGTTTGCCGCCCTTTTCCATGATCATCTCACAGATATGACACAGGCCTCGTGCCTGAGGGCCGTTCCGGCAATCCTCACTATGCACCCAGCCCTTTCAGGCATTCGGGCACTGGTTAAGTTTGGGTGGTACGGGCGTCTAGCCCGTGTCTTTTCATTCCAAACTTTACCATTACCGGCATTCGGGGCAGATTTCTGCAACCAACCCTGATTCCCGTAGCAGAATGCGGGTCGTCTGGAGTGAGAGGGTCTATTCGTTTGCGTTAACCCTTCCCGGGCCTGCGGAGAATGAGTGGTTCACCGCAAGGCCGGTGGGAAATATTTCGTGACCAGCCCGGAATCCCCTACCGGGCAGACAGGTGGAAAAGTCGAATGCGAAATCGATCTGGAACAATTCTGACCCCGAGCCTTTTAATATGTTCCGTCCTCGCGCTGCCCGCCGCAGCGCTGGCGGAGAACACCGTCGCCGTCTTTAAGATCAAAGGTCCTCTGGCTGAGGCCCCGGCCAAGATGAATCTCGGCGAGCTCTTCGGCGAGGCCGCGCCGATGAACATGTTCGACCTCCTCGAGCGCCTCCGTGAGGCCCGCACCGACAAGAATGTTCAGGCGGTCATCTTCGACGTTGAAGAGGCCATGCTCGGCATGGCTCAGATTCAAGAACTCCGCGCCCAGTTTGAAGCCCTGAAGGCCACCGAGAAGGATGTCCTCATCTATTGCGAGACGCTCACGCCCGGCAAGCTCGTCCTCGGTTCCGCCGCCAGTGAGCTTTGGCTTCTTCCAAGCGGCGACGTGGACGTCCGCGGCATTTACGGTGAGTCGTCCTACTACAAGAACATGCTCGACAATATCAAGGTAGAGGCCGACATCCTCCACTGCGGCGACTACAAATCCGCCGGCGAGCCCTTTTATCGAACCGGCCCCAGCAAGCCCGCCGAAGAGCAGCTCAATCGCCTGCTCGATGGCATCTTCGAGCAAATCGTGGAAAACATTGCCAAAAGCCGAAAGCTATCCCCCGAAAAGGTAATTGCCCTGATGGACAAGGGCGCCCTGTCCCCCAAGGAGGCCCTTGAGGCCAAGCTGGTCGACAAGCTCGCCTACCGCGAAGACTTCATCGCCTCCGTGAAGAAGCGCTACGGTCCCGAGTTGAAGATCGCCCGCAATTACGGCAAAGAGAAGGGCCCCAAGATCGACTTCTCCAACCCCTTCGCCTTCTTCTCCGTCTTTTCCGACATGATGAAGGGCAAGAAGCAGTCCGACAAACCGGCGGTTGCGATCGTCCATGTTGAGAGCATGATCACCCAGGGCGAGACCGAGTCCGGTCTCTTCGGCGGGACCTCCAATGCCGGATCGTCCACCGTACGCCGCGCCATTGCCAAGGCCGCTGCCGATGACAGCGTGAAGGCACTCGTCCTCCGCGTGGATTCCCCCGGCGGTTCCGCCATCGCCAGTGACATCATCTGTGAAGCGACCAAACGCTTTAAGGACTCCGACCGGCCCTTCATCGTCTCCATGGGCAATGTGGCCGGCAGCGGCGGTTATTACGTCTCCGCGCTTGCCGACGTCATCTTCGCCGAGCCTTCAACAATCACCGGCTCGATCGGCGTCGTTGGCGGCAAGATCGTCACCAAGGGGCTCTGGGACTGGGTCGGTATCACGAGTCACGAGTTCAAGCGCGGCGAGCACGCCGACCTGATGACCACCAATCGCCGCTTCAGCGAAGAAGAACGCGCCATGGTTCAGGGCTGGATGAATCGCATTTATGAAGATTTCAAGGGCCGTGTCGTCGAAGGCCGCGGCAAGAAAATAAAGGGTGATCTGGAACCGCTCGCCGGCGGTCGCGTATACACCGGTAAGCAGGCCCTGGAGATCGGCCTCGTCGATCGAATCGGAGGCATGGCCGACGCCATCAAGTTCGCGGCGAGCAAGGCTGAGTTGGGGACGAATTATGAAGTGCGGGTTTACCCCGAGCCGCAGACCATTTTCGACAAGATCATGGAAGGCATGTCGGAGGACGACGACGCGGACAAGTTTGTCTCAATTCAAACAGCGCTCAGCTCCCGCTTCGCCGGCTTGCCGCAAGTTGCCTCGGCACTGGAGGCCTTAAAAGCCCTCGATCCCGCCAAGGCGGTGGCCCTGCAGAAATTCTTGATTCAGATGGAACTGTTTTCCAGCGAATGCGTTCTTCTAATTGGACCCGCGTCCACCTGCACCGGAGTGCCCGGCTTGAACTGATACTAACCAAACTCGCGGCCGCTTGGTAATGGAGACCATCCGCCGCGAACAACCGACTCCCACTCCACCCTCTGGCCCGGCTGCTGAGGCCCAAAACCTTGGCTGCCGGGCCAAACTTTTTTTACCATCGCCGGCTTGAACACTTCATATCCCGCCCGCTCTTTCGGTATAATATGACTTGCACGCGGCGGACGGCCATCCTTCCGTCCACAGGGGGATCACACATCAGTTCGCCGCCATCGGCCGCGCCCCGCATGCGGCCTGAGACTGGGAGGGAAATGCCATGCTGAGCATCCGCCGCTCGATTGTCGTCATCACGGTGCTTGTCGCCGCGAACATCCCGGCTGTTCCAGCCGACCAGATTCCCGTCTCGTGGCGTGAAGACGCAGCTTCGGCCGCCGCGCGGGCCTCTCTCGATCAAACCATCGCCCCCGTCGAGTTCAACCGGATGCCGCTGGGCCGGCTCCTCGACCATCTCGGCAGCCTTGCCGACCTCAGCCTCTCGGTCCGCTGGCCCGCACTCAATCGCATCGGCGTCTTCAGCGACAGCCCCGTCACCATGAAGCTCGGCGGCACGACCATCTCAGCGGCGATAGCGCAGGCGCTCGCCCAAGCCGATCGCGACGGCCGCGGCGCCGACTTCGCCATCCGTGACGGCATCGTCGTGGTCTCGTCGAAAGATGATCTCGCGCGCGACATCGAAGTCCGTGTGTATGACGTTGCGTCCCTGCTCGATCGAAAACTGTCCGACCGCGAGCAGCGAGAGCTTCAGGAGTCCGTCGCCGCCCTTTGGAAGCAGCACTACCACGTCTTCGCCCCGCCGTGGCACCGACAACCGCGCCGCTGGGCCCACGAATCCCGCCGCCCGGCTCTGAGGGATCGCACGAAGAGTCCGCGCGAGCGCGAGACGACCGACATCATTCTGGAGATGGAGGAAACACTCACCACGCGAAGACGGGCCCAGCTTGTGCACGCCATTCGCACAACCATTGAGCCCAGAAGCTGGGACACCGCCGGCGGCGATGCATCGATAAAAGCCGTCGGCCCCAAGCTCGTCGTCCGCCAATCCGTCGAAGGCCACCGCGCCGTCCACGAGCTCTTAAACGCGCTCGCCCTCGAACCGCGTCATTGACGCGCATTCAAAGCTGGTAAGCGATTCGCCCGCGCTTGGTCGATCGCGAAATCTTTTGATGCGCGTAGAGTCCCGCCAGCACGAACTCGACGCAGCTCGCTCGCATCTCCGGGTCCGCCGACGGGTTGATCTCAAAGGCCTTCTCCCAAGCCGGCGGCACGCGCTTCAGGCGCTCGGCATAATCCGATGACGGGAGCATGTCCCCCACCTCGATGCTGACGCCTTTGCCGAAGATGCCCGCGATCTCCTCGAATCCGTGCTCGTCGCAGTACTCGTCGAAGACCGTCTTGATCGCCTCCACCATCACCGCCTCGATGACCTGCTGCTCGCTCATCTGATGACTGCTCATCATGTCGAGTTCCAGTTTGCCCATCGAGCTGCTCGCCAGGTGGCTCAGGTCGCTGATGCGCGGCACCGCGTGCGCCTCGCCGAGAACCGCCGCCCGGCGGCGGGCGCTGGCGATCAGCGTGCGATAGTTGGCGATGGAAAATCGGGCACTGACGCCGGACTGCGCGTCAATGAAATCGCTCTTCCTCGCCGCGATGCTGATCTGCTCGACAACCTCCTTCATGAACAGCGGCACGCGAACCGGAAACGGCCCCTCCAGTTCGACGCCCGCCTCCTGCTCCATGATCGCGATGCCGGTCTCTCGCTCATGGGGATAGTGCGTGCGAATCAGCGAACCGATTCGGTCCTTAAGCTGGGGGATGACCTTCCCGCTGCGGTTGTAAGTCGCCGGGTTGGCGGAGAACAGAATCACGATGTCCAGATCAAATCGAATCGGAAACCCGCGAATCTGCACGTCGCGTTCTTCAAGAATGTTGAACAACCCCACCTGCACCAGCTCATCCAGTTCCGGCACCTCGTTCATCGCGAAGATGCCGCGGTTCATGCGGGGAATCAGCCCGAAGTGCAGCGCGTCCTCCGCCGACATGCTGGTCCCCATGGCCAGCTTCGCCGGGTCGATCTCACCGACGACATCCGCGAACTTCGTGCCGGGGGCCAGCCGCTCGGCGTAGCGATGCTGGCGCGGCCACCACTCGATCCTCGTCGCATCGCCCTCGGCGGCAATCAGTCGCCTTCCGTATTGACTGATAGGCTGGAGCGGGTCGTCGTGCAGCTCGCTTCCGGCGATGAAGGGAATCTCCGGGTCGAGCAGCCGGATCAGTCCGCGCATCATCCGGCTCTTGGCCTGCCCCTTCTCGCCGAGAAAGAGCATGTCATGGCGAGCCAGAATGGCGAGGCAAACCTCGGGAATGACCGTGTCCTCGTACCCGATGATGCCGGGGAATATGTCTTCGTGGCTGCGGAGGAGCTTGAGCAGGTTGTCGTGGAGTTCCTGCTTGACGGTCCGGGACTTCCATCCGACGGCCTTCAATTCAGCGACGGTGCGGGGCTTTGAGGTAGAATTCGTATGCATGGTGTGTCATTGTAGCGGTCATCGTGAAAGCATTCAGGTTTCGATGTTCGCGGCGCCAAGCGGCGGACAGGTAGGCCGCCAGGCCACATCAAGAGCAGGTGTCCATGAGCGAAGTCGTGATCGCAGTGCCGCAAGCCGACGCCCCGAGCCGCACACCACCGAATTGGGCGGCGATTCAGGAAGAGATTCACTGCCCACTCTGTGAATACAACCTGCGCGGCCTCTCCGCGCCGCGCTGCCCGGAGTGCGGATACACCTTCGTCTGGTCGGAGCTTCTGGAAATCGACCGGCGGCTTCACCCGTATCTGTTTGAGCACCACCCCGAGCGCCCCATCTGGTCGTTCGTCATGACTGTCTTCGGTGGACTTCGGCCGTGGAAATTCTGGAAATCGCTGAACCCGGCGCAGCCCTGCCGGCCCGGACGGCTGATGCGTTTCGCGGTGTGGATGCTCGTCCCCGTGGTCCTCATCTGGGTCGCACTTCTGGGAATCGTGATTACTGAGCGGATGAGTCAGCACACGAGGGCACGTCAATGGGAGCGGGTCTACCTGACCAACCCTACGACTGCGTCCGACTTCAAGGACCAACTGAAGCAATTCGGCGGCGTCGATGGCTACCTCGACACGTATTTTCCGATCACGATCCTCGGCATTATTAAAGGCGAGGGAAACCCATCCCGCGTCATGCTCAAGTACGCCAGGCCGTCCATCATGGTCATCACCTGGCCGATCGCCACCTTCCTGGCGCTTTGCGTCTTCGAGATTTCGCGCCGTCGGGTGAAGATCGCCCGCGTTCACATCGTCCGGGCCGTCGTGTACAGCGCCGACCTGATCTGGTGGATCGGGCTGATTATGTTTTTCATCGCCCTGCTGTCGAGCGCAGCCGCATTCGGGCTGAATAACGCCTACATATTCCCCATCGAGCCAGAGGCGTTTTTGGCAATCGCTGGCTGCGCGGCCGTCATCGCATTCGGCGTCCGACTGTGCTTTGCCTATCGGCGCTACCTCCGGTTTCCCCACGCCGTCTGGGTCGTGCTCTCGTCGCAAATCATCGCCGGGCTGATCGTATTCAAGCTGGCCCTGGACCTTTCATTAATTCGCTGAAAGTGGGCGAACCCCAAGACGATGCAACTTTTTCTCTCGGCGATCGAACCGAACGAAGTCCTGATCAACATAAATTGAGTCAGCGGCAAGGCCTAAGAAGAGTCCGGCAATCGCATATGCGCGGGCATGTTTGGGCCTCTAATGATCGAGTTTTCGAGGTGACATAAGGTGAAGAAAGTGGCCGAGGGGTCGAGGAGCCAAGGGGTCCAGGGTGAAGACAAACTCGCAGAGATCGCGCGCAAGTCTCGCAGAATCGCAGGTGACATAAGGTGAGTCACTGCGGTTCGGGCGATTGCAAATGGTTTGGCGGGCATGTGTTGGGGTGACGCGACAATTCGGCGGTTTTTGGTGAATCGCGATCGGCGCGGCCGGTGCGTCGCGCAGCCGACAGCCAACGGGCCGAAACCAGCAGAGGATGAGCGCGGGATGGATTTTTCATAAGGCATCTCATGGGTAATTTTTGCTCCCTGTCCGCGCTTTGAAACCGGTCCGGCAGAAAGTTTGAGAGTGAAAATCTGAGAATTGAAGGACCAGGCGCACGGCCCCGCCCCCTCACGGAAAGTGCAGCTCCACCACATTTCGGTCCGTCAGCACATGCGTCGCATGCACCTGTTGACCGTCGTGAACCGTCCCGCCCCAGATTCGGGCGCTCTTGAGCTTTTCCGCCAGGTCGCGGTGGATCAGGTGGGCCATATCATGAACCGTCGCCCCGATCGGCAGGATGAAGGGGGCTTCCTTGTCGACCGGCTTGCCCGGCTTCTTCGCATAGACGCGCACCACGTTGAGCAGGCCGAAGATCGAACTGAGCATTTCGTTCAATCCGTCGCTCGACATCGCCGACACGGGAATGATCGTCAAATCGGTACCGACGAGTTCCCTCAGCCCCTCCAGATTATCAGCGGCCCCGGGCGTATCGGCCTTGTTCGCCGCGACGAGCAATCGCTTGGGCAGCGCCGCCTCCTCGTCCTCGTCAAAGACGAGGTCCGCCGTCGATTGCGGCTTCATGTGGTGCTCGGCGAGCCAGGCAAGCGGCCGCTGAAACTGATCGATCAGGTCGAGCGCCGACAGATCGATCACCAGCAGAATGCAGTCGGCCGATCGGTACGCGCCGATCATTCCCGGCTGGGCGTGGCCATCCATCAGCGGCGGCATGTCGATGAGTTGAATCGGCACGTCCTCGTGATGCGCCATGCCCGGCGTGGCGGCGTGGGTGCTGAATGGGAAATCGGCGATCTCGACCTTTGCCGATGTCAGGGCCCCGACGATGCTGCTCTTACCGGTGTTGGCCTCGCCGAGGAGGGCGACCTGCCCCGCGCCCTGCTTGGGGACTTGAAAAAGGTCGTGCTGTCCGCCGCCGTGCTTGGCAGCCGAGCCTTTTTGTGACTCCTCCCGGGCATGCTTGAGCTTCTGCTTGAGCGCGGCCTGGAGTTTTTCGCTGGCCTTATGCTTGGGAACCAGCCGCAGCATCTCTTCCAGCGCCGCGACCTTGTCGGTCGGCGAGGACGCCGAGCGATACCGCTCCTCGGCCTTCTGATACATGGGGGATTGATTGACAGCCATCCGCGCTCCGCAGGTAAAGTTTGATCAACGGATATGATAGCGGGACTCTCATCGCGTGCGAGGACGACGGCCGCTAAGATGCCGCCCGTGGCGCGTAAGCATACCCAATTCATCTGCGAATCCTGCGGGCGCATCCATGCGCAGTGGATGGGTAAGTGCCCCGACTGCGGCGAGTGGAACAGTCTCGTCGAGCAGGTGGTGCAGGATGTCGCGGCGGACAAGCATCGACCCGCCGTTGCGACGTCTCACACTGCGGAAGGCCCCGACGACATTCTCCTGCCGATCTCCAAGGTCCAGCCGGATGCGACGCGGCGAATCGTCACGGGCATCGGTGAATTCGATCGCGTCCTCGGCGGCGGCATCGTTCCGGGCTCGGCGATCCTCATCGGCGGCGACCCCGGCATCGGCAAATCGACCCTGCTTCTGCAGGTGGGCCACCTTCTCGCCACCGCCGGCCGCAAGACGATCTACGTCAGCAGCGAGGAATCGCTCGGCCAGCTTCGCCTGCGTGCCGCCCGACTTGGCGGCGACAATTCGCCCATGCTGGCTGCCGCCCAGTCGAATCTGGACATCATTTCCAATCTTCTCCACAACCAGCGGCCCGAGGTCGTCGTAGTAGATTCCATCCAGATGGTCTATCGCCCCGACATGACCGCCCCGCCCGGCTCCGTGACGCAGCTGCGCGACGCGGCGGCGCGACTGGTCTGGCTGGCCAAGCAGATGAACTTCGCCCTGGTTCTCGTCGGGCATGTGACGAAGGAAGGCAGCATCGCCGGGCCCATGCTCCTGGAGCATCTGGTCGATTGCGTCGCCTACTTCGAGGGCGACCGGTTCCATTCGCACCGCCTGATTCGCACGGTCAAGAATCGCTTCGGCTCCACCGACGAACTGGGCATCTTCGAGATGACCGACGCCGGGCTGGTGCCTGTCGAGGACCCTTCCAAGCTCTTCCTTCGCGACAAGCAGGAATCTCGCCCCGGAAGTGTCATCCTCGCGGCATGTGAGGGCAGCCGCACGCTGCTGGTCGAAGTCCAGGCGTTGTGCGCGCAATCCGTATTCGGCGCGGCCAAGCGCAAGGCCACCGGCGTCGACGCGGGCCGCGTCTCGATGATCCTCGCGGTGCTTGAAAAGCACGCCGAGTGCGTCCTCGGAGATCAGGACGTCTTCATCAACGTCGTCGGAGGCGTTCGCGTACACGAACCCGCTGCGGACCTCGCCATCGCACTGGCTGCCTACGGCGCGATGACCGGCCGCGCCCTGCCGGCAGGCACCGTCGTCTGTGGCGAACTAGGCCTCGGCGCGGAGCTACGCCCCGTGCACCATCAGCGCCAGCGCATCACCGAAGCCGCACGCGTCGGATTCAGTCGGTTCATTCAGCCGATCGGCTCCAAGGATGTCGCCGGAAAGGCCCCGCGAGGCATCGAAATACTCACCTGTGAAAGTCTGTCCCATGCACTCCGACATCTCGCCTGATATTGAAGGCAGTGCATCCGACGCGGCACGCCGATCGGGCATGGCCATCGTCGTCACGGCGGCCATCGTCCTGGCGGGGGCATGCCTCCTGAATTGTCCGGGCAGATTTTCGGAGCTCCATGAAAAAGACGAATCACTCTTGCGGCCGCTCGTCTCCGCGCTCGGCCTCTTCGGCGAGTATGGCACGCAGCGCGGCGTCGAAGTGCGCAATCTTGTCTTCTACGCTGGCGCGGCGGGCCTCTCCATCATCGCCGGCCTGAGCCTTGCCTTCGGCTCGGTGCGCTCGCGCTATTCAATCGACGATCTGCTCGATGGGCGCAGCCGCGCCGCCAGCCCGGTCTTCTGGTGGCTCATCCTGCTTGTCGTGAGCGCACTCAGTTCCATCTTCTCGCATGCTCCGGCGTTTTGTCAGGGGCAGATGATCGTCCGCCTGCTGCTCTTCTCCTGGTGGTGGCCGATCGCGACGATTCTCTCGCCACGGCAGACGCGCGCCCTCGCGGTCGCATTCGTGACGGCGCTGGCCGCGACGGCCGCCCTGGGATTGGCCTATCACTTCCTGCGCGTCTGGCCGCATCAGTCCGGGGCCCGATTGCAGTATCCACTCGGCAATGAACTCTGGATGGCGGCGTGTCTATTGCCCGGTGTATTCGTCGCCGGCGGACTTGCATTGAGCCGCCTTCAGGCGAAGCGCAGCCCGGCCGCCGATGAAACAGCCAAGCCAACCGCCCCGCCGGTCATGCAAGCGCTGGGCGCAGCGGCCCTGTTTGCAATCCTGGTGCTGATCTTGATCGTGCTTGCGCTGACCCGCTCCCGATCCGCCGCCGTCGGCCTCGCGGCCGGCATCGGCGCATGTATCATCATCGGGCTACCCGCACGGCGACGGATTCCCGCGTTTCTCGTCATGTGCTTGCTCGCCATCGCCGCCACGCTTTACGTACAACAACTTCGCGTCGACAGCTCAACTGCCGGGCGCGCCCATTCGATCCGCGCTCGGCTCGACTACGAGTGGCCCTACGCTCTCCAGCTCTTCATGAGCAAACCGATCGCCGGCAATGGCGACGGCGCCTACGCACTGCTCGCCGGTCAATTGGGTCGCGACGACCAACTCGACGACCCCGGCGTCATGCGCTTCGACGAGTCGAGCTGGCCCGCTCACGCCCACAATGAGTTTCTCGAATTGCTCGCCGACCTCGGCATCGTCGGCACGCTCGCGTTTCTCATCGCCCTTGGCATCCCGCTCTATCGCGCCGCGCGATACTTCGACGAACGGCGCGATCTGACCGGCAATAGCTCGCAGCGCTGGCTCGTCGTCGGCCTCGCCGGCGCCCTCGTCGCCATGATGGTCGAGGCCTGCGGCACCCCCGCCATCCGCGAGCCCGGCGCCAACGTGATATTCATCACCGTGTGGGCGTGCCTCTGGGCCGCCGTTCGCCGGCAGGACCGCGTCAACGCTCCTTCCGATGAAGATGACAAGCCCATCGCACTCGGCACGGTTCGGCTCTTCGGCGCTGCCGTATGCATCTCCGCGATCGTCCTCGGCTACCGCGGCGCCGAGGACTGGTGGGCGGCCCGCGCCCGATTCGACGCCCAGCAGAGCCTCGAAGCAGACGATCCCGAGTCCGCCGTCATCGCCGCGGATTTCGCGGCGACCCACGCCCTCGATCCATTTCAGCGCGCCCAGGCGATGACCTTGTCAGTATGGGCACGCTCGCTCCTCTTCGACCGCCTCATCGCTTCCCGGAGTGAACCTCTGACCAACGCCGAAATGGACATCAGTCACGCTGCCGTCAGCATCCTCAACTCACTCGATCGCATCGCCCCCAAATTTCTCAAGTCGTCACGTCTTGGGGCCGACCTCGCCCTCAACCGCGCCCGGGCATACGCGCGCCGCGGCGACCTGCGAAGCGAGGCCGAGTGCAAGCAGGCCTTCATCGCCGCCCTTGAGCAGAGTCGCGCCGACGAGCCCTTCTCCATCGACCGGGTCGAGGCCCTGTGGATCATCCGGTCCGCCACCACCGACGACCGCCTCCGCTGGGTGCGTTCGCTGCTGCGCGGCGGCGAGGTCGAGCCGGCGTTTCAGCGCATGCTCCGCGAGACGATGGCCGCACCCGATTTTGAATTACGCCTCGCCGGCCTGCTCGCCGTCGCGAACGAGGATGCCGAACAGCCCCCGTCAAAATGGAAAGACAAGCTCTCTCCCGAGTCCTTCCGAATCGCCGCCATGGTCGCCGCCGTGAAGGACGACTTTACCCGCGCAATGGAACTAAACGCCCTCGCAAGGCGACTCTATGAAGCCGGACTGCCTCGGCTGTTCGCCGGTCTCGGCGCTACCATTCACGACGCCGTTCGATTTCGACTGATCCGCGAACCGCTCGCCGATGTCGACAAGAATTTCGCCGACCTCTACAGCGCATTTGAAGCCGCCTACGGGCCGATCGAATCCGGCGCATTGATTCCCGACCCCGTCCTCGCCCAGACGCGCGCCGTCATCCTTCTCGCGGCAGGCAAGGAAGCCGACGCGAAGAGCCAGCTCGAATTCGTCCGACAACCCAACAGCCCGCCGATCGACCTTCAACTCTCCGACTACTACCTGCAACTCGCCGCGATGACCGCCAATTCCGCCTCTCCGGATCTTCGTCGTCAGGGGGAGTTCGCGTCTCGCGCAGAGGAACTCAACCCAGCCTCGCCAAGACCGCCGGCCTTCAAAGCCGAGCAGGCCTTCTCCCAGGGCGACGAAGCGGCGGCCGTCTCCGCGATGCGTCGACTTGTCGAACTCCAATCCGGCCGCCCCGAGCTTGCTCGATTCTTCCAGTCCCTGCGCGGGCGCTATCCGGACAACGCGATCTGGCCGCGCATCGACGCCGAGTTTCCGCAATTCGCTCCACCACCATCGAGTTCCCAGCCTGCCGAGTGACCCGAGCGATCACGCCCACGCGGGCCGCGGCCCTTCGCTTGCGAGCGGCCCATCCGGCGGATAAACTCCCCCCGACCAGGGACGTGGTCATGCATGAAAAAATAATCGGGGACGCAATCACCTACGACGACGTTCTCCTCCTCCCGGCGCGCAGCACCGTCGTGCCCAAAGACGCCGACGTCCGTACCCGTCTGACCCGCAACATCGCCCTGAACATTCCGCTTATCTCCGCCCCCATGGACACCGTCACCGAGGCCGGTCTGGCCATCGCCCTGGCCCAGGAAGGCGGCATCGGCATCATCCATAAGAATCTTTCAATCGAGGCCCAGTGCCGCGAGGTGGACAAGGTCAAGCGAAGCGCTCACGGCGTCATCATGGACCCCGTCACGCTTCGACCGTCGGATACCGTTGAGCGTGCCGCCGAGTTGATGCGCCTGCACAATGTGTCCGGCGTTCCGATCACGCTGGAAGACGGCAAACTCGTCGGCATCCTGACACGTCGCGACATGAAATTCATGGATCACCACACGTCGGCGACCGGCGCTTCGAACCGCTCCGGGAATCGCGCGGCCCAGGCCGCCCAGCGGGTTGAGCAGGTAATGACGCGCGAAAACCTCGTCACCGCACCACCCGGCACCTCGCTCGACGAGGCCGACCGAATCCTGCAGAAACACAAAGTCGAGAAACTGCTGCTGGTCGATCAGTCCTACAAGCTCGTCGGCCTCATCACCATCAAGGACATCGACAAGAACCGCGAGTTTCCCAATAGCTGCCGTGACCAGCAGGGCCGGCTTCGCGTCGGCGCCGCAGTCGGCGTCAACGATCTCGACCGCGTCGAGGCCCTCCTGCAAAACGACGTCGACGTCATCAGCGTGGACAGCGCCCACGGCCACAGCCAGAACGTGATCGACACGGTCCGTGCGATTCGCAAACGCCACGATATCGACCTGATCGCCGGCAACATCGCCACCGCCGAGGCCGCTCGTGAGTTGATCGACGCGGGGGTTGATGCCGTCAAGGTCGGCATCGGGCCCGGCTCGATCTGCACCACGCGCATCGTCTCCGGCGTCGGCGTCCCGCAGATCACCGCCATCTTCAACGTCGTCTCCGTCGCCGAGGATGCGGGCATCCCGGTCATCGCCGACGGCGGCGTGCGGTACTCCGGCGATATTGCCAAGGCCATCGCCGCAGGGGCAACCAGCGTCATGATGGGCTCCCTCTTCGCCGGGCTGGAAGAAAGCCCGGGTACCGTGATCTACTGGAAAGGACGCCGTTTCAAGGAATATCGCGGAATGGGCTCGCTGGGGGCGATGGTTTCCGGCAGTGCTGACCGATACAGTCAGAAGGCGGGCGACACCCGGGACAAGCTGGTCCCCGAGGGTGTCGAGGGTCGTGTGCCCTATCGCGGACGGCTGGCCGAGATGACCTACCAGCTCGTCGGCGGCCTGCGAGCCGGCATGGGTTATTGTGGTGCGGCGACGATTGATGCCCTGCGCCGCGATGCGAAGTTCGTCCGGGTGAGCGGAGCAGGGATGACTGAATCCCACCCGCACAATCTGTACATTACCGAGGAAGCTCCCAATTATGCGGTCGATCACATTGTCGAAGTTTAGTGTCGTCGCGGCCTGCGCCCTTGCGATCAGTATCTCCGCGGGCTGTGCCCAGTTGAACAATCCCTGGTCGGATTCCAGCGCCCTGATCGATGGCGACATGACCACGCCAACGACCGAGGGCTATAAAGGCTCGCCTGAGTTCGGCGGCCCGACCCACCGCAGCTGTGAAGGCTCCGAGGTTCGCTATGCCAACGGCTCCGTCACCCATTGGCCCCTTTGGTGGGAGGACCCCTTCGAGGACAAGGGCAATCGCGAGCACCCGCCGGCAAGCGGCAATGAGAGCGAGCCTGACAACCAGTTCGTCGTCACATGGGTCGATTACCTCGGTATAGGCTATAGCCCGGGCCGCATGTTCCTCAACACCATTGGCTGGCCGATCAGCGCCGTCGTCACCCCGCCCGGCACCCTCATGGAAAGCGACGGCCGCATCAGCAAGGGCCTCGTCTGGTACGATCACGACGCCAGGCGGTCCGACTCGGCCACGCGCGAGCCGCCCGACGTAAGCGCCATCAACAAGGCCCCCTTCGTGGACCAGCCGCCGATGGAGGACGAGACCGACCTTGCCGTTCGGATCGAACCGCCGTCCGACGGGCCATCTGATTCACCGACGTCGTCGCGTTGACGGATCGAACACATATAGTCGGCGGACTTGTCCGCCGCCAGCGCGCGGCATCGATCGTTTTCAAACGCACTGGCCTCGGAGGAATCAACATGGCAGACGCAAAGCATGGCGCGAAACCGATCGTTCTCGAAGAAGTGCCCGGCAAGAAGGCATACTGCCAGTGCGGCCACAGCGAGAAGCTGCCCTACTGTGACGGCGCCCACGCCCGGCTCCAGACCGGCATCACACCCATCGTCGTGGAAATCACCGACGCCGGCACCAAGGCCGTCTGCCAGTGCCACCGCAGCGCCAACAAGCCCTGGTGCGACGGCTCCCACAGCCGCACCGCCGGGTAGCCACCCATCAGCTCGCGGCTAAGGGACTTCTTCTTTGAATATCCTTCGCCAAACGACATAGAGCATCGCAAGACCGACCAGAAGCGCGATCGTCCACAGACTGTCCTTGCTCCCGGTTCGCAGATCATCCACCACGATGCTCGCCGCGAGGGCCAACTCAATCCCGATCAGGAGGACGGCCACGAATGGGCCGGCCGGCGTGTAAAAAACGTCGGGCCGTTCGGCATTGCCCGCCATCCTCTCCCGCCGGCGAAAAACCAGCAGACTTGCATAGGTGAGCCCGAAGAGAACCGCGCTGCCGAGAAAATAAATTCGCAGGATGCCGGCGAAGTTGCGGTACTGAACGAACGCACATGCCAGGGCGCCGCCGACAAGAATCGAGCCGATCGGGGCCTGGTTCCGACTCATTTTTCCGAGGATCTTAAAAGTGAGGCCGTCGCGTGCCAGGGCGTATGTCACTCGCACATTGGCGAGAAAGACGCTGCTGATCGCCCCGAGGCAGATCAGCGCGCTGGCCGCCAGAACCAACTCCTCCGCACCCCACCCGGTCTTGGTGCCGAAGATCAGCGAGGGCACGCTCGTTCGACCGGCCATCTCGCCCGGCGTCACCGCACAGAGCAGGGCATAGTTATAGAAACAATAGACAATCGTGAGCGTGCCGACCGTGCTCAGCAGGGCCAGCGGCAGGGCCCGGCGCACATCCCGCGTTTCCTCCGCCAGCTTCGCCGCGTCCGTGGCCCCGCTGTATGCCCAGAAGGCCGGAATCAGCGCCAGCAGGAATCCGTTCAGCGAAGACTCGCCGACCGTGCCCGAATCGACGGCCATCGGGGTCGCGGGCGTAACCCGACGGGCAATCAGCATCGCCCCAACGGCAATCGCCAGCAGCGCGAGGGTTTTCAGAAGGGTGAGGATGTTTTGCGTGACCGCGCCGCTGCGCAAGCCGAGACCGTTGACGATCATCACGGCGACGATGGCGGCGCAGCCGAGCCTGGGCGCGGCCCAAGGCTGCTCCATCATCAGCAACTGGGCGAGAAAAGTCCCGAATGCCGCGGCGATGGTGCCCGCCCCGCCGCCGACAATGAAGACCGTAAACGACCAACCGAAGAAAAACGCCGCGAATTCGCCATACGCCTCTTTGAGGTATTGATATTCGCCCCCGGCTTTCGGCAATCGGGTCGCCAGTTCCGCCGTCACCATGCTCTGAAGCAATGTGATGACGCCCGCGGCAACCCATACACCGAGAATGGCCCACGGCGAACTGAGATGCCTGGCCGCATCGCCCGGCGTGGCAAAAATGCCCGAGCCGATGGCCCCGCCGATCCCGACGCACGCGATGCTCACAGGTCCGAGCAGACGACGCAGCGCCGTTTGCGTTGCCGGACCGACGTGCGACATAGTGGCCCTCGCCGATGCTCAGTAGAAAAAGTCTCGCGCGGCCATCATGCCTTGAATGAAGTGCCGGTCAGTCGCTCGTACGCCTCGATGTATCGCGCGCTCGTCGCGGCGATGACATCTTCCGGCAATCTCGGCGCCGGATCGGTCTTGTCCCATTTGCCCGCGTCGCAAAGACCCTGAAGGAAGTTGCGGACAAACTGTTTGTCGAAGCTCTCCTGGTCGCGCCCCGGCTCATACTTGTCCGCCGGCCAGAATCGGCTCGAGTCTGGCGTCAGCACTTCGTCGATCAGCAGAATCCCGTCAGGCGTTTTGCCGAATTCAAATTTCGTATCTGCCAGCATGATCCCCAGTCCCCGCGCATGTTCGGACGCCCGGGCATATAGTGATAGGGTCTTGTCACGCAGCTCCCGCATCACGCCCTCGCCGACGATGCCGCAGGCTTGCTCAAAGCTGATGTTCTGGTCGTGCCCCGACTCCTCCTTCGTCGCCGGCGTGAAGATGGGCTCCGGCAATTTGTCGCATTGCCGCAGCCCTGCCGGCAGCGCAATGCCGCATACGGTCCCGGTTGCGAGATACTCCTTCCACCCGCTGCCCGAAAGGTACCCCCGCGCCACGCATTCAATGGGGACGACCTGCGTCTTGCGGCAGATCATCGTGCGATGGGCGAGCTGGTCGGCGAAGGCCTCGAACCCTTTGGGCGGACGGTTGCCGACCACCTCGATCAGATGGTGCGGGTATGCTGACCCCACCAGGTCAAACCAGAACTTCGACAGGGCCGTCAGGACCCGCCCCTTATTGGGGATGGGATCGGGAAGTACACAGTCAAAGGCACTGATGCGATCGGTGGCCACCAGGAGCAACTGGTCGCCCAGGTCGTATATGTCGCGGACCTTGCCGCGCCGAACCTTAACTTCGGGGATGTCTGTCTGCCGGACGACGGTGCAGGACATGGGTTCCTCCGTGATTGAGCAATGGCGACTTTCCCGGTCAGGACCAGCCCGAACACTAGACGTCTCTCCAAGGGGATGTCAAGCCCGCCCGGACTCTGCGGGTCAAACGCGGGGTAGATCGCGGAAGATAGGGATTGATCTACCGTGCCCGCCTCGCTAACTTGAGCATCCCAATCGGCTGCGGGCAGCAGTCCGATTGCAGTTGGGTTCATAAACTAGGAATTCTGCCAAGGAGAAAATATGGCTGCCGCAATGAGCAAGAGCGCGTTGATCCGACACCTCGCCGAACAAAACGAACTCACCCGTGCACAAGTCGTCCAGTTCGTGGATACGCTTGTGGCCACGGCCTACAAAGAGGCCAAGAACGGCTTCATGCTTCCCGGCCTCGGCAAACTGGTGCTGGTCCAGCGAAAGGCCCGAATGGGACGCAACCCCGCGACCGGCGAGGCCATCAAGATTCCCGCGAAGAAGGTCGTCAAGTTCCGCGTGGCAAAGGCCGCCAAGGATGCGATCCTCGGCACAAGCGGAGCCAAGAAGAAGGGCCGAAAGTAGTCTTCCGACATTGCCTTGATCGTCTGTGAATGAGGCTGGGCAGCATCGGCAAACCCTTGCTGTCCGGCCACGGGACGCTATTTGCCTGCGCGGCCTCTAAAGCCGATATTCCAGAAATTCGCCGATTGCGAATATACAATCGACCACGTGGCCCAGGTCCGGCGGCCCACGGGCACTTGACATAGACACGGATCAACACGATCCTTCTTGCCCCGCGTTCGATCCGGCTGAATTTTCAGCCTGTGGCGCGGCGAAGAAAACAGCGGCGGAGAATCGAGTTTTGATGGCCACATCCAAGAAAACATCAAAAAAGGCCAGTGGCTCCAAGTCGGCGGGCGCAAAGACGAAATCCAAGCCCGCCGCCGCCAAAGCCAAGCCTACCGCCACGACAAAGGCGCCGACGAAGTCGAAAGCCAAGTCAAAGCCACGGGCGGAGTCAGGCGCCAGCGAGTCCGCGTCCTCATCTGCGCCGGCCGCCAAGGTTGTGGTTGAGCGACCCGCCAAGCCGGCGAAGCCCGCCGTGGATGCTCAGTGGCAGGCCGATATGCGCGAGGCCCTGGCGGCGCAACGGCAGCGGCTGCTGGCCGTCGTGCAGACCACTCAGGCGCAGATGGCCCAGAAATCCGGCGATCTGGCCGATGTCAGCGACCGGGCTTCTGAAGGGTTTGAGGACGAACTCGACATGGGGCTCATGGCCATCGAGGCCGCCCAGCTCGACGACATCGAAGCCGCCATCAAGCGAATCGACGACGGCACCTACGGCATCTGTTTGACCTGCGCCAAGGCCGTGCCTCGCAAGCGGCTTGAAGTGTTGCCGTTCGCCCGACGCTGCCTGCCGTGCGAGGGCGAACACGAACGCCGCGCAAAGAACATCGAGGCGAGCGACGAAGAGGAAGATTGGGATTAGTCGCCTCGGTCAGCTTCGCAGCCGAACCTCTGATTATTTCTTCTTGAGAATCTGCTTCTCTTTTCCATCGCGGATTTCAAGCGTCTGCCCCATCATCATGTAAGTGGCGCCGTACTTCCGCTCCGGCTTGCCGGGATCCTTGAACTTCAGATTGAAACCGTCGAACTCGTAGGTGCCTGCGAGCCGAACGTTCTCTTCGCCCTGCTTGGCGGTGGCGACATAGGTTCCGTTGTCATTGAAAGTCGCGTTCCTGATCACGAACTTGGAATCATCGGCCTTACCTGTGTTCTCCCATGTACCGACCAGGGTGTTGCTGCAACCAGCAACGAGAAATCCCAGGCCGGCGAGGCAGAACATACTCAATTTGGCGACCAGTCCGTATGGTTTCATGGTGATTCCTTTCGATACACGCGCGGCCGTACATCTCGGCCGCCGGGGCGCAAGCTAAATCTGTGAAGCGTCGATGTCAACGCTGCTAAGGCCGTCCCCCCCGCCCACCTTGTTGTTCCCCGGACGATAGTCCGCTACAATTACAGGGCTAGTTCCAGGTGTCCCGAAATAGTCGGGACGACTGCCCGGTGATTCGACTCCGCGGGCGGGCAATTGAGGATCAACAGGAAGGGTCAATCTGACCGATAGAATTCAGCGTGCGGAGTCGCTTTAGAAGGATGTATGGCGAACACAGAAGCAATTGAAGTCGAGGCGGAAGTCCTGCAGGCCCTGCCTAACACCATGTTCCGCTGCGAGTTTGAGCTCGCCGGCAAGAAGCAGCTCGTCCTCGGTCACATCTCCGGCAGGCTCCGCAAGAACTTCATTCGTATCCTGCCCGGCGACAAGGTTCGCGTCGAGCTCTCGCCCTACGACCTGACCCGCGGCCGAATCACTCGCCGACTGTAAATCACCCCAGCCGAATTCAAATCCGTGATTTCTTCGTTCGATCGCCGTACGCCTGGACGATTTGCGTCACCAGCTTGTGACGCACAATGTCCAGCTCGCTGAGCCGGACCACCGAAATCCCCTCAACATTGGACAGGCGGCGCACTGCGTCGGCCAGGCCGCTGGCACTCTTGCTCTCCAGATCGGACTGGCTGTCATCCCCCGTGATGATCATCTTGCTGTGCTCGCCCATGCGCGTCAGAAACATCAGCATTTGCTGAATCGTCGCGTTCTGCGCCTCGTCGAGAATGATCGCCGCGTTATTCAGCGTGCGGCCGCGCATGAACGCCAGCGGAATCACTTCGATCGCGTCGTTCAGCATGAAGCGCTTGATCTGCTCGAATTCCATCATGTCGTGCATGGCGTCGAACAGCGGACGCAGGTATGGATTTACCTTTGCCTGCATGTCGCCGGGCAGGTAGCCGAGTTTCTCGCCCGCCTCAACCGCGGGCCGCGCGAGGACAATTCGCTTGAGCCGGCCGACCTTCAAAAGCGACAGCGCCATCGCCACCGCCAGATAGGTCTTGCCCGTACCCGCTGGGCCAAGGCAGAAGCACAGGTCGTTTTCGGCGATTGCCCGGACATAGTCAGCCTGACCGGCGGTTTTGGGTCGAATGACCGCCGACTGGCGATAGACGTGGATTGCGCCGGCGTCGTGCCGCGCTTTCGTTGACGCCAGCGACACGATCGCATGGGCGACGGCGTCCTGCTCCAGCCGACCCTTTTGCTTGAGGGTCTCCTGAAGCGACTCGATCAGCGTGGCCGTCCTGGTGATGGTGTCGGCGTCACCGACGAGCTTCAGCGTGGAATCTCGCGCGAAAATCTTGACGCCCATCGCCTCGCGGATGGCGCGCAAATTGCAGTCCGCCGGCCCGAACAATTCGATCCGTCGGTCCGCGGGGGCGTCGAGTGTGATGACCAATTCCAAGCGGGCAAGGGCTCCTTACGCGGCGACCAAGGCCGCGACTGTTAATGTATCAGAATCCACCATGCCACGGGAGCCGTCAGCAGCACGGAATCGAGAATGTCCAGAACCCCGCCGAAGGCCGGAATCGCCTGGGCCGAGTCCTTGGCCTGTGCGTCGCGCTTGATCAGCGATTCGAGCAGATCGCCCGACTGCCCGATCACCGCCATCAGGAACCCGAACAGGGCCGCCCGCCCGGTTGTCAAAAAGTCAGGCGGAAACGCCAACGCCAGGCGGTCGTCGAGTGAAACCGCCACGCCGACCGCCACCGCAACCGAAGCGACGATGCCGCCGAAAAGGCCCTCCCATGTCTTCTTGGGCGACAACCAACTGATGAGCTTGTGCCGTCCGATCAATCGTCCGGTGAAATAGGCCCCGATGTCGCAGATCTTCACCGTGCAGACAAAGAAGAGAACGACAGCGATGCCGTGCGGCGATGCCTCCAGCCGAATTGAGAGGATGAATTGGGCGAGCAGCCCCAGATAGATCACGGGCCAGACGGAGACGGCCATGTCGCCGATCGCGCGATCAGTCCTGCGTCGAAGCGCGACGAGAACAAAGACACCGAACATAGCGACGACCAATGCGCCAACGGTCAGTTGAGCCGCGGAGAGTTTCGCCAAGCCCCAATCGGCTGTAAGCCTGCTCTCGCAAAGAAACGGAACGGAAGCAACGAGTGAACTGACGATCGAGGGAAAAAGGGTCAGCGGCTGGTAACCAGCGGCGCGAAATAGTCGAGTGAGTTCCAACCCGCCCAGGAAGACAAGCACGGCGACGGTGCCGGTCAAGATTGCTCCGTCGAACCTGAAATCCACCGCCTCCTGATTGAGCCACACAGGCAGGTTGCTGTCCGCGTAGAGCAGACCCACCAGCACGGCGATGAGAATCGCGCCGAAGAAAAGTCGTTGCCAGAGCATCGGGGAAGATTACCGTGCCGGCGCTGATTGCAGAAGCGTCAGTTTCCGGCGGCCTGAGCAGACCGGCTTTGCAAGAGGTCCGCGAGGTCGATCGCCACGACTGGGCAATGCGGAGCCGGCTTGCCATCCCGGGAGATCGCCACGTGCATTCGTCGGGCATTCGGCTCGAAAACCACGCTGTGATAGGTCAAGAGGCCACGCTTGCCCGGCGCCGCCTCCTGAGCCACGCTCGCCAAAAGCCTCCACGCCCCATCGACATTGAGCCGCTTCGATGCCTTCGACATCTGATTAAGCTGCTCATTGATCCTTGCGTATCGGTCGCACGGCTCCGGCTCGGCACGTTTGCGGTAATGATTCGTAGCGATCTGAAAGGCGCGATCGCCCTTCTTTTCCCCGGCGACCTTTGCCGCCCGAACGGTGACTCCCGATGAATCAAACATGCGACCGTCATACTCAAACACAATCGACGGACGACTCCGACCGGCCAGATAGGGCGCGGACAACACGACGTTGTTGCCGACCCTGCTCAGGCACTTCGAAAGAATGTGCCGTCCATCCTTCGCCGCAGTCTCGGCGTGGGCAGACTCGATGACTTGCCGCAGGGACAAACCGCGCGGGGTAAATCCGATGGGCATCGAGGGCTCGTCGGAATGCACGTCGTGCATGCACACGCTGACGCCCTCGGCGTTCATTCCCGTCAGACAGCCGATGAACCCCGGCCACGTGACGGAAACCCAGGCAATCTGCGCTTCGCTCGCGTCGGGAATCTGTACGAGGAGAATCTGCCCGCCTTCGAGGGCTCGCAGACTGTGCCAGTCCAGATTGCGCCCGCTGATCGTGTCCCCATCCTTCGTCAGCGGACCCCAGGCCGCGAAGGACGAGCAGGCCACGCGCGAGATTTCCGGAATGCAATTGATCGTGACCAGATCGTCATACTCGATCGCCCGACCGAGCCGAGACAAGTACCCACCATCCGGTAACTTTGCCCGGATACCTGAGAGCATGCCCTCAAGTTCCTCCTTGAACCGCGGCGCGACGGCCATCGTCCGGAGCATCGCCCGCGCCTTTTGCTCATAGAGCTTCGCGCCTTCTTCCCCCGGAGTGATCTCCTCCAGATAACCGTTCAGCAGGCGAACGATCTCATCGCCAAGGAAGTAGCCGTGCGCGTAACCCCGCTCCTTCGCCGTCCCCCAGATGCGAAGCACGCGAAGCGAGCCGACTTCGCGGATTTCCCCATGAGTGCGCGCATCGAGCCCGGCATCGCCGTGCGCGAGCGACCCGGGAACCAATACGCACGCCGCGACCAGCGCGATCGCCGCCGTGCGAATGAGCGGCCTGTGTATTCTCACCTTGCCCCTACCGCCGTCTTACGCCCTATTGCGCCGGGTCGGCCCTTTACCGCGGGAGCGGACTTGCTCACCGGCGCTTCCGCTTTTCCCGCTGGTTCCTCTTTGCTTGTTGCGCTGGCCTGCTTGGCAACCGTTTCGGCATCCGGCTTCGCCCCGCCGAGCAGACCGTTCACTTCGAGAATCTTGATCCGGATCTCCTCGAAGAGCTGCGGATTATCCTTGAGGAAGACCTTGGCGTTTTCCTTGCCCTGCCCAAGCTGAACGTCGCCGTATCGCAGCCATGCCCCCTGTCGCTCGATGAGTGTGTGTTTGATGCCAAGTTCGATGAGATCACCCTCTCGGCTGATGCCGGAATCGAACATGATGTCGAACAGGGTCTCGCGAAACGGCGGAGCGACCTTGTTCTTGACCACGCGGGCCTTCACCTGGCTGCCGGTGACCTTTTCGCCCTCCTTGATCGAGGCGATGCGGCGCACGTCGATGCGGATCGAGCTGTAGAATTTCAGGGCCCGACCGCCCGGCGTCGTCTCCGGACTGCCGAACATCACGCCGATCTTCTCGCGAATCTGGTTGATGAAGATGACAATCGTTCGACTCTTGGCGATGGCCGCCGTCAGTTTTCGCATGCCCTGGCTCATCAGCCGCGCCTGCACGCCGACCGATGCCTGGCCCATCTCTCCCTCGAGCTCACTCTTGGGCGTCAGGGCGGCGACCGAGTCCACCACGATCACGTCGACCGCGTTCGACCGGACCAGCATGTCGGTGATCTCCAGCGCTTGTTCGCCGCAGTCCGGCTGGCTCACCAGCAGCGTCTCAGGATTCACGCCGCATCGCTTCATCCAGGCTGGGTCCAGTGCGTGTTCGGCGTCGACAAAGGCCGCCACACCGTCGGCCCGCTGCGCCGCGGCGATGACGTGCAGCGCCAGCGTCGTCTTGCCGCTCGACTCCGGACCGAAGATTTCGACGATTCTCCCCCGCGGCAGGCCCGCACCGCCAAGGGCCAGGTCCAGCGAGAGTGCCCCCGTGCTGATGCCGTCCTTGGCCGCGGAGAGATTTGCGTCCAATTGCATGATGGCGCCTTTGCCATAGGTCTTTTCGATCTGTTGCAGGGCCCGATCCAGGGCCTGCTGCCGCTTGCCGTCACCACTAGACATAGATATTTCTCCCGTCGGTCCAGTTTTCATGAGGCGATTCACCCTCGCGGCCCCCTGCCGTCGGCGCATCGCACATCTGTTATCATGCCACCATATCGGGCGGGAGGCAAGTGCATTTTTAGGAAAATGTTAGGTACGCCAAAATAGGGGTTTGGGCGACCGGTCACCCGCCCCTCGCATGGGTTTATCGCCGACCAATCTGCACCGAGCAGGACTTGACCGGCTTGTACCCATAGGGCCCGCGGATTACGTTCCGACGCCATGGGGGCGGTTGTAGATGACTAGTGCTTCGTCACAATTGAATCTTCGGGTGGTACGGCCGTCTCGGCCGTGCAGACGGGCGGGACGCCCGTACCACCAACCCGAAAAATCATCTGTGACAGACCAGTAGGGCCGTGTAACAGCGGCCTTGCAGCCCCATGAACCGACTCCACATTGATCAGCTTCAGGCCCCGCAGTCCGGCAGGGGTCGGTTCAAGACTCGCCTCTGGCGAGAGTGGTGCTTCTATCGCGCTGCCCTGAGCCACTTGTGGAAGCGGCTCTTGCTGATGCTGGCTATACTCCTGGCCGGCGGCATCGCCTTTCGGGCCATGGAACCTGAAAAGCAGCTCTCCCTTCCCAAGGCCACCTATTACACCTTCAGCCTGATCTTCGGCGAGCCCCCCGAGGAGTTCCCGGAGTCCGTCCTGCTTCAGGTGATGTTCTTCCTCGTGCCCATCCTGGGCCTCACCGTCATCATCGAGGGCATCGTCGATCTGGCCGTGCTGGTGGGAGACCGTCGGCGATTTGAAAGGAGCTGGTGTGCGACCATGGCGGCATCACTGACCAATCACATCATTCTCATCGGGCTCGGCAAGCTCGGCTACCGCACCTATCGCCTGCTGCACCGCCTCGGCGAGCCGATCGTGGTCATCGAACGCGATGCAAATTGCCAGTTTCTCGACACGATTCGCCGGGACGGCACGCCGCTGCTCGTCGGCGACGCCCGCCGCAACGCCCTTCTGGAAGACGCGAATATCCGCCACGCCAAGAGCATTGTCCTCGCGGCCGACGATGACCTGGCCAATCTGGAGATCGCCCTCGACGCACGGAGCATGAAGCCGGATATCCGTGTCGTCCTGCGGATGTTCGACCAGAACATGGCCGACAAGATCCGCCAGGGCTTCGACATTCACATCGCCATGAGCCAGTCGGCGATCAGCGCGCCGGCCTTCGCGGTCGCGGCGATCGAGTCCTCAATCGTCGGCAGCTTCATCGTCGGCGAGCAGCTCATCGTCATGCAGCGATGGGACGTGCGCGAGGAAGGCCCCTTCGCCGGAAAGACCGTCGGCCAGATCATGACCGCGTTTGGCGTCGGCGTAACGCAGCATTCGCCGGCGGGCGGTGGGCCGATTCGCCTTTTCCCGCCGCCCGATGCGGTCATTCGGCCCAAAGACGTCCTTCTGCTCCAGGCACCGTATCAAACCATCCAAAGGTTACGATCACGTGCGACGGCACATTCCCACGCCTGACAGTTCCCGGCGTTTCACGTTACGGAGTTGCGCGCACGGCGAGCATGACGGACTGGCCTTCCGCCAGACCCGTGGGCGAGCCGCCGATGACTACGAATTTTTCAGCCGTCAAATAGACCGTCGTTGAAATTCCAAACGTACCTTGAAGGTGATAAGTACCGCCATCTTTTTCCACGCGACTCTGAACTTGTGCTTCGGCATTGAGCTGAACTCGGATGGGCTCCCCCGGCGTCGCATCTTCGACTTCCCCTTCGACTTTGGTAGTTAGGTTCGCCAGATTCATCCCCTTTACTGTGAAGTGACCACCCTCCGCCGCGTCAGCGAACAACCTCCCCAAAAGGCTTACCCGACCGAAGCGACTCAGCTCATTTGCGACTTCCTGGAGATCATCCGGAATGACTAGTTTCTCATCAGAGGGATTCAAGTCGGCCTTGAAAAAAATGAACTCGAGCGCCATACGCTGCGCAGGTCTGTCAAGTTCCTCGATGATCTTCTTCACGGCAGCAAGCACTTTGCTCGATCGACACAGTACAATAATGCTCGATCGTGCGTCATCGGCGGAGAGCCTCAGGATCGACTCGGGAGTTCCGGAGAATACTTGGCGAATGTTTGACAAGACTTCCCCCGCCCGTCGATGCCGAATCGGAATGATCGTCAGTTCCGGCTCGGACCCGGTGTCCATGTCCGGGATGTCGAGTTCCTTGAGAAGTTCCGCCACCTGCTCGATCTCGCGCGCCGTCCCCATGAACAGGAGCTTCCCCGTCGCCGGCATGTCCACCACCCGCCCGCGCCCGTAGAGCTGACCGATGTAGTCCGCCAGCTTCGTCGGATTTGACCGGGTGACGTTAAAGCACTTCACCTCGGGTCCTTCCTGTTCCGAGGCTTGTGCGACAGTGCCGCGACCGCCGCGTCCGCGTCCGCCGACATCACCCTCCTGTTGCGCAAACGCGATCGGCGAGAAGGCCCACATTGAAAACTGTGTAACCGACAGAACCAGAATTCGCATCCACATCATCAAAGTCTCCTCGTAGGATTGAGTTGGGTATCAGTTTCGTCCTTCGCCGGAATTGCCGGGCTCTGGCATTCTCCGTAAAGCCAAACGATCTGGATTTTCGGATTGGAGGTCTGCACATTGACCGCCACGCATTCCGGGCCTCCCCCCTTGATGTTGACCCGGTTCGAGTCGATCCTGCTCACCATCAGGTCGCCCAGGGGGAGCGGGTGATCGCTCGCGGCGATGGATGGGACAGGATTCTCAACACTTCCCGATTCTCGCGCGCTCCTCAATGAACGAGTGAGAAGCGTCCCCGTCCCAATCAGAATCACGGCGGCGGCTACCGTCGCGGCGAACCGCCCGAAGCGCCAACTCCGCTTTGACGCAGACCGGGACTCGCCCGTCGCGATTTCGTCGCCAAGGGCCCCGAGTTCGACCAGGTCACCCTGCAATTCGAGCTCCCGTTTGAACAGCGCCCGGCATTCATCGCAAAAGGCCAGGTGATCGTTGACCTCGCCGCGCGCCGACTCATCAAGCAGGCCGTCCAGCCAGTCGTCGAGGCGAACCCGATTTTTTTCGCAGCCCAACATGATCAACTTCCCTCGAACAACGCTGCCAGCTTCCGTCGGGCCAAATGTACGTGGCCTCTCACCGCCGCCTCGGACAATTCCATCACCTCGGCCATCTCCGCGTAACCCATCTGCTCCATGCTTCGAAGCGTGATTGCCAACCGCTGCTGCGCCGGCAGCCGCGAGATCTCCAGTCGTATGCGCTCCATGCGCTCACGTCGTTGTGCAATGTCCAAGGGCGTCTCGCGCGTCTCCGCATCGATCCACGGCCCTAGCGGTTCAGCGCGCCGCCTGCGACGAAGATTCAGACACAGGTTGCCGACCGTTCGGAGCATCCATGGCTCGAATCTCTCCTCGTCGAAACTCACGCCCGACGACATCGCAATGCGAAATGCCTCTTGCACGAGTTCCTCCGCGTCTGCGGCATTCCAGATGAGCTTCACCGCCAGCCGAGCCGCGCGCCGCCTGATCGCGTCGATACGCAGAGACGAGCCCGCGTCCCCAGCCGATGCCGGCGCCTTTCGCGGTTGATTTGGGACGTCCGGCATTCCCTGTGTCCGTTCTCTCACGGGCCATCTATGACATACTGTTATGAGCCGCTGATTCGTTTGATTTGTACCGTGGATTCTTTCTCGGTCGCAGTGTCGCCCGGGCCCGACGTAGCCTGCTCAACTCGCCGCAAACCCCGACCGCAGCAAGATATATGAGACGTGCCCCCCCTCCCGGTTTTTTCGTTTTCCCGCCGGCCCGAATCGTAAAATAGTCTTGGAGATGTCGCCTTCCAGCGCGGACTCCAATTGGGGGAAAAGGGGATGACAACAACAGATTCCAACACAACAGATGGCACAACACGTCGCCGCCTGCCCGCGCCGCTCGGTCTGCTGGCCGTGGCCGCATTGGGCCTGGCCGTGATCTTCTGGGCGACACCTGCGCGCGGCGACATCGAGCAGCAAGGTGAATCTGGCTCACGGGCCGTTGTCGTGCCGGAGCCGGCAACACTCGCCTACGTCGCCGTCACGGCCGTAGCTCTCTTCCGCCGTCGTCGCCCGAAGACCATCCATCAAGGCCGCAGGTAGTACACGCCCAGCACCGGATTCTTTTCCGCCGCCGGGTTGGGAGGGTAGCACTCATCCGGCGACTCAGGCAACGGCGTCGATCTTGTCTTCTTAAAAGCCCACACCTTCAGCGGCGTCTGCCACCGGCTTTGAAACTCGCCCAGCAGTTCGTAGTGCGCCGCGTCGCGCAATTGATCCATTTCAATCCGGTGATAATCACTCCCGCTGTATTCAGAATCCCACAATACAATCGTACCCACCGGCATCGACGCCAGCAGCGTCGGGCCCTTGTGTGCCCGAGGGTTTTCAATCAGATCGAGGTGCAGCGAAAACCACGGATTCGTCGCGAAGAACGGGCCCTCCGAATAACCCTGCTTTTGCAGCCATGCGACAATGTCGCGCGTGAATCGTTGCGCGCCCCGCTCGTGCAGCGGCGTGACGATGACGATCCACTGAGCCAGAACCGTCAGGCCAAGCACGCCCAGTCCCGCGCGGCGAGCCCAATCTGATCGACCGGCACGTCCAAGCCAGAGCGACAGCACCACGATCGCGACAACACAGACCCGCAGCGACCAGACAAGCCGATCATCCATGGTGAAGCGGCCCGTCGATCGTTGCTGCTCGATCGCTGCAAGCCCCATGAGCCACACCGCCGCAATGATGACCCACGGCCCATACGAACGGCGATTTCCTCCGGAGATATGCTTGATCTCCTCAAGGCCCGCCGTCGCCAGTATGGCCGCCAGCGGCGCGACCGTTACCATGAATCGCCCATAGCCGCCGCTCGCGAACACACCAAACCATCGAATGAGAATGTGCGTCAGTAGAAATGTCCCCGCCAGCGCAGGCGTCAGCCAATTGCCGCGTCGCCGCAATGCCGCCCCGCCGATGATCGCCAGCGCCAGGACAAACGGCGTCATCGCGTGAAGCGCATCCGGCACATACCCAAGCGGCCCAGCGGGCAGATACTCCGTCGACCCGGTGGCGTTTCCGAAGATCGAGAATGGCCACGTCCCGAACGCGACAAAAAACAGGACATTGTGCACGATCGGCGCAGATGCCGTGGCGAATGCCGCCGCGATCAAATGCGCCCTGCCGCCGCCCGCCATCCAAACGCCGATCATCCACACCGGCACCAGCGCGACCGCTTCATGCCGTGTGACCAAAAGCAACGAGAACATCGCCGAACCGCTAATGAGCCGCTTCTTCTGAAGCAGCGCCGCCGACGCGACGAGGTACAGCCCCGCGAAATTCTCCGTCAGCGTGGTCGTCGCCAGCACGCTCGCAAGCGGCTGCGCATAACAGAGCACCACCACCAGCCACGGTCGCGACAATCCCATCCGCGATGCCAGACGTGCGGCAATCAGCGCCGACCCCGCCGTCGCCATCGCCGACAACAATCGCGCGCCATGCCACGCCGTATCGATGTCCGGCAGCCACGACAGCGCCGCAAGCGGGATCGTCAATCCCGGCCTTCCCCAGACGTGCAGCAGATAAGAAGGAAACCACCACGCCCATCGGGCGAAAAGAAAATGCGTCAGATCGTCATCCTGGAAGACGCCGTCCGATGCCAAACCCAGAGCCGCCGTCAGCACGAAGAATGCGCCGAGCGTCAGCGCGAGCCATCGCCCCGGTTCGGCCGCCTTGGTCACGTCAGCGCCTGGCCCCACTTCAGCTTCTGCACCAGCGTGTCCCAGCTCTTTCGTTGCGGATTGCGCACCAATAGGAAACTGCTCGATGATCGCCGCAGTTCAATCCGGGTCCCCCCGGGGATCGGACAGACATATTGCCCGTCAAGAACCATCGCCGCGCCTTCGCTCGTCATCCGAACCGCGATCGAAACAACCGCCTGCGGCCCCACCACCACCGGCCGATGCGTCATCGAGTGCGGGCAAAGCGGTGTCAGAATAATCGCCTCGACGTCCGGTTGAACGATCGGGCCTCCGCACGACATGTTGTGCGCCGTCGAGCCCGTTGGCGTCGCGATGATGAGCCCGTCGCTCACAATCGTCGTCACCGGGTGATCGTCAATGTCCACCGAAAGCCCCACCGTCCGAAACGGCTCGGCCACGCGAATGACGCAATCGTTCAGCGCGACGCCGGCAAGCCGTTTGTCATCGGATTCGGTCAGCCAGACATCGAGCATCATGCGCTGCGTGATCAATTCCGAATCGCTCAACACCTGATCGAAGTGGACAAGCAACTCCTCGGCGGTGAAGTTGGCGAGATAACCAAGCTTGCCCATGTTCACGCCGACGATCGGCACCTGCTGGTGCTTCATCGCCTGGCCCACGGATAGGATCGTCCCGTCGCCGCCCAGCGCGATCACCATGTCCGGCCCGACTTTCGTGATCTCGCCGAGCTTGCAATCGAGGTCCGCCCCCACGAGCAGACCCTTGGATTGGAGCATGCCCCGTAATCGGGCGAATGTCTCAGGAACCCCCGGTTTGGCCGAGTTCCCGATAAGAAATATCCGTTTTTTCGCAGGGTCCTTCGTCATTCTGGGCTCCAGCCCCTTCGAGCTATGCCGCGAATTCTCTGGCGACCATCATTAAGCACGAGTCGGCCGTTCATGGCAACCGCGGGCCTCATAAGTCCGCAAAGTATTGTATGAGCAATATTTACGGCCGCAACCCGCGAGTGCCCCGATGCCCGCAAACCCACTCTGGGAATGGGCAGACACCTTGCGAACCACAACAATGAACCAGGATCGCAGGGCTGGGTCGCGGCGGCGGACTTTCACCGCTAAGCGCGTTTGACGCCGTGGCTTACCTTCTGCACCGCGCTTCGATGTGACCGTAAACGCGGCCATCGGCGGCGGTCGCGATCCCGTTGTGGACATACAGGCGGAGTCGTTGCCATGCCCAAATTCCAGTACGAAGCGATGAACGCGGCGGGTCAGGAAGTCAAAGACGAGATCGACGCGCCGACATCCGAAGACGCAATCGCAAAGATTCGCGGCCTTGGATATTTCCCGACCAAGGTCAAGCAGAAAGGCGGCGCGAAGAAGGCCGGCGCTGCCGGCGCTGCGGCCATGCCGAAGCGACGCAAGGCGGCACTCGGCAAAGTCTCCACCAAACAGCTCACCCAGTTTACTCGCCAGCTCTCCACACTTATGGACGCCGGTCTGCCGATTCTTCGCTCCATTCGAATTCTCGAGCAGCAGCAGAAGCCCGGCACCCTGCGTGTCGCACTTCGCTATGTCGGTGAAGACGTGGAAGGCGGCGCGACGCTCTCCGAGGCGATGGCCCGGCACCCCAAGGTCTTCGATCGCCTCTATTCAAACATGATCGCCGCCGGCGAGGCGGGCGGCGTGCTCGACGTCATTCTTCAGCGCCTGGCCGACTTCATGGAAAAGGCCCAGAAGCTCAAGCGAAAAGTCATCGGCGCCATGATTTACCCCGTCTGCGTCATCGGCTTCGCCTTCATGATCGTCGCCGGCATCATGTACTTCGTCGTTCCCAAGTTCAAGACGATCTTCGCCGACTTCGACACCGCCCTGCCCGGCATCACCCAGCTCCTCCTCAACCTCTCCGACTGGATGGTCGGCGACACTATCGACGCCAGCGGGCAGCCGGCCAAAATGCTCATCCCGGGGTGGGCTTATATCCTCCTTTGTCCCTTCGCCATGCTCATTGCATATAAGTCCGTGATGCGTTTCCAGGGCGGGCGCATGTTCCTCGACATCGTGAAACTCAAAATCCCGATCCTCGGGACCATCCTCAGTAAATCAGGCGTCGCCAGATTCACCCGTACTCTCGGCACGCTGGTCGCCGCGGGCGTCCCCATTCTGGAGGCGCTCAACATCACCAAAGACACCTCCGGCAACGAGGTGTATGCCCGAGCCCTGGGCAAGGTTCACGACTCCATCCGCGAGGGCGAGTCATTCGCCGGCCCGCTCAAGGCCACCAAGGTCGTCGACAACCTCGTCGTCAACATGATCGACGTCGGCGAAGAAACCGGAGACCTCGACAAGATGCTCATTAAGGTCGCCGACAACTACGACGACGAAGTCGAAACCCTCGTCGCAGGTCTGGTCAGTCTCCTTGAGCCGGTCATGGTCATCGTCCTCGGCGGCATCGTCGGCTTCATCGTCATCGCCCTGTTCCTCCCGATGGTGAGCCTCGTAAACAGCCTCACCGGCGGCGGCGGCGGATGATCGACCGCGATGGCATTGAGGAGTTTTGTGCAGTGGTTTGCCTGTCAGGACGACAATGATGCGGCTTCAATTGACATCCCGAACGACCCGCTCGCGGCGCCCGGCATGGTCGCTGGCGGAGATTCTGGTCACAACCGGAATCATCGGTGTCCTCGGCGGCGCTCTCGTCGTCGGCAGCCGCGTCGTCAGCGCATCGCGAAAAACCGCGTCCGCGAAACTGCAACTCCGGCTCATTGCCGAGGCCGCCGACCGCTACGCCGAGTTCTGGCCCAAATGGAAAATCGGAAGCGTCACCATCGCTGACAAAGGCTGGCCGGACGCGTTTCCGGGCCGTGTCTTCGCGACGTGCAACAGCACCTTTGGCCCGTTCGAAGAAGTTATGAACTTCAATGACACAATCAATCTGTCCACGCCCGCCGATTGGATTGCTCAATCAGGCCACATTGTCAATTCAAACGTCTGCCTTGCCTATCAACTTCGCGCTTCGGCCGGAAAAGGTCCTTTCATTGCCGAACCGCGCGGCGTGAACCTCGTCACCAGCGAGACGGTCGTTGGCGTCGGATCGCCGGCCGTTCTCATCCCGAGTTTCGATACGAGCTGTATCCCATCCGGCGGCGTGGCGAAGCCTGCCGAGGTCTTTCTCGATCCCTGGGGCACGCCGATTCGCTACTTCTGGGTTTATCGCGACGCGACGCGCACGTCTCATCGAGGATACCTCCCCGTGGACTTTGCGCCGCTCGCCGCTGATTCGAGCGCCTACGGCGTCTTCAACATGGCCTTCAACCAGCCGGCGGCAGCGACCGCCACGCAGGTGGCCTCAGGTTACGTCCTTGAGTCCGCCGGTCCCGACAAGAGATTCGGCAACGTCTGGAAGATCAACCCATCCATACAGGAAATCGCCGACGCGGACGACAACCCGGTAATCATGCACCCATGAAATCGAAGCGCGCCGAAATCTTGACCACACGCCCGACAAGCAGCGACCGTGCGCGCGTGCCTGCGCCGACCTGCCTCCGCGCCTTTACCCTCATCGAAATGCTGGTGACCGTGGCCGTCGTATCCGTCGCCCTGTCGTTCAGTGCCTTCGCCTTCAATAAGGCGACCGAGGCGAATATTCTCGCCCAGGCGAAGAACGCCGTCCTCACCTATGCCAAGCTCGCCCGAAGCTACGCCATCGCCAACCAGATCGAAACCATGCTGGTCGTGAATCCCTACAACGGCCGCTTCGAAATCTGGCATCTTAACCCGCCGCCCGGAGGCGGCCCCTTCGACGTGTTCTCGTCCGGAACGCCGCCTGCCCCTATCACGGGCCCCACGAATATGGATAGCTATGCATTCGCCCCGGTTCTCGACTCCGGCGCCCGCCTGCCGTCCGACCGAAGTGGTCGCCCCCTGGCCGTGGTGAACCCCATCGACTTCGACGACGACCTGCGGCGTCCCTTCTCCGGCGACACCGATCAGCAGTTGGACAATCTGACATGGGCCGCGTTCTGTTTCGATCGATCGGGCGAACTCGTCATCCGTACGCGCCGAATCGCAACGCGATCTTTCGCGCTTCGGGACGGTTCGCTTCGGCCGGCCAATCAGCGCAACCGACTTATTGATGAAAGCCCGGACCTGGCGATCTTCATGGACCCGTCCCTGCCTGCCGCTGACCGGTTCCTGGTCTACGGCGGACCCACAGGTGACACGCCGATTACATCGACGCGCGGTTTCGTCATCTCCGAAGGACCGAAGCTCCGTCAGATTGTCCCCCCCTCAACGCTAACTTCCTCTCGAATCGTCGGGCTCTGGCTGTCGGAGGCCCTGCCGGGCGGACTCTACGCCGACTTCGCGTCGACCGTCATCCTGAACCGCTACTCCGGCGAAGAACTTACGGGGGACCGCTGACATGACCACGCTCTCCCGACAGTCTGAGATCATTCGTCAAAGCGGCATCGCGCCGACGGGCGGCAATCCGCACGCGATGCGAAAGCGTCCCGGCGGTTTCCGTTCGGCCTTCTCCCTGCTCGAGACGACCATCGCCCTCAGCATCCTCGGCGTCGGGCTCATTATGGTCGCCGCCGTCTTCCCCGTCGCGCTGACCGAACACCGCCAGAGCACCGAGAAATTCCGCGCCATGGAGCTGTTCTCCAAGGCCGAGGCCATGATCGCCGCCAAGGTCAACACCGCCGATCTGTGGGTGGATCCCGTTTATCTCCCGGGAGGCCTGCTCGTTGGCCGCGATTCGCCGTGGTACCTGCTCCCGACTTCCAACGTCGCCCTCGGCAACGATTGCTGGGATGCGATGATTCAGGGTCTCTCCCCAGATGATGAGCTGTACGCCAATCTGGCCAACGGTTATGTGCCCGGCGTCACCGTGACGCCGCCATTCCCGAATCGTCTCACCCTGCTCGGCCTCGACATCCTCAGTGACAAGCTCGCCCCCTTCACGAACCTGCGCAACGGCTCACCGTGCACGGCGATGGGCGCAGGTGTGCTGCCCCCTTCCGCATCGCCCTTTACCGATGCCGAGCTCATGACCACTCCTAATCGCATTGTGTGGTACGGCTTCTATCGCCGCCTCGCCGGAGGCACGTTTGAGTTTGCCGCGGCAGCCTGCAAGCAGCGCCGCCGGCAGTTCTTCGCCGAGCAGGACCTTGTAACCGTGGTCGCGCCGTTCACACCCTACTCCAGCCCCGCTTCGATCCGAACGGATCGGCGACTGCCGGTCCCCTGGCGCGTGACGGTTGCCGCCGATGCCCGGTTCAACAACGTGATTTCCAATGCGGCTGTTCCCGGCGGGATTCTCGCCGGCGCAACTGCCATTGGCGCCATCGCCCCGATCGGCTCAAAACTGATGGTTAGCGGATTCGGCCAGGCATTCGGTATCCCGACGCTGCCCCCCATCCCGTCGGGCAGAATCCTCACCGTCTCCGACATCATCGATGATTTCACCGTTGAGGTCGTCGGCGAACTCTCATTGATTCCTGTCTTCGACTATGCCGGCAGCGTCGGCACGACTTTTGATGTCTGGGTCTTTCCGCCCGCCTTTGAGTCAGGCTTCCTCGGTCGCGAGTCGCCGGTGCTCGATTGGAGGGTGCCGCTATGATGGCACGCTACATTTCACCGATGCGCCCCGCGCGCCGCGCCTTCACCCTCCTCGAAGTATCCGTGTCCATCGGTCTGCTCCTGATCGCCATGATCACCGTCGCCGGCGTCCTCCACCTCAGTTCCGATGCCGCCGGCCGAACCGCCGCGCACGCCCGGGTTGTCGAGGCCTCCACGGCACTTCAGCATGAGCTCTCCGACAAGCTCGAAAAGATCGTCCCCGGCCTTCTCATCATCGAAAGCCCCCCGCCCACGCTCGCCCGCGTCGAAGTAAAGGGTGGGTCGCGCTACTTTCGGCTGCGCCGCGACAGGCTCGTGTTCATCGCGTCAAACGGCAGCGAAAGCGCCTTTGAATCGTTCACCGACCCCACGCGCGGCACCCCCTCCAATCCAGCCTTTGCACCCTCTTCCGCCGACGAAGCGCTCATGTACTTTGGGGCGGGCATCCCCGTCGTCGCCGATGGAACGCCCGGCGGCAATCAGCGAGGCATCGAGTTCGGCTCCGATGATCCCAAGCTCATGGCCTCGGAATGGATGTTGCTTCAAAGGGCACTGATATTCCTGCAGACCAATCCGCCCGTGCCCGGTTGGTTTCCGCCGGACATGAGCATCTTCTCCGGCGGCGCAGGAATGCTGGACGGCGCCGATCTCAACACCGCACCGTCGCTCGTTCCAATCTTCGAAAACCGCATGGACGCCGTGGTTTCTCAGCCGCCTCCTGGCCTCGCGGCTGGTGGCGCCAATCTGATTGCCCATATCAACGATCGCGTCGCCTTCCCCGGCGCGTTCGCGGCCCTATTTCATGGTCCGTCGCCTTCGGCTCGCGCTTTGTGGCAGGCCAGTCTCGCCCCCGCGTCGGTCAGCTACACCGACGAAAACGATATCGATTTCTATACTCGCTCCGGCGCTACATTTTCCACCCGCCTCGCTGATTTCAGCATCGAATGGACCGACGGAGGCCGAGTTGACCCACTAGGGCCCGACAACACCCCGAACACCGGCGATGAGGATTTTCGCACCCGCTGGTTCGGCCTCGCCCCCGACGTGACCGACACCTTTGACCCCGCCGATCCCGACAGTCTCAGGTATCAGGCCCGAATGCGGGGAACGCCCAACATCATCAATCCGTCCAATCCGAATCCTGCCAATCCCGACAATGACCCGGCCGCGACGACCGCCTACTTCGATCGAATTGAATGGTCGCCGACCGGCGTCTTGCGAGATGCAGGCGCCCGATACCGCGCGGTATGGCTCGGCTCCGATTACGATCTTCATCCCAAGGCCCTGCGATTCACTTATCGAATCTTCGACGCGAACAATCGCCTGACCGAAGAGACAACCGTCGATCTCAACGAGGATGGAATCCCGGATCCCGATGCCGCGTCGACGCCGTTTCTTGTGCGCCGCTGGGGCCGCCAGTTTTCCATCGTGGTCCCGCTCTCCTGACCGCCCTTCCCGGTTGAATTCCTCGACGAACGATCCTAAAGTCCAGCGCCATTTGACCCGCCCCGGGCAGCACCCGACAATACCGGTCTAAATACTTTCAATCAGCGAGGGCGAAATGAAGAACGAAGCTATCAACGCCGCAATCTCCTACCTCGATCAGCATAAGGACCGCTTCCAGACCGAGCTGTTCGACCTCTTGAAGATTCCAAGCATCTCCGCACAGAAGGACCACGCCACGGACATGCGCCGCGCCGCCCAATGGGTCCTCGACCGATGCAAGACCGCCGGCCTTCGCGCCGAGATCGTCGAAACCGAGGGCTGGCCCGCCGTCCTCGCTGAAGGCCCGCAGCATCCCGGCCGACCGACCCTGCTCGTCTACGGTCACTACGATGTCCAGCCCGAGGGCGACTTGTCGCTCTGGCACACCGGCCCGTTCGTCCCCGTCATTCAGGAAGGCAAGATCGTCTGCCGCGGCGCAGCCGATGACAAAGGCCAGATGTTCTGCGCCATCCTCGCCGCCGAGGCATGGATGAAGACCGCGCGCGACATCCCCGTCAACGTCAAGTTCTGCATCGAGGGCGAGGAGGAAGTCGGTTCGCCCAATCTCGCCAAACTGATTAAGTCGCACAAGGAAAAACTCGCCTGCGATTATGTCGTCATCCACGACACCGCCCAGTTCGGCGAGGGCATTCCCGCCGTCACCGCCGCGACCAAGGGGCTTGTCTACAAGGAGATCATCATTCGCGGCCCGAAGAAGGACCTGCACAGCGGAACCTTCGGCGGTTCGGTCGCCAACCCTGCCAACGTTCTCGCACGACTCATCGCCTCGTTCCACGACGCCGAAGGCCGAGTGAACATTCCCGGCTTCTACGATTCCGTGCAGGAGATGTCAGACGAAGAAGTGAAGATGATGAACGCGCTGCCCTACGACGAGTCGGCCTTCCTCAAAGACCTCGGCAGTCCCAAGGGTTGGGGCGAGCACGGCTACAGCATCCTTCAACGACGCTGGGCACGGCCGACGCTCGACGTCAACGGTATTTACGGCGGCTACATGAAAGAAGGATCTAGCACGATCATTCCGTCCATGGCCGGTGCGAAGGTCTCCATGCGCCTCGTCCCGAATCAGAACTCCGAGGAGATCGAACGCCTCTTTGAGGAGACCGTTCGCGCCCGTCTGCCCGACACCGTCACGCTTGAGATCAAGACCCACGCCAGTTGCGACCCCTACCTCGCCGATCTCCGTTCCGCCGGCATGAAGGCCTCGCGCCAGGCCGTCGCCCTCGGTTTCGGCAAGGAGCCCGTTCTGATTCGCGAAGGCGGCACCCTGCCGATTCTGCCGATGCTCCGGCAGGTTTTGGGGGCCGACAGCCTCATGCTCGGATACTGCATGCCCAACTGCAATGCGCACTCCCCCAACGAATTCTTCCATCTCCGCGACTTTGAAGCTGGCATGCGAACGTCCGCCGCGTTATTCGGGCTGATAGTCTGACCCGCGCCGCAATTGCCCTCGTTAGCGGACGTCGACCTGTCCGGTTCAGTATGAGTCATATCCGCAACTGATCCATCCCGAGACTTATGGCCTGCCGCCGGGCCGCCGATATCTCCGTGAGGCCTTGCAACGCGCCCAGAAGCGCGATTTCGCTTTCACCGCCCGGAGGTTTCTGCCATGCAGCTTCGAAAAAAAATCGTCTTCATCGTCATCCTCTCAACCGGGTTCATCGCGCCTAGCGCCGAGGCCCAGTTCAGTGGACTCCAGCAGTTTCTCTTCCAGTCATTCCGCCAGGCAGGCGATCGCAACGCGAGTATCTTCCCGGGCGGCGGTCCGCTCTTCGAAAACAACTTGTTCGATCAGGCCATCCGCTACAATCGCACCGGCGAAGGATGGACCTACGAGGAATACCGCTTCTTCGGGGCCGACAGTTTCGGCAATACCGACACGCTCGATCTGGGGCCGCTCAAGATTCAACTCGGGGTGGATCCGACGCTCACCGGAAGTCCGCAGCCCGTCGGCATTCATAACAGCGTGGGTTACACGACCCGATTCATTCCCGAGGTCTTCTTCGAAACCCAGACCGGCCAGCGGGCCTTTGATATTTTCAGCGGCCAGACCAACTTCACCCCCGTGCCGATCCAGTACGAAGTCACCGCGAATACCGGCTTTCAGGACTTCCAATGGGCCGGAAACATCCTCGTCGACGCCAACGGCCGTATGAACGCAATGGGCTTCTATGACCTCGAAATGCGCGTCATGAACGTTGGCCAATCCACCGCCGATGGCTTCGTCGTCCACGATGAGCAGGTCACCGACTTCGATACCGGACCCATCAACGTTTCCGGCAATATCATGTTCGACGCCCTGGCCAGCCTCGCTCAGGGCCTCGGCCAGACGGGGGCCGCCGCCTTTCCTCGGTCCATTTCCGGCGCATCCGGCGATATCGATTCATCCAAGGCCAAGGTGGAAGAGATCATGGCCCGCATCCGCGCCGGCGAACCCGTCAGCGACGAGGACATGTCCTTCATCATGCAGCAGATGTTCATCACCGCCTTCCTAAACGACCCGCTCGGCTTCATGCAAAACGGCATGCCCGGAGTGATCCCGGGATTCGAAGGCCTCGAACTCGCCGTTTCCGACGAACAGCCCGATCCCGCGGAGTACACCAACGTCCCCGAGCCCGGCACCCTGCTCCTCCTGGGCTCGGCCGCCGCCCTCACCAGCTATATCAAGCGACGACGCAGGGTGGTGTAAGCCCCCAAGCACTCGCATTTCAGCCGTCAGTCGGGCCCGTTGATCTCCGGATCACGGGCCCGCCTTCATTTGGTGCCGCTCCCGCCGATCGCCGGATCATTCTCGGAACAAGGACCCTGATGGCGATTCAAGCCGACCCTCCGGAAAAATCTCCTCACCGTGAATTCTGGTAGATATAATACTTAGGGGCGGCCGATCCGTTTCAATCTGTGACCACCTGATGTCCGGCCGGCCCCGGAGCGAGGACCATGCTCGATATCAGCGCCATCCGTGCCGAAATGCCGATCACTCGGCAGTACAACTACCTCGACCATGCCGCCGTTGCGCCGATCTCCGGCCGCGCCGGCGCCGCCATGTCTCGATTCATCGAGGAAGCTCAAAGCCACTCCTACGCCCGCGGCGGCCTGTACCCCGAGTCCAAGCGCGTTCGACAGCTCGCCGCAAAGCTGCTCAATTGCCACGCCGAGGAAGTCACCTTCGTCAAAAACACCGGCGAGGGTCTCAGCTACGTCGCAAACGGCCTGTCCTTTTCCAAGGGCGACAACATCGTCACCGCCGGTTGCGAGTTCCCCGCCAATATTTATCCCTGGATGAATCTCCGCTCCGCCGGCGTCCATCTCAAAATGGTCCCCGAGGACAAGGGCCGCGTGCCGCTGGAGCGCCTCGTCGAGTTGATCGACGATCGCACCCGGGTCGTGGCCGTCTCCGCCGTCCAGTTCGCCAGCGGTTTCCGAACCGACCTCGCCAAACTCGGCGCCATCTGCCAGGAACGCGGCGTACTCTTCTGCGTCGATGCCATTCAGGCGCTCGGCTGCGTCCCCATCGACGTCCGCGCCATGAAGATCGACTTCCTCAGCGCCGACGGCCACAAGTGGCTCCTCGGTCCCGAAGGCGCCGGCATCTTCTACTGCCGCCACGAGCTGCTCGGCCTGCTCCGCCCCACCAGCGTCGGCTGGCTTTCCGTCAAGAATCCCCTCAACTTCTCCGACTATCGACTCGACTTCCGCGATGACGCACGCCGATTCGACGGCGGCAGTTACAACCTCGCCGGAATCTGGGGACTCGGCGCTTCGATGGAGTGGCTCCTCGAAATCGGCGTCGATAAGATCTGGGAGCGCGTCCAACTCCTCACCGATCGCCTCGTCGAAGGTGTCCGCGAGAAGGGCTATCGCCTCGTCAGTTCCCGACTGCCCGGCGAGTCCAGCGGCATCGTCGCCTTTGTCTCGTCCACACATGATCACGCGCGCCTCGTCTCTCACCTCCGCCAGGAATACCGCACCGTCATCGCCGCCCGCGAAGGCCGCCTCCGCGCCAGCCCCCACTTCTACAACACCGAGGACGAGATCGACCAGCTCGTCGAGCATCTCCCGGGCCACTGACGCCATCGACTCTGTTGCCTCCCGCGAAATGCTCGGTTAGCACTTGCGCCCGATGACCACCGCTGTCTGGACCATCCTGTCGATCGTGCACTACTCCGCGACGATCGTCGTCATCGAGCACCTGCTGCGCAAAAGGCACGACCCGCGCGGCACCCTTGCGTGGATCTTCGCCCTCCTGCTCCTGCCCTTCGTCAGCCTGGCCCTCTACCTGCTCATCGGCAACGTCCCCATCCAGCGCAAGGTCCGCCGCCGTCAGCGCCGCCGCAGGCTGATCGAGCCGAACCTCCGCCGTCAGACCACCGAGGCCGTCGCCTCGCACGACGCCCGCGACGAGCCCGGCCTCGAACCCGCCCAGCGCTCGCTCATCCGCATGGCCGTGCGCATCGGCGAGTCCATCGTCACGCGCGGCAACGATGTCTCCATCTATCACGACGCCGAGGCCGTCTTCCTTTCCATGAGCCTCGCACTCGAGACCGCCCAGTCCCACATCCACATGCAGTACTACATCTTCGCCGACGATGAGACCGGCCGCGCCGTCGGCAACATGCTCATGAAGAAGGCGCGCGAAGGCGTCGAGGTGCGCCTCCTGCTTGACGCCATGGGCTGCTGGCGATTGCCGAGATCGTACGTCCGCACCCTGCGTGCCGGCGGCGTCAAGGTCGCGTTCTTCCTCCCGTGGGGGCTCACCGGCCGCCGCTTTCACGTCAACTGCCGCAACCATCGCAAGGCCGTCATCATCGATGGCCGAATCGGCTTCTGCGGCAGTCAGAACATCGGCGATGAGTACCTCGGCCGCCGCCGCAGGTTCGGCCCCTGGCGCGATACCCATCTCCGCATCCGCGGGCCCGCCGTCGCCCAGCTACAGGAAGTCTTCATCGAAGATTGGCACTTCGCCGCCCGCGAAGACCTTTCTTCCGGCGACCGCTACTTTCCCGAGCCGCATCTTCCCGGCTCGCAGATGGTGCAGATCATCGCCAGCGGCCCCGATCGTCGGGCGAACATGATGCACCAGCTTCTCTACGCGGCTGTCTCCGACGCCGATCATCATGTCTCCCTCGTCACGCCGTACTTCGTGCCCGATCGTGCCATGATGCTGGCACTGGGGTCGGCGGCCTTTCGTGGCGTGCGTGTCCGGCTCATGCTCCCTGCCCGATCAGACCACCGCATCGTCCTGTGGGCGGCCCGCAGCTACTACGAGGAATTGCTCGATGCCGGCGTGGAGATATATGAGTATTCCGAGGGCATGCTCCACGCCAAGACCGTCGTGGTCGATCGTCGATGGGCGATGGTCGGTTCCGCCAACATGGACGAGCGAAGCTTCCGCATCAACTTCGAGCTGACCAGCCTGCTCTACGACGCCGGCCTGGCCCAGGACCTCCACGCCGACTTCGACGCCCTGCGCGAGCGCGCCGTCCGCATCACGCCGGAGTATTTGCAGAAGTGGACCTACCTCCAATCCCTCGCCATGGGCGCCGCCCGCCTCGCCACCCCGCTGCTGTGAAGCGGAAGGAATTTCCGCTCGTGCGTGAATCCCTTCTCTCCGGTACCTCTGCCGCTCGTGCGTGAATCCCTTCTCGCACGCACCCCAATGGGAATCCTTTCCCATGTCCCTGTCTTCTGCTCCTAATCCTAATCCTGCCCCTAATCCTAATCTCCCCATCGCGCCCGCGCGCCCCGGCCCGGCCCGTGCGTGAATCCCTTCTCGCACGCCCCCCGATGGGAATCCTTTCCCATGTCCCTGTCTTCTGCTCCATATCCTAATCTTCCGATTCTCGTTCTCCCCGAGCGGCCCATATTCTCGGGAAAACCTCATGGATTGGGATCGCCGACTCCCCTCGCTCGCCCGGCAGGGCGCACGATGGTAGCCAGTGGCTTTAGCCACTGGTTAACGAGCCCAACCTCCACCCCCTACTTTTTTTTCCACACCGCCCGGTAGGGCGGACGACGATCACCGGAAGACGTCGTCCTCGTCGAATTCGATCCCGTGTAGCCGCAAGAGTTCGAGAAACTCGCTCCTGAAATCCTGCCGCTTGTGATGATCTTCCTGCCGAACGATGTACCCTTCAACCTCCGGCACGGCGGACCGGCTCACGGTGAAACCGCCGTAGCCCTCCTGCCATGAAAATTCGGCAAACGCCGGGAAGGTCTCATGGACCCACTTCGATGAGCGACCCTTGATGTGGCGAACCATGTCCGAGATCGACAGGTCCGCGCGATAGCGAATCAGCAGACGCACGTAGTCAGGCATTCCGTCGGCTCGGCTTCAGCCGATCAGCGTTTGCCACCAGCTTGAGCTGGTGGAATCGGGCCACGACCCACCCATTTTCCTTTTCCTGTATTTCAGCCGGCTTCAGCCGGGCTTGAGATTGCTTAGTCCATTCAGGTCGCGGAGTCGTCCGTCGAAGCAAGACCGGCTAAAGCCCGGCTGAAGTGAGTCAGGAACAAGAGACAGCAATGGTGGCCCGTCCACCACCGGTTGAAACCGGCGGCAAACACCGGCCGGCTGAAGACCGGCCTTCCGCGGGGCTGGGATAACCCGCGCGAACGGGGAGCAAGAATCTCCAATGCCATGCTCGCGCCCACCGCCAACCCGCGCCGAGTTGTCCCGCTGCGTAAAGCCCATGCACGCGCGATGAACAGTCCTCCAAAACCCCCGACACCTTGGCCCCCGGACGCCTCGGCCCCTCTGATTCACTTTCCCCGAACCGTTTTTCAAAGACTTACAAACGAACTTCCCCGAAACTTTCCATGCCCGTTCGGGCATACACCAGTCATGATTCACCTTGCCCGTTTTCACGAAATACCGCCCATTTCGCGAAGCGCCCCAACACATGCCCGCCACGCGAGTTGCAATCGCCCGAAGCGAAGTGACTCACCTTATGTCACGCTGGGTTTACGCGCTCTTGGCGCGGAAAAACGGAGGCGGAAGCCGAGGACATGGGAAGGGATTCCCATCAGCGTGCGTGCGAGAAGGGATTCACGCACGAGCGGGACGAATACGAAAAGGGTTTCACGTACGAGCCGGCACGCGAGCGCGAATTGGGAAGATTTAGGAGCAGGATTAGGACTATGAGAATCAACCCCTACTTGATCACCAGCCCGTCGTGGGCCAGGGCCATCCCCTTGGGAAGCTGCCGATTCGTCTCCGCGTGCGGCAGCTCGTGTGCGATATGTGTGAAATAAGTACGCTTCGCCCCGATCTTGTGGGCATGCTCGACCGCCTGATCGAGATTGAAATGCGTGGGGTGCGGCCGCTTGCGCAGGGCGTCGAGCACCAGCACATCGAGCCCCTCCAGCAGCGGCCACGACGACTCGGGAATCCTGCTGACGTCGGTGCAATAGGCGAAGTTCCCGACGCGAAACCCAAGCACCGCCAGATTCCCATGCAGAAGCGGAATCGGCTTGATCGTGCGCCCACCGATCTCGAACGGCCCTTTGATCTCGTGGAGCGTCAGGCGCGGCTTGGCCGACGGGTAATCCGAATCGTGCTCGAAGACATAGGTGAACATCGTGCGCAGCCGTTCGAGCGTCTCCGCCTGTCCATAGCAGGGCAGCGCCTGATCCTGCACCCAGTTGAAACGGCGAAGATCATCAAGCCCCGCGACGTGGTCGATGTGGTGATGGGTATAGAGAACCGCATCGGCCCGCCGAACGTCATTGGCCAGACACTGCAGCCGCAGCTCGGGCGACGTATCGACCAGCAGACTCGTCGTGTCATATCGGATGACGATGCTCGGCCGGGTCCGCTTGTCGTGCGGGTCGCTGGAAAGGCACACCGCGCAGTCGCAGGCGATCATCGGCACCCCGTGGGAAGTGCCGGACCCGAGGATGGTTACGTTCAATCCGAGGTCGTTCATCGCCCGGGATTATACAGGCCATGGCCGCACTGCCGATGACTCTAATGGCGGTTGCCCGCGATCGCCCGAAAGAAGGAGCCCCATGCCGACCGGCCTGATCTTGATTTTAACAATGTCCCTCTGGGCAGGCGGTTTCGCTTCGTCCGCCACCGACACCGTCGCATGGCAGGCCGCGCTGGATCGCGCGGGCTATTCGGCAGGGATCATCGACGGCCAGGCAGGTCGAAAGCTGGTGGTCGCCATTCGCGCCTTTCAATCGGCGCGCGGCCTGAAAGTGACGGGCACTCAGAATGACGAAACCGCCGCAGCGCTGGGAATCGGCAAGACGCCCGGGACGATTACGTACAAGATTACGACCGCCGACGTGAAAATGGTCCAACCGCCGCCGCTCAAGTGGCAGGACAAGGCCAGGTGCTCGCGCCTGGGTTACAGATCGCTCGTCGATCTGCTGGGTGAAAGAGGCCATTGCACTCAGGCGCTCATCTCCCGGCTCAATCCGCGGCTCAACCTCAATGCGCTCAAAGCGGGCAACCAGCTCGTCCTTCCCAGCGTCTGGTCGCCGCGGGCGCCGCCGCGCGCCGCGAAGCTGCGCGTCGACCTCGCCGCCAAGACGATTCAGGTACTCGACAGCTCATCGAAAGTGATCGGCCTGTTTCACTGCTCCATCGCCAAGGACAAGGCCAAGCGTCCCAGTGGCAAGGCTCGCGTCGTCACGGTGAGCAAGAACCCGGATTATCTCTTCGACCCCAAAATGTGGCCGGAGGTCAAAAACGTGAAGAAGAAGCTGCGAATTCCACCCGGCCCGCGAAACCCGGTCGGCCTCGCCTGGATCGGGCTCTCGCTGCCGGGCTATGGCATTCACGGCACACCGGAGCCGGCGATGATCGGCAAGACCGGTTCCCACGGCTGCTTTCGGCTGGCGAACTGGGACGCAGTTCGGCTGTCCCGAATGGTGCGGGTGGGCACGCCGGTGGAGTTTATTGACGAGGCTGTCTCGTATGCCGCACGGCCGTGATATCATCGCCGTCCGTGCAGCGAAGCCGACAACATCTGGTTCTCCTCGCCGTCGTCGGCGTGTGGATGCTCTGGGCGGCAGCGCATTTCACCGTCTTTGACGATGAGGCCTTCAGTTGCCGGCGGTACGTCCTGCCCGCAGGTGACATGGTGTCGGCATTATGGCACGGCGTCGAGCCGGACCCGCCGCTTTATTATCTGCTGCAAAACCTGTGGGTGCGAGTGTTCGGCGTCGGGCCGCTAGGGCTTCGCAGCCTGTCGATCGTCTTGTTCTTGATCGGCGTGGTGTTTCTGAGAGAGGCGGCGGCGGTCTGGTTCGGTGAGCGCGTCGCGCGGGCCACGCTCGTGATCGCCGCGATCCACCCCGCGCATCTTTTCTTCGGATTTGCCGGCCGATGGTACAGCGCCATGTTCTGCGCCGTCGCCATCCTCCTCTGGTTGACCGGAAGAATCGCCAGGTCCGCCAAGCCTACGATTGGCGCGGCGATGGGCTGGGCCGTCGCCGCGGCGGCGGTCTGCTATACCAACTACTTCGGACCGGTCGTCGTCGGGCTCTGCTGGATGGCCGGACTCCGGGAGAATCGCGCATGGCGCACCTGGGTTTTCGCAATCCTTACCGGCGCCTTGCTGTATGCACCGTGGCTGCCGCCGTTCTGGCATCAGTTGACAGCGTTCCCGCAACTGGGCGACGGATGGCAAGGCTGCGCACGCACGGCAGGTCGCACGCTCATGGCGCTGTCCGTCGGAAACCTCGCGTCGCCCGGTGCGTGGTGGGTCTGGGCGCCGATGGCGATCTTCGGCGTTTGTCTTGGAGTCTTGATGGTGACCGATCGGCGCGTCGTGACGTCGCTGCTGCTCATCGTCGGAGGCTGTATTGTCGCGGGCGTTTTGTCACGGACGATGATCGACAAATACCTCATGACCTTCAGCGGTCCGGCCTGCGTGCTCGCGGCGGTGGTGCTGTTCCGCGAATCGAACGCGGCCGCGCCGTCGCGGATGGGACCGTTACGGCGCACGGCGTTGACCGCGCTCGTCGTGGCGTGGGCCGGCTGCGCCGTGAACCTGACGCGCGAGATGAACTGGTCGAGCCTGCGATGGCTGGACCCCTTCAAATTGGTCATTCAAGAGTCGGCAAGAAACCCCCGTAGCCCGACCTCACCGGATGACTGGGTGATGACACATCCATCCGCGAGATACTACTTCGCACTTCATGCCATCGAGCAGCGAGGCAATTCAAGGCTCATCCGACCGGATGCGTGGAGTCAATTCGCCGGCGACCCCGACGAAACAATTGCCGGGACTCCGGCCACGCCGAAATCCGCGCTCGCCCGGCTCGCGACCAACCCCCCCGACCGATTTCTCATCATTCGGACCGCCGGCTTCAGCGATGACGCGAACTGGCGCAGCCTCGGCGACAGACTCGCGACGGATTATCGATTGGAGTGGGACAAGGCGTACCTGCCGGACCCGGACGCGGCGATGAAGGACCGGATCGATCCGCGATACAAACACCCGAGCGAACGCATCCGAGCGGAACTGTGGCACATCCGCGCGGATTGAGCCGTGCGGGTCGTATCACTCAATGGCCTTCCCCGGTCGGCGTTCAACTTGCGAGGCGGCAGTTGTCGTCGTCGCTCTTCGCTTTGGTCGATAGGCGTCGGCCTTGTCCGGCTTTTCCCATGCCTCGTAGAGGGCGACCAAACAGTCCCGCACGACTTCGAGCCGGGCATCCGGTGCCTCGTCGTTGCTATTGAGTTCGTCCAAGCCTTCCAACAGCAACGGCTCCGCCAGTTCGAATTTCTTCTGAGCAAAGAGTGCCTCACCGACCAGACATTTGGCGCTTGCCCTGCGCCAGTCGCCAGTGGGCAAAGATGTTTCGCGAATAGACAGGCACTCGCGGGCCAACTTCTCGGCCTCGTCGGTTCGCGGCGTCTTCATAAGCAACTTTGAGTAGCCGGTCAAAGCATCCGCGATGTGTGGATGGGTCGGGGGAAGTCGACGACGCAGCCGGTCGATCGCTTCAAGGTAATCCGCCTCTGCTGCGACCAGCTGCTCCCCGTCACTCAAAATGCCGGCCTTGCGAATCATCGCCTGAATAATCAACGGGTGATCGGGGCCATATTGGCGATCCAGCACGGCGATCGCATAGCGGATCTGACCGGCCGCGGCGAGATACAGACCCAGTTCCACCTGCCGCTGGGCCATGCCATAGAGCCGCGGCACGCGCCCCCAGGGTATTTGCGCCATGCACTCGTCGTAGAGGGCCTGCGATTCGACGACCAGCGCATCGCCTTCCTCCGACTTGCCGAGTTTCTTCAACACCCTGGCAAGCCCCCATTCGCTTTCGATCATCGCGGGGTTGCGCTCCCCTCTGAGACGCCTGGTCAATTCCAACGCAATGCGAAAATGCGGCTCGGCCTCATTGAGCAGGTTCAATGACTCGAAAGCCTCACCGACAAGCCGGCGAAGGCGAAGCTCCAGTTCCGGACGGTCCGTGAACGCGCCTTCATCCAACCGGGCTGCGGCGCGGGTCAACATGTCACTGAGACGCAGATCGCGATCCGCGGCCGCAGCGCCATCCTTCGCCGAAATAATGCCCAGGGCGAACGTCGCCAGGTCCTCGGAATTGCCGGCAGTGACCAGGGTATCGGAGACCTTCTGCTCCAGCCGAACGCGTTCCTTCCGCTCCGCTTCGCGTTCCAACTTCGTCTGCTTGAGGCTTCTTTCGGTGTCGAGCTTGTCCCAATAGGTCGTTCCCGCAAACCAGGTCATGCCGATGAGCATGAGAAACATGCCGCAGGTGACCACAATCCACAAAGTGCGAATGACGTTTCGATCGCGTCCCTGCGGCGCGAGCTGCGACTGCAATGTCTCATCAATTCCCAAGTCTTGATCCTTGCTCGCTCGCATTCAGCACGATGTGGGCGAGTCGACTGTGTCGCCTTATTCCTTCGACCCCAGGACGCGCGGCTCAAGTGACCTGATTGCGGCAATGATGGCCGACCTCATGAGCGGGGCGCTGCCGCTGTGGCCGGCCGCCTCAACGATGACCAATACCGAATCCGTCAGCGCCTTGTGCAACTGATAGGCTGCCCGCGGCGTGCAGATCACATCGTAACGACCGTGGCAGATGACACTGGGAATCCCGGAAAGCCTGGAGACGTTGTTCAGGAGCTCGCCCTCCTCCAGAAAGCAGCCGTTGGCCATGTAGTGGTTTTCGATCAGGGCGAAGGCGTAGGTGTCGAACTGCTTAAGAATGGACTCAACCTCTTCATCGGTCGTGAGCAATGCACCGACCTTGGTCTCATAGGCTGACCATGCGCGGGCCGCGAGCTTCCTCGTCTCCACGTCATCCGATTTGAGCAGGCCCAGTAGCTGCCGCGGATAATTCAGTTCCTTCGGCTTGGGAATGACTGCCTGAAGTCTTGCGTACACTTCCGGAAAATACTCACCGACGCCGCCATGATAAAAGTGGTCGATCTCCGACTTCGTCCCCAGAAAGAGCCCGCGCAGGACCAGCGAGTCGACGCGCGATGGATACTTCTCCGCGTAGGCAAGTGCAAGCGTGGAGCCCCAGGAGCCGCCGACGACCTGCATCTTTTCAATCTTCAGCTCCGCGCGCAGCTTTTCCATGTCTTCGACGAGATTCGGCGTGGAATTTCCCTCCAGGCTGTGGAGCGGCTTACTCTTACCGCATCCTCGCTGGTCGAAGAGGATGATCTGGTATTTCTTGGGATCGTGGTACTGCCGAAGGGTCGGATAGCTCCCACCGCCGGGCCCGCCGTGCAGTACCATGACCGGATGTCCGAGGGGGTTGCCGCTTAATTCGTAATAGATCTCGTGGGTGTCATCGACCTTCAAGTGCCCGGTGCGGAAGGGTTCGATGGGCGGATAATAGTCGTAGAGCTTCTCGGGATCGGCTACCTGCGCCGACGCCTGTCCGAACACGGTCAGACATGGCAACAGCATCAGGACCATTTGCCGAGTCGCTGCGTATCGAATGCGATGAATTACCGATCGGACGTCCCGGCGCATCAATTCAGTCTCGACCATGCATTGCTCCTCCCATTACCCGCGTATGAGCGGCGCAGTAACGATAACTCAAGAATCCGCCAACAGCGTGCACGCAATAGCGCGGACGGTCAAGCGCATGAGGATGTGCGGTTGAACGATCACCGGGCGGCAACCCACTACTTACGATATGAACGCGCGTGGCCTCTAATTTATTCCATGGCGTTCTGAAGAGTCAGGACGGTCAGGCCCGTTACATAGTTGGCGTCGCCCTCGAGCCAGCGGTCGGCTTCGTTCACCCAGCTTCCGTCGGCCCGTTGAAGTGAGATGACCTTTCGGACGACATCCACGCGCCAGTTGTGCGATTCGTTTTGCGAATCAATCACAATCGGTTCGCCGTAAGCCGAGAGGGCCCTCGCGAAGACATGGTAGTAGTAGTAGAGGCCCTGCCTGGAGATTTTGCCGGGCATGCCGGGGTTTGAATCAAGCGTATAGTGCCGACGAATCCAGTCGTAGGCTGCTTTGACGCGCGGGTCCTCCTTCGAGAGCCCGCAATATAACATGCTCTTGAACCCGGCGTAGGTCATTGAGCCGTAAGATCGGAGCGAGGTCTTGACCTCCCCCGGGCTTTCGACGGCCTTCGACTCGCCTCCGTCGGCGGCCGTATAGATGAACCCGCCGTCGCTGTACTCTTTGGAGAACGGCTGATCGTTCGTCGCCGAATTCATCTGGCATCGCGAAATGAACACGAGCGCACGCTGGTACACGGGGTCGCCTTGGGACAGGCCGCTGTCGTGGAGGGCTTGAAGCATCATCTGAGTGTTGGAGAGGTCGGGCCGCTTGGCCTCGTTGTATCCGGCCCCGCCGTACCATGTGCCGGATTTCTCGATCTTCTCGCCCTCATCGAACTGCAACTTCGTCAGAAAAGCCTGTGCCCGGGCGATGCGGGTTTTTTGCTCCTCGCCCGGCAAAGTGGCGAGAAAGCTAAGCACGACCGAGGTCTGATAGTTCGCCAGGTTCTGCTTGCGCTCGTAGATGCCCCCGTCTTCCTGCTCGAATCTGCGAATGCTCTCCAACGCCCGCTTGACGACTGCGTGGTTCGGTCCGTGGTCACGGTCGGCAGCGAAGGCCTGGGCGATGATGGCAGTCACCGCGGGCCCGAACTGCTCCGTCCACCCGCCGTCCTTGCCCTGCGAGCTGCGAAGATAAGCAAGCGCCCGATCGATGGACTGACGTGCGCGAGATCGAAGCTCAGGCGGCAGCTTGCCCTCGGCGGGCGGCTGATCGAAAGCGCCGGCATGGGAGACGAAACTGGTGAAAAGAACCAATGCGAGGACGAGTCGTCGAGGAAAACCGGCTGTCATTTGTTTGCGCTCCGAATGTGAATTCACGCGCCGTCGAGTCCTTAAGCAATGAAGAAGCAAAGCTTATCGCTTGCACCGAATTGTCACTCAATTACACGTTGGCGCAGGCCATAGGCAATTCTATCATGCGGCGGCGTCATCGGCATGTCCAGGTCGGTGAATCGATCCGGTTAATCGGTCCTTAGCGGTCTAAATACGAGGCGATCAGAAATGCCCTTTCTATCAGGCACGGTAGCGTTCTCTCGATTTCATGTGGTCGGCGGCTCCCCCAAACGAGTGGACGAAAAGTTTCTCGAGAAGTTCCGCGAACACGCCATCGGCAAGCGCCGACGTGCCATCTCGAACGAAGAGGAAGTCGGCTGGATCGGCGGACGCCATCTTCTCGACGGCGAATTCGACACCGTAAAGAACATTCTGCTCGACTGCCTTCACTTTGGCATGAGGATCGACTCGGCCAAGGTTCCTCCGGATGTCATGCACGCCTATGTGCAGCAGGAGCTGGATTCGCTGCTGAAGGATCACCCGCCGGCGCCGGCTCGCCTGGACGAACAATCAGAGATGGCCGAGAACCTCGCTTCGGCCGGGAAGATCAAGGGATTCGCCAAGCTGAAGAAGCAGGCGGTTGAAGCGGCGAAGCACCGCGCGGCGCTGGAAATCCGGCAGGGTCGATTCGCCGTCATGCGGCAGGTGCCGATTCTCTGGGACACGGCGACGGATATTCTCTATGTCGGCGCCACCCAGCCCGCGATCTTCGAGCGACTCATTCCCCTGTTCAAGGAGACCTTCGACAAAAAGCTGGAACCGGTGACGTCCGGCACGTTGGCTTATCGGTGGGCCGAGGCCGGCGGACTCTCTCGGCGCATCGAAGCCATGCAGGCGGCCAAGTACGTCGAGCACGAAAACGGCAACGGCCACACCGACATCTACTGGACGGCCCGCGATCCGGCTTCCCGCGATTTCCTCGGCAACGAGTTTCTCCTGTGGCTGTGGTTCAGCCTCGCCACGCAAGGCGACACGATCGCCCTGGAAGACAAGACAGAAGCCGCAATGATCATCGTCAAACAACTTGTGCTCGAGTGCCCCTGGGCCGAGTCTGGCAAAGCGACGCTGGCCGCGCCCGGTCCGGCGAGCCTGCCGGAAAGCCTTAGAGCCATTCGTGCGGGCAAGTTGCCGAGGAAGGCAGGTCTGATGATCAGCCGACAGGGCGAGCAGTATGAACTCGTCCTTCAGGCTGAGACCCTCGGCGTTTCAGGGGCGGTGCTTCCGAAGCTGGAGATCGATACTGGTCCGCGGGCGGTCTTCGAGGAGCGGATTGAGCAAGTCCGCCACCTGTCCGCGACGATCGACCTGCTCTTCCGGGCGTTTCTGGAAAAGCGAACCGCCGCCGACTGGCCGACGACGCTTGAAAGCTTAAAGCAATGGATGGCGGGTGGGCAGGAGGTTGATCTGACTATTCGCCGCGCTGCCGCGGCGCCGATCGTGAATGAAGCCGTTTCCGTCGTGTGACGGCCGCACTCGATCAGATCAGTTTAGAGAAAGCTCTCAATCTTAACGATGCGATATTCGACTATTCCGTCATCAAGATTGACTGATGCGGTGTCGCCGACTCGTTTGCCCAGGAGTTCGCGGGCGAGCGGGCTGTGATAGGAATACACCTTCTCAGCGATATCGGATTCGTCGTAGCCAAGAATCGTGATGTTGAACGGTGCGCCGCCGGTGACCGGCTCAATCAACAGTCGTTGACCGATGCTGACATGATCGGAAGGAATGTCGGAGCGTTCAAGCAGCTTGGCCATGGAGATTTCGCGATTGAGCTTGGCCACGCGTGCCCTGAGCAGGTCCCGCTCTTCCAAAGCAAACTTGTATTCGGAGTTTTCGCTTAGATCGCCATGAGCTGCGGCCTCGCCGATTGCCTTGGCATTCTCCCGCATCTTCACATTGACCAGTTCGGCCACTTCGTCCTGCTTCGACTTCAGGCCGCCGGGGGTGAAGTACAGAACGCTGTCGTCATCCCACATGGTTACCTTGGGTCGCAGGTACAGGTGCGGGAATTTTGCCCGGACAATGTTGCTCATGTCGTCCTGAACGGACGGGCCAAGGCCTTCAGCGCGGTCCACGAGGCGGCGCGTCGATTGTGCCATGGCGTCGTCGAGGTCATTGATCGAGCGGCGAAAGGTCTCGTAGTCCTTGGCGGAAAGGCCGGAACGTACCTTGGCGCGCATTTCGTTGACCGTTTGTCCGGCGACCTTGCCTTCGGACATTCGCGCGGGGCCGACCAGGCCGAGGACGAGAGTCAGCAATTCTGAGAGAGGCGGCAGGCCGAGCGGCGTCTGAACCGAAGGCCCCTTCCAGAGCCACATCAGGGCGTCGGTGTATCGGCCCGGCTCGGAGAGGGCACGACTGGCAATCTCCGGCAGGAGAAGACCCTTTCCGGCGGCTTCCACCTTCTTCGCAAGCACATCGCATTGTCCGGCGGGAGAGTAAAGGATGCACTCGGCAAAGACTTCGGGCCACTTGTCCGGCAGTGCCTGCTCAACGATCGTCAGGGCCAACGGCCATAGCCGCGCGTCGGAGATACTGGCGACGATTCTGACGGGATCCGCGCTTTGCCGCAGCTTTTCGATGGCCGTGCCATGCGCATCCGTGGAGACAGGCACGCCGTCCATCGCCAGCCGCTCGATGACCAGCGCCGTCGCGAAGGCCAGGGCCGGCTCCTTGTGGCGCCAGAAGCGCTCAATGGAGCTCACCAGTCGTTCCTGCACGCGATCGAGAAACTTCACGTTCGGCTCATGCTTGCTTTCGCGGCATAGTCGCAGATAGCCTTCAATTTGCTCCAGCCACTCGCGGGGCGTCTCGGCCTTTTCGAAGTTGACCATCAACTCCTCTTCCGGAGACTGGCCGACTTCGTCATAGATGAGGAACATCGGTGATCGCCCCTCGATCCGCAGATTGCGAGATTTCTTGACGGCGTTGCGGAGCTTCGTCCACCAATCGGACCAGCCCGTCGCCGGTACATAGCGCGGCGAGAGAGTGAGCTTGAACGAGTCGCGGTTCATCTTGTTTCCGTGACCGCGGAGAATGCCGATGGCCAGTGCGCAGGGGTCGGAGTTCGCCAGTTTTGCGATCTCCTCAGGGCGCATTTGTTCCAGGACGCGAAAGTCGTTCGGATCCGCGCGATCGTATTCCTCAATGACCGTGGCCACGTCGAGGGTATGCGTTCGTCGGGGCGTTTTGACCTGGACTTCATCGGCGTCGAAGTCGTAGCTGGTGATCTGTCCGGCGGCCTCGTCAGTACGGTGGATGACGTAGCAGCCCTCGGTGAGATCAAGCCCAACGTCCAGAAAACGCAAAGCGCGGCGAACAGACTTGCCCGACTTCAGCCCGGATCGCTCGATCCATTTCTCGAGGTCGGCTCGGTCCTGGTGCGTCTGGCGGTATAGATTGAGAATCTCTTCGCGCAGCTCGTTGCCGTCGCTGAGGTGGACAATCAGTTGCCGCCCCCGCTCCAGCACCTCCTGCGGCGAATGATCGGTCTTCAGTTGCGTCAGCCATGCCCAACCGAGGGTGTCGGCCAACTCGCTTTGCCCGGCCTTCACGACGATGTCGATCACCGTCATGAGTTCATCGAAACTAGAGTCAGACTGTTCGATGGAGGCGAGCCACTCGCGCTCCAGATCAGTCCAGCGGTTTGATTTGGCGAGTGCTTCGAGGCTGACGGCTGCTTCGGTTTGCATGTGGTTTTGCCCAGACTGTTGGGAAAAACCAGCATTATGCCGCCTCATGGGCGATTTGTCGAGTTTCGCCGGTGCGCGAAGCCGGAAATGCCCAGATTACAGGCCGGCCTCCGCCTTTCTTTGCTCGGCGGTCAGCAGGCCGCTCAGACGGCCCTTCAGGTCGTCAAAGAGGTGGTCAATCGGGGCACGCAACTCGGCCAATCGCTTCTGCCTCCCGACCGAGTCGGCGATCTTTTCTGCCTCGGCAAGTTCGGCGGCAATGGATGCCTCGATCCGGGCCCCGCGCTGCCGCGAGTCCTGAAGGATCGCCAGGGCCGCGTTCGCCTGCGCCGGCGACAACTGGTGCCGCTTGATGAATTCGTGCGTGTAGACTTCCCAGGGATGGACCGGTGCCGGCTTCGACGACTCGACTATCGGTGCCTCAGCACCCGCGGCACGAGTAGCTACTCGGACATCCTGACCGGACCTATTCTGATTGACGCTATCCCCGGCAACGACATTGCCCTCGTTTTGGCCGGCACGACGCTCCGATCGATTGCCGCGACGTCCTTCGCCGCCTCGTCGATCGCGCCAGCGAGCCTCGCGCTCCGCCCGTCGGGCACGACCGCGCTCAGCCTGCTCGGGAGGCAGGAGTGCTTCGACGCGCTGGGCGGCGGCTTCCCAGTCCATCGGGTACTTGTTCTCGATGGCGCGCATCTTTTCCCGCAACTGGCGGAATTCTGGAATGTCCCGTAACTCGCGTCTGCGGTCCCTGCCCGATCGCGCCGTGCCCTCGGCGGAATCTTCCTCGCGCTGACTGCGCCAGAACTCGACCATCTGCTCGCGGAGCTTGTCGAGTTCCTCCGCGTCGGGGCCCATTGCCGCCCGGCGCTCGGCTTGGACCTGCATGACCTCCTGCCGCACCATGACTTTCTGCACTTCGTCCAGTTCGTACATGCGGCTGGTCATGTCGACCATGCGATCGACGCGCATCTGAGATCTCTCGACGGGGGTGGCATTGTTGTAGCGCTCCCATCGCTGCCGGCGCTCGTTCCGCCGCGCCTCTCTTCGGGCCTCTCGATCGGCGGTCACTTCATCAACTTCCCTCGCCTCATCTCGACCGCCGGCATTCTCTGGCGGGGGCGTTTGAGCGGTTGCGACGGCAGGTGTTAAACACAGCATCGTGATGAATATGCGAGCGAACATGAGTACCCTTTCAACAGCGAACCAACCATTCCATTTTAACCAATGCGCAGGCCTGATCGAAACGATACCGGCGCGGACTGTCCGCGACCGTCCTATTATTGGAAACGGAAGACAATCCCGAGTATTGCAGTCGTCATTTGGGGAAAATCCCCCACTGCGGCATTTTCCCGCCCTCCTTGGCGGGCACCCCCGCCGGCTGGCTATCCCGGCCCCGTCGCTTCTGTCATAATCCTACCATGGCGATCGAATTGAAGCCCAATGAGATCCGCGTGCTCGGCGTCCTCATCGAAAAATCGATGACCAACGCCGATACGTACCCGCTTACGCTCAATTCGCTGACGCTGGGCTGCAATCAGAAGACCAATCGCGACCCGGTTCTGAGCCTGAGCGAGGGGGAAGTCGCCGCAGCCGTCCACGAACTCCAGCAGTGGCAGCTTGTCAGCTTTGCCGACACGCCGCGCGGCTCACGGGCGAACCGTTTCCGGCAAGAGGTCGAGCAGCGATTCGGCTGGAACGCGGTGCAGCGGGCCGTCATGGCCGAATTGATGATCCGGGGGCCGCAGACCCTGGGAGAGTTGCGTACCCACGTATCCCGAATGATCCCACCGGGTGATATCGCATACTTGAGCGAGCTTCTGGGAGACTTCGAGAAGGCGGAGCCGCCGATGGTCCGTGAGCTCCCCCGGCAACCCGGCCAATCCACCACCCGATGGGCTCAACTCCTTGGTGGCCCGGTGAATGTCAGTCATTTCTCCGCGACTGCTGCACAACCTTTCCGGGCCGAGGTCAGTCCCGAAGACGAGCACGCGCATACGGTCCTGGGAGCCCGAATCGATAGCCTGACGGCCGAAGTGGCCGACCTGCGCATGCAGCTTGCCCAACTGCGAAGCCAAATCGACCGAGGGGGCGAGTCGTAATATCGTTTGCAGATCGTTACGCCATTGACCGGCCGTCGCGATTCCGGTGGGATCAAGTGTGAGGGCCGTTATAATGGCCTTCGTACATTTTCCGGCGAGCCTGAGCCTGTTCGTGATCAACGGAGTCGAATGTCCATGAGTCGGATCATTTCTGCCACCGCGAGCTCGTCTTTCTTGCCCTTACTCACGCTTGCCCTGACTGCACTTTTCATGGCGACGCCGCGGGCCGATGCTTCGCCTGACGACCGCATCCACGAAAAGCTCAAAGACGCCAAGCTGCGCGACATGAAAGGCAAGGAAGTCAAACTGCTCGATTTCCACAAGGGCAAGGTCCTCGTCGTCGCCTATACCGGGCTTGGCTGTCCCATCAGTGAGCGCTACATGCCGAGGCTCGCCGAGTTGGAGAAAAAGTACGGCCCCAAAAAGGTGAAGTTCGTCGGGATCAACGCCAATCCGCAGGACTCGCTGAAGGCCATTGCCAAGGAGGCGAATGTTCGCGGCGTCAAATTCCCCATGCTTCAGGACAAGAGCCACGCCCTGACGGATCAGCTCGATGCCAAGACGTCGACCGAGGTCTTCGTCATCGACAAGGATGGCTTGATTCGCTACCGCGGCATGATCGACGATCAATACGCCCTCGGCGAGAAACGCGACAAGCCGAAGGTGAAGTATCTTCAAAAGGCAATCGACGCCGCACTCAAGGGACAGGACCCGCTGGAATCGCGCACCGCCGCGCCGGGCTGCCTCATCACCCGAACAGCTTCGAAGAAAAAGGCCAAAGTTTCCAAGACGAAGTTCACCTACGCCTCGCACGTGGCGAAGATCATTCAGGACAATTGTGTCTCCTGCCATCGACCGGGACAGGTCGGGCCCTTTCCACTGACCAACTACGAACAGGTCTCCGGCTGGGCGGCGATGATGGATTTCGTCGTCCGCGACGGACGAATGCCTCCCTGGAACGCCGATGACGACTTCGACGGCCATTTCGCCAACGAGCGCAAGCTCTCCAGGAAGGAGAAATCGACGCTCCTCGCCTGGCTGGATGGCGGAATGCCGCGCGGTAACCCGAAGAAAGAGCCGAAGCCAAAGAAATGGCCCAAGCAGTGGCGACTCGGCAAGCCGGACAAGATTTATCAGATGAAGGAATCGTTCCTCGTTCCGAAGGAGGGAACCGTCGAGTACAAGTACTTCGAGATTCCCACCGATTTCAAGGAGGACAAATGGATCGTCGCCATGGAGGCCCATCCCGGCGCGGCCGAGGTCGTCCATCACGTCCTTGCTTTCATTGTCGATCCCAAAAATGGAAATCGTCAGCCGAGTCAGTTGGGCCTTGAGGACGGGTTTCTTTGTGCGACGGTACCGGGCGATACCCCGTCGATCTTTCCCGAAGGCTGCGCGAAGAAGCTGCCGGCCGGAGCCAAGATCGTGCTCCAGATGCACTACACCACCAACGGAAAGGCCCAGCGGGATCGCTCCAGCATCGGCCTGAAGTTTGCCAAGGACCCGATCGACCGCGAAGTGTCCACGCGCGGTATTTACAATCTGGGCTTCGAGATTCCCGCCGGGGCCGCCGATTACGAGGTACGTTCGGAGTTTGTTCCGAACGAGGACATCGAAGTTCTCTCCTTTTTCCCGCACATGCACACGCGCGGCAAATCGTGGAAGTTCGTGACCCACCAGCCGGACGGGACGCAGAAGACGGTCCTGTCGGTGACGAACTACGACTTCAACTGGCAGGAGTCGTACATCCTCAAACAGCCGATGCTGCTGAAGAAGGGAACGAAGATCGAGTGCATCGGCGTCTTTGATAACTCCGACAAGAATTACGACAACCCCGACCCGACCAAGCCGGTCAAATGGGGCGAGCAGACCTGGGAAGAAATGATGATCGGCTACATCGACTGGGTGCCCGCGAAACCGGATGCTGCCGCGGCCGCCGCGTCGACGGAGAAAAAAGATCAGGGTTAGCGCTTCCCCGACGCAGGCTTACCGCGCGAGCGCTTCCACGTGCCCGAGCGTCCGCCGGTCTTCTCCTCCAGCCGGATCGGGCCGATCTCGATGCCCCGGTCCACGGCCTTGCACATGTCGTAAATCGTCATCGCTGCGACCGATGCCGCGACGAGCGCCTCCATCTCCACGCCGGTCTTCCCCCCCACCACCGCCTCCGCGAGAATGATCACGCGATTGGACCGCCGCGCGCTGATCTCCAACTCGACATGATCCAGCGGCAGCGGATGACAAAGCGGAATCAGCCGCGACGTCTCCTTCGCAGCCTGAATTCCGGCCAGTCGCGCCACCGCGAACACGTCGCCCTTGGGTATCTTGCCGTCGTGAATGAGCTTGAGCGTCGCGGGTTTGAGCTTCACCTCCGCGCTCGCAACCGCCCGCCGCCTCGTGACCTCTTTCGACGAGACATCAACCATCCGCGCCCGGCCGCGGGCATCGACGTGGGATAGGCTTGCTGATTTCTTTTTGGCCATCTACAGATTATGCGTTACGACCCAAGAACTTGCGAACCATGTCCAGGGTTCATTCATATTCGTCGAAGAATTCAAACGGCTTCGGCCCCATGTCCAATGGCCTTCGGCGGCCCACGTCGATGAGCAGCCCGATCGCCAGATAATTCGCGAGGAGTCCGCTGCCGCCCATGCTGACAAATGGAAGCGTCATGCCGGTAATCGGCATCAGCCCCACCGTCATGCCGATGTTGATGATTGCCTGCGCAGAAATGAGCACACAGACTCCGACAGCCAAGAGCCGCCCCAGTGGGTCCGTCGTCATTGATGCGATCGTCAGACCTGACGCGACGATCACCAGGTAACACACCAGCACCCCCATGCAGCCGAAGAAACCCCACTGGTTGCCGAGCACGGCGAAGATGAAGTCGTTGTGCTCCTCCGGCAGGAGGTCGTGCTTGAAAAAGGCCCCCTCGCTGAACCCCTGCCCGAGTGCCCGGCCGCTGCCCAGGGCGATCTTCGATTGAGTGAGTTGATACCCCGCGTTAAGCCGCCACGTGTCATCTGAGTCGTCCTGCCTAGTAAGTGAGCGAATGCGATCCCGCTGGTACTCATTCATCAACGGCGAGAAATAAAAGAGCGGCGCGGCGATCAATCCCATCGCGATGATCGAGCCCAGGTGCCGCAGCTTCGCACCGGCGACGTAGAGCATGACAAAGAGCGTCGGCAGAAGCAGCAGGCTCGTGCCCAGGTCCGGCTCCTTGAGAATGAGCCCGAGCGGTATCAACGTCAGCAGAAACGGCCCGAGCAGGCCGGACAGCGTACGATAGTTCGTGCGAAATCGCAGGTAATACGCCAGCGCCAGGATGAAGACGAGCTTGGCGTATTCCGACACCTGAAAGCTGATCGGCCCAAGCTCGATCCAGCGGTATGTATTGCGCCGTGCCCGGATGAGCGGCTCCATCGGGACCTTCTGCGCGACGATGAGCAGCACGAGCAGCGCGAGGGTGATGCCGAAGAGGGTGTACGACCATCTCCCGATTCGCCGATAGCCGAACATCTGAATGACAAGGACGCCGACGAGCCCCGCCCCGAGGTAGGCCGATTGCCGGATTGTCTGTGACGCGGGACCTTCGCCCTCGACCTCGCCGGCATAGACGCCCAACAAACCGAGCGACGTCAGCAAGATGGCCGACACCAGAATGAGCCAGCCCAGAGGAGGAAAGAGCCTGAACAGCGCGGTCATCATCTCCGGGCGCTCATCTGGTCGCGGGTGAAATCCGCCGTGAGGTATCCGCGCGGACTGGCCATCAATTCCTCGAAGACGGCCTTTGCGGCCGGGCCCGCCGTCGCCCCACCGCCGCCGCCGTACTCGATGATGATCGCCAGAGCGATGCGCGGATTGTCGGCCGGCGCATAGCCCGTGAACCATGCATGCGTGGGCACCTCGTCCTTTTCAGGGTCTTTCGGCGGCCAGGTCTCCACGATCTCGCGGCTCTTCGGCTTGATACCCGGCTCGATGTTCAGTGCCTCACGCGCCGCCTCGATCGTCGGCGCAACGACCTTCACCAGCTCCCCGCCGGGAAGCTCAAAGGTGTATCGCCGCTTGCTGACGCGCGGTACGCACTGGGCGCTGCCCGTCTTGCCGCAGATGGCGAGCTGAGCCATATGGACGTGCTTGTAGGCGGTTCCGCCGTCTTCATTGACGCAGCGATACAGCCCGCGGCGGACGACTTCCCAGTCTTCGTGATTGATCCGGGGGATGGCCAAGTCGGGTCGCTCCCGGCCGTCATTGGCGATAAGTGTCGGGTCGCGGTAGGCGCCGGCAGCCAGCGTGGCAAAGATGTTCGCCGCCTGAAGCGGTGTCACCATGATCTCACCCTGACCAATCGCATAATTGCGGCCGTCGGCGACGCTGAAACCGCCCCGTCGGTGACGGCGCATCCACTCTGCCGTCGGAATATTTCCGTCGCGCTCCTCGATCAGGCCCGTGCCATGATCCGTCGTGGCATCGCCGATCTCGCCGCGGACGAATTGTCGATAAAATTCGGTCAACCTCGGCGCCTGGAGCTTTTGTCCCAGACTGTAGAAGTAAACGTTGCAGCTGTGCTGGATCGCCGTCTCCGCGGCCATGTCGCCGTGGCCGGCCATGCCGCGCCAGTGCGTCCAGCAGTGCCACTTGGACGACCCGGGGATGAATGCCCCGTCGCAGAAGACTCGACTCTGCGGATTCAAGATGTCCCAGGAAAAAGCCGCGAGCAGCGACACGGGCTTGATGATCGAACCCGGCTGGTACTCCTCGCCCACGGCCCGAAACCGAAGCGGGACGTGGCGGCTGTCGTCGCGCAGTTTTGCGTAGTTCGTGGCCAGTTCATCGGGATCGAATCCCGGCACGCTGACCAGCGCCAGTATCTCGCGCGAAGCGACATCAAGGATCACACAACTCGCCCCAGTCGCCGGAGGCTGGGCGGCGACCGTGTCGACCAGAATCTCCGTGACGCGCTGCTGTAGCTGAAGATCGACGCTGAGTTGAACGTCGAGCCCGTCGATGGGCGGAGAGGTTTCATGAATGCGTTTGTCGAGGTACCGCTCTTCGAATCCGCGCTTGCCGCGCAGCATCGCCTCGCCGAGTCGCTCGACGCCCGCGATGCCGACGAGGTCGCCCGGACGATAGCATGCCAGCCAGTCGTCACCCTGTGGATCATCTCTAATCAATTCGCTCGAAGCCTGGCCCAGGCGACCCAGGACATGGCAGAGCGACCGGGCCTCCGGCCGCCACACGCGCCGCACCGAGGGCTCGATTCGAACCAGGGGCAGATGCGATATTTCCAGCTCGATGCGCGTGCGCACCCGCGGCGACACGTCTCGAAGGATCGGGTGCGACTGATCCTCTTCGCGGAGGCGCAGCTTCTCAAGCGGCTCGTCGAAGCCCATGTCCTTCCGCCTGCGCCAGATGTGCATGCGCAGGTCTTCGACCGACCGGCAGATGGCGTCGCGCCGCGACCGGAGCTCCGCCATGGGAATGCCGCTCACCTTTTCCAGCGTCAGCCACATCGACGCAATCCTGCCCCGGACCTCCTGTTCCAGTTCCCGCGCGTGCAGGCCCGCCAAAGTGGGGTCCTGTTGCTTAAGGATGGCGGCGACCTTCAGGAGAAAGGGCTCGCTGAGGCTCAGGGCCCCATAGTGGACCGTCACGTCATGCGCCGGCTCATCCGAAACGAGAATTTGCCCGAATCGATCGACGATGTTGCCCCGCAGCGGCGGAAGGAACTGCTTGGGAGCCAGGAGCGAGTCGCGCTCCTTCTCGACGTACTTTGCCCCGTCCACGATCTGAATGTGATAGAGCCGCCAGACGATGATCAGGCAGCAGAAGACCGGCAGGGCGAGCACAATCTTGAGTCGGCGTTCAAACACGGCGAAGAGGTACCTTTACTGTCAATACGATCGAACGGGATTGCCGGTACGCAGATTCCCGTCGAAATCGCCGAAGGCCGCTTCGGCTCTGCGCGCATCTTACGCCCAACGTGGAACGGCTCCAACGCCCAGCGGCCCGCGAAGCTGCCGAAGTAACCAGTGGCCGTACGGCGCAAGGGCCGCGGTATAGGCCGCCTCACACGACGCCAGGACCAGAAGCTCCCCGAACTGATCCATCCGGCCGACGAGATACAGCATGTGCAGCCCGGCCGCCGACTCGATGACGAACTTGGCGACGAACGTGAAGAACAACTGGCTCCAGACGCTCTCACGAAAGACGAACTCACGCATCCTGACGATGAGCACCGCGAGAAGCCCCATCGTGATGGCGCGTATGCCGACGTTCGCATAGCCGTCATAACTCAGCGTCAGCAGATCAGCCGTCAGCCCCGTGATCCAGCAGGCCAGTCGAGCGTCGGACGGCTTCGCTACCAAAGCAAAATAGATGCCGGTGATGAGAATGAAGTCGGGCCACACACCATGCAGCGCCAGGAGCGGCGCGACCGAGCTCTGCAAGGCGGCAACGAGGTAGAGAATGATGGCGAAGGCGATCCATCGCATGTCGAATGTCGGCCTCAGCAAGGATGGGACAGCGCGTTCCGTGCGGTTATGGCGTCAGTTCGCCCGATTCTGTCGCTGCCCGGAGTGTTGGCGACGTGCCCGTCGTGTCCCGGGACTCTCGCCGATCGATGATCCGTATCAACGCCCGGGCGATCGCGACGTTGGCCCGAGCCGGTTGCTCCGGGAGTTCAAACGCAGCCTTCAGCGCGGCCATCGACTCGGGACTTCCAATCGACTCCAGGGCCAGGGCTGCCAGCGCGCGCACCCGAACGATCTGCTGTTCGGGCGGATCGTTGCGGCGTCCCGTGTCAGGCGAATTGAACGAAAGATAGGCCAGCGCAAGGTCCAGGCCGTCATCGTAGCCGAGTCGGCCCAGCCCGCGGGCCGCCTGAAGCTTGATCTCCGGATGATCCGCAACATCGAGGCGATAACGGAAGAGTTCCTCCGCCTCATGCGTCTGGGCGTTTGCCAGGAGCATCAGCGCCAGCGCCGACTGATCCGGCACCGCGCTGTGCCCGAAGAATCGCAGCCGCTCGATGCCGTGCGTGTCTCCGAGCATGGCAAGGGCCTCGAGAATCTGCATTTTCACCGCGTCCTTGCGCTCGCGGCGCAGCGCCGTGCGAAGCAGCCGCGTCGATTGCGGCTCCGCCAGGCGACCGATGGCCAGCGCCGCATTGGCTCGAACCCTCGCATCAGGATGATTCAGAAGAAAGTCCGACAACTCGCCAGTCCGGCGTTTGTCACCAAGCCGATGCATCGCGTACAGCGCCGCGATCCGGACACTGACATCCGAGTCTTCGGCCCGGGTGCGAATGATCTCCATCGCCCGGCCGTCCCGAATCGTGCCCAAGGCCATCAGCGCGGCAAAGCTGACTCCCGCATACGCATTGTCAGCACTCTTCACCAGTACGGCGTGACCTTCAGCCGGCGCGACTTCCTGAAACGCCTCGATGGCCTGCATGCGCAGCACGGGATCATCCGACTCGGCGGCGTCCACCAGAAAACGGATGGCGTTTTGCCTGAGTGCGGGATATTCGCTGATGGGCAGGTTCGATCTGAGCGGCTTGGCACAGCCCGCGCCGGCCAGCGCGATCGGGAATACGAAGAGCCAGCGGATGGGCGGACAACGCTTGCGGTCAAAAGGGCTACACAACACGAGCTTTTGCCTCCCTGCTTCCGGGTCGCCTCCCTGCTCTCCACATGCGACGCAGCAGCCAATCCAGGATCATCATACCGGCAAGGACCAGCGCCGCCTGAGGAAACCAATCACCCCATCGGGTGTACAGCGTCACACGGCTGTCGCACTGAAGGTCCGACACGGTGAATCCCGGCGCCGTCCACGGCTTGGCGCGCCAGCGCTGCGTCGTCTCAATGTCTTCAGAGATCTGATCCCGAAGCTCGGCGGTCGCGGCCCGGCGACTCGACACGGAAGCCGCCGCCAATCCCCGTGTCAGATACTCCAATCGCTCGACCACGAACGAGTATTCGGTACCGACTCGCAAAAGCGCCGGTCGAAGGTCGGTTCCTATCGTGCGACCGAATGCTTCCCGCGCCAAGAGGTACTCGCTCTGATTCTCCGCCTTTTCCGAAAGCGAGACCGCCAGTTCGTCCAGCGTCCGTAACACGGCTTCCACGTTGGCCAGTGATTCTCGCTTCTCCGGGGATATGGCCGACCGGGAGTGAACTTTTCCGTTGGGATGAATAATGGCGCTGGCCCCGGTATTCACGCTTCGGGCAATGGCAATGCGATTCTCTACCGCCCGAAAGACCGCGCCCGCCAGATGCTGCTCCAACTCGGAAGTGTGCAGGAACCACCCGTCGTTACTGATGGTCACCAGCATATCGATGTTCTTGCGTTCCGGCTCACCCGGCACGATCGCAAAGTTTCGCGCGATGTACGGAATGATCTCCTCGTAGCAGATCGGCACGCCGGCCCGAAAAGGCCCGTGATCGGTCTTCGATGCAGGGAATTCAAACGCATGGTAGGACTCACCCGGCGTGAGCGAGTACTCAATACCCAGCCTGCCCCACGGCGTGATACCGTTCAGCCAGTCGTACGCCCAGCGATAGGTGAATCGAAACGGAACATACTCACCAAACAGGACAAGATGAATCTTGTCGTATCGCGCCGCCGGCTCCTTCGCATCCGGCATCAGCAGGAATGCGGAGTTATAGGCGTCCACTCGCGGCGGCACGGCCGATGGCTTCCACTCCATCGACGACGATCCCAGAATGATGGGAATGCGCGTCTCGTCGCACAGCGTCTGAAATGAATCCCGGACGCGGCGGCTCCATCCCTGCATCGAAAGCAGATACCCCTTCGGAAACATCGGCGGATATCGCCGCCTCTGCATCTCGTCCAGCTCCGCCGCCGGCGCATCCAGGAATTCCTTGTTCACGAACCCCTGCATCGCCGTCTCGGGAAGCACGATCAGATCGGGCTTCCCCGCCGCGGCCTGCCGCGCGAGCCCGAGGTAGCCGTTCATGATCGAGTCGATCGGCGTGCGATCGGAATGATCGGCATCGACGTACATCGGAAAGTCGTGCTGCACCACGGCAACCCGCGGGCCGGGCTCGAAGTACTTGCGAGAGGACTGCGCCGCGCCGTATATAAGCGCTCCCAGGACAACCGCCATCGTCGCCAAAGTTCCGATCGGCAGTCGCGTAGCCTGGTCGGATCGCCAGATCAAGATTGGCTGAATCAACAGATCGGTGAGCCAGCCATTTACCATAACAATGATGAATGTCACGCCCAGGGCGCCGACCAGATCACTGATTTGAATGAGCGTGATCTGCTGGTACTGACTATGCGCCAGCAGCAGCCACGGAAACGAAAGCGGCGGAATCGTCCGAAGGTACTCCACCGCGACCCATACCAGCGGCGCCGTCAGGGCGACGGATACGCCGTGCCGCTGATACATGTGACGAATCGGCCATGCCGCGAGCGGGAAGAAGAGCGAGTAATACCCGCACAGCGCCAGATACCCCGGCAACGTCACCGGAATCATCCAGTGGATGTTCATGGCAAAATAGCCGAGCCCGAACAGCCAGCTCGTAAAATAAACCAGCGCCGACCTTCTCGCCGTACACACGCACACGAGCCACGGAACCAGACATGCGTAGGCCAGCCACCACCATCCGACATCAGGAAAGATCAGCCAGGTCGCGCCAAGACTCATCCCGGTTAGTATGAAGACGGCCTTGACGTTCCCGATCTTCGCCTGTGCACCCACAAGTCGCGCGGGAGCGCGAAATCGTTCACCGGACGCGATCTTGACGGGCGAAGGCGACGAGTCCGTTCGTCTGGACGCGGCCTTTTCGCGTGAGAATCCTGCGTCGGACGATGCGTTCGTTGACGGTTTGGCTTTCATCAAGGCGGGAGTCTATCAGAGTCCGATCCGGCGTATATGGTCATGACCGCGAAACGGGTTCCACTTACCCATTAACCAGGCAATGGCCCGGGACCGCCTCGCGCTGCCCATATGATCCGCAAAGGGCGACCAACAGTCGGTTTTGCCACGGGCGAACGTCACCCATAGCTGATTCCCAATCTTCCGGGAGAGCCCGTTTGGCGATGATTCACCGATTGAGATATGGTATCGACCTGCGGATTCGAAGCAGCCTTTGGGCCGAGTCCGTGCGCCACGGGAGCCCGCTCATGTTGCAAAATACGCCTCGATGGAGAATCGCCGTCATTTCGTTCGTGACCTTGATCGGGGTCGCGGCTTGCTCGCAGGCTGGGCAGGACGCGAAGCAGCAAACGCCGATTGAAGTCGCCGAATTGTTCGCCGCGCGGCTCTCGAATGCCAATGCGGATGGCGCGTTCGCGCTCTTCGACAAGAAACTCAAAGAATCACTGCCGCCGGAAAAGCTCCGCGCCGCCTGGGGAGATGTGGTGATCCAGTCCGGCGGGTTCGAGGCCTTCGGCACCTCGTGTTATTCCAAGCAAGCCGGGTACGACGTCGTCGTCATTCCGTCGAAGTTTGGCAAGCGCATGATGGACCTCACCCTGACCTTGAACGCCGATCGGTCGATCGCCGGCTTCAAGATCGAGCCGTCCGCGATCAACGACGGCGCCTACGTCCCACCAGACTACGATCACCCGGAAAGATACGAAGTCGCATCGGTGGAATTCGGCGACGAGATGTGGCTGGTCCGCGGCGTTCTGACCTTGCCGCGCGTCGAGGGCCGCGTGCCCGTCGTCATTCTCGTCCACGGCTCAGGTCCGCATGACGAGGACATGACTCTCGGGCCCAACAAGCCGCTTCGCGACATTGCGGCCGGCCTCTCATCGCAAGGCATCGCGGTACTCCGCTATCCCAAGCGCACTTACACCTACCGTCTGCGTCTCGCCGCCGAGGGAATTGTCAGTGTGCGCGAGGAAGTGATCGACGACGCATTAGAGGCCATCCAATATCTGCATTCTCGCAAGGAGATCGATCCCAAGCGCATTTACCTGCTCGGCCATAGCCTGGGCGCCGCACTCGCTCCACAGATTGCCGCCGAATCGGGCACATTGGCGGGCATCGTCCTTCTCGCGGCGACGCCGCGCGACCTCACGGACGTCCTCCTCGATCAACTCAAGTACATCGCCGAGCTGCCGTCGCCCAGGCAGGAACAGAATCGACGCAACTACGAGGAAACGAGCAAGACGCTGCAAGATGTTCGAGCCGGCAAACTCGATGAAGGCACAATGGTACTCAACGTGCCGATCAGCTATTGGAAAGAGCTGTCCGCCGCCGTTCAGGAGGCCTTCAGACACGCCAAGCGACTCAAGTGCCGAATGCTCTTTCTCAACGGCGGCCGCGACTACCAGGTGACAAGCAGAGACTTCGACCTCTACAAGGACGCGCTCAAGGATAATCCCAACGCCTCGTTCAAGTGGTTTCCTGAGGTGAACCACCTGTTCTTCCCCGGCAAGGGCAAGTCGACGCCGCAGGAATACGGCGAGGCTGGACATGTCGATGAGCGAGTGTTGAATGAGATCGTCCAGTGGATCGGTCGTTAAGCCTGCGCTGCCTCGGCGATGAGCGGAATGACCTTGAATTGCTCGACGTCGATCAACCCCTGATTCGTCAGCTTCAGCTTGCCGATGACCGACAGGCTCAGGAATGACAGCGCCATGAAGGGTTGATCCAGGCTGCAGCCCAGGGCGCGCACCGCCTCGCCGATCCGGTGCAGCTTACTCGCCACCACTTCGGCGGGCTCATCGCTGACCAGTCCGGCAATCGGAAGCGGCACCTCGGCAAGGACCTTTCCGGACTGCGTGGCCACCAGGCCTCCGCCCAATTCAACCAGCCGCTTCACCGCGAGGTGCATGTCCGCATCCGACATCCCCACGACGATGATGTTGTGTGCATCGTGGGCAACAGACGAGGCGATGGCCCCCGACCGCAATCCGAATCCTCTGACAAACCCCCGACCCATCTCCCCGCTGGCGCGATGCCGTTCGATCACCACCATTTTCGCGAGGTCGCGCGAAGCGTCTGCGACGATTTGGCCCTTCTCAAACTTGCCCGCCTCGATGGTTCGCTCCGTGTCGATTCGGTTCTCCAGAACGCACATGACATGAATCCGCGGCGGATTCAATTCGTTCGTGCCCGCCGGACATGGAATCGCGAAATCATCGCGGGCTCCCGCATGAATACGAATCGTTTCCCTGCCCACGTCCACTGCGGGCGAGTCCGCCTCGGCGAAAAGGCTCCGGCCATCCTCCGCCACGAGTCGGCCGCGATGATAAGTCTGCAAGACGCGAAATGCCTTCAGGTCTTCGACGATCGCCAGGTCGGCGAAGTAACCGGGCAGCACGGCCCCCATCTGACGCAAATTGAAATATCGCGCCGCGTTGTGCGTCCCGAGGCGAACCGCCGAGATCGGATCGAGCCCTAGCCCGATGGCCTTGCGAATCATGTGGTCGATCTGCCCTTCATCAAGCAAATGGCGGACGTCTTTGTCGTCCGTGCAGAACATGAAGCGGTCCGCGTTCTCCGGCGTCACCGCCGGAAGCAGCGCCTCAAGATTGCGCGTCTGCGAGCCCTCACGAATCATGACGTACAACCCGCTGCGGAGCTTGGCTCGCGCCTCATCGGCCGTGATGCATTCGTGATCGCTCATAATGCCCGACGCCGCGTAGGCCGTCAGTTCGCGGCCCTTCAGCGACGGGGCATGACCGTCGATGATTCCCGTCTCGATCATTGATATCTTCCGCAGGACGTCCGCATGTCCCGCGATGACGCCGGGGTAGTTCATCATCTCCGCGAGTCCGAGTACGCGCGGATGATTCAGCAATTGACGAAGATCGTCTGCCGACAGATTCGCGCCGGCCGTCTCCACGCAGCTTGCCGGGACGCACGAGCTGAGCGTCACGAAGACTTCGATCGGCACGCGACCGGCCCACGAAAGCACCGTTTCGATGCCTTTGATGCCCATGACGTTCGCGAACTCGTGCGGATCAGCGACGACCGCCGTCGTGCCATGAGCCGAAACGACGCTCGCGAATTGCGGAACGAAGAGCAGCGAGGATTCGATATGAACATGGGCGTCGATCAGTCCGGGGCAGATGAACTTACCTGCCAGATCGATGACTTTTTTCGCGTTGTAATCGCCGATTCCGACGATTCGGTCCCCCGAAATGGCCAGCGACCCGCGCTCAATCTCGTGTGAAACCACATTGACAATGGCGGCGTTTTTGAAGAGCAGATCGGCGGGAGCCCGGCCCGCGGCGACGTCGATCAATTGGCTGAGCCGATTATCGGACAAGTCGACAACTCCAAGTGCTGCCGCAGTTTATAACGCAAAAAGAGCCCTTTTGCCAACGCCGGGGCCCCTCCCGAACATCACCATCGGTTATGGGTTGCCGAGCAGGATAATCTTGGTATGATTTGGGGTTCTCCGCAGCTTTTGCTGGGAGCGGCCGAACGCGTCACAGGACGTGGCTGTGCAATGGGTTATGTCAGAATCGGAATTATCGAGGCGCATATGGCGGTTACGTTGAGGTTGGTGAGAGTCGGTCGTCGCAATCGGGCATTTTTCCGTCTCCGAGTGTCGGATTCCCGCCATGCATGCAACGGCAGGTTCATTGAGGAGTTAGGCTTTGTCGATCCCATTGAGCCTGATGCGGCCAAGCAGGTCGTCCTGAAGAAGGATCGAATCGAGCACTGGCTCAGCATGGGTGCAAAGACGTCTCCGACCGTACGGGCGCTCTTCAAGAAGAACGGAGTCGGGACACCGGCCACGGCCTAAGTCCTCATGCTGGGTTTGGATCCGCCGCAGCTTCTGGGTTTGGAAGTGTAGCCATGCGGATCGATGTTCTGACCTTATTCCCAGAGGCGTGCAGGCCTTTTTTTTCCGCCAGTGTCCTGGGTCGGGCGTGTGATGCCGGGTTGGTGACAGTCGAGTGTCACAACATTCGTGATCACACCAAGGACCCGCATAAGAAAGTGGACGACAGGCCCTTTGGCGGCGGGCCCGGCATGGTGATGATGTGCCAGCCGGTCCTCGACGCGATCGAGGCGGTGACAAGATTATCGCCCGAGCCGCCCCTGGTGGTCCTCCTGACGCCGCAGGGCAGACGGTTGGATCAGAAGATCGTCAGAGAATTAGCCGGTGCGGGTCGATTGATCCTGGTCGCCGGTCATTACGAAGGGTTTGACGAGAGAATCAGGCTGCTGCTCTCCCCTTTGGAGATTTCCATCGGGGATTACGTCCTGTCCGGCGGCGAAGCAGCGGCGATGGTGGTGGTGGATGCGGTCGTTCGGCTGATGCCGGGCGCACTGGGTCACGATCAGTCGGCCGTGGAAGAGTCGTTTTCCGTGCCTCATCCGGAGGAACCAGAAAACGGCCCCGGCGGTCTGAGCCTGCTCGAGTATCCGCACTACACCCGGCCGCGTGAGTATCGCGGCCTGACCGTTCCGGACGTGCTGGTCAGTGGTGACCACGAAAAGGTAAAAGCTTGGCGGCTCGCCGAGGCGTTAAGGCGGACCGCGGAGCGCAGGCCGGATTTATTGGAAGAATCCGGCGGCAGGCAATCGAGAGACCAATCGCCGGGATAGAATACGGCAGGAGACTTACGATGCGTCACAAATTGATCGAAGCCGTTGAGCAGGGTTCGTTGAAGAAGGACCCGCCCCAGTTCGAAATCGGCGACACCGTCTCCGTCGGCGTGCGCATCGTTGAAGGCACCAAGGAGCGCACCCAGCCCTTCATCGGCGTCGTCATCGCCCGGCAGGGTCGCGGCATGAATGAAACCTTCACCGTCCGGCGCATCGTGAACAACGAGGGCGTCGAGCGCATCTTCCCGCTCCAGTCGCCGCGCATCGTGGGTGTTGAAGTGACCCGCCACGGTAAGACCCGACGCGGCAAGCTCTACTACCTGCGCAACCGTGTCGGCAAGGCCCGCAAGCTTCGCGAGCGCGTCTCCGCTGGACACGGCAGTGATACCGCCGCCACTGGCGCCGCGGCTGGCCCGGCCCTCAAGTCTTCGGCCCGCGAAGCCGAAGTGGCCGTCACCGTCTAAAGCGACTGCCTTGCGGCCGTTCTCAACCCATGTCCAACTCGAAAAAGAGTCTGGGCGCAGCCGGTGAAAAGTCCGCCGAGAGTTTTCTTCGCGCTGCCGGCTTCCGAATACTAGCGAGAAACTACACCTGTCCCGCCGGCGAGCTCGACCTCATCTGTCTGGACGGATCGACCATCGTCTTTGTCGAGGTGAAGACCCGCGCCAGTGACGACCTCGCCGACCCCGAAGCCAACATCACTCCCGCCAAGATGCGTAAGCTCACGCAGGTCGCCCGTGCGTGGCTGACCGCGCATCGCAATCCCGATTGTTCCTACCGCTTCGACGCCGTCAGCGTTGTGCTCGGCCCCGACCAGAAGCCCGACTGTCGCCATATCATCGAGGCCTTCATTCCGCCGCGCTGATGTGTATTGCTGCGGACCTCGTCTCTCCGCGATGCTGGATTTCGCGACATTGAAGATTGACAGTCCATCGGGATAATTCATACAATTCTTCCATTCGAGTTTTTTTTGAGTAGGCCTCTGAAGCTGCATATCTCAATTTGCCCCGCCGCAAGCCGCTGACAAGCGGTTGCCGACTGCGAAAAAGTGCGGTGATTCCGCGCGTCCACAGCGGCGACCCGGCCCAGGCTCCAATACCGGTACATGCCTGTTGATCTGCCTCCTGCGGCGCGTCAAAGGCAACCGGCATCCCCTGCCATCCCATGATGTAACTGATTTCGACCGCTGGGCGAGGTTCAATCCGAATCGACGCGCTGGGTCAATACGATTTTGCCAGAATTGGAAATACAAAATGAATCCGAAACCGGATTGGTACACTGACTTCTTCAATGGGCCCGTTCTCAATGTCTTGCGCAAGATGATGCCGCCGGCCGTCACCGTGGCCGAGTGTGACTTTCTTTACAAGGAACTCGGCCTCGCGCCCGGCGCCTGCGTTCTCGATGTTCCCTGCGGCGCGGGTCGCCATGCCGCTGAGCTTGCACGGCGCCGCTGCCATGTGACCGGCGTCGACTCGTCGAAGGAACTCATCGCCGACGCGCGTGCAGCCTCCAAGGGCCTCAGCGCGTCATTTCACGCGGCTGACATGTGCAATTTGCCGCGCCCGGACAATGAAAACCCCTTCGACGCCGCGTACTGCATGGGCAACAGCTTCGCCTACATGGACGACGCTGGTAATGCCGCGTTTCTCGCGGCCGTTCGCCGCGCCTTGCGATCCGGCGGGAGATTCGTTCTCGAGACGCGGCTCTGCGCGGAAACCATCCTCGCCAGTCCCAGAGCAAAGACCTGGTTCGAATTCGACGGCGAGCTGATGCTCCACGAAACACGCTACGAACCGGCGGCCGGCCGGCTTGTCAGCGAATACGGCTTCCTGGTCGACGGGAAAATCGATCGCCGAGCAGCCGGCTATCGAATCTACATGTTCCGTGAACTCGCGGCCCTTCTCGAGTCGGCGGGATTCCGGCTCATGGCGTCCTATGGATCGTTGGGAGGCGAGCCATTCGTCCTAGGCTCGCCGGATCTGCTGATGCTCTGTGAAGCGGCTTAACCCGGCAGGATGTGTCACTGGGGACGGCGCGCCGACGGAGGCGCGCTGTCCCGGTGATACTTCCAAATTTCGGAAATCGCGCTCAGGCTATTGCGAGTTCTTCTCGATGTTGAATTTCTTGACGCGGTAGCGGAGGTTGTCGCGGCTGATGCCCAGACTGCGCGCCGCCTTCGACTGGTTCCAGCCGTTCTCGCGAAGCGCCTTGACGATCAGCGCCTTCTCATAGCCCCAGAGCGACGACTCCCCTTTGGGCGTCTCTGCCATCGGCTCGTCGCCGATGATCTCTTTCGGCAGGTGCGCCGGCACCAGCGTCGCCCCGTCCGCCAGCAGCACCGAGCGCTCGATAACGTTCTGAAGCTCCCGGATGTTGCCCGGCCATCGGTAACTCGCCAATAAGGCCATCGCCTCGTCGCTCACCGTCGGCTTCATGCAGCCCAGGTGCACACACGACACCTGAATGAAGTGATCCACCAACAGAGGAATGTCCTCGCGTCGGGCACGCAGCGGCGGCAGATTGATCGGAAACACATTGAGCCGGTAGTACAGATCCTCCCGGAAGGTGCCGGCCTCCATCGCCTCTCGCAGATTGCGATTCGTCGCGGCGATGATTCGCACGTCCGTGCTGATCGTCTTGGTTCCGCCGACGCGGACAAACTCCCGCTCCTGCAGGACGCGGAGAAGCTTCACCTGCGTGCTCATGGAGATATCGCCGATCTCATCGAGAAAGAGCGAGCCGCCGTCGGCCAGTTCAAATCGGCCCATCTTCTCAGCATGCGCCCCGGTGAAAGCCCCCTTCTCGTGCCCGAACAGTTCGCTCTCCAAAAGCGTCTCCGGCAGGGCCGCGCAGTTGATCGCGATGAAAGGACGTTCCGACCTCGGACTCGCGGCGTGGACTTGTCGGGCCGTCACTTCCTTGCCGGTGCCCGTTTCGCCGAGCAGCAGCACGGTTGCGTTGCTCCCGGCGACGCGGTTGACCATGTCCGTCACTTGCTTGAGCGAAGCGGAATTGCCGATGATCGGCGAAGAGACTTTCAGCGTCTCTTTGAGGCCGCGGTTTTCTTTCACCACCTGCTGGTGCTGGGAAGCGTTGTAGGCCCCACTCGCCGCGAGATTCGCAAACACCTGAAGCAGTGCGAGGTCTTCATCGTCGAAGTGCGTCCCGCCGAGCTTGTTGAGCACCTCGACAACACCGATGACGTCTCCTTTCCAGATGAGCGGCGCGGCAATCAGCCCGCGCGTTTGAAAGCTGCTTTTCGCGTCAATTCCACGGAAGAAATCCCGGTGGTCCCGCACGTCAGACACAACTACCGGCTTGCCGGTGACCGCCACTTTGCCGGCGATGCCCAGCGATGCGTCGAACTCCTCACCAATCAGCGACGGCCCCCGGTCCCCCACCGCTGCCATGAAGACCAACCGGTTGCGCCGCTTGTCGAGCAGCAGCACGCTCGATGCCTCGGAGCGAAGCACGACCGCCGCCTTGTGCGCCACGGCCTGGAGCACCTCGGCGAGATTCAACGAGGCATTGATGGCGGCGGAGGCCTCCACCAACGCCGACGTCATGCGTGGAGACAACGAGCGATAGCTGGCGGAATCCTGAAGGCTCACAGGTTTGGGTACCGATCCGGAGCGGACCATTCTGCCGGGAATTTGTGGTCCAGTAACCATCGCCCAGTAGGCCCGGAGCAACCCAGTCCCGGACCCGTCTGGACGCTAACTTCTTTTGAGAACAATATTTTTGACGGGTGGGTGTGTCAAGGGTAAATTCACCCAACCTTGTGACGGATTGGACTTCCTGACATATCCGGAGCCGGATCGAACCCCAGCCGACATACCGGCGTAGTAGAGGCAGTTTCGCAGTGTCCCGACGAGAAGATCGGCCCAGCATGGCGTCGGATGAGCATCTGCTGGTCGAGTTCTTGGCAGGCGATCCGGACGCGTTTGGGACGCTGGTCGAGCGCCATAGCGAGGAGCTTTACCGGTTCATCGGTCGCTTCATCAGGGACGGCGCCGCCGCCGAGGACATTGCACAGGAGACGTTTATTCAAGTGTTCCATTCTGCGGCGGGCTTCGATCCGTCGCGCCGCCTACGGCCGTGGCTCTATACGATCGCGGCCAACAAGGCGAGGGACTACTTGCGATCGAGGGTGAGGAAAAGGGAACTGCCGCTTGCCACCGGCGCAAGCTCCGGCGATTCAGACCAAGTGAGCTATCTGGATTTCTTCTCGGACGACTCTCTGTCCCCGGGAGAAGTCCTCGAAGAGCGCGAGACGAGGCAGCGGGTGCAGGAAGTGGTTTCACGAATGCCCGACAATCTCCGCGAGGTGCTGATTCTGGGATACTATCAGCGCTTCCCCTACAAGGAGATTGCGGACATTCTCTCCATCCCGCTCGGGACCGTAAAAAGCCGGCTTCACGCCGCCGTAACACACTTTTCCGCCGCTTATAAGAAGTTTGAACAGGAATCGACGCCGACTCGTAAAGAGGGGTAGGCGGCGTCTTGGAGTGGAGTGTCAGATAAACGGACGACAGCCGACCATGAACAATCAGCGACACGATCGAGATATTCAGAGCCTCCTGCTCGGCTATCACCTCGGCCTGACCGACGCACAAGATAGTGCGCTCGTCGAGTCTGCATTCTCCGACCCCGCCGAGCGCGCCGAGGCTGCTCGCCGGATCAAACAGATTCTCAGCCCTCTCGACCAGTACGAACTCCCGCCTGCCAGGACCGATCTCGCCGCCCGCATCATGGCGGCGGTCGATGCCGAGCGGGGCATACTCAAGTTTCCGACGAGCACCTCCAGCGCGCTGCCCTCCGAGGCCGAAATGGGCCCCGGCGCCGGGCCTGTCCTGCCGCTGCGCGAACTCATCGGTCTGGCCGCCGCGGTTCTGCTGTTTGTCGGCATTCTTGTGCCCGGCTACCGGACGGCGCGAAACTCTTCGCAGCGAGCGATCTGCGCGGACAACATGCGGCAACTGGGCGTCGGCTATCAGGGCTACGCCGAGGCGAATTCTGCCTTCTTCCCGTTCACCGCGCCGGCGCCGCAGGGCGCATCCTGGCTTCAGACCCAGCAAGGCGACGTCCAGCAATTCAGCAACTCCCAGCACGCATGGCTCCTCGTCAAACACAGGTTTACACCTTCCAGCGCCTTCGTTTGTCCGAGCCGCCCATTGGACAAGCCGCTGGCGGCTCAAGACTTCTCCGGCACCGACGACTTCCCGAGCATCTACAACAACAGTTACACGACCAACCTGATGACGACTGCCCGGGCTCAGGAGGAGTTCCAGCCCGCCAATCCGCTTGCCGCCGACATGACGCCCCTGGTCGATCAGAATCGCAACCTCGTCCCCGAGGGACAAGTTCCGGTCAATTCCACCAGCCACGGCGAATCGCGGGGCCAGAACGTCCTGCGGGCGAGCCTCGGCGTGAACTGGTCCACGACACCCAATGTCGGCGTGGACAGCGACGACATCTACCGGGTCATCGGCATCAATCGCTACACTGGCCAGGAGCGGCCGCAACTTCGCAGCGACGCCTTCCTTGTTCCCTGACAATTCGTTCTGTTTCATTTCATCGACGAGGCGGATCGTACGCTCCTTTCATTTCGGATCGGGGGCTGCGGCACGCGTGTAAGTCCTGCAAAATCAAAAGTGACATAAGGTGACACACGCCTCGCCGAAATCGTGCCAACACTTGTGACAGCCATGTGTTGGGGCGGTTCGCGTTTGGGGTGGTTTTGCGCGGAAACGTCGAAACGCCAAAAAGTCAAAACGTCAAAACAGTGAGCGGCGGCGAGTGTGCGCGGGTTCATTCCGGAGGTCTCCTGTGTGATGCGTTCGGCAGCGCGCGGGTCGCGCGTAAGTCGTGCAGAATCGAAGTTGACAATAGGCGAAAGAAGTTTTGGCGGACTTTGGCAAGTGTTGTGGCGGTCGCGTGTTGGGGCGTTTCGCATTTTGGGCGGTTTTGCGTGAAATCGCGCAACGTGAATCAGAACCGGTGTATGCCCGAACGGGCACGGAAAGTTTCGGGGAAGTTCGTTTGTAAGTCTTTGAAAAACGGTTCGGGAAGGTGACACAGCGGGGCCGGGGGGCTGGGGATTTTGGTTGTGCACGATGCGCTACCTCTCGGGGCATGGATAGATTTATCTCCATTTGTTTATTTTTGCTCAGCGCTCGCGCGGGGAACGATGATCGCGCGGGCCGGGATGCGACCCCGTTGGGGTCGAGATGGATTGGGGCTTGCTCGGGTACAGGTGCGATGCACCTGCCTACTGACTTTTGGCCCTTCGGGCCGAGGATGATTTCGCTACTGACTCTTGGCCCTCCGGGCCGTGGATGAGTTCGCTCGTGATCCACGCCCCTCACCCGGTGGCGGATCGGAATGATGCTGCTTGTATTCGCCCGGTAGGGCGCGCGATGGTTGCCAGAGATTTCAATCACTGGACCCTGACGCCCCCAATTCACTCTCGTCCGGAGGACGGACGAACTTGGATTACCAGCGCGCGTCCGCCCTCCGGGCCGGGGTCGGTCCGGACGGCGATCCGGCGGTTAGCGCAGGCATCGGGAGCGAATTGCAAGGAGCGTCAGCACGAGCAGCATCGCGGCGGCTCGGCGAACGAATACATGGGAAGGGATTCCCATCTGAGTCGGTGCGAGAAAGGAATCTCGCCCCAGCGTCGCCTTGCGGCTTAGCCCCGTCGCACCGGCGGCGAGATGAAAACTCACTGGGGGGCTTAAGATCAAGCTACTTCGCGCCCGAGTTTGCTCTTGCTCGAACTTCCTGCACCGCCGAATTCCACGCGGCGCTCTCGGCGTCCTGGCCCGCCGAATCGAGCAGGTTCGCCAGACCCTTCACGCGCGCCAGCCACGGCTTAAATCCTTCCGGGTGATGCCGGCGCACCGATTCGATCACATCATATCGGGTCACGCCGAGTGCCCTGCCCTCCGGCTCTCCGCCGATTAACGCAGCGGCGGCAGGCGCAAGCCCTCGAATTTCCGCCGAGTCCTTTGCCAACTCCTCATAGGCAATGATCAGCGACCCACGCAAATCCCGAAGCGCGTCCGGAATATTGCCGAGTCGCCGGTTCAACTGCGCGCGCATGCGCATCATTTCGCCGCGCCAGGGCTGGTCCAGCCCGACCGGCATCATCCGGATCGCCTCATCGGCATACTTGAGCGCCTCGCCGGGCCGCCCCCAGCCGTCGAGGGACTTGGCGAACATCTCGACGCACGCCAGCATGTATCGATCGTCCGGCTGCCCGCTGGCTCGATAGATGGCCAAGGCCTCCCGAAAATGTTTTTCCGACTCGCTTCGACGATCCAGCTTCGACAGTAACACGCCAAAGCTGAAGGCCATGCGCGCATGGTCCGAACTCGGCGGGCCGCTACAACCACGATGTATCTCCAGCGCCCGTCGATAGCGCCGCTCGGCCTCCACGAAATCGCACCGGCTGGGAATGTTCCAAAATGCATAACCCAGGCAACCTTCGCTTTCGGCGATCTGCGGGTGGTCCGGCGGGTAGAGCTTCTCTCGAATCGCCAGGGCCTCGCGCTGAATCTCCACCGCCGTTCCATCTCTCATGAACGTCAGCGCCCGGCCGTACCAGGAAAGGCAATCCGCCAGCTCTTCACAATCTTGAGGGTATTGCACTCGATGCAGGGCCAGCGACGTTCCCAGTGTCGTTGCAGCCTCGCGCCATCGCCAGATCTTTCCGTAGGTCTTGCCGATGGTGAGATACACTTCCGCCGCGACGGCCGGCTCGTCCTGCAACTCAGTCGCCGCCCGCCTGGTGGCATCGGCCAGCAGATCGAGGATCGTCGCCTGACCGCCTGCTCTAAGCGGGTTCGCATTGGCCAACGTCTCCTGTAGAAATGCGCCGACCCGCCGCGCCTTGAGACTCGACGCCTCAGCATCCTGTTGCCGCTTACGCGCGATCAGCTCGGACTCCCTCGCTCGAATCAGAGAAGACCCCGTGACCGCGATCGTCGTCATCAGCGAAACCAGCACGACCCCGGCCGCGATCAGCCCGGCACGATGACGCCGCGCGAATCTCGTCGTCCGATACGACAAAGTCTGCGGCCTTGCCAGAACCGGCAGGCCGGAGAGGTGGCGTCGAATGTCCTCGGCGAACTGCTCGACGGATGCGTAGCGCTCCAGCGGTCGCTCTCGAAGCGCCTTGAGGACAATCGTGTCGAGATCGCCGCGCAGTCGCCGGCCGATCTGCCGCGCGGCGCCGGCATCAGAGCCACGACCATTGCCGATGTCTCCCGTGTGCTTCATCGCGCGCGATGAGGGCCGCATGGGCTCATCATGGATTCTCCCGGGCGCGGCAGCGCGTTGTCGGTACTCGTCCGACTCCCTGACGGGGCAGCCGGTGAGCAACTCGTAAAGAATCGCCCCCAGCGAATAAATGTCCGTCGCCGTTGAAAGTCGCCCGCCCGTCACTTGCTCCGGGCTTGCATACTGCGGGGTGAGCAATCGAAAGACGCCGATGGTCTCGCGCCCGCCCGCGGTTTCGCCGTCAGGCTCGAGCAACTTGGCAATGCCGAAGTCGCAGAGCTTCACCGACTTCTCACCGGTCACAAGAATATTGGCAGGCTTCAGGTCGCGGTGTACCACGAGGTGCCGATGGGCAAACTGAACGGCGTCGCAAGCGCCAAGAAAGAGCCGAAGCCGCTCGTCGATAGTGAGACGATGCGTCTCACAGTACTCATCAATCGGGCTGCCCTCGACGAGTTCCATCACCAGGTACGGCAGACCGTCCGGCGTGGTATCTCCGTCGATCAGGCGCGTGATGCCCGCATGTTCCAGGGCGGCGAGCGTGCTCCGCTCCTTCTGGAATCGGCGAATCATGCCCGGGGTGGCGATGTCGCGTCGAATGAGCTTGATGGCGACCTGCTGAACGAACCCGTTATCTTCGCGCAGGGCGCGATAGACGGCGCCCATCCCGCCGAGGGCGATCACCTCGATGATGCGATAGCGGCCGATCGTCTCGCCGATGAGGTTGGCTGGATCGTCGCCGTCGCTTTCTCGCTGCGGCGGCTGCGTGGCAAACCGGGCAGAGGTCATGAATTCTTCCGCGCGGTCGTGCGCCAAGAGCAGCGATTCGACCTCGCGGCGCAGCCTCTCATCATCGCCGCAAGTCCGGCTGAGAAATTCCGCCCTTGCCGTGACCGGCTGGTCCAGGGTGTCGTTGAAGACCTCATCGGCGGTTCGTCGATTCATCGGGCTTCTCACGCCTCCGACTCGGGGCTCGCATCCGACAGAAACCGAAACAGCCAAGCGCGGGCATATCGCCAATCCCGCTCGACCGTTCGCGTCGTTATGCCGAGGACATCGGCGGTCTCAGTCTCGCTGAGGCCGGCGAAGAATCGCAGCTCGACGACCCGACACTTACGCGGATCTTCCGTGGACAACGCTGCCAGGGCCTCCTCCAGCGCCAGCAGATCGACGCCGCCGTCGCCGTCCAGCGCCAGCCCGGTCAGGCTTACGCGCAGTCGGTCGCCTTCCCGCTTTGAACAGGCGCGGGACCTCGCGTCCTCGACGAGGATGCGGCGCATTGCCATCGCCGCGACGGCGACGCAGTGCGTACGGCCGGTCCATTCGATTCGGTCGTGCTTTGACAGCCGCAGATACGCTTCGTGTACCAGCGCTGTTGTTTGAAGTGTGTGGCCGGATCGTTCGCGAGACAGGGAACGCCGCGCCAGGGCCTTCAGTTCGGCGTACGCCTCGGGCAGCAATTCGTCCAGGCAAAACCGAGCCTTGACGGCTGTTTCCGCCGAATTGGCGGGGATTCGATCATTCGTCGACATGGAATTGGACGCCTCGGGATTTTTTTCGTGGTCCCGGTGTCGGGTCGGGAGGGTCAATCTCGCGTTAGTGATTATACCACATCGCCGAACACAGGCCCAAGCCGACCCAAGGGGGTTCGGCGGTGCGGTTCATCACGGCAGGCCCCATAAGCGCATCTATCGGTGCGCGCCGCCATTCCTGCCGGAGTGCTGTTTGTCTTCCCAGGCAAGCCAATCGATCCATCATCGGCCGCGACCGTTCAATTGTGCGCGGCCCTGTTACAAGCAGGAGCTAGTTGCCATGCCCGATCAGACCTTCGGATTTCGAAAGATGACCCGCGCCAGTGTGCCCTGTCTAGCCGCTCTTCTGGGAATGACACTTTCCGCGAGGGCACAATTCCTCGAGCCCGGCACAGTCGTCATCCACACTTTCACGGGAGAAGCGGCGGGCGATCAATTGGGCTGGGTGTCCGACGACCTCGGCGATATCACCGGCGACGGCGTGCACGACCTCGTTCTCACGTCTCCCGGCAACGATGCGAACGGCTCCAACACGGGGCGCATCTATGTTCATAACGGAGCTACCGGGGCCCTCGTCTTTCCGCCGATCAGCGGCACGATCGTCAACTCCCGAACGGGCAGCAGCATCGGACCGGCCGGTGATGTCAACATGGACGGCGTCACCGACATCGTCGCGGGCGCGCCGTCGGTCTTGCAGGGCAGAGTCTACATTTACTCTGGCGTGGACGGCTCGCTGCTGCGAACCTACATCGGAGAACTTAACGGCGACCAGTTCGGCTTTGCGGTCAAAGGCGCGGGTGACCTGGACAATGATGGCCATGCAGACATTCTTGTCGGCGCTCAGTTTAACGATGTGAACGGCAGCAATTCCGGAAAGGCCTATATCTACTCCGGGGCCCCCGCGCAAACGCTGATCTGCAGCATGAACGGCATTGATGGCAACGACCATCTGGGCAGCGGCGTGGATATGATTGGCGATGTCACCGGAGACGGCATTCCCGACTACTGCGTCGGGGCGGATACGGCGGCCATCGGAACTACGCTCGGCACTGGACGGGCATACCTTTATTCAGGCGCAGACTGTCTGTTAGGCGGCGCCGTCGCCCCATTCCGCACACATGTTCCCCCGCCGCCTGCCTCGCGCTTTGGCCAGTTCTTTGTCGATGGCGAGTCAGACGTGAATAATGACGGGACGCCGGATTACTACGTCTCCGACTACAACGTCAACCGCGCCCGTGTATTCTCCGGAGCGACCGGCGCGATCATCTGGACCTTCATGGGCGACAACAATGGCGGCTTCGGCATCGGCCGAATGGCGGGTGATGTCGATCAGGACGGTTGGGGCGACCTGCTGCTGGCCGCTTGGATCAGTGCCGTCGGAGGAAATCAGGCGGGCAAGGCCTTCGTTTACTCCGGCCGCACCGGCGCGGTTTTGGAGACCTTCACTCACAACGTGGTCCTCGCCCAGCTCGGTTTTGATGCCAACTCGATGGGCGACGTGAACGGCGACGGAAAGATCGACCATCTCCTCACCGCCGCCAACGACAGCAGCGCCCGGGGCAAGGCCTATCTCGTTGCGGGTACCGTGGCCCTGTTTTCCCGCGCTGATATCGATCTCGACGGTGACGTCGACACCGACGACGCCGAAGCCCTGGCGGCGGTATTGGTCGATAGTCCGATGCTTCCGCTGCACTCCCAGCGCGCGGACGTAAACGACGATACGCTTACCAATTCAACAGACATCCAGGCGTTTGTCGATGCCATCGTTCCTTGAGCAGCCGTCATCTGCCGACAGAAAGTCAACCGGCCGAGCGCGAGGTATAGGCATAGCCCCCCATTCGCCATCGGTCTCTTCATTCGCGTGCTGCCTCAGCTATACTGGCCGCGATGTCTCAACCCGACATGGCCAAGGCACGATGGTCAGCGCCTGCGATTGCGTCCCTTGTCGCCGTCGCACTGGTCATCCTCGCCTTTGCCATCGAAGGCATCTGGTCGCCGGACATCTGGTGGCAGCTCTCCACCGGTCGGCTGATCCTCGAAAACGGCCGCGTCCCGACGACCGATATTTTTTCCTATACCGTCAACGGCCACGAGTGGATTGAACTACGCTGGCTTTTCTGTCTCGGGACATACATCGGCTGGCAATGGGGCGGTCCGACCCTCCTCATTGGGGCGAAGGCGCTCATTCTCCTTTTGACCTTCTCGATGATCGCGTGGCCGGCGCGTCGCACCATGGACTCGCTCGCCGGGCCGATTCTCCTTGCGCTGGCCGTCATCGCATCCGTCGGCCGCTTTGCCGTTCGGCCGGAACTCATTACCTATCTCTTTCTCGGCACATTTATCGTCTCGCTGGAACGGCTCGCCTCGGACAGGTGCCGCCGTGGATTATGGTTCATGCCGCTCGCCCAGATCGTTTGGACAAACTCTCACACCCTCTTCATCCTCGGGCCGGTCGCCTGCTGGCTCTACTGGATCGGCAGTCTCATTCGGCCCTTAGATATCACGGTTAGCGGCGAGTGTCCCCGCGGCTCATCCACGGCGGTTGCCCCGCGACTCTCCACCCGCGGACGATTGCTCGCCACGGCGATGCTCGCCAGTGCCGCCTGCCTGGCGAATCCCTACTTCCTTCGCGGCGCGCTCTTCCCTTTCAAGCTGTTCGCCGAGTCGCGCCAGAGTCATTTCCTCTCGCAGCACATCGACGAGCTGCGCGGCCTGACCAGCCTGCCGATTCAAAGTTGGTCGTGGATGGTCTGGGCCGCCGCGCTGTTGTTCGTCATCTGCGTTGGCACTTTTTTGACCGAAGGCCGGCGACACCCCGCGGCGAGGCTGCTGGTCTTCCTCGCCTTCGCCTACCTCGCGCTGACGTCCATCAGGAATCTCGCCCTGTTTTCCATGGTTGCCGCCCAGGCCGCGCTGATGAATCTCAGCGACAATGTCGCGCGCCGCGCCGCCCGAGACCCGGCTGCCCCCTTGGCAAAAAGCCGGTTCACCCCGTTTGGCCAAATGGCGCTGACCGTCGCCCTGGTCTGCTTCGCGTGGTACGCCGCGTCGAACCGCTTCTCGCAATCTCAAAGCGAAAACCGCCGCGCAGGCCTGGGCATCGTCGAACAGAACATCCCGCGCCAGGCCGTCGATTTTCTCAGAGAGTCCGGCGTTTCGCCGGAAGTCTACGCCTCGATGGGCGACAGCAACTATCTGCTCTGGGCCGCGCACGACAAGTTCCGCGTCTTCATCGATGGGCGTCTCGAGGTATATGGCGATGAGTTCCTGCGTGAATACTTCACGGACCATTCGGACATTGACGCCCTCGCCGCGCGATACGGAATCAGTGCCGTCCTCGTGCAGCGGGATACGTTCGGATGGCTATTGGCCGAACTCGCCGCCAATCCGCAATGGGCACTCGTCCACCTCGACAATCGCAATCTCGTTTATGTGAAAGACATCCCTGCCTATGCAGGATTGATCGCGAGCTACCGAATCGATCCGAATCAACCGTTCACGCCCAGATCGCCCGAGCCCGACGAATCCATCGGTCGATTCACGCGTTGGATCGGCGGCGTTGGGCGTCCGTGGTATTCCCTCGGCATGGCCAGAACGTTTCTCACCTTCGGCGCGATCGACAATGCCGAAAAGTACCTCGCCAGGGCTCTTGAGCATTATCCAGACAATGTCGATGCCCGCGTGCTGATGTCCGTGGTGCAAACTGTCCGGGGCCGCCCATCCGAGGCCGAGCGCCTCGTCGCCGGGCTGGCGCTTTCACCCGCTCAGATTACCGATCAGATGTTTGCGCTCAGCGAGCTGCTTCGCGCGGGCGGCCGGTTTGCCGAGGCGGTCAGCGCACTGGCCCGGGCGCGCGAGAGCGCTCCCAATGATGTCACCATCCTGACACGGCTCGCCGAGACGTGCATCCTGGCCAATGACCTGCCGCGCGCCATTGAGGCCTTTCGGGCGGCGATCGCGCATTCGCCGGCCGACGCGCGACTGTGGATGAGGCTGGGCATTTGTCTGGAATCTCAGTCCGATGGCGCCGGGGCCATCGCCGCCTACCGTGAGGCGGTCAGGATCAGCCCGGGCCTGTTCACGGTTCAGAACCAACTCGGAACGCTCCTCGCCAGGCAGGGCGATTTCGCCGGCGCGAGGAACTGCTTTGAGACCGCGCTGCGCATCAGGCCCGACTACGAATCCGCCCGGGCAAACCTGGAACGACTTGGCCCTTCCGCCCCGCCCGTCAAAAGGTAATTCGCGGAAATCCCCGCCCACGCTCCCAATTGGGTAGCATGGGCCTCCGGCCCCTGTGTATTAGACAAATGTGTGTAAACGACGATTCACTCTCGCAGGAAGGTCGCCCTAATCCACGAACAGTTGCTCGCCGCGCTGGTCCATCGAAATGGACTCCATTGAGGCTGCCAGACGCATGCGCAGTACGGCATAAAGCGGATCGGCAACGCTGCTTCGCTGCCAGCGATCGACCGGCGTCCTGGCCGATCGCCAGCCCCCCGGCGTCAGCCACTTGGTCAGCGCCGCCCACTTTGAAACACGCACGAAACACTCGCCGAGCGCCTCCAGGTCGGCCCCCAGCGCCCCCGCGGTTATGTACCGACGGTTCACCGTTCGATGCAGCGACCGTGCGAGGATGCAACCGATGTAATATCGAAACTCCCGGGTGCGATTCACATCGGCGTCAGGCAGATCGTCTAATTTCAGATCGTAGAGTCTCAGGAGAATCCGGCCTGACTCATACGAGGGTAGCTGACCCGTGAGAAGCTCATAGGCGATCATTCCCAACGCGTAAACGTCGCACCGCGGCGTCAATCCGGACGGTCGCCCGGTCAACTGCTCCGGGCTGGCATAGCGCGGCGTGCACGCCATCGGCCCGCCTTCATCGCGCAAGAATGGAAGCGGAATCGACATCACCTGGGATATGCCGAAGTCGAGAATCTTCGGCCGGCCCGCCGAGTCGACGAGAATATTGCTCGGCTTGAGATCGAGATGAATGATGCCGCGCTCGTGCGCATACTCAACGACCTCACAAACGCGCGTCATCAACGCCAGCCGCTCGCGCGAAGAGAGACCATGCTCCCGGGCATAATCCGTCAGCGGACTCCCGCGGACGTACTCCATCACGAAGTACGGCCGGGCGTGAAACGCGCTCTCGGTCATGTTCGCGTGAATCATCGAGGCGATGCCGGGGTGATTGAGCCGCCGCATGATCTCGGCTTCAAACGCGAATCGCCGACGATCGTCCGCCTCGGACAACGACGCACGCAGCACCTTGATCGCCACCGTCCGCCCGGATGTGACGTGTTTTCCCCGATAGACGACGCCCATCCCGCCCCGGCCCAGCACACACTCGACCCGATACTGATCGATGTACCTGAGGGATTCCATCGCCTCGTCGGCTTCGTCGATCGGGCTCCCGAATTCGTCGCGAAAAGTGGTGGTTCCCCCGGTAAACGCGGGACCACAGGGCGACTTCGGATCGGCGATCTCGTCCGGCGAGAAATACGGCATTAACGACTGAGCTTCGGCCCGAATCTTTTCGTCTCCACCGGCCGCGCGCGCGATGTACGCCGCCTGCTGATCGCGGGGTAGTTCCGAAGCGGCGACGACAATCGCCTGCACCTTCTCATGAAACCGGGTTCGCACCTTGAGAATCTCCCGACAATCGCCGGCCCAGCCAGGCCAGAGCATAGCGGAAGTCCTTCTCCACCGTGCTCGCGCTGACCCCGAGAATCGTCGCCACGTCCGCGTATTTCATTCCGCCGAACCAGTGAAGCATCACCACGTCGCGCAGCCGGCTGCCTTCGACACCGAGCTCTTCAACCGCCTGCGCCAGATCGAGAAGATCGATCGTCTGATCCTGCCAGTCGATCGTCACATCCTCCAGCGGAATTCGCTTCCATCGGCCCTTGCCATGCCCGGCCGACTCCGGCGCATCGGCGTCATCGCCTTTCGCCTCGCTGGGCGCGGCCTCGTCGGTCGTGCTTTTCTTGATCAGGATGCCTGAGCCGCCGCGCTTCTGCGACTCTCTCGCCTTGATATGGTCAACGACCACCTGCCAGACCTTCTTGGTGGCAATTGCCCGGAAGTGCTGCGCGTCGTTCCACTGGTCCGGTGCATGCCGCATCAGGTGCATGCAGGCCTCGTTGACCAGTTCCGTGGGCTGAAGGGTAAATCCGGCGGGCTGCCGGCGAAAAAAGTGGGCCGCGGCCTGGCGAAGCTCGTCATAGACCTCGGGAATGAAATCCTTCATCCCACGTCCGTCGCCCTGCATCGCCACACCTGCTTCCCTGGGCTTGCGGCCCCATGGCCCGTTCCGACGCCTTGCGGGTTCATCATAACATTTTCGTATGGCTTTTTGAGCGGCCTTCTGCGATCGGGTGAACCCGGGCCTGGCACGATCGTTGCCCTCTGGCACTCATCAATCGTATGGCCGACGCCCGATCTCGGGCAAGAGAATTCGGGTCGGAGAGTAGAGAGACTACTTCGACGCAAATGGCTGAATCCTGCTCCCCTCCGGATCGGGCCCGGGGCAATCCTACGCTCCGGGCCCATCCGGGATTTGTGCCCATCCCTTGCCCCGGCTCCCTAAAAATGGCCTATTCACCCCTCATAGTCTCCGTTTCCATTTTCGATGATGGCTTTCTCCGAGGTTTCGCGAACTGAGGTACGGGTCGCCGGCTGCGATGTCCGGCGTCCGTTCTTCGACACCGAAAAAAGGAGTGCCATCCATGACCCGATTTTCCTGGACACTTAGCTTGATCGTTTGTCTCGCAGCATCCGTCGCCCCGACTCACGGGCAGCTCATCGACGACTTCACCGACGGCGGTGTGGTCCTGAATTCGACGCAAGAAGTGATCGGCTACGAAAGTACGTCGGCGGCACTGGGCGGATGGCGGGCGTTCTCATTCTACAACAGCTACCAGTCCGGAACCTTGACCCTTGATGAGAACGATGGGACGTTCCGCATCGACTCCACCGGACTCGGTCAGGTCTCGATCGGTTGGGGTTGGCGCGTGACGCCCGGTGGATTGGTCGCTACCACGCCGAATCAGCTCAACCAGAACTGGAGCGACTACAGCGGCATCCGTTTTCACATCAACCAGAACAACGTTCGTCTTCAACTCCAGGCTGGATTGACTACCGTCATCCCGAATAACAGCCGCAGCAGCAGCACGCCGATCATCACGACCACCACGACCGGCAGCAGCGTCTTCGACATACCGTTTTCGGCGTTCACCTCCATGCACAACGGCGGCGCGGTGCTCAGCGACGTCGATTTCGTTATCGTCACCCTGTGGAACGGATTCGTCGGAAACTCGGTCTCTCTCGATCGAATCGAACTGATCCCCATTCCGCAGGTGCCGGGCGACATCGACGGCGATGGCGACGTGGACCTCATCGACGCCGACCTCTTCGCCGCCGTCCTCACCGAACAGGGCAGCGATCCGATGCACGTCGCCCGCAGCGATCTGAACAACGACGAATCCGTAGACGGACTCGATGTCCAACCCATGACGGCAGCGCTACTCGGTCCCTAGCCGCCGCGAAATGGGGTACTGGTAAAGTATGGATTAAAAGGACACGGGCGAGACGCCGGTACCACGCAAACTTTACCAGTGCCCGAAATGGCTGAATCCACGCCCTCACTTGCTCCTGCCTGCGTGCTCCCTTCTAATCCCCCTTCCACCCCGTTTCGTAAGGGGTTGGTTCCGCACCATCTGGAGACGCAAGCGTGAAAGCGGCTGAACTGGAGAAACGAATTCGCAGCAAGAAGGCCGTGGTCGGCATCATGGGCATGGGCTACGTCGGACTGCCCCTGGCTCGCACCTTCGGCAACAGCGGGTTCACCTGTATTGGCTTTGACGTAGACCCGAACAAGGTCCGGATGCTCAATGCCGGCAAGAGCTATATCAAGCACATTCCCGATGCCATGATCGCCGGACTCAAGAAGGCCGGCCGCTTCCGGGCTACTGCGGACTTTCGGGAGCTGCGCAAGCCGGACGCGATCATCATCTGCGTCCCCACTCCCCTTTCCAAGACGCGCGACCCGGACATGACCTACGTCGAATCGACGGCCCACGCGATCGCCAAAGAACTCCGCAAGGGGCAGCTCGTCATCCTCGAATCGACCACCTACCCCGGCACGACGCGCGAACTGGTCATGCCCATCCTCGAGAAAGGCAGCGGCCTCAAAGCCGGGCGCGACTTTTTTCTCGCCTTCAGCCCCGAGCGCGAGGACCCCGGTCGGAAGGATTACTCGACCGAGACGATTCCCAAGGTCGTCGGCGGGCTCAATCCGACCAGCCGCAAGCTGGCGGTGGCGCTTTATTCCGGCGCGATCCGCGCCGTGGTCCCAGTCGGGAGCTGCGAAGTCGCCGAGGCGGCGAAGATTCTGGAGAACGTCTATCGCTGCGTGAACATCGCGATGGTCAACGAACTCAAGACGCTCTTCGACAAGATGGGCATCGACGTCTGGGAAGTGATCAACGCGGCGAAGACCAAGCCCTTCGGCTTCTCCGCGTTTTATCCCGGCCCCGGTCTCGGCGGGCACTGCATCCCGATTGACCCCTTCTACCTCACGTGGAAGGCCCGGCAGTACGGCGAGTCGACGCGCTTCATCGAGCTGGCCGGCGAGATCAACACGCGCATGCCGGAGTACGTCATCAACCGGCTGATGAACGCGCTGAACGACCAGGGAAAGGCGCTGAAGGCATCGAAGATTCTCGTGCTCGGCCTGGCCTACAAGAAGGACGTCGACGATATCCGCGAGAGCCCCAGCATTGAACTGATTCACCTTCTCTGGAAGCACGGCGCCAAGGTGGACTACAACGATCCGCACGTGCCCAAGACGCACAGGGGGCGCGAGCACGACCTCGGCATGAAGAGCGTCCCGCTCACCGCGGCCCAGCTGAAGAAGTACGACGCGGCGATCATCTCCACCGATCACTCGGCCTACGACTACGCCATGATCGTGAAGAATTCCAAACTGGTCATCGACACGCGCAACGCGACCGTGAACATTCGCCAAGGGCGCTCGAAGATCGTAAAGGCCTGACGACCGGGCGGCTCTGATCCACAACCGGACCCGCCCATGCGCATCGAAGCCCCTCGCATCTACCGCGTCCATCGGCCATAATCTCCCCGGCCGAGCACCAACAACGATGACCATTAGGAGTCAAACATGAGTCGCGTTCGAGTCCTCGTCGGCACCAAGAAAGGCGCTTTCATCCTCACCTCCGATGCGGCGCGGAAGAAATGGGATGTCTCCGGTCCGCACTTCGCCGGCTGGGAGATTTATCACATGAAAGGCTCCGCCGCCGATCCGAATCGAATCTATGCCTCGCAGACCAGCGGCTGGTTCGGCCAGATCATTCAGCGCTCCGACGACGGCGGAAAAACCTGGAACCCGCCCGGCACCAAGCCTGAGAACCTCATCGGGCCGGACGGTATGCCCAAGGGTGAGAGCAACATGTTCGTGTACGATGTCTCGCCGCAAACGGGCAAGCCGTTGACGACGCACCAGTTCTACGACGGCACACAGCATCCGTGGGAGTTCAAGCGCGTCTGGCACGTCGAGCCCTCGCTCTCCGATCCCGACACCGCCTATGCCGGGGTCGAGGATGCCGCCATCTTTCGCACGACTGACGGCGGCAAGACCTGGCACGAGTTGTCCGGCCTTCGCGGCCACGGCACCGGCCCCATGTGGCAACCTGGCGCAGGCGGCATGGGCCTGCACACCATCGTTCAGGACCCGACGAATCACAATCGGATGCACATCGCGATCTCCGCGGCGGGCGTCTTTCGCACTGACGACGGCGGCAAGACCTGGGCTCCGAAGAATAAGGGGCTGACCTCTCAGTACCTGCCGGACCCGAATGTCGAGGTCGGCTTTTGCGTTCACCGCATCGCGCTCAACGCCAAGCGGCCGAACACGCTGTTCATGCAATTGCACTGGCACGTCTGCCGGAGTGACGACGCGGGCGACACGTGGAAAAAAGTCAGCGGCAATCTCCCCAGCGACTTCGGCTTTCCCGTCGTCGTCCACGCACACGAGCCGGAGACGGTCTATGTCGTGCCGATTCTCAGCGACTCGCTGCACTACCCGCCCGAGGGAAAGCTGCGCGTCTATCGCAGCCGGGTCGGCGGCAACGAGTGGGAACCGCTGACCAAGGGCCTCCCGCAGAGCGACTGCTACGTGAATATCCTGCGCGGGGCGATGAGCACGGATACGCTCGACCCATGCGGCATTTACTTCGGCACCACCGGCGGGCAGGTTTATGCGTCGGCGGATTCGGGAGATAGTTGGACGGCGATTGTGCGCGATTTGCCGGCGGTCTTGTCGGTTGAGGCTCAGGCCTTGGCATGATTTGCTTGCAATCGCACCAGCCCACCCTACGATATGTTGGAGAGAATCAAGCTTATGAGCACTTATCGGTACACTGTCATTCTTGAGCCGCAGCCGGAAGGTGGCTTTCATGCCTCTTGCCCTGCACTCAAAGGCTGCCATTCCGAGGGTGATTCGCTCGACGAGACCATTGCGAATATGCGCGAGGCAATGTCGGCTTTCATTGAGAGTATCGAGGCACATGGAGAGGCGATACCTCGCGAGGATCTTCTCATTCAGCCTCTTGAGATCGCCGTATGAGCAAGCTCCCGAGCGCCTCCGCGCGGGATGTTGTTCGTATCGCGCAGAAGATTGGATTTGTCTTCGACCGCCAACGGGGTAGCCACGCGGTCTATTTCCGTGCAACGGATCGCCGCCGTCTTGTGATTCCGGTTCATAAAGGGCCGAGACCTGAAGACCGGCACGCTCCGCGGCCTCATTGACGATATGGGCCTTTCCCTGGACGAGTTCGTATCATTGTTCTGAATCTTTCTGTTCGCGGCAGCTCGACCAAACTTCACGATTGGGTGAATCTCGATTATGGCACTTTGGCTGAACAGATCTGGGCGTCATTGTGAGCACGAGAACAAGTTCCTGAGCGAGAACCGAATTTTCTTGACCTGGTCGGGTCTCCCTTATGATCTAGGTAATCTCGAAGATCGCGAAGCGTTGATGGATCTGCTTGAGAAAGTGTACCCCCACTTCACGAAATCTCACCGAATACAGAACTCTGGTCAGCTATGGTCTTTCGCTCATCGAATGTCGCCTGGCGATTGGGTCGCCGTGCCGAGCAAGAAAAAGACAATACATATTTCAGAAATCACTGGCGACTATGTATTTCACCGCGACGCTGAAAGCCCTTACCATCATTCTAGAACCGTTAGGTGGTTAGAAACGGATATCCCTAGAACGAATTTCGACCAGGATATTCTCAACTCGTTGGGCGCATTCACAACCGTTTGTCAAGTGAAGCGCAATGATGCGGAAGCACGTGTTCGCGCAATGCAGAAAAACGGGTGGAAGTCCACTGGCGCAACTCTTCCAATAATCAAGCCGGACAATGACCACGACCCGGATGACTTGCCCCCACAACTCCTGAATCTTGAGCAAATAGGTCGGGATCACATAGCCAGACTCATCTATGGCAAGTTCGCCGGACGTGAACTCGAACGCCTTGTTGAATCTATTCTGAATGCCCAGGGATTCACCACGCACCGAAGTGATGCAGGAGCGGATGGCGGGATTGATATCCTCGCAGCGCCAGATACGCTCGGGTTTGGTCGACCGCGGATTTGCGTTCAAGTCAAAAGCCAGACGTCTCCGCTGGAACGGCCTGTGTTTGATCAACTTGTCGGGACCATGCAGCATGTCGGCGCCGATCACGGTCTACTTGTGTGTTGGGGCGGCTTTAAGCCCACCATCCACAAGGTCGCTCCCCAGAATTTCTTTAAGGTACGACTGTGGGATCAGACTGTGCTGATAGATCAGTTTCTCGCCGTCTACGATAAACTCGATGAAGATCTTCGGGCGGAGATTCCCCTGAAACGAATCTGGGCGGTTGCTTCCGCCGACGAAGACAAGGAAGAATGAGTTGATTCCATTCATCCTGCGTGTTCACATCCTTAACTGTCAATTTAAGACCTCGTCTCAATGATCCGCATCATCCTTCCATTCCACCTCCGCAACCTCGCCGGCGTCGGCGGCGAAGTCTCGCTCGATGTCACCGGCCCCATCACCCAGCGCGCCGTCCTCGACGCCCTGGAAGCGAAATTTCCGGCTCTTCGCGGCACCATCCGCGATCACGGCACCCTCAAGCGCCGCCCTTTCGTCCGGTTCTTCGCCTGCAGACAGGACCTCTCCCACAACGACCCGGATTCCCTCCTCCCCGAGGCCGTTGCGAACGGCAGCGAGCCCTTCCAGGTCGTCGGCGCCATCGCCGGCGGCTAGCGCGGATGGCCTGCCCGCGCGCTCCAAATCCTAATCCTGCTCCTAATCCTGATCTTCACTCTTTGGCCGCCCCCCAACCGTTGCACCCTCCCCGCAGTTTTAATATCCTGCGCCCATCTCTAAACAAGGAGTCCACCATGAAATACATTGATGGTTTCGTCGTCCCCGTCCCCAAGAAAAGCCTCGCCGCCTACAAGCGCCTCTCCACCTGGGCCGGCAAGGTCTGGCGCAAGCACGGGGCCCTCGAATACATCGAGGCCGTCGGCGACGACCTCAAGATCAAGGGCATGTACCCCTTCACAAAAACGGTGACCTGCAAGCCGAGCGAGACGGTCGTCTTCTCCTACATCGTCTACAAATCCCGCGCCCACCGCGACAAGGTCAACGCCAAGGTGATGAAGGACCCCGCCCTGCTCGCGAAGATGAAAAAGATGGTCACGCCCTTCGACTGCAAGCGCATGGCCTACGGGGGCTTTAAGGTTTTCGTGAAAGCGTAACGGAATTGATGGCTCGCCGCCGGCGTCGCAGCGCGAGAACCAGCGACACGACGCCGACGAGCGCCGCGTTCTGCGGCTCGGGGATTACGGCGATCCATGCTTGCGTTTGTCCTTCAGGGTTTCTGCCCCAGCCGACGATCGTCCTGCCGTCTGCGGAAACATCGACCGGCTCAATAAGTCTCCACCCGGTAAGGTCCACGCCGAAGTCATTCGTGAGGATCGTCTCTAGTTTTCGCATCCCCAGTTGGTCGTCAAGAACGAAAACGCCTCGGTCGGCGTCGGTCGCAAACAGGCCGATGGTCACCGAGCCGTCGGCGGAGGTCGTGTAAGCCGAGCTCGAACTCGGCCTCCCGAGCTCCTCCCAAAGCGACTGCATTCCTTCCGCTTCGGTCCACCGAAATGCCTGTTGGCCGTTCAAGGACGTGGACCGGCCGACGATAACTGATCCGTCGTAGGAGGTGCCTATCGCAAGACTGTTGATCAGGCCGGAATAAAGCCCGCCCAGCTTGACCAGGCCGTCCTCGTCGCTCCAGTAAAAGGCCTCGCGAAGCGTACTGTAAGGACGGCTCAGGTTTCCTACCGCGATGCGGCCGTCTCCGGAAACGCGGATAGCAGTGCCCTCCGTATATCCCGTTCCGGCCACGCTGATTAATCGCATTCCTTGATCCTGAGTCCAAATGAAAGGAACGCCATCATCAAGAGAACTGACAAAGTTGGCAGCACCTACGATGGTCCCGCCGTCCGCGGAAACGTCCCATGCAAACGAGCTCCAGTTTTCAAAAGAGAATGCGTGAAGCGGGACGGCGCCTTCTTCGGCGGTCCACCGGAAGCCCACATCGGGAAAGTTGCCCGACATGCCGCCGACGATGACTGACCCGTCGTAATTCACGCCCGTAGCAAAACCGCTGTTTCCTGGCGCAGGCTGCAGCAGAAGGCTCAAGCCCTCTGATTCGGTCCATCGAAATGGGAAGTCGTTTTCGGGATGTCGTGTGAAACCGGCAGCAGTCTGCCCGTCTCCAGAGACAGCCCATCCCTGACTGCGTGGAGTACTACTTGGATAATGGCCAATTCCAAGAAACGTCCCCGGCGGCAGGTCCGCATGAGCCGGGGGCACTGCACAGAGCACAATAGATACTAAGAGAATGATGTGGGGAGAAATGGATTGTTGATGCCGAGCAGACTTTTCTTGACGCGCTCGTCCAAGCGCGCCACGACGATAGACGCAAGTCGCGATTATCAACGGCAGGAGCAGCAACAGCGTTCCCGGCTCGGGGATCACCGCGATCCACGCCTCGGTCCGTCCCTGCGGATTACTCCCCCAGCCGACGATGGTTCGCCCGTCGGCCGAGACGTCATAGACATACGAAAGCTGCCAGCCGGTCAGGTCTGCGCCGAACTGGTTCGTCAGGATGTGCCTGACATTGCGCATCCCGCCAACTTCATCCCAGACAAATGCCTCTTGTCCGATGTCGGATTGGCCGGCGCCGACAATGACGGAACCGTCCGCGGATACCGCCGTTGCGTGGCTATACAATTGCCCACCGGGCAGATCACCCAGGGACTGCATTCCTGTCGAGTCGGTCCACCTGAAGGCCAGACGGCCCTGCATAGTGAGCACTTGCCCGACAATGGTCGAACCGTCATAGGACACACCCGATGCCCAACTTTCGATGATCGTAGGATAAAGTCCGCCCAGCTTCACAAAGCCGGTCTCATCTCGCCAGTAAAACGCCTCGTACGGATAACTCGCTCCCGAGAGGACCAGCCTGCCAACCATCGTAAGGCCGTCACCCGAAATTCGGGTGGGTATTCCGTTGTGATAACCAGTCCCGGAAATATCGAGCAGCCGAAAGCCATTGGCTGATGTCCAAATGTACGGCTGCCCGTACTGATAGCCGCCTGTGTCAACAGCCCCTGCGATAGAGTGGCCATCGTCTGAGACATCCCATGCTGCCGAGTTGATCATCCCAGGCCCCAACTCGTGAAGCGACATCATCCCTGTTTCCGCCGTCCATCGAAAACTCCAGTCGGTATCCTGATTCGCAAATGCACCGACGATGACCGAGCCATCATAGGAAACCCCTGTAGCAGCGCTGTAGTACTCCGCCGGCAACGAGGAGTTGAGCAAGTTCATGCCCTCCGCTTCCGTCCAGCGAAACGCCTGCCAATTCCCGGCAAAAGTGGAGTAGCCGACGACGGTACTGCCGTCTCCCGAAATCGCCAATGCCTGACTTGCTGGAGAGCTGCTGGGGAATTGGCCGAGCCCACGAAACGTCCCCGGCGGCAAGCCCGCATGAGCGGTCAAAAAAGTGATGATTAAGAGAACGGATAAACAGACGGCAACGCGAAGTGATTTTCGCCGTAACACGGCAGCCTCCTCATGCCTCTCCGACCTGCGCCCACGCGGAATTCTAGGGGTCGCCCATGTGTCCACCCAAAAAGGCAGGAAACCTATCGGCACGCTCAACGGGGAATGGCGCCCCACCCTAAGGCGCGCACGAGGAGCAAGGTTTCATACATGGAGATCAATCTGACCAGGACCCACGAGGAATCGCGCGATGTCACCGCCGAAGGCAATCCCGACCTCAAGCCTCAGGCCCCAAACCTACAGCCCAAAGCCGATCGCCTCCAGCCTCGCGCTTCAGGCCGTTTTCACCAAAAACCGCCCGATTGGCGACTTGCCCCAACACGTGCCCGCCAAACCATTTGCAATCGTCCGAAACGAAGTGACTCACCTTATGTCACCTTCCGTTCGAGCGATTTGGAAGGCGATTTGCGGCCCTATCGCTGAGGATAGAAGTGATAAAGCATGAGATAAACAATCACGCCGGTCACCGAGACGTACAGCCAGATCGGGTAGCCCCAGCGAACGATCTTTTTGTGCCGGTCAATCTGATTTTTCAGTGCCCGATAGATCGCCAGACCGACGAAGACCGGCACCGTTGCCGCGAGCACGACGTGAGAAATGAGAATCGAAAAATACACCACCCTCACGGCCCCTTCGCCGGTGAATTTGATGTGGCCCGCGAAGTAGTGATAGATGAGATACGACACGAGAAAAGCCGCCGAGACCGCCGTCGCGCCAAGCATGCACGCCTTGTGCGCGGCGATCTTCTTCCGGCGGATCATAAGATAGCCGGCCACGATAAGAATCGTGCCCGTCGAATTCAGCGCCGCGTTGAGGTGCGGCAGGTCGTTGACCGTCACGCTAGTCATCCCCCCGGCGAATGCGGCGGATGTCGGAAAGCAGCTTGCTCCGCGCCTCGGCGGGGAAACCGCCCTCGGTACCTGCCGTCTGCGGATCGATCTCCTCCGACTCGGTCATGGCGCTGTAGTACCCGCGGATGCGGCCTTCCTGATCCACCAGAACGAAACGGGTGGAATGGATGATCTGGTCGTCGCCCTGCTCCGGGTCCTGCACGGCGATCTTGAAGCCCTTGATGGCCAGGTCGCGGATGACGCGCTTCTCGCCGGTGAGAAAGAGCCATCGGCCGACCTCGGCCCCGAGGGCGTCGGCGTATTCCGTCAGTCGCGCCGGCGTGTCGTTTTCCGGATCGACCGAGACGCTGACGCAGACGACGTCGTCCATCCGCTCCTTCTTGAGCAGGTCCTGGAACTGCTTCATGCGCATCGACATCACCGGACAGGGCCCGGCGCAGTGGGTGAAGATGAAGTCGGCCACCCACACGCGCCCGCGAAGATCGTCAAGACTGATCGGCTTGCCGCTTCGCTCGGTCAGCGTGAAGTCGGGCAACGTATTGAGGACGGGAATCGGCTCGCGCTGCTCGGCGGCGATCTTGTGCAGCTTGTCGCGATCGGTCTGGAGAAACTTGAGAAGCGAAAGCCCCCCCACCGAGAGCAGCGAGAGCACCATGAGAATCCAAAAGGTCGCGCCGGGCGCATTGTGCCGCGCATCCGCGACGGCATCGTCAGGTTTGTCGACTGTGGACTCAGTGTTCACTGGAGGGCCTTTGCTGATTCCCTGGTGACCGATGAAATCGCCAGGGCGAATGTAAACGCGGCGAAGCCGGCCGATACAGCCAGCGACATCATGAAAGACGAGCCGGACGAAACGACCGGGCTCTCATGATGGTAATACAGGCAATGGCGAATCAGGTCCACCGCATAGGTCATCGGATTGCAAGTGATGATCGCCCGCAGCCAGCCCGCCGAGCCTGCCGGCGGAAAAAACGCTCCCGAAAGGATCAACATGGGCAGAAGGACGAGGTTCATAATGGCATGGAAACCCTGGGTCGATTCCATGCGCCATGCTATCCAGAAGCCGAGACTCGTAACGGCGAAAGCGATGAGCACCATCGCGGCGGTCGTGGCGGCGAAAGAGGCGATCGTCAGCTCGATGCCCGCCGTCGGCGCGAGGAGAAGGAAAACGACCGCCTGCCCCACGGCGAGCGTCGTGGCCCCCATGACTTTGCCGAGGGCGATCGCCGAGCGCGACACGGGAGCCACCAGCACGCCCTGGAGGAAGCCCTCCTTGCGATCGTCGATGAGGGAGATCATCGAGAAGATGGCGGTGAAGAGGAGGATGGCGGCGATGGCCCCGCCGAAGGAGAACTCGAGATAGTCAACATTCGCCGCGGCATCCGGCGCGCGAAGCGACTGGCGCAGGCCGGCGCCCATCAGCAGCCAGAAGATCACCGGCGTGCCCAATGCCCCGATGATCCGGCTGCGCTGCCGGAGAAAGCGAATCATTTCGCGACGCCAAAGCGTCTGGCACGGGGCCCAGAGTCCGACCGGTCTCGGCGCGTTGAATGAACTCATGCGGCGCCTCCGGTGTGATCGTCGGTGCGAGTCTCAAAACGGTGGCCCGTCTCGTGCATGAAGACGTCTTCCAGCGTCGGCTTGCTGAGGGTGATGGCCGTGACCCTCTCGGAGTATCGCTCCATGAGACGCATGACCAATGCCGGGCCGCCGGTCGTCTCGATTCTGATCGCGCCGTTCACCACGCGCGGGGCCACGTTGAAGTCCCGCTTCATGTCCGTGGCAAGCTCGGCGGAGTTGTCGCACTCGATCGTGACACACTCGCCGCCCACGCGGGCCTTCAGCTCGGTCGGCGTGCCGACCGCAACGAGGGAACCGCGATCGAGAATCGCCAGGCGGTCGCACCTGTCCGCCTCATCCATGAAATGCGTGGTGATGACGATGCTGACCTTGCTCTCGCGTCGCAGGTCCTGAAGCTGGTTCCACAACTCGCGCCGCGCGCCGGGGTCCAGGCCGGTACTCGGCTCATCGAGAATGAGCAGGTCCGGCTTGTGCAAAATGCCCTTGGCGATTTCGACGCGCCGCTTCATGCCGCCGGAGAGCGTCTTGACGAGATCACCGGCGCGATCCGAAAGGCCGACACGGGCGAGCACGTCACCGACTCGATCATTGAGCTCCCGCCCGGACAGCCCATAGAGGCGGCCGGCGTGGGAGAGGTTCTCCCGGCATGTCAGGTAGATATCGAGACTGGGTGACTGAAAGACGACGCCGATGTGGCGGCGGGCCTCGGCGCGATCCGTGATAACGTCGCGTCCGCAGATACTCGCCGTTCCCGCGGACGGCGCGAGCAACGTCGTGAGGATGCGAAACAGGGTTGTCTTGCCGCCGCCGTTGGGGCCGAGCAGACCGAAGCACTCGCCGGCGCCAACATCGAAGCTCACGGCGTTTAGCGCAGTACGATCTCCATAGCGATGAGTCAGTTCGGCGACTTGGACAACGTCGGTCACGGCTTATCCGCTCAGTCGATCGATCAGGAGGAGCGACAGCAGTGCGGGGAGATAAATGACGGATGCGAGCAGCATGGCGCGTGCCGTCCCCCGGCTGAGGCCGCGAAACATCGCAATCGCCACGGCCAGAAGTCCCAGGCCGAGAACAACGGCGCCGGTGATGTAGGTGACGCTGGTCGGGCCGACGAGGATCGGCGAGAGGCTGGCGCAGATCAAGATGAGCGTGTAGATGACGGCCTGAATGCGGGTCGAGCGGCCGGTGGGATCGACGACGGAAAGCATCTTGTAACCGCCGAGGCGATAGTCCTCGCGGTACATCCACGCGATGGCATAAAAGTGCGGCAACTGCCAGAAGAAAAGGATCGCGAAGAGAACCCAGGCATCGGCGCCGAGCGTGCCCGCCGCGGCGGCATAGCCGATGAGCGGCGGGAGCGCCCCGGGGACTGCGCCCACGAGGGTGTTATGAACGGTGCGCCGTTTGAGCGGCGTATATGCGAACAGGTACAGGACGATCGTCGCCACGGCCAGAACAGTGGCCAGAACGGTAGTCGTCAGCGAAAGAATGACGACGCCGATGAGGCCCGACGCGGTCCCGAGGATCAGGGCTTCATTCGGCGAGACGCGTCCGGCGGCAATGGGACGATCCATGGTCCGCGGCATCAGGCGATCGAACTCGCGCTCCATGAGCTGGTTCAGCGTGTTCGCGGCGGCCGCGACAAAAAAAACGCCGACCAGCGTGGCAACCACCGAGGAGATCGCAGCCCCCTGCGGCGCGCCGAGGCCGAAGCCGATCGCGGTCACCACGAGGACGAGCGATGAGATGCGAATCTTCGCCAGTTCGGCGACATCGGCTAATCGTGGGCGAGCGCCGGCGCGTGGCCGTTCGGCGGTAACGACGCCGGATGCCGATGGACCCGCATCAAGCTGTTTCATGGGACGATTCATGAGGCGGCCCCCAGTGCCGCGGCGACGGGCATTGACTCACGGCGCACGAGCCCGACGTGTCGATAGGCCTGCAAAGTCATGAACCAGGCGGTCGCAAGGGTCGCAGCGCCAACGGCGACATGCAGCGTCGCAGCGATGGCGAGCTTACCTGACAGAACGGTCCATGCGCCGAGGACAAATTGAACCACTACGAGCAGGAGAATCAGGATGGCCGGCCGACGAAGCGGCGGCAGTGCCGCATGACGGCGAATGACGCAGCCACAGGCGATCGCCGCCGCGAGGGCAACCGTAATTGCACAGACTCGGTGGGCCATGTGCCAGGCAATCTGCCGTGCCGTGACGGCCGGGATGGTGAGTTCAAAGCGGCGATAGTCGTTGTACCGCCCGACCGCCTCGTCGCTCATCGCCGGCACCCACTGGCCATAGGCCTTCGGGAAGTCGAGGACAGCCAGGCCGGAATCGGTGTGCCGCATGATCGCCCCGAGCATCAACTGGCCGAAGATGAGCAGGACAAGCATGAGCGCCATGGTCGGGGTCTGAACAACGCCGGAAGCCGCGAAGTCCGAATTGATCGGGCGATTCTGCTTCCACGACGGCGAGGTGAACACGGCGATGGAAACTGTGAGGCAGAGAAACGCCTGCGCCAGGCACGCGTGGCCCACGGAAATCGGCGTGGGCAGGAGGTACTTGACGGTGAGCCCGCCGATGACGCCCTGAGCGATGACCGTGAGCAGGGCGACGACACCGAGCTTCGCCAGCCAGCGGCGCTGCTCGCGAAGCCAGAGCCAGATGCACAGGCCGATGGTGAGCATTCCGACGGAGGAAGCGATGAGGCGATGGCCATGCTCGTAGAAGATGCCGCCGACCCACTTCGAAGGCGGGTAGGTGAACATGTTCTGGCCGTAAGTCGTGGGCCAGTCCGGCACGGAGAGCCCGCTACCGGTGCTGGTGACCATGCCCCCGGCAAAGATCAGGCACCAGGTCGAGGCGGCGACGAGAATGGCGTAACGATGCAGCCATTTCCCGACGGAACTCTGCCGGGCAGAGTCGCCGCGAATCTCGGTCGAATCGGTCGCAGACATTTGCCGGACATCATTCATGATCTGCGTCGGGTAAGGAATCGGGGCGGGCAGTTCCCTTGAGCCCGGATGCGCGGGTGAGGCGACGATGGCGAACGAACCAGGTGGCGACGATGGCGCCCATGCAAAGAATGACGCCGTAGGTGGTGATGACCATGACGATGACTCCGCCCTGGGCGCCTTTGACCAAATGGGAATCTGGATTGCCCTGACAGACGGAACACGCCGCGGCGTCGGACGCGAAGGTCGCCAGCGTCAGGACGAAAAGGAGAACCAGTGGGATTATGCGTCTCATTGGGTTGTCCCCTTTATACAAAGCTCAGGTGACGCAGCTTCCGCAGAAACCAGACGCCGTAAGCGCCGAGCACGATCGTTGCCGCGAAGGAGCCGAGGCCGAGATAGATCGACATTCGCCGGCCGGTCGCCTGAAAATCGCGGATGCCCCAGACTCCCAGGCCTATCAGGAAGATCAGGCAGACGGCGATGAAAAAAACGTGAAACCCCTTGAGCGACATTCTACATCCCCACCGACTCGTGAACCGTGATGACCGGAACCAGCAGCAGCACGAGGAAGAAAAAGGCGCACAAGATGAGAATCCAATAGATCATTCCGCGTTCGGAGATCAGGTGCATGAAGTAACAGGCGACCAGCGAACCCTTGACGGAGGCGACCAAGAGGGCCACGGCCACGGCGGCGCCGATGCTCAGATGCAGATAGAACACACCGACCGTCACGCCGGTGAGCACCAGCAGCGAAGAAAAGACCATCACATAGGTCTTGACGTGCTTCTGAACTTCCTCCACCGACATCTCATGATGACTCATCGCAAGACTCCTAGAGCAGATAGAGGACCGGGAAGAGGAAGATCCACACCAGGTCGACAAAGTGCCAGTAGAGGCCGGTACACTCGATTCGATTCGCGTATTTGTCCGGATTGGTTCGAGAGAACCTGGCCCCGGTGAGCATGAAGTAAAGGATCACGACCATGCCGCCCACGATATGCAATCCGTGGAGCCCGGTAAGGGTGAAGTAGGTGGCCAGGAAGGTGCTGTGCCGCGGGCCGAAGTTGGAGACGCGTTTGATCTTGTCGCCTTCGATGCGCAAGGCGGAGGCGTGGTCATGGTCGCCGCCGTGGGCATCGGGGATGATGGAGACGAACTCGGGCGTGACAAATGCGCCGGTCTTGGGATCGACTTCGAGATGCGGGCTTTTGTCGTCGAAATGCCCGCGGACGGTGGTGACTTCCTCGCCGTTGACCGACATCGGAGCATTGAGCCAGACCTGGAAGTGATGGAACTTCTCGGAATACTCGAAGTATTTCACGACGAGGAAGGTTCCGGCGAGGAGGAAAGTCAAGGTGAGATAGAGCTGTGCCGCGCCGATCTTCTTCATCTTCAACTGCGCCCAGGCCATGACCATCGTCACGCTGGAGGTGATGAGGAAGATGGTGTTTAAGGTGGCGAGCGGCACGTTGAGGATTTCAGCGCCATGCTTGGGCCACATGCCGTCCTCGGCACCGATGCGTAGGAGCACGTAAGTCGAGAAGAGGGCGCCGAAGAGCATGACTTCGGAGGCGAGAAAGAGCCAAATGCCGAACTTGCCGTTGTACATCCCTGTTACGGGATGCGGCTCCATGTCGTGGGGAATCACAGTTGCGGCTGACAAATCTGGTGCCTCCTAGGCGATGTGTTGCGGACAGAAGTCTGTCTTCTTGCCCGGAACGCTGTATTCGTACGGCCCGCAGTAAACCACGGGGACCTTGTCAAAGTTGCCATGCGGGGGCGGGCTCGGGGCTGCCCACTCAAGCGTCGTGGCCTCCCACGGATTCGCGCCGACCTTCTTACCGCCCCAGATGCTCCAGAAAAAGTTGATGATGAAGGGCAACTGGGCAACGGCGAGCATCCAGGCGCTCCAGGAGACCATGACGGAGAGGCCCTGGGCACTGGCGCCGTGAAGCTGCTCGGACTGGTCGTACTGACGGCGGAGAATGCCGGCCATGCCCTGGAAGAGCATGGGCATGAAGACGCCGTTGATGAAGATGAAGGAGAAGAACCAGTGAATCTTCCCGAGCATTTCATTCATCATGCGGCCGGTGACTTTGGGGTACCAGTAGTACACGCCGGCGAAGACGGCGAAGATCGTTCCCGGGGCGACCACGTAGTGGAAGTGGCCAATGACGTAGTAGGTGTCGTGCAGGTGGATGTCCGACGCGGTGAGGCCCAGGGGCAGGCCGGTCAGACCGCCGATGGCGAACATCGGGAGAAACGAGAGGGCAAAGAGCATTGGCACATTGAAACGAATCGATGCGCCGTAGAGGCTGATGATGAGGCAGGTCAGGATGATGACCGACGGGACGGAGATGATCATCGTTGTCGCCTGGAAGAAGGTCGACAATGTCGTGCCCATGCCGGTCATGAACATGTGGTGGGCCCAGACGATGAAGGACATGAAGCCGAGGAAGACGGCTGAATAGACGAGCGACTTGTATCCCCAGAGGGGCTTGCGGGTGTTGTTGGCGATGATCTCGGCGACGATACCCATGGCCGGGAGGATGAGGACGTAAACTTCGGGGTGGGCCAGGAACCAGAACAGATGCTGCCAGAGCAGCGGGCTTCCGCCGCCGGCGTATTGCATCTGCTGGACGCCGCTGACGACGAGACCGGAGGGCATGAAGAAGCTGGTGCCTGCGAGGCGATCCATCAACTGAAGGACGCCGGCGGCCTCCAACGGCGGAAACGCGAGGAGGAGCAGGAACGAGGTGACGAACTGGGCCCAGACGAAGAAGGGCAGCCGGAAGAAGCCGAGGCCTTTTGCCCGAAGCTGAACGGTCGTCACGATAAAGTTCACCGAGCCGAGCAGTGACGACGTGATCAGTAGCACCATGCCCCACAACCACATGGTCTGGCCCGTTGTGGCAATGACCGAGAGCGGTGGATACGACGTCCAGCCAGACGCGGCCGCACCGCCAGGCAAAAAGAAGCTGGCGAGCATGACGATGCCGCCGGGCAGATAGACCCAGTAGCTCATCATGTTGAGCCGGGGAAAGGCCATGTCCGGTGCGCCGATCTGCAGCGGGAGGACGTAGTTACCGAACCCACCGACACCAAGCGGAACGATGGCCAGAAACACCATGATGGTGCCGTGCATCGCTCCCAGGGCGTTATAGCCGTCGCCGACGAGGACGCCGTCAGCGGCAAGGGCCGCGCCGAGGTACTTTCCGATGAAGGGTACGGGCTGGCCCGGATAGGCGAGCTGCCAGCGCATGATCATCATCAGGGAGAAGCCGAAGAAAAGGAACAACAGGGCCGTGACGGTGTATTGAACGCCGATGACCTTGTGGTCCACCGAGAAGATGTACTTCCGCCAGAATGGCAGCTCTTCGTGGTGGCCGTGGTCACTGTGATGATCGTGCGAACTCATGCGTGATCGTCCCTGCTAGTGGATTCTCTTGAAAACTTAGTATCGGGAACCAGCGTGCACGCCTCGTAAGCGGTTGGCTCACCTCGGCGACGCCGCAGACCTTTTTAGAAATCTGCCTCGAACTCTACCTTCTTGGACTTTTCTTCGACCCAGGCGTTGTATCCGGCCTCGTCATGTGTGTACATCTGAGCCTTCATCTTGAAGTGGCTGTTTCCGCAAAGCTGGGCACAGACGACTTCCAGCGGATTACGCGGTTGCATGGTGAGTTCGTCAATACCGGCCTTGGCCAGCTTGGCGAGCTTCTCGTTACCGGCCTTGAACTCCGCGCCGAGATCCTCGCCTTTGGCCAGGAGAACCTCTCCGCCGGAAGACTTGTGATCTTCAGCGGCGACGTGGTGCCTGAGGCGATACCAGGAGGCCTTCGAGGTTACAAACTTCTGCGTCATCGCCTCTTTGACCTTGTCGGTCGTCGCTTCGGGCCGGACGGTGAACCAGATGGGAATCTCCATTCCCGGAATGGCATCCTGCTTGACGCGCATGGTTGGTATGTCGAAGGAGTGGATCACGTCTTTCGTGGTCAGGCGAACGTAGATCGGCCTGGCCACGGGGATGTGGAACTCATTGACGGTGACGAAATCGTCGGCGCCGGCGGGATCGAGCGACTCATCATCGAGACCGACGACACCAAGGGGATTACTGGCGGAAATGCGGCTGTTCTCCGTCTTTCCGAATTTGCCGTCCTTGCCGGGGTAGTGGAAGTCCCACTGGAACTGCTCGGCGACGACGCGCACCTCCAACCGCTCATCCTGCTTGGGCGGGTCGTTTTTGTACTTGGCCCAGACCGGCATGGAGAGGCCGACCAGGAGAAACGCCTCAAACATCGCGATGCCGATCTCGGCGTACTTTGAGACCTTGCCCTTGACCGGCTCATAGCGGGCGGAATGGCCCGAGCGCCCGCGAAACTTGAGCAGGCAATGGATGAAGAAGATACCCCAACCGATGAAGAGCACGGCCATAAAGACGTGGAGTACATCGATCAATTGGTCGATGGCGGCGCCGTGCTCGGAGAGCTGCGGCGGGTACCATCGCCCGTAGTGCATCTGGGCCAGCATACGTGGTCGCCTCTTAAGTGGACGTCGAGCCCCCGTGGGACTCGACGCCGCAAGTTCATCATGGGAATCGTCAGTTACTTTTTTTCGTCACCATCCGTGGCGGCAGAGAGGATCACCTCGCGCGAATTGGGAGGCGTCGCATCGGCCTTGGCGCCGAACTTGAACTCGATCTCTTTCGTCTCGCCGTCCTTGATGCTGACCTTCTGGGTGACTTCGCCGAAAGTCTCGTGCCAGGCGGCGAGTTCATAATCACCGGCGGGGAGTTCCTTGATTTCGAAGGCGCCGCGCTTGGACTTGTCGCCGCCGTCGTTCTCATGGGACATGGTGACCGCGAAGAAGGGGTGGCTTAGCACGCCGCAGTAGGTGGACATCCAGGCGTGGACGTCGCACTTGATCTTGACCATGATCTCTTCCTTGTTGAAGGTGTCCTTGCCCTTCATCTCCTTGACCATGTCCTTGTTCGGCTGAGCGAAGTTGAATGACGGATTCTTCTTGGCCAGCGAGTGGATGTTGTGATTGGTCGGGTCGCTGTTCTTGATGTTGAGCTGCTGGCCGGCCACCATGCCGAAGACGTGCGGATGGTACATGCAGCCTTCCTGGTCGATCACGGCCGGCGTTGCGGGCGGATCATACTTGTCCTTGATGCCGCTCTTGACGTAGACAAAAACGTAAGGAATTGTGTTTCCGTCATTGCCGTAAACAATCGTGCCCTGGTCCGGCTGAGGCTTACCATGAGCCTGGACGCAGTGGTTATCGCCGGTGATCGGCAGGGCCTTCGGCTTGGGGGCCGCGCCGTCGAACACGGCCTTCCCCTTGATGACGGCCGTTCCCTTCGCGCCATCGGCGAAAGCCGGTGTCGCGACGAGCGCAAACACAAAAGCCACAATCAAACCTGTCAGCAAACTCTTCTTCAACATGACCATTTCTCCTTGGGCGGTTAACCAGCCCGTTTATATGAATCTTGGCGCGGCCCATTCTCTCCGAGACGGCCTACCTTGCAACGATTCCCTGTAACAAACCAACCCGGCGAAGCATTTCCGCGATAGGGAAAGCCATTTCCGCGGAGAAAAATACCCCGCAGAGGCCGGGATTAACCGTCAAAATCGAACTCCGGCTCCTTCTCTTCTTTCTTCTCGCTATCGCCGCCGTCGAAGTCGAAATCGGCCTCTTCAGCAGGCTGCTGGGTTGCCGGCGGTGTCAAACCGCCCGGCTGAATGGCGGTATAGCGGCGTTCGCCAAGATTGAAGAGGAAATCAACCAGCAGGTCCGCCTGCTTTTCAAGCGTATCGCCGTACCTGGCCTCGCCTTCCTTCTGAGCATCTGCCCCCAGCTGAGCGTGATAGGTCGTTCCCGGGAAAATCTGCGGCATGTTCGCACCGGGTTGGATGGCCTGGGGGTCTTCGAGCCATTTGACGACCCACTCGTGCCGGAGGCGTTTGTAGGTGAGGGCGAAGTTGGGCGCCTTGATGTCGGTGGTCGTGCCGGGGGCGGCGGGATCACCGGCGACGTGGCAGGCGAGGCACTTCAGATCGTAGAAGAACTCTTCGCCGCGTTCGAATTGCTTGTCGTCGGTCATGTGCGATTCGGCGTCGGTGTAGGGGAACTCCACGTTGAACAGACCGCTGAGGAACTTTGAGCGCTGGATGATTTTGTCGTAGGTCATGCCGATCGCCTCGGCGACGGCCGCTGGCTCAGTCTCAGTTGTATTGAGATCGAACGGGCGAATCTGCTCCTTGTTCACGGCGTAGCGACTGAGTGTTTGTGCCTGCCGGGCAAACTTGTCCTGGAGGAACCAGGAATCGCTGCCGGGGGCGTTGTCAGCCGGCGCGTGAACTTCCTTCATGTACTTGACGATGGCGGCCGTCTCGGAAGCGAGCATGTGTGACTCATCCTGAGCCAGGCCGGCAAAGTACTCGACGAGGGTCGTTGCCTGCTCCTTTGTCAGGTAGAAGCTGGGCATGCGCACGTTGAGCCAGGGGCGGAGCATTTCCACGTTGTTCAGGAAATTGAAGAGCCAGTCGAATTGAATCTTCGCGCCTTCGCCCCAGAGCAGCGGCGGGCGGAATCGCGGGCCGAAGGGATAACTATCGGCCACGCTGGTGTCGCGCGTGTAATACTGATGGATATTGGCCTCGTCGCCCTCGATCGTGTGGCAGCCAATGCAGTTGAGCTCCCGCGCCAGGGCACGGCCGGCGGCGATTTTCCCGGCGGGGGAATTGTCGTAGTCGATCTGCACCGACTTGTGGACGTTGGCATCGCGCATGCTCAGCAGGTAAGTGGTGATGGCACGGGCCTGCTCCTCGGAGAGGAAGAAGTTGGGCATCTTCAACTTCTCATAGGGCTTCTTGACCTTTTCGCGATCCCAGATTCGCGGGTTGCGCATCTTGTGCCATGCGAACGAGGCATGGTTGTAGTGGACCTCGGCAGGTGCATTGCCGCCGGCGTCGCGGATCAGATGCGCATATTCGGGGTCGTCGATATAGAGCTTGCCGAAGATCGCCGGATTAGCTTCCACTTCGTGCTCGAAGGGCGGAGAGTAAAAGGCGAAATCGAGCTGGCTCATGAACTTCTGGGCCCAGAGGCTCACATCCGTGCCGGGCCGCGTCGCATCCTCGAAGCCGGCGATGGAGTGGCAAGCGTAGCAGCCGTAGTGGCTGACCATCTTCATACCGAGGAAAAGCTTCTGGCGATCTTCCAAGCTGCCGGAGCGGGAGGCGATCAATTCGGCGACGCGCTGCTTGCCTTCATCGCCGTCGCCGAAGGAGCGATAGGTCTGAGACACGATCGAGGCTGTCAGGCGGCCGTAGGGATCGGCGTCGGCGCCCTTTTCGTCATTCAGAATCTTTTCGGAAACGCTGGCCGTGTTCTGTCCGCCGAGCAGATCGAGAATCAGCGACTGAGTGAGTTCGACCTGCTTTTTGCCGGATGGAATCGGGGTGCGGTCAAATTCGTCGTTGCGCAAGCTCAGCAGATAGGCGGTGACGTCCAGAATGTCCTGGTCGTTTTTCTTGCGCTGCGTTTCGGCGTCGTCCAGTTGGTAGTAGTTATCGCGGAACATGCGCGGCATGCGGGTGTAGGATGAGTAATGTCTCGGTTCGCGGAGCCAGTTATACAGCCAGCGGTGGGCACCGGCCGACTGCTCGGCATTGTTCGGGTCGTCGATCAGCTTGGTGCCGATGCCGGACAGTTCCGGTGCGACTCGCGTAAACGCCGGAGGAACGTACTGCTTCTTCGGATCGGGGTCGCGGCCTTCGCGATCGGCCAGGACCTCCTCGTCCCGCGCGGCGAGCAGGGCCGACTGACGTCGCTCCGGTGTGAACTGGTGCGTCGCGTAGCGGGCGCGGTCGGTCTTGGACATCGCGTCGTAACGCGCCTTGGCGTCTTCCTCGCTGAGCCCCTCGCTCATGACAAGGTGTTTGGTGATCCATGATTCGCCGAACGACTTCCCGTCGCTCGACTGCGGATCCTTGGCATCGAGATTGGCGTGGCAGGCCAGGCACCCGATTGAGGTGAACAACTGCTCGCCCCGCGCCCGATTGCCCTCCATGCCTTCGGGGGTCGGAATCATGTCCAGCGGCTTGGAGAACGTCCGCAGGTAATGAACGATCGCCTGAATCTCCGTCTCGGTTCGAAGGACGGGGTCCGGGTCGAACTCGTTCGCGCTGTATGAAAGGTTGTTCTCCTGGTGGAAAAAGTGCGGCATCCAGGTCGATGGACGGAAATTACCGGGGTATTCCACCCAGCGCTCCATGAAGCCCTGACTTAATTTCTCGGCCACGTGTGAAAGATCGGTGCCGACTCGGCGCGAATCGGACAGGCCGTCGACGTTATGACAGTTGATGCAGCCGACCGTGGTAAAGAGATCGCGCCCTTCGACAATGTTGCGAGCCGGCTCGAGTGGAATCGTCTTGTCGCGCTCGAGGTCGTAAATCTGCTGATGGCACTTCTTGCAACTCGCCGAGGTAAACTGCGGAGGAAGCATCGGGCGCTCCCAGAATTCCTCCACAAGATGGAACGTGGCCAGCGGCACTCCGAGTTCGGTGGTGTAATACTTCTTTTCCCATGCCTCTTTCTCGGCCTTGTTCTTGGGCGTGTGGGCGGCAAGGATGAAGTCGGTATCCTGTCCCGCGCCCTCGTGGCAGACGGTGCAGCCGATCTTGGTCATGGAGTGCGGTGAATCCGCGGAGACATACAGATCGAGCCGCGGATGTGCACGAATCTCCTCGCTGAAGTCGATTCTGGGCCTGCCCTGGCTCACCAGATAGGTGTTCATCGCCGCGGTGATGGACGCGGCGTAGGTCTGGCGCTGCGCCTCGCTCATGTCTTTCCAGGCGATGCGCTGGTCAGGATTGGCCGTCGAGACAGGCGGCTTACCCCACAGAATGCCCTGTGCCGCGCCCATGATCGCATCCATGACTTTGCTACGGGTCAGGTCACCGGGCTGGGCAAGTAACTTCCTGATGTCGTCGCCGGGCAATGCGGGGCGTTCGATTTCATTGAGGAACGAATTCGCCGCGCCGATCAGGGCGCTGATGAACTTCGCCCGCTCATCGTCGCTCATCTCGGGGACGTCTTTGTTGATGAATTCCTTCTCGTTGGCCGCCTCGCCGAGGGCGATGAGCAAATCCTGGGCGAATGATTCGTTGGAAACTTTCAGCGAGGTCTGGACGGCGGGATTATCGAGGGCCGCGGTCGTGCGCCGGACGAAGGCCTCGACCGTCAAGGTCGAATCGTCGATTCCGACGTGACAGGTCACACAGCGATCGGTCACGTACGAATCCACAAAGTTGTAATCGAACCGGATCGGCTTCATGAAGACCTGTCGGACTTCCTCGCGACCGGGCGTACCCCCGGGGGCCAGATAGTCGAGCAGCGGAATGTTGAATGCGAAACGCTCCAGGCCCGGACCATACATCTCATCAAAACGCTCGGCGTCTTTGAGGCCTTTCTCAAATGAAGCCAGGGCTTTTTGCGCCTCGGACTTCTGGGCGTAGAGTTGTTTGACGTCCTGCTTGATCGAGCGGAGCTCGTCCTCGAGCTTTTCCTTCTTCGCCTTCAAATTGGTGAGAATCTCGCCGGCCTCATCGTTTGCCTTCTTGATGGCGATCGACCGCGGATCATCCTCTCCATGCAGCGCCCGAGCCTCTTCGTAATCGAAGAGTCGAACCTGCATCTCGGCGTTGCGGTTTCCGAAGGTGAGGGCGACGCCCTGAAGCTCACCGGCCAGTGTCTCCTGGCGCGTCAGGAGTTCCTTCTCCAGGGCCTTCTTTTCATCCGTCGCCAGTTCCTTCTCGGCGGCGTCAACGGCGGCGAGGAGCTTGGCGTATTTCTCTTTTTCGGCGGGGGTTTCGTACTTGAGCGCGTCCATGTGGGCCATGGCCGAGCGGACGTTGAAGAAGTTCCGCTGAAAGTGCCGCCAGGGCCGGTTGTAATCGTGCCAGATCATCCAGCCGGTGCTTACCAGGGCAAGCACGGCGGAAACGGCGAACCAGACGTTCACACGCTTGATGTTTCTCAGTGTTTCCGTAGGTACCGGCATATCATCCTGCTCTGCCGCGCCGCCGGCATCGCACCGGGGACGCAATCCCGACCCGTGGGCCGATTAGATATTGAAGAACCACTCGGTGATGGCCACGAAGTACTTCATGTTGAACAGCCACCTAAGAACCATCTTGATCGGCACGATGAACATCCAGCTCATCAGTAGCCAGAAGACGCAGAAACGAATAAAGCCGATCTGCGCGTAAATCTTTTTGAACACGGTTTGCGCAAGCAGAACCGGCAGGACGAAGAAGTATCCGCCCAGCAGAACCAGGCCCGGCGCCTCGCGAATCAGGTAAGCGGGAAGCCCCAGAACGCCGCTCGTCGGCAGACCCGGCTTCCACCAGGACAAATTAAGCTGCTCGGGAATGACCACCCAGAAGACGTCGGACACGTTGATGTTGAGAAGCGCGGCCGGACGGTGGGCATCCCACGTTTCATAGGGGCCGAAAAGATTCCAGTTCGGGCCGCGGAGAAAGGTGCCCAGCACGATGAGGACACACCAGAGAATGATGAAGCCGAACATGAAGATGCTGATGACGAACGGACGCTCCTTGAGCGTGTAGTAACCGTTGCCGCGCGGGTTCTTGTCAATGTATGGAAGCGCGACCAGGCCGACGATGATCAGGCCGGGCAAGAGCACGCCCGCAATCCACGGATCGAAATAGACGAGCAGTTCCTGAAGGCCGAGGAAGTACCACGGTGCCTTGGACGGATTGGGAATATTCGTCGGGTTCGCCGGCGGTTCGAGCGGGGCCTTCAGGACGATGGCCCAGACAATGAGGAATACCGTGCAGAGGACCAAGGCGATCATCTCGGTATAGACGAGATCGGGCCAGACCAGAACCTTGTCGTCCGCCCCACTCTCGATGAGCGGTTCGCCGCGCTTCATCCGCTCGTCGTTCTGTGCCGCCTGCCGCATGCCCAGCCAGGTGCAGAAACCGGCGAGATAGATCATCATCGTGATCGGGACGTTGTCGGGCTTCTTAATGATCTTGGCGAAGTCTTCGTCCAGGCAGCTGATCGAATAGAACGCGGTGAAGGCGATCAGAAGCACGATCGCGAATTTCGGCTTGGTCCAGGTCTTGTAGGTGACCAGCCCGACGATCATGACGAGGCAGGACAGAGGCACGTAGTACTGCGGCGCACAGAGCGCATCGATAAAGCCCTTGATGCGATCGGTGATACTCGCGTGATCGGCGGATGCCAGAACCATTTCAAGCATTGATGAGTTTCCAGCCTGCCAGGGCGGCCATTTGCCCTGAATTCCTCGGCCCGGCGGTCGATGTGCCGTGGCCGTTTGCCTTGCTACCAATTGCCCCGATCAAATCCGGTCGCACGACCGCTTACAGCGGCCCCGAAATTCCACCGTCTTTTCTCACCCGCCAGAAGTGAACCGCGATCAACACGGACGCCGCCAGCGGAATGAAAATACAGTGAAGCACGTAAAATCGAAGAAGCGCCCCCGGACCGACAACGGTGCCGCCCAGGAGCAGAAATCTCGCGTCTGACCCGCCGTGAATCAGCGGTACGCCGCCGATCTGAACCAGCGCAGCGCCCGGACCTTCGTGACCGGCAACCGGCGTGGCGCGGGCCATGTTGGAGCCGACCGTAATGGCCCAGATGGCCAGTTGATCCCATGGGAGCAGGTATCCGGTAAACGAAAGCAGGAGGGTGAGCACGAGCAGGATGACGCCGACTCCCCAGTTGAATTCTCTGGGCGGCTTGTAACTGCCCGTCAGAAATACGCGCAGCATGTGAAGCCAGATGGCGATCACCATCGCATGGGCCCCCCACCGGTGAATTTCGCGCAACAAGCCAAGCGTGACGTGAGCTCTGAGTCCCACGATGTCCGTGTAGGCATATTCGACGACCGGCCTGTAATAGAACATCAGCAGGACGCCGGTAATCGTCTCCGCGAGAAACAGGAAAAACGTCAGACCGCCCATGCACCAGGTGAAAGACAGCCGGATGCCGCTCTTGCGAACGGCGACCGGGTGCAGGTGCAGGAAGACGTTACTGAGGACGGCCATTGCCCGGGTGCGTCGGTCCTTAGGCACGCCGTGCCGGAAGATCGAGCCCCAGACCTGACTTTCCCTGAAATAGTCTCCGACTGAGTTGAAAAAGCTCATCTATGACATCCACCCTGCGCCGGCGCGTATCGACATGCGCCGAGAGATTCTTATTGACTCAAACAGGAATCGAAGCATCGGGGTCGTTCCACACTGTCGTATCGTTCGGTCCCATCGCCAGAAACTTCCTTGAACGATCAACGATCACCTGATCGCCGTCAAGGTATATCTTGAACCGCTCGAGCGGCCGCGGCGCGGGACCTTCGAAGTTGGTCCCGTCCTGCTTGAATCCGCTACCGTGACACGGGCACTTGAATTTTCGATCGTTCGGCAGCCACGACGGAATGCAACCCAGGTGGGTGCAGATGATCGACACGGCCACCAGTCGCTCTTCCTCGCGGACCAGCCAGAAGCCGCTGGGCTTGACCGGCTTGAAGTCTTCGTTCACCTCACCGGGGGCCAGCGCCGCGTAAGCGCTCAATGATCCGCAGCGAACCTTCGGGTCCGGCTGCTCCAGCACATTGGGCGCCATGAACCGGTTGAGGGCTGCAAGCGGCGCAACGCCGAAACCCAGGGCGAGTGCCGCCCAGCTTGCACCGAGGAGCAGATCGCGGCGCGTCGGCTCTTCGGTTGATGTCTTGGTTTTTTCGAGGACGCGTTGAAACCGGCCGTCCGGCGGCAACTGGTCGGGTGAGAGCTTCGCCGCATTGCGAATTCCCTCGGGCATGTCCTTGACGCCCCGATCGATCACCGCATGACCGCCGCGAACCGTGGTCGCGGCGAGCAGGGCCTGAATCGCCGGGTCCATGACCTTCGGCTTGGGCGGTGCGGCGGGCTTGGCCGGAGCTGCCTTGCCGGCTCCCTTGTCGGCCGCCGGCGCGTGAGCTTCTTTCGAAGCGGAAGCGGCAGCGGGCTTCGGTGCGCCGCCGCCGAGCTTGGCAGCCTCCTCCTCGCTCACTTCAATCGAGGCGACGTCAAACTTGATGACGTCGACGGGGCATTCGGCCGAGGCTTCTTTGATAATGCCGGTGCGCGGCTTGGTGAACTCTGCGTCGAGGGCGGCCGGGCGAATGATGCACGTCTCGTTGTCGTGCTGCACCTCGAACACATCCGGTGCGGTTGTCTCGCACGCATCGCAGACGATGCAACCCGGCGCGATCCATACTTTGGTTACGACTTCGATCGTCGGCATCTCAACAGTCCTCCCCAACCCCGGACGGGTTCGGGCCTACCCGCTGCTCCACAGCATGCATCGACGAATCCGCCGGTGCGACTTTCGGATGACTCGATTGACTCGCCGATCGGGCGGCATCGCGCACAAAGGTCGAACGGTCTGATTCCAGCGCGGCGACGGCCTTGCCCAACTCGGGATCCGAAAGGCGGACGGACGCGGCGATGGCGGATTGAAGATTGCGCTCCACTTCAGCGGGCGCATACTTGCGGGTCACCTGAACCCCGTTCTCCATGTACTGAAGTTCAATGCCTTCCCAATACGACCGGTCAAGCATGTTCAGAAGCACCAGCTTACCCGAAGAACTTTCGAGATGCGCCAGCGCCATCGCGGCATTCCATTGCACTTCACGATCATCGCTCAGCCGATCGGCGAGCAATCGGATCGTCACGGCATCGCCCGGTCGCGCCAACACCGAAAGCGCCCCGCAGGCGACGATGCGCACGGCAGGGTTTGGATCACTCAAGAGCGCAGCGATCTCAGGCACCGCGGAACCGGCGCCGGGCGTGTCCTGCAACATCGCCAATGACTGCACAGCCGTTCGACGTGTCGCCCAGTTTGGATCTTTCAGGAGTTTTGAAAGTGGCTCGACGGCCTTTTGCGATTGAAGTCGGGCAAGGGCCATCATGATGAAATACTGCTGAGCCGAGGCGGGCTCATCGGTATCGCGGCCGGCCGGGAACTTATTGAGGATCGCGATGAGCCGATCCGCCGTCGGATCGATCTCGTCCGGTCGGAGAAAATCGTCCCTCTTTTCGAGACGGCGAGCCAACTCCTGAGCGGCCTGCCAAGACTCCTTGGCGGCCGGGAGAAGCATCGTCCCGAGCGTCTTTTCGCCGGGATCGGCTTCCAATCGAGCAATCAGGTCGGAGAGGGTTTCCTGTTTGTCCGTCGTCGTCGTCCCGAAGAGCACGACGACCACAGAAACCGCCAGCAATAATACGACGATGAGCGCCGGGACAATGAACAATCGCCCCATCAGACGCGGTGTCATGGGTTGCAGCGGATTGTCGTTCGCGTTGTTCGTCGATTCAGTCAAGCTGCTCTACCGCGCCTCGATCATTGCGTCTGGCGACTGATATTACCGGGCCACCCTAGAATCACAACCAAGACTTCGTGAATAAATTCACAAATAGTCTCAATAAAATAAGGCGGTCACAGTGCCCCGCCGGCAAGTCCAATTCTTTGCATTGCCGCTCCGAACCGGAGTTCAGAGCATGGTCCGATTCACAGGGAGATTATTGTTGGGTTTTCGCGCGTGTCAAGCGCAAATTCCAACCCGCCGCGAACCGAAATCAAGGGGTCACGGTAGGAAGTGAATTGGCGATTCGAAGCCGCTATCATCGAGTCCTTCCGGCGTGGCACGTCCCTTGGCGTTCCTGTTCCCGGAGATGACCTGGACGAGCCAGCCCTACCCGGGGGAACTCATCGTTTCAAAAGGCACGAAATGAACATCGATCTTTCTGGACCGGATATTTCACAGGCCGAAATCGACGCCGTCACAGACGTGCTGCGCTCCGGCAGGCTTTCGCTCGGTCCTGCCGTTCCGAGATTTGAAGAGGCCGTCGCAAGCTTTGTCGGCACCAAGCACGCCGTCGCGGTCTCCAGCGGCACCTGCGGCCTGCACCTGCTCGTTCGGGCGATCGGCCTGCAGCCCGGTGACGAGGCCATCACGACGCCCTTCTCATTCGTCGCGTCATCAAACTGCATCCTCTACGAAGGCGCGAAGCCGGTCTTCGTAGACATGGACCCGGAGACTTGGAACATCGATGCCACGGCCATTGAGGCAGCGATCACCCCGCGCACCAAGCTCCTGATTCCAGTCAATGTGTTTGGACAGCCCGCCGACTTCGATCGCATCAGCGCAATCGCGCGAAAGCACAAGCTTCGCGTGATAGAGGACTCCTGCGAATCGCTCGGCGCGAAGTACAAGGGCCGCATGTCCGGCAGCCTCGGCGACGCGGGCGTTTTCGGCTTCTATCCCAACAAGCAGATCACCACCGGCGAAGGCGGCATGATCGTCACCAACGACGCCGAGATCGCCCGACTCTGCCAGTCCATGCGTAATCAGGGCCGCGACACCGGCATGGGTTGGCTCTCGCACGAGCGGCTCGGCTACAACTATCGCCTCAGCGACGTGAACAGCGCCATCGGCGCCGTCCAGATGCAGCGGATCGGGGAGATACTCGGCAAGCGCAGCCGCGTGGCGGAATGGTATCGAACGCGGCTGGCCTCGGAAGACCGGCTCAGCTTCCAGAAGATTCAGCCGGACTGCTCGATGAGCTGGTTTGTGTTCGTCGTAAAGCTGGCCGACCGCTACAGCGAGGAAGACCGCGCCGCCATGATCGAAAAGCTGCGCGCACGCGGCATCGGTTGCAGCAATTATTTCGCTCCCATCCACCTCCAGGCGTTCTACAAGCGACAGTTCGGCTACAAGCCGGGTGACTTCCCGGTCTGCGAGCGCGTCGCTGCCCGGACGATCGCCTTGCCGTTCCATAATCATCTCAGCGAGTCGGACGTCGACAAGGTTTGCGAGACCGTGAAATCACTGCTCTGACCCCACGTGGTACGGACCGATATGGCGACGGGCAAAGAGGGCCGCCCCCAACTGGTCCGCGAACGTTGGCTGCAAACCAAATTCAATCGCAGACGCCCGATCAATTTCAGACATGATCTGGGATTGCTGTTGAGTTCGTACGCCCCTGCTGAATAGAGTTAGCTGGGTCGGGCAGCATTCAGCCCTATCCCGGGCGTTTCGTAGCGCCACAATAGGACGAGCCGCGGGCGCGGCATCGTTCGCTTCGATTCTTGGGGGGAGACAAGTCAAGATGAATCCTTTTCGCCTCGGGCGATTTTCTCGCACTGTTACATCCGCACTTTGCGTGGCGCTGGTGTTCAATCTCGTCGTCCTGACGCCCGGCTGCGGGACGCGGATCAACTGGCAGGGTCCCACGTCCGGCAGAGTGAGCATCCCGCTGACGCTCGACCACCCGATCTCAAAGGCTCTCAGCGGCACCGGCTTTGAAGGGGCGCAGTTGCTCGAAGCCGACATGGATGCCGGTGTCTTTCGACTTGTATACCCGGATGAGTCACGCACGATCACCGGCCGATTCATTCGAGTCGGCGATTCATGGGAGATGACGGAGTTCAGCTTCGGCACGTCCGCGGGCGCCGCACAGATGACGCTCGACGCTTCGTCTCGTCAGGTCACGATGATCGAGACGTCTCAGGGTGATATCTGGACGCCCATCAAGGTCAATGATGCGTCGTCCCGGGCCTTGCCGGGCGACCGCATCGAGAGCTACGTACATAGCAATTCAGAATTGATGCCGCCGGCCGACAGCAACGGGAAAGGCAATGCGTCGCTGCTCTTCGCCGCCCCGTTCTTCTTTTTCGTCATGTTTATCTGGTCACTTTGCGCGGTGAACGTCGCGTTGTGCCCGGGATTTTTTCCAATTTTTATGGTCATTGGCGCAATCCTCGGAGGCTTGCCGCCTCCGCCCGGCGGCGGACAGCCGTCTCCGCAGAACCAGGCGCCGGATGCGCGGGACGATGCATTTACAACCGCTCACAACACCGCGATCAACGCCAGTTTCCTGACAGACAACGGGGCCGGCGTCGATAGCGATCCGGACGGCGATCCTCTCACGGCCTCGCTTGTCACCAGCGCTGCAAACGGGACGCTCAGCCTTCAAGCGACCGGTCTATTCACCTATACGCCTAACACCGGCTTCGTCGGGACGGACACGTTTGTCTATCAATTGGCCGACGGTCAAGGTGGAACCGACACGGCAACGGTTACGATCACCGTCACTAATCAGCCGCCGGATGCTCGCGATGATGCGTTTTCGACGATTGTGGAAAGCCTGCTTGCCCGCAATTTGTTCGACGACAACGGCATGGGGATCGACAGCGATCCGGACGGCGATCCCATTACTGTGACTGCGGTGGACGGATCAGCGGCAAACCTCGGAACGGCCTACATGCTGGCCTCCGGCGCGATCCTCACGGTGATGCCCGATGGGTCGTTCACTTATGACACCGCGGTTCCGCTGAACATCGGGAAAGTGGAGAGTTTCCAGGATACTTTCACCTACACGATATCCGACGGGCTTGGCGGGACGGACACCGCGACCGTCGTGATCACGGTAAACGTCTTCCAGACCTGACCCCGGCGTCGGCGAATCGGTCGCTTGCCGTCCATCAAGCTTTCGGCGACGGCGCCGCGTCGCGCACGCGCACCATGACCAGCGTCAGGTCGTCGCCCGGCGCCACGAGTCCGCTGAACCGGCGCACGTCCCAGAGCATCTGTTTCGCGGCCATCTGTATCGGCACGTCCGCCGGCATCGCGCCGTGCAGGCGCAGCGACTGATGCAGCCGGATCCGCCCGAAGGCCTGTCCATCGTAATCCAGTGCCTCCAGCATGCCATCAGTGCAGGTCATCAGCACATCGCCGGGTTCCAGCATCACTTCGCCGCTCTCGTACTTCGCGTGTTCCATGATGCCAAGCGCCAGCCCGCCGATATCCAGCTCCTTGACCACGCCGTCCCTGAGCAGAAGCATGGGCTCATGCCCCGCGTTGCAGTACTTCATCCGCGTGCCGTCCGCCGACAACTCGGCGTAAAAGGCGGTGGCGAACTCATGGGGAAGCGTGTCATGCTCCAGCCGGTTGTTCACCGAGCTGATGATCTCCGTGATATCCGTCACCCGTCGGGCATGCGACCGCAGCGCCGAGCGCACGCTGGCCATCATCAGCGAAGCGGGAAATCCCTTGCCAACCACGTCGGAAATGACCAGGCCGATGTCGCCGTTGTCGAACCGGATGAAGTCGTAAAAGTCGCCGCCCAGTTCGCTGCTCGGCTCATAGATGCACCCGAATTCGTACGCCGGGGTAGACGGCGGACTCGCCGGGATCATGCGCCGCTGAACATCCGCCGCGAGCTTGATCTGCCGATCGACCCGCTCGGCCTGGGCCATGTCGCGGCGAAGTCGGGCATTGACGATCGCCGTCGCGACCTGCGAGGCAATGGCCTCCAGCAGCGACACTTCATATTCCGAGAACACATGCCGTCGTCCCGTGTACGCGCGCAACACGCCGAGTCGCTTGCCGCCGCTCGAGACGCCCGTCACCAACCCGCTGAAGAGCCCCTCCTCACGGGCCTTCTGCTTATGAAACACGCGGGGATCGGTGCGCAAGTCTTCGATATACACCGTCTGACCTGCCAGCGCGTTCTGATCGATCGGGCTGTCCATCGCCAGAATTTGGCCCTTGTCCAGATACTCCTTGGAGAGATTGGCGACTGAGACCATCTTGAGCACGCCGGTATCTTCATCGAGCAGTCGAAGGGCAGCCGCGCGAAGCCCCATCCGCGCGACGAGCTGCTGCGTCGCCGTGTCGAGAATCTCCTGAAGGTCCGTGTGCTCGGCCAGTGCCGCGGCCACGTCGCGGACAACGGCCAGTTCATCGATGCGCCGGCGCAATTGATACGACTGATAGCAGAGTCGGGCGATCGTGTTCGCAAGTTGTTGCACGAACGCCGTGGCCGACGACATGCGCGTGTCAGACCACAATGGCAGCCGACGGGCAGCCTCGCCCAGCACATGCCGGTCCAGCCCGAACCCTTCCGCCAGCGCAGCAAGGCGATCGTCGCCCAATGGTGCTCGCGGTCGATCGCCCACGATGATCGCGCCGAGATGCTCGCCCCCGACAATGATCGGTGCGACGTATTGCGAAAGGCCCGCGTGACATTCGTGCAGCAGCGGCCCTTCGGGGCAACTCTGCCCCGCCACAAGCTGCGTAGCCCCCGCGTGACTCATCTGACACGCCGTCTTGCCGGAGGGGCACGACTGCATGACCGAGCAGAAGTCCGCCTCCTCCGCCGGGAGCGTGATGGGCAATCCGGCCGAATCGCGAATGCTGGTGGCGATGCCCGTGGCGCGCGCGAACCCGTCCTGCAGAGCCTGAAGCGTCTCCAGATCGACGAAATCCGTAAGTCGGGATTCTCGTGTCGCGGCCTGACTCATAAAGGGATGAATGCCTCTACACAAATGACGTGACGGCGGATGCGAAACCCGACCGGGAACCGCCCACAAACCGTGACGCCGCGCCCTCCACGCCCGACAGCGGCTTGGGGCACGCGGCCGATCCACCTATCATAGATGTCATGGAACTGCCCCGCTACCCGGCTCCGAGTTTGTTGCGCTACGGCCGCTACAAGGGCCACCATCCGCGCGAGGTCGTCTTGCTCAAGGGACTGCCGTGCATCTGGAGCCGTTGCAGCTTCTGCGACTACATCGACGACAACACGAACGACGAGGCGGAGATCCAGCGCGTCGCGGATGAAGAACTCGCTAAGGTCACCGGCCAATACGGGCGCTTACAGGTCATCAACAGCGGGTCGATCCAGGAACTGCCGCCGGCCGTGCGCGAACAGATCAAACGACTTCTCGCCCAGCGCGGCATCTCCGATTTCTGGACCGAGTCCTACTGGGCCTATCGAAAGGACTACGAGGCCACGCGGCGCTTCTTCGACGTGGAGACGCACCTTTTTCTCGGGGTGGAGACGTTTGATGACGCCCTGCGAAACGGCGTGCTGAACAAGTCCATGCACTGGGACTCTCCCGACGACGTGGCGGCGGCGACGGACTCAATCTGCCTCATGATCGGGATTCGCGGGCAGACCCGGGACATCATCCGCCGGGACATCGACATCCTCCGCTCGAAGTTTCGCTACGGAATCATCAATCTCTTCACCGAAAACCGCCTCAGCGCCGGCCTGATGGATGAGGAGATCAAGGCGTGGTTCCGCGAGGAATTCGCGGGGCTGGAGGATGACCCGAATCTGAATGTGCTTTGGCAGAACACCGATTTCGGCGTGGGTTGATTGCAGATTCGTCGGCCGAGCGAATTTATGCCACATCGAAATGAGAATGGCAGAGTTGTTATTCGTTGGTCCGAAATCTTGTCGACCAGTCTCTTCCTTGTTTTTTTTGCCTCGATGTGGCAAGGGCGGCTGAGCCGCGACCCGCTTGTGTCCATCGTTGACATCGCGTGCATGGTGATTCTGCCGATCGCCGCGTTTTTCGCGTCCAGAAGTTGCCGCCGGTTCCTCGTCTTCACCGTATTCGGTTGCCTAGGGATGGCGCCGCTGATTGCCAACTGGTGGAGCATTGCCTCACGCGACGCTTGGGCCTGGTCAGACACACAGCTCAAATGGCTGATCGGGGCGTGTACTCTGGGGATGGCAGCATCTGCGGTCGTTTGTCGATTGGCGGCCATGCTGGGTATGCGATTCTGGGATCGCAATAAGACCCAAGAACCATTGTGCAGCACATGCGGCTACAACCTTACGGGCAACGTCTCCGGCATCTGCCCGGAGTGCGGTAAAGCGATTGTTCCGGCCGCCGATTCCGGCGATTAGCCGCCTGTTCGGGCCCCTACCACCGCCCGCCCACCCTGCGGTATCATATTTGGCATAAGAAGCGGCCTCGCCGCCGGTCCGGAGTAATCTGACTTAAACTGAACGATTCACCCCGTCATCTCAGCGCGCCTAGGCCCTCGCCGATTGCTCGGCCGCAGGCCCGTGCGCTCGACTCGCCGGAGTAAAGGGTAATGACCACGACGATGAGCAGCACCGAGACAACGAAACGATCAAGTCAGCCCGCGGCCGCCCCGGCTGCCGCTCCCCCAACCGCCGCACACGCCCCATCCGAGGCAAAGTCCAGCCTTTTCGAAAACGTCATCAAGCAATTCAACAAGGCGGCGAGCCTCATGGGGCTCGACTCCAACATTGGCAAGATCCTCTCCAAGCCGCAAAACGAAATCTCCGTGAACTTCCCGGTGCGCATGGACGATGGAAGCGTCGAAGTCTTCACCGGCTATCGCGTCCAGCACAACAGCGCCCGTGGGCCCTTCAAGGGCGGCCTGCGCTATCACCCGTCCGTCGATATCGACGAGGTCCGTGCGCTGGCGGCGTGGATGACCTGGAAGACAGCCCTCACCAACATCCCGTTTGGCGGCGCCAAGGGCGGCATCCAGATTGATCCGTCCAAATACTCCTCCGACGAGCTTCAGCGCATCACCCGCCGTTTTACCTACGCCCTTGGCGACAACATCGGCCCGGAGTACGACATCCCCGCGCCGGACATGAACACCAATCCGCAGATCATGGCGTGGATACTCGACACTTACTTGAGCACGATTCCGCCGCATGCCCGGCAGAATTGCACCCACGTCGTCACCGGCAAGCCGATCGTCTCCGGCGGCAGCCAGGGCCGCGACAAGGCCACCGGGCAGGGCATCGTCTATCTGATCGAGGAGTGGGCCAAGGACCACGCCGTCGACCTGAAGGGCGCCACCTATACGCTTCAGGGCTTCGGAAACGTCGGCTCGTGGACGGCCCGGTTGATGAAGCCGCTGGGCGCGAAACTGCTCGCGGTCGAAGACCACACCGGGGCCATCGCCAATCCGGATGGGATCGACCCCGACCGCCTGCTGGAACACACCCGCGCCCGTGGCGGCGTCCGGGGATATGCCAGTAGTTCGACGATCGACCATGTCGAGATGCTCAAGATGAAGGCCGACTTCTTCATCCCGGCGGCCATGGAAAACCAGCTCACCGCCTCAACCGCGCCTCTGCTCAACGTGAAGATGGTCGCCGAAGGCGCCAACGGCCCGACGAATCTTGAAGGCGAAGCGATCCTCGCTCAGCGCGGCATCGAGGTCCTCCCGGACTTCCTCTGCAACGCCGGCGGCGTCATCGTCAGCTACTTCGAATGGCTCCAGAACAAGCGCAGCGAGTATTGGGACCTCGACGAGGTGGACACCAAGCTTCGCAAGAAGATACTCGGCGCATACCGGGCCGTCCGGGAAATGGCGGCGAAGCACCATACCGACTGGCGCACCGCCGCCTATATCGTCGCCATCCAGAATCTTGAGACGGTCTACAAAGAGCGCGGCATCTTCCCTTAGCCCTCGCGCGTCGAAAAAGAGCACACCTCATCTCCGTTTGATGCCACGCCGCGCTTCGCCCGCGCAGACCCTCCAGAACCTACGCGCCGATCAGTTCCATAACACCGCCGCGCAGCATGCACGATTCGGTTCCGTGCCGACTGATAACTCGATAACACGTCACCCATGCCTCACGCGATGGTCTGGTGGCCCCCGATGTGCATGTTTGTGACAGGCAACCCGAATAGGTCCGCCCCGTATGGGCCGATCGCAGTGGTGGGTCCGAGTAGTCGCCGGAATTTGACTTAACGCCGGCGGCTGCGAATAGAACTAGTAGCTCACAACGCGGGCTTGGGCTCGCTTTTGAAGGGCATTACAGGGGAACTGAGAAATCTTTGGGGGGTATCAGAATGCGGTTCATTAAAGCACTTGCCGTGGTTGCAGTGGTGGCGATGTCAGCGGTGTCCGCCGCCCAGGCCGACACCATCATGTTCAGCGACAACGTCGCCCTGCAATCGACGAATTTCATGACGTCCGTCACGCTGCCGAAGTTTGATCCGTCACTCGGCACGCTCGACAAGGTCACGCTCAAACTGGCCGGCCACGTCGAAGGAATGGCCCAGTTCGAGAGCCTCGACGCCGATCCGGCCACGGTTGACATGGAGCTGGCCGCCGAGATCAAGCTCCAGCGACCGGACCTCAGCACCCTCGTCATCACGCTGCCGCTCGTCATGACGACCGACAACGTCACCGCCTTCGACGGCATGATCGACTTCGGCGGTACCTCTGGAAAATCCTATCCGCTCCTGACCGCCGATGACATGAACTCGGTCATGACCATGTCGATGATGGACCTGGCCCTGTTTACCGGCCCGGGCAATATCATGCTTCCGGTCATGGCCACCGGCGCTTCGACCGGCAGCGGTGCGGGAAACCTGCTGCTCCAGTTCAGCACCTCCGCATCCGCCAACGTCATGGTCACCTATGACTACACCGTTCCGGAGCCTGCCACGGCCGGCCTCCTGGGCCTCGGCGCCCTCGCATCGGTGCGGCGCCGACGCCGAGTCGCAGCCTAAAGTCCATGGACCTCGCTCAATGTGGCGCAGGTCCGCTCCGTCCGATGGAATATGTGATGCTTCCGAGGGCTCGACACCGTCATCCGCGGTGTCGAGCCTTCTGCTTTTTTGTGCCGACGAAGCATCTCCCGAATGCGACGTTTGCCGACGGCTCCGAACGAGAAGCGAAGCCGTTCATTTGAGCCGATTCGCGATCACTCGATGGAGTGATTTTCAATGATCCAAATCAGCGATAAACGGCCTTTTCTTTGCATCGTCTGATAATGATTCTCGCTGCCTGCATGCCGCAACGATTCGTCACCAGAGTCCGATTTGCTAATCGAAAAGCCTCCATCGCAACTCTGGAATCGGCGGGGTCTGGCGACATAAGATAATAGACGTTTCGTTCCGGCGCCCGTCGGAGTTACGTCGGCGTGCCGCCTTCCTCGCAGGGGGTTCTCGTTATGTCGTTGAGATCAAAATGTGTTTGGGGTTTGGTCTGCGCACTGGCAATATCGCCGGCCGCGCTGAATGCCGATGAAGTCAGCTTCAGCGATACTGTGCCGCTGACGCGGACGAATTGGAAACAAGTCGTCACGCTGCCAAAATTCGATCCTTCGCTGGGGACGCTGACCTCGGTCCTGCTCAAGCTGACCGGAGAAGTCAGCGGTAGCGCCTCGATCGAGAGCAAAGACCCCAGCCCCACCATGGTCACGGCGACATTCACCGCCGATATCTCGCTGATGCGGCCGGATATGTCGGTCCTTATGGCCGTCCTTCCAACCGAGGCAATCACGCTCCCACTCGGTAGCTACGACGGCGTGATAGACTTCGCCGGTCCTTCGGGACGTGTGCTCCCCGAGGTCAAAAAGGAACTATTCGAGTCGCACTTCATGGCCAGTCCGCTTTCGCTGCCGGATCAATCGCTCTTCGTCGGCGCCGGGGAATTCATGAGTCTGCCGGTATGGGCCATTGGCAGATCGCGTGGTTCGGGATCTGGAAACATGGTCATGCTCCTGCACACAGACGCTTCGGCCACGGCGGAAGTGACGTATTTCTTTCAGCCGATTCCGGAGCCTTCGGTCATAGGCGTATTGCTCCTGGGGATGCTGATGATCCACCGCCGGCGCCGATCGGCATAACTCTCCAGCACAGTCTCATCCCATAGAGCGCAGAAAAAAGGTCGCCCCATTGGGAGCGACCTTTTCTTTGATATTTATTGAGCGAACTGACGGTCGGATTAGCGGCGCCGTCGGAGGATGCCCAGCGCACCGAGCGAAACAAGCATCGCCGTCGCCGGCTCAGGGATGACGGTGTACTCATAGGTGACCGTCACGTCGCTGGATGCTGACGTGCTGAACTGAAGCAGCAGGTTGCCCGCGCCGCTTCCCGATGAAGCACCGGTGGCCATGACCGGAAGCATGATATTGCCCATGCCGGTGAAAAGTGCGAGGTCCAGCGGAGCGGTTGTCATGGACATTTCGTTATCGTTGCCGGCCAGCGCGGGATAGGTCTTCCCCGATGTGCCGCCGAAATCCATTAAACCATCGAAAGCGGACGCATTGTCCATCGTCATGGCGAGCGGAAGAGCTACAACAAGCGACGACAGGTCCGGCCGCTGAAGCTTGACCTGGGCAGCCAGTTGCATCGAAATCGTCGTCGGGCTGGCGTCGAGGCTCTCGAACTTCGCCTGTCCTTCGACGTGACCGGACAATTCAAAAATGACCTTGGTCAGTGTACCCAGGGCGGGATTGAACTTGGGCACGGAAACCGACGAGTTAAAGTTCGTCGGCTGCAGCGCAACCGAGTCGCTGAACATGATGGTGTCAGCCGTTGCCTGGGAAACCGGAAACAGGGCAAGGGAGGCGAATACCGCTAGGGTAATAACCGCCATAGAGTTCGGACGTTTCACGTAACCTTCCTCCTGTGCTGCCCGCCGCCTGCGAGGGACTGGCGAGCTTTTGCACCGATGACCTAGACGGGCAATTGGCCCGCATGCGCTGAGCATGAGGCCATCCCGCGAGGTCAGGAACCACTATAACCGATTCATGCTGTCCGAATCAAGCCCCCGGGTGGAACTAACCTTCCCCCACAGAGGAAGTTGCCGACGACGGGGAATGCCTGGCAGCGCGGCCGATTTTGTCCCATTTCCGGGGAGCGAAGCCAGGGAAATCGGAAAGCTCCCCAAGGGGGCGCTAGGGCAAGAGGGCAGTGACGAAAAGCTCTACATCCGCGAAATCGATAACATGGTCGCCGTTGGTGTCCGCGGCACAGAAGGCCTGATCCTCCCCGCAGATAACTCGGTTGAAGCTATCGATAAATGGCTGGATATCGAGCCCGTTCACGACTCCGTCCCCGGTCACGTCGCCGATGAGGCAGGTGGGCACGGCGGCCAGCGCCATTTCGATCATCGGGGTCACGTCGAGGCAATCGGCAAATCCGTCCGTGTTCATGTCAGCCGCACAGGCCCCCTCCGGCGAAGTGTCGTTGCCCAGGAGGACGTCAACGAATCCCTGGACATCGAGTCCGTCCACCAGTGTATCACCGTTAAAATCACCGAGGATGCACATGGTGGGGCATGGGGTCGGTTCGGGCGGCGGCAGCAGCGAGTATCGCAACCAGAGATCGACAAAAAGCGGCCAATCTTTGCAATCAACCGAGTTACTCTGATCGAAGTCTGCAAGAACACACGGCGTCATTACGCCACGGGCCTGAACCGACGCATTCGCGGTGAGCGAGAAGTTATTCAGGCAGGATTGAAAGAGCGCGAAGTCATCGTTGTCCATGTCCAGGTCGCCGTCGAGATCGCCCGGCATCAGGTTCGCTTCGCCCTGAGTCGACGGCGCGATGAAGTAGTCCGTCGGATCATTCGCGGAGCCGCCGGAATAGTTGATACTGTTTCCGGGCTCCATCGGTATCGGGCTGCTGTCCACCGCGACGAATTCCGGCGTCGGCACAAAGGTCTGGCAATCCCCAGCGATTTCCGTGGGCCAGATGTTTGCGATTGGATGAGCCGCCACGCAGCCTCGTTTGGCGCCGACATACACGCCGCCCACCGCCCACGCCACAAAGTCGCGTATGAACTGGGGCTGGTCAAACGAAGGAAAATCGGGATTGCTGGGCGGCGAGTGGTCCCAGATCGAAAAATTCGTCTGCCCGATCTGCAAGTCGGAAGTCACAGGGAGCGGAAGGGTCGTCGTGTGCGTGATCGTGCCCGAGGCATTCGCTTGCGTTGAATACCCGGGAAACGGAACCTGGCACCCGAACTTGATCACCAGAAAGTCACCTTCCGCCAGCACGATCGCCGGCGAGAAGGGCATGCCGCTGCCCTGAGGGATCTGCCGAAGCCGGAAATAGTTCATGCTGGTCGGCTGATCGCAGATCCACCAGTTGCCGAGGTTGGCCGTACCCGGGCCGCGATTCCAAACCTCGACGTATTCCATCAACGGAAAGATGGGTTCACAACCCGGCATGCCGCACGAACACGGCCCGCTGTCGGGAACCATGAAAATCTCATTGATCACCACATCCGCTCGAACCGTGATCGGCGTAGCGAATGCGGAGATCACGACAAAAATAAGAATCGATAGCTGATAACCGAACGGGACATGCAGCGATCGTCGCGAACAGGAAAACTCAGGGCACGGATAACACACGGCAGAATTCAAGACTGGTACTGGATGCCGCACGTCATCCCTTGCGGACAACGAGCAGGACCACGGCACTTCTGAAAAGGCCGGAATTATTAGGCGATGCCGAGTGCGTGCCATTACCCTTCTTCTCGGCACGCTGGGTGCCAATAAAGCGGTAAAAAGCGCCCCACAGCAAGACACGAGCGCGGCACGGAATGGTGTGCTGCCGGCAGCGAAAAAGCCAGGCCGACGCGACTTACTTCCTGCGCCGGAACATGATGGCGCCAGCCATTGCGAGTAATGCGAGGCTGGTCGGCTCGGGGGTAACTTGAATCTGAACCGAAGTCAGTAAGCCGCCCTTGGGAACATTGGCCTGCTCGCCAGGGAAGTTGAAGAGCGTATTGGGACCAAAGAGATCCGTCTGCGATTCCGTGACTGCAAGCTGGGGGCTGTAAATCGCCGTGGGGCCGAAGGTGACGTTTCCGGGAGGAGAAGCCTCGGCCCGATTCGCCACGGTCGCGGCGATGATCCAGTTAAGCGGGGAAATTGTCAGACCAGGCGTGAAGTCGTTTACCGTGGGGATGCTGAGCGGGAACGTGTAATCGACAAAACCGGTGTACGGGCTAGCGGAGGTAATCGCAAACGGACTGCATATGTTGTTGCCGGTATTCGGATTGAAGCCAGTGCCGTCGCAGGTGCTGACGCTCCAGACTGAGTTCGTTCCGCCCGCGGTCGGTGGAAAGTTCACCGAGTCGCCAGGACCGAAAGGACGAGCGGTCCCCTCGGGACCAACTGCCGTCGTAGACTGAAATGCTGCACTGCCGGCGCCGACAGCCTTGTCAAAGCCGACCAACTGCCACGAAACGTCAAAGGCGCTGTCGAGGTCGCCGCCGTTGATGAATCCATCGGAATTGCGATCGGTCAGGAAAACAACGCGCAGCTTTCCATGAACCGTGCCCGTCAGTCTCCCATCGCTGGGCATCGGGGGGGAAGGCATGGTCGGTTGCGCAGGCACCGTGATCTTATGCGTCGAGGGGCTTCCGATGATGCCGCCGCCGAGTTCACCAATGTCGATGACGCGACCATCGGTCAACTCGAAGATATCGAGATAGCCATCGGTAACGTCGACGATCTGAGCAGACACCGTCGCCGGGGCAACCAGCAACAAGGCAACCGCGGGCAGTGCAATGAAAACGATAGACCTAAAGCTTGGGTACATGCAGCTTTCGCATCCTTCCTCATTGGGTGAAGCTTCAGAAGCCTCACCCAAATCCTAATTCACAGGCAACGCCGAAACAAGATTTGAGCGCATCAAATCCGCGTCGCCTGGAAACCTCCTCAGCGCCTGTGGGCGCCAACTGGCCCACTTCCGAAAAGTCCCTCTCCTGACACTCGAAAGACCCTAGACAGTCTCTCGTCTCCGACGTCCGAAAACCGCTGCCAGACCGATTATCAACGTAAGCCCGGTCGCGGGTTCGGGAACGATTGGTATCAAACGACTCGTCGCCAACTGGTTAATCGGAGTGACGCCGTCGTCGAACACCGGAAACGCCTGATGAAACTGAAACGGCGGTGAATCAACGGCTGCCGACTGATAAATCGACTCCTCGGCAATTCCGCTGAAACCAGGCCCTTCGCCGGGAACCCGATTCGGTAGCGTGATCGACTCGGCCGTCAAAATCGCAAACAAGATGTAGCTGTATCCGGGCTGAAGCGCTACGCCTGCGCCCTCAAGATTGAACTCAAAGTGGGCCAATCGGGCGTAGGGATCCTTGCCGTTAAAGCTCTGCGTCTCGATCAACGTGAACCCTTCGTCCAACGCAAGGTCCGATGGGAAGAGCGTCGAACCGGCGACATCAACGAATCCACCGACAAGAACCGGGAAACCGGATGCATCCGCGACTTCCAAGGCGCCCCACTTCCAATTGAAGTTGGCTGCCGCATACGCGGCATCGCCGCAATCAGAAGCGTCAATGACCCCGTTGCCACCGAGATCCGTGCAGGTGAACTCGAACTGACCCTTCACATTGCCCGTCGTGACAAGACCGGAAATCGCCGCGGTCGGTCCGATCGTCGGTGCGCTGGCCGTATAAGCGGTCCGCTCACCGATGTCGAGAGCGTCCAGCGAATCGATGAATGCATCGACGTCATATTGCGGGGACGAATCTGCACGCGTGGCAACCGGCATGGCTGCCATCAATGCAAGAACGCTTAGAAATGAGACTCTTACCGCCTTCGAGAAAAGCATAACGCTTTCTCCCTCCGCATCGCTCGCATGGCTCACTCGGAACCACGCTGCAACTGGTCTGCCCACCGACCAGCGATTCGTGTAGAACGACCGCCACTCGGGGAATCTATCCCCACATCCAATCGCCCATATTATCGAACGCAAGTCCAAAACGCAAGCTTTTCGGACATGATTGTTGGGTTATCGGCCGAGAAACCAACGTATCGCGGTCCTTGGAAAGGTCCGCCCCACGCGACCGATGGCCTATCGATAGGGATTGGCGTTAATTCGGCGGCTTTTCGTGTTGTCCATGCCGACATGTGCATGCATGCACACATGCGGATTCGCCGTATCTTCGCCCGGCGAGGCGGACCCATTCCTCCGGCTAGACCTCCATAATCTCCTTGGTCTTCCCGGTCATCAGCTCTTCAATCAGGCCCTCATACTTCTTCGTCAACTTGTCCATGGCCTCATGGCCCTTCTTCGCATCATCCTCCGGCATGGTTCCCCCCTTCTTTTCGGCATCGATTTTTTGGATCGCATCTCGCCGCGTATTGCGCAAGGCGATCTTCTGGGCCTCGGCCATCTTTTTAATCTGCGAGGCAATCTGCTGACGCCGCTCGCCGGACAGCGACGGAATCGGCAGACGAATCACTTTGCCGTCCGACTGAGGATTGATTCCCAGCGCCGCCTCTTGAAGCCCACGCTCGATATCCTTGAGCGTCGTCGGATCAAACGGCTTCACCAGCAGCATGCTCGCATCCGGCGCGCTGATGGTCGCCAGCGCCTTGAGTTCCATCGGCGCCTCGCCGTAGGCCGGCACCTTCACTTTGACATGCTCGACAAGCCCCGGCGATGCACGCCCGGTACGGACCCCTCGATACTCGTCCTTCAGAAACTTAACGGACTTTTCCATGGCCTCTTCGGCCTCAAACTCGATCTCGTCATATGCCATCGGTAACTCCTCGTGCGTGATGCCCGCCGATATTCTCTCACCCCCCACGTTTTGTAAAGAGTGCCCCGTCCCATAGGCGGAAAATCTCGCGCTCGCAGCCATGGACCGCCTTGCACATGCTGTGTGCCGAATCGTAGGTTTAAACGCCGCCCGCCGTCGAGCTCGAGACCTCGCAGGAGCTCGCCGGGTGGCCAGCCCTCGCAAGAAGCACGAACCAAGGAGTGGTAGAGGCATGACAATCAGGATGCTCAGGAAAGTGAACCTCGTCGCGACCGTGATGTCCGCAGGACTGATGGGCAGCGTCTTCCAGGCGGGGGGCTGCACAATCAACATCGATCAGGAGCTGCTCAACCAGCTCTCAGGCCTCGTAGGCCAGTTTGGTGAGCGCTTCACAAATGGCCCCGGCGGCGGTCCGCACTCAGGCCATCAAGGCCCGGATGGGGAATCCGACGATTTCCCCGAATTTGAGTTCAACTAGCGTTCGAATTCGCCATTCGCAATCGCTATCTTGCCGTGCCGGCTTCGGTCCCGTTGGGCCGGGGTCCGCACGGTTTTTTTTGTCGGACGCCGCCGTCCAACCATTGGCCGCGCGCCGATTACCCTTGACCCCCTCCTCACTCCTATGCAGAATTCGGTTTCAAGCTGGGAATCCCGGTTCATCCTCGCAATGGGAGTGCATCCGTATGAATCTGCATTTGATAACGCTCGCCTCGCTTTTCCTCGCTTCGTCGGCTTTCCTCGCACTGACGCCCTCGGCTGTCCGGGCTGACGACGACATCGTCACCGTCAAGGTCCAGGGACAGGGCATCGACGAAGACAGCGCGATCAAGGACGGCCTGCGCAAAGCGATCGAACAGGGCGGCAAGCAGGAGATCATGAGCAAGAGCCAGACGAAGGACTTCGCCCTCGAGTACGACGTCGTCCTCGCCCGCGCCGCCGGAATCGTCAAGCACTACGACATAACGGGAAAGCGATCATCGCTCGGCGTCACGACCGTCGACATCACCGCGCAGGTCAGCAAGACGCTGCTCGACGCGACCTGGGGCGAGGTTGCCATTCTCCTCAAACAGCTTGGCCGCCCGAAGATCATGGTGGTTTTCACCGAGATCATTCACGACCTCGACCGGCCTGAACCGAGCCGCGAAGTCGTCCAGAAGGACAGCATCCTCGGCACCGCCATCGAGCGAAAATTATTGAAGCTGGGCTTCAAGCTCGTGAATCCCGGGCAGATGAAGGAAATCGACCGCAAGAAGGCGGAGGTCGCGGCGGCCGAAAATGACACCGAGGCCCTCAAGTCCCTCGCCATGAACTACGGTGCGCAGGTCTACCTTAAAGGCGTTTCCCGCGCCTCCGGCCCTGAGCACACCACCGCCGCCGGCGTCAACCTGAACATGTGGGAAACCGATGTGACCATCCAGGGCTTTTGGACGGAGACCGCCGATTCCATCTTCTCGAACACCATGACCGGCGTACGCGGCGGGTCGCGCGTCACGGGGCCGATCGGCGGCCGGCAGGCATTGGAAAAGTCGGGAATGAAGCTCGCCGACGCCAGCGTATACGACCTGCTCGAATCATGGACGCGCGGCACGGCCGGCGGCGTCGGTGATGTCATTCTGGAAGTAAGCAACGTCGCCGACGTGAAGCAAGGAATCCTCATCAAGAAGGCCCTCGCCGAAATCCCCGGCATCGAGGAGGTCGTTAAGGACGGCGCCAAGGGCGTCGTGAAGTTCACCTGCCAAACCAACATGAACGCCGAAACGCTCACTGAGCACCTCATCGAGGCGACCTTCCAGGGTTTTGAATTGGACATCACCGACCAAAAGGCACGCACCATCGTCGCCCGTGTGAAGTAACCGATCGCCCAATGGTGGTGAATTATTCCTCGCACGCGACTGTGAAGCCGCAGTAAAGCCCGCGTTATGCTGTCTGGCGTGGCAGGATTGCCTTTCGCGTGATAGGATAGATGTATGCCGGCGCTTCGAGTATTACTGGCCTTCTGCCTTTTCCTGTCGCCCCCGGCTGCGCAGTGCTGCTCGGGCTGTACCGGACCGAAACAGGAAAAAAAGGCCGCTTGCGCCTGCTGCAAGCCCAAGGCGACCGCCGGTCGGTCCTGCTGCGAATCAAAGGACTCCGCGGCCAATTCGGCCTGCACCTGCCCGAATCGAAGCCCCGCCTCTTCATCGAACGACCTCCCCCCGCCGACATCGCCAACCAAGGACGTGTCGCCCGTTTTCGTGGCGGCACTTCTGCCTGCCCCGGCTGTCGTAGATCTGGCGTCATGTGCCCTTGATGCATCGTCCGTCGTGGATTCACCTCATCTCCAGTTATCCGACTCCGTCCATGCGCTGCTATGCGTCTGGCTGAATTGATCAACTCCCTCCCCCGACCCGTTTTTTACAAGTTGATGTGCAAGGGTCAATCACGACCCTTCTGAATCGTGTGACGCGGTCACGCGCTGGTTAAGCGCGCGACCCTGATGTAAGCGAAAACTCAAACCTGTTAATCAGGAGATTGATCAATGAAACCTCTGAATATTGTGATTGCGCTTGTTTGTGGATTGTCCGTCGCGGCCTTTGCCTTCATGCCCGCCTCGGCGGCCCGGGTGGATGCCACCGCACAAGCCGATGGTTGCCAGTGTGGTGACGCCTGCGCCAGCGTATGCGGCGACGCGTGCAAGTGCGCCGCGTCGAAGGACGCATGCGTCGGCGGATGCAACGGCTCGTGTGACGGCGGCTGCGCGGGATGCACCTGCGCGAAAGCGGCCAAAGTCACAGCCAAGGCGTGCGCCTGCGGAGAAGCCTGCGACTGCGGCGAAAGCTGCGCCTGCGGCACCGCCAGCAAGGCCTGCACGAGCGAGTGCAAGGGGAATTGCGACGGCTCATGCCCCGGCTGCACCTGCCGTGCATAGCGCACGCACCGTGTAACTGACGTACATAGCCGAAGGGCCGGCGGAATACTCTTCCGTCGGCCCTTCTCTATTGGTTCGCCTATTACGGGCCCCCACCGCCGCCGGGCAAGACTCGGTTATTCATTCGTCCACTCATCCAGCCAGGCCAACACCGTCTCATGCCACAGGATGCTGTTGGCCGGCTTGAGCACCCAGTGATTCTCATCCGGGAAGTAAAGGAACTTGCTGGGAATGCCGCGGCGCTGGCACGCCGTGAACGACGACAACCCCTGCGTATCGACCACGCGAAAATCGAGACCACCGTGGATCACGAGCATCGGCGTTTTCCAGTTCTTGACGAGATTGACGGGATTATGCTTCTGATAGCCTTCAGGGTTGTCCCACGGCGTGCCGTGATGTTCCCACTCCGGAAACCAGAGTTCCTCCGTGTCGAAATAGGCCATCTGCTCGTCGATGTTGCCGTCGTGGCTGACCAGGCACTTGAATCGGTCGGGCCACTTACCGGCGATCCAGTTGATCATGTATCCGCCATAAGAGGCCCCCAGCGCCGCGACGCGCTCGCCGTCCATCCATGAATACCGCTTGATCGCCGCCTCAAGCCCCAGCCGAAGATCTTCCAGCGGCTTGCCACCCCAGTCGTCCCGAATCGCATCGCAAAACGCCTGCCCGTAGCCGGTCGATCCGTGAAAGTCGATCATGATCGCCGCATAGCCCGCCCCGGCGTATGCTTGCGGATTCCATCGGTAGTGAAAATCATTGCCGAACGACCCCTGCGGCCCGCCGTGGATGAGAAACGCAACCGGGTATTTCTTGTCCGCCGAGAAGTCGATTGGCTTTACTACATAGCCATAGACTTTTTCACCGTTCCATCCGGCGAACGAAAACTGTTCCGCCTCGCCCGTCTTCGTCGCCGCGACGCGCTCATCGTTGATGCGCGTGATGCGCTCAATTCCCGTACCGTCCGGCTTCACGCTGTACAGCTCCGACGGACCGTTCAGGTGATTCATCGAATAGACGATTCGCCCCCCGGAGACCTGCGGCCCTCCGATACGTCCCTCCCAAAGCACGACCTTGTCCTTCCCATCAACCGTATCGATGGCGAAGAGTGAGTGCTGCCCGACGTTGTCCGCCGTCGTGTAGATCGTCTTGCCGTCAGACGACCAGTTGATCTCCGAAGCCGACCGGTCCCACAAATCGGTCAGCGTCTTCGCCTCGCCGTCAGGCCATGACTTGAGCACGATGCGAACCCGGTCCGCCTCGTAGCCCGCCTTTTCCATGGCCAGGTAGGCAAGCGTCTTGCCGTCCGGTGAAAACACCGGCGCGGTATCCAGCGCCTCGTTCACCTCGGTCAGACAGCGCGGCTTCTGCGATCCATCCACCGGCGCGGCGTACAGGTCCAGGTCCGTGGACCATGCCTCTTTAGTACCGACGTCGCGCGCGGAAAATACAACTTCCGTCCCATTGGGTGAAAATGCGATCTCCTCAGGTCCGCCGAATGGCTTCGACGGAGCGTCCGCATCCATGTCTTTCATCACATCGACAAATGCGGAGTCTGGCGCGTCCAGCTTGCGGACAAACACATGCGACCTTCTCCCATCCTTCCACGTATCCCAGTGGCGCACGAACAACCGGTCATAAAGCTGCCCCGTCGACTTGTCCTTGGCCTTTTTGTCGATTTGCTTCTTGGTCACTTCTACCGACTTACCGGGGAAAACCTCCATGCTGACGGCGATTTGCTTGTTGTCCGGGGAAACGACCAGACAACCAACGTCGAGCGGCAGCTTCGTAATCTGCTCCGCCTCCCCGCCCGCGACGCTGATCCGCCAAACCTGGGCCGAGCCTGATCGCGTCGAAACGAACAGGATCGACTTGCCGTCCGGCATCCATCGCGGATTCATGTCGGCATCGGGATGCGTCGTAAGCTGCCGCAGGTTTTTTCCGTCGACCCCGACCAGCCAGAGGTCCGTCCGCCCCTTGTTGGCCTCCAGGTCGGTGGTGCGCAGCACGAATACGATCAAGTCGCCGTCCGGCGAAACCTGGTGGTCGGAGATGCGCTCCATCGCCAGCATGTCGTGAATCGTGAAAGGATGCGGCTCATCCGCCCCAACCGCCGCCGTCATCCCCAACAACACCACCCACGCACTCAATGCCGTCCAGCTTCGCATCATCGGATCACTCCTCCGGGAAAATCTATTGTTCGCCCGCCCACATGAAAGCCCGGCATTCTAACAACCCGCGAGGTCCTGCACAGTCAACAGCCGCGTATCTCTCCCCGCCTCGTCGTTGAGATGTCTGACATCCGTCTATAGACTCGCTGACGGCTGCGCCGCGCACCGGGAATCTGCTCGATCAGCAGCCCTGAATAACTGGAAAGGTCCGATTGGCAAGTTCGCTCAGACTACTCCGCCGACGAATCGCCGCAGCGGCCACGCGCTCCGTTGAGCCGCTCGGGAAAATGCTGCCTTCGCCCGCCGTCAACACGCTTGAGTGGTTTCTAAAGCACGCCGCCCGCCATGCGCCGATCCTGTCGAGCATGGTCACCGACAATATGCGCCGCGCAGGCGTCTATTCGGCCGACGCCCATCGAGCGTATTTCTCGCAGATCGCGCTTCACATCGCCAACGCGCTGCGGCTCTTTGGGAACTCAGCAACGCCCGACCGCATCGAAAAACTGGTCCGCTCCCAGATCGCCCTGGACGCATCGATCGAAAACCTGAAGACTCTCATGGCCGAAGGACGCGGCGTCCTGCTGGCACCGGCCCACACGTCGAACTATGTGCTGACCCTCGCGCGGCTCGCCCACGAGGTTCCGGTGACGATCTATCTGCGCTGGTCCAAGGACCAACAGAAAGTCCGCCTCAAGCACAACTGGTGCCGCGCCGCCGGCCTTCAGGTCGTCCTCGAACCGGAAAACGCCGCCAACCCCACCAGCCGCGCCGCCGCCTGCGTCGATGTCCTGCGCTCCGGCGCCCTGCTCGCCATGACTCCAGACATTGCCCAGAAGCGTGACGAAGGCGTCCCCGTCCAATTCCGCGGCCACACGGCTTACCTCCCATCGGGCCCTGCCTCCATCGCCATGCTGGCCGAGTCACCCTTTGTTCCGCTGTTTGGAAGAGTCAGTGCCAACGTGCAGACACTTTACATCACCGAACCGGTCCGCGTGCAGATGCGCTCCCGCCCCGAGGGAGGCCGACAAGAGGCCGTAAGGCTGGCGATGCAGACCTGGGCCGACGGCTTTGCTGCTTTCCTGACAAACTGTCCCGAGGCATGGTTCCTCTGGGCCGACAGCCGATGGACGAGGGTCTTTCGTGGTGATCCTGAATACGCCGGTGAGCCAGCGTCACGCCACGCCGTCGCTGGTGCCGCAGCGGTGGCCGTGGAGAGCATCAAATGATCGCCATCCTCCTGCTCTTGGCGATTCCAATCCTGATGTGGGTCGTGCAGTCTGCCTTGCTGACAAAGTCGGGCCTTCCCCTTCGCTGGCGTCTGGACGCGGGCGACGCGCCGCCGCTCGTCCGAACCGGCGGTCGAATCACGACGCAGTTTTGCCTCATCGCCACGATCGTATTTTACCCAACAATCCGAGGCGAACCGATACTTCAGTATTACCAGGACCTCCTCCCGCTCACTCGATCAGCCCTGCTCTTCTCACACGGCGCGGCAGCCTCGTCGCTATTTCTCTGTGCCCTTTTCGGCGCATGGCTGGCCACAGATCGACTGGTCATCGACATCCACCACGCTCGCAGGAAATGGGTGAAGCGACTGATCCTCCTCGTCCCCACGGCCCTGTTCGGCGCGCTGGTTGAGGAACTGCTCTTTCGCGGCGTGTTGCTCGCAGACCTTCTCCGTTCCGATTGGCTGCCCACGGGCGCGGCGATCATGCTCGGCGCTCTGATTTTCGCCGGGGCCCACTACGTCCGCGCCGTCAAGCGACGCTGGACCTTTCCGGGCCACGTGCTGCTCGGCATGTTGCTTTGCATCGCCTATCTGCGAACGGGAAATCTCTGGCTGCCCATGGGGCTCCACGCCGGCGGCATCTTCATGATCATGGGCATCCGGCCGTTTGTACGCTATCGCGGCCCGGCATGGCTCACCGGCGCCAGCATCTTCCCCTTTGCCGGTGTCATCGGAATGGCAGGCCTTATTCTCCTGACCGCGTTCGTATCGACCTACTACGGTGAGGCTCATTGATGACCAGACAGGGTGAACCCAGAGTCGCCGTTCGACTTCCCGACGATGCCGCAAAGCGGCAGGCGATCACCGCATACCTGCGATCCAACGGCCTCGACACCGCGAAACGCTTCGCCGAGAAGGACGACGACGAGCTGAACGCGGCCGTCGTCTCCGGCGAGTTCGAGCGGGTCATCTTCACTGATTTGAGTGATTTGCTCGTCACAATCTGGAAAGGCGAAACTCAGTGGGATCGCTGGCGATCGTCAGGCATTGAAGTAATCCTGCTAAATCCGCCCCGCGCCGCCGACTGGCTGATCGTCGTCGATGAAACCTACGCCGGCCTCAACGCATGGAGATTGGTCCGCCGTCGCCGTCAAACCATCGCCGCCGTGATTCTCAGCATCGTCGCGCTCGCCGCCATGGCCGTGCTCTTCTACCTGCTGCCTCCGCCCAGATAGGCGGTCTGATCAGGCGCCTGGATGTCCAGCCATCGCGCGGTGCGAGCGTCGACAAACTCAGCGAATTGCAGCGCTCCCGTGTCGTTGAAATGAACTGAGTCGGCAAAAAAAGACTCGCCCGTGGGCAGCTCGCGCGCCTGATCGAGCAGCAAGAGGTCGTATCGGGCCGCGGTCGATCGTATCAATTCGTTGGCCATCTCGTAGCCGCGCAGATGCCCCTCGATGCTCAGCCTGGGATGATCCATGAGATCGGCCTTCGCCAATCGCGAACGCTCATCGAGTGATTGCGATCGATCGTAAGCGACGCGGACCGTGACCAGCCCCAGCTTGATATCATGAGCCTGACAAATCCCGACGAGCGTGATCAGATTCCGCTCCATCGCGGCCATCCCGCGTGGGTCCGGCTCGTCGTGCCGGACGATTTCCCGCCCTTCCCAGTTGCCGAACTTTTTCTGCCGCCGATACAGCAAGCTGGCGGTGACTTCCTGGTACATCGCGCTGTACCTGATCCACGTTTGCCAGGGCCATTCCACCTCCGCGCTTTTCGAGTCAGGCACCGCCCGGTGGCACTCGCCAAACTGGTAATCCACCCGATCGGCATAGCCGACGTCATTGACGCCGGGATAGCAGATGATCCAGTCCGGCCGCAGATCGACGGTTCGCAAGGCAAGGTCGATCAGTGTTCGCGAAAGCGCGTAGCCGTTCGTTCCGGCGTTGATCACCTGCACGCCCTTGGCCCCTCGCGCCGTAATCAGGCGTTCAAGCTGTCCCGGCCACGCGTGCGCATCGTCCGACACTTTCACGTCAAAGGTCGTGGAACCGCCGAGACACACCAGGCGCCGCGTGTCTGCCGGCTTCTCGAGCGTGAACTCTTTTCCGCGATAACCCAGCGAGTTGATCAGGATCGACCGTCCCGAAACCTGAACTTCCGTTCCGGGTCTGAGCATCTGGCCGAGCCAGACATTCCCGACGTACAAACGCGAATTGACGGCGGATCGATTCGGATCGACGGCGGTCCACCTCCCGATCCGTACGCGATTAACCAGCCGGATTCCAACTTCGCAGATGCCCGCCGTCAGCAAAGGAATAACCGCAATAAAAATCAGAGACCGTCGAAGTCTCGAAGGGCCCCGTCTGAATTCATGGAAGGGCCGTGCACCCACGCACGCCGCAGTACTGCTCAACGTGGAATCCGGAGCATGCTGTACCGTCGAGGAAATGCGACTCACCTTGTATTTATCGGCAATGACCGCCGTTTCTGGTCCACTGGAGAAAATCCTTCGGTGAAATCGCTGAATGTGACCGGTTTCTCATGCATTGGGGTGGTAGAATTTGCGCGAGCCGTGACATTAATGTACGGAAAGGACGATCCCGTTTGGCCTCATTATTCCCATCCAATCGACGCCTGCCGGCAGCTTTGGCGTCGGCAATCATCGCGCTGGGTTCGGCAATCGCACACGCAGGCGCGCCGACAAATGTCCTCTCCCTCGAATCACCGGCCTGCGTTGCAGACGAGGGCGGCCAGCTTCAAGTGGAATTGTGGCTCCGCAATCCTTCTCAACCCATCACCGGCTTTCAGGCATTCATCCAGTTCGACCCCGTCGCCCTGACATTTCTCGGCGTCCCCAGTTGTTACACGAAGTGCTCCGGCGCCGTCGATATGCCCTGCAATCGCGGTCCCTTCCAATTGCAATTCCCGTCCAACATCGCCAACGCCGCCGCCTTCCCGGGCGCGATGCCCGGCCAGCTTAACATCAGCGGATCGACCGCGCCATCTGGTGCGTGTGCCGCCCCCGCGACCTCCGACGCCCTGATCGCCATACTCGTTTTTCAGATCGGCGCGGGGCAGAACTGCGCCGGCTCTCAGGTTGAGTTCCGACCGTTCGGCGATCTGAATTCCGAAGTCAGCTTTCAGGGCAGCCCCATTCCGACCAACCTCTCTCCATCACCGGTCTTCGTCTTTGACAACACGCCGCCCGATGTCATGTGCCCCATGGATGTGATCGTCCCTTGCACCGACCCAACCTCGCCCGCTGCCACCGGTACGGCATCGGCAAACGACAACTGTTCACCGGCCTTTGTCTCGTTCACGGATATGGTCACGCCCGGCAAGGACCCCGCCGCCCGAACGATTCTCCGAACATGGTCCGCAATCGACGACTGCGGCAATCTGTCGACGTGCTTGCAAACGATTGAAGTCATCCCCGCCGGGCCCGACACAGATTCCGACGGCGTCCTGGATTGCGTCGACAATTGCCTTCAGGCGATGAACCCGGACCAGGCGGACTGCGACTCAAACGGCATCGGCAACGCCTGCGATGCCAACGACCCACCGCAGATCCTCCAGCAACCTGTCGTGCAAGCCGTTTGCGCCGGTTCCGCTGCGAGCTTCACGATCGATGCGGCAGGCCTGGCGCCGCTGACATATCAATGGCGTCGCGACGGTGACGATCTCGTGGATGGCCCCAACGTTTCCGGTGCGCAGTCACCCGGTCTGACACTGTCCCCGGTCTTCGGTATCGACTCGGGAGACTATGACTGCCTGATCACCGATGTGTGTGGAGAAACAATCTCCGATGCGGCGGAGTTGGTCGTGTTCGAGGCCGGCAGCGGCGATCCGTCGCATGACGGCCAAGTCAACGGTCTGGACATTCAGGGAATGGTCGATGCGCTGCTCAGCGGTGGACCGCCGGCGACGGCCTATTGTGCCTGTGAGTTAACGGGCGACGGGATCGTCGACGCGGCCGATGTAACGGCGTTTGTTGACCTGCTGCTCGCCATATAGCTCAAGGCCGAATGCCCCGGTAAACGGCGATTTCTTCTCTGGAATGCCGAAGGGGGGACTCGAACCCCCACTCCCTTGCGGGAATCGGTTTTTGAAACCGACGCGTATGCCATTCCGCCACTTCGGCGCTGTGCGAAAACGGGCCTGAAAACGACCAGAACTTCGCTCAGCGGGCACATTTTCGGCGAATCCTACCCATTTAAGAACCGAACGACAACAAATCAGCCGAATGGGGGATTGTCCGCCTAAGCCCTGCGTTCTTCGCCCCGGTCGGCGTTCCGCGGTGTTTATGTGCGAATTCGGTAAACTAAAGTCCGAAAATTGCAGTGATCCCATTTCATCATGGCGCGCTTTCTTGATATGATGGTATGGCAGTCGCGGGAATCCAGCCAGTCTGGTGACCCGCGCGGAGGGATCATGGACATCTACCCGTGGGGAGCGGGTTCCCGCGAGAACGGTGGAGAGTCTGCACCTCGCTCGGCAATCGACGCGAGGGCGACTTAATGAGAGTCACACGAATTGTTAATCCTCACCTCACCTCATATAGATAGGATTCACGCGCCCATATGTGCGCATACCAGTTTTGAAATCGATGCATGCAAACTGAAACAGGGACGGGATTAGTTTTTCAGGAGAACGCGTAATGAGCAGGAAGTATGGAATCGTCGCCCTTGCGGCCTTCGCCATCTCGGCGATCACATGGAACTCGGCGTCAGCCCAAGTACGAATCAACGAACTTGATGCCGATCAAGCAGGAACCGATGCAACCGAGTTTGTTGAACTCTACGATGGCGGCGTGGGAAACACGAGCCTTAACAATATGGTTCTCGTCTTTTTCAATGGTGTCGGAGATATTTCCTACGCTGCGTTTGATCTTGATGGAAAGAGCACGGATGCCAACGGTTACTTTCTCGCCGGTAGCCAGACCCTCATTACGATGCCTGGCAACAACAATATCGTAATCGGTAATACCAACGCCCTGCAGAATGGACCGGACGCCGTCGCCTTATATTCCGGAAATTTCACGTCCCCCGGTGCCGCCACCGCGACCAACCTTCTCGACGCCGTCGTCTATGGCACCTCTGACATCTTTACCGGCATCATGCTAGATGAAATCCTGCTACTGGCAGGAGAACCGCCTGTCGATGAGGACGGCGGAACCGCCGGCGCTGCTGTGACACTCTCAATTGGCCGTTGCCCAAACGGTGCGGGTGGACTGCGACGCACCTTTAACTATCGCACGGGCAATCCGACGCCCGGTGCGGCCAACGACTGCCCGATGGATCCGCTCGGCGCCTGCTGTCTCGCCATGGGCCTCTGTCAAATCGAAACCTCCGCCGACTGCACTACCCTCGGCGGCAACTATCAGGGCGATTCGACCGCCTGTAACCCGAATCCCTGCATGCAGAACCCCGGCGCTTGTTGCGACGCAATGGGCAACTGCTCCTTCATCACCCTCGACAACTGCACCGCAGCGAGCGGAGTCTTCCAGGGTGAGGGCGTCCCCTGTACGCCAAATCCCTGCAAGGGCGCATGCTGTGACCCCATGGGAATGTGTACTCTGCAGACGGCGTCCGAGTGCGCGTCTGCCTCTGGCATTTACAAAGGCGACGGCACCGACTGCACCAACAATCCCTGCGTCGGCGCCTGCTGCGAAGGCGGCGGCATGACCTGCTCGATTCGCACCGAGGCTGACTGCGAACAGAACCTCCTCGGCATTTACCTCGGTGACGCCTCAACCTGTGCGGGTGCCTGTCCCCCGGACTACTCCGGCCTGCTCATCAACGAAATCCGCCAGGAAATGTCCGGCTCTGACGTCGATGAATACTTCGAAATCGTCAATACCAGCGCCTCGCCCCGCAGCTTGAATGGTCTGACCTACATCGTCGTCGGCGACGAAGGCACATTTACCAGCCCCGTGACTGCAACGAATTCTGGACTCGTCCAGCTCGTGGTTGACCTCAGTGGACATCCGCCGCTCGCCCCCGGTGGCCACTTCCTCGCTGCCCGGCCGACATTGAATCCGACATTCTTCCCAGTGACGCCAGACCTGCTTGTACTTGGTACCGTTCAGGAAGGGCCCGGAGAAATCTTCCACTGCTTCAGTGATAACACGACTCACATGCTCGTCAGCGGATTCCGCGGCGACGTCGCCACGGATACCGATGCCGACGACAACTGCATGATCGACGCCCCCGCGTGGATCACCATTCTCGACAAGGTCGCTCTGATCGAAGCCGATAATCCCGGCGGCATGGAGCCGGTCGGAACCGAGTGTCACTACGGCACCGGCGACCCCTTCATCGACACCCTTCGGGACGGCGCCTTTAACCCTGGCCACGTCTTCCGTCTGCCCGACGGTTCCAACACGGGCTTCGAAGACTGGCGTGTCGGGCCCTTTGCTGTTGCAAGTGGTGACGACACCCCGGGCGGCACAAACATGCTCTCCACCGGCGCATGCTGCGTCGGAGTCGGCGGCTGCACGGATGCCGTTGAGCGCCAAGTCTGCGTTGAGGCGCAGGGCGGAACATGGCTCGGCCGCGGCACTACATGTGCGATCAACGGCGCATCCTGCATGGGCGCCTGCTGCGTCTGCACCAATCCGCCGAGTTGCACGACCTTCACCTGCTCCGTTGTCGATTCTTCGTCATGTGCCAGCATGAACGGCATCTATCAGGGTGCACTAACAACCTGTTCCGTGCCGCCTTCACCGGGCGCTTGTGCTGAGTGCAAGACCATCGCCGAGGCTCGGGCCCTACCGGCCGGCACGCCCATTCGCCTCTGCAACGTCGTCCTCTCCTCGAAGACCAACCTCATCAACACCGTCTCGTCCAAGTCCTTCCAGATTCAGGACACCAGCGGCGTCGATGGTCAGTCCGGCCTTACGGTCTTTGGCCCCACGGCTCTTATCGACGGCCAGTTCGGCAGCGTGACCGAAGGCAACCAGATTGACATCCAGGGAACCACCGGAGCCTTCAATAGCCTCATTCAGTTGCAGACCGCTCCGGCCAAGCTACTACAGTTGTCACGCGACGACGGCCCCTCCGGTGTTCCGGCCGCTGTGGGCGTAACCAGCGCCGATTTCCAGACGGCCAGTCCGACCGCCGAAGGCTTCGAAAGCGAAATCGTGGTCCTGCCGTGCGTGGTCTTCCAGCAGTCCGGCCTATTTGTCGGAGCGACCAACTACACTGTCTCCGACGGAGCCGGTATGGTCACCGTTCGCGTTTCGACTACGGCCCAGACGGACATTGTCGGCCAGCCGATTCCGACCGGCCCCGTGACACTCACCGGTATTTTCAGTCAGTTGGATGGCACGGCTGCCGGCAATACCGGATACCAACTCCAGCTTCGAAAGATCACCGACATCAACACGTCACCCTCCTGCGGCACGCCCGCTGCGTGCTGCCTGCCGGGCCCGACGTGTCGTGACGATCTGCCCGAGAGCCTCTGTAACGGCCTCGGCGGCATCTTTAACCCCGGTGATCCGATGTGCCCGCCGACTACACCATGTCCGGACAACCTCGATACGCGAATCACCGAGATTCGCATCGACCAGCCGGGCGTCGATGACGACGAGTACTTCGAGCTGACGGGTACGCCCAACGCCCCGATCGGCGATCTGACTTACATCGTCATCGGTGAGGGGGCTGACCTTGACAGCGGAATCATCGAAGCGGCGATTTCTCTCGCCGGACAACAGATTCCTGCCGACGGCGTCTTCCTCGCGGCGGAGAGCACCTTCGGCCTCATTGCCAGTGTTGACTTCACGACAGCGCTCAACTTTGAGAACGACGACAACGTCACTCACCTGCTCGTCAAGGGCTTCACGGGTGCCGTGAATAACGATCTCGATACCAACAACGATGGCGTCCTCGACAGCACCCCGTGGACCGTCGAGCTGGATCGCGTCGCTCTTATCAGCGAGCAGAACCCGCCGATTGCCACTGAGTTCCACTACGGACCGCCGATCGTCGGACCCTCGGGCGGAACAAGCCCCGGCCACGTTGCCCTTTGTCCGTCGATGCCGCCGGAATGGCGCATCGAGGCGTTCGATCCCGACTCCGGTGACGATACCCCCGGCGAGCCCAACCCGCAGACTTGCAGTTGCGCCGGCTGCCTCGGTGACATGGACGTCAACGGAACACTGAACGGCCTCGACGTTCAGGGCTTTGCCGCGGCGATCATCGGTATGACCGGAAACGGCTGTGCCGACATCAACCAGGACGCCGTGGTCGACACCGACGACATCCTGCCGTTCGTCGATCGCATCCTCGCGGCCCCGCCGTGCGGTCTCGACCGGGCATTTGGCACGCGAATCGTCACCTGGAATCTCCTCGCCTATAACGGCGGCGCTTCCTCGAACCGCAAGACCGCCTACAAGCGAGTCCTCAATCACCTGAACGCCGATGTCATCATCGCTGAAGAAGTCGAGGGTGCTGCCGGCGCAAGCGACTTCCTCACCACGGTCTTGAACGCGACCGATGGACCAGGCGGATACTCGATGGCCGAGTTCACCAACGGACCCGACAGCGACAACGCCCTGTACTATCGCGCAGACAAGATCGTCTACACCAACGGCAACCACACCACACTGGCCACGACGCCGCGCATCATTGATCGCTGGCGCCTTGACCATGTCGGCAGCCCAGCCGGTGGCGTGTTCTATGTGTATGCGATGCACCTGAAGGCGGGCAGCGCCGGTGTAGATCCGCAGAACCCTGTAGATCGCCAGGCCGCCGCAGCCGTCGCCCGGGCCGATGCCAATGCCCTGCCGGCCGGCACGCAGATCATCTATGCCGGTGACTTAAACCTCTACACCAGCGCCGAGGGCGCCTATACCGAGCTGACCGGCTCACAGGTCGACAACGATGGTCGCTGCTTCGATCCGATCAGCGCCCCCGGTGCCTGGAGTGCCAGCGCCGGCTTCTCCGCGATACACACGCAGTCGCCCCACAATGACAACGCGGGCAGCCCGGGTGGCGGTTCCAACGGTGGTCTCGACGATCGCTTCGACTTCCTGTTGATCTCTGATTCACTGCGGGATGGCGTCGGTCTGTCTTACATCACCAATTCGTATCGTGCCTTCGGCAACGACGGCAACCACTTCAATGCCGACATCAATGATCCGCCGACGATCCCGCAGGGTCTCTTCATTGCCGATGCCCTGCACGCCGCCTCGGATCACCTGCCGGTGTACATGGAGCTCGGCCTGTTTGTCGTTCCCTGACGAACGCGATAACGAGACTCGTGGCACAGGCCGTGAGCAAATTGTCAAATAAGACGGCCCCGGACAATGACAAGTTGTTCGGGGCCGTTTCTTTTGGTTGATTGATCGGGCTGCTGTCTGAACTACAGGATTCGCCGAACCCGCTGCGTCTTGCTCTCTCCGGCCGGCAGCGATCCCGCCGACGCCACCTCGACCTCGACGCGAATCCCCAGTCGATTCAAAATCGCCTCACCCAGCCGATCGGCGACGGACCGCTCGCAAGCCGGAACGCCCGCCTCCACGCGAACGACAATCCGCCCAATAGGATCGAGCCGGTCGACATCAATCAAGTAAGCCCCGGACAGTTGATCCGAAAACGAATTGACAACCTCGGCAATCGCCGACGGAAAAACATTCAGCCCGCGCACGACGATCATGTCGTCCACCCGGCCGATCACGCGAAACCGCGGACTCGTCCTTCCGCATTCGCACCCATCAGTGGCGAGTACTTCAACCACATCCGATGTTCGATATCGAACCAGCGGCTGGCACTCCCGCTGAAGGTGGGTCAGCACAAGTTCGCCGGTCGCTCCCGCCTCGAAGGCGATCGCCTCATCGCCATCCACTCGCCGAATCTCAGCCCGTACCACGTCACCGCCCTCAAAGTGCAGTCCACACCTCGCATCACACTCGGCCCCGAAAATCGAGAGTGCCTCCGCCATCCCGTAATTCGCGTCGACCGCTCGAAACCCCCACTTCGCCTCAATCCGCGACCTGAACCGCAGATCCTGCAGGCCAGGCTCGCCCCCGAACAGGCCGATCCGAAGCCCCAGTTCTCGCGGAGTCTTTCCAAAATCTTTCACCAGCCGATCTTCCAGCCGCGAAAGATACGACGGCGTGCAATGAATGCCCGTCGGCTTCAATCGAAGCATCGTCTCGATCAACTCGGCCGAGCGCCCGACACCGAAGGGAATCACCCCCGCGCCAGTCCTCTCAAGACACTGATGATCCGTCACACCGCCGGACCAAAGGCAATAATTCAAACAGTGAACGATCAGATCGCCGGTCCCCGCCCCCGCCGCGCGGAGGCATGCTGCGCCCCGCTCGATCGTCCGCTCCACGTCCGCCGCCGACAGCGCAATAAGCAGCGACCTGCCCGTCGATCCGGACGTCCGGTGAACGCGCGATATCCGGGCCGAAGGCGCCGCGACATAACTTCCAAACGGCGGCGCCTCGTCCTGATCGTTCTGCAATTCCCCTCGCGTCGTAAACGGCAGTCCGGCAAGATCGGACGACGTAGGGCACGCGCTTCGCGTTCCCCATTTCCGCTGATAGAACGCGCTATGCTCCGCCACGTAGGCAAGCTGGCGATCCAGCAATGAATCGACCGTACCATCCCTTGATGGCTCGCCGCGAGCATCAGGTGATCGAAGCGCAGGGAACTTTTCTTCGCCGCAGATGATCGTCATCCAAGAAGACCTAGTACTCCCGCATCAGTTCACAGATGCGCCAGTTCGCCATGTCAAAAATCGCCGCTGAGTCCGTCGCCACCGCACGCACCAGGAACTCCGGAGGATTCGCGATCGCCACATGCCTGAATCCGACCTCGGCCAAAAGTGTCCGTAGTCCGCGGTTGTACGAATGTTCCCCTGCAGCCCTCGCCTCGACGATCGAGAAGCCGAGACTCCTGAAATATTCAATGCCCGCCGCAAGCAGCCCGCATTGAATCGCCCTCAATCCCGACCCGGCATCAGCCAGCGCAGCCAGATCGGAGACATACCCGGTCCGCCGCTGCGGCTCCGCCTTGAAAATCCCCAGCCCGACGATTTCACCGCCGTCCACCGCGGCGAAGACCTTGTAGGCGCGAAACGGATTCTCAAAGACACGCCATCTGAGAAAATCAGCCGACAGATCGAGCCCCATTCCGCCGCCCTGCGACGCGAACAGATCCGCGAACCGGTCCATCCTCGCATCGGGTGATTTGATTTCCTCAATCCTCGCTTCGCGACCGCCCGTTGCAGCGTCAAGATTCGCACCAAGATTCAGCGCCATTGAGTCAAATGTGCCCAGCGATCGAAACCCATTTCGCAGCAGCGGGCGAACCGCCGTATTCGTGAATCCCCACAACATCGCGACGCCGTCTTGCTCCGCTCGCTCAATGATCAGATCGTAAAGTCGGTCGAGAATCCCCCAGCCCCGATAGTCCGGATGCACCAGCGTGTCCTCGTCCTTGCCCGTAAGGACGCGCTCGCTTCCAAATCGCATCGTCAGCGGAATGTACGCCTGAGTCCCGATGATGCGATCGCCGTTGGTAGCGATGCCGTATCCCGTCGGCGACACGCCGCGCGGAGAAAATTCCCAAGACCATTGCTCCGCGCTGCGCTGCGTGGCCCCCTTCGCGCCGGCTGCCGGGCGAATCGCCGGATCGTTATAAAACGCATTAATCGCGGGAGTATCCCCGGGCCGCCACGAGCGAATGACAACGCCTTGCGCATCTTGGTTCGCTGATCGATCTGTCCGATCGCACATGGCCCCGTGCCTACCCATGACGATCACCCGTCGCCATCGGTGACAGGGGGCGCTTGGTCGCCGCCTCTCGCATCGTATGGCTGAACTCAGGATTGATATGCACGATTCCGCCGCAGTCCGACTCGCCGTCCACCATGATCTTCGCCGCGTAGGCGTCCTGCGCCGCGTAGGTCAGCGACTCCCGGTCGCGCACGTGATACCCGATCGCATACTCCCCCGGCAGAAGATTGGCCTGAAAATCGTACCGAATCCGGTAAGTCTCCCCTACCCGTCCCGGCGGGCTCTCGTATCCCAGCCGCGTACTGCTCGTCTCAAAAACACCGAGGTGATCCTCGGTCCTCACGATCGACAGACCAAACGACGGGGCCGGCATCTCCACATTGAAGACGATGTCCAGTTCGACACGAAGTCTCGCGCCCGGAACGCAGCTCGATGCCTCCTCATTTCTGCTGTCCCGCACGCAAAATCGCTTGACGTCCACCAATGGCGTCCCATCGGCAACGCAGCTATTCAACGACTCCGAACACGCGTCGTAGTAAGTCGCTACCGCCTTCGCGACCGGCCCGCAGAACACCTCCCCGCCGCGCTCCACGACCAGCGCCCGGTCGCAGAACCGCGCAACCGCGCCAAGATCATGCGACACGAAAACAACCGCCACGCCCTGCCGCAGAAAATCCCGCATCTTCTCCATGCACTTCGCGCGAAACACTCGATCCCCCACCGACAGCACTTCGTCCACCAGAAGGATCTGCGGGTTCACGTGCGCCGCGATGGCGAATCCCAGTCGAGCATGCATCCCGCTGCTGTACCGCTTCACAGGCGTATCGAGAAATGATCCAATCCCCGCGAAGTCCACGATCTCGTCAAATTTTCCGCGAGCCTCGGCCCGACTCATCCCCAGAATGCTCGCGTTCAGGTAAACATTCTCGCGGCCGGTTAGATCGCCATGAAATCCCGCCCCAAGCTCGATCAGCGCCGAGACTCTCCCTTGAATCTCGATCACCCCTTGCGAAGGCCGAAGAATCCCCGCCAGCAGTTTCAGCAACGTGCTCTTCCCCGCGCCGTTGGGACCGATGATTCCGAAGGCCTCACCCGGCTGAACTTCAAAGCTGATATCGTGAACCGCCCAGAAGTCGTCGGGGTGGGCCTGCCGATTGGAAGACTTGGGCGTCAGCGCCGCCGCGACCCAGTCGCGCAGCGAATCGTGCCGCGAGCCTCGGCGGAATCGCTTATAGACGCGTTGCAATCCAATCGCCGGCGTAGACATGACGGATTCCGACCAACCCTTTCCCGGCCGATGGTGAACGCTCCAGGGACTTTTCCCTCCCATGGGCAGGGGGCGTTGGGGAGCGGCTCCTGCATCATAAATATCGGTCTTTGCGAGAGTTCTCTTGATTCTCGTGGCATCCCGCCCGCCCCGGCCGAGTCACACGCCGAGCTTCCCGGAGCGATACCGCCACCAGTCCGCCGCCTGCGACGGAGCCGGAGCCCAAACCGTGCAGTCGGTGCGAATGACTTCGCACACAGCCTCGAAGCTCTCTCGCCATCCCGGCTTCGAGTGCCAATTACCGACATGCCAGTTCAACACCGCCATCCCGCCCATCTCCCGCACACGCTCGAGGTGGGCCAGCGCCCGCCCGACCGCCGCCGCCGAATCGCGCGCCGGCAGGTGCATATCTGCGAGCGTCATCGGAAGCTCAATGAAGTTCCGCGCCGATTCGCTTCCTTCCGAAAGCGGCCGAAATGGCAAGGCCGTGCCCGCGCGGAATCCCGGCGCGTCGTTAAACCCGATCGAAGTGTCGTACCTGATCCCGCAACCTGCCGCGGTCCGTAGCGTGCGAATCGGATCGTCCCGGTCGAGTCGCAGGTAATGATGGCGCATGCCCACAGGCTTCATCGAGGACACCGAGCCAAGCCGCCCCGCCTGCCATGACAGGCTCGGTCGATCCTCGACAGTTTCATACGATGCATGAAGCCCGACTTCCCATCCACCCGCGCCAAGCCGCAGCATCATCCCTCGATACCGCGCGAGGCCCGCGTCATATGTCACGTCGCACGCATGCCCCATCACCTTGGGCACCACGCTGAAGAAAAACGCCGAGCGTATCCCCGCCCGCTTCTCGACATCGCAATACTTGTCGAAGTCCCACTCGCGCCGGCCCCTGGGTCCGGCCAGCATCGACTCGGAAATGCCCCGCGCCCGAAATTCGCTCCGCAGCGCCCAATAACCCTCGCGTCGACCGCGACCCCGGCCCAGAAGGATTTGACGAATGCACGGATGAGCCGCGTTGTTCGTTTCAGGCTCATCCACGTCGTGCGTCATCACGACCGACCACTGCTTTCCCTCGGGCCACCGATCGACGACAGGAACTTCTAGACCCGCCGTCGCCAGCCGGTGCCGCAGCCATCCCGCATAGGTCCAAACCGCCGGCCGCTCCAGGATCCCGAGCTGCCCCGCCAAACTTTCGCCGGACGCCACCCTTCCGTGGCCGTCTCGATTCTTCACCGACCACTCGCTTTTAAGCTGTAGCCAGAACGCGCTTAACGCACCGAGGTCGATTCGAATGACTCGCAGCTGATCGTTGCGCCCAAGCTCCCGATGCGTCTGCGGAATCGGCAAACCACCTTCAACGCACCACGCCGCATTAGAACAGTCGAACGCCGGATCAGCAGCGATCCACATGCCAGCTCGATGCCCGATCATCGGGTCGAAGCCGTAGTAAACCTCTGGCTCACCGGACTCATCGTTGCGAATGGGAATATCAGCGGCCGCCAGCAATTGGCGCAGGCCCCATGCCGCCGCACTGTTGACAAGGGAACGATCGATCCGCACGCCCAGGGCGCGGGCAGCGCAAGCCGGTGGCTGCTCCCATGCGGCGCCACGGGAGCCGGGTGACCCGGTCAAACGGCTCAAAGCGACCGACCCTACGCTTGGCATCCAATCCGTCCGCCCCGGACGATCTCGAGCGCGGAACTCAACGCGCGCAACCTGCCGCGATGAACCCACGGCATGTCCGCAAGCTCACCCGCGATCGATTCTCGATGGGGCAAGTCTCATATCGGCTTCGCGGAGTATGGGGTGTCAGGACCGCGTCATTCGAAGCAATCCGCCGACGGTGATCGGGATTCCAAGCGCAATTCTTGCCGACCGCGTCCCGACTCTTCAAGTGTGCAACCGGTCGAGCCCCAATTCCCGAAGCTGCTTCGTTGACACTTCCGACGGCGCATTGGTCAGCGGACAAGCCCCGCTTGCCACCTTGGGAAACGCGATTACATCCCGAATCGAGTCGAACCCGCCCAGCAGCATGATGATGCGGTCGAGCCCCAGCGCGATCCCGCCGTGCGGCGGCGCGCCGTATTGCAGCGCCTCCATGAGGAATTCAAACTTTTGCCGCGCCTCCTCTTCTGTCAGGCCCAGCAGCTTGAAGACCGTTCCCTGCACTTCGCTCCGGTGGATTCGGATCGAGCCTCCACCCAGCTCAATTCCGTTGAGCACCACGTCGTAAGCCTTGGCCCGAACCTTCAGCAGGTCTTCCTTCGGCGGAATTTCACTCGACCCAACGCGCATCAAGTGAAGGTCCTCATCCTTCGGGCTCGTAAACGGATGATGCATCGGATAGACGGCCTTCTCCTCGTCGTCGTACCCAAAGAGCGGAAAATCCACGACCCAGCACATCGCCCACTGGTTCGCGGGGATCATCCCCTTCCGCTCGGCGATCGTGCCGCGCAGCCATCCGAGATACTTGCACACATTCGCTTCCGTGCCCGCCGCGAACATGATCATGTCGCCGGCCTTGGCCCCGGTCGCCTCGAGCAATTGCTTCTTGACGTCATAGTTCTCCAAGAACTTCGCGATGCCCGTCTGGAAGACGATCTTGCCGCCCTCCTCGGCGATCTTGACCAATGGAAGTCCGCCCGCCCCGATGCCCTTGATCTCCTCGGTCAGGCCGTCGATCTCCTTGCGCGTCATCTCCCCCCCGCGCTCCACCACGATACACCGCACGACCCCGCCCGCGTCGATCGGTTCTCGGAACACCTTAAAGTCAGTCTGCTTCGCGATCTCGGTCACTTCCTGGATCTTCATACCGTACCGCAGGTCCGGCGCATCGCGTCCGTACGACTTCATCGCCTCTGCATAGCTGATTCGCGGCAGCGGAAGCTTGATCTCCACCCCGATCGCCGAGCGCATCACTTCCGCCAGGCACGCCTCGATGTGCCCCATCACGTCTTCAGGCTGGACGAACGCCATCTCCACGTCCACCTGCGTGAACTCCGGCTGACGGTCCGCGCGCAGGTCCTCATCCCGGAAGCACCGCGCGATCTGCATGTAGCGATCCATCCCGCCGATCATCAGCAGTTGCTTGAAGAGCTGCGGCGACTGCGGAAGCGCATAGAACGAGCCGTGCTGCAACCGCGACGGCACCAGGTAGTCCCGGGCCCCCTCGGGCGTCGACTTCGTCAGAATCGGCGTCTCGACATCGACAAATCCGTGCCGATCGAAGTAGTCGCGGATCGTCTTCGTAATCCGATGACGAAGCATCAGCCCCTTCTGCACCGGCGCCCGGCGCAGGTCTAGAAAGCGCGTCTGCAATCGAAGGTCTTCGTTCGTCTCGATCTCGTCGGCAATCAGAAACGGCGGCGTCTTCGACTTCGACAATAGGTCGATCTCGTGAGCCTTCACTTCGACTTCGCCCGTCGGCAGATTCGGGTTCACTTTGTCCCCACGATGAACCACCTCGCCGCGCACGCATACGACGTATTCGCTTCGCAGCGACCGCGCAATCTCGTGCGCCTTTGGGTCCGTCGTCGGATCGAACCGAAGCTGCGTAATCCCCCCGCGATCGCGCAGATCGATAAACACCATCCCGCCCAGATCGCGGAAGTTGTCCACCCACCCGGCCAAAAGCACGGTCCGCCCGGCATCCCCGGCGCGCAAAGCCCCGCAATCATGAGTCCGCTCGTTATAGGGTAAGGGCACGAGATCCTCCGAATCTTTGAAAATAGATCAGGTCATCTTGGGGCCGGGGCGACTGGTATGCAAGGCCGCCGTCATTGGATGGAACCATCCTACCCAAGCCCCCTGTTTCGAATATGTATCGGTTGATTTAGTTTCCGACTACGCCCGCCGCACCGGTCCTCCCTGGTGCTTTCTCAACATTGCGCTCACTGCCGAACCACTCCCGCAGCACCGCTTCCGCCGGCTTCCCCCGCGGCGTGTAGTTATAGTCCGTCCCCCCGCCCGCCGACTTGTCCCACTCCCACCAGATGATGCCCCCGATCGCCGGCTCGGCTGCCCAGCTGTCGATGAACGATTCGTAAAGCAGGGCCTGCTCGCGCTGCCCCGCCTCGGTCGCCTTCTGATTCGCGTAATAGTTCCAGCCCTCGTGCGCCGCGCCTTCCTGGCTGCACCACCCCACCTCCGTGAAGATGATCGGCTTCCGCACTTCCTCGCAAAACGCGAGAATCTCCTTTTTGATCTTCGACCAGTTCGCGTCCACTTCCTCGCGCTCAGGGTTCGCCGCCTCGGCGAGTTCGTAATAAGAAGTCATCCCCACATAGTCGAGCTCGCGCCAGAATCCGATCTTCGACGTCTGGTAATGGTCCCAGTTCGCCGAATACGCCAGCGCCCCGCGGTAATTCTGCCGTACCTCTTCAATCACTTTCAGCCATCGCTCGGTGTGCACCTCCGTCTTGATCAGCTCCGAGCCGACAACCAGAACCTCAACGTTGTGCTTCTCCGCGATCCTCGCAAAGTGCACGACGAACCGCGTGTACCGCCGAAACCACGTATCCCAGTCCTGCCCCTCGGGAATGATCTTCCCGCGCCACTCCTTGTTCCGCGGCTCCTCCAGCAATACCACCGGCATCAGAATGACGCGCAGCCCCGACGTCGCCGCCAGATCGCAAAGCCGCCCCAGCCCCTCGGCGCTCGCCGTCTTCCGCGGGTCGATATGCAGATCGAGACTCCCCCCGTGCGACTGCCACCCGTGAACGACCAGTAGCACTGTATCCGCGCCGAGCGCCCGAATCTCCGGTATCAAATCGTGATAATGATCGTAAACATCCGCCCCGCCGTGCAGTTGGATCGCCAGCCCGCGAAATTGCCCCCCGCCCCCCGCCGGCGCCTTAACCACCGCAAGATCGGTCGCCGAAGCCACATGCTGCGCCGGTCCCGGGCGCGCGCTCTGCCACGCCATCCCCAGGGCCGCCGAAAGCACGAGTATCTTGAGCGCCGCTCTTACCATATCTCCATCGCCATCTTAATCGGCGTCAGCCGCTATTGTCGATCACCGCCGGACCTGGGTACTGGTAAAGTCCGGGTGGTACGGGCGTCTCGCCCATGTCTTTTCAATCCAGACTTTACCAGTACCCGGACCTGCGACACCGGGCTACTGGTTTCTTCCCCCGCTACCGATACTTAATCATGGCGACTGTTCGCGAACATCCCGTCTTCTCGACCTTGTCGGCTGCCCTTATCGCCGCCACATTCCTCACATCCGCCTGCGATAGCGCGCCGTCAACCCAGCCCCACTCAAAGAGTCCGGCCGCTCAGACAGTTCCATCAAGCGCATCCGCCTCCGCGACCGCTTCCGCCCGTACCCTGCGAGACCTCTACCTCGCTCACGATTATGCCGCCCTCGCCGAACTCATCGTCCCCGAGCGCCGGCACGAAACCGTCGACCTCCTGCGTGCCATCGCCGAGGTCCTCGCCGCCGACGGCGAACTCCGCGCCGCCGCCGAAGCCCGATACCTCGTCCCCGTCCCGCGCGACTGGGGTTTCGGCTCGCTCGAAGACGCAACAGGCATCTTCTCCAACAGAGTCAACATCATCGCCGAACGACAATCCGGCGACAGTGCCATCGTAATTGCACAACAGGGCGACAATCTCCCGCTCATCCGCGTCCGCTTCGTACGCGACGGGTTCAAGTGGCTCCTCATACCCGACCCCGCCCCTCCCGACATCGCCGACCGCGTTTACGGTTTGGCCCAGGCGATCCGCGAAGTCGTCGCACTGGTCAACGCCGGCGCAGACTACGAAACCTACGGCCGCGCGATCACCGGATCCGTCATGCCCCATGTCACGCGAATCGTCCTGCCTCATTTGCCCGTTGATTTCGTCGCGGCCGCCCCCGACGATTCCCCCTGATTGGCCCGCCCATCATCAATCCCGGCGCGCCGACGGCGAAGCTCCTGCGATGCCGCGAATCGATCGCGCAAGCGCTGCTCCACCACCGCCCCGATCTCCTCAATCGACCACGCCTCAATCTCCGCCGGGGTGATTGCCTTGCAATATGTGACGTAAATCGGCGACGGCGCCGGCAGCATTCGCCGTCTCGGCCACGCGTCAAATGCCCCGTCAATCACCGTCGGAACAATCGTCGCCCCCGCCCGCTTCGCGATCAGAAGTGAATTCGCATTGATCGCCCCGATGCGCCCGTCGTTCGTGCGCGTCCCTTCAGGGAAAACAACCACCACCTTGTCGGACTTCAGCCGCCGCAGAATCTCCTTCACCGCCCCGACGTCCGCCGCCCCGCGCTTTACCGGGAACGCATTGAGCGACTCGATCAATCGTCGGAAGCTCGCCTGATGAAAGAGCGTATCCCGCGCCATGAAATGCCCCTCGCGATCGAGGGCCAACGTAACCAGCACCGGGTCGAGATAGCTCTGATGATTGCACGCCAGCATCACCCCGCCGCTCGTGGGCACATTGGCCAACCCGTAGACGCGCCCCCGAAAGTAAAGGACGTGAATCCCCCGCGCAAGCAGCCTGAGAAACCTGTAGTAAAGACGCATGCCGTCAGGACTGGGGAAGAATGTGTTTGCGGCGGACTTCCTCCAGAAGCCGTTCCACCACCTCATGAATGGTCATCTGGGTCGTATCGATATGAATCGCCGTCGCCGGCTCCAAAAGCGGCGCCCACTGTCGACGATCGTTGCCGTCGCGCTCCCGCAGATTCTCCAGAATCAATTCGTAAGACGCGTCCTCGCCGTCAGCCACGAGTTCCTGAAATCGCCGAAGCCCCCGCTTCTCCAGGCTCGCATCCAGAAAGAACTTCAAGTCCGCGTTCGGAAAGACCACGCTCCCCTGGTCGCGGCCCTCCGTCACCAGCGAGCCGAGCCGCCGGCCGATCTCCCGCTGCTTCTCAACCAGCATCTCCCGAATCCGCGATATCCGCGCCACGAAGCTCGTCGCCTGGTTCACCGCCATCGAACGGATCGCCTCGCTCACGTCCGTCCCGTCCAGTGTCACCCGCGTGTGAGTCGGCCCGCAATCGACCTCAATCTTGGCCGATTCCGCCACCGCGACGATCCCGGCGTCGTCCTTCAGGTGAATCCCCGCCTGGAGGCTTGCCAGCGCGATCGCCCGATACATCGAACCCGTATCCAGGTAGGCAATGCCGAGCTTGGCTGCCAGCTTTCGGGCAGCGGTGCTCTTTCCTGAGCCGGCGGGCCCGTCAATCGTGATGATCATGCGCAAGACCCCAAGTTGTCGGCGACAGACAAACTTCGATTATACGAATGCCATCGGCCCGGTCAAAATTGTGAATTGCCCGAACGGCACTGCTGATTACAATCCCATGCGATCGCAAAGGATGGAGCCTTGCGACAACCCGTTTCCCCTGGAGAGATCGCGCATGTCGGGTTCCCGGGCGCGTCGCCGAGTCTCGCTGATTCTCCTCTGCATCCTCGGATGCCAGACGGGTTGTCCGCGTAAAGAGTCCAAATCCCCCACCACAAAGCCCGCTGACCAAAAACCACAATCTCCCGCGGTCTCCGGCAGTTCGTCCGCGGCCTCCGGGCAAACCTCCGTCGATGCCGCCGATTCGCCGGCCGCCCCGGCCTGCCTGCCGAAGAGCGGCGCCATCACAGGCTGGACGAAGACCGAACCGGTCCGCGTGGTCATGGCCGGTGAGCTCGCCGGCGCTGTCACCCCGTCGGAGGCCATTCGCCTCAGCTACTTCCGCGTCCTCTCCGCCGCGACCGCCGCCTACAAAACCACCGACAGCGAAGGCGCCGAGCGGCCCGCGCGGGTCCTCTACGTCGAGACTGAGTCCCCGCAGGACGCCTACGGCATCATGTGCTGCCAATCCGACTCCGCCGAGACCCTTAAGGTCGGCGGTGAAACCCGCGTCGAACGGGCCGACGGCTTCCACCTCCACTCCTGGCAGGGCAAGAGCTACATCCGCGTCTCCACCACCGCCGTCGACACCGAGACAACCGAGCAGGTCATACGCCTGATGTTCTACATCACCGGCCAGCTCAAGCGCGAAGACCGACCGCCGCTGCTCGACGCCGTCCCCGCCGACGCCAACCTGCTCAAAGCGCGATGGCTCGTGCGCCATCTCGGCAGCCTCCCGCTCAAGGCCTTCGACTTCCCTCATGCACCCGACGCCGGGAAGATGAGCAATCTCCTCGGTCTCGATGAAACAACCCTCGCCTGCGTCGCCCACTACGACGTGCCCAACGGCCGCGGCACGCCGAACGTCATCTGGGTCGTTCAATACGCGACCGCCAAGTCGGCCTACGACGCCCACGCGCGCTTGTCGAAGGCGCTCGACAGCACCAAGGACGCCTCGCTCCTCGCGACGAACATCCTCCCTCCGCATGGCGCCTACCTCGTCGGTACCTGGACCGCCGAAGAAGAATCCATCCAATACATGCTCCCCCGCGTCGCCAAGCTCCTGCCGTTCTGACGCGCGCCCCGATGAGCCACGCATAGTCTCGAAGAACAGAGCCCCGACGGTAACGGAGGGGTCACCACTCAAACGCCCGCCGGGCCTCGCATCCACACAACGAGTTCTAAACGAAAAATTCCGAGCTTCACTTCGGGCGGCTCTACACCTTCCGGTGGCCGACAAATCCGAACAAAACGCGTCCAAACCCAAGGTGACATAAGGTGACACACGGGAATGCCATTAAGTTAGGCCGCATCTCTTTGATTTCTCAGGCGTTTGCGCAATTCGTCTCTGGGTTGGTTCATTCGCTTGAACTGCTTGGGTCTGCGTTTGATGCATCGCGGTTCGATGCGACCG